>JACCDX011582115.1_pt1 | contig 389200 bp, 357 predicted proteins | sample 7449681 | NCBI WGS metagenome assembly JACCDX01 (sample SAMN15323450, study PRJNA562643) | freshwater metagenome | isolation source: river surface water | place: USA:Blue River Watershed | collected 2017-08-18 | reverse complement strand
GATCCATCAAGCTCTGGACCCGGAGCGTTGCAAGCTGGAGTTTTTCATTCATGGTGACTAGTGTGTGGCCTACAGCGGCCAGTGCTACATCAGCCACGCGCACACGGGCCGCAGCGCCAACCGGGGGGATTGCTCTCAGGCCTGTCGCCTGCCCTACCATGTGACCGATGCACAAGGGCGCTTCATTGCGCATGACAAACATGTGTTGTCCATGAAAGACAACAACCAAAGCGATAACCTGGAGGCTTTGATCGACGCCGGTGTTCGCAGCTTCAAGATAGAAGGCCGTTACAAAGACCTGGCCTTTGTGAAAAACATCACGGGACATTACCGTCAATTGATCGATCGCCTGATCGAAGACCGTGAGGACAGTCGCGATCCCGATCGCCCTCCTCTGGCGCGTGCCTCAGCGGGAACTACCCGTTTGTTCTTCACCCCAGACCCCAATCAGAATTTCAACCGTGAGTTCACCGACTATTTCGTCAATGGCCGGCAACAGGGCATCGATGCCCTGGACTCACCCAAAAACCCAGGTGTGCCTGTGGCGGAGATCTTGAAGGTTGGAGACCGATGGGTTGATGTGCGGCTGTTGGATCGCGAGGCCGAGCTGCACAATGGCGATGGCCTGTGCTATTACGATTTGCAAAAACAACTCGTGGGCATGGCGGCCAACCGGGTTGAACCTTTGTCACGCAAGGGCGATTGGCGCATTTATCCCAAGGACGAATTGAGCACTCTGCCCGATTTGCGCGCCGGGGTCAGCATCAACCGCAACCGCGACATGGCCTGGGTTCGACTGCTGGAAAAACCTTCCAGTGAACGCCGCATTGGGGTCTGGATGCGGCTGCAAGACATCTCCTCGGGACTGCGCCTGAACCTCACCGACGAAACCGGTCTGGAGGCCCATGCCGACTTGGTGACAGACCTACAAATCGCTCGTGACGCGTCTCGTCATGAGTCAAGTTTGCGTGAGCACCTGAGCAAACTGGGCAACACCCCCTTGGTCTTGCTGGGTTTGGATCTCCAGCTCTCACAAGCCTGGTTTGTGCCCGCCTCCAGCTTGAATACCTTGCGCCGAGATGCCGTCGAGGCCTTGTTGAAACAGCGCGAGCAGCATTACCAGCGACCGCGCCGAGGAACACCGGTCTCACCACCGGCACAATACCCGGAAGACACCTTGACCTATCTGGCCAATGTGTATAACCACCCGGCGCGTGACTTTTACCGCGAACATGGCGTGAATGTGATCGCGGCTGCCTACGAAAGCCACGAAGAGACGGGCGAGGTCAGCCTCATGATCACCAAACACTGTGTGCGTTGGTCCATGAGTTTGTGCCCCAAGCAGGCCAAAGGTGTGACGGGTGTTCAAGGCACCATCCGGGCGGAACCTCTGACCCTCATCAATGGCAGTGAAAAGCTTACGCTGCGTTTCGATTGCAAGCCCTGCGAAATGCATGTGATGGGCTCGATGAAAAAATCGGTTCAACAGCAGCGTCGGCGCGACCTCGAGAGCGCCACCGAGGTTCCCATGACTTTTTACCGGCAACGACCTGGGGTCACGGCCTGATCAACGGCCGCGCCCGCAGCCGCCTCAAGGACCTCACCCCACCCAACGGCGGGCATTGCGCCACATGCGGATCCAGGGGGTGAATCCCTGCGAATCGGTGGTCACCGCCGGATCGAACCAGCTCATTTGTAAGCGCCGGAAAACGCGCTCGGGGTGCGGCATCATGGCCGTGAATCGACCGTCGGCAGTCGTCACAGCGGTGAGTCCGCCGGGGCTGCCATTGGGGTTGAAGGGATAGGACTCGGTCGGCAAACCGGCGCTGTCGATGAAACGCATGGCAGCCAACACCTGTTGGGCATCACCGCGCTGGGAGAAATTGGCTTGCCCTTCGCCGTGCGACACCGCAATGGGCAATCGGCTGCCCGTCAGCCCCTGGAAAAACAGGCTGGGGGAGTCCAGCACCTCGACCTGTGACAGTCGCGCCTCAAAGCGTTCGCTGCGGTTGGTGGTGAACCGGGGCCAGGCATCGGCGCCAGGAATGATGGTGGCCAATTCGGCAAACATCTGGCAGCCATTGCAGACCCCCAGCGCAAAGGTATCTTGACGCTGGAAGAAGGCTTGAAAGCGGTCTGACAGCGCGGGGTTGAACAAAATGCTGCGGGCCCAACCGATGCCGGCACCCAGGGTGTCCCCGTAGCTGAAGCCGCCGCAGGCAACCAGGCCCTTGAAGTCTTCGAGCTGTGCGCGCCCCTGTTGCAAGTCGGTCATGTGTACATCATGGGCCTCAAAACCCGCTAGATGGAAGGCATAGGCCATTTCCACATGCGAGTTCACGCCTTGTTCGCGCAGAATGGCCACCCGTGGTTTGGCCGTGTTCACATAAGGCGCAGACACGTCTTCCATGGCACCTTCTGGCATCAGCACATGCAAACCGGTGTCGCTGGCCAAGCCAGCACTGGCGTGTTCGGCATCCGCGCACTCGGGGTTGTCGCGCTCTCGGCAAATTTTCCAGCTCACGCTGTCCCAGACCTGGTGCAAATCTTCCAGTCGCGCACTGAATACCTCTTTGGCATCGCGCCAGACCGACAACTCGCCTTTGCCCTTGTCAATGCTGGCACTGGCTGGGCGGGTTTTACCGACAAAATGACTGTGACGAGACAAGCCATGGGCACGCAACACTTGCATGACCTCGTTGCGCTGCTCGGTGGGCACCTGAATGAGGATACCCAGCTCTTCGTTGAACAAGGCCTTGAGGGTGAGTTCTTCGCGGAAGGTGGAGACCTGGGCCGACCAATTCTTGCTGTCGCCGTATTCCGCCTTGCTGTCCTGAATGCCGTCACCTTGGGTGATCAACATGTCCACATTCAACGCCACGCCCACATGGCCGGCGAACGCCATTTCAGCCGCTGCGCTCAACAAACCGCCATCACTGCGGTCATGGTAGGCCAACACCTGGCCCTGCTGGCGCAAGGCATTGATGGCGTCGACAGCGCGGATCAAGAGCTGTGGGTCGTCCAGATCGGGGACCTCATCGCCCGGCTGATCGGTGACCAGCCCGAGCACGCTGCCGCCCATGCGCATGCGGCCTTGCCCCAGGTCGATCAGCACCAGGGTCGTGTCGGCTCGCTGGGCATCGAGTTGCGGCGTCAAGGTGCCACGAACATCGGACAGACTCGCGAAAGCCGTGATGATGAGGCTGACCGGCGAAACCACCTGATGGGTGCTTCCCTCCGAGCGCCATTGGGTGCGCATGGACAGGCTGTCCTTGCCCACCGGAATGGAGATGCCCAGGGTTGGGCAGAGTTCCATGCCCACCGCTTTCACCGTGTCGTAAAGCGCGGCATCTTCACCAGGCTCTCCACAGGCCGCCATCCAGTTGGCCGAGAGCTTGACACGGGACAGCTCGATCGGTGCAGCCAGCAAGTTGGTGATGGCTTCGGCCACCGCCATGCGTCCCGAAGCTGAAGGGTTCAGGGCCGCCAACGGGCTGCGCTCGCCCATGGCCATGGCCTCACCGGCATGACCGCTGAAGTCGGCCAGCGTGACCGCGCAATCGGCCACCGGCACCTGCCAAGGGCCGACCATCTGATCGCGGTGGCTCAACCCCCCAACGGTGCGATCCCCGATCGTGACCAAAAAACGTTTGGAGGCCACCGTGGGATGGCTGAGCACCTTGACCACCGCGTCCTGCAAGGACACCCCCGTCCAATCAGCGGGCTGCTCGGTGAATGTCAAGCGCTGGACATCCCGGTGCATCCGGGGCGGTTTGCCCAGCAGCACTTCCAGTGGCATGTCTACTGGGGCAAGCGCACCCGTTGACGATGAACGGGATGCATCTTCGAAATCATCCAGAGGAATGTCCGCCAACTTCAGATCGCGCGCCTCGGTGGCCACGCCCACCACCGCAAAGGGGCAACGTTCGCGCTCGCACAGCGCCTGAAACAAGGGCAGAGATTCGGGAGCGATGGCCAACACATAACGCTCCTGGCTCTCGTTGCACCAGATTTCTTTGGGAGCCAGTCCCGACTCTTCCAGCGGGATGGCGCGAAGGTCGAACCGCGCACCCCGCCCAGCATCGTTGACCAATTCGGGGAAGGCGTTGGACAAACCACCGGCACCCACATCGTGAATGGCGAGAATGGGGTTCAACGGACCCATGACCCAACAATGGTTGATGACCTCTTGGGCGCGACGTTCGATTTCAGGGTTGCCGCGTTGAACCGAGTCGAAGTCGAGGGCAGCGACATTGGTCCCCCCGGCCATGGAGCTGGCGGCTCCACCCCCCATGCCAATACGCATCCCAGGGCCCCCCAGTTGAATCAGCAGGGTACCGGCAGGGAACTGGATTTTCTGGGTCAATTCGGCATCGATGATGCCCAAGCCGCCGGCAATCATGATGGGTTTGTGATAACCGCGTTGAACACCCGCAACCGTCTGCTCATATTCGCGGAAATAGCCCAGCAGGTTGGGACGGCCAAACTCATTGTTGAAAGCAGCACCGCCCAGTGGGCCTTCCAACATAATCTGCAAGGGGCTGGCCATGTGATCGGGTCGGCCCAGGCGGCTGCCCCACAGTTTGGAAACGCTGAAGCCCGTCAGTCCGGCCTTGGGGCGCGAGCCGCGCCCGGTGGCACCCTCGTCACGGATTTCCCCTCCGGCCCCGGTGGAAGCCCCCGGGTAGGGAGAGATGGCCGTCGGGTGGTTGTGGGTTTCGACCTTCATCAACACGTGGTGGGTGGCCTGGCTGGCCTGGTAACGCGGCGTTGAACCGGGTTGTGCCGCGGCCACCGGTGCGACAAAGCGTTCGACCACATGCCCAGCCATGATGGATGCGTTGTCGGAGTAAGCCACCACCGTGTGTTGCGGGCTGACTTGATGGGTATGACGGATCATGCCAAAAAGGCTGAGAGGCTGATCCTCGCCATCGATGGTAAAGCGGGCGTTGAAAATCTTGTGTCGACAGTGTTCGCTGTTGGCCTGGGCGAACATCATCAATTCGACATCGGTGGGGTTGCGTCCCAGACGCTTGAACGAATCGACCAGGTAATCGATTTCGTCGGCGGCCAAGGCCAAGCCCCAACGTCCATTGGCCGACTCCAGGGCATCTCGCCCCCCGCTCAGCACATCGACCTGTTCCAGGGGCTGGGCATCGAGTTCATGGAACAAGGCAAAGCCATGTTCGACCGAACCGAACACGGCTTCTGTCATGCGGTCATGCAATAACTCACCGATGGACGTCAGCTGCTGGGCACTCAGCTCTGCGCGGCCTATCAAAGGCTGCGACACCGTCAGCTCATATTGAACCAGCCGCTCGATGCGACGCACGGCCATGCCGCAGTTGTGCGCAATGTCGGTGGCCTTGGATGCCCAGGGCGAGACCGTCCCCAGACGGGGGCCCACCCACAGACGGGCGCTGGTGCCGATTGGGCTTGCCTGAGCCGGTTCACCGTAGGTCAACAAACGGGCCAGGGACTCTCGCTCGGCGGCGGTCAACTCGGCCGGGCTGCCCACCAAATGCACGAAGCGCGCCCGCAGCCCTTCCAGGCGCGGGTGAATGGCTTGCAATTTCGGGAGCAATGCGCGAACGCGAAAAGCGCTGAGTGCATTCCCCCCCTCAAAGGCGGTGAGGTGGAGCGCCAAATGCGAGGAAGGTGACGTTTGCGTTGTCGGGGGCGAAGTGGTTGTCGAGGTCACGGAAGGCCTTGATTGGCAAGGAACGCAGGGGTGCCGGGGTCGCTGACTGGGACCATCGGCCTGAATAAAGCCATTTTACCGGCAGGAACGCGTCCCGCCTGAGATAATTCGGCCCATGACGATACAACTCAAAGACGAAGAAGGCATCCGCGGCATGCGCGTGGCGGGCCGTCTCGCTGCCGAAGTGCTGGATTACCTGGAGCCTCACATCCGCCCAGGCATCACCACCAACGAAATCGACCGCCTGGCGCACGATTACATGACCCAGGTGCAGCAGTGCATCCCTGCCCCGCTCAACTACGCGCCGAACGGGTATAAGCCCTATCCGAAATCCATTTGCACCTCGATCAACCACCAAGTGTGTCACGGTATTCCTAACGATAAGCCCCTGAAAAAAGGGGATATCGTGAACGTTGATATCACGGTCATCAAGGATGGGTGGCATGGTGATACCAGTCGCATGTTCACCGTCGGCGAAGCGTCGATCGCTGCCAAACGACTCTGCCAGCTGACCTTCGAGGCCATGTGGAAAGGCATTCTCAAGGTCAAACCGGGCGCCCGACTCGGGGACATCGGCGCAGAAATCCAGCGCTTCGCCGAAGGACATGGCCTGTCCATCGTGCGCGAGTTTTGCGGTCATGGCATTGGCCGAGGTTTCCACGAAGAACCTCAGGTGCTGCACTACGGCAAACCTGGCACCCTCGAAGAGCTGGTCCCGGGCATGATCTTCACCATCGAGCCGATGATCAATGCCGGCCGGCGCGACATCAAGGAGTTGGGAGACGGCTGGACCATCGTCACACGAGACCACTCCCTGTCGGCCCAATGGGAGCACACCGTGCTGGTCACCCCGACCGGGTACGAGGTGCTGACCCTGTCCGCAGGCAGCCCCGCCCTGCCCTCGTTTGTCACCACCACAGCTTGCTGACATGAACCTCGCCGAGCCCGGTTACCGTCAGCGCAAGGCGGCCTTGCTCGAGCGACTGTCGACCGAATCTGCTGGGCCGCAACTGGTCAAGCGGGTACTGCGCGACTTGCTGCAACTGACCGACCAGACGCTGATGCGTCTGTGGCAATCCTGTGGCCTGGATCGGCCTTTGTGTCTGATCGCCGTCGGTGGTTTTGGCCGGGGCGAATTGTTTCCTTATTCGGACATCGATGTGCTGGTGCTGCTGCCCACGGGCAGCATCGACGAGCTGGACGCGACCACCAAAAACCGAATCGAACAATTCATCACCCTGTGCTGGGACAGCGGTCTTGAAATCGGCTCCAGCGTGCGCAGTCTGGAGGAGTGTCTGCAGGAATCAGCGACCGACATCACCGTACAAACCTCTTTGCTGGAATCCCGCCTGATCACAGGCAGCAAGCCGCTTTACTCGCAATTCGTCACGCGCTTTCAGTCGGCGATCGACCCCAAAGCCTTCTTTGTGGCCAAATCCCTCGAGTTACGACAACGCCATACCAAGTACGAAAACACCCCCTACTCCTTGGAGCCCAACTGCAAGGAATCCCCCGGAGGTTTGCGCGATCTTCAAGTCATCCTCTGGGTGGCCAAGGCGGCAGGTCTGGGGCACAGCTGGGATGCCTTGTGCCGCAAAGGATTGGCCACGTCACTGGAGGCCAGACAACTCAAGCGCAACGAGAATGTGTTGCGAACCATTCGCACCTACTTGCACCATGTGGCGCGTCGCCGTGAAGACCGTCTGGTCTTCGACCTGCAGCATGCCGTCTCGCAAGCCTTGCACCTGGACACATCTGTGCAAGGCCAACGCACGGCTCGGGCCGCCAGCGAAGCCTTGATGAAGCAATACTACTGGGCGGCCAAAGCGGTGACCCAGTTGCATCAAATCTTGATGCTCAACATCGAGGAGTGGCTGGACCGCGATCGGATTTCTTACACCCCCGAACCGGTGAATGAGCGCTTTGCGATCCGAGCTGGCATGCTGGATGTCTGCAGCGACGATCTGTACCAACGCAACCCGCACGCCATTCTGGAAACCTTCCTGGTCTTTCAGCAAACCATCGGCGCCAAGGGCTTGTCCGCCCGGACCTTGCGGGCCCTGTACAACGCCCGCTCACTGATGGATGCCAAATTCCGAAGCGACCCGGTCAATCGCATGCAGTTCATGCGCATCTTGCAGCAACCTTTCGGCATCACGCATGCCCTGCGATTGATGAATCAGACCTCGGTGCTGGGCCGTACCTTGTGGACCTTTCGTCGCATCGTCGGTCAGATGCAGCATGACCTGTTCCATGTCTACACCGTGGATCAGCACATCCTGATGGTGCTGCGCAATGTGCGCCGGTTTTTCCTGGCCGAACACGCCCACGAATACCCGTTCTGCTCACAACTGGCGGCCGGCTGGGACAAGCCGTGGGTCCTGTATGTGGCGGCGCTGTTTCATGACATCGCCAAGGGACGCGGAGGCGATCACTCTGAACTGGGGCGTGCTGAAGTTCGTCGATTCTGTCGCGATCATTCGATCGCGGGTGAGGACGCTCAGTTGATCGAATTTCTGGTGGGCGAGCACTTGACCATGAGCAACATCGCTCAAAAACAAGATCTCAGCGATCCTGAGGTGATTTTGTCTTTTGCGCGCCGTGTCGGCTCTGAGCGTCACCTGACGGCACTGTACTTGCTGACCGTGGCCGACATTCGGGGCACCAGCCCCAAAGTGTGGAATGCCTGGAAAGGCAAATTGCTGGAAGACCTGTACCGAGCCACCTCTCGCGCCCTGGGGGGACACGCTCCCGATGCCCATGCCGAGATCGAGGCTCGCAAACGTGAAGCGCTGACACTCCTGGCCCTGCATGCCTTGCCCTTTGAGGCCCACAAGGATTTGTGGGAAACCCTGGATGTCGGTTATTTCATGCGGCACGAGGCCGCAGACATCGCCTGGCACACCCGCCAGATTTCCCGCCCGCTGGCACAGGCCAAAGCAGCCAACAAACTCCTGGGAGCCTTGGTTCGGGTGCGCATTTCACCGGTGGGAGAAGGCTTACAGGTCATGGTGTACACCCCCGATCAGCCCGACCTGTTCGCTCGCATTTGTGGTTATTTCGATCAGGCTGGCTTCAGCATCCTGGATGCCAAGGTCCACACCGCCCGCAACGGTTACGCACTGGACACTTTCCAAATCGTGACGCCCATGCTTCATGAGCATTACCGCGAATTGATCAGCATGGTCGAGACGGAATTGACCCGCACCCTGGAGGTGGCCGGCCCCCTGCCCCCCGTCAGCCGTGGCCGCGTCTCTCGACGCGTGAAGAGCTTCCCAGTCATTCCAAGGGTGACCTTGCAGCCCGACGAAAAGGCCCAACGCTGGCTGCTCAGCATTTCTGCCAGCGATCGCGTCGGCTTGCTTTACAGCGTGGCCCTGGTGTTGGCCCGCCACAAGATCAACTTGCTGCTGGCCAAAATCACGACACTGGGTGAACGGGTGGAAGACACGTTCCTGATCAACGGCGAAGCCCTGCAACAAAACCGCTCCCAACTGACCATGGAAACGGAATTGCTGGAAGCCTTGAACACTTGAATGCGCGCCGATCTCTAGGATCTGAAAGGTCGCTAAGACGATGCCTGCACCAGGGATAACAGTCCTTGTTCGTCCAGCACTGGGATACCCAGGCTGAGGGCCTTTTCCAGTTTGCTGCCTGCGTCAGCACCCGCAATGACACCATGCGTTTTTTTGCTGACACTGCCCGCGACCTTGGCACCAGCGGCTTCCAGCATGGCCTGGGCCTGATCCCGGGTCAAGGTGGGCAGAGTCCCCGTCAGCACATAGGTGCGGCCTGCCAACGGCAACTGAGCCCCGGCCACAGCCTCCTGTTCGGGCCAGTGTAGGCCACAGGCCCGCAATTGCTCGATGACTTCTCGGTTGTGGGCCTGGTCGAAAAATGTCCGAAGACTCTGCGCCACCACCGGCCCGACGTCTCGCACCTGCAGCAGTTGCTCCAGCGAAGCGTCCATGATGGCATCCAGGTGACCGAAGTGTCTGGCCAAATCTTTGGCAGTGGCCTCGCCAACATGTCGGATCCCCAGACCAAATAAAAATCTCGGCAAGGTGGTTTGCTTGGAGTGTTCCAAACTGGCCAATACGTTTTGTGCCGACTTGTCAGCCATGCGATCGAGCTGAGTAAGAGCAATGAGCCCCAACCGATACAGATCGGGCAAGGTCTTGACCACACCAGCATCCACCAACTGATCGACCAACTTCTCGCCCAGGTCTTCGATGTCCACCGCACGGCGCTGGGCGAAGTGCAGCAAAGCCTGCTTGCGCTGGGCGCTGCAATACAAACCACCGGTGCAACGGTAATCGGCTTCTCCCTCCTCACGCACGGCTGCGCTGGCGCAAACCGGGCAGACACGGGGCATCTGGAAGGGTACAGTTCCCTCAGGGCGACGGTCCACCACCACCGACACCACTTCGGGGATCACGTCTCCGGCACGGCGAACGATGACGGTGTCACCCACTCGCACATCCTTGCGAAGCGCCTCGTCTTCGTTGTGTAGGGTGGCATTGGTCACCGTCACACCGCCCACGAACACAGGCGCGAGTTTGGCCACAGGAGTCAGTTTGCCGGTGCGCCCCACTTGCACCTCGATCGCCAGCACCGTGGTCATTTGTTCCTGCGCCGGGTATTTGTGCGCCACCGCCCACCGGGGCTCGCGGGTGACAAAGCCCAACTGCTGCTGCCAATCCAGACGATCCACCTTGTAGACCACGCCATCAATATCGAAGGGCAATTGATCCCGAAGGGAACCCATGCGGACATGAAAATCCACCAGCCCCTGCGCCCCCTCTACCCGTGCACCATGTTCACAGACCGGGAAACCCCAAGCTTTGAGTTGCATGAGGAGGTCCCAGTGGCTGCGCAGGGAAGACAACCCGTGTTCCGGTGACTCCCACAAGCCCACCCCGTACGCATAGAAACTGAGTGGACGTTGAGCGGCGATGGCCGGATCCAGTTGTCGCACGGCCCCAGCGGCCGCATTGCGTGGGTTCACAAAGGTTTTCTCACCCTTGACACCGGCGGCAATGCGTTGCCGTTGGCGCTCGTTGAGGGCTTCAAAATCGTCGCGCCGCATGTAGACCTCGCCACGCACCTCGATCAGGGCCGGCACTGGAAGCCCTTCGGTGGACGCACGTAAGCGCAGGGGAATCTGGCCAATGGTGCGGATGTTTTGAGTCACCTCCTCACCGGTCTCACCATCTCCACGGGTCGCCGCCTGAACCAGCACCCCCTGTTCATAGCGAAGGTTGATGGCCAGTCCGTCAAACTTCAATTCAGCCACATAGACCACGGGTGGCGCCTGGTCGTCCAGGCCTAACTCCTTGCGGATACGCGCATCAAAATTCTCTGCGCCGCTGGATTCGGTATCGGTTTCGGTCCGTATGCTGAGCATGGGCACCCCATGTCGCACCGAGGCAAAAGTGTCGAGCGCACGGCCACCCACACGTTGGGTGGGAGAGTCGGCTCGTTGCAGATGCGGGTGAGCGGCCTCCAGCGCCTGCAAGCGCTGAAAAAGCCGGTCATATTCCGCATCGGGGATGGATGGCTCATCCAGCACGTAATAGCGATGCGCGTGCTCGTGCAAGCATTCCCGCAACTGCTGGACCTCAAGCTCGGGTGAAAGCGGCTGAAGAAGAGTTGAAGGTATGCCCGGCACGGGTTCGTCATTGGCAAACAGATCCATCGTGCTCATGTCAGCCTATCCTGTTGCAGGCGGAATGCAACACTCAGTTGAACAGTCGACGAGCCTGCGGCGATCCGGCCGACAGATCACGGGCATCCAGCGTGTCGTACAGGGCTCGAAGGTCGCGATCGATACTTTGGATAGCGGGTTCGGACAGGGGTTGTCCGTGATCGTCTGTGACCAGACCGTCCATGATGCGAGCCAATTCTGTGGCTACAAAGCACATGCGTGCAAAGGGCTCTTCGCTGCGGTCAACCTGGGGGACATCCAGCGTCAAGGTCAATTGCCGGATGGCGGAGAGTGATGGGTCATCGGCCAATGCGGCCTGGGAATCAAAGCTCAAATCCAGAATGGGGGGCAATCCTGGAGTAGAGGCAGGGATCACCATGCGTCCGGGGATGACGCCCGCGACAAACCCCAGCCGAGCGGCGTTTTGCTGGACGTAACCCGGACTCCAGGGAAGATCGGTCGCCTTCAAGGTGAAACTCAGTTGCGCATCGTGCGCTCCAGCGAAATGATCGAGCTCCCGGGCCCGGGCGACCTCATCCAGCATTTCGGGGAATTCGGGTTCTGCATCCAGTGCATCGGCAAAGGCACGCGTCTTCATGACGAATTCGGAGTATTCGATTTCATTCAACGGTCCCAGTCGATTGGCCAACTGAACGCCTGCCTGAAACGCGCCATAGCGCTGTCCCGGCCGAGGCATTTCCCATTCGCCACTTTCAGTGTTGAGCCCTTCGATGGAGAAATGTTTCGTGCCCACTCGTCGCGTCGGCGGCATGGCCGCCAGGGCTGCATCACCTGAAGCGGGCGACTCCAGCTCAATGGGGGCAATGACATCAATGAGGGCATCGAGCATGGGGCGCTTGTCAGGACTGGGCATGACCGATCGGACGTCGAAATTGCCGTCTGCGTTGTCCCCTGCGAGCCCGCGATGCACAGCATCCTGGGGAGCGCCTGCATCGCTCCGATAGGCGCCGGAACCATCGGGGTCCAGTCCGGGCTCCTGTGCGGCTACGCGTTCGATGTCGGGCTCGGCCTGGCGGGGCTTGCTTTTGCGCGACGTCCAGGCACTGTGGGCCACCACGCCCGCCAGCACGACACCACCGGCGATGGCCAAAGCCACTTGCAAAGTGCTCATGGTTGCATCCTTCCTGAGATCAGGCGCTTTCCGCCATGGAAACGGCCGAATCCATGTCGACCGCCACGATGCGGGAAACGCCCTGCTCCTGCATGGTGACGCCGATGAGTTGCTCGGCCATCTCCATGGCGATTTTGTTGTGGGAAATGAAAAGGAACTGGGTTTCCTTGGACATGCTGGCCACCAGACGGGCATAGCGCTCGGTGTTGGCGTCATCCAGGGGAGCATCCACCTCATCGAGCAAACAGAAGGGTGCCGGATTGAGTTGGAAGATGGCACACACCAGCGCGATGGCCGTCAACGCCTTTTCTCCACCTGAGAGCAAGTGGATGGTCTGGTTTTTCTTACCCGGAGGCTGAGCCATGACCTGCACGCCCGAATCGAGGATTTCCTCGCCGGTCATGATGAGACGCGCGTTTCCGCCCCCGAACAGCTCGGGGAACATGCGGCCAAAATGCTCGTTGACAGTGGCAAACGTGCTGCCCAGCAATTCACGGGTTTCACCGTCGATCTTGCGGATGGCGTCCTCTAGCGTGTTCATCGCCTCGTTCAGGTCGGCCGATTGCGCATCGAGGAAGGTCTTGCGTTCCCGTGCACTGGTCAACTCGTCCAGGGCAGCCAGGTTCACGGCCCCCAAGCTGTTGATCTCTCGGTTGAGACGGTCAATCTCGGACTGCAAGCCGCTCAGTTTGACCTGGCCCTCGGCCACCGATGCCGCGACGGCTTCCAGATCGGCCTGGGCATCCGTCAACAGCTGTGCATATTGCTCTACGCCCAATCGCGCGGCCTGCTCCTTGAGTTGCAGGTCGGTGATGCGCTGGCGCAGCGGATCCAGTTCGCGTTCGATCTTCAGGCGTTGTTCGTCACTGGCACGCAGCTTGGCGGTCAGATCGTCATACTGGCTGCGTCGCTCACCCAAGGCCGCCTCGCGCTCAGACTTGACCGCCAAAGCAGCTTGCAAACCGGCCTGGGCGGCCACGTCACTCAAACGATCAAACTCTTCTTGGGTGCGGATTCGCTCAGACCTGAGGGTTTCGGCTTGTTGCGCCGCCGATTGCAACACCCGTTGCAGCTCGGCTTCACGAGACGCATGACTGCGGCGCTGGAAATCGGCCTCCTGGGCCTGCCGCTCCAGACTGCGCAATTGCTCTCGGGCTTCTTGCAAGCGGCGCTGAGCCTCCATGACCTGTTCGTCAAGTTGGGCATGCCGCTCCTGGCTGTCGGCCAGGCGCATGTCCAATTCTTCAAACCGCGCATCGGCCGCCGCGCTGCGTTCCTGAATGCTCTCCATCTGGGCCTGGACCTCGGCCAGATCGGCATCGATCTGGTTCGAGCGGGAGCGGGTTTGCTCGGCTTGCTGGGTCAGGCGCAGGGTTTCGACTTGAAGTTCATGCGCCTGGGACTGGGTGTGTGTGGCCTCACGGCGCAGTTCGATCAAACGCTGCGAGGCGTCGGAGTATGCGGCTTCCGCACGGACCAGCTGGCCACGGGCTTCTTCATGAATGAAGGTCTGAGCCCGGCGCTGTTTCTCTAGATTTTCAATTTCCTGGGCGCGTGCCAACAAGCCGGCTTGTTCACTGTCCGGAGCATAAAAGCTGACACTGTGTCGGCTGACCGCATGGCCGGAGGGCAGCAATATCCATTGCCCAGGTTGAAGGCTTTCGCGCTGAGACAGCGCCTGGTTCATGTCGGTGGCAGTGAAGCAACCTTCCAGCCAGGCCTCCATCATGGTCTTGAGGCCAGCGTCGTTCAAACGCAAGCGCTCCGACAGTCGAGGCAATGGGCTGTCAGTGCCGGCAGGCGCATCACTGGGTAGGGTGTAGAAAGCCAGCTTGGCCGGTGGGGGGTCACTGGCGAAGAAGCTGACCATTTCCAGCCGGCTCACTTCGAGCGAATTGAGTCGCTCACGCATGGCGGACTCGAGCGCGTTTTCCCAGCCACTGTCAATGTGCACGCGGCTCCACAGGCCTTGCAGTCCTTCAAGCCCGTGCTTGGCCAACCACGGCTGCAGCTTGCCATCGGTACGAACGCGCTCTTGCAAGGCCTGCAAAGCCTCCAGGCGGGCGGAAAGATCGGCTTGCCGTGCGCTTTCCTGGTTGAGGGTTTGTTGTGCCTCGCGCCTGGCGTCATCCAGTTGCGGCAATTGCTCTTGCAATTCGTGCAATTGGGCTTGCGCCAGTTCAGCGGCCTCTTGCGCCGCCTGCAGTTGGAACTGCATGTCCTGGATACGCTGGTCATCCGGGGCATCCAGCCCCCGTCGATCGGTCATCAGGCGCTCTCGCCGAATCTCCAGCTGTTGCGACTGCTCTGACAGGTTGCGCTGGTCGGCCGACAAGACCTGCAATTGCTGCTGGACTTCAGTCACCTGATTGCGCTGGGCATCCGCCCGCTGCTGTGCCGACTGCAAGGCATCTTCGTAACCGGGCAACTGGTCGGTTTGCTCTTCCACTTGGGCTTGCAACAAAGCTGCCTGTTCGGCGCCTTGCTCGGCTTGCTCGGCCAGGCTTTCGCGTTCGTTGCTGGCCTGCTCGGCTTGCTCGGCCCAGTGCGCCATCTGATCTTGCAGCTGCGTCAGGCGTTGCTGCGCCCGCTGACGGCCTTCGACCACGTAGCGGATTTCCGCTTCGAGACGCCCGACTTCGGCGCTGGCCTCGTAGAGTTTTCCCTGCGCTTGGTTCAGTTGGTCGCCGGCTTCGTAATGCGCTTGGCGTACCGTCTCCAGATCGGCTTCGATATGGCGCAGATCGGCGATCTTGGACTCGAGGTGGTTGACGGCTTGCTGGACCTGCTCGTGCAAGTGGGTTTGATCAGCGGCGGCCTCTGTGCGTTTGAGAAACCACAATTGGTGTTGCTTGAGACCGACGTCGGCCTGCAAGGACTTGAATTGCTGTGCCACCTCCGCCTGACGCTCGAGTTTTTCGAGGTTGGCGTTCAGTTCGCGCAGGATGTCTTCCACCCGGGTGAGGTTTTCCCGGGTGTCACTCAAGCGGTGCTCGGTTTCACGGCGGCGTTCTTTGTACTTGGAAACGCCAGCGGCTTCCTCCAGGAACAGACGCAGCTCTTCCGGCTTGGATTCGATGATTCGACTGATGGTGCCCTGACCAATGATGGCGTAGGCCCGAGGCCCCAGTCCCGTGCCCAGGAACACGTCTTGCACGTCGCGTCGGCGCACGGGCTGGTTGTTGATGTAATAGCTGCTGGTGCCGTCGCGGGTCAGCACGCGCTTGACGGCAATTTCAGTGAACTGATTCCACTGCCCGCCGGCGCGGTGGTCTTCGTTGTTGAAGACCAGCTCCACACTGGCCCGGCTGGACGGCTTGCGGGTGTTGGTGCCATTGAAAATGACATCCTGCATGGACTCGCCCCGCAGTTCGCTGGCGCGACTTTCGCCCAACACCCAGCGGACCGCGTCCATGATGTTGGACTTGCCGCAACCGTTGGGGCCCACGACCCCCACCAACTGCCCGGGCAGCATGAAGTTGGTGGGTTCGACGAACGACTTGAAGCCTGAGAGTTTGATCGAGGTTAGACGCACCGAGAGCCTTTTTTGGTTCTAAAGTATTCAGTCTGACGAGCCATTGACGCCAGTGCAACAGGCATCAGCAACAGCCGTCAATGATACCTGCCCCGATGGCGATCAAGCCGCTCAAGCAGTCCCCGCAATCGAGGTTCCAGCCGTTGAATCGCCACTTGCAGCTGGGCCCCATCGCCTTGTCGACTCAAGCGTTCGGCATCGCCCACCAGTTGCTGCAAGTCGGCACCGGCCATGAGGCCGATAAAACCCTTCAGGGCGTGCAGGCTTCGCTGCCAGGCTTCCAGTTCAAATGCATCGGCCAGAGATTCGAATTCGGTCAGACTTTGAACCAAGCTGGAACAGTAACTGTCGACCAACTGATCCATGGACTCGGCGTCCAGGGCATAGGCTTGCGCCTGTCCAAGGTCCAGATCGTCGTGGTTGGTCGGCGGGTTGTTCATGGTCGCTGGGATAATAGCAAGCATGAACCCCTTGCTCTCGCATTTGCAGCCCTACCCTTTTGAGCGGCTGCGACAGCTCTTCGCCGGCCTCACACCGCCCGTCCAGCTGTCACCCATCAGCCTGGGCATTGGCGAACCGCGCCATGCCACCCCCGAATTCATTCGCAGCACCCTGAGCGAGGCCTTTCCCGCACTGGCCAGCTATCCCGCCACCGCCGGCACTCCCGCGTTGCGTCAAGCGTGTGCGGGATGGATGCAACGACGCTATGGCATCGCCCTGAATCCTGATACCCAGGTGCTGCCAGTGAACGGTTCGCGGGAGGCGCTGTTCTCCTTTGCCCAAACAGTGATAGACCCCACCCGCTCGCCTGAGCCCACGGTCGTTTGCCCCAACCCCTTTTATCAAATCTACGAAGGCGCCGCGTTGCTGGCAGGGGCAAAACCGTATTTCGTGCCCAGCCTCGCCGAGCGCAACTTCGGGGTCGATTGGCGCAGCGTCCCCGATAGCGTCTGGGCCCGCACCCAGCTGGTCTACGTCTGCTCGCCCGGGAACCCCACTGGAGCCGTCATGCCCCTTGATGAGTGGGCGCTGTTGTTCGAGCTCAGCGATCGCCACGGATTTGTGATCGCTTCGGACGAGTGCTACAGCGAGATTTATTTTCGCGACGAGCCCCCACTGGGCGGGCTGGAAGCCGCTCAACGGCTGGGCCGACAGGATTTTCGCAACCTGGTGGCCTTCACCAGTCTGTCCAAGCGCAGCAACGTGCCCGGAATGCGCAGCGGCTTTGTGGCGGGAGACGCACAATGGCTCAAGCATTACCTCTTGTACCGCACCTACCACGGCAGCGCCATGAGCGGCATGATTCAGGCCGCCAGCGTGGCTGCCTGGAACGACGAGGCCCACGTCCAGGCCAACCGTGACCAATACCGGGCCAAATTTGCCCAGGTCACACCCGTCTTGCAGGAGGTGCTGGATGTGCAACTGCCGGACGCTGGCTTTTACCTCTGGGCGGCTGTCCCAGGGGGCGATGACCAGGCGTTCGCCCGCGACTTGCAGGCTCAATACAATGTCACTGTTTTACCGGGCAGTTTTCTGGCCCGAGAATTCCAAGGGGTGAACCCTGGCCGGGGTCGCATCCGCATGGCCCTTGTGGCCGAAACCGCCGAGTGCCTGGAAGCGGCACATCGCATCCGTCAATTCATTCAACACCACCACTGATCACCATGACTCAACAGCTCCAAACCATCATCGACAACGCCTGGGAAGCCCGCTCCACCCTGTCGCCCGCTTCTGCCCCCCAGGAGATTCAGGACGCCGTCGAACATGTGATCGCCGAGCTCAACGCCGGTCGGCTGCGCGTGGCCACCCGCCAGGGCGTGGGCCAGTGGACCGTGCATCAGTGGATCAAAAAAGCCGTGCTGCTGAGTTTCCGCCTGAAGGACAACGAGGTCATCAAGGCCGGTCAGCTGGGGTTTTATGACAAGGTCCAGACCAAATTCGCTCACCTCGATGAGGCCGAGATGAAGGCCAGCGGCGTGCGGGTCGTGCCTCCTGCGGTGGCTCGCCGTGGCAGCTACATCGCCAAGGGCGCCATCCTCATGCCCAGCTATGTGAACATTGGCGCCTATGTGGATGAAGGCACCATGGTCGACACTTGGGCCACCGTGGGTTCTTGCGCGCAGGTTGGCAAGAACGTGCACCTTTCGGGTGGCGTGGGTCTGGGCGGTGTGCTGGAACCCTTGCAGGCCAACCCCACGATCATTGAGGACAATTGTTTCATTGGTGCCCGCTCGGAAATCGTCGAGGGCGTGATCGTCGAGGAAAACTCGGTGATCTCCATGGGCGTGTACATTGGCCAAAGCACCAAGATCTATGACCGTGCCACGGGTCAAGTGAGTTACGGACGCGTTCCCGCCGGTTCCGTGGTGGTCTCTGGCAACCTGCCCAGCGCCGATGGCAAATACAGCCTGTACTGTGCGGTGATCGTCAAACGTGTGGATGCCCAGACCCGTGCCAAGACCAGCCTCAACGACCTGTTGCGTGACTGATCGCTAGGCATGCCCCCTTCGCTTGCCCTTTATCTCTGCCCATGACCAAAACCCTGCAACTGACTGAACAACTGATTGCGCAGGCATCGGTCACCCCGGCCGATGGTCGCTGTCAGTCCATCATTGCCGACCGCCTGGAGCCATTGGGGTTCGTCTGCGAAACCCTGGAGAGTGGGCCGGCCGACTTTCGCGTCACCAATTTATGGGCCATTCGGCGCAGTGCGCGTGCCAACGCCCCGACCCTGGTGTTTGCCGGTCACACCGACGTGGTGCCCACCGGGCCGCTGGATCAATGGACCAGCGACCCCTTTGTGCCCACGCACCGGGAGGGCAAGCTGTTTGGGCGCGGCGCCAGTGACATGAAAACCTCACTCGCCGCGATGGTGGTGTCGGTGGAGGAGTTCCTGTCTCGACAACCTGATCCAGACCTGTCCATCGCTTTCCTGCTCACCAGTGATGAGGAAGGGCCAGCGGTCGATGGCACGGTGGTGGTGTGCAACACGCTGCGCGAGCGAGGCGAGCGACTGGACTGGTGCATTGTGGGCGAACCCACCTCGGTGGAGCGCACAGGCGACATGATCAAAAACGGTCGACGCGGTACCCTCAGTGGCAAGCTCACGGTTCATGGCGTGCAAGGACACATTGCGTATCCGCATCTGGCCCGCAACCCCATTCACGATCTCGCCCCCGCCTTGGCAGAACTGGTCAATATCCGCTGGGATGAGGGCAATGCATTCTTCCCCCCGACCAGTTGGCAAGTCAGCAACATCCATGCGGGAACGGGGGCAGGCAACATCATTCCAGGCAGTTGTGTTGTCGATTTCAATTTCCGCTTCAGCACAGAATCCACGGTTGAGAGCCTGCAGACCCGGCTCACATCTGTGCTGGACCGCCACCCCATCGACTACGAGTTGAAATGGACCCTGGGTGGTCAGGCCTTTCTCACCGAACCGGGTGATCTGGTCACGGCTGTTCAACAAGCCATTGTGGACGAGACCGGCCTGGAAACCGAACTGTCCACCACCGGCGGCACCAGCGACGGCCGTTTCATCGCACAGATCTGCCCCCAAGTCATCGAACTGGGGCCGCCCAATGCCACCATCCACAAGATCAATGAGCACGTGGTGGTCTCTGACATCGATGTGTTGAAAAACATCTACCGACGTGTTCTTGAGCGCTTGCAGGTGCGTGCTCAACACTTCGTTGCCGCATGACCCTTTCCCAATTGGTGGATCACTGTCGTGAGCGGCTGACCCAGGCAGGGGTTTCCTTTGGACAAGGCACAACCAATGCTTACGATGAAGCAGCCTGGCTGGTCTTGTGGCGGCTGGGCTTGCCACTTGACACCGATTTGCAGGCCAACAGCAGTCCGTTGAGTGACACGCAAATGGCGCTGGTCAACCACTTGCTGGAGCAGCGCATTCGCTCGCGCCAACCGTTGGCCTACCTGACTGGTGAAGCCTGGTTACAAGGGGTCCCCTTTCACATCGACCCGCGAAGCATCATTCCACGCAGTTTGATCGCCGAAGTGTTGGCCCATGGCCTGCTGGACGAATGGATTCCCGAGGCTTCGGCCCGCGTCATGGATTTATGCACGGGCAATGGCAGCCTGGCCGTGTTGGCAGCCATGGCTTGGCCACACGCCCAGGTGCATGGATTGGACATCTCCCCTGATGCATTGCAAGTGGCGCAAAGAAACGTCGAGCGCCATCAATTGGTCGATCGCATCGAGTTGTTCCTCTCCGATGGATTCGCGGCAGCCCAGGGGCGATACGACCTCATTTTGTGCAACCCGCCCTACGTCAATCAGCTCAGCATGGATGCACTGCCGCCTGAATTTCAGGCTGAGCCCTCGCTGGCCTTGGCAGGGGGCATGGATGGCATGAATTTCATTCGCCCCTGCTTGCAACAAGCTTCACGGTGGCTGACACCGAATGGGGCGCTGGTGCTGGAGATCGGGCATGAAATCGAACACTTCGAACGTGCCTTCCCGCAGCTCATGCCCTGGTGGCTGGAAACCAGTGCCGGTGACACACAAGTCGCCCTGTTGCGCGCGGCTGATCTGAGCGAGCTCGCATGATTGTTTTGCGTGATGTGCAATTGCGCCGTGGCGCCAAGGTCTTGCTGGAGCGAGCGAGTGTGACGCTGCACCCGGGCGAAAAAATTGGCCTGGTGGGCGCCAATGGGATTGGCAAGTCCTCCCTCATGGCCTTGTTGTTGGGCACCTTACACGAAGAACGTGGTGAATTTTCCCGCCCCCCGGACTGGCGGTTGGCGCAGGTCGCGCAGCACATGCCCGACTCGAGCGCCACGGCCACCGAGTTCGTGCTGGAGGGTGACACGCGCTTGCAAGAGGCGCAGAATGCTTTGGCAGAGGCTGAGTCGAGCCATGATGGCATGGCACTGGCCCATGCACATGCAGCCCTGGAAGATGCAGGCGTTCATGATGCAAGTTCACGCGCTCAAACTTTGCTGCTGGGGCTGGGCTTTGCGCCCCACGAACTGGACAACCCGGTCAATAGCTTTTCTGGCGGCTGGCGCATGCGACTGCAACTGGCTCGCGCCTTGATGTGCCCGGCCGACTTGTTGCTGCTGGACGAACCCACCAACCACCTGGACCTGGATGCCTTGGTCTGGTTGGAGTCCTGGTTGCAACGGTTTGACGGCACGGTGCTGCTCATCAGCCATGACCGGGATTTTCTGGATGCGGTGACCACCGTGACCTTGCACATGGAGCACCAGGAGCTCAAGCGGTACAGTGGCAACTACTCGCGGTTTGAGGAGCAGCGAGCCCAGCAGCTGGTGTTGCAACAAGCCGCCTATGAAAAACAGCAAGATCGCATCGCGCATCTGCAAAAATTCATCGATCGATTCAAGGCCAAGGCCACCAAAGCCAAACAGGCACAAAGTCGGGTCAAAGCCCTGGAGCGCATGGAGCGCATTGCACCCCTGCTGGAACGCGCCGAATTCAGTTTTGAATTTCGTGAGCCCGACAGCCTGCCCAACCCAATGCTGTCTTTGCAAGAGGCCATCATGGGCTACGTTTCCAATGGCCAAACCAAGACCATCCTCCAAGGGGTGAACCGGTCGGTGCTGGCGGGACAACGCATCGGCATTCTGGGCGCCAACGGTCAAGGCAAATCGACCCTGGTCAAAACCATTGCCCATGAGTTGCCTCTGCTGGGGGGGCGCATGGTGGAGGGCAAAGGGTTGACTTTGGGTTATTTTGCCCAACAAGAACTGGACATCCTGCAACCCGACGACTCGCCCTTGCTGCACCTCACCCGTCTGGCACGTCGTCTGCAACCGCAAGTGCGTGAGCAGGAACTGCGCAATTTCCTGGGTTCGTTCCGATTCATGGATGACATGGTGCAACAGCCCGTCGGCACCTTGAGTGGGGGCGAAAAGGCACGACTGGTGTTGGCCTTGATCGTTTGGCAGCGCCCCAACCTGCTGTTGCTCGATGAGCCTACCAACCATCTGGATCTGGACACGCGCGAAGCGTTGAGCATGGCGCTCAATGCTTTCGAAGGCACCGTGCTGTTGGTCAGCCATGACCGTGCACTTCTGCGATCGGTCTGCGACGATTTTTGGCTGGTGTGCGATGGTCAGGTACAAAGCTTTGAGGGCGACCTGGACAGCTATCAGAGGCATCTGCTGGAGGTGGCCAAACGACGCCGCGAGAGTTGGAGTGCCGCCGCATCAGCTGACATTTCAGCCCCGACGCCCACAAGCACCGAATCAGCGATCGAGGTCGTCACCCCCAGGGAGTCGCGCAAGCAGCAAGCTCAGAAACGCGCCGAATTGACGCAAAGACTGCAGCCTTGGCGGCAGGAAATGAAAACCCTGGACCAACAGATGGCCTCTTGGATCGAGGAAAAAAATCAACTGGAAGCGGCGTTGATGCAGTCCTTGCCGGCAGTCGAGTTTGCACAACACGGCAAACGACTCAAGGACATCACGCAAGCGCTGGAAAAAGCCGAGGAGCGTTGGCTGGAGTTGGGCAGTTGGATTGAAGAGGCTCAAGCGGAGGTTTCGCTGTGACCCCTCGTGCCACTGCTCTGATCGCTTCTAGCCTTGCCTTGTTTCTCACTGCTTGTGCCACACCGCAATGGAAGCAAGCCAGTCAGGATTGCGACCCCGAGGCGTTTCGACTCTTTCCTGTGGTTCGCCAGACCGAGCGCGTGACCGAACCCGTCGTCGTGCAAGTGCCCGATGGAAGCCAGACTTGTGTCAGTGAATCGGTGCGCAGTGGCGACAAAACCACCACGGTCTCACGTTGCACGCCTCATCTGGTGATGCAGACCCAGTGGGTGAGTCGTTGGGTCACGGTGGACTTGAATGAGCGGGAAAGACGCTTGTGGCATGAACGCTGTGTGAGCCAATTGTGCGTTCAACGCTACGGCAACTTGAAATGCGAACCGAGCACGACAACGCCCCTGCCATCTCCAAGCACCATGCCTTCACAACCATAGTCAAGCTTGCAATCGACGAAAAAAAAGCACCCGTTGGGTGCTTTTTTATGAATGGGTGGTAGGACGTACAAGATTCGAACTTGTGACCAACGGATTAAAAGTCCGCTGCTCTACCAACTGAGCTAACGTCCCGCCCTTAACAAGGGGTCATTCGATACCTGCGTGAAGTCATTGCTGCTCATTCACGCTTGCTACTGAACGAAGACTCGAATTATAGCGTATTTTTTTGGCCTTTGGCACAGCGCCATCGGCCAATCTGTTCAAGACCCATCCGCTCGCAGCCATGCCGAAGCTGGCAGTCACACTGACCACAGAACCGTAGCCATGACAATTCAAACTGCCATCGGTGGAAGCCTCGCAACTGGCATCGGCCGGCTTGACAGCTTCTTGGCTGTACACACACGCCAAATGCAAGCAGGCTGGTGCCTTGGGGGCTCCGTAGTGCCGCCTCAAACGATAACGAACCTGTGCCAGCAAAGGGTCGTGTGTGACCACACTCAAATCATCAAGGCGAGTGGCATGTGCTTGTCGCTTTCCGCCGGCAGCCCCCACGCAAATCAGGTCGCAAGCCTGTGACCATGACCAAGCGGCCAACGCAGACTTGGTGTTGACCTGGTCGCAAGCATCGATCACGGCATTCAATGCCGGCGCGTCCGAGGGCAACACCTCTGGCCAGTTGTCGGGGGTGACAAACTCCTCAACAGTGAAGACTCGACAAGAAGGATGTATCTCCAGGATTCGATCCTTCATGGCCTGAACCTTGGCTTGGCCCAGGGTTGAGGTCAGGGCATGTATTTGACGATTGATGTTCGATTCGGCGATGTGATCCAGGTCAATCAGCGTGAGATAACCCACACCACTGCGTGCCAGGGCTTCAACCGACCAAGCCCCCACCCCGCCGACACCAATCACGGCCACATGGGCTTGCCGAATCCGCTTCGCCCCTTCCACCCCGTACAAGCGCTCCAAGCCCTGAAAGCGCCGAACCAAATCTGGCTCGCTCAAAGTTGCCGCTCCAGGCGCCAGATTTGATATCGAAAAGAGGCCACAGCCCCCAGCACAATCGACAGCAGCGCAATGGCTGAGTTGAGACTCAAGGTAGAAATGCCACTCAGCCCTTGGCCGATGGTGCAACCCATGGCCGTGACACCTCCCACGCCCATCAAAACCGCGCCGACCAGATGGTTGGCCAAATCTTCGACGCTACCGAACCCCTCAAAACGGAAACTCCCGTCCAGACGAGACATGACAAATGACCCGGAGATCAAACCCAGCACCGAGACGATGCCCAGCGACAACAACTTGGACTTGTCGCTGAAGAACATCACCCAGTCCAGCAAGTAGGCCACCGGAGCCACAAAAGAGAGCGACTCCATTCGACCGGAATTGGTGGTTAAAAAAACCTCTTCCAAGGTTTCGGGGTGCTCGGCCACATGCCCTAAAGAGCCACTGATCCACCACATGCAGATCACCAGCATCCCTGCGCCAACCCCGGCCAACAGGTTCTCGAACGACCAGAACTCACGTTTGAACAAAGACCACAGAATGACCAACAGGCCCACAGCCAAACCCAGCCAGATTTGCAATTGCGCCGACTCGATTGAAAGTATCGGTTGCAACAAGCCGCCCAGATGGGCACCTTGCGGCATGTCCACCACCACCTTGTCCACCGTACCCACGCGAAGCACTCCCGTGATGCCTTTCAAGGTGGCAAATGCAGAGATACCCATGACCAACAACACCACCAAAGATTTGAGATTTCCGCTACCCACGCGCACCAGGGTTTTGTTGCCACAACCGGACGACAGCACCATGCCAAAGCCGAACAACAAGCCGCCCAGGCTGCATGACAACCACAGCAAACGTGGGCTGGCATACAAGGCTTTGCCAGGATCAATGTCGCCTCGCCAAGACAACAAAGCAAAACCAGTCATGGCCACACCGATCGCCAATATCCACTGACGGGCACGGGTCCAGTCCCCCATATTCACCACGTCACTGATGGCCCCCATGGTGCAAAAGTGCGTCCGCTGCGCCAGTGCCCCAAAGAGGAACGCAACACCAAAACCCAACCAGAGGACCCAACGGGTCAGACTGACAATGTCGACCGTATCCATGTGAACCCAAAAAGTTATTTCAAGCGTGTCAGGCGTTCCTGGGCAGCCTGCGCTGCCTCAGCCTGAGGGTATTTTTTCAGCAGATCTTCAAGCGTGCGACGGCCGGATTTGCTGTCCTTCAACTCGAACTGACAGTTGGCCAGAGACAGCATGGCATCAGCGGCCCGAGGATGTTCAGCCGCAACAGACAACATGGATTTGAAATTCTGAATCGCCTCTTTGTAGTCTCGGGTTGCATACTGAGCATTACCCAACCAGAACAGGGCGGAGGGGATGTAACCGCTGCGTGGGTATCGTCGAATAAAGTCAGCAAAAGCGCCCGCAGCCGGAACAAAATCACTGGCGCGGAATCGTTGCAACGCGGCATCGAACTCACGCTTTTCCGAGGGTTGAGCCAGGAATTCCGGGCCCTCGGTGCTGATCTTGATCGGCTCGAGAGGACGCAAGCGGTCTTCGGTTTGACGAATGCGCTCTTCGACCGCTTGGGCCTGGTCTTTGATGCGGCGTTGGGTCTCCGCCAGCTCGCGAAGGGTCAATTCCCGATCTCCTCGGGACTGGGCCATTTCGCTGCGCAAAGACTCAATTTGGGCCTGTAAATCGAGCAAAGCGCGTTTGAGTTGTTGATTGTCCTCACTCAACGCCCTGACCTCGCGAGTCAAGGATTCGCTGGGACCGCGTTGGCCATCCAAACGTTGCCGTAATTCGAGGATGGCACGACGAGCCTGCTCATCCTCGAACAGAGCAGCACGAGCCGAGGGCAAAACCAGGCACGCCGTCACTAACGAGAGCAGCAGTTTTTGTTTCATCACCGGTAAGCGATTTCAGCACGACGGTTCTTGGCCCAAGCCGCTTCGTCATGACCGGGATCCGCGGGCTTCTCTTTGCCGAAACTGACCGCTTCCACTTGAGCGTCTGCGACCCCCAGCAGGCCCAGAGATTTGCGCACGGCCTCGGAACGTTTTTGTCCCAGCGCCAGGTTGTATTCGCGGCCACCACGCTCATCGGCATGGCCTTCGATGGACACGCGGCGATTTTTATCGGCACGCAGGTACCGGGCATGGGCTTCCAGCAAGGTTTGCGATTCAGCCTTGATGACGAAACTGTCGTAATCGAAATAAATCACTTTGCTCACGCCAGCAGGACCGGGATCCACCCCAGGAATTTTGTTGGCTTCGATGGTGGCAACCGCTGAGCGGGCCTCGGGCGCAGGTGCAGAGGATTGAACGGCAGCGCCTGATTTGTCCTCCACCGGAACCTCATCCAGTTTGACATTGGAGGCACAACCCGCCATGGCCAGTAAAAGTCCGAGAATGATCAGGAGTCTGTTCATGTAATTTCCTTGAAATAAGCCTGATGGGGCTGGTTTTGAAATGAAAGCGTGAGTCGACTGAACTTGTCAGTCCTGTCAATGTTTAACGAAAGGCCCCCAATGGGGCTCCCGGATGTCTCCGGCCTGACCTGACAACCTGGCGGTGATGCGTCCGTCCAGGGTGGTGGTCATCAAAGCCTCCCGACCTTGGGTCTGGGTCGCATACACGATCAGGCGACTGTTGGGGGCGAAGCTGGGGCGTTCGTCGGCCGAGGTTTCTGTGATGGCCTGCGTCTTGTCGGATTGAAGGTCCATCAAATGCAGTTTGTATTGACCACCCACACGAGAAACATACGCCAGCCAGCGTCCATCGGGACTCACGCTGGGTGAGATGTTGTAGTTGCCTTGAAAGGTCACGCGCTGCACAGGCCCGCCCATGGCAGGCGTGCGATAGATCTGCGGTGAACCACCCCGGTCACTGACGAAATAAATGGCCGATCCGTCGGGTGCAAAAGCCGGCTCGGTATCGATGCTGGAGGATTGCGTCAAGCGGCGTGGCTCACCCCCCTGTGCAGACACGATGTAAATTTGCGAACCACCATCACGGCTCAAGGTCACGGCCAGATTTTTGCCATCGGGCGACCAGGCTGGCGCGCTGTTGGAGCCCCTGAAGTTGGCCACAATTCGACGCTTGCCGATGCTCACGTCGTGGACATACACCACAGGCTTGCGGGATTCAAATGACACATAGGCCAATTGTGAACCGTTGGGGGACCAGCTGGGAGAAATGATGGGTTCTGGGCTGGTGAGGGCGGCCTGGGCATTTTCGCCATCCGAGTCGGCAATCCAGAGGTTGTATTTGCCGCCATTCTTGGTGACATAGGCAATGCGTGTCGAGAAAACACCCTTGTCACCCGTCAAGGTTTCATAAACATAGTCGGCAATTCGATGCGAAGCCAGGCGCAGGTCTGCGTTGACCACCGCATAGCTGGCCCCACCAAGATCCTGCCCCTTGACGACGTCCCACAATCGAAAGCGGACATCGAATCGACCATCAGCCAATCTGCTCACACTGCCCGTCAAGAGTGCATCGGCGCCCCTCTGGCGAAATGCAGACATGTCGGGGCGTGAGGTTTCATCCAGCAACTGACCCGCAGCGAGCGCACGGAACAGGCCACTGCGCTCCAGGTCGGCCTGAACAATGGCTGAAATTTTTTGAGGAGCCCCCTCTTCCCCCTTGAAGCTGGAAAAGGCAATGGGGACTTGGGTCAGACCAACCCCGGACACGTCGACGCGGAACTGTGCCTGTGCGGCCCCAGTGCTCCAAAGCAGGGCAACAAGACCGCAGCGCAGCAAAAGAGTGAGGAACTGTCTCATGGCTGGCACCAGGAAGAGGCCAGGGGTGTGTGGGACATTTTCATGGACCGGTATGGTAGCATCAGAAACATGTTTTTCCATACAGACGAATAAGGTTTGAACCACGCCGCCGGAGTCCCGATGCCCCCTGAGACATCCCCCGCGAACTCCCGGCAAGCGCTGTCGGTGATCCTCATCACCCTGAACGAGGCCCCGCGATTGGAAAAAACACTGCGCGCAGTGAGTTGGGCCGACGAAATCATTGTCGTTGACTCTGGCAGCACCGACGGCACCGTCGAACTCGCCCGATCCTTGGGCGCGCGCACCCTGGTGACCGATTGGCCGGGTTTTGGAGCTCAAAAAAATCGTGCTCTTGACATGGCCACCTGCCCCTGGGTGCTCTCGCTGGATGCGGATGAAGTGCTGAGCCCAGAGTTGCAGCTTGAGATCCGCAGCCTGCTGCAAACAGATCCCCCCTTCAACGCCGCCACGCTACCCCGCTTATCCAGCTACTGCGGACGCACCATTCGTCATTCGGGCTGGTGGCCGGATCCCGTCCTGAGACTCTTCCGACGTGAGCTAGCCCGTTTTTCCGATGACCGGGTCCACGAGCGTGTTGTGGTGCCTGGTCCGGTCACATCACTCCAGGGGGTCCTGCTGCACGAGAGCTACCGCAACCTGGACCAAGTCATTGACAAGGTCAATCAGTATTCACGTGAGGGAGCCCATAACCTGTTGAAACGTGGCAAAAAAGGGGGACTGTTGACGGCCATTGCCCATGGGCTTTGGGCATTTTTCAGAACCTATTGCCTCAGATTGGGCTTTCTAGATGGCAAGGAGGGCTTCATTCTGGCCGTGTCCAATGCCGAAGGCACCTACTATCGTTACCTCAAATTGATGTACCTGGCACAGTCCGCCACGGCAGTGTCACCTCCTCGTCATTGAGGTTGACCCTCAGACCACCGCATGGCCACCCTTCCCGATCTGTCCCATCGCCTTCGGCGTGTGTACCGTTATTTCCTGCAACCCATCACAGCTTGGTGGATCACGCTCGTGTCCATGGTCGTTGTTGCCTTGACCGAGCCGATGATCCCAGCCCTGCTCAAGCCCTTGCTCGACAGCGGCTTCCAGCAAAGTCAGTTGGACATCTGGCGTGTGCCGGCGGCCTTGCTGACCTTATTTGGTATCCGCGGACTGGCGGTCTTTGCCGGTCAGGTCTGCCTGGCCAAGGTAGCCAATCAGGGCTTGTTGAGGCTGAGAATAGCGATGTTCCAGCGTTTGCAGGATGCGGAAATGTCGCTCTATCGGGAGCAGTCGTCGAGCGCCTTGGGCAACACGCTGATTTACGAAGTTCAAAACGGCGCCTATTTGATGGTGCATGCGCTGCTGACCCTGGGTCGCGACAGCTTGACTTTGTTGGCACTGGTCGCCTATTTGTTGTACCTGAATTGGAAGCTCACCCTCATCGTAGCCTTCTTGTTCCCTGCTGTGGCCTGGTTGATGAAGGTTGTCTCACGCCGTCTCTACGGGTTGACGCAAAACAACCAGAAGTCCACCGACGAATTGGCCTATGTGGTGGAGGAAACCGCATTGGCGCACCGTGAAATCCGACTGCATGGAGCGCAGCAATCCCAAATCGATCGATTCACCCGCTTGGGTGCCACTTTAGAGCGCATTGGCATGAAGTTGACCGTGGCCAGCTCCGCCTTGACGCCATTGACCCAAATGATGGCAGCCATGGCCCTCTCAGCGGTGATCTCGGTGGCTTTGATGCAAAGCCAGGACAGCGGCATGACCGTGGGTGGGTTCGCCGCCTTCGTCACCGCCATGTTGATGCTGATCGCCCCCATCAAACATTTATCGGAAGTCACCGGCCCGATTTCTCGTGGGCTGGCTGCCTTGGAGAGAGCGGTCGATTTGATTGAAAACACCCCCGTTGAAAAGGGAGGACAGCATGCCCAGTCGGTACGCTTCTTTGGAGATCAATCGGCCGGACATGTGGTCCTGCAGCAAGTCAGCGTCACCTATCCGACGGCCTCATCACCGGCCCTGGTGGGGATCGATCTGGACATCCGACCGGGTGAAACCGTCGCCCTGGTGGGAGCCTCTGGATCGGGCAAGACCACCCTGGCCAATCTCCTGCCCCGTTTCGTCGATCCTAGCCAGGGAAAGGTCATGCTGGATGGTGTGGACCTGCGGGACTGGCAACTGAATAGCTTGCGACAACACTTTGCCATGGTGAGTCAGCATGTGGTGGTCATGAACGACACCCTGGCCAACAACGTTTCGCTGGGTGCTGCTCCAGATCGTGCACGGGTGCTGGAGTGTCTGCAGGCTGCGCATCTGGGGGATTACGTTCAACAATTGCCAGAGGGAGTGGACACCCTGGTGGGGCATAACGCCTCGCAGATGTCTGGCGGTGAACGTCAACGGTTGGCCATTGCCCGGGCCTTGTACCGCGATGCGCCGGTGCTGATTCTCGATGAGGCCACTTCGGCACTGGATAACGAATCCGAACGTGCCGTGCAAGAAGCTTTGAAAGTGTTGACGAAGAACCGGACCACCTTGGTGATCGCGCATCGGTTGAGCACGGTCGAACATGCCGACCGAATTGTCGTGATGGAGGGCGGGCGCATCATCGAGCAGGGAAAACACCACGAACTGCTGGCACGCGAAGGCGCCTATGCCGCCATGTTCAAGCTCAATGCGCTGGGTGCCCAGGCATCATCATCGACTGACTAGACAGCCCTGGCAAAGACAACAGGGTGTGCACAAAATCCTCGGGAGATGGACGGATCAAGCCACGACACCAGTCATGAGCATGCACAGCCGCGCGCTCCTCATAGTTGAACCAGACCAGCGTTGGGCGTTTCAAGGCCACTGCCATGTGGTACGGCCCCGAGTCTGAACTCACGAAGGCATCACACGTATCGATCAAGCCCGTCAACTCGGACAAGCTGACGCTGCCAGCCAAGTCCAGCATGTGCGCGGTAGAACCCCATCGCGCCAGGTAAGCTTGCAGGAAAGATTGGTTGATATCTTGCTCGAACGGGGCTCCGCTCAACAGCAAGAGGTGCGGCCATCGCTGAGCCAACAGGCCCAAAGATTCAACCAAAGCCAAGATGTCAGGCCGGCGCGGAACAGCATCACTGGTTCCACACCCTATGTTGAGCCCCAGGACCGGAAGACCCTTGAGGCGGGGATTCGACTGTGTCCATGTGTTCAAGCGCTCTCGTAATCCCCGCTGGTATGCACGTCCAGCCGGGGTCACGGCCAATTCAATAGGGGTGTTGTGACGCTCCAGACCCAATGCCATCAGGGGCACGAAATCCCGGTGGGTGTAATCCATGGGCTCGGTCAAGCCCAGGCGTTGAATGTAGTCACGGGTAGATGGGGACACCCGATCGTAAAAAAGTCCACGCAGCGGAAACTGCCCCACCCCCACGGTTTGAGCTCCGCAGGCATGTGCCCCCCACCAGGTCAGCAAGGAGGTTCGCAGCCCAGCGCTCTCGGTATCAATGATGAGGTCGGGTTGCAATTGACGGCACAAGGTGTCGACCTGTTGCAGCAACAGGCGCCAGGGTACGCGACGCGCAGACGGTTGACTCGGATCCCCCTCTCTGATCGTGAGGAAGGTGGCGCTGTCCAGCAGTGGGTGCTCTTTGATGAATGCCTCGGTCACATAGCCGGGATGCTTGCTGAGGAACAACAGATGCAATTGCGCCTGTGGCCAGCGGTTTTTCAGCACCCGCCAAGAAGCCGACGCTCGCAACACATCTCCAACGCCCAGGCTGTGCGCTTTGATTAACAAAATACGTTGTGGGTCATGCATGGTGGGGTGGCTCCACGCCTTGGATGGCCAGTCGATACAGATTCAACTGTCGTTGCGCCAAATGCGCCCAGGCATAGGTTTGGGCAAATGCACACCCTTGCCTCACCAGACGGTCACGCAGTTCGGGGTCGGATTGCAATCGTTGGATGTCCCGCGCCAACGCTTCATCGTCCTGCGGGGAAGGCAGGATCAGCGCCTGCTGCTGGTGCGTGAGGAGTTCTGAGGACAGGCAAAACGGAGCGGGGCTGACCACCAGTGGCAATCCGTGGGCCATGGCCTCCAAGGTCACCATGGGGAAAACATCTTCCAGCGTGGCGTGCACCAGGCAGTCGCAAGCCTCATAAGCAGTCGTGGTCTGTTTGAGAATACCCAGAAAATGCACCCGCGCCGACAGCCCCAGGGTTTCAATCAGCACACGCCATTGGGGTATTTGCGCCGGCTGCCCGACCACCACCAGATGATGGTCAGCGCTCAATCGCTGCAAGGCTTTCAGCACCGTTTCCAGCCCCTTCTTTCGAAAGTCATGGCCAATCATCAGCAACAAATAAGCCTGGTGCGGCAATCCCAGAGATTCACGCGCCTGTTGTTTGAGGTGTTGCAACTCGTGCGGCGTGTGCGACAGGGGAATGTTGACGCCGGGGGGAAGTTCTTGCAGCTGACCGGGCCAGAGTGAAAAGCTGTGCGACAACACATGGGCCAAGGGAGCCGATGCGGCAATGATCACCCGATGGGCACGGCGAGAAAAGCGCAATCGTTCCAGCAGCAAATAGGCTTGCAAGCGTGGGCTCAGCAAGATCTTGAGCCAGGTCCAGACACGCTGCGCGCCCTGAGCCTGATGAAACAAATTGTGTCTGACCGGTTTGACATGCACCGTGTGCACCTGCCCATGAAAGACATTTTCATGAGAGTGGACGACGTCAAATCCCTGTCGCGTCATCCACCCTGTCCAACACGCATAGGCCCACTGATTCAGCCAGCGTGGACGCTTGAAGCCCCAACGCATGCGTTGATAGGTCACACCGGGAATCGGGTCTCCGTGTTCCTGGCAGAACACCGTGATCTGGTGCTGCCCAGCCATCTGCTCGACCAAGGAAACCGCGTAGTTCTCGGCACCTCCCAAGTGCCGAACAAAGTGGCGACTCAAGACCGCGATGCGAAGGGAGTGCTGTGGTTGGCGTTCAGACACCCGCAGGGACCTCCGATGCCCGGTACTTGTTTTCGTAGCCGGTCAGCACCTTGAGGAGGAACTGTGGCCAATAGGTCGATCGAACCACGGGGATGCGACGCAGTTGAAACAGATCATCCCCCTCGAAGACCTGACCGCGATGGGTGGTCGTGGCTGCTTCATAGCCGGCCGATAGCACCTCATGCGCCTGCTCAGGACGGTAGTGTCCAAAGGGGTAACAAAATTGCAGCACGGGGCGTCCGAGCAAATCTTCCAGATCTTGCCTTGATCCACGCAACTCATCGCGAACAACCCGATCTGACGATTCGTTCAAGTGCACATGGTGTCGGGTATGTGACCCGACCTCCATGCCCGCATCTGCCCAGGCTCGCACCTCGGACGCGGACATCAGATCCGCCGGTTCGATACCAATGGCATGATCCCATTCATTCGAGCGCCCCATCAGACCGCTGACCACATAACAGGTGGCGGTGAAGCCTACCGCCTGCAACACGGGCAATGCGGCTTCCAGGTTGTTGCGATAGCCATCGTCGAGCGTGATGCCCACCACCCGCCCCTGGCGCTCTCCTCGCAAGTAAGGCATCAACTCGGACATCGAGACGCCACGGTAACCCAGGCGGCGCAACCAGTTCATTTGTAGGCGAAAACGCTGCTGGTTGACATACAGGCTGCGAAAGGCCGCGCCCTTTGCAGGTGCCGGCGCGATTTGATGGTAGGTCAGGATGGCGATCTGGCTTGCATTGGCGCAATGCCGGGTGTGGGCAGGGCTGGCGTTCATAGCAGCACAATGTCGTAATCCTCGGGTCCGATGCCCGCTTCTGGTTGGAGCGAAATGGTTTTTCCGATGAACTCGCTCAGACCTGCCAGATGCTGGCTTTCCTCATCCAGCAACAAATCAATCACCGTTGGCGAGGCAACAACGCGGAACTCTTTGGGATTGAATTGCCGTGCCTCGCGCAAGATTTCTCGCAAGATATCGTAAGCCACGCTGCGAGGGGTCTTGACCGTGCCCTTTCCTTGACAGACCTCACAAGGCTTACACAGCAGGTGCGCCAAAGACTCTCGTGTGCGCTTGCGGGTCATCTCCACCAGACCCAGCGGTGAAAAACCACTGACCGAGGTCTTGACCCTGTCACGCGCCAGTTGCTTGCGCAGTTCCTGCAGCACCGCTTCGCGGTGATCCTCTCGAATCATGTCGATGAAATCGGCAATGATGACTCCCCCCAGATTGCGCAGCCGCATCTGTCTGGCCAATGCACCCGCAGCCTCCAGGTTGGTTTTAAAGATGGTGTCGTCAAAATTGCGGGCTCCGGTGAAAGCACCGGTGTTGATGTCGACGGTGGTCAGCGCTTCCGTCTGATCGATGATCAGATAACCACCCGACTTGAGGTCGACACGGCGTCCCAAGGCGCGGGCCACATCGTCATCAATACCAAACAAATCGAAAATCGGGCGCTCGCCCTTGTAGTGTTGTAATTTGGCCGCTGCAGCCGGCATGAACTCAAGCCCAAACTGCCGCAGATGCTCAAACTGTTCCCGGGAATCGATGCGAATGGTTTGGGTGCTGTCGCTCACCAGATCACGCAACACCCTTTGAAGCAAACTCAAATCATGGTGCAACAACGATTTGGGCGGTAGCACCGCAGCAGACTCCCGGATACGCTGCCAGGTCTTACGTAAATAGTGAATGTCCTCCTGCAACTCATGGTCACTGGCGTCCTCGCCGTTGGTCCGCAGGATAAAACCGCCCGTGGGACCTTCCGGAGCCCCTTGCCGAAGCAGTGCCAGCAACCGAGACTTGAGCGACTCACGAAGGTCCAGCGGAATTTTTTGCGAGACGCCAACATGGTTGTCTTGGGGTAAGTAGACCAGCATTCTTCCCGCAATGCTGATTTGCGTGGACAGTCGGGCCCCCTTGCTGCCAATCGGGTCCTTGATGACTTGAACCATCAGGGCCTGGCCTTCAAAAATTTGCTTCTCAATGGCCATGGGCGGGGCGGATGCGCCCTCCCCGTCGGCATGGCGCGCCGCCACACTGGTCCATAAATCGGCCACATGCAGAAATGCAGCCCGCTCTAGGCCAATGTCCACGAATGCCGACTGCATGCCTGGAAGCACACGGGCCACGCGGCCCAGATAGACATTGCCCACCAGCCCACGCTCAAGAGTTCGCTCCAGGTGCAACTCCTGCACAACACCGTTCTCCACCACAGCGACCCGAGTTTCCTGCGGTGACCAGTTGATGAGGATGTCTTGTTGCATGAGTTGAACCGGTGATCAGACCTTGAAGCCAAAATCCCGCAACAATGCTGCGGTTTCAAACAGGGGCAGGCCCATGATGCCAGAATGGCTGCCACTGATGTGCTCGATAAAACCCGCAGCCTGTCCTTGAATGGCATACGCCCCTGCCTTGCCCATGGGCTCGCCGCCTTTGACATAGGCGCGCAAACGGGGGATTGGAATATCGGCCATGCGAACCTTGGAGATCTGCAGGACCTGCTGTTGCTTGCGCGCCGTGCCCACCGCCACACAGGTCAACACCCGGTGTGTTTGACCGCTCAGACGCATGAGCATTCGCAGGGCATCGGCGGCATTCTCGGGCTTGCCCAATATCTCGCGCCCAATGGCCACCGTGGTGTCTGCGCACAAGACGGGGGCGGCTGACCAGCCCAAGCGGCTCAGTCGACGCAGGGAAGCCTCCAGTTTGAGACGGGTGACGCGCTCGACATACCGATCAGGGGACTCTCCCGGTTCGACAGCCTCCAGGGCCTCACTGTCCTCATCGTCTTGCGGCAGCATGAGAGTGGGTTGCAGCCCCAACTGCTCCAGCAATTGGCGGCGGCGCGGACTTTGGGAGGCCAGGTACAGCACCTTCATAGGGTCATTCGCGATGGTAAGGATGTTTGGTCAAAATGGACCAACCCCGATACAACTGCTCGACCAGCAAAACCCGCACCATGGCATGGGGCAAGGTGAGATCGGACAGGCGCAATCGTTCGTGGGCTTGCTGCTTCAAATCGGGGGCCAGGCCATCGGGCCCACCAATGAGCAAAGCCACCTCGGGAGTCTCCGATTGCCACTGTTGCATGCGCCTGGCCAAATCCAGGGTAGACAAAGACTCACCGCGTTCGTCCAGGGCAACACATCGGGCTTGTCGCGGAATGGCGGCACGCAAGCGTTCAGCTTCTGCCAACATCAATGCCGCTGCAGGTTTGCTGCCGCGCGGTTCTGCCTTGACAGTTTTCAGGCCCAGCTTCCAGTCGGGTGGGAATCGCTTGGCATAGTCGTCCCAGGCTGTTTGAGCCCAGTCAGGCACACGCTGACCGACCGCCACCACCCATAGCTTCATGTTGAGGGATTCTGACGGGCGCGCGCAGGCCGGGCGGCCGTGGAGGTTTTTCTGGCCGTGGCTGCCGAAGACGGCTTGGCGCGAGGACTGGTCGATGTGCGGACAGTTTTTTTAGCCGATGTCGACTTGGCGGTCTTACCGCTCTTGGCTGTCTTGGCCGGCTTGATCTCCACGGGTGCCACGGGCTTAGGCGCACCGAACTTCAGTCGAACGGGCTTCTCGCCCCAGATTTCTTCCAGATGGTAGTACTGGCGAATGGCCGGTTGCATGACATGAACTACGGCCTGGCCGCAATCGATGATGATCCACTCCCCGTTTTCTTCACCCTCGATACGGGGCTTGGGGAATCCGGCCTCACGCACTTTGTCCCGCACGCTGGAAGAAAGCGCCTTGGTCTGACGGTTCGAAGTGCCCGTGGCGATGACCACCCGTTCGAACAAGGGGGAAAGATGCTCGGTGTTGAAGACCCCAATATCCTGGGCCTTCACATCCTCAAGGCCATCCACAATGGCGCGCTGGAGTTTCTGAACATCTTTCTTGGCGGTCGTATCGGTCATGGGCGGTCGGCGTAAAGGCCGTGTTGTTCAATGTAATCGGCCACCGAAGCCGGCACCCAGGCGCGGATCGGAAGACCGTCTCGACAGTGCTGCCGGATCTCGGTGGCACTGAGGGGAGACAGCGGCATTTGCAGATGCTCCACCGCTCCCAGATGGGGATTGTGCCATTGACCCGCCTGCGGATCACGTTCGGCAACCGCCAAAACGGCCAGCTTCAAAATATCCTGCCAACCATGCCAACGCTCGAAGGCTCGGGCCTGATCCGCCCCGATGATCAAAAACAGATGGGCATCGGGAGCCAAATGACGCAATTCCCGCAAAGTATCCAGGGTGTAGGTGGGGCCACTGCGGCGCAGTTCCGAGTCATCGACCACCACCTGCTCCAGGCCGGCAAAGGCGCGCCGAGTCATTTCCAATCGGTGCTGGGCTGGCGACAGATGGCGTGTCTTGTGCCAGGCCTGACCGGTCGGATACACACGCAACTGGTCGAGTTTCAATTGTTGCAGCGCCGTCTCTGCCAGTCGGCGGTGCGCGCAATGTGGCGGATCAAAGGCGCCCCCCATGACCCCCAAGCGCAGGCTCATGGGTGTTCAGCCAGCCAGTCGCGGCGCACAATGAAGTCGCTGTACAAAGCCGCCTCGGGAGAACCGGGTTCGGGTTCATGCTGATAGGACCAACTGACCAAGGGCGGCATGGATAACAAAATAGATTCGGTGCGTCCGCCCGATTGCAATCCGAAGTGTGTCCCCCGATCCCAGACCAGGTTGAATTCCACATATCGGCCACGACGGTACAACTGGTGAGCGCGCTCGCGCTCACCGTACGGCATGTCCTGACGACGTTTGACGATCGGCAGGTAAGCCTCCAGGAAGCCATCGGCCAGGGCTTTCAACATATCGAAACTGCGTACCATGCCCAGTTCTGCAAAGTCGTCAAAAAACACCCCACCGATCCCGCGTTGTTCATTGCGGTGCTTGAGAACGAAATAGTCGTCGCACCAGGTTTTGAAGCGGGGGTACAGCTCGGGACCAAAGGGTTGCAGGGCATCGCGACACACGGTGTGGAAATGCACCGCGTCTTCAACGAATCCGTAATATGGCGTGAGGTCCATGCCGCCACCAAACCAGGCCACCAACTCGCCCTGGGCATTCACCACCGACAACATGCGCACATTCATGTGAACGGTCGGTACATACGGGTTGCGGGGATGAAAAACCAGCGAAACCCCCATGGCTTCAAAAGGCAGTCCCGAGAGCTCGGGACGATGCTGGGTCGCTGAGGGCGGAAGCCGTGGACCACGTACGTGGGAAAAACCGCAACCCGCTCGCTCGAACACCGGCCCGTTTTCCAGTATCTGGGTGATGCCATTGCCTTGCAGCATCTCGCCAGGACCTTTCTGCCAATGGTCCACCAGAAAGGCCGTCCCATCAAGGTCGGTCAGTGCCTGGGTGATGCGGGATTGCAAACCGATCAGATACTCACGTACGTTGGCGGTGTTGAAACTCATGTCTGTTGTTCAGATGGATGGGCAAGCACCCTTGCCTCGTCTTGGCGAAGCGAGGGTCTTGCCAGGGGTTGAATCGGAGCAGCCTGATCGGGATGATAACCACGCACGCCCTCAAAGGCCTGTGACATGCGCTGATAGTCTGCCTCAGACTCGCCACTCAAACGGATGAATTGGTCGATACGCACTTCACGTCGACCGTAGTCCAGACGGATCAACGCCAGAGGAACATCTGCCTGCAAGGTAACGCTATAGAAGCCACTGCGCCAGCCCGGTTGATGGCGCCGGGTGCCTTCGGGGGACAAACCCAGCCAGAGGTAATGATCGTTTTCACGGGCCTGCTGAAAGCGTGCCACCATAGAACCCACCACGCCGCTGGAGGATGAACGGTCTATGGGCAAGCCCCCCAACCAGCTCAACCAACGACCAAAAATTGGCACCCGGAAAAGACTGTCCTTACCCCAGAAACAGGCCTGGATGCCCGTCGCCCACTTGACCAGCACCATGACAATGAAGTCCCAATTGCTGGTGTGTGGGTAGACCACGGCCACCCCTTGTTTACCAGGAAAGCCCTGAAAGTGAACGGTCCAGCCCCCCAGTGACAACAGGGCTTTGGCCAAACGGCTGCCGCGAAACTGCACCGGGTACGGCGGCGAGAAGTCTTGTTCAGACATACGCCAAGAGTTCTTCAGGACTTGATGGCCCGTTGGCCAATGTCCCGACGGTACTGCATGCCATCGAACGTGATGCCTTGCAAAGTCTGGTAGGCCAGCGCCTGGGCAGCTTTGACGGAGTCGCCCAAGGCCGTGACACACAACACCCGACCACCGGATACCACCAGTCGGTCGTTCTCCAGGGTTGTGCCTGCGTGGAAGACCATGGCCTGGTCCTGATCCGCAGGTAAGCCCCGCACCTCATCACCCTTGCGAGGGTGAAAGGGATATCCTGCCGCCGCCATCACCACGCCCAACGCGGCGCGTCGATCCCATTGCAGGTCGAAGTTGGACAGGGGTTGGGTCGAATGGGGATCGGTGGCCGCCCACAACAAATCGACCAGATCAGACTTCAGTCGCATCATGATCGGCTGGGTCTCAGGGTCCCCCATACGGCAATTGAACTCCAGGGTCTTGGGTTGACCCTGCGCATCGATCATCAGGCCGGCGTAGAGGAATCCGGTGTAAGGAATGCCATCCTGAGCCATGCCATGCAGCGTGGGCAGAATGATCTCGCGCATAGCCTTGGCATGGACCTGGGGTGTGACCACCGGCGCGGGCGAGTAAGCCCCCATGCCGCCCGTGTTGGGACCTTGATCACCGTCCTGCAAGCGTTTGTGATCTTGAGAAGTGGCCAGGGGCAAGGCCGTCGTGCCTTGACACACGGCTATAAAGCTGGCTTCTTCACCCTGCAGGAATTCTTCGATCACGACACGGGCACCACCCGCATTGTGTTGCACGCCCAGACTGTTGTCCAACAACATGAAGTCAATCGCCTCATGGGCCTCGGCCAATGTCATGGCGACCACGACGCCCTTGCCTGCGGCCAATCCGTCGGCCTTGATGACGATGGGCGCGCCCTTGCGATTGACATAATCGTGTGCCGCTACCGCGTCGGTGAAGGTGTCGTATTCCGCTGTCGGAATGCCATGTCGCTTCATGAACGCTTTGGAGAAAGCTTTGGAGCTTTCCAGTTGGGCCGCCGCCCGTGTGGGACCAAAGATGCGCAGACCGTGGGCGCGGAACACATCGACCACGCCGGCCGCCAAAGGCGCCTCAGGGCCCACCACAGTCAGCTCGATATGCTCTTGCAAAGCCCATTGGCACAAGGCCAGGGGATCAGTGACCTCCAGATGATGGAGCATGGGGTTTCGGCGCGTTCCGCCATTTCCCGGTGCCACGGTCACGGATTGAACGCGGGACGACTGAGACAACTTCCAGGCCAGGGCGTGCTCTCTGCCGCCACTGCCAATCACCAAGACTTTCATAAGGCAGCGTTGTGATAGACCTCCTGGACATCATCCAGGTCTTCCAACACATCCAGAATTTTTTGCATTTTTTGCGCATCCTCGCCGGTCAACTCGATGGTGTTCTCGGGACGCATGGTGATTTCAGCCAAATCAGGCTGCAGGCCGGCGGCTTCCAAGGCCTGTTTGACCGCCTCAAAATCGCCCGGGGCCGTCAAGACCTCGAGGGCACCGTCATCATCCGCGATCACGTCCTCAGCGCCCGCCTCAAGGGCCACTTCCATGAGGCGATCTTCAGAGGTTCCGGGGGCGAAAATCAATTGTCCACAGTGCTTGAACTGGAAGGCCACCGAGCCCTCGGTCCCCAAATTGCCACCGTGTTTGCTGAGCGCATGACGCACTTCGGCGACGGTGCGGACCTTGTTGTCGGTCATGGTGTCGACCATGATGGCTGCGCCACCAATGCCGTAACCCTCGTAACGAATTTCCTCGTAGTTGACGCCTTCGAGGTTGCCGGTTGCCTTGTCGATGTTGCGCTTGATGGTGTCGGCAGGCATGTTGGCGGCCTTGGCCTTGTCCACCGCCAGTCGCAAACGCGGATTGGCGTTGAGGTCCCCTCCACCGCTGCGGGCTGCCACCATGATCTCCCGGATCACCCGGGTCCAGATCTTTCCTCTTTTTTCATCCTGCCGCCCTTTGCGGTGCTGGATGTTGGCCCATTTGCTGTGACCTGCCACGACATGTCCTTCAATGCTGAAACAAGGGGACATTTTAGCCGGCGGGACACCCCGTGCCCCGCCGTGCTGGGCAAAAGATCAGGGCGCCTCGGCTTCGGGGGCTTCTACACGCTCAGACTTGGCGTTTTTTCCGTCTTTTTTGGCAGTCGGCTGAATGTCAAGGACCACTTGCTCGTCGTCGCCGATATCAACACCCAGACGACCGCCATCGGTCAATCGACCAAACAGCAATTCGTCCGCCAAGGCACGACGGATCATGTCCTGAATAAGGCGTTGCATGGGACGAGCCCCCATGAGTGGGTCAAAGCCTTTTTTGGCCAGGTGCTTGCGCAAGGCGTCGGAGAAGGTCACTTCAACCTTTTTCTCGGCCAGCTGGTTCTCCAGTTGCAGCAGGAACTTGTCCACCACCCGCAGGATGATGTTTTCGTCCAGGGCCTTGAAGCTGACGATGGCATCCAGGCGGTTGCGGAACTCGGGCGTGAACAAACGCTTGATGTCGGCCATTTCATCGCCCGCTTCACGGGGATTGGTGAAGCCGATGGTGGCCTTGTTCATGGTCTCGGCGCCCGCATTGGTGGTCATGATGATGATCACGTTGCGGAAGTCGGCCTTGCGCCCGTTGTTGTCGGTCAAGGTGCCATGGTCCATGACCTGCAGCAGCACGTTGAAAACGTCCGGATGGGCTTTTTCGATTTCATCAAGCAGCAGCACACTGTGCGGCTTTTTGGTGATGGCTTCAGTCAGCAATCCCCCTTGATCGAAGCCCACGTAACCGGGAGGCGCACCGATCAATCGACTGACCGCATGGCGCTCCATGTATTCGGACATGTCAAAGCGGATCAGGTCAATGCCCATGATGTAGGCCAACTGCTTGGCCGCCTCGGTCTTGCCGACACCCGTGGGCCCGCTGAAGAGGAAGGCACCGATGGGTTTGTCTGCCTTGCCCAGACCCGAACGAGCCATCTTGACCGCTGACGACAAAGCATCCAGCGCTTTGTCCTGACCAAAAACCACACTCTTGAGATCACGCTCCAGCGTTTGAAGTTTGCCCCGATCGTCCTGCGACACATTGGCCGGCGGAATGCGGGCAATTTTGGCGACGATGTCCTCGATCTCGGTTTTCGAGATGGTCTTTTTGCGCTTGGACTGAGGCAGGATGCGCTGAGCAGCCCCGGCCTCGTCGATCACATCAATGGCCTTGTCGGGCAGGTGCCGGTCATTGATGTATTTGGCGCTGAGCTCTGCGGCGGCTTGCAGTGCCGCCACCGCATACTTGACGTTGTGGTGTTCTTCGAAACGGGACTTCAGTCCTTTCAGAATGTCCACTGTCTGTTCGATGGAGGGCTCGACCACATCGACCTTCTGAAAACGACGGGAGAGCGCAGCATCTTTTTCGAAAATGCCTCGGTACTCGGTGAAAGTGGTGGCGCCAATGCACTTCAGCGCACCAGAACTGAGGGCCGGTTTGAGCAAGTTGGATGCGTCCAAGGTACCGCCAGAAGCCGCACCAGCACCAATCAGGGTGTGAATTTCGTCGATAAACAAGATCGCGTTGGGCCGATCCTTCAGGGTTTTGAGGACACCCTTGAGGCGTTGCTCAAAATCACCTCGGTATTTGGTTCCCGCCAACAAGGCCCCCATGTCCAGCGAGTAAACCTGGGCCTCGGTCAGAATTTCAGGCACGTCGCCCTGGGTGATGCGCCAGGCCAAGCCTTCCGCGATCGCCGTCTTGCCAACGCCAGCTTCACCCACCAGCAACGGGTTGTTTTTGCGGCGACGACACAGGATTTGAATCACGCGCTCAACCTCGTACTCGCGCCCGATCAAGGGATCAATCTTGCCGTCCTTGGCCATCTGATTGAGGTTCTGGGTGAATTGCTCGAGCGGGGATGCTTTTTCGTTCTTCTCAGCCCCTTCTTCCTGCTCTTGCGGTGCAGCCTCAGGCCCCTTCGTCGGCTCGGGAGGATCGCTCTTTTTGATGCCATGGGCGATGAAGTTGACGACATCGAGCCGGGTCACCCCTTGCTGGTGCAAGTAGTAAACGGCGTGCGAGTCTTTCTCGCCAAAAATGGCCACCAGCACATTGGCGCCCGTGACTTCCTTCTTGCCATTGCCTGTGGATTGCACATGCATGATGGCACGTTGAATGACACGCTGGAACCCCAGGGTAGGCTGGGTGTCGACATCGTCGGTCCCTGCGACCTGAGGGGTGTTGTCCTTGATGAAATTGGACAACGACTTGCGCAAATCCTCGATGTTGGCCGAGCAAGCTCGTAGCACCTCCGCTGCGCTGGGGTTGTCCAGCAAGGCCAACAGCAAATGCTCGACCGTGATGAATTCGTGGCGTTGTTGTCGGGCTTCGACAAAGGCCATGTGCAAGCTGACTTCGAGTTCCTGGGCAATCATGTTTAATTCCTTAAGTGCTTGCGTCCTGGGTTCAACTGTATACGTATATGGAAACGGTGTGAAATTATTCAACCGGTTCGAAAAGACATTGCAACGGATGACCGGATTTGTGGGCGGCTTCACGAACCTGATCCACCTTGGTGGCCGCCACATCCTTGGTGTAAACACCGCAAATGCCCTTGCCGTCCAAGTGGATCTTGAGCATGATCTGGGTGGCTGATTCGCGGTCTTTGTTGAAATACTCCTGCAACACCAGCACGACGAACTCCATCGGGGTGAAGTCGTCATTGAGCATCACCACTTGGTACATTTGTGGCGGCTGGGTGCGTTGCGTGACTCGTTCAAGCACAACAGCATTGCCATCGTCTTTTTGAGGCAGGACGATGCTGGGCGCGGGTGTCTGAGGGGTAGGCTTTCGAGGCATATCACTCATTCTATCGGTCAGGTTCCGGTTGGTCATGAGGCGCCGGAAAATGGCCTCGTACCCCAAAGCCTGGATCAAGGCTTGTGCACCCGTTTAAAACAAAAGTGATATAGAGAAGCTTCTGTGCCATCAAAGGTTCTCGATCAGGACCCGGCCAAAACCGGAACAACTGACTTGCCGCGCCCCATCCATCAGGCGTGCAAAGTCATAAGTGACCTGCTTGCTCAAGATGGCCTGCTCCATGCCATGAATGATGAGATCAGCCGCTTCAGTCCACCCCATGTGCCGCAACATCATCTCTGCCGACAGAATGATAGAACCGGGATTGACATAGTCTTTGCCGGCATATTTCGGTGCCGTGCCATGGGTGGCCTCGAACACGGCGATGTGGTCTGACAAATTGGCGCCAGGTGCAATGCCGAGCCCCCCCACCTGAGCAGCCAGCGCATCCGAGATGTAGTCTCCGTTGAGGTTCAAGGTGGCGATCACACTGTATTCGGCTGGACGCATCAGCACTTGTTGCAGAAACGCATCGGCGATCACATCCTTGATGTAAATGTCCTTACCGGTTTTCGGGTTCTTGAGCCTGCACCATGGCCCCTCGTCAATGACCTGCGCTCCAAACTCCTTGCGCGCCAAGGCGTACGACCAATCCCGGAACCCCCCTTCGGTGAATTTCATGATGTTGCCCTTGTGCACGATGGTCACGCTGGGTTTGTCATGATCAATCGCATATTGAATGGCCTTGCGCATCAGGCGCTCGGTCCCTTCAATCGAAACGGGCTTGATGCCGATCCCCGAGGTGGCGGGAAATCGCATGGCGTGCATACCCATTTCATGGGTCAAAAAATCGATCAGTTTCCTGGCCTGATCAGAACAAGCCTCGAACTCAATGCCCGCGTACAAATCCTCGGAGTTTTCACGGAAGATGACCATATCGGTCTTTTCAGGCTCTTTGAGGGGTGATGGCACGCCCTTGAAATATCGGACCGGACGAAGGCACACGAACAAATCAAGCTCTTGGCGCAAGGTGACATTGAGGGAGCGAAACCCGCCCCCCACAGGCGTGGTCAGGGGGCCTTTGATGGACACCAGGTAATCGCGCACCACCTCCAGCGTTTCCTGAGGCATCCAGACACCTTGGCCATACAACTTCGTGGCCTTCTCACCGGCATAGATTTCCATCCAATGAATTTGCCGTTGCCCGCCATAAGCCTTCGCCACCGCCGCATCCACGACACTTTTCATGACGGGCGTGGTGTCTTGCCCAATGCCATCGCCTTCGATAAAGGGGATGATCGGATGATCCGGCACCCGAAGGGTCATGTCGTTGTCAAGGGTGATTTTCTCGCCCTGCGCAGGCGGCTGGATGTGCTGATACATGGCTCGAATTCTAGATTCAATTGGCAGCATGAATGAACGACAATGCGCACTGTCGCTGACCACTTTCCTGCCCCATGAAAAGCCTTTTCATTCGCATTGCCAGCCTGTTGCTTGTTACCCTGGGCACCGCCTGGGCACAAGAGGAACCGCAACTCCAATTGCCACGCATCACCTTGAGCGCAGGCATGCATTTGATACAGGCGCAGGTGGCCAGCACGCCTGATCAACGCTCCATCGGATTGATGTATCGTCGCGACATGCCCGCCAACGAGGGCATGCTCTTTGTCTTTGAACAAAGCTCACCGCAATGTTTCTGGATGAAGAACACCCTGTTGCCGCTCACCGCTGCGTTTGTCGAGGACGACGGAACCATCGTCAATCTGGCGGACATGAAACCACAAACCACGCAAAGCCATTGCTCACACAAGCCAGTGCGCTATGTGCTGGAAATGCATCAAGGGTGGTTCGACAAGCGCGGCATCAAGGCAGGTGCCCGTTTGGGTGGCCCACCTTTTGAAAGACGCCCATGAGCTGACCGGGCCGGATGGCCCAACGGTCAACTCCACTCAAGCCTTGAATGAGGCCAGAATGCTGTTCAAGGTTTTGCTGGGGCGCATCACCTCTTCCAGTTTCGCGAAATCAGGCTGGTAATAGCCGCCGATATCGACCGGCTTGCCCTGCACAGCGGCCAATTCGGACACGATGACTTGCTCGTTGTCCGTCAGTTGTTTGGCCAGCGGGGCGAACTTGGCGGCCAAGGCCGTGTCTTCTGTCTGTGCTGCCAGTTCCTGCGCCCAATACAGGGCCAGATAAAACTGGCTGCCGCGGTTATCCAGTTCACCCGTTTTCGGGGACGGGCTCTTGCGGTTATCCAGCAGTTTTCCGGTTGCCGCGTCCAGGGTTTTGGCCAGCAACTTGGCGGCATGATTGCCATTCTTGATGCCCAGGTCCTCCAAGGAGACGGCCAAAGCCAGGAACTCACCCAAAGAGTCCCAGCGCAAATGGTTTTCCTCGACCAGCTGCTGCACATGCTTGGGCGCCGAGCCTCCCGCTCCGGTTTCGTACATACCACCACCCGCCATCAGAGGCACGATGGACAACATCTTGGCACTGGTTCCCAACTCCATGATGGGGAACAGGTCGGTCAAGTAGTCGCGCAAGATATTGCCAGTCACCGAGATGGTGTCGAGACCGCGAACCACACGCTCCAGCGTGTAGCGCATGGCACGGACCTGCGACATGATCTGAATGTCCAAGCCCTGTGTATCGTGCTCGAGCAAATAGGTTTTAACCTTCTTGATGATTTCGTTTTCGTGCGGACGATAGGGGTCCAGCCAGAACACGGCAGGCATGCCTGAATTTCTGGCCCGTGTCACGGCCAGTTTCACCCAGTCGCGAATGGCGGCATCCTTGACCTGGCACATGCGCCAGATATCACCCTCTTCCACGTTCTGGCTCAGCAGCACCTCTCCGGTGGCCAGATCGGTGATGTTGGCCACACCGTCTTCGGTCATCTCAAAGGTCTTGTCATGTGAACCGTATTCTTCGGCCTGCTGCGCCATCAGCCCCACATTGGGCACCGTGCCCATGGTCTTGGGGTCGAAGTTGCCATGCCACTTACAGAAGTTGATCATCTCCTGGTAGATACGGGCAAAGGTGCTCTCAGGCATCACAGCCTTGACATCCTTGAGGCGACCATCGGCCCCCCACATCTTGCCGCCGTTGCGGATCATGGCGGGCATGGATGCATCCACGATAACGTCGTTGGGCGAGTGGAAGTTGGTGATGCCTTTGGCCGAATCGACCATGGCCAACTCGGGGCGGTGCTCGTGACAGGCGTGCAGATCACGCATGATTTCTTCGCGCTGTGACTGAGGCAAGTTGGCAATCTTGTCGTACAGATTCACCATGCCGTTGTTGACATTAACTCCCAATTCATCAAACAACTTGCCATGTTTGTCAAAAGCGTCCTTGTAAAAAATCTTGACACAGTGACCGAACACGATGGGGTGAGACACCTTCATCATGGTGGCTTTGACGTGCAGGGAGAACATCACGCCGGTCTTGTGCGCATCTTCAATCTCACGCTCGTAAAAAGCCAACAAGGCCTTCTTGCTCATGAACATGCTGTCAATGATCTCGCCAGCCAGCAAGGAAACCTTGGGTTTGAGCACCAGGGTCTTGCCGCTTTTTGTGATGAGTTCCATCTTGACGTCTCGAGCTTTGTCGATCGTCATGGATTTTTCACCATGGTAGAAGTCTCCGCTGTGCATGTGGGAGACATGCGAACGCGAAGCCTGGCTCCACTCGGCCATGGAGTGCGGATTCTTGCGTGCGTATTCCTTCACGGCCTTGGGGGCACGACGGTCGGAGTTGCCTTCACGCAAAACCGGATTGACCGCGCTGCCGGTGCATTTGGCATAGCGGGCTTTGATCTTTTTTTCTTCTTCTGTCTTGGGGGTGTCGGGATAGTCGGGAATGGCATAGCCCTTGCCCTGCAGCTCTTTGATCGCACTCATCAACTGGGCCACCGATGCGCTGATGTTGGGCAACTTGATGATGTTGGTTTCAGGCAGCAACGTCAGTTTGCCCAACTCGGCCAAGTTGTCGGGCACACGTTGCTCGGGCTTGAGATAGTCAGAAAACTCTCCCAGGATACGCCCCGCCACCGAAATGTCACTGGTGGTGACTTGAACGCCTGCGGGGGAGGTGAATGTCCGAATGATGGGCAAAAAAGCACTGGTCGCCAGCAGCGGGGCTTCGTCAGTCAGTGTGTAGATGATGGTGGGTTGCTGCGTACTCATACCGTCTGTCTCTCCAAAAATTTGATGCAATTCAGCGCCACACGGGCTCAGGTCCCGTTGGTGGTTCGGATGGTGTGTGATTTTGCTTGCAAGCGTCTGACCCTGAACTCATTTTTTGCAACTCTATCTCACGATGCAAAATTTACCCCTAGGAATATCTCTTTTTTTTGCGCTTCGTCTTCCTCGCGACACCACAAGAGTTCAGCAATGCTTGCAGTGCTGGCTGGTATCGAATCGACTGAGCATAAAAAAAGGTCGAAGACAGCGCTTCGACCCTTCTTGGCTGAATCAGAAAATCAGGCGAAATTGGCGCTGGCAAAGTCCCAGTTCACCAGTTTGTCAAGGAAAGTCTCGACAAACTTGGGACGCAGGTTGCGGTAGTCGATGTAGTAAGCGTGTTCCCAGACATCCACCGTCAGCAAGGCTTTGTCGGCCGTGGTCAGGGGGGTTCCGGCCGCACCGGTGTTGACAATGTCGACGCTGCCATCGGCCTTCTTGACCAGCCAGGTCCAGCCAGAACCGAAGTTACCCACGGCAGACTTCACGAAGGCTTCTTTGAAGGCTGCGTAATTGCCCCATTTGGCATTGATGGCAGCCGCCAAGGCGCCGGTGGGTTCGCCACCACCGTTGGGCTTCATGCAATTCCAGAAGAAGGTGTGATTCCAGATTTGGGCGGCATTGTTGTAGATGCCACCACTGGACTTCTTGATGATGTCCTCAAGAGACATGCTCTCGAATTCGGTCCCCTTTTGCAAGTTGTTCAGGTTCACGACGTAGGCATTGTGGTGCTTGCCGTGGTGGAACTCCAGGGTTTCTTTGGAGTAATGCGGCGCCAGAGCGTCCAGGGCATAAGGCAGTGCGGGAAGGGTGTGTTCCATGTGAGTCCTCGTGGGTTGGTTGTTATCAAGAAAAAGATTCGTTGGGCGGCATTGTAGAAAACTGTCCGGGTCTGCGCTCGTCCACTGTCAAAACAACCTCGCCGTCCATGAGGGTTGCTTGCAAGGACTGCCCCTTTTGAAGGGAGTCGACCCTTGTGACCGCACGACCTGAAGAATCCTGCAACAGAGCATAACCGCGTTGGACCACCTGACGTGGGTCCAGCAGAGTCAGGCGCACACCCGACTGATCAAGACGTTGGTGCTGGTGTTGCAACGCCATGCGGACAGAACGTCCCAGAGATTGCTGACACGTCTGAAGTCTGTGGTGTTGCAATGGCAGGCTTTGTTTCAACGCTTGCCCCAGCTGTTGCGACAGATGCGAGACACGCATCTGCTCTTTCACCAGACGCTCGGCTGGGCGTCCCAGCCGGTGGTGCAAAAGGTCCAGGCGTTGCGATCGGGCGTCCAGTTGTTGCCACCATTGTTGCTGAAGTCGACGCTGCCAATCGGCCAACTCCCCCAGGCAACTCAACTGATCCAGAGCGCAAAGCTCGGCTGCAGCGGTGGGTGTCGGCGCACGCAAATCGGCACAAAAGTCGGCGATGGTGAAATCGGTTTCATGCCCCACCCCACTGACCAGGGGCACGGGGCTGCGCACGATGGCGCGAGCCAAGGTTTCATCGTTGAAAGCCCAGAGATCTTCCATCGAACCGCCACCCCGAACGAGCAAAATGGTGTCGACATCACCTCGCGCATACAAGCGCTCAAGCGCTGCGCACAAACTGGATGGTGCGCCGCTGCCCTGCACTTGTGCCGGGGATAACAACACGGCAACATGGGGTGCACGACGCTGCAATGTGGTCAAAACATCCTGCAATGCTGCCGCCTGCAAAGAAGTCACCACGCCGATGCATCGAGGCATCGCTGTCACGGGTCGCTTGCGCTGCGGATCAAACAATCCTTCCAGTTCCAACCGCGCCTTTAACCGCAAAAAGGCTTCCAGCATCCCCCCCTGGCCAACTGGCCTGAGACTTTCGACCACCAGCTGCAGGTCGCCTCGGGCCTCATAAACCCCAAGTTGTCCGGTCAGTTCGACTTGATCACCGTCTTTCAGGGGCTGTCGCACCTGGCTGGCGACTCGGCGAAACATGGCACAGCGAATCTGCCCCTGTTCGTCCTTCAGGGTGAAGTAGCAATGTCCGCTGGATGCCCTCGAAAAGCCTGAAATCTCGCCACGAACCGCAACAGGGTTGAGTCTGGCGTTCAAAACCTGAGAAATCATGCGGCATAGCGCGCCAACTGCCCAGGTTCGTGGCGTACTGCTTGAGTCAGAGACAGGAGAGTCAGAAAACATGCGGTTTTTCAAAGCGATGTATGGATGATTCATCCACAAGTGCGTCATCTTAAAGCAGCCCTGAACGCAAAAAGTGAAAAATCACGAAGTTATCAAGCAAGTCATTGAATTTATTGAGATTTTTCCTGCCAAATATTTGATCGAAGTGTTGAAACGTCCTATTCATGCGGGTTCCAGCAACCCCTCGTGCAGCTTATCCACAAAGTTATCCACCAAAGATGTGGGCACCTTGCTTCGCGGATAATCGTCGTTCACTGACACCCTGTCTGTGCGGGAGATCTCGTTGTTTTCGATCATTGTTGCGGCCGGTTGGCCCGTATGGCCCTTGTTGCTGTGTTCGGTACTGGCGCTGGCCCTGAGCTTGGAGCGCCTGTACCAGTTACGACGATCTCGCGTGCGTCCCGAGGCATTGCTCGAACAAACGATGTCCAGCACGGCTCAAAAGTGGCCCAGCCGTGAGGACATGGATCAAATGGCCCGGCAGTCAGGCTTGGGCGCTGTCTTGGCCAGCGGCTTGCGGTGCTTGAATGACCATCCACGCTGCGACGAGGAAACTCTGCGCTGGCAAATGGAGTCCACTGGCCGTGCAGTGGCCCACCAGCTGGAGCGTTTCTTACCCGCGCTGGCGACCCTGGCTTCCGTCGCCCCTTTGCTGGGCCTGCTGGGAACGGTGGTCGGAATGATCGATATCTTTGCCTCTCAAACGCCTGGGCAGGGTCAGCCAGCCCAATTGGCACAAGGCATCTCCATTGCTCTCTACAACACGGCATTGGGGCTGGTCATCGCCATTCCAACCTTGATCGTCTGGCGACTGTGTCGAACCCAGGTGGACCAACACGTGCTGCAGCTCGAATTGGCCAGCGAGCATTTTGTCCGCCATTTGCTGGCCCTGAGGGCTCGACAGGCTCGGGCATGAATTTTCGTCGACACGCCACCCCAGAGCCGGAAATCAACCTGATTCCGTTCATCGACGTGCTATTGGTGGTGCTGATTTTTGTCATGCTGACGAGCAGCTTCAGCAAATTCACCGAGCTCGAACTGAATTTACCAACGGCTGATGGACGGGTTCCTGAACAAAGACCCCGCGAAATCCTGGTGGGCGTCAACGCCCAGGGTGCCTACAGCCTGCAGCGCATGCCCTTGGGCAAAGTGGACATCAAAACACTGACCGAGGCGCTTGCCAGCGCCGCGCGTGACATCGAAAGCCCTGTGTTGGTGATTCAGGCGGATGCCCGCAGCACACACCAAAGTGTGGTGCAAGTGCTAGAGGCGGCGCGGCGAAGCCAATTGAATCAAATCACTTTTGCCACTCAGGGGCTGGGCGCAGGTTCGCCTGGGGCCCCTTCCGCCGGCTCATCGGCAGCTCGTCGTTGACACGACCACCGGGCCTGATCACCCACTTGGCCGAATGAACCACCACTTACAACATCGATTACGCCAGGCCTGGCAACACCGAGGTTGGCTGGCCTGTCTGCTGTGGCCGTTGTCTTTGCTGGTGGCCGGACTTGTTCGATGGAGACGCTGGATTTCTCAAGCCAGAGGAACTGACGCCGGAAACGCTCCCGTTCCAGTGCTGGTGGTGGGCAATGTGGTGGCCGGGGGCGTTGGAAAAACTCCGGTGGTCATGGCCTTGGTGGATCACCTGCGAGAAAGCGGCAGAAAGGTGGGCATCGTGTCGCGGGGTTATGGCCGACGACTGCAGACACCGGCCTGTGTCGAGCCATCCAGTACCGCCGAAGAGGTGGGAGACGAACCCTTGTTGCTTGCCAGGCACTGCCGGGTTCCGGTCGCTGTAGCACCACGCCGCATGGAGGCCATTCGCTGCCTGCTTGCTCGCGCGCCTGATGTGGAGCTGATCGTCAGTGATGATGGCCTGCAACACCATGCCATGCACCACGACTTGGCGATCTGTGTGTTTGATGATCGAGGCGTTGGCAATGGGTGGCATTTGCCCGCAGGCCCCTTGCGCGAAGCTTGGCCACGACACACCGTTGCCGGGGTTCCCATGTTCGTGTTGAACACCGGGCAACATCCTCGAATCCCGGGCTATCAAGCCGAAAGATTCCTGTCTGGTGTTGCCATCAACGGGCATGGGGAAACCCAAGCCCTGACTCATTGGAAACACCGCCCGGTCATGGCCCTGGCCGGCATTGCCCAGCCAGAGCAATTTTTCGATATGTTGCGTCAGCATGACGTCACGTTACACGCTTGCATCGCCTTGCCCGATCATGCCCCGATCGCCTCGGTGTTGTCGAAGCTGGCGGACGCAGACGGGCAAGCGGATGTGATGTGTACTGAAAAAGATGCCGTCAAGATTTGGCCCACCCACCCAGAGGTTTGGGCGGTACCGCTGAAAACGCAATTGCCTGGCGAACTGTTGTCACGCATCGATGATTGGCTGTCGACAAAGTTATCATCTGGTCATGGACACCAAACTGCTTGAACTGCTGGTATGCCCCGTGACCAAGGGACCGCTTGAATACGACCGTGATCGCCAGGAACTGCGTTCACGCAGCGCACGGCTGGCCTACCCTGTGCGGGACGGCATTCCTGTTTTGCTGGAGTCCGAGGCTCGGCCGTTGACCGACGAAGAGTTGGAGCGTTGAGTGCGGGCGTCCACCAACACGCCGCCTGCTGCTGAGGGCTCTGGCAACGCCATCCGCCCATACACCGTTCTCATACCCGCCCGGCTAAGTTCGACGCGGTTGCCCAACAAGCCTTTGGCGGATTTGAACGGACGCCCCATGGTCGTTCGTGTCGCCGAGCGTGCATTGTTGTCGCGCGCCTCACAGGTGGTGGTGGCCGCAGATCACCCCAGCATCATTGAGGCCTGCCACGCTTACGGCATTCAGGCGGTCCTCACCCGAACCGATCATGTCTCTGGCAGCGACCGCCTGGCCGAAGCCTGTGAGCAGCTGGCGCTGTCCGGGGATGACGCTGTGGTCAATGTTCAGGGTGATGAACCCCTCATTGACCCCTTGACCATTGATGCGGTGGCGCAATTGCTGTTTCTACGCAACGACTGCAGCATGAGCACAGTGGCGCATGAAATCGACAACGAGGCTGACTACCTCAATCCGAATGTGGTCAAAGTGGTTGTAGATGCTCACCGTACGGCACTGTATTTCAGTCGCGCCCCCATCCCCTGGTGGCGTGATGGCTTACAGGGGGCCTGGCCCTCGTTGCCGTCACCGCGCCCGCTGCGTCATGTCGGCTTGTACGGTTATCGCGCCGGATTCCTTCGCAGCTTCCCCAGCCTCCCCGCTTCCCCCATCGAAACCCTGGAATCACTCGAGCAATTGCGCGCGATGTGGCATGGCCACAGAATCGCTGTGCATCTGTCCTCTCACGCGCCCGGCCCGGGCGTCGATACCCCGGAAGATCTTGAGCGCGTTCGCCTGCTGTTTTCAGGCCTGGACGCGTGAGCGAGGAACTGTTGCGTAAGCCTGACGCAGGCAAATGCATGCTATCCTCGACTCCAAATAATTGAGGTTCATCATGAGACTTATCCTGTTGGGCGCGCCTGGCGCTGGCAAGGGCACACAAGCCACCTTCCTCTGTCAACACTACGCCATCCCCCAAATTTCGACGGGCGACATGTTGCGTGCGGCCGTCAAGGCAGGAACCCCATTAGGCATCCAGGCCAAACAGGTCATGGACTCTGGTGGCCTGGTCAGTGATGACATCATCATTGGCTTGGTCAAGGAACGCATTGCCCAGCCCGATTGCGCCAATGGTTTTTTGTTCGATGGTTTTCCCCGCACCATCCCCCAGGCTGATGCCATGAAATCGGCTGGCGTCAAGCTCGACTATGTGCTTGAAATCAACGTTCCCTTTGACGCCATCATCGAACGCATGAGCGGACGCCGTGCTCACGTGGCCAGTGGTCGCACCTACCACGTCAAATTCAACCCGCCCAAAGTCGATGGCAAGGACGACGTCACCGGTGAACCCCTGATTCAGCGTGATGACGACAAGGAAGAGACCGTGCGTAAGCGCCTGGACGTTTACTCTTCGCAAACTCGCCCCCTGGTGGACTACTACTCCAACTGGGCCCGCAATGACCCTCAGTCAGCGCCCCAGTACCGCATGATTGAAGGGGTCGGCGCCGTGGAGGAAATCCGTGAGCGCGCCCTGAAGGCCCTGAGCACCTGATTTTTCACCCCCTCACACCGGCCCGGCTTCTTGAACGGAGCCGGGCTTTTTTGTTTTTTTGCGACAAGTTTTGAAGATTTGGCGCAAACATGGCTTGCGTTTTGAAAATAACTGGTTAAAAATCCAGTCACTGGATACCTGAACAGTGCTGAGTATCCATCCACCTTTCATGACAGGAGCAAGCGCCATGTTGGAACAACCCAAATTGACCGCCCGTCAACAGCAAATTCTGGATCTCATCCAAAGTGCCATCGCACGCACAGGGGCCCCCCCAACACGAGCCGAAATTGCGTCCGAGTTGGGATTCAAATCGGCCAATGCCGCAGAAGAACACCTTCAAGCGCTGGCGCGCAAAGGGGTGATTGAACTCGTCAGTGGAACGTCACGTGGCATCCGGCTCAAGGACGACACGCTGCGCAGCATCCACGAATCACGCATCAAGCAATACACCCTGCCCTTGCAAAGCTTGGCCCAATTGGCCTTGCCGCTCATTGGGCGCGTTGCAGCCGGTTCTCCCATCCTGGCTCAAGAGCATGTCGACCAAACCTATTACGTCGAAAGTAGCCTGTTCCAGCGCAAACCCGATTACCTGCTCAAGGTACGTGGCATGTCCATGCGAGACGCCGGCATCATGGATGGCGACTTACTGGCCGTGCAATCCGCCAGGGAAGCCAAAAATGGACAAATTGTGGTGGCTCGCCTGGGTGATGAAGTCACGGTCAAACGCTTCAAACGCAACCGAGAAGTCATCGAATTACACCCCGAAAACCCGGACTACCCCACCATTGTGGTGGAGCCCGGCGAACCTTTCGAAATCGAAGGACTGGCCGTTGGCCTGATCCGTAACACCATGCTGATGTAAGGAGCCCGTCATGAGTCTCGCCATCTGGGGTCTGTTCAAGTCCCTCGCACCCCTCTTTCCTTCCACACCGCGCCATTTTGCGCCAGCGTCTGCTCGTCTCAGCAGCTTGCCGGCCAGCAGTCGTTCCCCGTGGCCCGCCCAGCCAGTGGAAGTCAAGCGCCCCTCCCTCTCATCCAGACGGGCATTGCGTGTCACCCGCTGGGTTGATCGCGACTCGGGCAGCCAGTGTGCAGGGCGCATGGTCATGTCAGGCCGCATCGACGAGGTTTGCGCTGAGCTGGACCGCCTGGTTGAACAAGAATCTGCGCGCGAACTTTCACGACCACCCATTTGACAAGGCACAATCGGGGGTTATGAATATCGTAATCCTCGATGACTACCAGGACGCGGTGCGCAAGCTCGAGTGCGCCAGCAAGCTCGAAGACTATCCTGCCAAGGTCTACACCAACACCATCAAAGGCATCGGCCAGTTGTCGGTCCGGCTGAAAGATGCCGAAATACTGGTCCTCATTCGCGAGCGCACGCACATCACCCGTGCGCTCATCGAGAAGCTTCCCCGCCTGCGCATGATTTCCCAAACCGGAAAGGTCGGCTCACACATCGATCTGGCCGCATGCTCTGAACACGGCATTGTGGTCTGTGAAGGGGTTGGTTCTCCGGTGGCTCCGGCAGAGTTGACCTGGGCCCTGATCATGGCGGCCATGCGCAGAATTCCCCAATACATTACTCACCTCAAGCATGGCGTCTGGCAACAGTCGGGGCTCAAGTCAGCCTCCATGCCACCCAATTTCGGCGTAGGCTCGGTGTTGAGAGGCAAAACCCTCGGCATCTGGGGCTATGGAAAAATTGGGCAGTTGATCGCTGGCTACGGCAAAGCCTTCGGCATGCACATCATGGTTTGGGGTAGCGAGGCCTCCTTGCAAAGAGCGCAAGGTGACGGTCTTCAAGTAGCCGCCTCCAAGGCCGATTTCTTTGCAAACAGTGACGTGCTGTCTTTGCACCTGCGTTTGGCTGAATCGACCCGCGGCATTGTGACGGCACAGGACCTGGCCAGCATGAAGCCAACGGCCTTGCTGGTCAACACCTCCCGGGCTGAATTGCTGGAGCCTGACGCATTGATCACAGCCCTCAACCGTGGACGCCCCGGGTTGGCCGCTATTGACGTCTTTGAAAGCGAGCCCATCTTGCAAGGCCACGCCTTGCTGCGACTCGAAAACTGCATATGCACCCCCCATATCGGGTACGTTGAGCAAGACAGCTATGAGCTGTATTTTGGTGTGGCTTTTGACAACGTGGTGAACTACATCCAGGGCACGCCAACCCATGTGGTGAATCCTGCAGCCCTGCAAATTCGACGCTGATTTCTGAACCAGGGCCTTCGAGGAATCGGCGGGTGGTGTGGGAGATAATCCCACCCATGAACACACTTTTCAAAACCGTCGCTGTGGTTGGTGCGGGCGCCATGGGCAAAGGCATTGCCCAGATCGCCGCCCAAACAGGCAGCCAAGTCTTATTGTTCGACACCCAAGCCCCGGCCATTGAGCAAGCGATTCAAAGTCTTGCCACGCAATGGGGAAAACTGGCAGAAAAGGGGCGCATCACCCCGGAGCAGGCCCAACAATTCAGCGGCAATCTGCGCGCAGCGACCACCTTGCAGGACATCGCCTCTGCCGATCTGGTGATTGAAGCCATCGTTGAACGGCTGGATGTGAAACAAAAGGTGTTTTCAGACATTGAGGCGCTGGTCAGCGTCAACACCATCCTGGCCACCAACACCTCCTCGCTGTCTGTCACAGCCATCGCGGCCAAGCTGCAACATCCGCAACGATTCGCAGGCTATCACTTCTTCAACCCCGTCCCCTTGATGAAGGTGGTCGAGGTGATCCCGGGGCTGAAGACCGACCCAGCAGTTTGCCAAACCCTGAGTGACTATGCCCGGCAGATGGGCCACACAGCGGTGACAGCCCAAGACACCCCCGGATTCATCGTCAATCACGCCGGGCGCGGTTATGGAACAGAGTCCCTGCGCTTGATCAGCGAAGGCGTGACCGATTTTGCGACGGCAGATCGCATCCTGAAGGACCAGGTCGGCTTCAAGTTAGGTCCTTTTGAACTGCTGGATCTGACTGGGTTGGATGTATCACATCCCGTCATGGAGTCCATCTATCACCAGTATTACGAAGAACCTCGCTACCGCCCCAATGTCATTGCGGCCCAGCGATTGGCGGGGGGTGCTGTCGGCCGCAAAGTCGGCGAAGGCTTCTACCGTTACAGCGCGGGCGCAGCCGCCGTTCCGCCCGAGCCCCCCGTCCCCGAGGTGACCGAATTTCCACCCGTGTGGGTGTCTTCACGGGCAGCCCGTCGTGCTGAGCTGCTCCAATTGCTGAAAGACCTGGGGGCCAAGATCGAAACCGGTGCGGCCCCCTCGCCCCAAGCCTTGTGTCTGGTAGCCCCCTTGGGATTTGATGTCACCACGGTCGCCGTGGTGGAGCGTCTCGATCCCTCCCGAACCCTGGGCATTGACTTGCTGATTCCAGACTCAGCCACCAAGCGGCGGGTATTGGCCACCAATCCGGCCACCCGCCAAGACATGCGCGACGCTGCACACGCCCTGTTCGCACGTGATGGCAAAGCGGTCAGTGTGATTCGCGACAGCGGGGGCTTCGTGACCCAACGCGTGGTGGCCACCATCGTCAACATCGCCAGTGACATTTGTCAGCAGCAAATCTGCAGCCCGCAAGACCTGGAGCTGGCGGTCACGCTTGGGCTGGGCTATCCGATGGGACCGCTGGCCCTGGGAGACCGGCTGGGCCCGGACAATTTGCTCGAAACCTTGTTCAACCTGCAAACCGTCTACGGTGACCCTCGCTACCGCCCCAGCCCGTGGCTGCGCCGTCGCGGCGCCATTGGATTGAGCTTGCTGCACACCGAATCCTGAACCAGGGCCCGTGATCCCATGCCTGAACAACTCAAGAGTTCCAGCCAGGGCCACACCCTGATTCTCACCCTGTCCAATCCTGATGCTCGCAACGCCTTGGGCCCCGATATTTACGTGGCTGGCGTGGAAGCGCTGAATGTGGCGGCAGACCATCCGGACGTCCGAACCGTGGTGATCACCGGCGAAGGAGAACATTTCTCAGCCGGCGGCAACCTTCAACGCCTGCTGGGCAACCGGGACAAAGACCCCGCGCACCAAGCCCGCAGCATCGATGCCTTTCATGCCTGGATGGATTGCCTGCACACCTTCCCCAAGCCGGTGATTGCCGCCGTCGAAGGGGCTGCGGCAGGTGCGGGTTTCTCTCTGGTGCTGAGTTGTGACTTGGTGGTGGCCTCGACTCAAAGTGTTTTCTCCTTGGCCTACAGCAACATCGGGCTATCCCCGGATGGAGGGGCCAGTTGGCAACTCTCCCGCAAGGTCCCCAGGGCCCTTGCCACACAATGGTTGATGCTGGGAGAACGGCTGTCGGCTCAGACCCTGCTGCAACAGGGGTTGGTGAATGAGTTGTGTGAACCTGGACGAGCGTTGCAACAGGCACTGGTCTTGGCCGAACGGCTCAATGCCCGTGCTGGCAACGCACTGTCCAGCATTAAAGAGTTGCTGAACTCGGCCGTTAGCAACTCGCTGAGTGCACAACTGGACGCGGAACGCGATCACTTTGTTCGCAATTTACACCACCCCAACGGAGGCATCGGCATCCAGGCGTTCCTGAACAAAGCCATTCCTCAATATGAGAATTGATGGGTACACAAGTGCGTTTGGCACCAACCAGACTCGCAAGTGACAATGCCCGGGAACTCACCCGGTCCCGGGCGCGACAATGACTTCTATTCGGGTCACAGACAAGACAGCATATGGACGATCCCATTCTTACGATGGATGAACGAGAGGCGATCAATTCGGGTCGCTGGTTCTCATCCCTTTCACCTTCACTGCGACACGACATTCTGCGATGCGCATACGTCAAACGATGCAAGGACGGCGATTTGATCGCGGCCCGAGGCGACCCTCCCGAAGAGTGGATGGCGTGTGCCAAGGGGGCGGTGCGCGTCAGCTCGACCTCGCTGTCGGGCAAGCAGATCACCTTCGACTATGTCGAGCCAGGTATCTGGTTTGGCGATGTGGCCATTCTGGATGGCGATCGCCGAACCCACGACGTCTATGCCCATGGCGAAACCACCATTCTGTGTGTGGCCAAGGCGGACTTCCAGAAAATCCTGTCTCTGCACGTGGAGTTTTACCAGGCCATGTTGAAGTTGCAGGCCCGGCGTATTCGTCAACTTTTTGGACTGGTGGAAGACCTCAACACCCTGCCCTTGCGCTCACGGCTGGCCAAACAGCTGTTGCACCTGGGACGCAGCTACGGTGTTCCATCTCTGTCCAACGGACAAGAGATTCGCATCGGATTGCATTTGGCGCAAGAAGAGCTGGCTCAATTGCTGGGAGCGTCCCGGCAGCGCGTCAACCAGGAGCTCAAGTCCATGGAGCGTGAAGAAGCCATCCGCATTGAGGCCGGCGGTATCGTGATTCGCAATCGCGACGCCCTGATGCGCATCAGCGAGGCCGACCATTGACATGAGCAACAGCGAAACCTTTGCTGGAACCCGCGCAGTCAGCGGATCACATCGCTTCGATGAAGCTGCGCTCGAGCGTTGGTTGCTGGCACATTTGCCAGGGTTCAAGGGTCCGCTGACGGTGGAGATGTTCAAAGGTGGGCAATCCAACCCCACCTACAAACTCATCACCCCAGGTGAGCAGTATGTGATGCGCGCCAAGCCGGGACCGGTGGCCAAATTGCTGCCCTCCGCCCACGCCATCGAGCGCGAGTTCCGGGTCATGCAAGCCTTGCAAGGCACGCAAGTTCCCGTGGCCCGCATGCACGTCTTGTGCGAAGACGAATCGGTCATCGGGCGCGCCTTCTATGTCATGGAGTTTGTGCAAGGGCGTGTGCTGTGGGATCAGGAACTGCCTGGCATGACACCCTCGCAACGGCGGGATATTTATCTCGAAATGAACCGAGTTCTGGCGGCATTGCACACCGTTCCGTATCTCGAACGGGGTTTGGAAACCTACGGCAAGCCCGGGAACTACTTTGAACGCCAAATTGGTCGCTGGAGCAAGCAGTATCTGGCCTCGGTGACACAGCCCATCCCAGAGATGGACCGCCTGATCGAGTGGTTGCCAGCCCATATTCCTGACAGCGCTCGGGACAGTCGGACCAGCATTGTTCACGGAGATTACCGCCTGGACAACGTCATATTTCACCCCTCCGAGCCGCGCATTCTGGCCGTGCTCGATTGGGAACTGTCCACCCTGGGCCACCCATTGGCCGACTTCAGTTACCACTGCATGGCCTGGCATATTCCTCCTGGCACCTTCCGTGGCATCGGTGGTCTTGATTTGCCCCAACTGGGGATCCCGTCAGAACAAGAATACATCCAGCTTTATTGCGATCGCACCGGACTGGCCACCCCCGCGGCCTTGGCGGTCGATTGGAATTTTTACCTGGCCTACAACATGTTTCGCATCGCTGCGATTTTGCAAGGCATCGCCAAGCGTGTCGAATCAGGAACAGCCTCCAGTGAAGAGGCTGTGTCGGCGGGTGCGCGCGCCAGACCAATGGCTGAAATCGCCTGGCGATTTGCCCAAAAAACCTGAGGCTTCTGTCCCGCAGCATCCTCACCCTCATTCCATTCGAATACTGATTAAAAAACCCGGAGCCGTCCCGATGAATTTCGATTACACCGACAAAGTCAAGACCATGCAGGCTCGTCTGCTTGCTTTCATGGACGAGCACATTTATCCCAATGAGGCCCGCTTCTCAGCCGAGATCGCTGAAAACCGGGCCAAAGGAAACCCCTGGGTGCCCACCCAAGTGGTGGAAGAGCTCAAGCCCCTGGCTCGCAAAGCCGGTTTGTGGAATCTGTTCATTCCACACAGCAAGCGTGCGCCCGAAGGCCTGTCCAACCTGGAATACGCGCCCCTGTGTGAAATCATGGGTCGCGTGCCCTTTGCCGCCGAAGTCTTCAACTGTTCTGCCCCGGACACCGGCAACATGGAGACCCTAGAGCGTTATGCCAGCGAGGCCATCAAGGACGAGTGGCTTGAGCCCTTGCTGCGCGGCGACATCCGCTCGGCATTCCTGATGACCGAGCCCGAGGTGGCCTCGTCTGACGCCACCAATGTGCAGTGCCGCATCGAACGCGATGGCGATCACTATGTCATCAACGGTCGCAAATGGTGGAGTTCCGGTGCTGGTGATCCGAGGTGTGCCGTCTACATCGTCATGGGCAAGACCGATCCCGAAGCGCCGCGCCACTCGCAACAAAGCATGATCGTGGTCCCCGCCAACTCGCCGGGTGTGACCGTGCTGCGTCCTCTGACCGTGTTTGGATACGACGACGCACCGCATGGTCACATGGAAGTGGTTCTCAAAAATGTACGGGTCCCCGTCGGCAATTTATTGCTGGGTGAAGGTCGTGGCTTCGAGATTGCCCAAGGCCGTCTTGGCCCGGGCCGCATCCATCACTGCATGCGCACCATCGGCGCGGCCGAACGGGGCCTGGAGCTGATGTGCAAGCGTCTGAACAGTCGCGTCGCATTTGGCAAGCCCTTGTCCGCCCAAGGTGTGTGGCATGAGCGCATTGCCGAGTCCCGCATCATGATTGAACAGGCCCGTTTGCTGACCCTCAAGGCCGCTTACATGATGGACACGGTGGGCAACAAAATCGCCCGCACAGAAATCGCCATGATCAAGGTCATTGCCCCCAACATGGCCACCCAAATTCTCGACTGGGCCATCCAGGCCCACGGAGCCGGTGGCGTCAGCAGCGACTTTCCGCTGGCCTATGCCTACTCCCATCAGCGCACCCTGCGACTGGCCGATGGACCGGACGAGGTGCACCGCAATGCCATTGCCAAACTGGAACTGGCTCGGCACATCGCCACGGCCCCGCAAGAGATTGAAATGCCGGTGACCCGCGGCTCCTGAAGCAAGGACCTCTGATGATTGACGTCTATTCCTGGGCCACGCCCAACGGCCATAAAGTCCACATCATGCTGGAGGAATGCGGCTTGCGGCTTGGGCGGGATTGGCGTGCCATCCCGGTCAACATTGGTCAGGGCGACCAATTTGAACCCGATTTTTTGCGCATCAGCCCGAACAACAAAATTCCTGCGCTGGTTGACCCAGAGGGGCCGGATGGCAAGCCCATCAGCCTCTTTGAGTCCGGTGCCATTTTGTTGTATCTGGCCTCCAAAACAGGGAAGTTTTTACCACGCTCCGATCGGGCGCGGTTTGAAGTGCTGCAGTGGCTGATGTTTCAAATGGGCGGCGTGGGCCCCATGCTTGGGCAAAATCATCACTTCCGCATTTATGCGCCGCAAAAAATTGATTACGCCATCGACCGATACACTCGCGAGACCCAGCGTTTGTACGGTGTAATGAACCAGCGTCTGGCGAGTTCCAAATTCATCGCTGGCAACACTTACTCCATCGCAGATATCGCCATCTTTCCGTGGTTGCGAAACTGGAAAAACCAGGGCATTGACTGGGCAGACTACCCGTACCTGAAAGCATGGTTCGACAAGATCGCTGAGAGACCGGCCGTCAAGCGCGGCGTTGAGGTGCTGACCGATTTGCGAAAGCCCTTGACCGACGACAAGTCCCGAGACATTTTGTTCGGACAAGGGCAGATGCAGGGCGTGAAACGCTGAAGCGGTTCAGGGTCCGAACGCACTCAGCGGATACGCTTTTCCGCAACGGGTTCTGTCGTCGACGGCCACGGTCAATGTGCAGCCAGCGTCATAGGGAACCAGGTAACTTGCCGCCACTCGAACCTGGGCTGGCCAATCGTTCAGAGGTAGCGTGCTGTTGCTTGGCAAGTAGGAGACGGGCGTTGTCGAAGTGCCTGAATCATCGGGGCGCTCTATCCGCCATAGCCGCACCAACGTGTGCAAGCTCGCGTCCGTCACGTACAGGTAGCCGAAATTTCCGTTTTCAACATAGTCATAGCGGTTATTGGCACCTCCTGCCATGGCAGCATATTGCCTGACCTTGAGGACGCTACCGCCCGGATCGAAGAAGCCCGAGTTGTTTCGATACCAAGCCACTGGATTGCCTTGCGTGCCATTGCCGCCCACCAGGAGGTCATAGCGGGTGGTGTTCGATCCGCTACCACCCGTTGCCGAGTTCCTGGGCAATAAAAAAACACTGCGAATACCGCTCGGCAAAAGCGGATTACTCGGCAAGCGAGCGTTGTCAAGCTTCAAAAGGTATTGGCCTGAGGATCTCTCCCCCAGCATCACCATCAGCGATCCGTTGTCTGTTGAAACCACGTCAGGGATTCCGTCTGCATTGATATCTCCCATGGCTGCACCGGTGGAATGCAAACTGATGTTGTTGCTGTTGATGTCGGTCGCTTTGCGCATGTCATATCCCCCATCGGACCGACTGATGTAGAGGTATTGAGGCGCGCGCACCAGGCTGGAACCATTGGTATCCCCAGCGCAAGCCAGGTACACGTCTGGTCTACCGTCCCCATTCAAATCGCCGACCAGGGCTTGTTGCGGCCGCACGCAAGCTTCTCGCGCTGCCGTAGAAGCAAACAAGGTGCCGCTGATGTCTGTCCAAGTGGACCCGCTTTGCGACAGAAAATAAGCCCGTCCCAGGGAGCTGCCATCAGAAGCCACCACAAAAACAGAGAAACGGCCGGTCTGTTGAAAATCTGCCACCGCCAGGCTTTCAGGCACGGAATCTCGCGTGCCCAATAAAGCCAATTGAGTTGCATCCAGCATCAAGCTGAGTTTGGGCACCAAGGCGCTCGTGAGTGTGCTCTGGCCTTTGTTTTCAAAGGAACTTGCCAGCACAGGCATCGGTGTGGCTGCGCCTGTGCCCACGGGCGCGGACCCCCCTCCACCCCCACCGCCACATCCTTGCAACATCAACAGCGTCAGCGCAAACGCACCCCATCGAATCCCATTGTTCATAGAGAACACCATCGACCTCAAGTGCCCAAAACTGAAGGGCAGATGGAATTCTTGTACGATACGAGACACATCATGAAACTTATTCATCGGTTTTGCCAAGGCCTTGCATTTGCAGTCTCCACTGTGGGATTGTCTCTCCTCTTGAACAGCGCCGTGCTGAGCCAGGACAAACCCGAACCCCGTTACAAACCGTATCCGGTCAAGAAAAAAACAGAGCCTACAGACGCCGACGCCACGCCGGGCTCAGCCCAGGCCTCCGGCACTTCCGGCAGCACTGTTGTGCCCTCGAACGCGCCCTCTTCTCTGAGCCCGTTTGGCGTGACCCCGTCCAAATCGCTCCAGGCTCGTCCACCGACAGCGGGCAAAGAACCCATGCTGCGCCTGGACAGCCAAAACAAGCCCTTGACCGAGCCGGTTCATGAAACCGATCGCCTGGTTTATTACGATTGCCGTGGCACGGTGGCGCCCTGGTTTGCCGAATTGCTGGCCGCAGAAATGAACTATTTCAATGAACTGGTCGGCCTGCCCTTCGTGGATGGCACCGCTTGCACGGTCAGTCTGGGGACCAGCAAAAGCCTGTCTCCGGGTCGTCTGAGCGTTCAACTCTACAACAGCACCCGCGCCATGAATGACTGTGTTCGGGACGATCGTTGCCCGGTGTTTCGCTCGGTCAGTTTTGTTCCCAAACCCGATGGGCTGTACCGGTCCTACTTCCTCTCGGATCTGACACGCAAACTCATGGCCCAACATTGCGTATCCGCCAAAGGCAAATGGCACCGGGACACCACCTGCTACGGCATCGAGTAGGCCCTGCCATTCCTTGCCCCTGTTGAGGTCCAGGCATTGACGGCTTGTCACGCGCTCAAGTCATCGCCACTCAAGCCGACCTTTAGGGACTGCAAGTATTCAACATGAAATCGCTCAAACGCATACTAAAGGATTCCCTGGGGATCATGGCCTTGGTCTGGCTGACCTGGCTTTGCCCGATGGTGTCTCACGCGTCTTCGGACAGCGGAGCCAGCCACTCTGCGCAGCCAGGGCGCACTTTTGAGGGCATCGAACCTTTGTTTTATCTGGACAAAAATCGACGTCCTTACATCGAGTCTTTTCACAAGACCGATAGCGACGAGTATTTCATTTGTCGCGGCACCATTGGCGAGTGGTACCGAAAGTTGCTGACCAATGACTTCAACAAATTGGCCGCTCGAGACAATCTGCCTGAAGTGAGCGGTTCGACCTGCGCTTTGCAACTCATCCGTACCCAAAGCGGCAAAAAACTTCCCATCGTGGCGGTGCAGATGTTTGTCTCTTCAGATGCCATGCGCAATTGCGTGTTGTCCGACAACTGCCCCCAAGCCCGCCAGGTGATTCTGTTCGTCAAACAGCGCACTCTCTACCGGACTTTCATCATCAGCGATGCCAAACGTCGCGTCCATCGGCAATACTGCCTGGACAACCAAAGCGCGGTTTTGGCCGAGACCTCTTGCTGGAAACATTTCGAAGAAGCTGGCGAAGAAAAGTCGCACTGATCAGCCTCTGGCAGCTCCTTGGATAGGTCGGCTATCCAGCCTGGCAGCTGACCGTCCGAAATTCAAATGCATGCCAGGGGTAGGCGTTGGTGAAATCCACATCTTTCCAGCCCAAGTCCAAGGGATGAGCGATCTCCGCGAACGTCATGGTCAATTCGAACAGCGTTCGCGCATCATCAGGCAGCGTATCGACCTCCCACTGATTGAGATAGGTCAGCACCTCGTCCATGCGGGGCAACATGGCATCGTAAAAAACGCGCAGCTGTTGCAGACTGACCGAATGCAGTTTGAGAAAGCGATCGCGCTCCGTGCGCAAAGCCCATTCCCCCACAAACGCAGAGAGATCCACAAAACGCTCAGGCAATTGACGTGAGCCGCCGATCGAATGATCGGCCTGGGTTGAATTGGGCCCCGCTTCAGTGACTTGAGACATGGTCTTACACTTCCTGCAAAAGATCATCAATGGCGCGATAGTGATTGCGAATCAGCATCTCCTGTCTGGAGAGCACGATGTCAGACATTGCACCGCTGGACAGCGCTTGAAAACTCGCCTCCATGGTCGCCAGGTCTTCGCGCAACACTTCCCTTCCACGCACGCGCGAATGGGCCTGTGCAATCAGATCCGAAGGCTTGGTGCTGCCGAAAGCAAAGCGTTGAACCCGTATGTCTGTGGTTTCATGGTCAATCGGCCAGAACCACATCATGGAATGGGTATTGGCTTGAGGGCCGAGCACGAAGTTGGGCACCATGTGAACAATGTCGAAGGCCCATTGTTTGAAGCGTGATGGATTCACACCCGGTGGCAGTTTGTCCATATCGAAATGGGTAAAAGCCGGGAACATCGGGCGCGAGTGGCGAAGGAAGGCGCCCTGCGCTGCAGTCGGTTTGTGGTTGGGGTTGCCGTGGGCGGAGTAACGACCGAAATGACGAGCCACCTCGATATACGCACGATGCCGATTGGGGTTGCTGGAACTGCCCTGGTAATCGGGTACGGTGTGCCGATGAATATAGAGGTTGTGATAGCCCTCGCAGAAAGCGTTGACCGCCAGGTTCCAGTTGGTCTTGAGCACCACCCGGTGGTCAGCAATCTTGACCCGACCATCTGAAAAGCCCGCGTACTGGTCGTACATATCTCCCAGCCATTCACGCAAACTCTCCTGCGGTTGAGTATCGAAATTGACAAACACCATGTTTTCCCAGACCTCGCTTCTGACCTCGATCAGTGAATACTTGTCCACATCCAGTTCGGGAAATTGAGAAGCGTCAGTCACACCCACCAATTTCCCGGTGTTGGAAAACGTCCAGGCGTGAAATCCACAGGTGAAGGAACGACGCTGCCCCCCCCCTTCGTGAACCAATTTATCCCCGCGATGCCGACAGATGTTGTGGAACACCCGAACTTTGTCATCCTCGCCTCTCACCACCAGCAAGGACGCCTTGAGGGGAGGCACATCGGTGACCAGGTAATTGCCTCGCTTGGGAATGTCGAGCGCACTGGCCACGACCAACCAGCCTTTGCGGAAAACCTTCTCCACCTCCTGCGCGTGATACTCGCGTGTCATTCGGTGTGCGATCGGAACCACGCTGGACAGGCGGCTCTCGTCGCCTTTGAAAACGGTGATGCTTTCCTGATTCATGCAGACTCCGTGGGCATCAAGGTTTGACGAGGGAGGACAGAACGATGTCCCCAATGGCCTGGAAACGCAGCAGATTGCGGATGCGCTCCATGATGCCGCTGGTCAGCGCCACAAACGTGATCTCTCGTTCAGGGTCGACCCAAAAACCGGTGGAACCCAATCCCCAACCGCCAAAAGTCCCCGGCGAGCACAAGGTCGCCATGTGGCTGGGGAAAATACCCTCGCCGCGAATGAACACCCCCAAGCCCAGATAGGCTGGAAAAGGCGCCATGCCGTGCAGGGCACGCGATGAATTCATCATGCTGTTCGGTTTGTCACCGGTCTGGTTCGACACCATCAGACGCACCATGGCGGGAGACAACACCCGAGCCCCGTCCAAAGCCCCGCCCTGACGCAGTGCTTCGCCAAAGCGCAGGATGTCTTGCGCGGTGGAGAATGTCGCGCCGCCTGATGGCAACTCAGTGCTCTCAACCACACTGCGATCGCGGTCGCTGAGAAACTTGCGATTGAGTTCAGGTGCGTCAGGATCACGAACGACCACGGGCACCCGTCGAGACGCCAGGCTTTCTCGCAACCCCCAGACGGTGTCCTTCATGCCCAGAGGAATGAACACGTCCTCCTCCAATATCTTCCTCAGAGGCCGTTTTTTGGCATCCAGCCGCCGAATCACCTCGCCCAGAATGGTGTAGCCCGTCATCGCGCTGTAGCTGACAATTTCCCCCGGAGCGGACTCCAAGGGCAGCGCGCAAATGGCCGCTACCGATTTTTCCAGTTGTCCAATCTGATCCACGGGCAACGGAGCCTGCGCCATGCCCAGGCCCGCCGTGTGGGTCAGAATTTGTCCGACGGTGACCAAGGACTTGCCCCGCTGGGCGAACTCGGGAATGATCTGTGCCACGGGCGTGAGCAAGCTCAGGTCACCGCGCTCAATGCACTGCAACAGGGCCACGGCCGTCATGACTTTTGAAATCGACATCACGCTGAAAACGGCATCCTCCGACATCGCCCTGCCCGTCTCTCGCTCGGCATAGCCAATCGTCAAGTCCAGCACGGTGACACCACGCCGCGCCACGAGTATGCGTGCACCATCGTAACGAGCATTATCGACATCCTGTCGAACCCGTTGTTCGACACGTTGCAATGCTTGAGGATCGAATCCCATGTCTGCCGCCACCTTCAAAGACCCATTCCACTGCTGATGATTCACTCTTGGACTCCTGATGTGTTGTGTGCTTGATCGACCCGTGAACTCAGGGTTGCGCGGTGATCTTGGCGTCTTTGATCACTTTTCCCCAGCGCGCATATTCGGACTCGAAATAGACACGGGTATCCTTGATCGCGGTCACGCCCATGGTGCCCACCGTCACACCGACCTTGGCCAAATCCGCCCGGGCCTGTGGGCTGGCCAGGATGGCCGTCATATCTTGATTGAGCCGATTAATCACATGCGGTGGCGTCCGTGCGGGAACCAGGATGCCCTGCCAAAAGGAGAAACTGAGCGGTACACCTTGCTCCTGGAAAGTGGGCAGCGAGGGGGCCCCCTCCATCCGTGTCGCCGTATCCACCGCCAGCATTCGAACCTTGCCGGCTTTCCAATTCGCTTCCGCCAATCCATAGGGCGCCATCATGGCGTCGACTTGACCCGACATCACCGCCTGCAGGGCTTGCGCAGAGCCCTGGTAGGGAACGTGCAAGGTTTTAATGCCCGCGAAACTGTTGAAGCTCTCCATGCGGATATGCCCGCCGCTGCCCACCCCCCAAGACCCATAGGTGAACCTCTCAGGTTTCTCCTTTGCCGCCTGAATAAATTCGCTCAATGTGTTGGTCGGCACTTTGGGGTTGACGATCAAGGCATTGGGCATGCTGCCCACCATCGCGACCGGCGTGAAGTCAGACAACGCGTCGTACCTGACATTGCTAAAAACATGTGGGTTGATGGAGTGTGAATCGGCCACCGTGTATTGGATGGTGTACCCGTCGGGCTCGGCACGAGCGACGTATTCGGTACCGATCATTCCACTGGCACCACTGCGGTTTTCGACTACCACCGATTGCCCCAATCGATCGCCCAAATATCGGGCCACGATGCGGGCAACAGAATCCGTACCTCCTCCAGCCGGCCAGGCAACCACCATGCGAATCGGTCTGTCTGGATAGGTCTGTGCATGTGACGGCAGCAGCGAGGTGGCCACCATGGCCAAGTAAATCCCATACTTGCGCAATCGATTCATCCTGCCTCCTAGATAGATGGAACCCGGGTTATTCGGCAAATTCATTCTAGGGATGCGAATCCAGGTTGATATAAACTTGCGCGAATGTCAAATATTCAAAAAACGGATATTGATCAACTCCGCTTGCTTCGGGCCTTTGTGATCCTCGTCAAAGAGCGCAGTGTGTCTCGGGCTGCCGTTCGACTCAACCTCAGTCAACCCGCCACCAGCCATGCGCTTTCACGACTGCGTGAGTTGTTCGACGACCCTTTGCTGCTTAGATCTGGCAAGGGACTGACAGCGACGCCACGCGCATTGGCTCTTGAACCGGAAATCAGCCGCTTGGTGCGCGAATACGACTGGTTGATTCGTTCTGGCAATACATTTGACCCCCGCACAGCGGTCCGAACCTTTGTGCTGACTGCACCCGAATTTGGTGAACGCATGTTGGCACCCTATCTGTTTCGCAAACTGCGAGAACAGGCCCCTGGACTGCGCATTGAAATTCGAGCCCCCAACCCCGACCGCGCGCTGGAAATGCTGGAGAGTGGAGAGATCGATTTGCGGATCGCATGGCTCACCCGCCCCTTGCCGTCCCTGCGCTCCATACCGCTTTATCAGGACCGGATGGTGTGCCTGGCCTGTGCCAATCACCCCACGGTAAGGGGAAGCCTCACGCTGCAGCAGTTCTTGCATCTTCCCCATGCCAGAACGATTGGAACCAGTCATGCCACCACGGTCCGAGTCATCGATGAGGCACTGACCCGCGCAGGCCAACGGCTGGAACGGTCTTTCCTGGTACAGAACTTCATGATCATCCCTGCCACGCTGGCAGGAACCGACATCATCGCCACACTGCCAGCCATGCAGGCGCACTCGTTTGCGAAAGAATTTCCTTTGCAGGTGCTGGAGCCGCCATTACGGCTTCCGCGCATCCGCTATGGAGCCTACTGGCATGAGCGCAGCCAAAACGATGCTGGCCATCGTTGGCTTCGTCACATGGTGCAGGAAGCTGCGGCAGATTTCGCTCGCCAGCCGTCGTGACTCTGTCAGGGACAGGAAAAAAATGATCGGATCTTGGCCTGCCCGGAGGGAATCGAACCCCCGACCCACAGCTTAGAAGGCTGTTGCTCTATCCAACTGAGCTACGGGCAGATGTGGAAAAGGCCCCGTGAGGAGCCTTGTCTTGATGGTCGGGGCGACATGATTCGAACATGCGACCCTCTGGTCCCAAACCAGATGCGCTACCAGACTGCGCTACACCCCGATCCGAGCATTCTAACTGATCAAGGGCTTGGATAAGGGTTTTCAAGCAAGAGAACAGACATGGTTCCCCGTTAAATTCGACGGAAATCTTGTTCAGGAGAACCCATGACCTCACGTCGCCTCGTTTTATCTCGCAGCGCAGCCCTGTTGGGCGCCGCCTCTAGCGGTTTGTTGTTGCCCAGTCTCTCGTCTGCCCAGTCGAGCAAAATTCGTGTCGGATTGATGCTGCCCTACACCGGCACATTCGCTCAGCTCGGCGTCGCCATTGAGAACGGTTTTCGCCTGGCCATCGACGAGCGCGGTGGCAAATTGGGCGGGCGCGAGATCGAATATTTCAAGGTCGATGACGAATCAGAGCCGTCAAAAGGCATCGAAAACGCCAACAAACTCGTCCAGCGGGACAAGGTGGACGTGCTCATTGGCACGGTGCACTCCGGGGTTCAAATGGGGATTCACAAAGTGGCCCGTGAATCGGGGGTGCTGAATCTGATTCCCAACGCCGGGGTTCATGCCGCCACCCGGGCGCTGTGCGCGCCCAATGTGTTCAGGACCTCTTTCAGCAACTCTCAGCCCACGCTGGCCCTGGGACAAACCATGGTCGACAAAGGCCACAAAAAAGCCGTCTGGATCACCTGGAAATACGCGGCTGGAGATGAGGCATTCGAAGGTTTCAAAGCCAGTTACACCAAGGCAGGCGGGACGATCATCAAGGAACTCAACCTGCCCTTCCCCAACGTCGAATTCCAGGCGCTGCTGACCGAAATCGCCGCCTTGAAACCCGATGCCGTGGCCTGCTTCTTCGCCGGCGGTGGGGCCGCCAAATTCATCCGTGATTACGCGGCGGCGGGCCTCAAGGGCAAGATCCCCTTGTACGGATCGGGCTTTCTGACCGAAGGCGTGCTGGATGCGGCGGGCCCAGCTGCCGACGGCATCATGACCACCATGCACTACAGCGACTCGCTCAACACCAAGCGCAACCAGGATTTTCGTTTGGCCTACGCCAAAACCTTCCGCCTTCAGCCCGATGTCTACGCGGTTCAGGGCTACGACACCGGACTGCTGCTGCTGCAAGGCGCCCAGGCCGTCAAAGGGGACTTGAACAACAAGAAGGATTTGTACGCTGCTCTGGAAGGCGCGGTCATCGACAGTCCTCGCGGGCGCTGGACCATGAGCAAATCGCACAACCCGGTGCAAGACATGTACTTGCGCGTGGTTGAAAACCGAGAAAACAAAGTGATTGGCGTGGCGGCCAAAGCCTTGGCCGACCCGGGAACAGGCTGCCGACTGGGTTGATCACAGTCCGCTATCATGGGCTCTGTGTGCGCCAGCGAACAAACCCTTTCTCAGGAATTGATCTCTATGAAACTCCAATTGACCTCCTCTGCTCTTTTCCGCAAGGTGCTGCTGTCCCTGGGCTTGGGCAGCACGGCCCTGATGATGAACCCTGCCTACGCAGGCAAAACTCTGGACGCCGTCAAGCAACGGGATCAGCTCGTTTGCGGTGTCAACACCGGCTTATCGGGCTTTGGCGCTGCCGACAGCCAGGGCAAGTGGACTGGCCTGGACGTGGATGTGTGCCGCGCTGTCGCGGCTGCTGTGCTAGGCAGCCCCGACAAGGTTCGCTTCGTGCCCTTGTCGGCGCCGCAGCGATTCACCGCCCTGCAGTCCGGCGAGATCGATGTCCTGTCGCGCAACACCACGTTCACGCTGACTCGCGATGCCTCTCTGGGCCTGCACCAGACCGCCGTGACCTACTACGACGGCCAGGGCTTCATGGTCCCTGCCAAGTCGGGCATCAAGAGCGCCAAACAGCTCAAGGGGGCAACGGTGTGCGTGCAATCGGGCACCACCACCGAGAAAAACCTGACCGACTTCTCTCGGGCAAACAAGCTGGACATCAAGCCTGTGGTCTTTGAGAAACTGGAAGCCTCCACCGCCGCTTATTTCGGCGGACGGTGCAAGGCCTACACCACCGATGCCTCTGGCCTGGCGTCAATTCGCTCCAAAGAAGCCAAGGACCCCAAAGACCATGTGATCCTGCCCGAACTGATTTCCAAGGAACCCCTGGGCCCCATGGTTCGCCGTGGCGACGACGAATGGTTGGCCATTGTCAAGTGGGTGGTCTATGGCTTGATCGAGGCAGAGGAATATGGCATTGACTCCGAAAATGTCGAAAAGCTGAAGGCCGAGACCACCGATCCGGTCATCGGGCGCATTCTGGGCAAAACCGATGACACCGGCAAACTGTTGGGCCTGGACCGCGATTGGATGGTGCGAGCCATTGCGGCCACTGGCAATTACGGGGAGATTTTCAGCCGCAACGTTGGCGAGAAAACCCCGCTCGCCCTCAAACGCGGCCTGAACGCGCAGTGGAACAAAGGCGGGCTCCAGTACGCCATGCCGATCCGCTGATCACAGCCACTCATGGGCTGGCAAAGCCGACGCACCCGCGCGCTGATTTTTCAAATCGGCATCCTCATCTTGCTGGCTGGTCTGGCGGGATGGCTGTTGTCCAACACCCTGGCCAACATGCGCGCGCGGGGCATTCAAAGCGGTTTCGATTTCCTGTGGGACACCGCCGGTTTTGACATCGGGGAAAGCCTGATCGCGTTCAATTCGGACCAACCCTATTGGCGAGCCTTCATGGCGGGGCTGTTCAACACCTTGCGGGTGTCGGTGACTGGCATTGTTCTTTGCACCTTGCTGGGCATCATCATTGGCGTGGGCCGAGTGTCTCAAAACGCCCTGGCGCGGGGGCTGTGCTACGTCTACACCGAGCTGTTTCGCAACGTCCCCATCCTGCTGCAATTGCTCATGTGGTACGTGTTGCTGGTGGAAATGATGCCTGACGCGGAAACGCCTTTGCATTTCAACGACTGGTTTTTCCTCAGCAAGGGGGGCATGTCCATGCCGTGGCCCGCGTGGGGTGAAGGTTGGATGTTGCTGTGGGATGTTCCGGTCTTCCTGGACGGTGAAATCCGCGGCGGCTTGAATATCTCCCCCGAATTTCTGGCCGTGACGCTGGGCCTGACCTTGTACACCTCCGCGTTTGTGGCAGAAGTGGTTCGCGCCGGCATTCAGTCGGTCGCCAAGGGGCAGATCGAGGCGGCCCGTAGCCTGGGGTTGAGCGGTGCCCAGACCCTTCGATTCGTGGTCCTGCCGCAAGCCATGCGTGTCATCGTGCCGCCGTTAACGAATCAATACCTGAACCTGACCAAGAATTCATCGCTGGCGGTCGCCATCGGTTACCCGGATTTGGTCAGCATCTCCAACACGGCCCTCAATCAGACGGGTCGTGCGGTGGAATGCATCGCCATCATCATGTGCATTTATTTGGCTTTGTCCTTGTTGACCTCGGCCCTGATGAATGCCTACAACCGCCATGTGGCCATCCGGGAGCGCTGACGTGGGTCCCGCATCGCCCACTCGCATGATCCCTCCCCGAGCGGCGCCGAACCGGTCGGTCGGATGGCTGGGTTGGGTGCGCGCCGAGTTGCTGGGTTCGCCGTTCAACATCGCTCTCACCATCCTGATTGGGTTGGTGATCGCTTGGAATTTGCCCGGCATGCTGAGCTGGGCCTTTGTGCATGCCGTTGCTCGGGCCGATGCCGATGCCTGCCAGGCGGTGCGAGGCACAGGCGCCTGCTGGGGCGTGGTGACCGAGAAATACCGCATGATCCTGTTCGGCCGCTATCCGCACGACGAACAATGGCGCCCCTTGTTGGCCATGCTCGCCATGCTGTCCTTGCTCGTGGTCAGTTGCATCCGCTGGTTCTGGCATCGAGGCCTGGTGCTGGCCTGGGTGGTGGTATTGATGGTGTTTTTTGGATTGATGGGCGGCAAACTCTTTGGCCTGTCCCTCGGCCTGACACCGGTGCCCACCGATCAATGGGGGGGCCTGCCACTCACCCTGATGCTTTCAACCTTGTCCATCGTCTGTGCATTCCCTCTGGCGGTGCTGGTGGCGCTGGGGCGACGCAGTGACATGCCCGCCGTTCGCGCAGTGTGCATCACCTATGTGGAACTGGTGCGCGGTGTCCCCTTGATCTCGGTGCTCTTCATGGCCAGCTTCATGTTCCCCCTGCTGATGCCCCCGGGGACCACGCCGGATGTGCTGTTGCGCGTGTTGGTTGGGATCACGCTGTTCTCAGCCGCTTACATGGCAGAGATTGTTCGCGGCGGTCTGCAAGCCATCCCACGCGGCCAATTTGAAGCAGCAGCCTCGCTGGGTTTGAGTGCTTGGAAGACTCAGCGGCTCATCATCTTGCCGCAGGCCTTGGCCCATGTGATTCCAGGCATCATGAACAACTTCATCGCCATCTTCAAAGACACGTCCCTCGTCACCATCGTGAGCCTGTATGAGTTGTCTGGTTCGATGGGCTTGGCAGTCAACGGGGACCCCAACTGGCGCCCCTTCAAGATCGAAGCCTATTTGTTCATCACCTTCATTTATTTTCTGTTTTGCTTTGCCATGTCCCGCTATAGCCTGTGGGTCGAGCGGCAAGTTTCGCACCGCTGAAGACCTGGGAGCGCCACGTGTCAGACACCATCATTCGTTTCGACAAAGTCAACAAGTGGTATGGTAATTTCCATGTGCTTCGAGACATCGACCTCAACGTTAAGCAAGGCGAGCGCATTGTCATCTGTGGACCCTCAGGATCTGGCAAATCCACCCTGATTCGATGCATCAACCGTCTGGAAGAGCATCAGGAAGGACGCCTTGTCGTGGCAGGTGTCGAATTGGGTGATAACTTGCGGGCCATCGAAGCCGTGCGCAAGCAAGTGGGCATGGTGTTCCAGCAATTCAATTTGTTCCCACACCTCACCGTGCTGGAGAACCTGACGCTGTCCCCGATACATGTCGGCAAAGTGCCAGAGCCAGAGGCGCGTGAACGTGCGCTGCAACAACTCAAGCGAGTACGTATCGCCGAGCAGGCCCACAAATACCCGCTTCAACTCTCGGGGGGGCAGCAGCAGCGCGTGGCGATAGCGCGGGCGCTCTGCCTCACCCCACAAATCATGCTGTTTGATGAACCCACATCGGCACTCGATCCTGAAATGATTCAGGAAGTGCTTGATGTCATGGTGGAGCTGGCCGAACAGGGCATCACCATGTTGTGCGTGACCCATGAGATGGGTTTTGCGCGAGCTGTGGCTGATCGGGTGATCTTCATGGACCAGGGGCAAATCGTTGAACAGGCCGCCCCGCATGATTTCTTTGAACGCCCCCAACAGGAGCGCACACGCGACTTTCTGGCAAAAATCATCGGGCACTGATCCGTTCCTATCGAACTCCCTGACGCTTAAGCACATCATCCTGGAATCTGGAGAGACCTGTTGACTTCACACTCGAAAACCGGCACTGATGCAGCGCCCGTCACCCCCCAATTGCCCGTGCTCAAGGGGATACGCATTCTGAGTCTGGCCTTGAACCTGCCAGGACCTGCCGCCTTGATGCGACTGCGTGCCATGGGGGCCCGCTGCACCAAGATCGAACCCCCCGCACCGGCCTCGATGAAAGGAGCCGGTTCTGGAGACCCGATGGGTCATTACCGTCCTGATGCGTACCGGACTCTGCACGAGGGCATTCGCACCTTGGTGCTGGACCTCAAGTCTGAAGTGGGGCAGAAAAAATTCCATCAGGAACTGGCAAAAACCGATGTCTTGCTGACCTCGTTTCGTCCCTCGGCGTTGAAGAAATTGGGCATCGATTGGAAAACGATTCATGCACGTTATCCAGCGTTGTCCCAGGTGTCATTGGTGGGCTCACCCGGGGTGCTGGCCGAAGAACCCGGCCACGACCTGACCTACCTGGCCAGTTGCGGATTGATCAACGGCATGGATCTGCCCGCGACCCTGTACGCGGACATGGGCGGCTCGTTGCTGGCCAGCGAAGCCGTCTTGCAAGCATTGCTGCGTAAGCAGTCATCCGGGCGTCAACAGGGCCGGGGAGTGCACATTGAAGTGGCGCTGAGTGATGCCGCTGCCTACCTGGCGCTGCCACGCACCTGGGGGCTGACCCGGCCCGAGGGCATGGTGGGTGGCGCCCACGCGGGCTATCGTGTGTATGCGTGCCGCAATGGACGTGTGGCGGTGGCCGCGCTGGAACCTCACTTTGCCTTGCGGCTGTGTCGTGCGGTAGGCTTGCCCGATCAGGCCGCCCAGTCCATGACGCGACCTGCCACACACCAGGCCATTGAAGCCTTTCTCGCTGGCCAGACCCGGCGCCAACTGGATGCACTGGCCAAGCGTCACGACATTCCCTTGCATGCCCTCCCCTGAGACTGTTTGCCATGATCGATCACCTGGACCACCTGGTTCTGACCACCACCCACGAAGCCGCCTGTGTGGATTTCTACACTCGGGTGATGAAAATGTCGCTTGAGCGTTTTGTCGGTGGCACCCCTCCCGTGACTCGCCAAGCCTTTCGCTTTGGCAACCAAAAGATCAACCTGCATATCAAAGGGCACGAGTTCGACCCCAAAGCTCACTTGCCCGTGCCTGGAGCGCTGGATTTGTGCTTCATCGCCTCCGAGCCCCTGGAGGCCGTCATTGCGCATCTGAAAGCCTGCGACTGGCCCATCATCGATGGACCGGTCATTCGGACCGGGGCGACCCAAAAGATCCGTTCGGTCTATGTGCGTGATCCGGATTTGAACCTGATCGAAATCTCCGAGCTGGCCTGAGGCTCAGCCTCAGCGCGCTTTTCGACCGCCCTTGATGCCCGCTCGGGGTGGCAAGCCACTGTGCTGCGTCAGTGCCTGACCGGGCTTGATGCTTGAACGCCCTCCTGTCTTAGCCGCCGTTTTTGGGGCCGGCGTGCTGTTCTTGCGCCGGGCGCTGGTGTATTCCCCACCCGTCATGGGTTGAAAGGTCGGGATGAGGTGATGTTTGCCATTGCCGATCAGATCGGCACGCCCCATGGCCTTGAGGGCTTCGCGCAACAAAGGCCAGTTGTTCGGGTCGTGGTAGCGCAAAAACGCTTTGTGCAAGCGCCGACGCCTTTCGCCACGAACAATGTCCACCGCTTCGCTGTCCCTGGCGATGCGGCGCAAGGGGTTCTTGCCACTGTGGTACATGGCGGTGGCAGTCGCCATGGGGCTGGGGTAGAAGGTTTGCACCTGGTCCGCACGAAAACCATTTTTTTTCAACCACACCGCCAGTTGCATCATGTCTTCATCGCGCGTGCCAGGGTGCGCGGCAATGAAGTAAGGCACCAGAAATTGCTGCTTGCCGGCCTCGGCACTGAAGCGATCAAACATCTGCTTGAAGCGGTCATAGGTGCCAATGCCCGGCTTCATCATCTTCGACAGCGGCTCACCCTCGGTGTGTTCAGGGGCGATCTTGAGATATCCCCCCACATGGTGGGTCACCAGCTCGCGCACATACTCGGGCGACTTCACCGCCAAGTCGTAGCGAAGCCCCGAGCCAATCAAAATTTTCTTGATGCCCTTGAGTGTCCGCGCCTTGCGGTACAACTGAATCAGCGGGCCGTGGTCGGTGTTGAGGTTGGAGCAGACGTCCGGATAAACACAACTGGGTTTGCGGCAGGCCGACTCGATCTCTGGGCTGCGACAGCCAATGCGGTACATGTTGGCGGTTGGCCCCCCCAGGTCAGAGATAACGCCGGTAAAACCGGTCACCCGATCCCGAATCGCCTCGACCTCGCGCAGGATGGAGTCCTCGCTGCGACTTTGAATGATGCGGCCTTCATGCTCGGTGATGGAGCAAAAGGTACAGCCCCCAAAACAGCCGCGCATGATGTTCACAGAAAAACGAATCATCTCCCAGGCCGGGATCTTGGTTTCGCCATCGTGACGCCCTTGTGCATCGGCGTAGTGCGGGTGTGGGCTGCGGGCATAAGGCAAGTCAAACACCGCATCCATCTCGACCGTCGTCAATGGAATGGGCGGAGGATTGATCCAGACATCGCGGGCCAGATGACCTTCTCCATGCGCTTGTACCAGTGCACGTGCATTGCCCGGGTTGGTCTCGAGGTGCAGCACCCGACTGGCATGGGCGTAGAGCACCGGATCAGAACGGACTTGCTCGAAACTGGGCAAACGAATGACCGATCGATCACGGGGCGGACGCTTGACCGCTCCCTTGCCTTTCCAGTCGGCAGGCGGCTGAAAAAGCAGGGGTTGAACTTGCTCAGGGCCTGGCGCCCCCTCTTCCCGAGCACAGGATGCACCTTGAGCCTGGGCTTGCTCGGAAACCATCAGGTAGGGGTTGACATGCGCCTCGACCGGCCCGGGTTGATCGACCGAGGTGGAATCGATCTCGTACCAGCCCTCGGGCGTGTTTCTCACCAGAAAAGCGGTGCCACGCACGTTGGTGATTTGCTGCACCGGCTCGCGCGCGGCCAGACGGTGGGCAATTTCTACCAAGGCCCGCTCGGCATTGCCGTACAACAACAAATCGCATTTGCTGTCGATGACGACCGACCGACGCACCTTGTCTGACCAATAGTCGTAGTGGGCGATGCGTCGCAAAGAGGCTTCAATGCCGCCCAGAATCAGCGGCACATCGGGATAGGCTTCCCGGCACCGCTGGCTGTAGACCAGGGTGGCCCGGTCCGGGCGCTTGCCCGCCACATTACCGGGGGTGTAGGCGTCGTCGGAGCGGATTTTTCGATCGGCCGTGTAGCGGTTGATCATGGAGTCCATGTTCCCCGCCGTCACCCCCCAGAACAGATTGGGCTTGCCCAGCACCTTGAAGGGGTCGGCGCTGTCCCACTCGGGTTGCGCAATGATGCCGACCCGAAAGCCTTGGGATTCGAGCAAGCGACCAATGATGGCCATGCCAAAACTGGGGTGGTCCACATAGGCATCTCCAGTCACCAGGATGATGTCGCAGCTGTCCCAGCCCAGCTGATCCATCTCGGCACGGCTCATCGGCAAAAAAGGGGCCGTGCCAAAGCGCGCCGCCCAATACTTGCGGTAACGCAGGATGGAAGGGGCTTCGCGAGGGAAAAAGGAGACGTCGACCAGGGCATTCATGGAAGTCTGGAGTTTAAGGCTTGCCCTTCCTCTCTGTGCGCCAGCGACTGCGCAGCCCTGACAGCAACAGGGGGTTGGCGTCCCCTCCAGAGGGTAAACTCGTCCGGTTTTTCCTCCAGGAGTGTTCTCCATGTCCTCTTCCCAACGGCTGGCAGGCAAGGTCAGCATCATCACCGGTGCAGCGCAGGGCATTGGCCTGGCCACCGCCCTCAAGTTTGCCCGTGAGGGCGCTCAGGTCGTGATTTGCGACGTGCGTCAAGCGGCCGTGGATCAGGCCGTGGCCCAATGCCAGGCGCTGGGGGCCCAGGCCCTGGGTCGGGTGGTCGATGTCACCCAGCGTGAGATGGTCGATGCCATGGTCCAGCAAGTCAAGGACCAATGGGGACGCGTGGACGTGTTGGTCAACAACGCCGGTATCACCCAGGATGCACGCTTGCAGAAGATGTCGCTGGAGCAGTTCGATCGCGTGATCGACGTCAACCTGCGTGGCGTGTTCCATTGTGCCCAGGCGGTCGCCGACACCATGGTTGCTCAAGGCAGTGGCGTCATACTGAATGCCTCGTCTGTGGTGGGTATTTACGGCAACTTTGGCCAGACCAATTACGCCGCCAGCAAATTCGGTGTCATCGGCTTCACCAAGACCTGGAGCCGCGAACTCGGACCCAAAGGCGTGCGCGTGAACGCTGTCGCCCCCGGGTTCGTCGCCACCCCCATCCTCTCCACCATCCCCGACAAGGTGATGCACGAAATGGTCGAGCGGGTCCCCCTCAAGCGCCTGGGTCAACCGGAAGACATCGCCAATGTGTATGCCTTCCTCGCCAGCGATGAAGCGGCCTACATCAACGGCGCCGTGATCGAGGTGTCGGGTGGCATGACGGTTTGAACGCCTCCTCGATGAGCACCCCCTCCCGCCCTGGCCCCGGATCGCGCACTGAATTGTTCTGGGCATTCACCTGGATGGCCATGCAAGGTTTCGGCGGCGTCCTGGCCGTGGTCCAGCGCGAATTGGTCGAGAAAAAAAAGTGGCTGACGCTGGAAGAGTTTGTTGAGGACTGGTCCGTGGCCCAGATTCTGCCAGGCCCCAATGTGGTCAATCTGGGCTTGGTGATGGGCGGACGCTATTTCGGTCTGAGTGGCGCCATCACCGCTGTGGCGGGTTTGTTGCTGGCCCCTTTGGTGGTGGTGTTGCTGCTGGTCATGTTGTATGGCCAGGTGGCTCATCTGGACAAAGTACAGGCGGCCCTGAACGGCATGGGCTCGGTGGTGGCGGGCTTGGTCATGGCCACCGGCATCAAATTGATCCCGGCCCTGCGTTCCAATCCCATCGGACGGAACTTGGGGTTGCTGTGGGTGGCGGTTTGCTTCGTGGCGGTTGCCTTGCTGCGTGTGCCTCTGGCATTCACCCTGTTCGGCCTGGGGGGGGCTGCCTGCGTCTGGGCCTGGGTTCGCCTGGGTCGCATGGAAATGGCGTCTCAGGACGGCCAATCCGACCGTTCCGGAGCTTGACCATGAGCTTCTCTGACTGGCTGGCGTTGTTTCTTCACTTTTCGATGCTCTCCCTGATGTCGGTGGGCGGCGCCATTGCCACGGTGCCCGAAATGCATCGCTATCTGGTCGATCAGCAAGGCTGGTTGTCTGAGGGGGAATTCAACTCCTCCATCACCCTGGCCCAGGCAGCGCCCGGCCCCAATGTCTTGTTCGTTGCCCTCATGGGGTGGAATTTCGGTCTCAACGCCGGCACCAGCAGCGGCGTCGGCGTCGGCATGGCCACCTGGTGGGCCTTCGTGGGGGCTTGCCTGTGCCTGCTGAGTGTGCTGCTGCCCTCCTCGGTCACCACCTACCTGGTGACGCGCTGGGCGCATAAAAACCAGCGGATGCGCGCGGTCCGCGCTTTCAAAGCTGGCATGGCCCCTCTGGTGATTGCGTTGATGATGTCCACGGGTTGGCTCATGCACTCGCACCACAACCAGATCGAGCGTGACTGGCCCCTCTGGTTGGTGACCGCCGTGACGGCTGGACTGGTGTGGAAGACCCGCATCCACTTGCTGTGGTTGCTGGCCATCGGAGCCACACTGGGTGTGCTGGGCTGGGTGTAACGCTCAGCCGCGCTGGCGCATGGCCTCGTAGAGACAAATCCCGCTGGCCACCGAGACGTTCAAGCTTTCAACCGCCCCACGCATGGGCAAGCTAACCAGAGAATCGCAGGTCTTGCGGGTGAGTTGACGCATGCCCAGCCCCTCTGCACCCAGCACCAAGGCCAAGGGAACCGTCAAATCGGCCTGGTAGAGGGTTTGCGGGGCATCATCACTGGTGCCGATCACCCAGATCAGACGCTCTTTCAATTCCCCCAGGGTGCGGGCCAGGTTGGTCACCATGAAATACGGCACCGTCTCAGCCGCGCCACTGGCCACTTTGGCCACCGTGGCATTGATGCCCACAGCGTGGTCCTTGGGCGCGATGACAGCATGAGCGCCAGCACCATCGGCCACACGCAAGCAGGCGCCCAGGTTATGGGGGTCGGTGACGCCATCGAGCACCAGCAGCAAGGGCTTTTGATCGGCGGGCAATTGATCCAGCAGATCATCGAGTGAGTGAACTTGCGCCAACGCATCCACCCGAGCCACCACGCCCTGATGACCGTGGCTGCCGCACAGTTTGGACAAGCGCACGCCATCGGCCTCAATCAGGCGGACATTGGCCTCTTGGGCCCGTTCGACAAACTGACGCATGCGAGCGTCTCGTCGCCCGGGGTCGATGTAGAGCTCGATGATGGAAGATGGTGCGGTTTTGAGACGTACCCCCACGGCGTGAAAGCCGTAGAGCACTTTGACAGTGGAAGACATGGACAGATTATCGCTCCCGAGCCCAGGGCTCAGGCATCGGACAGTCGTCCAGCCTCGATCAGCAGACGACGATCACATCGGGCCGCCAATTGGGAGTCATGGGTGACCAGCACCAGCGTGGTGCCGCGCTCACGATTGAGCTCCAGCATCAGGTCCATGACCTGCGCACCGGTGGCATGGTCCAGGCTGCCGGTGGGTTCATCGGCCAGCAAGACATCGGGCTGAACGACGAAGGCTCGCGCCAGGGCCACCCGTTGCTGTTCGCCACCACTCAAGACCTTGGGTGTGTGGCTCAGGCGTTGACCCAGGCCCACCCGTTGCAACATGTCACGCGCGGCCTCGCGGGGGTGTGGATGGCCGGCCAACTCAAGCGGCAACATCACGTTTTCAAGTGCTGTGAGGTGGGCCAGCAATTGAAAGCTCTGAAACACAAAGCCCAGATGGCGCGCTCGCCAGCGGGCACGGTCATCCTCGTTCAGTTCAAACAAGTCTTGTCCCGCCAGTCGAACTGTGCCCTGGCTCGGGGTGTCCAGCCCCGCCATGATGGACAACAGGGTGCTTTTGCCGGAACCGGACGCGCCGACAATGGCCGCCGTTTCCCGAGCGGCCAGGGTGAAATCGATATCGCGGAGAATGTCGAGAGTTCCGCTGGAATCCTGCACCGACTTGAACAGATGGGATACGACGATCAAGGGTTCAGACATGGCACACCAAGGTGATCAATAGAATTGACGGACAGATGAAGAAACAGCGGATCGATTGGAATCGAAGAGACTGCAGCACAGCCTTGCTGACCTGGCTGCTGCTGGGTCTGAGCCATTCCGCGCATTCACAACCCTCTGAGCGTAACACCATGTTGGTGCTGGGGGACTCGCTCAGCGCCGAATATGGTTTGCCGCGCGGCAGCGGCTGGGTGGCGTTGCTGACCCAACGGCTGTCTCGTGATGCTGCTGGCTGGCAGGTGGTCAACGCCAGCATCAGTGGAGAAACCACCTCGGGCGGACGTTCTCGCCTGCCCGGCCTGATCGATAAACACCGCCCGCGCCTGGTGATCATTGAGTTGGGCGGCAACGACGCCTTGCGAGGCCTGTCGTTGGCACAAACGCGCGATCACCTGGAATTCATGGTCAAAGCCTGCCACCAAAGTGGCGCCAAGGTGTTGTTGCTGGGCATGCAAATGCCCCCCAACTATGGTGCCGATCACGCGGCCCGTTTTGCCACGATGTACCGGGAGGTGGCACAACAACACCGGGTTGGCCTGGTGCCGTTTTTCCTGCAGTCAATTGCCGATCGGCCCAACCCCAGCGAATGGTTTCAGCCCGACCGCATCCACCCCACCGCCCAGGCCCAGCCTTTGATGCTGGAGACCGTGTGGCCTGAACTCAAAAAACTGTTGTGAGGCCCTCGTGAGCGTTCATACCCTGCCGGCCGAACAGGTCATTCAACGCCTGGGAGAGGCCAGCAACCCCTTGGGCGGTTTCAGCACAGTCATCGATGCACGAAGCGAAGAAGAATACGCACTCGATCATCTGCCTGGCGCCATCAACTGGCCCTCGCTTAACAATGAAGAGCGTGTCCTCATTGGCACGATGTACAAACAGGTCAGCGCCTTTGAAGCCCAAAAGCATGGGGCAGCCCTGGTGGCGGCCAACATCTCGCGACACATCACGCAGCATGTGCTGGATTTACCCAAAACCTGGCAACCCCTGGTCTATTGCTGGCGTGGTGGCAAACGCAGTGGTTCTCTGGCCTTGATCTTGGGTCAAATCGGCTTCAAGGTCACTCTGGTGGAAGGTGGCTACAAAGCGTTTCGAACGGCACTGTTGGCGGATCTGCCGCAACAAGTGAAGCGACTGTCCTTTCGGGTCATTTGTGGCCCCACCGGCAGCGGCAAAACACGTTTGCTGGAAACCCTGGCAGAAGCCGGCGCGCAGGTGTTGGACCTGGAAGCCTTGGCCAGCCACCGCAGCTCGGTCCTGGGTGTCTTGCCCGGACGGCCACAACCCAGTCAAAAGCATTTCGACACCCGGGTCTGGACCGCGCTGCGGGGGTTTGACGCTTCTCGCCCCGTGTTTGTCGAGTCGGAAAGCCGCAAGGTCGGCAATCTTTCGGTGCCCGAGTCCTTGATGTTGGCCATGCGTGCCAGCCCTTGCATCAGCCTGGTATTGAGCGACGCCGAACGGGTGGCCTTGCTGATGGAAGACTATGATTTTTTTGTCCAGGACCGCGAGTTCTTTTGCCAGCGGCTGGAGGCTCTGGCCGAATTGCGCGGTCGCCAAACCGTGGAGGACTGGAAGTCCCGTGTGCGCCTGGGAGACTTCGAATCGGTGGTGCAAGCGTTGCTGCACACCCATTACGACCCCACCTACGCCAGCTCACTCGCGCGGAATTTCAAGCAGGCCAGTCAAGCCCAGGTGATCGAGTTGCCCGACCGAAGCCCGGCCTCCTTGCTGGCAGTGGCCCAGCGCCTGATACAAACCTGAGCCATGGACTGTTGAGCACTCAGTCCAAATGCTTTTGCATCGACTGAAGCAAGTCGGCCTGCAAATCCTCGACGCACTCCAATCCAATGCACAGCCGCACCAGATGGCCCGACTGCAACTGCGGCGTGGGTAAACGCCTGACCTGGCTCAGCTGGTAGGTCATTACCAGGCTGATCGGGCCACCCCAGCTGTATCCCAGCTTGAAGAGTTGCAAATCATTGCAAAACGCATGCACCTGCGCTGGTGAAAAGCGGGGAGACAACACGATGCTGAAGATACCCGCCGCCAGGCCCTGTGGCTCTTGGGGTGAGACACACACCGATCGCCAATGCGCATGTCCTGGAGCCTCGGGCAGCGCCGGATGCAACACCTGCACCACTGCATCTTGCGTCGCACACCACTGAGCCAAGGAGCGCGCCGCCAGGTCCTGGGCGCGGTACCGTAGATCCATGCTGGGCAAGGACCTCAGCACCAACTCAGCATCGTTGGCGCCGACGCCAGTGCCCAGGCGCATGTGGGTCAGCTTGAGTTGATGTGCCAAGGCATCGTCACGGGTGACGATGCTGCCCATCAACACATCACCGCCGCCACTGGGGTATTTGGTCAAGGCATGGACCGTGAGGTCCACGCCCAATCGCTCTGAGCGGTCGGGCAAGAGATCGAAGGCGTTGAAGGCCAGACCCGCGCCCCAGGTGTTGTCCAGCACACATCGCGCGCCGTGCTCGCGACAAGCGCGCACCATGCCGATGAGATCGGGAAACTCCATGGTCACGGAGCCCGCTGCTTCCAGCCAGACCAGACGACTGCGGGGGGAGAGACGATCACGCAGGTCGTCGGTGGACAGGGGGTCATAGAACACCGCAGTCACGCCCCACCGCGCCAGTTCCTGTGTGACCATGGCCTTGTTGGGCGCGTAGACGTTGTCGGGCAAAAGCACTTCGTCCCCTGGACTCAGGAGTGCAAGATTGACGTGGGCAATCGCCGACAAGCCGCTGGGTACCAGAAGGGCATGGACGCCCCCTTCCAAGCTGGCCAGACGCTCCTCCAGGGTGAAGGTGGTGGGCGTGCCATGCAGCCCGTAGGTGTACCCGGTCTTGGACATCCAATCGCGCTGTGCGATGCTGGCGACATCCGGAAAAATAACCGTGGAGGCCTTGAAAATCCCCGGCTGAGGCGCTTGAAATTCTGCCGGCGCCTGGTAGGGGTGGTGAATGAGGTGGGTCGGGCTTTTCATGCCCGCATATTAGCGCCTTGGCGCTTACACCTTCCACTTCTCCATCAACTGGGCCGGGCGCAGGCTGTCATAACCTTCGAAAGGTTGGTGAATCCAGGGGTTGGTGGGTAAAAAATCGACCGAATAATCGGGCATGAAGCCCGAGACGCCTTTGGTCCAGATCACGGCGGTCCGCAGCTCGGTGATGGGCGCGTAATTGTTGCGCAGCATATTCACCACCGCCTTCAGGGTGTGGCCAGAGTCGGCCAGATCATCCACCAGCAACACCTTGCCCGCAATCTCACCTTTGGGGGTGGTGATGTAACGGGCAATGTCCAGATGCCCCTGCACCGTTCCCGCTTCGGCGCGGTAGGAGCTGGTTGACATGATGGCCAGCGGCTTGTCAAAGATGCGGGACAAAATATCGCCGGGACGCATGCCGCCTCGGGCCAGACACAGGATGGTGTCGAACTCCCACCCGGACTGGTAAACCTTGAGGGCGAGTTTTTCAATCAAATTGTGATACTCGTCGTAAGACACGTACAGGTGCTTGCCGTCTTCGGTCAACATCGGGGTCTCCTTGGGGAAATTGTTCTGGTTGAGTGGGTGGAAATGCAAATGGGCTGATCAAGCCGCAAAGGGGTTTCGTAGCAAGATGGTGTGATCGCGATCCGGACTGGTCGAAACCACATGGATCGGGACACCGGTGACCTCTTCGATCCGTTTCAGGTAGTTGCGCGCCGCTGGCGGCAATTGGTCCAGTTGGGTCACACCCACCGTGGTGTCCTTCCAGCCAGGCAAGGTTTCATAGACCGGCTCACAACGGGCGATGTCGTCGGCCCCCATGGGCAGGATATCGATCAATTCACCATCCAGACGGTAGCCGGTGCACAGTTGCAATTCGGTCAATCCATCCAGGACGTCGAGTTTGGTGATGCACAGCCCTGACAAGCCATTGACCTGGGCGCTGCGTTTGAGCAAAGCCGCATCAAACCAGCCACAACGACGCGAGCGACCGGTGGTCACTCCTTTTTCGGCGCCGACCGTGGACAGGTGATAACCAACGGTGCCTGGGGTCTCCCAGTCGAGTTCGGTCGGGAATGGCCCACCACCCACACGGGTGCAGTAGGCCTTGGTGATGCCCAACACATAATGCAGCAAGTTGGGCCCCACCCCGGCACCGGCAGCGGCGTTGCCGGCCACGCAGTTGCTGGAGGTCACAAAAGGATAGGTGCCGTGATCGACATCCAACAAGGTACCTTGTGCACCTTCGAAAAGGAGGTTGGCACCTTGTTGATGGGCTTCATTGAGTTCGCGCGAGACATCGGCCATCATGGGGCGGATTTGACGGGCATGCTCCATCGCCTCTTGGTACACCGTTTCGAAATCCACGGGCTCGGCATGAAGAATGTCGGTCAACACATGGTTGTGCAGCTCCAGGTTTTCACGCAGGCGTTGCGCAAATCGATCGGGGTACTTGAGGTCTTGCACCCGTAATGCGCGACGCGCGATTTTGTCTTCGTAAGCCGGTCCGATGCCGCGCCCGGTGGTACCGATCTTGGCTTGTCCTGCCTTTTCTTTGGCGGCTTCCCGGGCCATGTCCAAGGCCGCGTGATAAGGCAGGATCAACGGGCAGGCTTCGCTGATGCGCAGCCGGGAGCGAACCTCGACACCGGCCTTTTCCAGGCCCGCAATTTCTTCCAGCAACTTGGCCACTGAGAGCACAACACCGTTACCGATGTAGCACTTGACGCCTGGACGCATGATGCCGCTGGGGATGAGGTGCAGCGCCGTTTTGACGCCATTGATCACCAGGGTGTGTCCGGCGTTGTGCCCGCCTTGAAAACGCACCACACCGGTGGCGGTTTCGGTCAGCCAATCCACCAATTTGCCCTTGCCCTCGTCACCCCATTGGGTGCCGACGACGACCACATTGCGACCACGTGTTGTATTCATAACTTGTTCTTTTGACTCAACAGGAATTACCCAAACCTGGGCATCAAAGGGCGCGCACGACCCAGCGGTCTGCCACGTGCACCAATTCACGGTCGCAGTTGAACTCGTCAACTTCACTTTCGTGTCCCGGCAGCACACACACCACGGTTTCGCCTTGCGCCCTCAAGGCATCGACAACTTGCCTCAATTCAGCGCTCTGCCCCCAGGGTGCGCGAATGGCCGCACGCAACGGAGGGCGCGGCACCACGGCCACCAAGGACTTGATATCGAGGCTGAAACCCACGGCAGGACGCTTGCGACCAAACACGGCCCCAACTTCGTCGTAACGCCCTCCACGCACCAGGGCGTCAGCGGCTCCTGGGACGTAGACGGCAAACCGGGGGCCACTGTAGTAGGCATAGCCACGCAGGTCGGCCAGATCGAAGGTGACGGGCACGTCCAGGTGGGAAGCCAGCCATTGAAGTTGATCCAGTGCCTGCACCACCTGAGGCCAGCGCGCAAAGAGTTCGCGCCCCTGCTCCAGCACCGAGGCGTCACCATACAGTTGCAACAATGCCCGTAAGGCTTGCGCAACATCGGTGGGCAGCATCTGTGACAAACGGTCCAGCGTACTGGCATCTTTGGAGGCCAGCGCCTGCTGCAAGGCCTGGTGCTGATCGTGACTCAAATCAACCCCATTCAGCAGACTGGGGACGATGCGGGCGTCGCTGAGGTCGACCATGACCTGTTGCACCTGCGCCTGGGACAAAACATGCAGGGCCAATTGCAACACTTCGAGATCGGCCTCCAGACCGTCATGACCAAACAGCTCGGCCCCCAGTTGCAAAGGCTCTCGTGTGGCAAAAGGGCCGGCTGGACGGGTGTGCAACACGGGTCCGCAGTAACACAGGCGTGTCACCCCTGCGCGGTTCAACAAATGGGCATCGATGCGTGCTGCTTGCGGGGTGGTATCGGCGCGCAAGCCCAATGAGCGACCAGAGAGCTGATCGACCAACTTGAAGGTCTGCAACTCCAGGGTGCTGCCCGTTCCGGACAGCAAGGATTCGAGATGTTCAAGCAACGGGGGCATCACCAGTTCGTAACCAAAACGGCGAGCTCCGTCGAGCGCAAGACGGCGAAGTTCTTCGATGTGTCGGGCCTCGGAAGGCAGCACATCGGCAAGGTGATCCGGGAGGACCCAGGCGGACATGGGGTGAATGGTGTGCGTTTAAAACAGGGATTTTACCGGGGTTCTACCCCCTCCCCCGCTCAACCGAGCCAGGCCATCAAACCCAGACCTGCAACGATGGCGCAAAGACCAAAAAACCGTATTTGGCCATCGTCGAGTTGCAGTACTTGTTCGAACATGCGCCGCCAGGCCCCAGGCGAGACAAAGGGTAGCAAGCCCTCCAGCACCAACACCAGGGCAAGCGCCAGCCACAAGGCGTCGCTGGTCATGAAAAATTCAGGGCTTTCGTGGGCTGGGTGCCACAGGCGAGGTAGAAGGCGCGACCGATACGGCGGGTGGAGCCACACCACTGCTGCGCATGGCTTTGAAAAAGTCGCTGGACGGATCCATCACCATCACGTCACTTTTCTTGCTGAACGTGGACTTGTAAGCCTCCAGGCTGCGGTAGAACTGGGCGAATTGAACATCACGTCCAAACGCATCGGCATACAGACGAGCCGCTTCGGCATCGCCTTCGCCTTTGATTTTTTGGGCATCACGGTAGGCGTTGGCCACGGTGACCTCGCGTTGGCGATCGGCGTCAGCGCGGATTTTTTCGCCCTCGGCCCCGCCCGTGGAACGCAACTCATTGGCCACTCGCTTGCGCTCTGCCTCCATGCGTCGATAGACCGACTCGGTGATGGCATCCACATAGTCCGCACGGGTGATCCGCACATCGATCACATCAATGCCCCAGGGTTTGTCACCTTTGACTTTGGACAGCACCTCGGTCTTGACGTCCTGCATGATGGATTCGCGTTTGAGCGAGAGCAGCTCTTTCACGGTGCGTTTGTTGATCTCCTCTTGCAAGGCGTTTCGCACCACACGGCTGAGTTGTATGGCACCCGCACGCTCATCCAGACCCACGTTGCGGATGTACTGCGAGGGTTCAGTGACACGCCAGCGCACGTACCAGTCGATCACCATGCGCTGCTTTTCAGCGGTCAACATGGGCTCGGTGTCGGCGTTATCCAGCGTGAGCAAGCGCTTGTCGATGTAGGTCACGTTTTGCAGCGGCGGCGGCAGCTTCATGTGCAAGCCGGGCTCGGTGATGACCTCCTTGATTTGTCCCAGGGCATAAACCACGCCAAATTGACGTTGATCAACCACAAACAGGGTGGAACTGAGAAGCGCCAGGGCCAGCAGGCCAGAAGAGATGTAGAAACCGATTTTGTTCATGTGTCACTGCCTCTGTCTTCAGCGCATATCGCGATCACGTTGACGGCTGTCCCTGGCTCGGGCATCCGTGCTGGGGGCAGGACTGCCGGAGGAGGCGCCTGCGTCTGTCGTGGGTGGCGTGGTGTTGGGCACAGCGCCAGACTGAGCGGTCGCCTGGATGATTTTGTCTAAGGGCAGATAGAGCAGATTGGAACCTTGCTTGGACTCGACCAGCACTTTGGTCACGTTGCTGTAGATCTGTTGCATGGTGTCAATGTAGAGCCGGTCGCGCATGACCTGCGGGGCTTTTTGATACTCATTGAGCACCGAGCGGAAACGCTGGGCATCCCCTTGCGCCTGTGCAACGATGCGAGACTTGTAACCCTCGGCCTCCTCTTTGAGACGTGATGCGGTTCCAACGGCCCTTGGCACCACATCGTTGGCGTAGGCCTGGGCCTCGTTTTTGGCGCGTTCACGCTCTTGTCCGGCTTTGAGCACATCGTCAAAGGCCGCCTGCACCTGCTCGGGCGGACGGACACCGCCTTGTTGCAGGTTGATGGCGACCACCTCGATGCCCACTTTGTAGTGGTCCAGGATGGTTTGCATGATGGCACGTACTCGCGGACCGATCTGGTCCCGATCTTCAGACAAGGCCGCATCCATGCGCATCTTGCCCACCACCTCGCGCACCGCGGTTTCAGCCGCTTGCATGACCGCATCGGTGGGGTTTTTGCTTTCGAACAAATAAGCTCGCGCGTCGGTCAAGCGATATTGAACGGCAAACTTGATTTCCAGAATGTTTTCATCTTCAGTCAACATGGCCGATTCACGCAGCCCGGTGGCTTTGATGACTGTGTCCCGCCCGACATCCAGGGAGCGGATCTGGGTGACAAACACGAGCTCATGGCGTTGGATGGGATAAGGCATGCGCCAGTTGAAGCCTGCGCCGACGGTGCTGTGGTAACGACCGAATTGCGTGATGACGGCTTGCTGGCCTTCCTGCACGATGAAAAACCCAGTGCCCAGCCAGATCAGCAAGGCCACTGCAGCCAAAAGACCCGCGCCCAACTTGGCGCCTCGAAAACTGGGTTGGAAGCCCCCACCCTGCGGGCCACGGCCACCACCTTGCGAGCCACCACCGCCCGAGCCACGTTGTCCGAACAAGGAGCCGATCTTGCGGTTGAAGTCGCGCCAGAGTTCATCCAGATCCGGAGGGCCGCCTTGCGGCGATTTGCCGGGTCTGGGCGATTCACGAGGAGGTTCACGCGGCGGCTCGGGAGGGGGAGGCGTCGAAGACCCCTGTTGGCCTGAGCCCGACGACGAGGAGCCGGGCTGAGAGCCCTGGCCAGAGGAAGACGCGTCATCCCCTCGGCCCCAGCGACCGTCGTTGAGGTTGAACATGCCCCACAACCGGGCTTTCCAGCTGGTCAAGGTGGCGATGGGTTTGAGATTCATGTCAGATCCAGGGATGGCATAAACAAAGCGCATTGTGCCCAAGGGCTTTAGACCGTTGGGTTTGAAGGGGATGTGTCCTCCGTCACCCACGAGTCCGCCCCCTCGGGCTGGCGCAACAGGGCAAATTCTGCCAGACGCTGCCGCAGCAATGGCAAGCCCTCAGCGGAAGCTGCACTCAGGAAGAGCCTGGGCAAGACCCGACCCTCCCATTCATAGACATCCTCGGGACTCAGGGGCCGTCGGCCAGGCTCCAGCCGATCAACTTTATTGAAGATCAGCCATTGCGGCACCTCACCCGCACCGATATCGGACAGCACCGATTGGACCTGAGCCAATTGCTCGACCCACTCGGGGTGCGACGCGTCCACCACGTGCAGCAACAGATCGGCCTGGGCGGCCTCCTGGAGGGTAGCTTCGAAGGCATCCACTAGGGTGTGCGGCAAGTCACGAATGAAGCCCACGGTGTCCGACAGGGACACCGTCTGTCCACGCCCTTGGCCATCACCCAAGTACAACTGCCGCGTCGTGGTGTCCAGCGTGGCAAAGAGTTGATCGGCGGCATAGGTGCGGGCCTTGACCATCGCGTTGAAGAGAGTCGATTTACCCGCGTTGGTGTATCCGACCAGCGAGATCCCCACATGGGTGCCCCGCTGACGTTGACGTCGTTGTGTCGAGCGTTGTCGCTTGACCTTGTCCAGGCGCTCACGAATGCGCTTGATGGACACGCCGATCATTCGTCGATCCAGTTCAATTTGTGTTTCACCCGGGCCCCCACGCGCTCCAATACCCCCACGCTGGCGCTCCAAGTGGGTCCAACGCCGCACAAGGCGTGTGCTGAGGTATTGCAAGCGCGCCAGTTCGACCTGCAGTTTGCCCTCGTGGCTGCGGGCGCGCTGGGCAAAAATCTCCAAAATGAGCAAGGTGCGGTCATTGACCGGCATGCCCAGGTGACGTTCCAGGTTGCGTTGCTGAGCCGGACTCAGGGATTGGTCAAACAGCACTTCTGTTGCGCCACTTTCAGCGGCCAGTGCCTTGAGTTCATCGGCTTTACCCGACCCGACAAACAAGGCTGGATCAGGGGCCTGGCGCTTGCAGGTGAGCCTGGCGACTGGCGACAGGCCTGCTGTGCTGGCCAATTGCGCCAATTCGTCGAGCTCTTGATCGAAATGAGCCCCTCCCAAATCCACGCCGACCAGCAATACCGGGGCGGCCGTGTCGGCAGGGGTGACAGCGTGCTCAGGCACTCGCTGGCGGTTCCGACGCTTCGTTCGCGTTGAAGTTAACCGCGCGACCGGGAACGATGGTGGAAATGGCGTGCTTGTAAACCATTTGAGTGACGGTGTTGCGCAGCAACACAACATACTGGTCAAAAGATTCGATTTGCCCTTGCAGCTTGATGCCGTTGACGAGGTAGATCGACACCGGCACATGCTCTCTTCTCAGCAAGTTGAGAAACGGGTCTTGTAGAAGTTGGCCTTTGTTGTTCACGATATGCTCCGTGTTCAAGAATAGTTGACAAGCCCCGACGTTACCACAGGTCGGTGTCCCACCCCTGGAGAAGAATCAATCTTCTTTGTAGGGGTTATGAGAGGTTTTCATTTCAATCCGCAAGGGCGTGCCTTGCAGCTTGAATTCCTTGCGGAAACGCCCCTCGAGGTAGCGCTTGTAGGCATCGGTCACATGTTCCAGTGAATTGCCATGCACGATGATCACGGGGGGATTCATGCCGCCTTGATGTGCATACCTCAATTTGGGGCGGAACATACCGGCTCGCTTGGGCGCCTGAAACTGGACCGCCTCCAGCAGCAAGCGGGTCAGAACCGGTGTCGACATCTTGCAGTTGGCAGCCTGATGCGCCTCTCGAATGGAAGCCCACAAGGGGCCCAGGCCTTGGCGCTTCTTGGCGGAGATGAAGTGCAGATTGGCGAACTTGAGAAATGCCAACCGGGTCTCGATGGATCGCTGAAGCAGGTCACGCTGATAACTGTCGACCGCATCCCACTTGTTCACAGCCAGCACCACGGCCCGTCCGCTTTCCAGAATATAGCCAGCGATGTGGGCATCTTGATCTGTGACGCCCTGTGTGGCATCGATCAGCAGCAGTACGACGTGCGCGTTGTCAATCGCCTGCAGCGTTTTGACGACAGAGAATTTTTCGATCGCCTCGAAAACTTTGCCCTTGCGACGCAAGCCTGCGGTGTCGATCAAGTCGTATCTCTGACCCTGATGCTCCAGGGGAACATGAATCGCGTCACGGGTGGTTCCGGGAAGATCGAAGGCCACCAGGCGTTCCTCCCCCAACCAGGTGTTGATCAAGGTGGATTTGCCCACATTCGGACGTCCGGCCACGGCCAAGCGGATCACCCCTTCCTCGGCCGCGAGCTCCTCATCCTCCTCGATGAAGGGCCCGAGCTGATCGAGAGCCGCCTCGGCCATGCTGCGAACCCCCTGGCCATGCGCGGCCGAGACGGGCAAGACATCTCCCAATCCCAACTCGTAAAACTCGGCCAGTTGCGGCCCCTCGCGCATGCCCTCGGCCTTGTTGGCCACCAGCAAGGTGGGTTTACCCAATCGACGCAGGTAGTTGCCGATGTCGTGGTCCTGGGCCGACAAGCCCTCGCGGGCATCGACCACAAACACCACCACATCGGCCTCCGCGACCGCTTGTCGGGTCTGTTTGGCCATCTCTTTGAAGATACCGCTGGAGGCGTCCGGCTCGAAACCACCGGTGTCGATGACGATGTACTCGCGCTTTCCCAGGCGGGCATTGCCGTAGTGGCGATCCCGCGTCAGTCCAGCAAAGTCGGCAACGATGGCGTCGCGGGACTGCGTCAGACGATTGAACAGGGTGGACTTACCCACGTTGGGGCGACCTACCAAGGCCAGAACGGGTTTCATGATCGGAGCAACCCGGTTTCAGGGAAAGTAATGGGCGGACAAACGGCCCGACTGAGTCAGCAGCAGAAAGCCACCGGCAAATGCCAGGGGGGGGCCCGCCAGCGGGCTGGGATCGGTTTTCCAGCGATTCAACAAGGCACCATCGGTGAGGGACATGAGATACACCCAGCCACCACTGTCGGCTACCACAATACCCTTGGCCGTGACCAACGGTGCGCTCAAGTAACGATAGCGCAAGCGATCGGATTGCCAAAGCCTTTCGCCAGAACCGCGTTGCCATGCCACCACCAAACCTGTGGCTTCAGTGCCGATGACCAGTTGGTCATTGCCATGCACACCCTGATTGCTGTTGGCGGTACGGGTCCAACGCACCTGACCACGCACGGCATTGAGGCAGCCAACTTGCGACTGGTAGGCCCGGGCGCACAGGTCATCGTCGACACGGGACAAAGGCCCCACAATATCGACCAGGCGCTCAAGGTCATTGGTGCCGCGAGGCGTGGCAATGGGGGCATCCCATTGAATGGCTCCCGTCGTTGGGTTCAAGCCCACGAGGCGACCAGACAAACCGGCCACCAAGGTGTTGCGCACAGGCAGCAGGACTCCGGCCTGCTTGAGCACCAGCGGATCCCCAGGACGATGCTGGGTCCACAACAGGCGTCCACTGGCTCCATCAAACCCCAGCACAGAGCGATCCGCCAGCAATACAAACACCCGCTGCCCGGCCACCAGCGGGGCTGTGAAGGACTGTGCAGGCAAGCGCTGGCGCCACAGGACTTTGGCGGACTGCACCACCACCAGCTCATTGCTGGCCGTGACCACCGCATGACGCTCTCCATCGCTTCCCACCCCTGCCGACAAAGGTGCGCCCAGAGCCACGCGCCACAAGGATTTGCCTGAGTTCAGGTCAAGACCCTGCACGTCTCCGTCACGGTTGGCTACCACGAGTTGCTCGGCATGGATGGCGGGAGTCATCGCTGCGGGCACCGGCCCCAGCGAAGCCACCCACCCCTGACGAACTTCCTGCACAACAGGCACATCAGGGATGTCGACAGGCTTGTACTGCGGGCCAGAGGAGCACGCTGACAAAACGGCCAGGACAAGGGTCAAACCAACGCGGACGTGTAAGCGCAGGCTCATCACTTGGAACTCTCCGTACTTTTCGGATCGACACCCAGGGAGGCCAGTTTGACCGCCAGGATTTGACGGTATTCCGAACGCTCTTCAAGCCCTCGCCAGGCCTTGAGATACTGCTCCTTGGCCTTGTCAGGTTGAGCCTGCAAGAGTTCGATATCCCCCAGGCGATCGGCCTGAAGGGGCTTGAAAGAAACAGGCATGTCGGCGCTGAGCCACTGACGGGCCCGATCGAAATCTTTGGCCTGCATGGATAAAGAGGCCAGACGCAAACGCGCCAGTGCCACCAGACCAGCGTCCTTTCCCTTTTGGGTGACCCAGGTCAAAGCTTTTTCGGCCTTGTCGCTCTGGTCCTTTTCCTGGAAGGTCTTGCCCGCCAACAAGGCGGCCTGATGCGCCACAGTGGTGGAGCCAAACTTGTCCTGAATATCTGACAACGAGCGCTCCAGCAACACCAAGTCTGCGCTCTGGGCGGCTTTGTCCACCGTATCGAACAGCACCGACGCTTGAGCCGCTTGTTGGCGTTGCCAATACTGCCAACCATTCCACGCCGCATAGGCCCCCAGCACGGCGATCAATATCCAACTGATGAGGTTGCCCCAGCGCTTCCAAAAGTGCTTGAGCTGATCTATCTGTTCCTGTTCTTCGAGATCGAGTGAGGATGCCATGAAGGGTTTGCCGGGTTCGAGAAAAAGGAAAAAGCTGACGTGGTTGGCCTGCCTGTCAAAGGCTGGATTGTAGGCGCTGGGCCCATTCGGCCACCGAGGCCAACGCCACAGAGTGCTGAGCGCCCTCGCCATCGCGCAATGATTTGATGGTCACTTCTCCCCTGAGCATCTCATCAGCCCCAAAGATCAGGGCATGTCTTGCCCCGCTGGCATCGGCCTTCTTGAACTGGGATTTCATGCTGCCCATGCCTTGCCCAGGCACGGCCACTCCAGCTGGCGAATGCATTTGCACCCGTAAGCCGCAACGTCGCAACTGCTCCAAGGTGGACATGACCAGAGGCAAGGAAAGCGCGTCGGGAACAATGGCATACACATCGGGCGTGAGCACCGGGCCGGCAACACCCTGTTCTTTGAGCAACTCCAGTACGCGCTCGACGCCCAAGGCCCAACCCACCGCGGGCGCGGGCTTGCCGCCGACTTGTTCGATCAGATAGTCGTAACGCCCTCCCCCACAAATGGTGCCTTGAGAGCCCAATTGATCGGTCACGAATTCGAACACCGTGAGGTTGTAGTAATCCATGCCACGCACCAGCCGTGGGTTGAGACGAAACTCGACGCCATTGGCCTGCAAAATAGCTTGAACTTGCTGAAAATGAGCCAGCGACTCGGGCCCCAAAAATTGGAGCAACTGGGGAGCCCCCTCCACCAGGGTTTGCATGCTGGGATTCTTGGTATCCAGGATGCGCAAGGGGTTGGCGTGCAAGCGACGCCTGGCATCCTCATCCAGCTGTTCGATGTGGTTCTCGAAATAAGCAATAAGGGCTGCACGATGCTGCGCCCGCTCCGCCGGTTGGCCCAAACTGTTGAGCTCAAGCCGCACGTGCTGCAATCCCAGGCGTTGCCACAAGGCATGGGCCAACAAAATGAGCTCGGCATCGATTTCAGCGCCAGGAAAACCCAGGGCTTCCGCACCGATCTGATGAAACTGACGATACCGTCCGCGTTGCGGGCGTTCGTGGCGGAACATCGGCCCCATGTAATAAAGGCGTTTTCCACCGTCATAGAGGAGGTTGTGCTCGACCACGGCGCGAACCACGCCAGCCGTGGCCTCGGGTCGCAGGGTGAGTGCCTCTCCGTTGAGTCGGTCTTCGAAGGAGTACATTTCTTTCTCGACGATGTCGGTGACCTCTCCCAGACCCCGGACAAACAAGGCAGTGGGCTCGACGATCGGTGTGCGAACCGCCTGATAGGCGTAGCCACTCATCAGATCGCGCACTTGAGACTCCAGCCACTCCCAGCGGGCGGATTCCGGCGGCAACAGATCATTCATGCCTTTGACGGCGGTGATTTTTTCGCTCATGTGTGGGTATCCGTTCAAAGGCTCGTTGACTGGCCGTCAGGCGGGCTGCTTTGAACCGTATTTCTTTTCAATGTACTGTTCAACAATCTGGTGGAACTCGTTGGCAATGCCTTCGCCCCTCAGGGTCATGGCCTTCTCACCGTCGATAAAGACGGGCGCTGCCGGAGCCTCACCGGTGCCGGGCAGGCTGATACCGATATCGGCATGCTTGCTCTCTCCTGGACCGTTGACGATGCACCCCATCACGGCCACCTTCAGATTCTCCACCCCAGGGTAACGAGCACGCCACACCGGCATGTGGGCACGCAAATGGTCATCGATTTGTTTGGCCAGTTCCTGGAATGTGGTGCTGGTGGTTCGACCACATCCCGGACAAGCCGTCACACTGGGCACGAACTTGCGTAAACCCAGCGACTGCAGAATTTCCGCAGCAATCACCACTTCCTGGGTCCGGGCCTCGCCGGGTTGAGGTGTCAGGGACACCCGAATGGTGTCTCCAATGCCCTCTTGCAACAAAATGCCTAAAGAGGTGCTGGACGCGACCGTTCCCTTGGTTCCCATCCCGGCCTCTGTCAACCCCAGATGCAAGGGGTAGTCACAGCGGCGCGCCAGTTCGCGATACACGGCGATCAAATCCTGAACACCACTGACCTTGCAACTCAGCAAAATCTGACGCCCGGGCATGCCCATGGATTCGGCCAATTGCGCCGACTCGATCGCAGAGGTAATCAAGGCTTCATACATGACCTGACGCGCCTCCCAAGGGGATGAGCGTTGGGCGTTTTCGTCCATCAAGCGAGCCAGCAACTCTTGATCCAGGCTGCCCCAGTTGACACCAATGCGAACGGGCTTGTCCCAACGCAGCGCCGCCTCGATCATTTGTCCAAATTGTTTGTCATGCTTGTCACCCTTGCCCACATTGCCCGGGTTGATACGGTATTTGGACAGGGCTTGGGCACAGGCGGGCTCGTCGGTGAGCAAACGATGGCCGTTGTAATGAAAGTCGCCAATCAAGGGCACATCGATGCCCATTTTGTCAAGCTGATCGCGAATATGCGGCACTGCCTGCGCTGCGGCCGGTGTGTTGACCGTGATTCGAACCATCTCGGAGCCAGCCAAAGCCAGTTCCTTGACCTGAATGGCCGTGCCGATCACATCCTCGGTGTCGGTGTTGGTCATCGACTGCACACGAACCGGGGCATCACCACCGACGGTGACGACCCGCTCGCCCCATTTCAACTCAGCCTGTCGCGTGCGGTGTCTCGCCGGTTGAGACAGGGGAATGGGGGCATGGGCGTTTGAGGTCATCGATGGGTTCAACGGTGAGGTTCAGGGACGGGTCGGTGTGACGGGTTCGATACGAACGCCCGGGGTGTTGGTTGGAACACCGGGTGTTGCGCTATTCACCTGCACAGGTGCCTGAACCATCGGGACCGCAGGCACTGCAGCCGGCGTAGTGACCACACCATTCTGAGTGGCTGCACCACTAGCGGGAGCCTCTGGCGCGACCAGACCGGCCTGCCCCGGCAACACATCAGCCCCCGGTGGCGGAAAATCCAGCGCCGGTGCCGGAGCACGCACCGACATCCTTTGGGGCGAAGCGGCAAACCAACCCCCGATCACAATTGCAGCCAGCACCAACGCCCAGATGGCCCAGGACGGGACTTTCGAACTGGCGAAGGGCCCCCGCGAAGGACCGAAACTGGGACGTGGAGTCATGCCGTTGCCCAGTTGGTGCTGCCTCAATCCGGGGGCTGGCTGAGCATCGTGGCTGGGCATGCGAGCCAGAACCGATTCAGGGTCCTGGCCCAGGTAGCGACAACAACTCATGGCCAACGCACGGGCAAAAACGACGTCGGGCAGTTCTTCATACCGATCGCTCTCCAACGCTTCGAGCTTGGCGCGAGTGACCTTCAGGGCAGACGCCAAGGCCACAATATGAATGCCTGCGGACTCGCGGTAACTGCGCAAAATGGCACCCGCTCCACCCCCTGGAACACCCATGGACACGGGTGCGGGTGCACCTTCCGTCGGTGAACTCGCATGGGTGGACAATTCATTCTCAATCATTCAGCATCCAATCATCATGTCGCGGCCTGAATCAACGCGATCGTACGCTGTCGCGCCACACGACGCTGCACATCGGTGCGATCCAGGACATCGCCGGCCAATTGGCCACAAGCCGCGTCGATATCGTCTCCCCGGGTCTTGCGCACCGTGGTGACCAGCCCAGCCTGCAGCAATTGGCGTGCAAAGGCCTGAACGGCAGCCTGGGGAGACCTCTTCAAACCCGAAGCAGGAAATGGGTTAAAGGGAATCAGGTTGATCTTGCAAGGCACTCCATAGCCTTGCGCGGGTTTCAGCAATTGGATCAGGGCTTCAGCGTGTTCGGCCTGATCGTTGATGCCGTCCAGCATGCAGTATTCAAAGGTGATGAAGTCCCGGGGCGCTGCAGGCAAATAGCGACGGCAGGCAGCCAGCAGTTCGTCGATGGGATATTTGCGATTCAGGGGAACGAGGGAATCGCGCAACCCGTCGGTAGGCGCGTGCAGGGAGACAGCCAGAGCCACAGGGCAATCTTGAGCCAGGCGATCCATCATGGGGACGACGCCAGAGGTCGACACGGTGACCCGTCGACGAGAGAGCCCGTAGGCATGGTCGTCCAGCATGACAGACAAGGCCGGCACCAGAGCCGAGTAGTTTTGGAGCGGTTCCCCCATCCCCATCATGACCACATTGGACACGATGCGCTGAGAAAGACCAAACTCACGCCGCAGGCTGTGTTCAACCGTCCATAACTGCGCCAGAATTTCTGCCGTGGTCAGATTTCGACTGAAGCCTTGATGCCCGGTCGAGCAAAAACGGCAACCCACAGCGCACCCCGCCTGCGACGAAATGCACAGTGTGGCGCGGTCATCTTCTGGAATGAAAACAGTCTCGATGGCATTTCCATCGCCTACATCGAACAGCCACTTGATGGTGCCGTCACTGGAATCGTGGCGCTGGAGAACCGCCAGGGTACGGACCTCGGCCAGACTTTTGAGCTTGTCTCGAAACCCACGCGCCAGATCGGACATGAGATTGAAGTCGCTGACCCCCTTGTGGTGAACCCAGCGAAACAACTGCGTGGCGCGAAATTTTTTTTCACCCAGCCCCTCGCACCAACCGATCAACCCGGGCAGATCAAAATCAAGCAGGTTGACCATGGTGGTACAAAAGGAAGGCGTCCGGTACAGAACCGGATCAGCGGTTGTAAACGTTCAGTCCGGCAAAGAAGAAAGAAACTTCTTGACGGGCCGTGTCGGGACCATCGGAGCCGTGAACGGCATTGGCATCGATGCTGTCGGCAAAGTCAGCGCGGATGGTGCCAGCAGCTGCCTTCTTGGGATCGGTCGCGCCCATCAGGTCGCGGTTCTTGGCGATGGCATTTTCACCTTCCAGGACCTGAATCATGACCGGGCCAGACACCATGAAATCCACCAAGTCTTTGAAGAAGGGGCGCTCTTTGTGAACGGCGTAGAAGGCTTCAGCTTCACCACGCGACAGGTGGGCCATACGGGCTGCCACCACCTTCAGACCGGCAGCCTCGAAACGGGCGTAGATCTGTCCGATCACGTTCTTGGCGACGGCGTCGGGCTTGATAATGGAGAGAGTGCGTTCGATAGCCATGTGGTTTGCTTTCAGAATGGAAATAAGAAACTTTTTGCTGCCTCAGCAAATCCTGCGATTTTAACCCGGTCTGGGCCATGCCCCTGAGGGCAATGGGGGCGCCGTGGGTCAGCGTCTTTTGCCGCTGCGACGTCCCGCAGGCCCTACCCCGGCAGGACCGCGACGCTGGCCTGGCCCCTGCCCTTGCCGTCGAAAACTGTCGGCACCGATATACCCAACACTGGTTTTCATGGGGTCGGGTTGGCCCCCTGACGCAGTCCGCGGTTTTCCCTGTCGGGCGTCTGCCGAGAAGCCTGCGCCACCTCCGGCACCACGGGGGCCTTGTCCCGCACGGTCGGCCCTTTGGGTGCGCCCTGAGGCACCTGCGGCCCTGCCGGCTCGGGGGCCACCTGTTTGTCCCGAGCGCCCCATGGCTGGGCTGGAGACGCCTGCTGCCTGCATCAACTTATCGATGTCCCGTTCATCCAGTTCCATCCAATGACCGCGCTTGAGCCCTCGAGGCAAGACCATGGCACCGTAGCGGATGCGAATGAGGCGGCTGACCGCATGCCCCACCGCTTCAAACATGCGCCTGACCTCTCGATTACGCCCTTCCTGGATGGTCACCCGATACCAGCAATTGGACCCCTCGCCGCCGCCGTCCTCCATCGAGGTGAATTGGGCCGGGCCATCGTCGAGAGAGACACCATCGAGCAGACGCTGCTTTTCCTCATTGGACAAAGCGCCCAGCACGCGCACGGCGTACTCTCGTTCCAGACCAAAACGGGGATGCATCAGCTGATTGGCCAACTCACCGGAACTGGTGAACAGCAACAAACCCTCGGTATTGAGGTCAAGCCGCCCCACAGATTGCCATTTGCCTTGGTACAGCCGTGGCAACTTGCGAAACACTGTGGGTCGGTTCTGGGGGTCATCATGCGTCACCACCTCGCCAACGGGCTTGTGATAAGCGATGACCCGAGCCGGTGGCGGGGCAATTCGGACCCGGATGGGCTTTCCATTGACCTTGACCTGATCGCCGTATTGAATTCGCTGGCCCACATGGGCCGGTTCGTTGTTGACAGAGATGCGCCCCTCCAGGATCAGTTGCTCCATCTCCAGTCGCGAGCCCAGTCCGGCCTGGGCCAGCACTTTGTGCAGTTTGGGCGCGTCGGCCTGCGGTGCCAGAACGCGCTTGGGGGCCGCCGTGTCCGAAGAGACCGAGGCTTCTTCTTCGACATCGAATTGCCCTGAGACAACGTCATCGAAAAGTCCGTCGTCAGCAGGGGTGGAGGGATCGGTTGCGGTCATCAGTAGCCTTCGGGATCGTCGTCGATGACGGGCAGCATGGGTTCTTCGGGGGCGACAGAGGCGGCAGCTTCGACGGTCACAGCATCGGTCGGCTCGGCTTCAGGGGGCAGGAGTGCCAACTCGGGTGTACCCGCGGCTTCGCCAAGGGCAGACAAGCTATCAAGCACGGCGCCTGGCCCCTCAAGGGTGGGCAATTGATCGAGTGACGCCAGGCCCAGGTCATCCAGAAACTGCCGGGTGGTGGCGTACAAGGCCGGTCGCCCCACTGTTTCCCGATGGCCAATGACCTCAACCCAGCCTCTGTCCTCGAGTTGTTTGATCACCATAGAGTTGATGGTCACGCCGCGGATATCCTCCAAGTCGCCACGGGTGACCGGTTGCCGGTAGGCAATGATGGCCAGGGTTTCCATGGCGGCGCGTGAGTACTTGGGCGGTTTTTCAGGGTGTAGTCGATCCAAATACTCGCGCAACTCAGGACGGCTTTGGAAACGCCACCCGGAGGCCACCTGCACCAATTCGACGCCACGCTGGGTCCAATCGAGTTGCAAGGACTCCAGCAGGCTACGCAAGGTGTCGCTGCCCAATTCGTCATTGAACAAAGTGCGCATCTCGGACATGGCCAGGGGCTGCGACGCGCAGATCAAGGCTGTCTCGAGGATACGCTTGGCATCCGCCGTATTCATGTTTTGGTCCGGGATCAAGAGCGGGAAAAGGGAGCGGGGTCGAGCCGGATTGCTCCCCAAAAGACGCTTCAGGCAACGGCCGGAAGCTGGCTTTCATTGTATCGCAGCCCCAGCTGTTGCAGGCCGTCTTGCAGATCAGAGGGCAACCCGGAGCGCAAGCTCAACCAGTCTCCAGTCATGGGGTGTGACAGGCTGAGACGAAACGCATGCAAGGCCTGCCTGTCCAGTCCAGGCAGGGGGCGTCCACCATAGAGTGAATCCCCCACCAAACGATTTCCAATATGGGCCATGTGGACCCTGATTTGATGTGTGCGGCCTGTGTGAAGCTTGCCATGCACAAGACAAGCCTGATCGGTGGAGTCCAGACACTGGAACACGGTCCGAGCCTCCTTGCCAGCGGTGTGGTTCAGGTCCACCACAGCCATGCGCAAACGCTGAGCGGGGTCTCTCCCCAAGGGGGCATCCACCACTTGTGTTGGACTTCCCGTCCAGCGGCCATGGGCCAGGGCCAGATATTCACGGCGAACCTCGCGTGCGGCAATCTGCGCCACCAAACGATCCATGCAGGCTCGGGTTCGCGCCACTAGCATCAGGCCGCTGGTATCTTTGTCCAATCGATGCACAATGCCCGCACGCGGCAAAAGAGCCGCCCCCGGATCCAGCGCCAACAGCCCATTGAGCAGCGTTCCGCTCCAATTCCCGGGCGCCGGATGCACCACCAGACCCGCTGGTTTGTCGATGACGCGCAGGTGTTCATCCTCGAAGACGACCCGCAAAGGCATGTCTTGCGCCACAAAGGCCTGACTCTGCAAGGTGGGCCGCAGTTCTATACGAAACACCTGGCCGGCTCGGACCTTCAGGGAGGCCTTAAGTGGAGTCCGCATCGGCACTGGTGACGGCACTGACCCTGGGCTCATGCTGGCCGCGTTGGTCCGGGTTGGATCCATCAGCTCCACCCCACCGTCCTGCATGAGTTGCTGCAGGTAACTGCGCGAAAATTCTGGCAAACCCAACGCAAGTGCTCTGTCAAGCCTTTCACCGTGGGCTGACAAAGGGATACTCAACCACCGAAACTCGGATTCCGGGGGAAGGTCATCTGCGATGAGCCCCTCCATGGACAGTTCATTTTGAACAGAACCGGTGAGTGGGGATCCCATGGCCGATAATGAGGTTCTGGCGTGCTTCAAATAGGTGACCTGTGCTTCAATGTCTTCGATTATCGGTGGTTCTGTTTCTGGCTGGGCTGTTCGGTTGTGCCAGTGTGGAATCGGATTGGACAGCGGGATGGACCCCGGAAAAAATCTATTCCGAAGCCCGAGATGAGATGAACAACAAGGCCTATGACAAGGCCATCAAGTTGTACGAAAAACTCGAAGGCCGGGCAGCTGGCACGCAATTGGCTCAACAGGCTCAACTCGAGAAAGCCTACGCCCAATTCAAAGGCGGGGACAACATCCTGGCCATCTCCACCCTGGACCGTTTCATCAAGGTCAATCCCGCCAGCCCTGCCTATGACTACGCCCTGTATCTCAAGGGGGTGATCAACTTCAACGACGACATGGGGCTCATGTCCTTCATCGCCAAGCAAGACCTGTCAGAGCGCGACCAGAAAGCAGCGAAAGAATCCTTTGACGCCTTCAAAGAACTGGTGACCCGGTTTCCCGAATCCAAGTATGCCGAGGATGCCCGCCTGCGCATGCGATTCACGATCAACACCCTCGCCCAATACGAGGTGAATGTGGCCCGCTACTATTTCAAACGCGGTGCCTATGTGGCCGCCATCAACCGGGCTCAAACAGCTTTGCAAGATTTCCGTGACGTGCCCGCCAGTGAGGAGGCCCTGAAAATACTGGTGGATTGCTACGACGCCCTGGGACTGACGCAACAACGCGACGACACACGTCGGGTACTCAATGCCTCATTCCCTCCCAACGCAAGCGCCGAGCAAGCCCCTAAGAAGCCTTGGTGGAAGCTGTGGTGAGCCGAGCCAGCCCCTGAAGCAACACGTCTCGGGAAGACACTTTGGCCATGGGTGGCAATGCCGCCATCAGGCGCCGGCCGTAACCGGTGGTTGACAACCGAGTGTCACACACCACCAACACCCCACGGTCGGTTTCACGGCGTATCAAGCGACCTGCACCTTGCTTGAGGGAGACGGCGGCTTCGGGCAGAAAGTAATCCTTGAACGGACTGCGCCCCTGCTCTGTCAAACGATCACTGCGGGCTTGTACCACCGGGTCGTTGGGAGGCGGGAATGGCAATTTGTCAATGATCACAGCCTGCAAGGCATCCCCTGGTACATCAAAGCCCTCCCAAAACGTGGCTGAGGCGACCAGGACGCAACCGCGTCCGTCGTGACCATCACCGGCGCGAAATCGCTCCATCAACTCGCGTTTAGACCCCTGACCTTGAATCAGGACCTCAATGTGGGTGTCCTCGGCAAGCGCCTGTTGCAACTGCTCACCAATGGCTTGCAGGGCCCGAAGCGTCGTGGTCAACACCAGGGTGCGGCCCCGCAAGGCTTTGATGATTTGTAAGGCCAGCTCACCGACTTGCTGACTGTGTTGCGGATCGCTGGGCAAGACCAGATCTCGGGGCACAAACAGGACTGCCTGGCGGGCGTAGTCAAAGGGGCTGCTGACCTGCAAGACACGGGCCGATTCGAGACCGCAGGGTTCAGTGAACCAGCGCAGGGCCGGCTCGTCACCCAGCGTGGCCGAGGTGAAGATCCAGCTCCGTTGCAGCACATCGCCCACGCTCGATGAAGCATCGACGGGCTCGGCAGAGTTTTCCTCAGGGGGCGGTACGGGCGTGACACCGGCACCCAGCATGCGTTCCTTCACCGTGGCTGCAATATCCAGCGGTGCCTCCATCAACCGGATATGGGCGTTCACATCCACCCAACGCACGCAACCCGTGGCAGCAGGTGCCCTAAAGCCTTGCAGACGGACCAACACTTCGCTGACACGCTCTTGCAAGCGCACAAAGTCGGGGGATGACTCCATGACGAGACCCAAGCCTTCAGCCAATTGCTCGCAAGCGAATTGCACCGCTTGCAGACTGTCCATCCAGGCCTGTTCATCAACCCCCTGGGGCGAAGCTTCCGCCCAGGCGAGTCTGGCGCTTCGTGGGTGACGCTCCAGCACGAGCCGCCAATCGCGTGCCGCCTGTTCCACCTTCGCGCACAAGGCGCTCCAGTCGACCAGGCCCTGGGCCTGGGTAAGGCCCGTGGCGAGCGTGTCTCGGGCCAGGTCAATCAATTGCGAACTGCCCAATTGGTGCCCCAGAAATTGCACCCCCGTTTCATTCAGCTGATGGGCCTCATCAAACACCACCACCCGCACCGACGGCAACAGCTCGGCCATCCCCGTTTCACGCACGGCCAAATCGGCAAAAAACAAATGGTGGTTGATGACCACGACGTCCGCCGCCAAGGCATTTTTACGAGCTTGCATGACCGGACACCGACGGTGTTCAGGACAGTCGCTGCCCAGGCAGTTTTCTCGGGTTGAGGTGATGTAGGGCAAGAGAGAGGATCGCTCATCCAGGCCGGGCAAATCCGCCAGGTCCCCAGTCTGCGTGGTCAGAGCCCACCGCTCCACCTTGGCCAGCAAGGCGACGGTTGACCGATCGGGAAGCAATGCCTCACGGCGCGCCAGATCCAGACGATAGGGACACAGGTAACTGGCACGCCCTTTGAGCAGCGCCAGTCGGACGGGCAAACCCAGGGCTTGGGCCAGGCGTGGCAGATCGCGGCTGAACAACTGATCCTGCAAGGCCTTGGTGGCCGTGCTGATCAGCACTCGCTCGCCACTCAGCAAAGCGGGCACCAGGTAAGCAAAGGTCTTGCCGACGCCCGTCCCAGCCTCCACCACCAGACTGCCACCCTGCTCCAGGGTTTGCGCAACGGCCATGGCCATTTCTGTTTGACCACTGCGGGGACGGAACCCGGGATCGGCCCGAGACAAGACCCCATCAGCTCGAAAAGCCTCCTGGACCGCTTCCCGCAGGCCCGGAGCAAACACACCACCTGTCATGGCCGCTGGTCCGGATCGGGCGACACAGCAGGATCTTGCAAGCGTTGCGAACGCTGTTGTCGCTGTGCCTCATTCAAATTCAGCTCGATGGCGCGCAAGGATCGCAACACCTCTCGGTGACGAGCCAATGCCTCACGTCGACAATCGTTGACCGCAAACCGTTGATAGCAGTCGCGCAACTCGCGGTCGTACAGCTGCTCTTCGCGCTGACGCTCCAATGCCACCTGCTCGCGAGTGAGCGAGTCGGGAAAAAGAGGGGGTGTCAGTTTGGGCGTTTGCGAGCAGCCGCCCAAGAGAACCGCCAGCAGAAAAAAACAGGAGGAAAAGCGCTTCATGTCAGCGCAGTATCCACCACCCGGCGTTCCAAAGCCAGAAATTCTGCCGACTGCATTTCCGTCAAACGTGACACGGTTCGCGGAAATTCATGTGACATGGGTCCGGCAAGATAGAGCTGATCAGGCTCGACCTCGGCCGACAGCACCAGCTTGACCCGACGGTCGTAAAGTACGTCAATCAGCCAGGTGAATCGGCGTGCCTCCGAGGCCATGCGCACCGACATCTGGGGGACATCGCTCAACAAGACCGTGTGGAATTGAGAGGCAATTTCCAGATAATCGTTTTGTGAACGAGGACCACCGCACAGCGTTTTGAAATCAAACCAGACCACGCCACCTGCACGGCGCTTGGCCGTGATTTCACGTGATTCGATCTGCAAGACCGGGCTCTCGTCCTGGGACTCGGCCAGACGCTCGAAGGTTTGCGCCAATTTGAGGTCTGCATCCGGACCATTGGGGGTGATGTACAAATCCACCTGTTCCAGGGTTTGACAGCGGTAATCGGTCCCGTTGTCCACGTTGATGACTTCCAGCTTCTCGTTAAGGAGCGCAATGGCTGGCAGTATCCGGTCGCGGTGCAGTCCCCCCGGATACAGATCATCCGGTTTGAAATTGGACGTGGTGACAAACCCCACGCCATGCTTGAACAGCGCATCCAGCAAACGGTGGAGGATCATGGCGTCGGTGATGTCGGCCACGTGAAACTCGTCGAAGCACAACAACTTGTAGCGCTTGGACATTCGCTGGCCCAGCACATCCAGGGGGTTGACGGTTCCCTGCAACTCACGCAATTCGCGATGTACTTCGCGCATGAATTCGTGAAAGTGCAGGCGCGTCTTGCGTTGAATCGGAACCGCATTGAAAAAGCAATCCATCAGAAAGCTTTTGCCGCGTCCCACCCCTCCGTACATATAGACACCACGGGGCACCTCAGGTCGGTGGATGATTTTCTTGAGCGCATTGGAGCGCTTGAGCTTGTAGGCAGCCCACTCGGTTGCGCACCGCTCCAGGGAAGCCACGGCGCGCAATTGCGCCGGATCGGCTTCATATCCTCGCAGCTGCAGCTCTTGCTCGTAAGCCTGACGAACTGACATCGAGCGACCGATATCAGAAGTTCAAGGTGCGTTTGTCCACGGCCAATGCGGCTTCCTTGGTGGCCTCGCTCAGACTGGGGTGTGCGTGGCAGATGCGGGCAATGTCCTCGCTGCTGGCGCGGAACTCCATCGCCACCACGGCCTCTGCAATCAACTCACTGGCCATGGGGCCAACAATGTGCACGCCCAGAATTTCATCGGTGGCTGCATCGGCCAAAAACTTCACCATGCCAGTGGTGTCTCCCAGGGCACGGGCCCGACCATTGGCCAGGAAGGGAAAGCTGCCCGACTTGTAGGCGCGGCCGCTGGCTTTGAGCTGCTGCTCGGTTTGTCCCACCCAAGCGATCTCTGGGCTGGTGTAGATGACCCAGGGAATGGTGTTGAAGTTCACATGGCCGTGCTGTCCGGCGATGCGCTCGGCGACCGCCACACCTTCTTCCTCGGCCTTGTGGGCAAGCATCGGGCCGCGCACCACATCGCCGACGGCCCAGACGCCAGGCAGGCTGGTTCTGCAGTCGTCATCCACCACAATGGCACCACGCTCATCGAGTTTCAGGCCCACGGCCTCGGCATTCAAACCGGTGGTGTTGGGAACACGTCCGATCGAGATGATGAGCTTGTCAACTTCCAGCGTCTGCGCTTCACCCTTGGCATTGGTGTAGGCAATGCTCACGCCCTTCTTGCCGTTCTTGATCTCGCCCACCTGAACGCCCAGCTCGATCTTGAGCCCTTGCTTGTCAAATGCCTTCTTGGCTTCCTTGGCAATTTGCTCATCGACCGCGCCCAGAAAGGTTGGCAAGCCTTCCAGAATCGTGACGTCCGAACCCAAACGACGCCACACCGAGCCCATCTCGAGGCCAATCACGCCGGAACCGATCAGGCCCAGTGATTTGGGCACCGTCCCCAGGCGCAAAGCGCCGTCGTTGGACAGAATGTTTTCCTCGTCGAAGGGGGTGCCCGGCAACGCACGGGCATTGGAACCGGTGGCCACCACGACTTGTTTGGCCACCAGGGTTTCCTCGGCAGCGCCGCTGACCTTCAATTCGTAGCCACCCTCGACCGCTTTGACAAACGAGCCACGACCGTGGAAAAAACTGACCTTGTTTTTCTTGAACAGATACAAGATGCCGTCGTTGTTTTGCTTCACGACGGTGTCTTTGCGTGCCACCATTTTTGCCACGTCGATTTTGACGTCCTTGACCGTGATGCCATGGTCGGCAAAGTGATGGTTGGCTTGCTCAAAATGTTCGGACGACTGCAGCAAGGCCTTGGAGGGAATGCAACCCACGTTGGTGCAAGTCCCCCCGGGAGCGGGCCCGCCCTGGGCGTTCTTCCATTCATCAATGCAGGCGACATTCATGCCCAATTGGGCAGCGCGGATAGCGGCGATATAGCCACCGGGGCCGCCGCCAATGACGACCACATCGAATTGTTTGCTCATGTTGATTTGTAGATTCGGTTGAAGTAGATCGGGGTCGGTCACCCATAGATGATGAGCCGACCCCGCATGGCAGGGTTGCAGTGAGTCCGGAGCTCAGATGTCGAACAACAGGCGTGCCGGATCTTCCAGCGCCTCCTTCATCGCCACCAGACCCAGCACGGCCTCACGGCCATCGATGATGCGGTGGTCGTAGCTCATGGCCAAGTAGTTGATGGGGCGCACCACCACCTGACCATTCTCGACGACGGCACGGTCCTTGGTGGCATGGACCCCCAGGATGGCCGACTGGGGCGGGTTGATGATGGGAGTGGACAGCATGGAGCCAAACACACCGCCGTTGGAAATCGAGAACGTACCACCGGTCATTTCCTCGATGCCCAACTTGCCGTCGCGCGCCTTGGCGCCGAACTCGGCAATCTTCTTCTCAATGTCGGCAAAGCTCATCTGGTCGGCGTTGCGCAGAATAGGCACCACCAAACCACGAGGAGAACCCACGGCGATACCGATGTCGAAATACCCGTGGTACACGATATCGGTGCCATCGACAGATGCATTCAGAACCGGGTATTTCTTGAGCGCATGGACCGCCGCCTTGACGAAGAAACTCATGAAGCCGATCTTGACGCCATGCTCCTTCTCGAACTTATCCTGGAAGCGTTTGCGCATTTCCATCACCGGGGCCATGTTCACCTCGTTGAAGGTGGTCAGAATGGCATTGGTGGATTGCGACTGCAGCAAACGCTCAGCCACACGTGCACGCAACCGGCTCATGGGCACACGCTGTTCTGGACGATCGCCCAGGTTCACACCAGGCGCACTCACCTGCGGCAGGGCCGTGGTGGGTGCCCCCGTGGGAATGACGGCGGCAGGTTTGGCTGCCCCGGCAGCGACGGCCCCCAGCACATCTCCCTTGGTCACGCGACCATCTTTACCTGTACCTGCCACAGAGCCGGCCGGCAACTGGTTATCGGCCATCAGTTTGGCCGCAGCCGGCATGGCCACACCCGCTTTGCTGGTGGACGGTGCCGCAGCGGCAGCGGGTGCAGCCACCGCAGCGGCGGGAGCAGCTGGTGCAGCTGCGCCGGCCTTGCCCTCCGTATCGATACGGGCGATGAGCTGATCCGAGACCACCGTGCCGCCATCGGCGACAACGAGTTCAGCCATGACGCCCGCAGCAGGCGCCGGCACTTCGAGCACCACCTTGTCGGTTTCAATCTCGATCAGGATTTCATCGGCGGCAACTGCCTCACCGGGTTTTTTCTTCCACTGCAACAAAGTGGCCTCAGCCACGGATTCGGACAGTTGCGGAACTTTGACTTCGACGATAGCCATGAAACGCTTTCAGTAGGGTTCTTGGAATGGATGGATTATTTGGACAGGATGAAGCCCTTGAGCTTGCCAAAAGCCGCTTCAACCAGCGCCTTTTGCTGTTCCTGGTGCAGGTGTGAGTAACCGACGGCTGGCGATGCTGAGGCGGCACGACCGGCATAGCCCAGGCGCTGACCTTCGCTCATGTTTTCATGGATGTTGTGCTGAATGAAGAACCAGGCCCCCTGGTTCTGCGGCTCGTCCTGGCACCACACCAATTCACTGGCATTGGGGTATTTTTTCAACTCCGACGCAAATGCCTTGTGGGGGAAGGGATAGAGCTGTTCGACGCGCAAAATGGCCACGTCATCGGCGCCCTTTTCCTCGCGCTTTTTGGCCAGGTCGTAATACACCTTGCCAGTGCACACCAACACACGCTTGACTTTGTCGTTCTTGAGCTCGCGATTCTCGGGAATCACGGTCTGGAAGCCCCCTTTGGTGAATTCGCTCAAGGGGGACGCAGCGTCCTTGTTGCGCAGCAGGGATTTGGGCGTGAAGATCACCAGCGGCTTGCGCAGGTTGCGCACCATCTGGCGGCGCAGCACGTGGAAGATCTGGCTGGCCGTGGTGGGCTGAACAATCTGCATGTTGGTGTCAGCTGCCAATTGCATGAAGCGCTCGACGCGGGCCGAGCTGTGCTCGGGCCCCTGCCCTTCATAGCCATGTGGCAACATGAGGGTGATGCCGTTGACTCGTCCCCATTTGACCTCGCCGGAGGCGATGAACTGATCGATCACCACCTGAGCGCCGTTGGCGAAGTCGCCGAATTGCGCTTCCCAGATCACCAGCGTGTTGGGATCGTTGGAGGCATAACCGTATTCGTAGGCCAGCACCGCCTCCTCGGACAAGATGGAGTCGATCACCACGAACGGAGCCTGGTTGTCGCTGACGTTTTGCAGCGGCACGTAAGTTCCAGTGTCCCACTTCTCACGGTTCTGATCGTGGATCACGGCGTGGCGGTGGGTAAATGTCCCGCGCCCGCTGTCCTCGCCCGACAGGCGAATGGGGTAGCCGCTGGCAACGAGGGAGGCAAATGCCATGTGCTCGCCCATGCCCCAATCGACATTGATTTCACCGCGTCCCATCGCAGCACGGTCATCGTAGACTTTTTTGACCAGCTGGTGCGGTGTGACGTTGGCGGGAATGGTGGTGATGCGCTCGGCCAAACGCTTCCACTCGGTCAGGGGGATGGCCGTCTCGGCAGAGTCGGTCCACTTCTTACCAAGGAAGGGTGACCAGTCGACCACGAATTTGCTCTTGAAGTTGGTGAGCACCGGGTCCACCGTGTGCCGCCCCTCATCCAGGGCTGCGCGGTAAGCCTTCACCATGTCGTCGCCCAAAGAGTCGCCCAAACCTTGTGCGGCCAGACGATCGGCGTACAACTTGCGAGTCCCGGGGTGGGACGCGATCTTCTTGTACATCAAAGGTTGCGTCAGGCTGGGGGTGTCCTGCTCGTTGTGGCCCAGCTTGCGGAAGCAGGTGATGTCCACCACCACATCCTGGCTGAAAGTCATGCGGAATTCCAGGGCGAGTTGCGTCGCCAGAACCACGGCCTCAGGATCATCGCCATTGACATGCAGCACCGGCGCTTCCACCATCTTCACGATGTCGGTACAGAAGGTGCTGGATCGCATGTCGCGCGGATCAGAAGTGGTGAAACCAATCTGGTTGTTGATGATCAGGTGGACCGTGCCACCCGTGGAGTAACCGCGCGTCTGCGCCAGACACAAAGTTTCCTGGTTGACGCCCTGACCACCAAAGGCGGCGTCACCATGGACCAGCACCGGCAATACCTGACGCCCCTTCGGGTCATCGCGTCGGTCCATGCGCGCACGCACCGAACCTTCGACCACGGGGTTCACAATTTCCAGGTGGGACGGGTTGAAGGCCAGGCTCAGGTGAACCGGACCGCCAGGGGTGGAAACGTCAGAGCTGAAGCCCTGGTGGTATTTCACATCCCCTGCGGTGAGGTCTTCCGGCGCGGTGTGGTCGAACTCGGCAAACAAATCTTTGGGCATTTTGCCCAAGGTGTTCACCAGCACGTTCAAACGGCCTCGGTGCGCCATGCCGATCACAATTTCCTGCACGCCTTGCACACCCGCTTGCTGGATCAGTTCGTCCATGGCCGCGATGAAGCTTTCACCGCCTTCCAAGGAGAAGCGCTTCTGCCCCACATACTTGGTGTGCAGGAATCGCTCCAGGCCCTCGGCGGCCGTCAAGCGGTCAAGGATGTGTTTTTTCTTGGCACTGTCAAAATGCGGCTTGCTACGGATGCTCTCGAGCTTTTGCTGCCACCAGCGCTTTTGCGCCATATCGGTGGTGTACATGTACTCGGCGCCCAGGGTGCCGCAGTAGGTTTCACGCAAGGCATTGACCAACTCGCGCAAGCTCATGCGGTCTTTGCCGAAGAAGGTGTTACTGGTGTCGAAAATGGTTTCTTGATCAGCGTCCGAAAAACCATAGAACGAAGGTTCAAGCTCGTCGATCCTAGGACGCTCGGTGCGCTGCAAGGGATCCAGATCGGCCCAGCGCTGCCCCACGTTGCGATAAGCGGCAATCAATTGCTGCACAGCCGTGCGCTTGCGGCCCATTTCTGCATCCGCATTGGCCAGCACCACTTTGGTGCCACCTTGCTTGGCGCGCTCTGCGAAGGCGTTGATGACCGGCAAATGAGGAACGTCGCGAGCGTCGGTACCATCAGAGGCGGGCACGTGCTGGAGGGCGTCGAAATATTGGCGCCAGGTGTCGGGCACGCTGCCCGGGTTGGCCAAATAGTTTTCGTACATCTCTTCAACATAAGGAGCATTGCCCCCGAAGAGATAGGTGTTGGCCGAATAGGCCTGATAGACGGACGATGTCTCACTCATTGCGCTGACCTCCGTTTCCCTGCGGGAAACATTAGCTGGTTGAAAAAACCTCCCGCGACACGGCTTTACCGGTTGGCGGATGCGACTGTGGCTGGAAGGGGCCGAAGTACAACCGCGATTGTGCCACCGATTGGGCTGGCTCGCAGATTTTGTTGGGTTGTCCCTTCAGGACCTTGTCAAGAGACCAAATCTTTGATTTGCTGAAGCGCCGTGGGGTCCTCGATGGTGGTCAAGTCACCCGGATCGCGCTTTTCGCAGACCGCCTGGATGGCCCGGCGCAACAATTTGCCGCTGCGGGTCTTGGGCAACACGGTGACGAAACGCACCCGGGCCGGCCGTGCCACGGCCCCCAGCTGTTCATCGACCCGTTTCATGATTTCGCCTTCCAGCTTCAACTTGGCCGCCTCATCGGTCAAGCCGCTGGCGTCCTTGGGAACGGCAAAGGCCATGGCCACCTGACCCTTGAGTTGATCGGCCACCCCCACCACCGCAACCTCGGCGACATTGGGATGGCTGGAGATACTCTCTTCGATCTCCCGGGTTCCCAAACGGTGTCCGGCCACGTTGATCACATCATCGGTGCGGCCCAGGATGAAGTAGTAACCATCCTCGTCCCGGATGCCCCAGTCGAAGGTGGAGTACACCATCTTGCCCGGCACGCTGGTCCAGTAGGTTTTGACGAAGCGATCGTCGTCACCCCACACGGTTTGCAAGCAACCCGGGGGCAGCGGTCCCTCGATGGCCACGACGCCCTTTTGATTCGCCCCCTGAAGCTCTTCGCCGGTGCTTTCATCTAGCAGCTTGACGTTGTATCCGTACATGGGCACGCCGGGGCTGCCGAACTTGCTGGGGGCCTTTTCGACGCCATTGGCGATGGTCAGAATGGGCCAGCCCGTCTCGGTCTGCCAATAGTTGTCGATGATGGGACGACCCAGGCTGGACGCAATCCATTGGGCCGTCGGTTCATCCAGCGGTTCCCCTGCCAGGAACAGTGCTCGCAAGCTGGAAAGGTCGTATTTGCTGAGATAGGCCGGGTCCTGTTTTTTGAGCACCCGCACCGCTGTGGGGGCGCTGAACATCACCGTGACCTTGTATTTCTCAACCAGCTGCCACCAGATGCCGGCATCGGGTCGGGTGGGCAAACCTTCGTACATGATGGTAGCCATGCCAGCGATCAGTGGGCCATAAATGATGTAGCTGTGCCCCACCACCCAACCGATGTCGCTGGTGGAAAAATAGGTTTCGCCCGGTTGGCCCTGAAAGATGTGTTTCATGCTCGCGGCCAATGCCACGGTGTAGCCACCAGTGTCCCGCTGCACGCCCTTGGGCTTGCCCGTGGTCCCCGAGGTGTACAAGGTGTAGCTGGGGTGCGAGGACTCCACCCATTCACAGGGCACCTCGGCATTGAAATGCTGCTCGCGCAAAATGGCGTAGTCGTGGTCACGCCCTGCCACGCGCTCGAACGCGGTCAGATGTCGGTCCACCAGCAACACGGCCGATGGCTTGTGCTGCGCCAGGGTCAGCGCTTCGTCGAGCAAGGGCTTGTACGGAACAATCTTGCCCGAGCGGGACCCGGCCTCGGCAGAAATCACCACCTTGGGCGAAGCATCATCAATGCGGGACGCCAGCGAGTGCGAGGCAAAGCCCCCAAAGACCACCGAGTGGATAGCACCGATGCGCACGCAAGCCAGCATGGCAAAGGCGGCTTCGGCAATCATGGGCATGTAGATCAGGACACGGTCGCCCTTTTGCACCCCCAAGCCCTGGAGGATGGCGGCCATGCGCTGCACTTCGCGACTGAGTTCGCGAAAACTGTAAACCTTCTCTTGATCGGTTTCGGTGGAGACAAAGATGAGCGCGGCCTGGTCAGCGCGGTCCTTGAGATGCCGATCCACCGCGTTATGACACAGATTGGTTTTTCCGCCCACAAACCAATGGGCAAAAGGCGGACGGCTGTGATCGCAAATTTGCTGGGGCGGTACCTGCCAGTCGATCAGCTGGGCTTGCTCAGTCCAGAACCCGTCTCGGTCTTCAATCGAACGACGGTAAAAATCGGCGTAAGCACCCATGCAATGTCTCCTCTGAATCGATGATTTCTGAGGATCTCATTATGGGCAGCGGTCTTGCTGCAAGCTGACTCTGAAACTCTATTTGATCAAGGCCTGCACCTCTTTGAATAGAGGATGATCGGCACTTCGAAGCCATTCAAAAGCCACCATCTCGGTGGTCAACAACTCGGCACCGGCACCGGCCAGGCGATCAAACGCCGCATCTCGGTTTCGCTCGGTGCGGGACCCGCAAGCATCGGTCACGACCCAGACCTCGAACTCTTCTTCGATCAGCCCCAAAGCGGTTTGAAGCAGGCACACATGGGCCTCACAACCAGCCAGCACAATGGTGTTGCGGGCCGGATGGGCGGGAACCGCCTTTTGCAAATGCTTGGGCAGGCTGCGTGCGTTGCCTTGCGCGGGCGGATGGATGGGACGCAACCAATCCACCAGGCCGTCATCACAGGCGCCAAAGGACATTTTGGCCAGGGTGCGTCGACACAGGTTGCGGATATCCGGCGGGTTGGGACCCAGTCGTTCCGGGTTTTGCTCGGTGCCCCACACAGGCACTTTCAACAGTTGCGCCATGCGAGCCAGGCGATGGGCATTGGCCAACACCGCCTGGGCATCGGCGATGGCAGGCATCAGTCGGTCCTGGTAATCCACCAGCACCAATTGGGATTCGTCAAGATCCAGCAACATGTCAAATCCTCACCAGCACGCGACCACGAACCTGCCCGGCCATCAACGAGTGGGCCTTGTCGATGGCTTGCTCCAGCGGAATTTCCTCGATCATGGACTCCAGCTTGGCGGGGTCGAGGTCTCTTGCCAGGCGGTCCCAGGCCTGCTGTCGAAGGGCCAAGGGCGCCATCACGGAGTCGACGCCAATCAACGCCACATTGCGCAGGATGAAGGGCATGACCGTGGTAGGCAAATCCATGCCTTGTGCCAGTCCACAAGCCACCACCGTGCCACCGTAGCGGGTCTGGGCCAACGCATTGGCCAGGGTGTGGGACCCAACGCTGTCGACCACCCCGGCCCAGCGCTCTTTCTGGAACGGCTTTCCCGCCGCCGACAAAGTGTTGCGATCGATGATGCCTGCGGCACCCAACTGGGTCAGGTAATCGGCCTCGGCCGCTTTACCGGTGGAAGCCATCACGGTGTAACCGAGCTGGGACAACAAGGCAATGGCTACGCTGCCCACGCCACCGCTGGCCCCAGTGACCAGGATCTCGCCGTCGGCCGGTGCCACGCCACGCGCTTGCAAGGCCATGACGCAGAGCATGGCGGTGTATCCCGCCGTTCCGATGGCCATGGCCTGCCGGGGCGTGAAATTCGACGGCAATTTGACCAGCCAATCCCCCCGAAGCCGGGCTTTTTCGGCCAGGCAGCCCCAATGGGTCTCACCAACGCCCCAGCCGTTCAACACAAAGGCATCCCCCGGTTTCCAAAGGGCATGTGTGGACGCCGTGACGGTGCCCGCCCCATCAATACCAGCCACCATGGGCCATTGCCGCACAACCGGACTGCGCTGAGTGATGGCCAGGCCATCCTTGAAATTGAGCGTTGAATAGGCCACCGATACCGTCACATCCCCCTCGGGCAAGCGGCTTTCGTCGACGGACTGTACCGACGCGTGGAAGGACTCGTTCTTTTCCAGCAGCAAGGCTCTGAACATGTGGGACTCCGTACATAGATGAAGGTGTTTCTATCACACCGGTGGGGGATTATTGGCGCAATTGGCCTGATCACCTTAAAATCGGCAGATGCTCAGACACCTCTTGTTCTCGATGTGCCTGCTGGTGGGAACCGCCCAGGCGGCGCCCTCGGCGACAGCCACCGATGACATCGAGAAATTTTTGGCCGAGCGTGGGCTGATTGGCCAGATGGAGCAATTCCGCCAACGCATGAGCCAGCAAGCTTCCAACCTGGTGGTCAATGCCATGGGGTTCTTGGGGGTTCCTTACCGCAGGGGTGGCAACAACGCCGAAGCCGGATTTGACTGCAGTGGTTTCGTGCGGGCCATGTATGAGCAAACTGTTGGACTGGTGTTGCCGCGTCGCGCCAAGGACCAGGCCGCCGCCACCGAAACCATCGAACGACAAGATCTTCAGCCCGGTGACCTGGTGTTTTTCAACACCATGCGAACCAAGTTCAGTCACGTGGGAATCTATCTGGGGGACAACAAATTCATACATTCCCCCAAGCCGGGTGAGCAGGTGCGTATCGACGACATGCGGCAGGCGTACTGGGACAGACGCTTCAATGGTGCGCGCCGAGTCAAAGAAGCAGGCAACGAAAAGTCTCTCAACTGATCGAGGTATCCCAGGCGGGAATCAAGCCTGCTCCCTTATCACGCCACTTTACTTGCTAACAATTAACTACCTACTAATTTTTTATTTATAAAACTTAAGAATACTAAAATAGTTATCGTTTTCATCCCGGCACCGCCAGACACATTGACGGTTTTAAAAAAGAGAGCGGCATGAACGAGAAGCTGTTGTTGAACGCAAAGCCAATGGACAAATGGGACGAGAGGTTTTGTCACCTGGCGAAATACATTTCTGATTGGTCAAAAGACCCTCGCGCAAAAGTGGGGGCCGTCATCTTGTCCAAGGCGGGAGGCGATATATCCGTCGGATACAACGGTTTCCCAATGGGGGTGGAAGATTCAGCCGCCCGATTGCAGGACCAAGAGCTAAAACTCGAATTGATCGTCCACGCTGAGCAAAATGCATTGATCGCCGCTGGCTCGCGAGCCTACGGGTCAAGCATTTATGTTTGGGGCAAGCCTGTTTGCGCCAGGTGCGCCGGCTCCATCATTCAAGCAGGCGTCAAAAGGGTTGTGGCGGTGGCGCCCAACTTGCATGGGGATTCCAAATGGGACAAAAGTGGGCAATTTGCACAGCAAATGTTCATGGAAGCCGGCGTTCAAGTGGATTACTACAAGCCGACCATTGAGCCTGTGATGTCAGCGATGGCTCAGGCATCAGATACCTGATTCATTTCCCACAGTCACTCACGCCCAGCCGCTTGCAATGAAGTGGCCGGGTTCGAACGTGTCCGCAGCGGCTTGAGGGCCGCCACCCTCACCTTTTCGCAGGCGGCAAATCCGTGCAACTTCCGTGCGCCACTTCAGCTGCCATGCCAATGCTCTCGCCCAGCGTGGGATGCGGGTGAATGGTTTTGCCAATGTCCACCGCGTCGGCGCCCATCTCGATGGCCAGTGCAATCTCACCGATCATGTCGCCGGCATGCGTGCCTACCATGCCGCCACCGAGGATCTTGCCGTGCCCATGGGCCTCGGGTGAATCATCGAACAGCAGTTTGGTGAAACCTTCGTCGCGGCCATTGGCAATCGCGCGGCCCGAGGCGGTCCAGGGGAACAGGCCTTTCTTGACCTTGATGCCTTGCGCCTTGGCCTGATCTTCGGTCAAGCCCACCCAGGCCACTTCGGGGTCGGTGTAAGCAACACTCGGGATCACGCGGGCATTGAAGGCACTGGAGGCCAATGCTTTGTCGCCGGTCAGTTCTCCAGCGATCACTTCGGCCGCCACATGCGCCTCATGCACCGCCTTGTGCGCCAGCATGGGCTGGCCCACCACGTCGCCAATGGCAAAAATGTGAGGCACATTGGTGCGCATCTGGATGTCAACGGGAATGAAGCCGCGATCGGTCACGGACACACCGGCCTTGTCGGCACCAATCTTCTTGCCATTGGGGCTGCGCCCCACCGCTTGCAGCACCAGATCATAGGTTTGGGGCGGAGGAGCGCCCTCGCCTTCAAACGTCACTTCAATGCCCGTCGGCGTGGCCTTGGCCCCCACCGTCTTGGTCTTGAGCATGATGTTGTCAAACCGGTGGGCATTCATCTTCTGCCAAACCTTCACCAGGTCACGATCCGCGCCTTGCATCAGGCCGTCCATCATCTCTACCACATCCAGGCGGGCGCCCAGGGTGCTGTAGACCGTGCCCATTTCCAGGCCGATGATGCCTCCGCCCAAAATCAGCATGCGCTTGGGCACCTCTTTGAGAGCCAACGCGCCAGTGCTGTCCACCACACGCGGATCGTCCGGCATGAAAGGCAGCCGAACAGCTTGCGAGCCGGCAGCGATGATGCATCGCTTGAACGCAATGACCTTCTTGCCACCGGTCTTGTCTTGTCCGGCACCGGTCGTCTCTTCCACTTCCACGTGGTTAGCGCCGACGAAATGGCCGTATCCACGCACGGTGGTGACTTTGCGCATCTTGGCCATGGCGGCCAGACCGCCCGTCAACTTGCCAATGACCATCTCCTTGTGGCCACGCAGCTTGTCAATGCTGACCTTCGGAGATCCGAATTCGATGCCCAGATCAGACAGGTGGCTGACCTCATCCATGACCGCAGCCACATGCAGCAGGGCTTTGGAGGGTATGCAACCCACATTCAGGCACACCCCACCGAGTGAGGCATAGCGTTCGACCAGAACCACCTTCAACCCCAGATCGGCGGCGCGAAAGGCTGCAGAGTATCCGCCTGGGCCAGCCCCCAGCACGAGCACGTCACACTCCAGGTCGGCTTGGCCTCCAAAGCTGGCTGCCACAGGAGCCGGTGCAGAGGAAGCAGCGGACACAGCCGGCGCCGCGGGGGCCGCGGGGGGCGCGGCAATGGGTGCAGCAGCAGCAGGAGCAGCAGCAGATTGAGCAGGCGACACGGTGGCGTCGGCCTCCAGACTCAGGAGCACCGATCCCTCGCTGACTTTGTCACCGATCTTGACCTTGATGTCTTTCACCACCCCTGCATGCGAGCAGGGAATTTCCATAGAAGCCTTGTCCGACTCCACCGTGATCAGACTTTGTTCAAGCTTGACGGTGTCACCGGGTTTGACCAGCAGTTCAATGACTGCCACTTCCTTGAAGTCTCCGATGTCGGGGACTTTGATATCGATCAGCGCCATGATGTTGTCCTTCGCAGATCAGAGCAGCACCCGGCGGAAATCCGCCAGGATCTGTCCCAGGAAAGCGTTGAACCGGGCGGCAGCGGCGCCATCGATCACACGGTGATCCCAAGTCAGCGACAACGGCAGCATGAGGCGGGGGACGAATTCCTTGCCATTCCACACCGGCTCCATCTGGCTCTTGCAGACGCCCAGAATGGCGACCTCGGGGGCATTGATGATGGGGGTGAAATATCGGCCCCCAATCCCGCCCAGGCTGGAAATGGTGAAGGTGGCACCGGTCATGTCGGCCGGGCCGAGCTTGCCGTCACGGGCTTTTTTGGCCAACTCGGACATTTCCTGGCTGATCTGCAGAATGCCTTTTTGATCGGCATTCTTGATCACGGGAACCACCAGCCCGTTGGGTGTATCGGCGGCAAATCCAATGTGCCAATAGTTTTTGTAGACCAGGGCGTCGCCATCCAGGGAGCTGTTGAACTCGGGGAATTTTTTGAGCGCCGCCACGCAGGCCTTGATGAGGAAGGCCAGCATCGTGACTTTCACGCCACTCTTTTCGTTCTCTTTGTTGGTGGCCACGCGGAAGGCCTCCAACTCGGTGATGTCAGCATCGTCGTGGTTGGTGACCGCCGGAATCATGATGGCGTTGCGCAGCAGATTGGCACCACTGATCTTTTTGATCCGACCCATCTCCTTGCGCTCGATCGGTCCGAATTTGGCGAAGTCGACTTTGGGCCAAGGAATCAGGCCCAATGCGGCTCCATCGCTGCCTGCCGCAGGGGCCTTGGCTGCTTGGGCGCGGGTTTGGGTGGCCCCACCCATCACCGCCTTGGTGAAGGCTTGCACATCCTCTTGGGTGATGCGGCCTTTGCTGCCCGTGCCTTTGACCTCTTCCAGAGGCACGCCCAGCTCGCGGGCAAACTTGCGCACCGAGGGGGATGCATGCGGCACCTGGAGTGCCGGTGCGGAAGGGTTGTGGGCAGGCACAGCCAGCGCTGCGGTGGCAGAGACCGAGGCCGCAGCGGTCACTGCAGCAACAGGAGCCGGCGTTGCGGAAGCCACCGTTGCCGCAGCAGCCACAGGCGCACCAGCGGCTCCTTCCAGCAGCGCAATCAGGTCCCCGATGTTGAGCTTGTCGCCCATCTTGACCTTGAGCTCCTTGACCACACCCGCGTGTGAAGACGGGATCTCCATCGAGGCCTTGTCCGACTCCACCGTGATCAGCGACTGCTCGACCTTCACGGTGTCGCCGGGCTTGACGAACACTTCAATCACGGCCACGTCCTTGAAGTCGCCAATATCTGGCACACGAACTTCAACCGGTCCTGCGGAGCTTGACATCGCCGCCACTGGAGCAGCAGCAACCGCAGGGGCAACTGCCGGAGCAGATGATGCAGGCGCTGGGGCAGCGCTGGCGGCCGCTGGGGCTGCTGCAGCGGCACCTTCGGCCTCCAGCAGCAACACCACCGATCCTTCGTGAACCTTGTCTCCGATCTTGACCTTGAGTTCTTTCACCACACCCGCGTGCGAGCAGGGAATCTCCATCGAGGCCTTGTCGGACTCAACGGTGATCAGGCTTTGCTCAGCCTTGACCGTGTCCCCCGGCTTGACCAACAGTTCGATCACCGCGACTTCGCTGAAATCGCCAATGTCGGGAACTTTGACTTCTACCAATGCCATCTTTGTCTCCGTGCTCAAGCGTAGAGCGGGTTGATCTTGTCGGTCTTGATGCCGTATTTCTGAATCGCTTCGGCCACCTTGGCCGCAGGAATCGTGCCCTCATCACTCAGGGCCTTGAGCGCGGCCACGACGATGAAATGGCGGTTGATTTCGAAATGCTCGCGCAGGCGGCTGCGGAAATCGCTGCGACCAAATCCATCGGTGCCCAGCACCTTGTAGGTCCGGCCCTTGGGCACAAACGGACGAATCTGTTCGGCGTAGTTCTTCATGTAATCGGTGGAAGCAATCACCGGGCCGGCATGCGCCGACAGTTGCTGCTCGACGAAGGACTGGCGAGGCGTGGCGGTGGGGTTGAGCAGGTTCCAGCGGTCAACATCCTGTCCATCGCGGGCCAACTCGTTGAAGCTCGGGCAGCTCCAGACATTCGCGGCGACTCCCCAATCCTGGGCCAACAAGTCACGGGCGGCCATCGACTCGCGCAAAATGGAACCCGATCCGAGCAGGTTGACGCGCGCAGACTTTTTCGTCCCCTCACCTTCTTGCAACAGGTACATGCCTTTGATGATGTGCTCTTCGGTGCCGGCCTTCAACCCCGGCATGGCATAGTTTTCATTCAGCAAGGTGAGGTAGTAGAAGACGTTGTCCTGCTTTTCCACCATGCGCTTGAGCCCGTGCTGCATGATGACCCCGACCTCGTGCGCAAATGTCGGGTCGTAGCTGATGCAGTTGGGGATGGTGCCTGCCAGGATATGGCTGTGGCCGTCCTCGTGCTGCAAGCCCTCGCCATTGAGAGTCGTGCGCCCGGACGTTCCGCCCAGGAGGAAGCCTCGCGCCTGCATATCGCCCGCCGCCCAGGCCAGATCGCCAACGCGCTGGAACCCGAACATCGAGTAATAGACATAGAACGGAATCATGATGCGGTTGTTCGTCGAGTACGAAGTAGCTGCCGCAATCCAGCTGCTCATGCCGCCAGCCTCGTTGATGCCCTCTTGCAGGATCTGTCCGGCCTTGTCTTCCTTGTAGTACATGACTTGGTCTTTGTCGACCGGGGTGTACTGCTGGCCTGCCGGGTTGTAGATACCGATCTGCCGGAACAAACCTTCCATGCCAAAAGTGCGTGCCTCATCGACCAGGATAGGAACCACGCGAGAGCCCAGGGCCTGGTCACGCAACAACTGCGTCAGGAATCGCACATAGGCTTGGGTGGTCGAAATTTCGCGGCCTTCGGCTGTGGGCTCCAGCACCGCTTTGAAAGTTTCCAGGGACGGCACGGTGAAATGCTCATCGGCCTTGGTGCGGCGGTGCGGCAAATAGCCACCCAATGCCTGACGTCGCTCATGCAGATAACGCATTTCAGGCGTGTCATCGGCCGGGCGATAGAAAGGAAGCTTGGGCAGTTCACTGTCGGGAATGGGAATGTTGAAACGGTCCCGGAAAGCCTTGATGTCCTCGTCCGTCAACTTCTTGGTTTGATGGACGGTGTTCTTGCCCTCGCCCACCTTGCCCATCCCAAAACCTTTGACGGTCTTGATCAACAAAACGGTAGGTTCGCCTTTGTGTTTGACAGCGGCGGCGTACGCGGCGTAGACCTTTTGCGGATCGTGGCCACCCCGGCGCAGGTTCCAGATGTCCTCGTCACTCATCTTGGCCACCATTTCGAGGGTGCGCGGGTCGCGCCCAAAGAAATGTTTGCGCACGAAAGCGCCATCGTTGGCCTTGAACGCCTGGAAGTCTCCGTCCAAGGTTTCCATCATGATGCGGCGCAAGGCCCCATCCTTGTCGCGGGCAAGCAGCGGATCCCAATTGCTGCCCCACAACAGTTTGATCACGTTCCAACCGGCGCCACGGAATTCACTTTCCAGTTCCTGGATGATTTTGCCGTTGCCACGAACAGGGCCATCGAGCCGCTGCAAATTGCAGTTCACCACAAAAATCAGGTTGTCCAGATTTTCTCGAGCGGCCAGACCGATCGCGCCCAGCGACTCGACCTCGTCCATTTCGCCATCACCGCAGAACACCCAAACCTTGCGATTTTCGGTGTTGGCAATCCCACGGGCATGCAAGTATTTCAAGAAGCGGGCCTGGTAAATGGCCATCAAGGGGCCCAGCCCCATGGACACGGTGGGGAACTGCCAGAACTCGGGCATCAGCTTGGGATGCGGATAGCTCGACAAGCCCTTGCCATCCACCTCCTGACGGAAATTCAGCAGTTGCTCCTCGGTGAGTCGCCCTTCGAGGAATGCACGAGCATAGACACCAGGTGCCACATGGCCCTGGATGTACAACAGGTCGCCGCCATGATTTTCATTTTCAGCGTGCCAGAAATGATTGAAACCAGCACCGAACATGTGGGCCAGCGAAGCGAATGAGCCGATGTGTCCGCCCAGGTCACCCCCATCTTCTGGGTTATGACGGTTGGCCTTGACCACCATGGCCATGGCATTCCAGCGCATGTAGGCGCGCAAGCGCTCCTCGATCTCGATGTTGCCCGGACAACGTTCTTCCTGATCCGGCTCGATGGTATTGACATAGCCCGTGTTGGCTGAGAACGGCATGTCGATGCTGTTTTCCCGCGCATGCTCCAGCAATTGTTCGAGCAAAAAGTGGGCGCGCTCGGGGCCTTCGTTTTGGATGACAGAGGACAGTGCGTCCATCCATTCCCGGGTTTCTTGACTGTCCGAATCGTTCAGCGCAAAGGTGCGCAAGTCATTGGGTTGAGCTGACATGCCTGTCTCCTGGTTTGACAAGATGATAAGGATCTCACTCTTTGGCGAGATGGTGGCTGGATTTTGACACAAAAGATTTTTAATTTCAAATGGTGCCACTCAATTTCATAATGCAATATTTTGTAGGTGATCCAGGGCCTAAACTCGCCATATGTCGGCCCAACTCCCCCTCAAGACACCCGTGAAAGCGATTGCCATCGGTTGGCGGGGTTGGTGGCGCAAGCTCAGCCCCAGTCGCCAGGACCGTTTGGCCATGCTGGCCCCTTTGGCGGCTGTTCTGTTGTTCTTTGCCGCCATCCTGATCGCTTTCTGGTATTTGCGCTTTGAGGAAATCGAACGAGAACAGGAAACAGTTCGGCGCGACGTTGAATACGGTCAACAACGTCTGCGGCTGCGGTTGCTGGAGCGGCAAGAGCAAATCATGCGGATCGCCAGAGACGTCGGTAATCGGGATATTGACCTGGAAGAGTTCATTGGTGAAGCCGAGGCGCTGGTCAGCCAGCACCCTGAAATTTCGTCGATCTCCTGGATCGATGCCCGTCGTCGCGTGCGCGCCAGCTACGCGGGTCCTGGTGTTCAGAGTGCTCAGATTCGAATGGCAGGAGAGCTGCTGCGACATCCGGAATCGGAAAACACCTTCAATCTGGCTCGTGACATGCAGCAAGCGGTCTACTCGCAACCGCTGTTTCGAAACACGCCGGGGCAGCCTGTGCTGGCTCAATTGCAGTTGCAAGTCCCCTTACAGTGGCATGGTCGCTTTCAAGGCGTCATCCTGACGGAGTACAGCATTGATGGCCTGCTGCGCTTTGTGATCCCTCCCGAGATTGCAGCGCGCCATGCGGTCTCCTTCGTCAACGATGAGGATGTCTTGTTGGCGGGTCAACCCCTCACCAACCGCGGTCGCCTCAATTCCAGCATGCCCTGGCTGACCCAAGCCTACGAGTACGCGGTTCCGGTCTCCCCGGTGGGCAACAGCTTGCTGCTTCGAGGACAGGCCTATCGAACCTCCCAAGGCCTGATCGGTAACGGCATGTTCTGGCTGGTGATGGCGCTGAGCTTGTTGACGTCATGGATGCTGATCGGCACTTGGCGACACACGCGCCGGCGGCTTCAAGCGCAGCAGGCCCTGGTGGCCGAAACCAACTTCCGCCGAGCCATGGAGAACTCCATTTTGACGGGCATGCGCGCCATGGACCTGACCGGCAAGATCACTTACGTCAACGCTGCTTTTTGTCAAATGACCGGCTGGGATGAGTCAGAACTGGTGGGTCGCATGCCCCCTTTCCCCTATTGGCCTGACGAGGACGTGGAGGAGTTGATTCATCGACTGGAAGATGAAATCAGTGGCGTCACCAGTCACAGTGCGATGCAAGTTCGCGTCAAGCGCAAGGACGGTGAAGTGTTTGACGCCCGCCTGTACATGTCCCCCCTCATCGACGCCAAGGGTCAGCAAACGGGATGGATGACGTCGATGACGGACATCACCGAGCCCAATCGCATCCGAGAGCAATTGCTGGCCTCCTACGAACGCTTCACCACCGTACTCGAAGCTCTGGACGCCTCGGTTTCGGTGGCCCCCATGGGTAGCACGGAAATGGTGTTCACCAACAAGCTGTACCGACAGTGGTTTGGCAACAGCAGCGAAGGCCACCTGACCCTGATTGCCACGGCGGGGGTGACCGACAAGGGCCCTGCGGGTGAAGGCGACGACGCGGTGGATTCACTGGCGGGATTCCCGTCCGAAAACCTCACCATGGCTCAGGCTGAAAATGCGGAGATTTACGTGGCGACCCTGGGCAAGTGGCTGGAGGTGCGATCTCGTTACCTCAACTGGGTGGATGGGCGCCTGGCACAAATGGTGATTGCCACGGACATCACACAACGGCGACAGGCCGAGGAGCAGGCAGCCATCCAGGCCGAGCGAGCCCAATCGGCCAGTCGCCTCATCACCATGGGCGAAATGGCGTCCAGCGTCGCTCACGAACTCAACCAGCCCTTGACGGCGATTTCCAACTATTGCAATGGCATGGTGTCGCGGATCAAGGGCCAACAAATCCGCGAGGAGGATTTGTTGCTCGCCTTGGAGAAGACTGCACACCAGGCCCAGCGCGCTGGCCAGATCATCCAGCGTATCCGCAGTTTCGTGAAGCGCAGCGAACCCAATCGCACCGAAACAGAGGTGGCCCCCATGGTCGCCGAGGCATTGGAACTGGCGGACATTGAACTGAAACGGCGCAGTGTACGGCTCAGCCATTTCGTCTCGGGACGCTTGCCCCGAGTCAAGGTAGACCCGATTCTGATCGAGCAGGTGCTGATCAACTTGCTCAAAAACGCTGCCGAAGCCATTGACCACGCGCATCGCCCAGCAGACAAGCGACATGTGGAATTGCAAGTCCTGCCCAAGAAGGTGGACGACATTGCGGTGGTGGAGTTCACGGTCACCGACACCGGCAAAGGCCTGGCTCCCGAGGTGCTGGAACGCCTGTTCGAGGCGTTTTTCTCGACCAAATCAGAAGGCATGGGAATTGGCTTGAACCTGTGCCGCAGCATCGTCGAATCCCATGAAGGCCGGATGCAGGCCGAGAACCTCTACAATGGCGCCGACATCAAAGGATGCCGGTTTACCTTCTGGATTCCGGCAGTTCAAAACCCGCCTATCCAATCCGTCGAGTGAATGCAGTCTGTGATGCAGGGAGACATAAACACCATGAGCCTGATTCCCAAAAAAGGTACCGTCTATGTCGTGGATGATGACGAGGCCGTTCGCGACTCCCTGCAGTGGTTGCTGGAAGGCAAAGACTATCGGGTGCGCTGCTTCGACTCGGCCGAGACCTTTCTCAGCCGCTACGACCCCCGGGAAGTGGCTTGTCTGATTGTGGACATTCGCATGGGCGGCATGACCGGCCTGGAGCTGCAAGACCGCCTGATTGAGCGCAAATCCCCTCTTCCCATCGTGTTCATCACCGGCCATGGCGACGTTCCCATGGCGGTCAACACCATGAAAAAAGGGGCGATGGACTTCATCCAGAAGCCCTTCAAGGAAGAAGAGTTGGTGACACTGGTTGAGCGCATGCTCGATCACGCCAAGGACTCTTTCGCCGACTACCAGCTCGCAGCCAGTCGCGATGCGCTCATGTCCAAACTGACCTCCCGAGAGTCGCAAGTGCTGGAACGCATTGTCGCCGGACGCCTGAACAAGCAGATTGCCGATGACTTGGGCATCAGCATCAAAACCGTGGAAGCGCACCGAGCCAATATCATGGAAAAGCTCAATGCCAACACGGTGGCTGATTTGCTGAAGATCGCCCTCGGACAGACAGCCAAGGCATAAACCCCAGCCCGTCCGGATGCAAGTCACTGACGCCCGTGTCTCACGGGCGTTTTGCATTCACGATCCGTCGGTCATCAATCCCCAACTAAACAACTCTACGCCCCCACATGACAGCCCAACTCATCGACGGCATCGCCCTGTCCAAACAACTCCGAGAAGAAGTCGCTCAGCGCACCGCGACCTTGCGCCAGCAAGGCCTGCAGCCGGGTCTGGCGGTCATCCTGGTCGGCGACAACCCGGCCAGTCAGGTGTACGTCCGTAACAAGGTCAAGGCCTGCCAGGAAGCCGGTCTGCATTCGGTGCTGGAGCAATACGACGCCACATTCAGCCAGTCGGCCTTGCTGGAACGCATCCAGGCCCTGAACGCGGACGCCAGCATCCATGGCATCCTGGTGCAATTGCCACTGCCCCCGCACATCGATGCCCATCAGGTGATCGAGGCCATCTCACCCGAAAAGGATGTGGACGGATTTCATGTCGCCAGCGCCGGCGCACTGATGACTGGTTTGCCCGGCTTTTGGCCCTGTACGCCCTATGGGTGCATCAAGATGCTGGAAAGCATCGGCTACGACCTGCGCGGCAAGCATGCGGTGGTCATGGGACGCAGCAATATTGTCGGCAAGCCCATGGCCTTGATGCTGTTGCAGCACAACGCCACCGTCACCGTCTGCCACAGCGCCACCCAGGATCTGGGGCACTTCACACGACAAGCCGATGTGATTGTGGCGGCTGTGGGCAAACGCAATGTCTTGACGGCGGACATGGTCAAACCAGGCGCAGTCGTGCTGGATGTTGGCATGAATCGCAATGATGAGGGCAAGCTGTGTGGCGATGTCGATTTCGAGGGCGTGCGCAAAGTCGCCGGCTACATCACCCCGGTCCCGGGCGGCGTTGGCCCAATGACCATCACCATGCTGCTGGTCAACACCCTTGAATCGGCCGAGCGCGCCGCCAGATCCAGACAAGCACACTGAGTACCCCACCATGACCAACCCTTTGCTTGACTTCCAGGACCTGCCGCTTTTTGATGCGGTAGAACCCAGCCACATCGCCCCCGCGATCGACGAGTTGCTCGCACAAGCCAGCGAGGCCCTGGAACGCGTGACGGCCAGCGATTTTCCCGCGAATTGGACGGCCCTGGCGGCGACCCTGGACACCGCCACCGAGCGGCTCGGGCGTGCCTGGGGCGTCGTGTCACACCTGCATGCGGTGGCAGACACCCCCGCACTGCGCAGTGCCTACACCGAGGCCTTGCCCCGCGTCACCGAGTTCTGGACCCGTCTGGGCGCCGACGAGCGTCTTTATGCCAAATACAAGGCCATCGACCCACACACCCTGAATACCGCGCAACGGCGGGCGCATGAACTGGCGATGCGCAATTTCGTGTTGTCTGGTGCAGAGTTGAAAGGCGCGGCCAAAGAGCGTTTCGCGGCCATTCAGGAGCGATTGGCCGAGCTGTCACAGCAATTCAGCGAACATGTGCTGGACGCCACAGACCAGTGGTCGCTGGTGGTGGAGCGCGATGCGTTGGACGGGGTTCCAGAAGATGTGATCGTGACCGCCCGTGAAGCCGCTCAGGCCGACGGCCTCTCGGGTTACAAGCTGACACTCAAGATGCCCTGCTATTTGCCGGTCATGCAGTTTGCTCATAGCTCTTTCCTGCGAGAGCAGATGTACCGGGCCTATGTCACCCGTGCCTCGGAGCAATCCAGCCTGCCTCAATTTGACAACACGGCTCTGATGCGCGAGATCGTGCAACTGCGTCATGAGGAAGCTGCGTTGCTGGGCTATGGCAACGCTGCCGAGGTCTCCCTGGCCACCAAAATGGCGCACTCCCCGGCCCAGGTGCTTGAGTTCCTGCGCGATTTGGCGCGACGGGCCCGCCCGTTTGCCGAGCGTGACCTGCAGGACATGCGCTCATTTACCGCCCAGGCGTTGCATTTGCCCGATCCGCAAGCCTGGGACTGGCCCTACGTGGCCGAACGATTGAAAGAAGCCCGCTACGCCTTCAGCGAGCAAGAGGTCAAGTCCTATTTCACCGCACCTAAAGTACTGGCTGGCTTATTCGGCATTGTCGAGACCCTTTTTGGCGTCAGCCTCAGGCGCGACCAGGCTCGGGTGTGGCATGAGGGGGTCGAGTTTTATCGCCTGGAACGGCGCGCTCCAGGTGCTGCACACGACAGCCCGTCGGAATTGGTTGGCCAGTTTTATCTGGACCCCGGAGCACGTGCGGGCAAACGCGGTGGCGCCTGGATGGATGATGTGCGAGCGCGCTGGCAGCGGCCAGACCGGACGCACCTGCAAACTCCGGTGGCCCACCTGGTCTGCAACTTCGCCGAGGGCGTCGCGGGCAAACCGCCCTTGCTGACACACGACGATGTGATCACCCTGTTTCACGAATTCGGTCACGGCATGCACCACCTGCTGACTCGCATTGATGAGCGTGACGTCTCTGGCATCAGCGGTGTTGAATGGGATGCGGTCGAGTTGCCCAGCCAGTTCATGGAGAATTTTTGCTGGGAGTGGCCGGTGGTGCGTCGCATGTCCGCGCATGTCGATACCGGTGAGCCTTTGCCACGCGAGTTGTTTGACAAGATGCTGGCGGCGCGGAATTTTCAAAGCGGCCTGCAAACCTTGCGTCAAATCGAATTCGCCCTCTTTGACATGCGACTGCATGCCGAGCCACAAGTTGTGTCGTCGCCATCAGAACGGGACGCCATCCTGGCCTTGCTCGACGAGGTACGCGCAGAAGTGGCCGTTTTGCAACCCCCGGCCTGGAACCGGATGCCCCACACCTTCAGCCACATCTTTGCTGGTGGCTATTCAGCCGGTTACTACAGCTACAAATGGGCCGAGGTGCTCAGCGCAGATGCCTACGCCGCCTTTGAAGAGAGTGCGGGCCCGAGTGGAGAGCCCAACCCGGAAACAGCTCGACGCTACCGGGAAACCATCCTGGAGGTGGGAGGCAGCCGACCCGCCATGGAGTCGTTCAAGGCCTTTCGTGGCCGGGAACCCACCCTGGACGCCTTGCTGCGTCACCAGGGTATGGCCGACTGATCCGATCCGACGTTTCAAAACGTCAGTGTCTTGACGCCGCTCGCGGTGCCGAGCAAACACACCTGGGCTTTTTGATGGGCAAACACACCCACAGTGACCACACCGGGCCACTGACTGATCTCATTTTCAAAAGACAGGGGATCTGAAATCTGGAGCCCCTTGACATCGACGATGTGTTGACCGTTGTCGGTGATCAGCGGCCGGCCCTCTTTCATGCGCACCTGCGCCGAGGCGCCTCGAGAGGCAAATTGACGGATGACGCGGGCCGTAGCCATGGGAATGACCTCAAGGGGCAGTGGGAAGGCCCCCAGTGTGTTGACCAGTTTCGACTCATCGGCGATGCAGATAAATTGGCGCGACTGGGCCGCCACGATTTTCTCGCGCGTCAGGGCAGCCCCCCCACCCTTGATCATGTAGCCGCGATGATCGATTTCATCGGCGCCATCGATGTAGACCGAGAGGGTCTCTACCGCCTCTGCCTCAAAGACCGGGATGCCCATTGCCAGCAACCGCGCTGTGGACGCCTCGGAACTCGACACCGCGCCCCGAATGCGGTCCTTGATGGCCGCCAAAGCATCGATGAATTTGTTGACGGTCGAACCGGTCCCGACCCCGATCACTTCACCCGGCTGGACATAGGCGAGTGCGGCCTGTCCGACCAGCGTCTTGAGTTCATCCTGGGTGAGCGGCTGTGACATCGGCGAAAATCCTGTGAATTGACAAACCGGCTGATTATCCATGCCCTCGCCCATGCTTGCCTCCCTCTACCCCTTCGCCCGTCCCTTGCTGTTTGGCATGGATCCCGAACTTGCGCACGATCGCATGCTGGACCTGTTGGCCAAAACCCAGCACAGCTGGGCGCGGCAGCTGTACAGCCAACCCCGCATCGACGACCCGGTGACCTTGGCCGGCCTGACGTTTCCTAACCGGGTGGGACTGGCCGCGGGACTGGATAAAAATGCTCGATGCATCGATGGTCTCAGTCAACTCGGGTTCGGATTTGTCGAGGTCGGCACGGTTACCCCGAAAGGACAACCGGGTAATCCGAAGCCCCGCATGTTTCGCCTGCCCGAGGTGGACGGCATCATCAACCGCCTGGGCTTCAACAACGAGGGGCTGGACGCCTTTCTCAAGAACGTTCAACTGGCTCGATTCCGTCAAGGGCAAAGCCGTCCGATGTTGTTGGGGTTGAACATCGGCAAGAACGCCAACACACCCATTGAGCGGGCGGCCGATGACTACTTGGCCTGCCTCGAAGGGGTCTATCCCCACGCCGACTACGTCACCGTCAACATCTCCAGCCCCAACACGCAAAATCTGCGCGCGCTTCAATCGGATCAGGCCTTGGACGACTTGCTCCAGGCCCTGGGTGAACGACGAGAACAACTGCAAGCCCAGCACCGACGCCGGGTGCCCATGTTCATCAAGATTGCCCCTGATCTGGATGAGCAACAGGTGGCCCTCATTGCGGGCAGCTTGCGCCGTCACGGCATGCAAGGGGATCGCTCCAAGGACGAGGCCTGGGGCGTGATCGCCACCAACACCACCATCGCCCGCGATCAAGTCTCAGGCTTGCCCCACGGCAACGAGACCGGCGGCTTATCGGGCGCGCCGGTTTACGCCAAAAGCAACGAAGTCATTCGCCAACTGCGCCAGCACCTGGGGCCTCACTTTCCCATCATTGGCGTGGGCGGCATCCTCAGTGGCGCCGATGCACTAGGCAAGGTACAGGCGGGCGCGGATGTGGTTCAGGTCTACAGCGGATTGATTTACCGTGGGCCTGCACTGGTCACGGAATGTGCCCGCACGCTGCGCGAAGCTCTGGGTTAGTCGATGGTCGAGACCAGTTGATTCACCACCCGATCCGCCAGCGCCAGCGAACTGGTCAAACCCGGCGATTCGATGCCAAAGAGATTGACCAGCCCCGGAACGCCGTGCTGGTCCGGTCCTGAGATCACGAAGTCGGCCGCTGGCTGATCGGGCCCGCCCAGCTTGGGGCGAATGCCGGCGTAGCCGGGCAACAAACTGTGGTCCTGCAGTCCAGGCCAATAGCGTCGAACTTCTGCGTAAAAATCCTGGCAGCGCGAGGGATCCACCGTCAAGTCGTCCGGCCCGTCGACCCATTCCACATCGGGCCCAAACTTGGCCTGTCCCCCCATGTCCAGGGTGAGGTGAACCCCCAAGCCCGCCGCTTCAGGCACAGGGTAAATCAGACGGCTGAAGGGGGCGCGGCCACTCAAGGTGAAGTAATTGCCTTTGGCGTAATGCGCGCGGGGCACATGAGCTGCAGATAAGCCCTCAAAGCGAGCGGCCAGGTCGGGGGCGTACAGCCCCGCCGCGTTGACGACGATCCGCGCACGAAGCTCGGTCCCATCGCTCATGGACAGTTCGATCCCGGCAGGGGTGCACCGGGCTGAAGAGACGGCACTGTGAAAGGCCACCAAGCCACCACCATTCTCGAAATCACCTTGCAGGCTGAGCATCAGGGCATGGCTGTCGATGATGCCGGTGCTGGGCGACAAAATGGCCGCCTCGCATTGCAGGGCGGGTTCCAGCGCCTGTGCTTGTGAACGATCGAGGATGCGCAGATCGTCCACGCCATTGGCTTGGGCCTTGCGCACGATGGCTTCAAGCTGCGGCAATTGAGAGGTTTCTGTGGCAACGATGAGCTTGCCGCAACGTCGGTGGGCAATTCCGCGCTCCTGGGCATAGGCGTAGAGTTGTTGTCGCCCCTGGACACAACACAAAGCCTTCAAGGAACCGGCTGCGTAATAGATACCGGCATGAATGACCTCGCTGTTGCGAGAACTGGTCCCCGTACCGATGGCTTCCTGCGACTCCAGCACCAGGGCATCACGAATCTTCAGCGCGGGAGATTGCACCAAGGCACGCGCCACCGCCAGGCCGACCACACCAGCCCCAATCACCACCACATCAACCTGATCCACCTTGTCGCGCTCCTGTTGAACCATTCGCCAAAAGCCTATCATCCAACAAAAACGGCGCCCGCAGGCGCCGTGGTGTCATATGTGCGATGCAAGCAAGCTTGTATCCACGTCCGTTCAACGCTTTTTGCTGCCTGCTTTGGCGGCGCCAGCCACATGCTCGGTGACCGAGCGAACCTGAGCTTCGGTCATGTCAGCCGCTTGCTTAACGGCTTTTTGAACCGTTTCCAGGGCATTGTTGCCTGCAGAAACAGCCGTCTTGAAGGCAGCGACAGCAGCCTCGGAGCCCGCGGGGGCGTTCTTGGCCATGTTGTCGACCAAGTCATTGAAGGAGCGCTGGGCTTCCAAGACTTTGGCCTCATAAGCCTTGGTGAAATCGGAACCGGTGCTGGTGGCGATTTCATACAAGTGGCGGTTATAAGCAACGGCCTTCTCGGCCAGGGGCTGGAACAGGCTGGCTTGCAGGGACAACAATTGCTGGGCGTCTTTGACACTCAACACGGCATGGGCTTGTTGCTGGGTATCAGCCATGGCAGCCTTGGCCGCCGCCAGGTTGAGTTCAATCAACTGCTCAACACCGGCAAAAGCCTTGCTGGTCAAACCCATCAGGGTTTCGAGGTTGGCCTTGTTGGCGGCAATCACTTGTTCTGGGGTCAAAGACATGTCAATCTCCTTCGATGAAATAAAACTGGGACTCGGCAGGGCACTCAACTGATTATGTTGCAGTGCAGCATGACGAGGATTCTAGATTGACACACAGTTTTGACAAGCGTTTGACGTCGCTTTAGAGGTGGCAGACTAAATCGTCGGCCAAGGCCACATCAAGGAGCCGCTGCCGAATGGTCCCAGTGCAATTGCCAATTGGAGCGGTAACGCTCGGCCAACCCTTCGGAGCGCAACACCAGCAGATTCTCAGCGTTACGGCTGTCGGCTGAATTGGTGAAATTGAAACTGCCCGTCACCACCACGCTGTGGTCAATAACCATCACTTTGTTGTGCGCAATGGCGTGGCGCCCATCGTATTTCAGCGATACCTTCTGGCCTTGCAACAGGTCAATGACGTATTGGTTGGTGGACTGGCTTTTTTGATCCAGCAAAACCATCACCTTCACCCCTCGGGCATGGGCCCGCAACAGGGCTTGGGCAATGGCGTTGTGGGTGAATCCGTAGGCTTGCACCAATACCTCCTGGCGCGCCTGGTCGATCCACTGAACCAGCTCTTTGCCGGCGCCGGAAGGAGGAGTGAAGTACACCCCCAGCACCTGCGCCGTTTCAGCACCCGCGGGCAAGGTCGGACCTGCAGCGCCCCGGGTGACAGAGCCCGAGACCTCAGAGGTGGCCAAGGGGGCACGCGCGACGGCCGAAGCCATGCCGGGGGCGTTGTCCCACAGCCACTGGGCCAACACCACTGCCAGCACCATCAAACCGCCCCATCGTTTCCATTGACGCATACCTGCATGTTAACGTGAGATGAAGTTTCACTTACAAAAAACAAAACTCAATTTCACCTTGTCTGGACGCGTCTCTGGTGAGAGGTGCTGGATAATCCGCCCTCAAACACCCTCCTCTGCCCTGTGTCAGCCTCTCTTTCCCGTTCCATCGTGCTGCTGGGTCTTGCCGCGTTTTGCAGCATGACCGTGCAACGCATGTGTGACCCCATGCTGCCCGAGCTCGCTCGCGAATTTCACAGCACGCTGAGTGAAGTCGCCGTGGTGATTTCATGGTTTGCAGTGACCTATGGACTCATGCAAATCGTTTACGGCCCACTGGCAGACCGGGTGGGCAAGTTTCGAGTGGTGAGTTTCACCACCCTGGGCTGCAGCCTGGGGTGCCTGGCATGCGCGCTCGCCCCCGGCTTGGGCTGGCTGACCATGGCCCGCATCCTGGTCGCCATGACGGCAGCAGCCATCATCCCGATATCCATGGCCTGGATCGGCGATCAAGTCTCCTACGACAAACGCCAGGAGACGCTGGCCCGGGTCAGCTTGGGAACCACGCTGGGCCTGCTGGCTGGTCAATTCATGGGGGGGTTATTCACCGACACGGTGGGGTGGCGGTGGGGTTTTGCCTTCGTCTCGGCTCTTTTCATGGTCGCCGGGGGGGTGTTGTGGCTGAGTCCACAAGCTCGAGCCCAGACGGCTCACGCCACCTCTGCTGATCTCAACGCGCAGCGCACACCCGCTTACCGCCAGGCACTGGATGTGCTCAGTCAGAGCCGACCACGCTGGATTTTGCTCACCGTGCTGATGGAAGGGTCCACGGTCTTTGGGGCGCTCGCCCTGGTGGCCACGCACTTACAAACCAGCCTGCAACTCTCGCTCAGCCTCAGCAGCGCCATCGCTGCCCTTTTTGGGGCTGGCGGTATTTTGTACATGATGTTGGCACGACATTTCATCCAGCGCTTGGGGGCTTACGGCCTGACCCGTCTGGGTGGGCTGATGTTTGGCTTGTCGGAGCTGGTTCTGGCCTTGACCCCCCACTGGGAGTTGGCAGTGCCAGCCAGCGTGTTGTCAGGTGTGGGGTTCTCCATGTTTCACAACACCATGCAAGCCCATGCCACCGAAATGGCTCCCAAAGTACGCGGGATCTGCATGTCCATGTTCGCAGGTACTTTGTTTGCGGGTCAGTCGATCGGGGTACTGATCGCGACCCGGATGATTGAATGGGTCGGCATGGGCGGTGTCATGGCTTTGGGCGGGTTGATCCTGTGCCTGCTGGGCTTTACCTTCCCTGCCCTCATGCGTCGTTGGCCATCGCCCCATTGACCCCCTTTATCGTTTATTGGTTGAGCCCATCCATTTATGTCCACCGATCTCCTGACCCTTGAGCAATGGGCGCAAACGCTCGAAAAGCACCCCGACTACCGCGTTCTGAGACGCTTGGTGCCGCGTGACATTTATGAACCAGTTCCACCTGGAGTCCGGTTGGCTCGGGGCGTGGTTCTGGACACAGAAACCACGGGGCTTCAATCCGGTCAGGACAAAGTGATCGAGCTGGGCATGGTGTTGTTCGAGTTCGACCCCGAGTCGGGATGCGTTCACCGCGCGCTGGAGGTGTTTGATCAACTGGAGGATCCGGGGTTCCCCATGGCCCCCGAGGTCATTGCCGTTCATCACATCACCGACGAGATGGTGCGCGGACAACGCATTGACGACCAGAAAGTCGAGCAATTTCTGAAGGATGTGCAAATTGTGATTGCACACAATGCCGCCTTTGATCGTCCCTTTGTGGAAAAGCGATGGCCGGTGTTTGAATCGTTGCCCTGGTCTTGCAGCATCCGCGATGTGCCTTGGAAAGAGGAAGGATTTGGTTCAGCCAAACTGGAATATCTCTTGAATACCCAAGGGCTCTTCTACGAAGCCCACCGGGCCGAAACCGACTGCTGGGCCTTGCTGGAGTTGCTGAGCAAGCGGTTGCCTCAACGTCAACAACCGGTGTTGCTGTCGTTGCTGGAGTCCTTGAATCAGGCGCAGTTCAAACTTTACGCACTGGGTTCGCCCTTTGAATCCAAAGACCTGCTCAAGTTGCGGGGATACCGCTGGGCGCCCGAGTTGAAGTGCTGGACACGGTTGCTGACCACCGAAGATTTGGTGCGCGAAGAAATGGCGTGGCTCAAGCGCCGCGTGTATGGCGAGCGCAGGGCTGTGGTGGAAGTGGAGTCGCTGGGAGGCCAGGTGCGCTATTCACAACGCAGCGGTTCGCGTCAGACCATCCCCCTCTGAACAGCCAGAGGGCTTAACCATTCAGCTCAGTAAGGAACCACCTGCCAGGGGACCGGACAGGTCGCCACATTGGGGTAGTACTGCTGGTAGCTGGCACAGAAATAGGCCACACGGGACGGATCGACCACCACTGGAGGGGACACCACCACCGGTGCGCTGTAAGCCATCCGGGGATAAGTGGCTGCATACACAGCCGTCCCCACCAAGGCTGCCCCCAGCACCGGGCCAATCCACCTGCCATGCCCATACCCATGATGGCCGTGATGGTGCCCGTACCCCCCGCCAAAACGTGCCGGACCGTGCGCCTGTGCAGGCACCACCGCCAGCAAAGCGCAAGACAAGAGAGCCAATGGTATGTAGCGCTTCATTTGAAACTCCTGGGACAGGAAAAACCGTGTCGTTGTTCTGGTAACGCGTCACCAAAGCGGGCGGATGACAAGGGATGAGGTGTTTTTTATGCGATTCCGTCCTTGGCCGTCACCAGCGCCAGCTCGACGGCCAACGCTGCGCCCAATAAATGAGCATCACGCCCCTGTGGGGCCGACAACATCACGCCCACCGGGAGCTCCCCGGCTTGGTGACAGGGAATGCTGATGGAGCAACCGTCGAGGAAATTGATGACAAAAGTATTGCGCAACAACAAGCGATTGGCCTGGAAAAAAGCTTCATCACTCTGAATCAGGGGCTCGGTGGCCGGTGCGGTCATGGGCACCGTGGGACAGAGCAAGGCGTCATAAGGGGCGAGCTCTTGTTCGACTTGCCGGATCCAGTCGCGTCGACCCTTCAGCAAATCCAGGTAATCGGCCGCCAGGATGTCTCGGCCCAGCAGCATGCGTGCCGCCACACGCGGATCGAGCCGATCCATGCAGGAGGCGATCCGATGCCGGTGCGCGGCCCAGCCCTCAATCGGAGACAGCCCCCCCGGGGCATTGCGCTGAGCCACCTCCGCCAGCAAGGGCATAGGGCCAGTTTCAATGTGTGCGCCCAGCTGGGACAGGCGCTTCACGGTCCGCTCAAAAGCCTGTGCCACCGCTGGCTCCAGCTCATCCAGCATGACCGTTTCTGGAATCCGGAAGCGATATTCTTGAAGGGGCTGGGCCTGAACATGCAGCGCTTGCCCGGAAAGCACGCCATCCACGATCACGGCCTGCCGTACCCCTCGAGTGATGGCGCAGACGGTATCCAAGGTATGTGACAAGGGCATGGTACCTGCGAGGGGCACGCGCGACTGGGTGTTCTTGAACCCGACCAGACCGCACAGGGCCGCCGGAATCCGAATCGAGCCCCCCGTGTCCGATCCCAACCCCACTTCTGCCAAGCCCAGGGCCACCGAAACAGCGGCCCCGGAGGAAGAACCGCCCGGAATGCGGTGCACCTGGGGATCGGCTGGGTTGCGTGGGGTGCCGTGGTGAGGGTTGATGCCGACGCCGGAGAAAGCAAACTCGCTCATACCGGTTTTGCCAATCACGATCGCTCCTGCCGCCTTGAGTCTGGCCACGGCGGGCGCGTCCTCCTGTGCGGCCGGCTCGCCTTCACAGACGCGGGTCCCAGCCAGTGTGGTCTCACCGGCCACGTCGTATAAGTCCTTGATGGTCACGGCCAACCCGGCCAAGGGGCCCAGCGGCACGCCTTGCGCATGCGCGGCATCCAGCTCACGCGCACGAGCCAGCGCTGAGTCGTCATACAGCCGCGTGAAGACTGACGCCGCTGCGGGTGCCCGAGCGGCTGAAAGCACGCGCTGGATTTCACTCAGCGCCGAAGGATGGGGGTAGGTCAAAGGGGAGCTCATCGGTCTGGTCAGCCTTGAAAAATCGCTTCCTGCGAATGGTACGATGCTTCACCATGCAAATGTGGCGACGAGTTTGGCTCAGCCTGGGGCTGATGTCGATCCTGACCCAGGCACAAGGCTGGCCCTGGTCTTCTGCCGAGCCTGCGCCCATCGAAACCCCTTTGGAGCGACACGAAATGGCTCAGCTGCGATTCCATGCGGGCTGGCAGCCCGAGGCCCCCCAGGTATTGATCATCGAGATTGGCAATCGCCTGCCAGGACCGTTGGTCTGCCGCAGCGTGAGCGTGCAACGCAAGGACGACACCCAGGCCGTCCAACCCCTGCAACCCCCCCTCTACGTTCCCGCCGGAGCGTCCCGCCGAGTGACGGTTCCCGGCATCAGCAAACCTCAGATGAAACAGTGGGGAGTCAGTTGCAACTGCTTCAAACACAAAGACAGCCGTGCTTGCCAAGCACCTCCTTGAGTCTGTCTCGCTGATCCTGTCTCCCCGGCGACGATGCTTCAACACGGAATTGGCAAGATTCACCGCAAGAGGTGTCCAGATACCCACGCCTCATGACCATCTCCGACGCTCAACCCCGACCTCTTCCGCCATGAATGATTCTCCGCCGACCTCCATAACGACACACTCGACGTCTTACTATTTTCTGCAAGGTCTGCTGGAGTCGGGCATCGAGTTTGTGTTCAGCAATCTGGGCACCGACCACGTCACCCTGATTGAAGAGTGGGCCCGCTGCGAAGCCGAGGGGCGCCCTGCCCCGCGGGTCGTCGTTTGCCCCCATGAAAATGTGGCGATTCACATGGCAGGCGGGTACGCCGCCATGACCGGGCGCGGTCAAGGGGTGCTGGTTCATGTGGACGCCGGAACGGCCAATGCAGCCATGGGATTGCACAACCTGCTGCGCTCACGGTTGCCTGTCATGCTGATGGCAGGCCGTGCACCGTTCACGCTGCACGGCGAACTGCCCGGATCGCGCGACACCTACGTGCACTTCATCCAGGACCCCTATGACATGGCGGGATTGGTGCGGCCCTACACCAAATGGGAATACTGCCTCCCCACGGGCGTGATCAGCAAAGAGGTCATTGCCCGGGGACATGCGCTGATGCAAAGCGATCCCCAAGGGCCTGTGTACTTGACCCTGCCGCGCGAGGTGCTGGCTCAAACCTGGCCCGAAGATCAGGTGCGCTCGTTCTCCCCCCAACGGTACGGCGCGGTGGGTGTGGAGGGTGTTTCGTCCCACACAGTCCATGTGATTGCCCAGGCCCTGCTGGAGGCGGACCATCCAGTGGTTTTTACCTCCTACCTGGGACGTAAAGCCGAAGCTGTCAAGGCTTTGGAGGCGCTGGCCTTGTGTTGCGGCATTCGGGTGGTTGAATTCAACCCCAACGCCCTGTGCCTGTCTCGTGATTCAATATGTTTCGCGGGTTTTGACCCGACCCAGCAAGTCCCGTTGGCGGATGTGGGATTGCTGCTCGATGTGGATGTTCCCTGGATTCCCAAAAGCGTGAAACCCTCCGAACACGCGCGCTGGCTGCATGTGGATGTGGATACGGTGAAGAAAGACCTGCCCATGTGGGGTTTTGCCACCGACCTGCGCGTTCAGGCCGACTGTGCCACGCTGCTGGATCAGGTCTTGGCGGTCATCCAGGCCCAGGCCACCGAAGCGCAGAAAACACGCATCCAGCAACGGCTGCAAGTGATGACGCAGGAACATGCACAGCGCCTTCAGCGCCAACACGTCGCAGCGCAGTCACCTGGACACACAGGCGCCCTGAATCCGGCATTTGTCTGCGCGACCTTGTCACGACTGATCGATCCACAGGACGTGGTCGTCAACGAAGGCATACGAAATGCAATGGCTGTGCTCCAGCATATTCAGCGCACCGAGCCCCTGACGCTGCTGGGTGGGGCTGGCGGTGGATTGGGCTACAGCGGCGGCATGGCCTTGGGCGTCAAACTCGCTTGCCCTGAACGACGGGTCATTCAAATGGTGGGGGATGGGGGCTTTCATTTTTCAACCCCCACCTCGGTGTATGCCGTGGCGCAGGCCGAGGGTTTGCCCATTCTCACGGTGGTGTTGGACAACGGAGGCTGGCAAGCCGTCAAAGATGCGGTCCTGCGGGTGCATCCCGGTGGCCAAGCCACCCAGCGTGATGAATTCCATGCCCGACTGCGGGGTCAGCGTCGTGACTTTCACCAGGTGGGCCAAGCCTTCGGTGCGCATGGTGAGCACGTGGACACACCGGACGAGCTTGAACCCGCCATTCGACGGTGTCTGCAAGCCCTTGACCGTGGTCAAGCTGCGGTGCTGGTCGTCTCGGTCACGCCCCTGTAAGCCCGGCCTGAAGCATCAGGCCTGCAACACCCACAGGCATTGACGCTGATTCAGGCCAACAATTTTTGATGAATTTCGCCGGCGGGCAGCACCGTCAGGGGTTCGGGCTCCTGGTTGGGAATCCCCACCTGGGTGGCATTGAGCAGCATCGACACCATCACGTAGGTGCCTGAAAGCACCACGAGATCGATGACTTGTTGTTCCCCCATGGACTGCACCGCCCGATCCCACAGATCTTGCGGAACTCGGTGGTTCAAGGAGAGCTGGGTGCAAAAGTCATACACCATGGCCTCGTCGTCCTGCATGCCTTCAGGACGACGGCACTCGCGCAGCGAGGCCATCACCTGATCGGACAAACCGGCCTTGCGGGCAATCCGCTCGTGCGCCCACCACTCGTATTGCGCATTGGAAATACGCGCTTGAATCAGGATGGCGAATTCATTCAGGCGCTTGGGGACCGACGTGTTGAATCGGAGGTAGTCCAACAGGTCGAGCGTGCGCTGCGCCATCACCGGACTGCGCAACAAGGCGTTGTAGGGCCCCCCCAAGCCGGCACTGGAAATGCTGAGGATGTAGTCCGCCATTGGCCGCACCTCGGCAGGCAAGGCTTCGTAGGGAATCTGACTCAGTCGTTCTGTCATGGTGAAATACCTTCAAAAAAGGGGTGGAAAAGGAGTGCCTGTGATGGTGCCGCGGGTACCTGCCGCAAATCGCCTTAGACGAGGGGGCGTCGACCGTCGAACGCATCCTGCAGCAATTGCCGAATCGCCACACGCCCCAGCGGGCGTGGATTGTTGTATTGATTTTCCAGCGCCAGTTCGCAAGCCCGGTCCAGATCGGTGGCCTTCAAACCCAGTTCGCGCAAGGAGACGGGCGCACCATGGCGCTGTGCCAAATCAAACACGCCTTGTGCGGCGGTGGTGCTACCCAGTGCACGGGCGATGCGTGCCATCGCCTCGGGGGCCGCTGGGGTGTTGTAAGCCAGCGCCTGAGGCAACACCACCGTGTGCGTTTCGGCGTGCGGCAGGTTGAAGGTTCCCCCCAGCGTATGACAAAGCTTGTGGTGCAAAGACATGGCCACGTGCCCCAGGACCTTGCCACAAAGCCAGGCACCATACAACGCATCGGTGCGCGCTGACATGTCTTGCGCGTTGGCACACAAGCTCGGCAAGGACCGTGCGATGGCTGAAATACCGGCTTCGGCCATCAGGCCCATGATGGGATTTCCATCCGGTGCGTACAGGCCTTCTGCTGCATGGGCAATGGCGTTCATGCAACTCGTGACCGACAGGCCGATCGGCAAGCTGAGTGTGAGGGTCGGGTCGTACAGCACGGTGCGAGGCAAGACGCGCGGATCACGCCCGGTTTTTTTGATACCGCCCTCGGTGATGCCAAAGATGGTGGTCATCTCGGAACCGGCGTAGGTGGTGGGTATGGCAATGATGGGTAAGCCCGAATCGAGCGCAATGGCTTTGCCCAAGCCGATGGTGGAGCCGCCGCCCACCGCGACCGCCAAATCCGCCCCCAGCTCTGCGGCTCGGGCACGGGCGGCTCTGGCGGTTTCGATGGGCACATGCATCACGGCCTGGTCAAAGATGCCCGCCGAGCGATCCCCGAGCTGACGCGACACCTGCTCGGCCACGCTGCGCTGCTCAGGGGTGCACAGCACCAGCGCACGCTGCGCCCCCAGGGCCTGAACCTCTTGCGGCAAGGTCGAGAGGCAGCCCTCGCCGAACACCACGCGTCCAGGCAAGGAGAAATAAACGAATGAAGTGTCTGTGGATACGGTCATGAAAACACATCCTTGGTTTCAAAAAAATCTGACGACGCGTCGGCGAAACCGCTGGCGCGTCTGTGTCGATGTTTCATTTCCAGCGTTGAGGTTCGAGATGCACGCTGCCCAGTTGGCTGCTCAGCGTTAAGCTGGACTCCTGAATAGTGGCCTGCAATTGCATGCTGCGCTCGGCCAGGGTGGCCAGCGACTCGGCCGCTGGCGGTGGCAAAAACCAGACGCTCAAACGATCGAGTCGGGTCAAGCGCGATTCAATGCCACGCCACCAAATCGGCGAGCTGGAGTGAAAGGCATAGACCAGCACTTCATCAGCTTTGCTGCAGGCCTTGGTCAAGGGCTTGTCCTCGGGTTGCCCCACCTCGATCCACAGTCGCTTACGCCCAGTGAAGTCGGTCAAGGACACATCGGGATCGTCCGGATCCGACAAGCCCGCACCAAACGCCAGCACCCCATCCCCCTGGCAACGGTCCTGGATGCAGTGGGCCGATAAGGCCATGGCGGCCAGTCGAACCATCATGCGTTCATCGGTTTCGCTGGGGTGGCGTGCCAAGGTCAAGGACAGGTCTTCGTAATAGCCGTGATCGATATCGGCGATTTGGAGCGATGCTTTGTAGATGGTGGATTTGAGAGCCATGAAGCGCCAGAAAAGAAATGGTCAGGACGGCTTGGAGTCGTCATGCCCCGTGGGAGATTGCGAATCAGGTGACATACCCGCTGTTTGTTGTTCCTGGCGTTGCCGAGCTCGACGTCTCATGGGCGTGCCCATGATGTACAACACCACGGCCAGGGGTAGCACACCATACAGCAAAAAAGTAATGACAGCGCCCAGCAAGCTGCCCTGCGAATGTGTGGCTTCGGCCACCGCCATCATCAGGACGACATAACCCCAGGCGATCGCGACCAGATACATGACTTCAGGGCAAATCGATGACGACGTTGCCCACCGCGAGGCCCGACTCCACCGCCTCATGCGCGGCCACAATTTGTGACAGGGGGAAGCGTTGTGCCACCGCATGCTGAAGAGTCTGCTGACGCAGAGACTCGCCGATTTGGGCAAGAGTCCTGGCACGGTCGGCTGGCGTCAGATCGTAGACCAGGAAGAAGCGCAAATCGAACGACCCCCACAGCAAGGGACGGAAGGTCACCGGCACCTCGGCATTGACGTTGGACCCATAGCACACCAACACGCCGTGTGGACGTAACACGCCTTGCGGCAACAAGGCGGCGGTGGTTGAAAAATCCATGTCGATGATGGCGTCCACACCGCGCCCCTCGGTGAGGCTTTTGACACGCTCAACCACCGATTCGCGCTTGTAGAAAATCACCGCATCGGCCCCCGCCGCCCGGGCATGGTCGGCCCGAACCTCGTTGCCAACCGTTCCAATCACCCGCCCACCGGCTTGCTTGACCATCTGCGTGGCGTAGTGACCCACGGCAGAACCCGCCCCAATGACCAGGACCGTGGCGCCTTTGAGGTCCCCAGCGAGGTTCACCGCTTGCTGTGCCGTCAAGGCTGGGATGCCCAGGCAGGCAGCGGCTGCGAAATCGATCGACTCCGGCAGGGCAACCGCTTGAGCGCTGGGCAATACGATGTACTGGCTGGCGGTCCCCAGCGGACGTTGCCACTGTCCATTCCAAATCCAGACCCGCTCGCCTATGCGGGATGCGGGCACACCCGCGCCAACGGCACTGATGACCCCTGCCCCATCGCTGTGAGGCACGATCAACTCTGCGTCGACCGGTCGGGCACGCCGCGATTTCACGTCAGACGGGTTGACCCCCGACGTGACCAGTTTCACGCAGACCTCGCCAGCTGCCGGCGCCGGCAGTTCGATCTCCCCCACTTCAAGCACGTCACGGGCCTCGCCATTTCGACGGTACCAGGCAGCTTGTGATTTCATGGTGTTTTTCCTAAGGGTTGTAGCCGTTGTATCACGGTCGGGGTTGACAACAGCGGTCCGGCGACGGTCGGCTGTCGGGACAGGTTGAACAGCCCGGGCGTCTGGGTGAGAATGCGCCGGGTGGTATGGTTCCGATTGGGCCAAACTTTCCGGAATTTGCCAAGCCAGCGCGAGACATGCCCCTCAATCAGGCGCTCGCAGCCGCTCTTCACGACAACCGATGCACATGAACCCTCACGTACTTTTGCAACACCACGACAGCGGAGAGCTCTGGCCAGCCCCGCCTGCTTTCAATTCTGGCCACGAAACCGCACAGGCCTACCAGATCGCACTGAAAGTACGGGCCTTGCGAGTCGAGCGAGGCGAGCGGCCTCGGGGCTACAAAATCGGCTTTACCAATCGCACCATCTGGCCCTTGTATCAGGTGTTTGCGCCTATTTGGGGAACGGTGTGGGACAGCTCACTGGTTCACTGCGAGGGCAAGGGGCAACTGTCCTTGCGGGGCACTTGCCAACCGAGGATCGAGCCCGAAGTGGTCTTTGGGCTGGCCTGCACCCCGCCACCCGATGCCGATCTTCAAGCCTTGTTTGAATCCATCGCCTGGATGGCTCCGGGCTTTGAGGTGGTCCAGTCCCATCTGCCCAACTGGAAGTTCCAGGCCAGCGACACCATTGCCGACAGTGGCCTGCATGCTCGCTTGCTGGTCGGGCGTCAGGTGAAGTTGCACACGGTGGCCCGCTCGGCGGGCGAACTCGATGAACTCTTGTCTTCCCTGAAAATGCGTTTGCTGCGTGAGGGCGTTGTTCAAGCAGAAGGCCAGGGCAGCCACGTCCTGGACAGCCCGTTGCGGGCTTTGCACCATTTTTTGCGTGAGCTGCGTGCGTGTCCTGGGGCCACAGATCTGCAAGCCGGCGACGTGGTGACCACAGGCACCTGGACCGATGCCTTTCCGATCGCTGCGGGTCAGCATTGGCTGGCTGACTTTCCCGCCCCCTTGTCACCGCTCGCCCTGACCCTGACCTGAAACCAGTGAAGCCCAAGATGACCACCAACCCTTACAACATTCACCTGGACAAGAACCCCGCCAACCATGTGGCCCTCTCCCCTTTGAGCTACCTGGAACGCGCTGCCCTGGTCTACCCCAACCAAACCGCCCTGATCTATGGGCAGCGCCGTCAAAACTGGTCCACCACCTATGCCCGCTGCCGTCAACTGGCCAGCGCGTTGCAGCGCCGCGGCGTCGGCGTTGGCGACACCGTGGCGGTCATGCTGCCCAATGTCCCCGTCATGTTCGAGGCGCACTTTGGCATACCCATGACGGGTGCCGTCATCAACACCTTGAACACCCGACTGGATGCCCAGGCCATTGCTTTCATGTTGCAGCATGGAGCAGCCAAGGTGTTGCTGACAGACCGCGAATTTTCAGCCGTCATTGAACCTGCGCTGGCCCTGCTGGGTCCTCAGCGACCGCTGGTGATTGAAGTCGAGGATGATGATGCCCCGGCAGGAAAGCACTTGGGTGATTTGAGCTACGAATCGTTGTTGCAGGAGGGCGATGCCCAGTCGGCGTGGTCGCTGCCAGAGGACGAGTGGGACGCTATTGCCCTCAATTACACCTCGGGGACAACAGGCAACCCCAAAGGTGTGGTCACCCATCACCGGGGGGCCTACCTCAACGCCGCCAGCAATGTGATCACCTGGGAATTGCCGCATCACGCCACCTACCTGTGGACCTTGCCGATGTTCCACTGCAACGGTTGGTGCTTTCCCTGGACCATGGCCTTGATCGCTGGAACCAGCGTATGCCTGCGCCGAGTGGACCCGGCCCTCATCTATCCGCTCATTCGCGAACACCACATTACTCACATGTGTGGAGCCCCGATCGTCTACAGCATGTTGATCAACGCCCCGCAAGAACTCAGGGCAGGCATCACACATGTGGTGAAAGGTTTGATCGCGGGTGCGGCTCCTCCGGCAGCGGTGATTGAGGGCTGTGAGGCAGCGGGCATTGATCTGACCCATGTGTACGGCCTCACCGAAGTCTATGGACCTGCCGCCGTGTGTGCCAAGCAACCCGAATGGGCCGGCCTGGACCTGCAAGAGCGCGCCCGACTCAATGGACGTCAAGGGGTGTCTTACCCGCTGCAACAAGCGGTGACCGTCTTGAACCCCGAAACCATGCAACCAGTCCCCGCCGATGGCGAGACTTTGGGAGAAATATTTTTCCGCGGCAACATCGTCATGAAGGGGTACCTCAAGAACCCCCAGGCCACGCAAGAGGCCTTCAAAGGCGGGTGGTTCCACACCGGTGACCTGGCCGTGATGTATCCCGATGGCTATGTCAAGATCCGGGACCGCAGCAAAGACGTGATCATCTCGGGCGGAGAAAACATTTCATCCATTGAGGTCGAAGATGCCTTGTGTCGACATCCTGCGGTGATGCTGGCGGCGGTGGTCGCCCAACCCGATCCCAAATGGGGGGAGGTCCCTTGCGCCTTTGTGGAACTGAAACCGCAAGGACAGGTCACTGAGGCAGAGCTGATCGATTTTTGCCGTGGTCTGCTGGCTCGCTTCAAGGCGCCTAAAAAAGTACTCTTTGGCACCTTACCCAAAACGTCAACAGGAAAAATCCAAAAATTTGTGTTGCGGGAACAGCTCAAATCGTCATCAGCGATCGAGTGAAATGCACTTGCCCCAAAAAAAACGGCTCCGGATGGAGCCGCGGGTGTGACGACCTAGGCACCCGGCAAGCGCCGGATGCAGGGCCATCTCAGGCCTTGAGTGCGCGGAAACCTGAATAGATTCTGGCCACTGGTCGGCTGAGTTGCTCGGCATCCTGGGCCAGCTGAGCGCGCACCCGATCGAAGGTTTGACGAATCTGGGTGTTCTCAGCAGAAACATACTTGAAACAACGATCCAAAGTGGTCTGGGAGACAGACGGGAGTTGGGCAGGTTTGTTCATGGCGTTGTGCAGAAGAATCTGGATGATCTGTTAACGCGTCCTGCCTTCATTTGGTGTACACATTTTTAAAATAATTTTCTGCAGCCCTAAAGAGTTCTAAAGAATTCTTTTTGAACCTCGGAATTCGTCTTTTTCGAAAAACAGTTCAGAGTTTCAAGACATATTGCACCATCATGGTGCGCCACAAAGAAAACCCATGGATTAGCATGGGAACATCAACCCATTGAATTGTTCATGAACCATCCCTCCATCCAACCCGCCTACCAACACATCGGCGAATCCCTGGTCAGGGAATTGGCCAAGCTCATGGGGCAAAACGGCATGATCTCACTGGCAGGCGGTTATCCGGGGCCAGAACTGTTTGACCAGGAAGGCATTTTGGAGGCCTCCCGTGAGGCCCTCATTGATGCGCCCACCGCATGCCTGCAATATGGTCCCACCGACGGTCTGCCGGTGTTGCGCGAGCAAATTGCCCGCTGGATGTCCTCGCGCGGCACGCCATGCGATCCTGCGGACGTGATGGTGACCTCAGGCTCGCAACAGGGTTTCGATTTGGTGAATCGAACCTTGTTGAGCCGAGGCCAGTCGGCCGTGGTAGAGCGCCCCACTTATACCGGTCCGTTGCGTGTTTTGAAGGTGGCAGGGGTTCATATCCAGACGGTGGGTGGCGATGCCCACGGGCTGGATGTCGATGAACTGGAGGCCTTGTTGCGGGACCCTTCGAATGCGCGCCCGTCGCTCATGTACGTGGTCCCTACTTTCGCCAATCCAACCGGTGCCACCATGACCTTGGAGCGGCGACTGCGCCTGTTGAGACTGGCCGTTGAGTATCGTTTCGTCATTGTGGAAGACGACCCCTACGGAGACCTTCGTTTCCGAGGGGAACCCGTCCCCCATTTGCTGAGCCTGCTGGACCAGGTTCCTGAAGCCCGACCGTGGCTGGTCCACCTGGGCAGTTTCTCCAAGGTCCTGGCCCCTGGACTGCGGGTATCGTGGCTCATCGCCCCGGCCCCTATTCGAGGCGCCTGCGTGTTGGCCAAACAACTCGACGACCTGTCCAATCCAGGCCTGACACAGATGACGGTGGCCAAGTACCTGGCCGCAGGACGATTGGAGCAACATCTGCCGGTGTTTTTGAATGCTTACCGTGAGCGTTCGTCGGCCATGCAAACAGCCATCGATCGACACCTGTCAGGACGGGTAGCCTTCAACCCGGTGGAAGGTGGCATGTTCATGTGGGGACGTCTGCTCGACGGCTTCAACAGTCGGGATCTGCTGGCCCTGGCCATCGAAGAAAAAGTCACCTTTGTGGCAGGGGATATTTATGACGGCGATCGACCGGATACCAGCACCTTGCGACTGTCTTTTTCAACCCCCAGCACCGCGCAGATCGAAGAAGGTGTCGCACGCATCGGTCGCGCCTGGAGCAGGCTCGCGAATTCGAAGGCACAAGGCCACTAGGCCCCTCAGGGTGGCGACTCTGAAGAGGACCGAGAGCTTGGCTGACGGGCCACGACCGCCAGCACGGAGGGCTCGGTCTGTGCGAACAGCTGGTACGGTCGAAGCACTGTCTCGATGGCCAGGGGACGCACCACGGGTTGCGCTGGCGTGTCTTTCAAAAACTCCAGCAACTGGGCCGACTTGAGGGCAAAGCTGACATTCACCAATACATCATTGGTGCGCTCGGCCACGCCTTGAACATTCACCTTTTTTTGGACCATGCCGACCACGGAGCCATCAGGCGCCAACACAGGCCCCCCCGAGTTCCCCATCGCCACCTCGGCACTGAGTTGAAAGTAACCGGTGTCGATCGACTCGTTGCGATCACTGCGATTGCCATTGATGATGCCTTGGGTGATTTTCTTGCTCAGTCCTTGCACCCGTGGTTGCGGAAAGCCAATCACGCTGACCTCCAAACCCACCGGCACCTCGCTCCAGCGCACGAATGACAAGGCTGGCAGAACCAGACGAGCCTTCAGCAAGGCGAGATCGAGCTTGGCGTCAGACTTGACCAGTTCGGCGCGCATCCAGCGAGTGCGATCCATGGGCCCTAAGAGAATCATCTCTTTGCCCTCCACGACGTGCAAGGCGGTCAAGACATAGCCATCGGCAACCACAAAGGCCGTGCCGATTTGCAGGGATGTTCGGGCGGGAGTCGAGACACTGACTCCAGATGAGGTCAGTGGGGGGGATGCAGAGGATGTGGAGGACTGAGCCTGGGCAATGCCCACACACATCACACAGCCAACGAGGGTCACACCCAGGCTTGCAGACATCCAGGTGCGACTCATGAGACTGCGCAGGCCTTACTTGGCAAACAGGCGGGAGGGATCGGCGAAGGCCTTGAACTCGATGGCGTTGCCACAGGGGTCCAGGAAGAACATGGTGGCCTGTTCCCCTACCTGCCCTTTGAATCGAATGTGTGGCTCGATGATGAACTTCATGCCCGCCTGGACCAGCTTGTCCGCCAGGGCTTGCCAATCCGGCATGGCAAGCACCATGCCGAAATGACGGACGGGCACGTTGTCGCCATCCACGGCACTGGTGTTGTGATGGCCGGCTTCGCTGGGGCTGAGATGGGCCACGATCTGGTGACCATAGAAGTTGAAGTCAACCCAATCCTCGGAAGAGCGGCCTTCAGGGCAGCCCAACAGATCGCCATAAAAGGCGCGCGCCTTGGCCAAGGAGGTGACGGGGAAAGCAAGGTGAAATGGTTGCATGGTCGTAATGGTAATCGAGAACGATCTCGTGATCAGCGACCGCCCGACACGTCCAGATGGGTGCCGATCATGTAGCTGGATTGAGGGCTGCAAAGAAACGCCACCGCCTGAGCCACCTCATCGGGCAAGCCCACCCGGCCCAGGGGAATCGAAGGCGCCAGCCGATCGACCGTCGCCTGTCCTCCATGGGCCTGATGAATATCGGTCTGGATCAGCCCCGGGCGCACCGCATTGACGCGAATGCCGTGCGGCGCCAGCTCTTTGGCCAGTGCCACCGTGAAACTGTCGAGCGCTCCTTTGGAGGCGGCGTAATGCGCTTCTTCTGGCAAGCCACCATGACGAGCCGCGGCCGAGGACATGTTGACGATCGCCCCGCCGCGACCACCGCGCTGCGTCGAGAGACGTTGCGCCGCTTCGTTGGCCGCGAAAAAACACCCCATCACATTGGCCTGAAACACCGACTGCAGATGCGCTTCATCGACATCGAAAATAGAGCGTTGTCCGCCCACGATGCCCGCGTTGTTGACCAACGCATCGAGCCGCCCGAAGGTTTGATCGCACAACTTGAAGAGAGCGGTGACGTCCTCTCGTCGAGCCGCGTCGGCACGCAAACTCACCCCTTGTGCCCCCAGTTTTCGGATCTCGGTCAGCACTTCCTCGGCCGCAGAAGGCTGAGAAACATAGCTGAAACAAATTTTCCAGCCTTGACGGGCCAGGGCCAGGCAAATGGCGCGGCCAATGCCACGACTGCCTCCGGTGACAACGGCAACGGGAGCGGAGTTTGAGGTATTCATGGTGCCCTTGAAGAGTGAAGAAATTAAAAAGTGAGACCCGGGCCGCTGGCCAACCAGCGCCTGTCAATCTCCTGGATGGAGCACACGCCACACAAACGCATGGTTCGCTCCAATTCGTCTTGAAGAATATCGAGGGCACGTCGAGCCCCCAACTCTCCGTGTGCAGTCACCCCGTACAAGGTGGGGCGTCCAATCAAAACACCGCCGGCCCCCAGGGCCAGCGCCTTGACGATGTCCTGACCGCGACGAACGCCACCATCGACCCATACAGGGACTCGCCCTGCAGCGCCTTGCACCACACCGGGCAAGGCATCCAGGGTGGCGATACCGCCGTCGAGTTGTCGTCCACCATGGTTGGAGACCACGATCGCATCAACCCCCAGTCGGCATAAGCGATCGGCATCCTCGGCGTGAACAACACCCTTGACGATCAGCTTGCGTGCCCAACGATCACGCAGGCGTTGCAGTCGCTCCCAATCGAACGAGGGGTCGTAACTGCGACCCACGGATGAAGCCAATGACCCCGCCGACTTGGCACTCGACTCCAGGCCCACCAAGTTCTCCATGACCGGAAAGCCCTCGCGCCATATCCGCATCCACCAGCGTGGATGGCAGGCGAAGTCCCACAGATTGCGGGTGGTGAATCGGAACGGCACCGAAAAATCGTTGCGATAGTCACGCTCGCGCTTGCCCCCCACCGGCAAGTCCACCGTGATCATCAAGGCCTCATAGTCGGCTGCGTGTGCACGTGCGATGAGATGCTCCAGAAAATCCTGGTTCTTGAGAATGTACGCCTGGAACCACAAACGACCTGGGGCCACTTGCGCAATGCGCTCGATGGAGGCCGTGGCCGACGTTGACAAGGTGTAAGGAATGCCCCGGTCGACGGCGGCCCGCGCAATGGCTTCATCTCCACCGGGATATCCAAAGCCAACCCCCCCTGTCGGCGCAATGGCCATGGGCAAACTCAAGGGCTGACCAAACAACTCGGTGCGGGTATGGACCTCGGCCACGTTTCTCAAGACACGGGGCACGAGGCGGTGACGCGCATAAGCCTCGCGGTTGTCTCGCAGCGTGCGCTCATCCTCAGCCCCACCCTCGAAAAAATCAAAAATGGCGCGGGGCAATCGACGGGCCGAGGCGGCGCGCAGATCGTCGATGGAATAGGCCACACGCGCCATCACTCAACACCCGTGTTCAATAACGCATCAGTTCAGATCGGCCTTGATGGCGGCCGCCTTGACCACACTCTCCCAGCGGTCGTGATCGCGCTTGAGAAAGGCCGCGAACTCGGTCGGGGTGTCCCCCACCACCACGGCCCCCAGCTTGTCCATTTGCTGGCGCACTTCAGGTTTGGCCAGCGCTTTGCTCATGGCGTCGTGCAAGCGATTGACGATGGCGTTGGGGGTTTTGGCGGGAGCCAGCAACCCGACCCACGGGGCTGTCTCTTCAAATCCGGCAAAGCCCACCTCGGACATGGTGGGTGCATCGGGAAACTGTGCCAGGCGTTTGGCCGTGCCCACCGCCAGCACGTTGATGCGCTTGGTCGCGTAGTGATCCGCGAGTCCGATCACCGGATAAAACATGAAATCCACGCGTCCTGACATGACCTCCAACAAAGCAGGACCGTTGCCCTTGTAAGGCACGTGCAGCATCTTGGCCTTGGCCAGTGTGCCCAGCAGCTCGGCTGCCAGATGACCGGATCCACCACCTCCAGAAGAGGCAAAGCTCACGGCTTCAGGACGCGAGCGGGCCTTGCGCAACAAATCGGCCATGGACTTGATAGGTGAATCGTAGGCCGTCACCGCCACCAAGGGCAGATTGGCAGCATTCGAGATGGGCACGAAATCGGTCTTGGGGTTGTAGCCCGCCTGCTCACCCAGCAAAATAGGATTGACGTTCAAGCCCAAGGATGAAAACAGCAAGGTGTAGCCATCGGGGGCCGCATTGCGCACTTCCCGGGTGGCAATCATTGCGCTGGCACCCGCTTTGTTTTCCACCACCACCGGCTGACCGAGGGTCACCGACATGTCCTTGGCCAACACTCGGGCGATGACATCGGTGGGACCGCCAACCGCGAACCCCACCAGCAACCGTATCTGGCGCTGGGGGTAGGCATCGTTAACTTGCCCCCATGCCGCCCATGAACTCAAGGCCAAGGCCAGCAACATCGCGCGGCGAGTGAATCGTTTCATGCAAACTCCTGTTGACTCAGAGGGTTCCGTTGGGAAAGTAGCGTGTCGCCATGACCTGGCAGCGCTTGATGTAGCGAGGTTCATCGGCACGGTAATCCGGCACCGCGTTGTGGACCGTTCCCATGTTGTCCCACATCAGCACATCCCCGACTTTCCAGCGGTGCTCGTACCGAAAACGAGCCTGCATCTGGTGTTGAAACAAAAATTCCAGCACCTCATCGCTCTCATCGGAAGGCAGTTCATTGATGCGCATCGAGTACCCCGGATTGGCGTACAGCACTGGGCGTCGGGTAATGGGATGGGTCAGAAAAATCGGGTGCGAAACCGGGGGCTTGGCCTGGCGCTGGGCCGGCGTCAAAGGCGGGCGGGTGCTGCCCGGCTTGCGGCGCATGTTGTCCCAGAATTTGGCAAAGTCGTGGGTGACCGTCATGCCCTGCAGTCGTTGCTTGAGCTCGGACGGCAGTTCCTCGTAGGCGGCATGCATGTTCAGAAATTGGGTGTTGCCCAGCGGCTGACCATCGCGATGCGGTATCTCCAGCCCATACAAGACATTGGCGAACGCGATCATGCGGCTGTAGGACATGTCGGTGTGCCAATCCTGCCCTGCGTCGCTCAAGCCCAAGGGGCGACCCTGTTCATCGCGCTTGTTGGACAAGATCATGACCTCGGGCAAAGCAGGGTCCTGATAGACATTGGCGACGTTGATCTCCAGTTCACCAAATCGTGCGGCAAATTGTTTGAGCGCCAAGGAACTGAGTTGTTGCGCGGGGAAACACAAGACCCCGTGCTGTCCCAACGCCTGCTCCACCGCCGAAAATTCATCCGACGACAGGGGCGCTGAGAGGTCCAGGTTCAGCACGCTGGCACCCAGGATGTCTCCACTGGGAACGATGTTCATGACCACCCTCAGGCCTTCTTCAACGCCCAGACCTGGGTCATGGATTCGCGCTTCATCAAGGGCTCACTCCATTGAGCGAGTGAGGGGTAGCGATTGCGCCAACCGAATTCCGGGAACCGCAAATCCAGGTACCACAGTGCGCAACCCACGGTGATGTGGCCAATGTCGAAAGACTGGCGACGCCCTGCCCCCTTGACATCCAACTCGCGCAAGCTGGTGTGAATCTTGTCCATCTGCCCAGCAGTCCAATCCGCCCAGCGAAGCGCTTCGGGACGGGCATTGTTTTCATAGCGAACCAACAAGGCGGCGTCCAGCAGGCCATCGCCCAAGGCCTGCCAGGTCAATGCCTCCCAGCGATCTGGTCCGTTGGCAGGAAACAGGCTGCCCGCTCCTTGGGCGTTGAGGTATTCGCAAATCACCCGGCTGTCATACAAGGCCACGCCCTCATCCGTCAGCAAGGTCGGGACTTTGCCCAGCGGGTTGTGAACAATGATCTTGGCATCGCGGTTGATCGGATTGGCAGCGGCGTCCAGCAATTCGATGCGCGTCCCCAGACCCACCTCGTGGGCTGTCACCAGGACCTTGCGGACATAGGGCGAATTGGGAGAGAAAAACAATTTCATGTAAGCGTCCTTGAAGAATGAAACAAGGGGGCAGCGGTCAATCGACCTTGGCACCCGACTCGGCGATCAGTTTGGCCCACATGGGAGCCTCTCTTTGATTTTTGGCCCGGAAGTCGTCTGGCGACGCGCTGGGGGCGGGGTCCATGCCTTGGGTGGCCAGTTTCTCGCGGATATCGGGCCTTTGCAACACCTTGACGGTGGCATCAAACAACTTGCGCACGGCTTCCGGGGGCGTTCCCGCTGGCGCGTACAGGCCAAATGAAAAACTGATGTCATAGCCGGGCAGGCCAGCCTCCTTCATCCCCATGATGCCGGGAATGGCTGCGGAACGGTTTTGGGTGGTGATGCCCAGGGCGCGGATTCGACCCGCACGCACCTGGGGCAAGACCACCGGCGAGGTTCCGAAAATGACCTGGGTATCGCCGGCGATCAGCGATTGAACCGCAGGTGCTCCCCCTTTGAAAGGGATGTGCAAAATATCCGTCTGACCGATGTTGTTGAACAAGATGCCGGCCAGGTGCGGCGTCGAGCCGTTGCCGCTGGAGCCAAAGTTGAGACGGCCTTTGTTCTGTCGCGCATAGGCCAACAATTCCTGGATGGAGTGAACCGGCAATTGGTTGTTCACCGCGATGATCATGGGGCCATCACCCAGCAGACTGATGGGGATCAGATCTTTCTCGATGTCATAGGGCAGCTTTTTGTACAACGCCTTGTTGATGTAGGGATTGCTGCCGACGTAGAGGGTGTAGCCATCGGCGGGTGCCTTGAGCACCACCTCGGCCGCCAGATTGCCCGCAGCGCCAGGTCGATTGTCGATGATGGCCGTTTGCCCCCACTCGCTGGCCACGGCTTCGCCAATGGTTCGGGTGACAAAGTCCCCCGACCCCCCCGGCGGATATCCCACCACAAAACGAATCGGCTTGACCGGATAGGCCTGGGCCAGTGCAGGGGCAGGCAAACCCAACACGCCTGAAGCCAGCCCCCACAGGAGGGCGCACAAGCCCCATGAGCGGCGCTTCACGAACAGTGTTTTCATGTGGACTCCTGGCGAGCGAAAAAAACCGGAGGTTCAGCGTCCCTGAAACTGGGGCGGGCGCTTTTGCGCAAAGGCTTCGCGACCTTCCTTGTAGTCACTGCTGTTGAAGCAAGCCAGGATCATGGCTTGTACTTTCTCCATGTCGCGATGATCCGGTTGACGGCCCAGCTCGAGCAGGCAGCGCTTGGCTGCCGCCAGGGTGAGCGGTGCATTGGTGCAAACCCCTTGAACATAGTCATCACAGACGGTGTCGAGATCCAGTGCCGGCACCACCTGTTTCACCAGGCCCATGTGGTGGGCATCGGCAGCACCAAAAATACGGGCACTGAAGAACAGATCAGCCGTGTTGGCCACGCCCATCACATCCACGAAACGCTTGACGCCGTCAAAGGCATAGCCCAAGCCCAAACGTCCGGCGGGCATGCGAAAGCGGGCGTCGTCAGAGCAAATGCGGATGTCACAGTTCAGCGCCAAGCCTAGCCCGCCGCCCATGCAGATGCCACGGATCTTGGCGATGGTCGGCTTGGGACACTCGAGCACGGCGGCGTATCCGGCCGCCGTGGCCAGGTTGTAAGCATCAGCGGCGTCGCCTTCACGACGGTCCTTGAATTGTGAAATGTCCGCACCAGAGATAAACGCTTTGTCGCCCTCTCCGGTCAACACCACGGCGCGGATATCGGGGTCGGCACCAAACTCAGCCATCACACGAGGCAGCGCACACCACATGTCGTAATTGACCGCATTGAATTTGGTGGGGTTGTCAAAGGTGACGACGCCCACATGGCCTTGCTTTTCATGGCGCAGCACGCCAACTCGTTCGGTTTCAGGGGAAGACATGAAAGTTCGCTTTCTTCAAAAATAAGCCGTGACAGAAACGGTAGAAAAATCCCTTGGCCAGGACAGGAAGGATCAAATGCGGTCGGTCAAGGAAACGATATCCAGACCTTCCGGCCCGGAACCACGGTACTGTTGACCCGTCAAGGGGTCATGGCCGGCGATGATGTGGTCCGGCGAGTCCGCCAGGGTCTCGATCAGCTCATAGCCTTGAAGCATCTCGGCCGTGTTGCTCACAATAGGAAATGGCGAGCGTTGCCGCAAATTGTCCAGGTAGTGAGAGGCATCCGAAGCCAGGACGATCCAGCCGCGTTGGGTATGCACACGAACAATTTGCAGGCCCTGGGTGTGCCCGCCAACCAAGTGCACTGTGATGCCTGGTCGCAACTCAAAGGCACCATCATGGAAAGCCACACGCTCCTCAAAATTGGCATGCACCAAATCGCAGACATCTCCGACGTCATAGGCATGTCGGCAAAACGCATGCCGCATCATCTTGCCGGTGGCGTAGGACATCTCGCGCTCTTGCAGGTGAAACCGGGTGTTGGGCAGCAGTCGGGTATTGCCCGCATGGTCGTAGTGCGCGTGGGTGATGATGGTGTCGCGGATATCTTCACGACGAATACCGGCCGCCTCCAATGACGCGATGGGACAGCGCAAGAAAGTACGCTTGCGTCGCTGAGCCGCCTCGGCCCCAAACCCGGTATCGACCAGAATGGTTTCGTCCCCCGAGCGAAGAAACCAGACAAAGTAGTCCATGGTTCTGGGCTCGTCGTGCAAATCGTGCGCAATGAAAATTTCCAGCCGACGGCGTTGCACCGTGGCATAGCGCAGGGCATAGGCTTCCCAGGTGGGCAGGCTCATGGTTTTTCCTTGATCTGTACAAAGTGGCACACGCCTGGCCGGACCTTCGTCCAGCCCGCGCGATACGCATGCAGCATGGCATTGTCACCGCCGAGGATACCCTGTCATGCCGCCACAGTCACCTAGACGATAGGGGCCGGGCTTACCAGTAGCCAAGGCCATGAAGCGTCTGCTTATAGTTGCGGACATCCAACGGCGCAGACTTTTTCATGACGATCAAAAACAAAGCCTGCATTGCAGGCATTTACGAACACCCTACCCGCAAAGCCCCGGACAAAACCGTGGCCCAGCTGCATGCCGAATGCGCACGCGGTGCCTTGGCCGATGCCGGCTTGAGCTTGCAGGATGTTGACGGCTATTTCTGCGCCGGGGACGCCCCCGGCATGGGCGCCAACAACATGGCCGACTATCTGGGGCTCAGGCTCAAACATGTCGACAGCACCGATACCGGCGGGTCCTCGTATTTGCTTCATGTTTCTCATGCGGCCCAGGCCATCGCGACCGGCAAATGCAACGTGGCCTTGATCACCCTGGCCGGTCGTCCCCGCAGCGAAGGCATGAGCGGAGTCACACCGCGCAACTTCAGCGTGCTGACCCCGGACATCCCCTGGGAAATGCCCTATGGCCCTGTGACCGTCAACATGTATGCGTTGGCCGCCGCGCGTCATATGCACGAATTTGGAACCACCCCCGAACAGCTGGCCTGGATCAAGGTGGCCGCCTCGCACCACGCTCAGCACAACCCCCATGCCATGCTGCGCGATGTGGTGACCGTTGAAGACGTGCTGAACTCGGCGATGATCTCGGACCCCTTGCACAAACTCGATTGCTGTGTGGTGAGCGATGGCGGCGGCGCCCTGATCGTCACCCGCCCCGAGATTGCGCGCCAACTGAAACAACCCGTGGTCAACGTGCTGGGGGCCGGTGAAACCATCAAGGGGCAAAACGGCGGCAAGGTCGATCTGACCTATTCTGGGGCCGCTTTTTCTGGTCCCCTCGCCTTTGCCGAGGCCGGCGTCAAACCCGCCGACATCCAATACGCGTCCATCTATGACAGCTTCACCATCACGGTGCTCATGCAGCTGGAGGATCTGGGGTTTTGCGCCAAGGGCCAAGGAGGATCATTCGTCGCCGATGGCAACCTGATTTCTGGGGTCGGCAAATTGCCCTTCAACACCGACGGCGGCGGCCTTTGCAACAACCATCCGGCTAACCGCGGCGGCATCACCAAGGTCATTGAAGCGGTACGTCAGCTGCGCGGGCAAGCCCATCCTGCCGTGCAGGTTCCCAACTGCCAGCTGGCCTTGGCCCACGGCACCGGTGGTCTGCTGGGCTCGCGCCACGGCAGCGCCACCCTCATCATGGAAAGGGTCTGAAATCATGCCCACCCCCTATCAAGACCGCCCCCTCTCCCCAGCCCTGATCGATGCCGCCACCGAGCCCTACTGGAAGGCCAGCCGCGAAGGCGTGTTGAAATTGCGTCGTTGCCTGTCCTGCCACGAACACCATTGGTATCCGCGTCCGGTCTGCCCGTTCTGCATGGGCGACACCGAATGGGTCGATGCCCAGGGCACTGGTGTCATCTACAGCGTCAGCGTCACCCGCAAAGCTGGCCCCACGCCCTATGCGATTGCCTATGTGGAACTCGATGAGGGCGTGCGCATGCTGACCAACATCGTGGACTGCGATCTCGACAGCCTTCGCATCGGACAGCCGGTGAAGGTATGCTTCAAACCCATGGAGGGCGGCGAACAGCTGCCCATGTTCACCCCTGCCTGAGAGTCACCATGAGCTTCACACCCCCTGCTTCCATTCCCCGCGCCACCCTCGGACACTCTTCCTTGAACGTGACCCGTATGGGTCTGGGCCTGATGTCCTTGTCGGGCATTTACGGAGACTCCTCGGACGACAACGGCATATCGGTGATCCACCATGCCCTGGACCGAGGCATTCAATTTCTTGACTCGGCCGACATGTATGGCTGGGGACATAACGAAGAATTGGTGGGCAAAGCCCTCAAAGGACGTCGACGTGACCAGGTGGTTCTGGCCTCCAAGTTTGGGCAAATCCGCCTTGACTCGGGCGGCAACGGCGTGAACGGTCGGCCCGAGTATGTGCAAGCGGCTTGCGAGGCCAGTCTGAAGCGACTGGGGCTGGAAACGATTGACCTCTACTATGTCCACCGCATCGACCCCTCGGTGCCGATCGAGGACACGGTGGGCGCCATGTCGCGCCTGATCGAGCAAGGCAAAGTGCGTGCGCTCGGCCTGTGTGAAGCCAATCCGGCCACCATTCGCCGGGCCCATGCGGTTCACCCACTCTCCGCCATTCAAACCGAGTATTCCTTGCTCTATCGCCAGGAAGCCGAGGAAACCTTGAAAACCACACGCGAGCTGGGCATCTCCTTTGTCGCCTATTCGCCATTGGGCCGAAGCTTGTTGACCGGCACGGTGCATTCGGCCGAGGAAGTGGCGCAAGACCGGCGCAAGGACCATCCCCGTTTCGCGCCTGAGAACCTGCAACGCAACAACGAACTGGTCGCCGTGGTGGAACGTGCGGCCCGAGACAAGGGGTGTACGAGCGGACAACTGGCGCTGGCCTGGTTGCTGGCGCAGGGGGATGACATCCAGGTCATTCCAGGCACCAAGCGGGCACAACGCGTCGATGAAAACCTCGGCGCCCTCAACGTTTCACTGAGTGCCGATGAAGTTGCTGCCTTGTCCCGCGCCATCCCCGCGGGTGCGGCTGCCGGGCTGCGCTATCCGGCGGGCGGCATGAAGGGCGTCTACCTGTGATGCTCGGTGTAAACCACGATACTCACTGAGCACCGTTTTTGCTTAAATGGACTGGATCAACGGATCCGCACAGTTGCGTGTTCGTGTCGAAAGGAATTTGAATGGCGTCAGTGTCGATTGACGGAGTACAGAAGTACTTTGGTCAAACCCACATCATCAAGGGGGTCTCGGTCGAGATCGAAGATGGTGAGTTCTGTGTTCTGGTGGGTCCTTCCGGTTGCGGCAAGTCCACGCTCTTGCGCATGATTGCCGGTTTGGAGGAAATCACCGGCGGCACCATCAGCATCGGTAACAAGGTCGTCAACAAGATGCCCCCGAAAGAGCGGGACATCGCCATGGTGTTCCAGAACTATGCCTTGTACCCGCACATGACGGTGCGTGACAACATGGCTTTTTCACTCATGCTGGCCAAGCAAGCTCAGTCGGTCATCGATGAACGCGTCAGCAAGGCGGCCGCCATTCTGGGCCTGAACGATCTGCTCACGCGGTTTCCGCGCCAACTGTCGGGCGGGCAGCGACAGCGCGTCGCGATGGGCCGCGCCATCGTGCGCGACTCGCAGGTGTTCCTGTTCGATGAACCGCTGTCCAACCTGGACGCCAAATTGCGCGTGCAGATGCGAACTGAAATCAAGGAACTGCACCAACGGCTTCGCACCACATCCATCTACGTGACCCATGACCAGATCGAAGCGATGACCATGGCCGACAAAATCGTGGTCATGCGCGATGGTGTGGTCGAACAAATCGGCTCGCCGCTGGAGCTCTACGATCGACCCGCCAATCAGTTTGTGGCTGGTTTCATCGGTTCGCCCTCCATGAATTTTTTGCCTGGTCGCATTCGCGGTGGTCAGGTCCAATTGGCCAGCGGCGACTGTCTGCCCATACCCAGCACATCGCGCGCCACCGAGGGGCAAGAGGTCATCTACGGCACCCGTCCGGAACACATCGAGATGGCCCACGGCAGCGATGGCATTCCAACCGATGTGGTGGTGGTTGAACCCACGGGTGCAGACACCCAGGTCTACACCAAGATCGCTGGCGTCGAGGTCACCAGCGTGTTCCGTGAGCGCTATGACTTCCGTCCTGGCGAAACCATTCGACTGCGACCCGATTCCGAGCGCGCGCACTTGTTCGATGCCGCCAGCGGCCGTCGACTGGCTGCTTGAGCTCACAACACCCTTTCCCACTGAACCGACACCCGGACCCTTTTCTTCCATTTTTTCAGAGGAGACAACATGACACATCCATCACGTCGAACACTTATCAAAGGCACATCTGCAGCTGCAGTGGTGTCTGCAACCGGTCCCTTGTTCTGGGTCCAAAACGCGCACGCTCAATGGAACAACACGCCGGAAAAAGGCGCCAAGCTGCGGGTGCTGCGCTGGAGCCGCTTTGTACAGGGCGACATCGACGCCTACATGGCCAACGTGAAAAAATTCACCGAGAAAACCGGCATTGAAGTTCGCGTCGACAACGAGGGCTGGGAAGATGTACGACCGAAAGCCGCGGTGGCGGCCAACACCGGTGCCGGCCCGGACATCATTTTGTCGACCAACGACGACGCCAACATGTACCCGGACAAACTGCTCGACCTCACCGACGTGTGCGAGTACCTGGGCAAGAAATACGGCGGCTGGTATGCCTCGACCGAGACCTACCTCAAGCCCGATGGCAAAAAGTGGATTGCCATGCCCCTGGGCTGTGCTGGCTCCATGATGGTGTATCGCGACAGCCATATCAAGGCGGCTGGCTTCAACAGCTTCCCCAAGGACACCGATGGTTTCCTGCGCCTTTTCAAGGCCTTGAAAGAAAAAGGCACACCGGGCGGTATGGCCCTGGGCAATGCCACCGGCGACGGCGGCTGGACCCACTGGCTGATCTGGGCCTTTGGCGGTTCGCTGGTGGACAAGAACAACAAGGTCATCATCGACAGCGCCGAAACGCTCAAGGCCTTGGAATATGCCAAGGAGCTCTATGCGTCCTTCGTGCCCGGCACCCTGTCCTGGCTCGACCCGCACAACAACAAGGCCTTCCTGGACGGTCAGATCAGCGCCACCAACAACGGCATCTCGGTCTACTACGCCGCCAAGAACTCTGCCGATCCGAAGATCAAGGAAATGGCGGCAGACATCAACCATGCCAACTTCCCCATCGGACCGGTGGGTGTGCCAACCGAATTCCATCTGTTCTTCAACCAGATGGTCATGAAGTACACCAAGTACCCCAAGGCGGCCAAAGAGTTCTTGCGCTTCATGATGGAGCAGGAACAGTATGGAGCCTGGCTGCAAGGCGCTGGCGGCTACATTTCCCATCCGCTGCGTGCTTACGAAGCCAACCCGGTCTGGACCGTGGACCCCAAGCACACCCCGTACCGCGACGCCACCAAGAACATGCGTCCCGCCGGTTACGCGGGCAAGCTGGGCTATGCATCGGCCGGCGCCATGGCAGACTTCATCGTCTCCAACATGGTGGCTGAAGCCGCCTCGGGCGCGAAAACGCCCAAGGAAGCGGCTGAGCGCGCGCAAAAGCGTGCCGAGCGTTACTACAAGGTCTGATGGATGCATCACCCTGTCGCGCCCCGTGGTTGTGACAGGGTGATGTCCTGATATCGAAAACCCGTTTTCTCTCTTTGTGTCTCCCGCGCCGGGTATCCGGCTCTAGCCATGCTGCAATCCATTCAAAACAGTCGTAACGCCCTGGGCTTTTTGTTCATGCTGCCCGCGGCCGTGCTGCTGCTGCTGTTCCTGACGTATCCCCTGGGTTTGGGAGTCTGGCTGGGCTTTACCGACACCAAAGTGGGGCGGGCGGGCGAATGGGTCGGGCTGGAGAACTATGCTTTTTTATGGGATGACTCGGTCACCCGGTTGGCGCTGTTCAACACGCTGTTCTACACCTTCATCGCCAGTATTCTGAAATTTTTCCTGGGGCTGTGGCTGGCGATTTTGCTCAACGAGCGAATTCCCTCCAAAACCTTCTTTCGCTCCATCATTCTGTTGCCCTACATCGTTCCCACCGCGCTCTCGGCCCTGGCGTTCTGGTGGCTCTACGACTCTCAGTTCTCCATCATCAGCTGGGTGCTGGTGAAGATGGGATGGATCGACCACTACATCGATTTTCTGGGCGAGCCCTGGAACGCCCGTTGGTCGGTCATTGCCGCCAACGTATGGCGCGGGGTACCCTTTGTCGCCATCACCTTGCTGGCCGGTTTGCAGACGATTTCACCGTCGCTGTATGAAGCCTCGGCGATCGATGGCGCCAGTGGCTGGCAACGTTTCCGGCACATCACCCTGCCCCTGCTCACCCCCATCATTGCCGTGGTGATGACCTTCTCGGTTTTGTTCACCTTCACCGACTTTCAGCTGATTTACGTCATCACCCGTGGCGGGCCCTTGAATGCCACTCACCTGATGGCCACCCTCTCCTTCCAACGCGCCATTTCAGGCGGCGCCCTGGGCGAAGGGGCGGCCATCGCCATTGCCATGGTTCCCTTCCTGCTGGCGGCCATTCTGTTCAGCTACTTCGGATTGCAGCGCCGTGCGTGGCAACAAGGCGGCTCGGACCAATAAGCCTTTGCCATGTCAGCATTCTCTTTTTTCAAAACGCCACAAAACACATGAGTTCCCAAGACGACGGCACCCAAGGCATGGGGTATCTGGACACCTCTGCCAAACGCTGGGTAACCATTTACCTGCCACTGGGCATTTTCGTGTTCGTGCTGCTGTTCCCGTTTTACTGGATGGTGATCACCTCGTTCAAGCCCAACACGGAATTGTTGTCGCGTGACGGCAATCCGTTCTGGGTGATTCAGCCCACCCTGGCGCACTTCAAAAAATTGCTGTTCGATACCGCCTACCCTGAGTGGTTGTGGAACACCATCGTGGTGTCGGTCGTGGCCACCTTTGTCTCCTTGGCCTGTTCGGTGCTGGCGGCTTATGCGATTGAGCGGCTGAGATTCAAAGGCTCGAAGCAAACCGGTCTGGGCATTTTTCTCGCCTACCTGGTTCCACCGTCCATTCTGTTCATCCCACTGGCCACCATCGTGTTCAAGCTGGGGCTGTTTGATACCCGTTGGGCGCTGATCCTCACCTACCCCACCTTTCTGATCCCGTTTTGCACCTGGCTCCTGATGGGCTACTTTCGCTCCATCCCTTACGAGCTGGAAGAGTGTGCACTGATCGATGGCGCCACCCGCTTTGAAATCCTGGTGAAAATCATTCTGCCCTTGGCGGTGCCTGGGTTGATATCCGCCGGCATTTTTGCCTTCACACTGTCCTGGAATGAATTCATCTATGCGCTGACCTTCATTTCTTCATCGGAAGAAAAGACGGTGCCGGTGGGGGTAGTGACTGAACTGGTGGAGGGTGATGTCTACCATTGGGGGTCACTCATGGCGGGGGCTCTGCTGGGGTCCTTGCCCGTGGCGGTGATGTACTCGTTCTTTGTCGAGCACTATGTGTCGGGCATGACCGGCGCCGTCAAGGAATAAGCCTGGCCACCCAGGCTGCGTGGCCTCTGAAGTCCGCCTTGCTCAGGGCCGCCAGGTGGAAGGCTGAATGTGTGGAACCGTCGCCTGTCGACGTGACAACCAATACTGGTAGGGCGGCGGAACCAACGCAAACTCGGGGTCGCAACCCAGTTTGCGTGCAGCATCCAAGGCCCAATTGGGGTTGTAAAGCATCTCGCGGGCCAAGGCGATCAAGTCGGCCTGACCTTGCTGCAAAATGCGCTCGGCCTGTTCCGCATAGACGATCAGACCCACGGCCATGGTAGCCACCCCCGATTCACGTCGAATCTGCTCGGCGTAGGGCACCTGGTATCCCAAGTCGGGACTCGCCGCACCTGTCGGGGGCTTGCCCAGCATGCCGCCCGAGCTGCAATCAATCACATCCACCCCCAGGGGTTTGACCAGGCGTGCCAGGGCTGCGCTTTGGGCGGGTCCCCAACCCGCATCGTCTTCGGCGGAGAGCCTCAAGAACAAGGGTTTATGCGCCGGCCAATGGGCACGCACACTCTCGACCACTTCGCACACAAGACGCATGCGATGGGACTCTGAGCCACCGTAGGCGTCAGTGCGCTGGTTGGCCAGCGGTGACAGAAATTCATGCAGCAAAAATCCATGGGCGCCATGGATTTCAAGGACATCAAAGCCTGCCTGATCGGCCCGCTCGGCCGCCTGCCCCCAGGCGTTCACCACATCGGCGATTTCTGTCAGGCTGAGTGCGCGCGGAACGGGTGAGTGTTCGTCGGCGGCCAGGGCACTGGGGGCCACCAACTCCCACGCATCCCAATCTGCCACGGCTGCGCCGGTGGTGGCGCGGTCCAAGGGCCGCCCACCTTCCCACGGGCGCTGACAGCGGGCCTTGCGCCCGGAGTGCCCCAATTGAATGCCAGCAGCAGCGCCGCCAGCATGAATCAACTGAACCACGCGTTGCAACCCGGGGATGAATCGGTCGTCCCACAAGCCCAGATCTCCCACGGTGCCACAGCCGCGCCGCTCCACCTTGGTCGATTCCACCATGACCAGTGAGACGCCACCCACCGCGTAGCGGCCATAGTTCATGACGTGCCAATCGGTGGCCATGCCCTGCTCGGCCGAGTACTGATGCATGGGTGCCACCACCACCCGGTTTTTCAGGTTCAGCCCACGGATGGCAAGCGGGCTGAAGAGCAAGGGCGTATTCACAATCGCTCAGATGCGAGCGACCACTCGACCAATCACCGTGCCTTGCTTGAGCTGATCCAGCACCCCCGAGACCTCTTCGAGCGAACAAATGCCGGTGGGGATGGGCTTGATCTTGCCAGCCTGGGCCAGTTGGACCACTTCTTTGAGTTCTTGCAGAGAACCCACATACGAGCCCTGAATGGTCAAGGCACGTTGTGCGGTTGGCACCAAGGACAGCGGGATCTCGCCACCGAACAAGCCGACCACCACATAGCGACCGCCTTTGCGCAGCACGGCCAGTCCCAGGGTGGCCGTGGACTCGGCGCCAACAAAGTCGGCCACGCCCCACACGCCACCGCTGAGGGCCATGAGCTTTTCCGGTGTCTCGGCTTTGGATGGGTCAAACACCTCCTTGGCCCCGACTTCACGAGCGGCATCCCACTTCTTCGTGTCGATGTCGCAGACCGCGATGTTCTCGTGGCCCAAGGCACGCAACATCGAGATGGCCATCAAGCCCAAACCTCCCGCGCCCATCAACACGATCCAGTCTTTGGGCGAACAGGGCATGAGCTTGCGCACGGCGCTGTAGGTGGTCAGACCCGAGCAAGCCAGGATCGGGGCAAACGCTGGGTCGATGCCGGTGGCATCCACCAGGTATTTGGGATGCGGCACGATCATGTGATCCGCGTAACCGCCCGACTTTTGAATGCCCAGGTAACGCGGCGTCGCGCACCAGTTGTCCTGCTCCTCCTGGCAGCGAGCGCAAGTGCCGCACCCAGTCCAGGGATAAACCAAGCGGTCTTGTCCGATGGGGACGTCCTGCGCCTGTGGGCCGGCCGATAACACAGTGCCATAGGGTTCATGGCCCATGGTGATGGGCGGCTTCATGCCGCGCTGAGACATGTGGAATTTCTTGCCTCCACCCAGATCGAAATAGCCGTCACGGATATGCACATCCGAGTGGCACACGCCACAGTACTTGACCCGGATCAGCACCTCTGTCCCCTGGGGTTGCGGCGTTTCCCGCAGTGCCTTCTGCAGCGGTTGTCCCCAGTCGGTCACGTCGTAGCTGATCATCGTCTTGTCCTCTCATGTGGTGATGGTGAATCGGCCAATTCTGCGTGGGAGGTCGGCATTTGGCAAGTCGAGAGCATCGCCAAGCCGACCCCGTGTCCCCTTGGCAACACCCGGGTCTGACCCCGTCTCGTCAACCCACGCCGTTTCGCACGACAATGGAACGCATGATGAATGGCGCCGAAAGTCTGGTTCGCACCCTGGTTCACAACCAGGTCGATATTTGTTTCACCAATCCAGGCACCTCCGAGATGCATTTTGTGGCGGCCCTGGACAAAGTGCCCGGCATCCGCTGTGTGCTCGGTCTGTTTGAGGGGGTGGTCACCGGGGCAGCCGATGGCTATTACCGCATCGCCGATCGACCTGCCGCCACATTGTTGCACCTGGGGCCTGGTCTCGCCAACGGGCTGGCCAACTTGCACAACGCACGCAAGGCCGGCTCCGGTATTGTGAACATCGTGGGTGAACACGCTGGGTATCACATCGCCTACGATGCCCCACTGACTTCCGATATCGAGGGCATTGCGCGCCCCATGTCCCATTGGGTCCAGACCAGCCGTTCGGCTTTGGATGTGGCGCAGGACGGTGCGCGCGCCATCACCGAGGCCCGGACCGCCCCTGGCCGCATAGCCACCTTGATCCTGCCTGCCGACACTGCCTGGAACACCGGCGGTGCCGTCTGCACAGCGGCCCCTCCACCCCAACGCGCCGCCTGTGATGACGATGCCCTGGAGGCAGCCGCCCGGGCACTCGAAGCCTTGGCACCTCAGGCGGGACGCTGTGCCTTGTTGCTGGGTGGCATTGGAACGCGCAACCCGGCGCTGGAATGGGCGGGGCGCATCTCGGCGCGCACCGGTTGTGCCGTGCTGAGCGAATACAACGTGCCACGTACCGAACGGGGTGCCGGGCGCGTGCGAGCCCGCCGTGTGCCCTACGCGGTCGACCCTGCCTTGGCCATGCTGGCCGAGTTCGACACCCTCATCCTGGTGGGCAGTCGGGTGCCGGTGGCTTTCTTTGCCTATCCCAACAAGCCCAGCGTGCTGATACGTCCCGACACCCGGGTGATTGATCTGGCCCGGGTGGACCAGGACATCCCGGCGGCCCTGGAAGCGCTGGCGGAGCGTTTGAAGGCGCGCGACCTGGCTCCCGCCGGTGTGGCCCAAGCCAGCGCATCGCTGAGTCTCAGCGCCCTGCCGACCGGCAAGCCCGACCCACTGGGGATTGGCCAAGTGCTGGCGGCGGTGTTGCCCGAACACGCCATCGTGGTCGACGAGTCGGTCTCGACCGGTCGCGGTTTTGAAGCCCCGACCGCCGGTGCACAGCCCCACGACTGGCTCAATGTCATGGGCGGCGCGATTGGATTTGGCTTGCCCTCTGGTGTCGGGGCTGCCATTGCAGCGCCCGACCGACCCGTCATCGTCCTGGAAGGGGATGGCAGTGGCATGTACACCGAGCAGGCTTTGTGGACCATGGCGCGTGAAAGCCTGAATGTGAAAGTCGTGGTGTTTGCCAACCGGGCCTACCAAATCCTCAAGGGCGAACTCAGTCAGGTGGGTGCTGGCACCCCAGGTGAGCGGGCCCGCGACATGTTGACCCTGGACCGCCCGCACCTGGATTGGGTGTCGCTGGCACGCGGGCATGGCGTACCGGGCCGGCGGGTTGACACACTGGAAGGGTTTGCTCAAGCGCTGGCTGAAGCACTGGCCACGCCTGGTCCGGTTCTGATCGAAGTCTTGATGTGAAAAAAATCTTCTACGGATGGAAGATGGTGGCCGCGGCCGCCAGTATTCAGTTCATCCAGGCCATGATGCTGCACCAGGCCTTCGGCGCCTACCTGGCCGTGCTGATTGAAGAAAAGGGCTGGAGCAAGACATCGGTCTCTGGCGCCTCGGCACTGCAGTCCATGGAGTCGGCCATCATCGGTCCCCTGCTGGGCTGGTTCATTGACCGATTCGGAGCGCAGGGCATCATCAAGGTGGGCATCGTTCTGTTCGGTGTGGGCTTCATGTTGCTGAGCCAAATCGACACGCTGGCGGGGCTCTACACCGCCGTGATCGTGATCGCCATTGGCTCGACGATGGCCGGTTTTTTTCCGCTCAATGTCGCCGTCATCCAGTGGTTTGAAAAGAAGCGTGCGCGTGCCTTGTCCATGGTGGGACTGGGTCTGGCCCTGGGCGGCATCTTTGTCCCGGTGGTGGCCTGGAGCATGCAACATTTCGGCTGGCGCTCCACCGCCTTTGGCTGCGGCGTGCTGGCCATTGTGGTGGGCTTTCCCATGGCCTTGGTGTTCAAGCGCCGCCCCGAAGACCATGGCGAGGTGATCGATGGGCATGACCATGCCCAAAGCGTCGCGGCCGAGCAGGCCAACCAGAAAGACGAACCGGATCACCAATTCACCGCCCGTGAAGCGCTGCGCACCCGCGCCTTCTGGCTGGTCTCCATGGGGCACGGTCTGGCCCTGGTGGTGGTCACTGCCGTGAACACCCATGCCATCAATCACATGCGCATCTCCCTGGGCTACACCGTGGCACAGGCATCCTTCTTCATCACATTGATGACCTTGTCACAAGTGGCTGGGGTGTTGACCGGCAGCGTCATTGGCGACCGTGTCAACAAGACCCGTGTGGCAGCGATGTGCATGCTGATGCACGCGGTCGGGCTGCTCATGTTGACCTATGCCGCCGGGCCTTTGCTCTTGGTGGGTTTTGCGCTCCTGCATGGATTTGCCTGGGGGTTGCGCGGCCCCTTCATGCAAGCCATCCGGGCCGATTATTTCGGACGCCGCTCGATTGGCATGATCCTGGGGCTCTCGGCCTTGATCACCGCCGTTGGGCAAGTGGTCGGGCCGATGCTGGCAGGAATGATGGGCGACGCCACTGGCGACTACTTGTTGGGCTTCACGGTACTGTCGATGTTGGCTGCGGCGGGCTCAATCCTCTTCTGGATTGCCCGACGCCCACCCACTCCCGCATCGAGCTGAGCCCTCACCGCCATTCAGCCGCACAAATCTGGCGAGCTTTTGTTTGCGCCAGCATCAAGCCGGTTGCGGCTGTTGCGCACGTCGCCACAGCTGCGAAACCACCGCCACCGCCACCATGACCAACCCTGCCACATCGCTGATGCCTGAGGGATAGACCAGCGCGAAGCCAGCCAGGATCAACAGCAATCGCTCCAAGCCAGTGGTCTTCAACCAGGCCCAGCCTTGAAAGCCTGCCGCGATGGAGGCAATGCCCAGCGCTGCGGTCAGGGTGACCAGCACAATCGACCCCCAAGGCGCAGCCGCCAGCGCCTTGGTAGACCCCATCAGCAGCAGGCCTTGACCACTGGGGTCCAGCACAAACATGAAGGGCAAGAGGAAGGCGGGCACGGTGTATTTCCAGCATTGCAAGGTGGTCTTGTACGGGTCGCCGCCCGTGATGGCGGCGGCAGCAAAGGGTGACAGCGCAGTCGGCGGAGACACTTCAGACAACACCGCGTAATAAAAAATGAACATGTGGGCGGCGAACTCGGGCACCCCCAGTTTGGTCAGGGCCGGCGCGGCAATGACAGCGCAGATGATGTAGGAAGCGGTCACGGGCACCGCCAACCCCACGATCCACACCACCAAGGCCGAATAAATGGCAGTCAGCAACAGAGACCCCGCCGCGTAATCGATGACGATGGAACTGAACTTGAGCCCCAGCCCCGTCAGCGTCACCACGCCCACGATGATGCCGGCGCCGGCACAGGTGGTCGCCACATTCAGCATGCCCACCGATCCCGCCTCCAGGGCCTTGAACAAGGGCGCTCCCCACAGGCGTTGGAGAAAACCCGTTGAAGACGCCTGGAACAAGTCACGCGGAATGAGGGTGGTGTCCGAACGCAAGAGGCTGGTCACGAACGACACCACCGTGGCCCAGAACACGGACAAGGTTGGCGAAAAACCCCACATCATGAAGACCACGATGGAAATCAGCGACAAAAAATGGAACCAGTAACGACGGGCCAGGTTCCAGACCGTGTCCACGGCTTCAATGGCACTGTCCTTCATGCCGTACTTGCGGGCATCGATCTCGACCATCAAAAACAAGGCCAGGTAAAACAAGCCCGTTGGGATGATGGCCATCAAGAGCACATCGAGATACGAGATCTTCAGGAACTCGGCGATCAGAAAGGCCGCCGCCCCCAGCACAGGTGGAGAAATGATGGCACCCAACCCGCCCGCCGAGAGCAGTCCCCCGGCCGCATTGCGCTCGTAGCCCACTTTGGACAGCATCGGGTATGCCACCGCCCCAAGGGTCACCGTGGTGGCAACCCCGGAGCCCGAGGGGCCGCCCAACAGGAAGGACGCCAGCACCACCGTGCGGCCCGCACTGGAGGACTTGCCGCCCATGGCCGCAAATGAAAAGTCGATATAGAACTTGCCGGCGCCTGAATACTGCAGGAAGGCGCCAAAAATCGTGAACAAAATGATGAGCGAGGCCGACACATCAATCGCCACGCCGTAGATGCCTTCCAGCGTCATGTAAAGCACGCCCACCAATCGACCCACCTCATAGCCTTTGTGGGTCCAGGGTGCCGGCAACAAGGGACCCGCCAAGGCATAAGCCATGAAGGCGATGGTGATGATGGGCATCACCCAGCCGCTGGTGCGGCGCATGCCCTCCAGCACCAGCACGATCAGGCACAAGCCCAACAAGATGTCGAGTGAATTGGGCAGCGTGTTGCGATCGGTGAAGTCGTCACCGCCCTGAATGAGGTACCAAACCACCGCCACCGAGAGCGCGGCCGCGATCCAGTCCCACCACATGATGCGGTGGCGGTAGCGCGCGCTGACCGGAAAAATAAGAAAGCACAAAAACAGCACCATGCCCACGTGCATCGGGCGCAGGGTTTGCGTCGGAACGATGGCGTAGGCGGTGTAGAGATGGAACACCGACATCGCCACCGCCAGCGCGGTGATGAGTACGGCCAACCCGCCCTTGAACTTGTTCGCGGCACCCTCTTCCGCTTCGATGAATTCCTCGGCTTTGGCGAGCGAGGCCTGGCTGACCTCGTGCTCGTTGAGGGGGCTGGCGGGCGTGGTCGAACCGGTCATGGCGTGATCTTGATGCCTTTTTCAGCGAAGTAGCGAATGGCCCCCGGATGGAAGGGCACCGGGGAGCCAGAGGCCTTCTGGTTCTCCAGCTTGAAGTTGGCGGCCTCTTTGTGCACCGCCACCAGATCATCCTTCTTCTCGAACACCGTCTTGACAATGTTGTAGGCCGTCTTCTCATCCATGTTTTCGTGCGCCACCAGGATGTTCATGACCGTGGCTTGCTTGTTGTCTGCTTCCATGCCTTTGTAGACGCTTTTGGCAATCACGTCCTCGACGTAGAGGTTGCCGTACTTCTTGTTCATGGCCGCCACCGCTTCGGCATGATCGATCATCTTGATCTTGGTCCCCGGGGTGTTGGCCAAATCCGTCACCGCCGCCGTGGGCAGACCGCCGACCCAGAAGAAGGCATCGATCTTGCCATCCTTGATGGCATTGACCGATTCAGCCACGCCCAGGCGCTCACGCTTCATATCCTTGTCCTTGTCCAGGCCTGCCGCCTCGATCAAACGAAAGGCCATCACCTCGGTCGCGCTGCCAGGCGAGCCGGTGGACACGCGCTTGCCTTTCAGATCGGACATCTTACTGACCCCGCGCCCCTCAACACTGACCACATGCATGCGGTTCGGATACATGACGACCAGGGTGCGCAGCAACACCTTGTTGCCATTGAATTTGTCGACCCCTTGATAAGCGTCCTGGGCCGCATCGGACATGACCATGCCGAGGTACGGTTTACCGGTGCCCACCAGTTTGAGGTTGTCCACCGAACCACCGGTGACCTCGGCCGTGGCTTGCATGCCGGGAATATTTTTCGTCAACACCGCCGCCATGCCGCCACCCAACGGGTAGTAAACCCCTCCGGTGCCGCCTGTGGCGATGGAGATGTTTTGCGCCGAAACACCACCGGCCAGCAGTGTGCCCAGCAAAACCGGGGCAATCAATCGTTTCCATTGAATCATGATGTCAGTCCTCGTCGTGAATGTTGTAAAAGATGCCGTCAAATGGGAGAAAGGTTAACAGTAAGAACCGACGCGAGCGATCGGTAATTGTGCGTAGGCATGCAGCCATGCCCCCTCAGAGGCCAGGGCTGATAGACGGCTGCATCAGCCCAACGCTGCCAAGCGCCGAGTCTGCCGCGCGATCAGTCGTTCAATGTCTGCCACATCCGCCGCCGACAGCTTCGGGCCAGGTTTGCGTACTGCGTCCGAAGCGATGACACCACGCTTGGCAAAAATGTATTTGCGAACGGCCAAACCCACATTGGCTTGCTGTTCGTAACGGGCCAGCGGCAGATAAGCATCAAACAGGTCGTGCGCTCGCTCGACATCACCCTGGGCATGGGCGGCACACACATCCACCATCATTTCAGGATAGGCAAATCCGGTCATGGCGCCATCGGCACCACGGCTCAACTCCTCGGGCAAAAACAAACCGCCTCCGTTGCCGGTCAGGATGGACACGCGCGGCACCTCGCCGCGATCGCTGGCGGCCCGGATGGCGCTCAGCTTGGCCAGGCCTGGACAGTCCTCGTGCTTAAGCATCACGCAACGGGGCGAGTTTTTGAGGATGCGCAAGATCACGGACGTCGACATCTGCACCGTTGTCGACACCGGGTGGTCTTGCAACACCCAGGGGGTGTCGGCACCAAGGGTTTCGTTCACCATTTCGAAATAGGCCACGATCTGGTCATCGGTGCGCACCGAGGCTGGCGGCGCGACCATGACACCGGATGCGCCCAGGTCCATGACACTGCGGGTCAATTCGCGCATGGGTGCAAAGCCTGGCGCCGACGCACCGACCACCACGGGCACCTTACCCTGGACACGTTGGAGCACCTGCTTGACAAATTGCACCGATTCATCTGCCGTCAGCTTGGTGGCTTCGCCCATGATGCCCAACAAGGTCAACCCCGTCACACCGGCTTCGAGGCAAAAGTCAACCATGCGGTCCGTGCTGGCCAGGTCCAACGCGCCTTGATCGGTGAACGGGGTGACACAGATCAGGTACACGCCACGAGCGCTGGTATCCAGGGTTTTCATCGGAAGTCCATCTTTTCAATAAACAGGCAGAAACTGTACCCCAGCCTGCCTGTTGCCAGCGGGACAGCCCCGTCAAGCCCCGACATTGCAGAATGGAATTATGTCTGCATCCTCGATGAAATGGGTCACTTGCTGGGTGGGCTCGGTCCAGGGCCCCTACCCCTGCGGGAATCCCTCCGCCCAACCCCTGATGAGTGGTGTGTTCCCGCATCCTGAAGCAGGGGCCTGTGATCAATCCTTTCGCATGATCGTGCGCCCGGACATCTGGGGTCCCCAAGTTCGTATTCGCTTGTCCAATGCCATGGGCACGCGAGCGGCGACCTTCAGCCATGTTTTTGTCGGCATCCAACAAGGCAGCTCCGAGGTGTTGCCAGGCACGCATCGACCCGTTCGCTTCAAGGGTCAAGCCGAGGTCGTTGTACCGCCCGGCGCATCGGCCTGGAGCGATCCTGTCGACCTGCCCGATGTGCACGCCCAGAGCCTGCGCTGGCTGGACGGACGCAAGCTGGCCGTGAGCTTTCATGTCCCGCACGCCAGCGGCCCCATGACCTGGCATGCCAAGGCACTCAACACCTCCTACATCACCTCGCCCGGCAGCGGACCGCGCAGCCAGCACGAGGAAGAGTCGGCATTCAACTACACCACCACCTCCTGGTTCTTTCTGGATGCGGTGGACATGATGGCCCCGGCAAACACCCGTGTGTTGGTGTGTTTTGGCGACTCGATCACCGATGGCACGGGATCGACCCTGAATGGAGACGATCGCTGGCCTGATGTGCTGTCTCGTCGTTTGCGCCGACACTTTGGGCAGCCAGTCGTGGTGGTCAATGCCGGCATCGGCGGGAATCAGGTCATCGGACCGGCCCATTACTCCCCTGCCTCTCCTTATCCTGGCGGACCGTCAGCACTGATGCGACTGGAGCGCGATGTCCTGAGTCTGTCGGGCGTGAGCACCGTGATATGGCTTGAAGGCGTGAACGATTTCAGTCGTAACGGGAACGCGTCTGTGGAGGCGGTGGCTCAAGGCCTGCAGGTGGGCGTGCAACGCCTGCGCCAACATCTGCCGGGTGTGAAAGTGCTGGGAGCCAGCGTGGTAACGGCCCTGGGCAGCACCAGCGCGGCGCACGGCTTTCCTGAACAAGACGACAAGCGCAGGGCACTCAATCAATTCATTCGCACCTCGGGTGTCTTTGATGGCGTGATTGAATTCGACCCGGTGATCCTGGACCCGCAAACATCGGGCATGAAGCCCGAGTACATCCACGACACCACCGTGGGCGGGCCCGGTGACCAACTGCATCCCAACCGATTGGGCTACCAGGCCATGGGCCAGTCCATTGATCTCTCATTACTCTCATGACTGTTCACACACTCAAACGCCCCTCTCCCGTTCACTCCACCGACGCCATTGATCCCGTAGCGCTAGCACGCGTGCACCTGGCCGCCGCACACCGCCTGGCGGTGCTGGATGGATTTGACGAAGGCATTGACAACCACTTCACCCTGCGTGTGCCTGGACGCGAAGGGCAATACATGATCCTGCCGTTCGGCCTGCATTGGTCCGAGGCCCGCGCCAGCGACATGATCATTTTTGATGAGCAGGGTCGAACGCTGGAGGGAGAAGGCGATGTGGAATTGTCGGCCCTGTGCATCCATGCACCCATGCACCGAATCACCGGTGCCGAGGTGATCCTGCACACCCACCAGCCTTGGGCCACCGCCCTCAACCTGCTGGAAGACAACCGACTGTTGCCGGTTTCGCAAACCGCCGCTTTTTACCATGGCACGGTGGCCTATGACGATGCTTACAACGGCACCGCCGATTTCTTGCAAGAAGGCGAACGGCTGGCTGCGTTGATGCGCGGAAAATCCATTCTGTTCATGAAAAACCATGGCGTGGTGGTCACCGGTGAAACCGTGGCCCAGGCATACCGCAAGCTCTACAAGCTCGAACGCGCTTGCCACACCCAGATGCTGGCCATGGCCACCGGCAGACCCTTGCACCTCTTGAGCGATGACGTGGTCGCTGCGGTTCAAGCCCCTGCGCCGCATGACCGACATCCGCGCCGCGAACGCGAGCGTCTGTATTTCGAAGCCATGATGCGGGTACTGGACCGGGCCTTGCCTGGCTACGCAGACTGACCGTGGACAACGGTACACTTTCCCTCTTTCAATGGCTTTGCAGAAACTGAGGACCCGCATGATCACCACCGAAACCGGATTGCAATACCTGGATGTCGTCGAAGGCAGCGGCGAGACTGCTACCGCCGGTCAATATGTCAGCGTGCATTACACCGGCTGGCTCTACGACAACGGCACCCAGGGCGCCAAATTCGACTCCAGCCGCGACCGCAACGACCCGTTCGAATTTCCGCTCGGTGGCGGCATGGTCATCCGGGGTTGGGATGAGGGCGTGCAAGGTATGAAGGTGGGCGGCCAACGCACGCTCATCATCCCCGCGGAACTGGGCTACGGTGCCCGAGGCGCCGGTGGCGTGATCCCCCCCAACGCCACCTTGCAATTTGACGTCGAATTGCTAGCCATCGGCTGACCTGACTCCGTGATGCTCTGGGATGTGATCGTCATTGGTGGGGGCAACGCGGCCTTGTGCGCCGCGCTCACCGCCCGCGAAGCAGGTGCCCGCGTGTTGTTGCTCGAATCGGCCCCGCGCGAATGGCGTGGCGGCAATTCGGTGCACACACGAAACATCCGCTGCATGCACGACGCCCCCCAGGATGTGCTCACCGACGTTTATTCCGAAGAAGAGTTCTGGCAGGACTTGCTCAAAGTCACCGGCGGCCTCACTACAGAACACCTGACGCGCCGCGTTATTCGGGAGTCCGCGCATTGCCGTGAATGGATGGGCCGTCATGGCGTGAAGTTTCAGCCCTCGCTGTCGGGCACTTTGCATCTTTCACGCACCAATGCTTTCTTCATGGGCGGCGGCAAGTCACTGGTGAACGCCTATTACCGCAGCGCTGAGCGACTGGGCGTGGACATTCGCTACGAAACCCCTGTTGACCGCATCGAGATGCAGGCCGACCGATTTCAAGCGGTGTGGTCTGGCGACCAACGTTTCGCCGCCCGGGCTTGTGTGGTCGCCAGTGGCGGCTTTGAATCCAACCTGGCTTGGCAACGTGAAGCCTGGGGTCAGAATGAATGGGGCGAGTGGCCCGTCGACAATTTCCGCATTCGTGGCACCCGCTTCAATCAAGGCGTGGTCCTGCGGCAACTGATCGATGCTGGGGCCGACGCCATCGGCGACCCGACACAGTCACACTGCGTGGCCATCGACGCCCGTGCGCCCTTGTTCGATGGCGGCATCAGCACCCGCAACGACAGCGTCTCGCTGGGCATCATGGTCAATCGGCATGGAAGGCGTTTCTACGATGAAGGTGAGGACTTCTGGCCGAAGCGCTACGCCATCTGGGGGCGTCTGGTGGCCATGCAGCCTGGCCAGATCGGCTATTCGATCATCGATGCCAAGGCCATTGGCCGCTTCATGCCTGCCGTCTTCCCCCCCTTGCAGGCCAACTCCCTGGAGGAATTGGCGGGCTTGCTGGAATTGCCCGCAGATACTTTGAAACAAACCGTGGCCGAATTCAATGCCGCCTGTCGCATCGGTCAGTTCGATCACACGGTGCTGGATGATTGCCACACCGAGGGGCTGACGCCGCCGAAAACCCATTGGGCTCGCCCCATCGACACCCCGCCATTCCTGGGCTACCCCCTGCGTCCTGGCGTGACCTTCACCTACCTGGGGCTAGAGGTTGACGAAACGGCCGCCGTGCATTTTGGTGGAGCCCCGTGTGACAACCTGTTTGCCGCCGGCGAAGTCATGGCCGGCAATGTGCTGGGCAAAGGTTACACCGCAGGCGTGGGCATGACCATCGGCACCGTGTTTGGTCGCATCGCCGGGCAACAGGCGGCACGCTCGGCTTCTCGCACAACCCCATGACAAAAGCCACCTCGTCCACCCCTCCCTCTCTTGAAGCACTCACCGAGCAGGCGCGTGCGCTGGCTGAAGGTGCGCCCTGGCGCGCAGAAGGTGCTGCACCCATGGGGCCGGACGAAGCGGAAGTTGCGCGCGTGATGCAAATCTGCAATGCCTGCCGATTTTGCGAAGGCTATTGCGCGGTGTTCCCGGCCATGACACGGCGACTTGAATTCAGTCATGCCGACACCCACTACCTGGCCAACCTGTGCCACAACTGTGGTGCCTGCCTGCACTCTTGCCAATACGCGCCGCCCAACGATTTCGGCGTCAATGTTCCGCAAGCCATGGCGCGGGTGCGGCGCCGCACTTACCAGGACTTTGCCTGGCCACGCCCTCTGGGTGCTTTGTACGAACGCAACGGTGTGGTGGTGGCCCTGGCGCTGACCTTGGCGCTGACCGGTTTTTTGATGGCCACCGTGGCCAGTCAGGGCGGCCTGTGGCGCCCTGTTCCCGATGGCAATTTTTACGCGATCTTTCCACACGGCGTGCTGGTGGGGCTCTTTGCCCCAGTGTTCCTCTGGAGCTTCCTGGCTTTGGGCTTAGGGGTACGGGCGTTCTGGTCTCAGGTCCGGCCAACGGCCATGGAGGACACGTCCCATGGCGCGGACTTGCATCAGCAAGCGGTGGCGGAAACCGTTCATGACAGCCTGCGGCTGCGCTACCTGGAGGGCGGTCACGGGGAGGGTTGCACCAACGAAGACGATCGCTGGACCTTATGGCGCCGCCGCTTTCACCATGCCACCTTTTATGGCTTCCTGTTGTGCTTTGCAGCCACCTGTGTGGCCACGGCCTATCACTACGTTCTGGGCTGGGTCGCGCCTTACCCCATGACCAGTTTGCCGGTACTGCTGGGTACGGCGGGAGGCATCGGTCTCGTGATTGGGCCCATCGGTTTGTTGAGCCTGAACCTGCGTCGACATCCTGACCATGGTGACCCCCAGCAACGACCCATGGACCGTGCTTTCATCCTGTTGTTGTTGCTGGTCAGTGTCACGGGGCTGGGACTGCTGGCGCAACGCGAAACGGCAGCCCTGCCGGTGTGGCTGTCCTTGCACCTGGGCGCGGTGATGGCCTTGTTTGCCACCCTGCCTTACGGCAAATTTGCCCATGGGGTTTACCGGGTCGCGGCACTGTTGAAATACAGCATCGAACGACGCCAACCTTCCCGACTGAAACTGGCCGAGGACTGACGCCTGGGACGCCCACGGGCCGTCAGATCAACTCAAGCAACGGTTGACCCAGTCTTGCACCCGCATGCCTGTGGCAACACCCAACTGCAACGCCTGTGCGTTCACATGCGTGACGATACCGTTTCGATAGCCGTCCTGGGCATCTCCTATGCAGGCAGATTCATGTGAATACGTGGCACAGGCCAGACCGACCGCGCCCAGCATGTCCAGCGCCACCACCCCGGCACGCGCCTTGCCCACCCCCGCGTCGTTGTAAAAAACCACATGCGGCCAGGCTTGCAGATCCAGCACGAATTGGGCAGCGGACGCGCCGCCATGCGAGCCTGAAACCACCACTTGATGGACCGCGCTGTGGTCGATGAGGGCGATGGAGTCGAGCAGGACAAGTTGTCGGGTCATGGGACGGGATCATGACACAGGCCACCGCTTGTTGGTAACCTCGGGGTCTTGTCGCAAAGGTTTTCATGAACGCCCCTACCCGCCCCTCCACCGCCCGCGCTGCGGGCAGCGAACGCCAACGACGCGTGGATCTGCGCAGTGATACTGTCACCCAACCCACGGCGGCCATGCGTGAGGCCATGATGCAGGCGCCCCTGGGTGACGACGTGTTTGGCGAAGACCCCAGTGTGAACGAGTTGCAAGACAAGATCGCCGGCCTGCTGGGGTTTGAAGCCGCCCTCTTCATGCCCACCGGGACCCAGAGCAATTTGTGCGGGATCCTCGCTCATTGCCAGCGCGGCGACGAATACCTGGTGGGGCAAATGGCCCACACCTACCGCTGGGAAGGTGGAGGTGCGGCCGTGCTCGGCAGCGTGCAGCCGCAACCCTTGAATCATCAACCCGACGGCACCCTGTCCCTGACAGACATCGAAGCTGCGATCAAACCCGACGATGCGCACTTCGCACGCACCCGTTTGCTCGCCCTGGAAAACACCTGGGGCGGCAAGGTGCTGCCAATGAACTACCTCATCGAAGCCAGCTCACTGGCACACCGGCATGGCCTGTCCACGCACTTGGACGGAGCTCGGCTCTTCAACGCAGCCGTGGCTCAGGCCGCCGCGATCGGCAGCAACCCGATGACTGAGGCGCGGCGCATCGCTCTGTGCTTTGACAGCGTCTCCGTCTGCTTCAGCAAGGGCTTGGGGACACCCGCAGGATCGGCACTGTGCGGCTCGCGCGACTACATAGCACGCGCCCATCGTCTGCGCAAAATGACGGGCGGTGGCATGCGGCAGGTGGGGCTGCTGGCTGCGGCGGCGACGCATGCACTGGACCACCACGTGCATCGCCTGAGCGAAGACCACACCCGCATGCAACGTCTGGCGCGTGGGTTGCAAGGGCTGAACGGTCTGTCGTTCGAACCGCCACAAACCAATATTCTGTTTCTCGACCTGGTGGGCGAGGCCAAAGCGCGAGCCGCCGAGCTGTCATCACATCTGAAAAACCATGGCGTGCTGGCCAATGGCAGCACACGGCTGCGCCTGGTGACGCATTTGGACTTGAGCCACGAAGACATTGACTACGCGATCTCGGTGTTCCGACAATTCTTTTTGTCCTGAGGCGCAGCCCCATCGCACGCATCAACCGCCACCGCGTTGCATGTAGAGATCAAAACGTTTCATGAACAAGTAACGCGCTTCATCGCCCACATTCTCAAAACGAAAACAGACCCACAGCCTGGGAATGCGGATCAGGGCGATCGCTCTGGGCTCAGTCTCACGCCACTCGATCATCAGTCGCCCAGCGTCGATATCGACCTCCGCACCAGCCCCGTGTCGGCGCCAGGTCCGCTCACCCAAGGCCGCGGGCAACCAGCCCAGCCACTCGGTCACAGTGCACCCCATGTCGCGCTCGAAGGACGCCGGGTAATGGGATTGCATGTGCTCGCTCAGCCCCCGGCAATGGGGGGCCAGACGGCCAGTACATCGGCCTCCTGCAAGGCGTGTGTCGCCCGATCCTCCGGGGCGATGTACCGACCATTGATCAACACCAGGTGCACCAGCTTGTGCGGCAAGCCGAAAGGTGCCAGGGCTTGCAACACCGTGGTCCCAACAGGCAAGTCCAGCGTCAATTGATTGCTGCGCCGCGCCTCGGGGGGCAGGTAGTCGGTCAGCGTGGCGAAGAGTTTGAAAGTGATCTGCATGCCCGCTTCAACGCCGACGCGTGTCAGCGGCACCGCTCCATTGGCCCTGCCCCTGGGCGCAGGCCAGATAGGCCTCCATCAAACGGGTGGGGTCTTGCAGCAAATGGGCCTTCCACTCGCCCAGACGCACCTGCCCTTCGACCAGGCCCCGCATCGCGCCCACGTGCTCGGTCCAGCCCACGCTGTTGCAGCCCACCAGCAAATCGCCGTCGAATTGCAGGCTCAGGTGACGGCCTCTGCCTTGCGGGTCGGTGTCGGTCAGTTCGACATGTTGCCCATTGGGGACGCCTTGCCATTGTCCAAAGCTGGTGGAAATCAGCCCCAGCGTGTCGAGCACATTGATTTGTGTCACCCCCTTGAGAGAGGTGGTTCTTCCCACCATGTTGTGCGCGGCCACACGGGCTTGTTCCGCCGCATTGGGCTGAATGGCACTGACCATGGTGCGGCCACTGACCTTGTCAAACGCTTCGGCACAATCTCCCGCCGCGAAAATTCCGGGCACCGACGTTTGCAAGTGCTCATCGGTCAGCACGCCTTGCAGGCATTGAATGTCCGACCCCTTCAAAAAACCGATGGCCGGATGCACGCCGGTGGCGCTGATGACCAAATCAGCCGTCAGCTTGTCACCCGTGGACAGGCGCACGCTCAAAGGTTCGTTCGCTTCGCCCGGCACGATCGCCTCGACACGGGCACCGGTGAACACATGAACGCCCTTGTGCTCGCACCAGCGGCGAATCATGCCACCGGCCACCGGGCCCATCATGCGGGGGACCATACGGTCCCCCATCTCGACCACGGTCAAATCCACGCCACGCGCAGCCAGCGCTTCCATGATGATGCAGCCTATGAAGCCGGCCCCCATTTGAAGCACACGCGCTCCGGGCTGGGCGAGTTTCATGATGGCCCGAGCATCCTCCAGCGTCCAACATGGATGCACGCCCGGGCTGTCAATGCCTGGGATCGGCGGACGGACGGGGTGGGAGCCGGTGGCGATCAGCAAGCGGTCAAAACCCAGGGTCTGACCGTTGTCGAGAGTGACGGTCTTGGCCTGCGTCTGCACCGACTGGACCCAGGCCTGCACCTGCTCAATGCGCAGTGACTTGAAGTGGTCGGGGCTTTTGCGCAAATAGGTTCCGGACTCCTGAATGTTGCCGATCAGGAGATAGGGAATGGCCATGCGGGAATAAGGAGGCTCAGACTCAACACCCACCATCGTGATGCGGTCACCCGGCGCCAGTTGGCGCAGGGTTTCAGCCGCGATCACCCCGGCAGGTCCTGCCCCCAGAATGACGTGATGCAGCATGGGACCTCTCGCTCAGAGGCCCAGGCGCTGCTTGGTCGCGGCGGTCGGACGACCTTGCGGATCCCAGCCACGCACTTCGTAGTACTTGGGCAGCATCTCTGGCAGCATGCTGACCTTGCCTTTGGCGGGGCCCGACTTGGCTGGCTCTGTCAGCAAGCGCTTGGGCAAGGAGTCGTCCTTGGCGGTGAACCCGGCGGCGTTGTTGAACTCGCGCTCCATGTTCCAGATGCGCTCGCCAATCTTCTCCAGCTCTTCGGTGGTGTAAGCCTCATCACAGGCCGCTTGCAGTTGCGGCGCCAGATCCGCCAGGCCCCATGCGAAGGTGGTGAAAATGCACAGCCCCGAGGAATCAAAGGCTGCAGTGGCGTCCTGGAAGGCCTTGACCAATTCGGGCTTGCCTTCGCTGGCCAAGGGATCGGTCTTGACCGGAATGCCCAGCACTTCAGACGCGATGGTGTACCCACGCAGATGGCAAGCGCCCCGGTTGGAAGTGGCATAGGCCAAGCCGATGCCTTGCACCCCACGGCCATCGTAGGCTGGGAACTCTTGGCCTTTCACGCTCATGCTGAGATCGGGGTGGCCGTATTTGGCCGTCAGACGCTTGGAGCCTTGCCCCACTTCCTTGCCAAAACCGCGGCCATAGATGGTTTCTTCGGCCAGGAAGGCGAGCGCAGCGACCGAGCCAAAAGGCGCCTCGATGCCAATCTGCTCTTTGGTCAACACGCCCATTTCGTATAACTCCATCACGGCACCCACGGTGGCGCCAAAGCTGATGGGGTCGATGCCCTCTTCGTTGCACAAGAGGTTGGCATACTGCAGGGCTTCGAGGTCATTCACGCCATTGGCAGCGCCCAGGGCCCAGGCGGCTTCGTACTCCAGCCCGCCTGAGGCGCCCCAGTACTGCGGCTTGTTTTGAATCGTGAAGTGGTTCTGGTCCATCTTGCTGATGCGACCACAGGCGATGGTGCAACCAAAGCAGGCCTGGTTGGTCACGAGGTGCTTCTTGCCATCTGACTCACGCGGCGTGGCCATGGCTTCGGCAGAAATGTCCTTGGCGCCTTCGAATTGCACATCCTGATGATTGCGGGTAGGCAGCGCACCGATCTCGTTGATCACGTTCATCAGCACCTGGGTGCCATAGGTGGGCAAGCCCTGGCCTGTGACCGCGTTGTCGGCCAGAATTTTTTTCTTCTCGGTCACGGTTTTCATGAACGCCTTGGGGTCGCGGACATTGCCAACGCCCAGGGTGCCACGCACAGCGATGGCCTTGAGGTTTTTACTGCCCATGACAGCGCCCACACCAGAGCGGCCGGCTGCGCGGTGCAAATCGTTCACCACCGATGCATAAAGAACCTGGTTTTCGCCGGCCTTGCCAATGCAAGACACGCGCACCAGCGGGTCTTGCAGGTTTTTCTTGATCTGTTCTTCGGTGGCCCAAACACTTTGCCCCCACAGATCGGAGGCGTCACGCAGCTCGACCTTATCGTCCTGGATGCACAGGTACACGGGCTTGGGGGATTTGCCTTCAAAGATCACCATGTCCCAGCCGGCCATCTTGAGCTCGGCACCCCAGTAACCGCCAGAATTGGAACAAGCGATGGCGCCGGTGAGCGGCCCCTTGGTGATGACGGTGTAACGACCTCCTGTGGAGGCCATGGTGCCGGTCAACGGGCCGGTGGCCCAAATGATTTTGTTGTCGGGTGACAGCGGATCGACCTTGGGGTCGATTTCACTGATGAGGTATTTGCTGCCCAGACCGCGTGAGCCCACATAGTCGCGCGCCCACTGACGGTTCAAAGGCTCGCTGCTGACGGTACCTTGGGTGAGATTGACGCGAAGAATTTTTCCTGCCCATGCCATGATTGTTTCTCCTAGGGGATTCGGGTTCAGGCGGCTGCGGGGGTGTTGCCCAGCTTGTCAGCCCATTGCTTCATGCGATCCAGACCGGTCCAGTTCGCGTCGATGTAGGTGATGGCACCCGTCGGGCAGGCGCTGGCACAGGCCGGATCACCGCCGCACAGGTCGCACTTTTGTACCTTGCCGGTTTCCTGCACATAGTTGACCGTTCCAAACGGACAGGCAATGGTGCAGACCTTGCAGCCCACGCAGGTGCTCTCGTTGACCACCTTGGCACCGGTGATTTTGTCAACCGTGATGGCCTCCACCGGACACGCATGCAAGCACCAAGCCTCATCACACTGGGTGCAGGTGTAGGGAACCTTCTTGCCGGTGGCGTGGAAATCAAACACCTTGATGCGCGATTTGGCGGTGGCAAACACGCCGTAGTTTTCAAAGGAACACGCCATCTCGCACTGCAGACAGCCCGTGCATTTGTCGGCGTTGATGTGTAAAACCTTTTGCATTCCGCTCTCCTGTGGACGCCCCTCGGACGGGGTTGATCTATGAATCAAAGTTCATAAGATTGTGGACAGCCCAACCCCTCGTGAAAGTAGGGGTTTGCACTGATCTTTAACAGGGTTTGGTTGGCAGGACCTGCAACGCCCGGAAGGAGCACTCAGCCCAAGAGACGCTTGGCGGCCTGTACCGTCGCCGAGGCATCAATGCGGGCCTGGGCTTCCAACACGGGTGCGTAACCCACAGGAATGCGCGGGGCCCCCAGACGACGCACGGGAATGCCCAGGTTCTCGGCCACGGTGGCCGCAATCTCGGCGCCAAAACCCGCCACCTGAATGGCTTCATGCACCACCAGCAAACGGCCGGTGCTCGCACACGACTGCAACACCATGTCGCGGTCCCAGGGCCAGAGCGTGCGCAAATCGATCAGATCCACTTCGATGCCTTCTAGCGCCAACTGCTCGCAGGCCTGACGGCAGATGTTGACCTGACGGCTCCAACTCACCATGGTGAGGTGCTTGCCCGCACGCAGGCGGGCAGCGCGGCCCAACGGAACCTCCAGGGCGGTATCTACCTCCCCTTCGCTGCCCCATAAGGTCTTGTGCTCCATATAAACCACCGGGTCGCCACAATGCAGCGCCGCACGCAGCAAGCTGTAGTTGTCTTGTGGCGACGAGGGGCACACCACCACCAGGCCCGGCAAATGGGCGAACCAGGCTTCCAACGACTGCGAGTGCTGGGCCGCAGAAGCATCCCAGATGCCAATGGGCATGCGTGCCACCAAGGGCACCCGCCCTTGACCGCCAAACATGTAGCGGTTCTTGGCCGCCTGGTTGACAATTTCATCCAGCCCGCACAGGGCAAAGTCCACCACACGCATCTCGACCACCGGCTTCATGCCGGCCAAGGCCATGCCCACACCACTGCCCATGATGGCGGCTTCACTGATGGGGGTGTCGATCACACGCGACGGGCCGAACTGCTCTTGCAAGCCCTTGTATTGACCAAAGATGCCACCGCGTCCGACGTCTTCTCCCACAACGACCACTCGCGCGTCCTGGGCCATCTCTTGCTGCAAGGCGGCAACGGCCGCCTGGCTGTAACTCATGCGTTGGGTGCTCAAAACCATTGCCCCTCTCCGGTGGTCTGAATATCGGTATAGGCACTGGTCACGTCGGGCCAGGGCGCCTGCTCGGCCAGGCGCATGGCCTCGGCCACTTCGGCCTCGGCGGCCTGCACGATGCGATCGAGTTCGCTGGCATCTCCACCCGACTGAGCGAACTGCTCACGCGCGCGCTGCATCGGGTCGGTCTTCAAGGCTGCTGCCAACTCGGCCGGGTCGCGATAGGCCGCCAGGTCAACCGACACATGGCCTTTGACGCGGTAGGTGTGTGCGTGCAGCAGTCGTGGACCACCACCTTGCCGGATCTGACGCACCAGCTCACCGGCTTGCTCAAACACGGCCATCACATCATTGCCATCGACCTCGACAGCCTCCAGCCCGAGGCTGCGGGCACGGGCTGCCGCGCCGGCGCCCGCCACCATCGGTCCGCTGGCCGTGGTGGCGCTCCAGCGGTTGTCCTCGCACACGAAGAGCACCGGCAGTTGATGGACACAAGCCCAGTTGAGCGACTCCAGGAAAGGACCGCGATTGATGGCACCGTCGCCGAAAAATGAAACGGTCAGGTCGGCGCGGCCTTGCATTTTTTGCGCATGGGCCGCCCCCACGGCGATGGGCAAGCCAGCCGCCACCACCCCATTCGCGCCCAGCATGCCGACAGAAAAATCGGCGATGTGCATGGAGCCGCCCTTGCCGCCGTTGAAGCCCGTGGCTTTGCCATACAGCTCGGCCATGGTGCGTTGCAGGTCCGCGCCCTTGGCGAGCGTATGACCATGACCCCGGTGGGTGGAGGTGAGGTAATCGGCGGGCGTCAGATGCGCACAGACGCCGGCCGGCACAGCCTCTTGACCGGTGGACAGGTGCAAGGGACCGCGCACTTTGGCGCTGCCATCGGCGGTTTTGTTGTAGGCGCTGACGCCTCCCTGGCTCAGGATTTCAGCGGCGTTTTCAAAGGCCCGGATCCGGGCCATGCTCCGGTACAGTGCGGGCAGGTGTTCAAGACATTTAGAAGCATTCAACTCGGGTCTCCCGTTTGACAACCATTATTCCCGAAAGCCGGCACAGTCCCAGTCCCATGAAAGACGCTCAATCCCTCTTCTCCGAAGCCATTGCCTTTGCCCAACAACACGAGGTCGGCTGGACGCGCGACCCCATCGCCGAGCCGCAACGTTGGGGCGTGCATCACGACGACCCAGCCCCATGGAATCGGTTGTTCGGTCCGGTGCATGCCCGTGGCCCGGTCTCGGGTGTGGTGTGGCGCCGTGGTCAGGCCTTGGCTCAATGGGGTGAACCAGACCGGGCCGACCTGACCTTCAGCGTCGCCAAGACCTACCTGGCCTTGTTGGCCGGGGTGGCGCAGCAGCAAGGCCTGTTGCCCGACGCCGACGAACCCGTGGTGCAACGTTTGCCTGGCATTGGCTTTGACAGCACGCACAACCGCAGCATCACCTGGACCCATCTGCTCACACAGGTCAGCGAATGGGAGGGCAATTGCCACGGCATCGAGGACACGGTGGATCGCTATCGCCAGGTGGCTCACGACCCGAAGCCCGTGACCGGCGTCAAAGGGGCGGCCCGGCCATTGCAGACCCCAGGCACCTACTGGGAATACAACGATGTGCGCATCAACCAGTTGTCGCTGGCCTTGATGCACTTGTTTGGTCGCAGCCTGCCCGAGGTGTTTCGCGAAACTTTGCTCGACCCCTTGGGTTGCTCGGCAGACATCCGCTGGGTCGGCTACGACCAGGCCTGGGTGGACTTGCCCGCGCGCGACGGCCGACCGGCGCAGCGCGCGCAATCGGTGCCAGGGGGGACGCATTGGGGCGGTGGCGTATCCATCTCCTCGCGCGACCAGGCCCGTCTGGGGCAGTTGATGCTGGACCATGGCGCGGTGGTGCGTGAGGGTCGAGCGCAGCAGCTCATCCCCGCCCGCTGGATTGAGCGCATGGGTCAGCCTTGTCCGCTGGCCCCGTTTTACGGCATGTTGACCTGGTTGAACCCTGAGTGCAAAACCTTCCCCGGCGCCAGTGAACGCAGTGTGTTCATGGTGGGGGCCGGTGGCAACTACGTCTGGATTGAACCCGAACACGATGCGGTCATCGTGGTGCGCTGGATCGACTCGGCACATGTGAGCGGTTTCATGCGCAGGATCAGCGAGGGACTGTCACGCCTTTGAAACGCAGGGAGCGTGGGGCCACACTGCCCAGCCCCTGAACCCACACACGCCACAGCAAGGATGATAAATTGACGTCGTGATTTGCCCCTCACCCATTGCCTTGAAGAGCCCGCCATGAACCCAGACCATCATCACGATTTGCTGCTGACCGGTGGAACAGTTATCGACGGCACCCGTGCCCCAAGACGACGCGCAGATGTGGCCATCCGTCAAGGACGCATCAGTGCCATCGGCGATCTCGCCATGCACCAGGCCGATCGGGTGATCGATGCGACTGGTGGCATCGTGGCCCCGGGTTTCATTGATGCTCACACCCACGACGATCAGGCCCTGCGAACACAACCCGACATGGACTTCAAGGTCTCGCAGGGCGTGACCACCGTCATCACCGGCAATTGCGGGGTCAGCGCAGCGCCCTTGCCCTCTGGGCCAGGCTGGGAGTCTTTACCCATGCCACTGAGCCTGCTGGACATTCCGCCCGAGCAGCGAAGCCTGCACTTCGCGGACTACCTGGACGCCCTGCGTCGCACACCCGCTGCGGTGAACATGGCCCCCCTGGTGGGCCACACCAGCTTGCGGGCCTCGACCATGTCCCGCCTGGACCGTCCTGCCAGCGCAGAAGAGATTCAGCACATGCAGCGTTTGCTGGACGAATGCTTGCAGGCCGGCGCCATCGGACTGTCAACCGGTACGTTTTATCCACCCGCGCAAGAAGCCTCGATGCAGGAGATCATCGAGGTCGGGCGCCCCCTGACGGCGCATCGAGCCCTCTACACCACGCACATGCGCAACGAGGGCGACCAGATCATGGCGTCCTTGCAAGAGAGTTTCGACATTGGCTTGGCCCTGAATGTGCCGGTGGTGATCTCGCACCACAAGCTGCGCGGACAAGACAACTTTGGGCGTTCACAGGTGACCCTGCCGTTCATCCGGGACCGCATGCGCCACCAGTGTGTGTCGCTGGACTGCTACCCTTACGACGCCAGCTCGACAATGATTCATGCCGATCCGGTAATGCTGACCGGTCGGGTGCTGATTGCCACCAGCCAGCCCCACCCCGAATGCGAGGGGCGCGATCTGGACGACATTGCCCGAGACTGGGGGGTGGACCGGGTCGAGGCGGCGCGCCGACTGCAACCCGGCAGCGCCATTTATTTTCTGATGGATGAACAGGATGTGCAGCGCATCCTGGCCTTTGACGACACCATGGTCGGCTCGGACGGGATTCCTCTGGGTGAGCGTCCGCATCCGCGTCTGTGGGGTACCTTTGCGCGCGTGCTGGGCCATTACAGCCGAGATATCGGCCTGTTTCCGTTGGAGACCGCCATCTGGAAAATGACCGGCCTCACCGCGCACCATTTCGGCCTGGCCGACCGTGGCCGACTGGCCGTGGGCATGGCCGCCGATGTCGTGGTTTTCGACCCTGCCACGGTGCGCGACCGGGCCACCTATGATGCACCCCAACAAACCGCCCAAGGCATCCATTGGGTGCTGGTCAATGGTGAGGTGACTTGGCAACACGGTGTCCACTGCGCTACACGTGCGGGGCAGGTGTTACGCCGCAGCGTCTCACAATGAGCGCCTGTGGTTCTTGCATCAGAACCCTGCAATCCCAAGGCCATCCATCGGTGTGATGACCAGACACTGGAGACACTTTATGCACGATCTCGTGATCCGCGGCGCACAAGTCCACGACGGACTGGGCAACGCCCCCCAACAGGCCGATGTGGCTATCGACCAAGGCCGCATCACCGCCATCGGCGCGGTGAAAACCTCGGCCCGTCAAGAGGTGCAGGCCCAGGGCCTGTCACTGATGCCCGGCATTGTCGACCTGCACACCCATTTCGACGCGCAGGTCACCTGGGACCGCACGCTCTCCCCCTCACCGGCGCTGGGCGTGACCACCGCGGTGCTGGGCAACTGCGGCTTTGGCATCGCCCCCTGCCCTGCCCCGTTGCGCGAGACCATGATCAAAAACCTCTCGGTGGTGGAAGGCATGGACCTGCATGCCTTGCAGACGGGCATCGATTGGGACTTCGAGAGTTTTTCGCAATACCTGGACCAGGTGCGCCGCATTGGACCGTACCTCAACACGGCGGTGTTTGCCGGTCACTCGGTGTTGCGCACCGCTGTGATGGGCGAGGCCGCCTCCGAGCAGGTCGAACCCAGTGACGAGCAATTGGCCACCATGTGCCGACTGTTGCGCGAATCGATCGAGGACGGCGCCATCGGGTTTGCGTCCTCTTTTTCACCCAACCACAGCGGTTACGCGGGTCGTCCGATGCCCTCGACCATTGCGACCGAGCGCGAACTCAAGGCCTTGACAGGCGTGCTGGGTGAAGCGGGCAAAGGGGTGTTCATGATGGCCACCGGATCTCGGGCCACCCCGGAGGTGATGGAGTCGATCGCCGTCGAGACCGGACGCCCGGCCTATATCTCGACCGTGCTGACCATGTACAACGAGGCCAACCCCGACCTCGGCATCAGTTACTACGAACGTTGTGCACAAGCCCTGGATCGCGGCAACGAGGTCTACATCCTGACCAGTTGCCAGCCCTTGTCGTTCGATTTTTCGCTCACCGATCCTTATGTGCTGTTGAGCCATTCGGCTTTCGACATCGTGAAGCAGACACCGGTCGAGTCTTTGGCCCAGGTCTATGCAGACCCAGGTTTTCGCCAGGCCTTCCGGGACAACCTCAAACAGCCGCGCGCGGGCATTCTGTTTCTGGGCAACTGGAACCACATCGAGGTCGGCGCAACCACCTTGCCTCAACACCAGTCATTGGAAGGCATGAGCTTGCAAGCCCTGGGGCAACTTTGGGGCAAGGACCCGCTGGACGCGTTCTTCGATCTGGCCTTGGCCGAAAATTTACAGACCCATTTTGTCGGCAAGTTCTTTCAAAACGTGGATGCCGGTGTGGCGCCCTTGCTCAAGCATCGCGCCGGCGTGGTGACCCTGTCGGATGCCGGCGCGCACCTGAGCTACATGTGCGATGCGGGATTTGGTCTGCACTTTTTGTCGCACTGGGTGCGCGAAACCGGACACTTCACCCTGGCTGAAGGCATTCGTAAACTGACCAGCGAACCTGCACAACGATTTCGCATTCCCGAGCGGGGACGGCTGGTCGTCGGCGCACCGGCCGATCTGTTGTTGTTTGACCCCAAGACCGTGGGCATCTCCAAACCTTTGCCGCGCCAAGACCTGCCCGGCGGTGCCACCCGCATGGTGCGCGAATCTCGCGGCGTGCATGGGGTGTGGGTCAACGGAGTGCTGGTGCACGACGGCCAGGACTATGTCTCCATGGACCGCGGCCCCGGCCAGGTGCTCGATCGTTTCGATCGCTGATCGAATCCTCCGTCACGTTTCAATCAGGAGACTGCCATGTTCGTTTTCTTGCGCTCCCTCTTTGTCACCTTTTGTGCCTTGCTGACGCTGACCACCGTGCACGCACAGGCTTGGCCGAGCAAACCCATCCGCATGCTGGTGGCCTTTCCTCCTGGCGGCCCGACCGACCTGGTCTCTCGGGTCATTGCGCAGCGATTGTCCGAACAGCTGGGTCAGCAGGTGCTGATCGACAACAAACCCGGCGCCGGCGGCAACATTGCCGCCGAGATGGCTGCCTCGGCACCTGCTGATGGATACACCTTCTTCTACAACACCTCGGCCATCGTGATCGGCCCAGCGCTCTACAGCAAGGTCAACTATGACTCCCTGAAGGACTTTGCGCCGGTGGCGTTGACGGCAGCGGTGCCGATGGTGCTGGTGGTCAATCCTGGCTTGCCGGTTCGCAATGTGAAGGAGTTCATCGATCACGCCCGCAGTCGCCCGGGTCAACTCAACTACAGTTCATCCGGCGCGGGCACCATCACCCACCTGGCCAGTGCCATGATGTCTGCGCAACTCGGCTTGCAAACACAGCACGTGCCCTACAAGGGCAGCGCCCCCGGCCTGGTTGATCTGGCCTCGGGGCAAACCCAGTTCATGATCGACACCATCAACACCGCCCTGCCCTACATTCGTGATGGTCGCTTGCGCGCATTGGCGGTGTCGAGCCTGAAACGCTCGTCCTTGTTGCCCGATCTGCCCACCTTGAATGAATCGGGCATGAGCGGCTTTGACGCTGCCGCCTGGCAAGGGGTGGTGGCACCTGCGGGGACACCCGCGGACATCATCAACCGGCTCAATGCCGAGTTGAACAAAGCCCTGATGCACCCCGATGTGAAAGCCAAACTGGCGCTGCAAGGCGCAGACCCGTTGGGCGGAACCCCGGCCGACTATGCGGCCTACATCCGCAGTGAAATGCCGCGTTGGAGCAAGGCTGTCAAAGACTCCGGAGCGCGGGCAGATTGATCCTGCTCCCCTCGAACCTGCGTGACCTCAGCGGGTCACGTAGCCCATGGTCTGAGGCAACCACAACACGATCTGCGGGAACAGTGTCATGGCCAGCAGCAAGGCCAGCAGCATCAGCAAAAACATCCAGCCTTCACGCATCATCTCGCCGATGGGGATGCCGGTCAGCGCCTTGGTCACGAACAACAGCATGCCAAAGGGTGGATGGACCAGGCCGATCATCATGTTGAGCACCACCAGCACGCCGAAGTGAACCAGGTCGACGCCCAGGGCCCGGGCGGCGGGCAAGAGCATGGGCACAAAAACCAACAACAGGACCGAGACATCCAGAAAGCAGCCCAGCACCAGAAACAGCAGGTTGGTGAGCAACAGAAACGAGAGTTGCTGCAATTGCATGCCTTCGACCCAGCGCGCGACGGCTTGAGGCACGCCTTCTGCAGTGAAGGCGTAATTGAGCAGCAATGAGCCGGCCAAGATGATGGTGATCACGGCACTGGCACGGGTGGACTCCAGCACCACCGCCCACAAGCGTTGCCAGGACAACGCGCGATAGACCAACGCGGACAACACCAGGGCATGCAAGGCGGCAACAGCGGCCGCCTCGGTGGGGGTGAAGGCTCCGGAATAAATCCCGCCCAACAACACCACCGGCAGGGTCAGGGGCAAGGCACCACGCCACAGAATCGCCGGCCATTCGCGCCAGGGAACAGCCGCCTCGCGGGGCATCTGGCGGCGATGGGCGATGAATTGCACCACAGCCATCATCGAGAGGGCCATCAAGGCCCCCGGCAATACGCCGCCCAGGAACAGCGCCCCCACCGATGCGCCCGAGACCAGGGCGTAAATCACCATCGGGATGGACGGTGGAATGATAGGTCCCAGGGTGGCACTGGCCACCACCACCGCCCCAGCGAATCCACGTGTGTAACCCGGCTGATGCATCATCTGCTTGAGGGTCACGAGACCCGGACCGGCCGCGTCAGCGATGGCACTGCCACTCATGCCTGAAAAAATGACACTGACCAAAATATCCACTTGGGCCAGACCACCGCGCAAGCGCCCCACCAACACGCGACAAAAATCAAACAGGCGCTCGCTCACGGTACCGGCATTCATCAACTGCGCAGCGAACACAAACAGAGGCACCGCCAGCAACACATAACTCTGGTACAGACCATTACCGATTTGCTCGGCCGCCAGCCCCAGGTCTTGCGCAGACACCCCCAGATAGGCGATGCCAGCGGCGATCATTGAAAAGCCCACGGGCATGCGCAGCAGCAAGCCCAGCAGCAACACGCCGATCAAGGTCAACATGGCGTGGCTCATGAGGGCATCTCCGCATCCTCCAGACCCACACCCCGACAAGCCTGCCAAAGCCCCCAAAGGGAGCGCAGCACCAAGGCCAGCAGCAGCAAGACGAACGGCAGAAACACCCATTGGAATGAGAGGCCCAGAACCGGTGTGCTTTCGCGGTCCATGAAAGACACATAGTCCCAGCAGGCCGGCAAAGCCCAGGCACTCAAGCCACCGATCATGGCGTGACCGATGAGGCGCATCGCCCGCCTTTGCCCCCGTGATGCCGCTTGCCACACCAAGTCAAACATCACATGTTCGCGAGCAGGCACCATGAATGCACAAGCCCAGAGAATGATCCACATATAAAGCACCACCGCCAGCTCATCGCTCCAGGGCAGCGGGCGATCGAAGAGAAAGCGGGCCAGGACCTGGACCACGAACACCAGAAACAAGGCCACAAAAAGACCACCCCCGATGGCATGGGCAGCGGCTGTGGCCACACGAGAAAAAGAAGACATCAACGCACGCACAAGGGCCCTGCTCAATGCGTCGCCTGGATGCGATCCAGCAAGCCAGCAGGCCAGTTCTTCGCCAACTCCGACTGTTCATAGGTTTTCAACACGGTCTGGCGAAACGCGGCCACATCCGGGGTCACCACCTGCAAGCCTTGCTGGCGGAAAAACTCCACCAGTTGAGCTTCCTCTTTCAGCCGGTTGTCGTTGTTGTAGCGCGCGGCGGCCTGGGCTGCCGCACGAAACTTTTGCTGCTGCGCTGCATTGAGCTTGTTCCAAGTTTTATTGGACACAGCCAAAAAAAGACCGTCAACCAAATGCCCCGTCAACACGATTTGCTTGGTGACTTCATGAAACTTGGCCGCTCTGACCGTGGGCAGCGGGTTGTCTTGCGCATCGATGGTGCCCGTCTTGAGACCCAGATAAGTCTCGCCAAACGCCAATGGCGTTGCTGTGGCACCCAGGGCCTGCCCCAGAAAAAGCCACTCCTTGGTGCCAGGCATGCGCAATTTCAGTCCCTTGAGATCGGCCGGTGTGCGCACGGCACGGGCCTCACGCAGATTGAGTTGACGCGTGCCCAGGTACAGCGTGGACAACACGGTGATGTCCATCTTCTGGGCCACGGTGCGGAACAACTCGGCCCCGATCGGACCGTTGAAAATCTTCTGCTGTTGAGCGGGGTCTTGCACCACATAACCCGCCGTGAAGATGGAAAACTCGGGCACGACCTTGGCGATATCGAAAGCCGACACCGTGGCCAACTCCAGGTTGCCACGCGCCATGGCTGTGGGCTCGGTGCCCTGCTTGAACAACGACGCATTGAGATGGATCTGCACATCGAACTCACCAGGCAACGACGACTCCAGGGTGTCTTTGAACACTGTCCACATCTTGGCATGCCAGTCGTCGGGGACAGCCGGGGTAGAGACACGCAGACTGGCTGCGGCGTAGGCCGGCATGGACGGGAACAAACCACCTGCCGAAGCTGTGGCGGTCGCAGACAGCCATGAAGCAGTTCGCGTCACCCAGACGCGACGAGATGCAGAAAAATTCAAAGGCCTCTCCAGGCGACGCATCTAAGCGTCGGGCAAAACGATGTCACTGGTGCCGGGTCGAACCCACCGGGCCACCTCCCGGGTGGAGTCCATGCAACCGCCCTGAGCATACACGCCCTGAGGGTCGCGCAGCCGTCGCATGCGCTCCATCACCCGCTGAGTTTCCTCGGGGCAGGATCGGGTGCGCTCCATCATCCGATGCACCCGATCTTCGTCCATCAGAAGTTTGCCGGTGGCGTCCCGCTCGACACCGTCGCGCCAGTGGTAGATCTCCAGGCATTTGGTGGTGATGTCATAGGGGTGTTCATGGTCCCAGAAATTGGTGAAGCGACCGCCTCCCATGTACAACACCCAGGAACCTTCGAATCCATAGACATCGGAGGATGCATCATCCGGGTTGCGAAACCAGATGCGATCCCCGGGCACATACCAATCCATCGGCAATGGGCTGGCCTGAGTGCCGATTTCGCGCATGAAAGCCTCATGAAAAGCACTCGACATCAATGCCCGGGTCCGCCATTGCCGCTGCAACTGTTCGAACAAGGCCGGGTGGTGTTGCTCGACCTCCTGTGCAATGGCCAACAGCACCACATACTCGGTGGCGCGGTAGCATGAGAAGCCATAAGGTCGGCCCGAACGCGAAGGTTGGGTGGCCTGCAGCAATCCCTCGATGAGGCATTTGCCGCCTTTGATCGTGAAGCCACTGTCCTCGGCGTACTGCCAAAACTCTGCGGGACGATCCAGCGCCTCAGTTTTGAAATCCATGGAAGTTTTTTGGGCGGCCCGCACGATGTTGATACGGATGCGCAGTGCACTTTCAAACTCTTCCATCGAGGGGAAGCACTGCTCAATGGGGCTCATCAACAGCGCCCACAAGATCTCACGCGCCAGATCCGCGTCGTCATCACACCCCCGCCAACCCTGTGTCTCGGCCAAGCTCAGGGTGCTGAAATTCGGCGCAACGGCTTGCTGAAGATCCGGCGCCAGTCGGTAGTGTGTGTGATGGCCTTGAGCACACGTTGACCGATCCACCAGCAACGATCGATGCATACCCAAGCTCTCGCAAAACTCCAGCACCTTGTCGTGTGCAAGATGAGAGGGTTGGCGTTCCGTGCTGTGAATCTGAAAACCCATACGCATGCGGCAAAAGTTAAATAGCGTCCCCCCATGGACCACCATCTGCACATACTACTCGTCAGGCTCTGGGTCGCCAACACCGTCGCATCAGGGTTTCCACCAAATCATGGACGATACCTGCAAACCACCCGCATACCACCCAGGTCAACAGCAGGCATGCAGTGATCAGACCCTCGTGTTGCCTGCCCAACATCATCCACGCGGCATTGGCCACCACCAGCACCATGAAGTGGGACAAAAAGAGGGCATACGAAGTCTCGCTTTGCCGCTGGAGCACGGCTGACAGTCGGGCCTGAGGCCGCCAGCTGTCTGAGAAATAAATCAGGGTCAACGCCATCAGCACCGACAGCAGCAATCGAGGTCTCGGCATGAACGCATAAGACACGATCGCGCTGACGATGCACAACGCCACCCACGCATAAACACGGGGCAAGCGTTTGGCGACAGCCACCAGAACGCCTAATCCATAAGACTCGAAGAAATAAAACGCCCAACGGTCCCAGATCGCATCGCGGTTGAAAAACCATTGCGAGGTCAGACACAAGACCGCCACCAGACACGCCCATCTCCAGACACATTGATCCGAAGGGGGAACCTGCTCAGGCCCATCTTTCATCGCCCAGTACAAAAAACTCAAGGTGAGAAACAACTGGAAATCGATGGCCACATACCACACGCCAATCGACATGGAAGGCAGCCCCAGAAGGTCCTGCAATAAAAAGACATGCGCCAAGCCTTGCAAGATCGTAGGTTCTTCAGTCAACCAGTCGCCCTGGATGATGGGCCGCAACAACCCCACCACCACCGTGACACCCGCGATGGCCACGAGGTAGGTCGGAGCCAGTCGCCAATAACGCTTGCCCCATAGAGAAAACAGCGAGGGTGCAGGTCGTTCAAGCAACGTCTGGGCCGTTAAAAAACCCGCCATGACCAGGAACACCTGAGTGGCCATGCGCCCTTGAACATACAAAAAATGATGCAGCACCGGCCAGCTCTGTGCGAACGACTCCGCCAGCGGACCATACGACGCCAGGTGGTGCACAACAATCAGATGCGCCGCCAAGATCCTCAGCCCATCCATCAGATGGGAACGCTGCATCATGCCTTCCAGCTCGGTGTTCTTTTCTCGATGAATGCCTGAAAACCTTCCTGAGCGGCATCGTCCATCATGTTGCAAGCCATGGTCTGACCGGCCAGTTGGTAGGCGGCCGAGATACCCATTTCGAGCTGTTGATAAAACAGGGCCTTGCCCATACGCACAGCCACCGGCGGTTTTTCGGTGATCTTGCGACACAGGTCCAAGACAGTGGACTCGAGTTGTTCTGCGGGCACTGCGCGGTTCAACAAGCCCTCCTCGACAGCGGTACGGGCATCGATGAAGTCACCGGTGAGCAACATTTCCATGGCGCGCTTGCGCGACACGTTGCGACTCAAGCCCACGCTGGGGGTGGAGCAGAACAATCCGTAATGAATGCCCGAAACCGCAAAGCGGGCCGAATCGGCCGCCACCGCCAGGTCGCACATGCTCACCAACTGACAACCAGCAGCCGTGGCGATGCCCTGAACCTGAGCAATCACGGGCTGCGGCAACTGCTGCAGCTGAAGCATCATGCGAGAACATTGTGCGAACAGGTCCTGATAGAAATCCAATTCCGTCTGGCTGCGCATCTCCCGCAAATCATGCCCGGCGCTGAAGGCTTTTCCACTGGCAGCCAACACCACCACGCGACACTGCGTGTCGGCACCGACTTGTTCCAAGGCTTGCGACAAGGCCAGCATCATGTCGGAGGACAAGGCATTGAAGCTACCTGGCCGGTTCAGCGTGAGCCGAACGACACCTGGCGCCGGACGGTCACTCGTTACCATAGGTTCTTGAGTTGTAGACATGGCGGGACTCGACGAAAAGACGACACATAATTATCCACCTTCACCGTTTTCCGCCATGAAACCTGTCAGCCTGCCCTGGATCACCGAGGACACGCCCTTGCCCCACCCTTCGTTGGCGTGGGGTCCGGGCACGCCCGCCCCGGGTTTGCTGGCTGCCGGCGCCGACCTGACCATCCCGCGCTTGCGAGAGGCCTACGGTCAGGGCACATTTCCCTGGTACAGCGAGGGCCAGCCGGTGTTGTGGTGGTGCACCCAGCCTCGCATGGTCTTGTCGACGCAGGGTTTTCGTCTGCATCGATCCTTGCGCAAGACGTTGCAGCGATTTCGCATGACGCCTGGTTGTGAGATTCGCATCGACAGCGCCTTTGAGCGAGTCATAGCCCGTTGCTCGGGCGTAGAACGCCCTGGCCAAAACGGCAGCTGGATCGTGCCCGACATGGTGGATGCCTATGTTGCGCTGCACCGAGCAGGAGATGCCCACAGTGTGGAAACCTGGATCGATGGAGAATTGGTCGGCGGTCTGTATCTGGTGGCGCTGGGACAAGCCATTTTTGGTGAGTCGATGTTTTCACACCGAACCGATGCCTCGAAAATTGCACTGGCGGCTCTGGTGGGACTGGCCCGACATCACGGCATCGATCGCATTGACTGCCAGCAGCAGACCGAGCACCTGGCATCTCTGGGGGCCAAACCCATACCGGTCAACGAGTTTCTGGCGGGCGTGGCTGTGGCTCGGGAACTCCCTTCCCCACGATGGGAATTCAGCCCCGTATACTGGGACACATTGCTGTCCTGTACTGCCCATTCAACAAGCGCTGCCTGACGTGACACATCTCAAAGATTTGCCACTGCATACCTTGCAGTTTTATGCAACGGCACCTTACCCCTGCAGCTATCTGGCTGACCGGCAGGCGCGATCACAGGTGGCCACACCCAGCCACCTGATTCAAAATGACACCTACTCGGACCTGGTGGCCAAGGGCTTTCGCCGCAGTGGCATGTTCACCTATCGGCCGTATTGCGACGGGTGTCGTGCCTGCATTCCCTTGCGTGTTCTGGCCAATGATCACCGGCCCACACGCAGCCAGAAACGTTCTGTGCTCAAGCATGGCGAGTTACAGGCCAGAATCACCCGGCTGAGTTTCTCTCCAGAGCATTACCAACTCTATTTGCGCTACCAGAATGGTCGCCACTCAGGCGGTGGCATGGACCATGACAGCATTGAGCAATACACGCAGTTTCTCTTGCAAAGCCGGGTCAACTCCCGACTGATCGAGTTCCGCACCCCAGCCTCAGAACAGCAGCCTGGCATCCTCAAAATGGTCTCCATCCTGGATGTGTTGAACGATGGGTTGTCGGCTGTCTACACGTTTTACGAACCCGAGCAAGGGGCCAGTTACGGGACTTACGCAGTCATGTGGCAAATCGAGCAGGCACGGCAACTGGGTTTGCCTTATGTGTATCTGGGCTACTGGATCGAACAAAGCGAAAAAATGAACTACAAGTCGACGTTCGTCCCGCATGAAATCTTGCAGGATGGAATCTGGATTGCGCAATAGGTTTTCACAAAGTAAAATGCTGTCATGCGCAGCAAAGACCCCCTCAGCGCCAACACTCCATCCATTCAGGTGATTGAACGCATGTTCACCCTGATTGATGTGCTGGCTTCGCGAGAAGAGGCCATCAGCCTCAAGGAAATCAGTGAAAAAACGGGCCTTCACCCTTCGACAGCGCACCGTATTCTGAACGACCTGACCTTGGGCCGATTCATCGACCGTCCGCAAGCCGGCAGCTATCGTCTGGGCATGCGCCTCCTTGAGTTGGGCAACCTGGTCAAAGCCAGATTGAATGTGCGCGACGCCGCCATGGACCCCATGCGCGAACTGCATAAACAGATTCAACAACCCGTCAACCTCAGCGTGCGTCAGGGCGATGAAATCGTCTACATCGAACGCGCTTACAGCGAACGGTCGGGCATGCAGGTGGTTCGCGCCATTGGCGGTCGGGCGCCACTTCATCTGACATCTGTGGGCAAACTTTTTTTGGCCGCCGAAGATACCCCCCGCCTGCGCGCCTATGCCACTCGCACCGGTTTGGCCGGGCATACCCGAAACAGCATCACCCAACTGCCCGTTCTGGAGCGAGAACTGGCCAAGGCACGACAATACGGAGTGGCCCGGGACAATGAGGAGCTGGAGTTGGGGGTGCGCTGCATGGCAGCGGGCATCTACGACGATCAAGATCGCCTGGTGGCCGGCTTGTCCATCTCAGCCCCGGCCGATCGGTTGGATGAAGGCTGGCTTCCAAAACTGCAAGACACGGCCAAGCAGATCTCCCACGCGCTGGGGCACCGTCACAGTTGATCTGAATAGCCGATCAACTGACAGGCCTGTGAGTCTGTCAGAACACCCGGTGGATCAGGTGTGTGGCGACGAACCACGGCTGGCGTGGTGAACCTCAACCCAGCGTCGCACGCGTTCGGCATCGGCAATGCGACTGAGTTTACCGGCCGAGTCCAGGAACACCATTATGAGCTTGCGGCCAGCCACCCGAGCTTGCATGACCAAGCATTGACCGGCTTCAGAGATGTAGCCGGTTTTTTGCAAACCGATGTCCCAGTTGGGGTTTTTGACCAAGCGATTGGTGGTGTTGTAGCGAAGCGTTTGACGACCGACCTCGACCACGTGGCTGGGCGAAGTGGACAACTCTCGCATCAGGGAGTCTTGGTAGGCAGCTGCCACCAGCGTGGCCAGGTCTTTGGCGCTGGACTGGTTTTTACTGGACAGTCCCGTCGGCTCCACATAACGAGTGTCTTTCATGCCCAGTTGGACGGCTTTGGCATTCATCAAATGAACAAAAGCAGACAGCCCTCCGGGGTAGGTACGCCCCAAGGCATGCGCAGCACGGTTTTCACTGGACATCAGCGCAAGGTGCATCAACTCACCACGCGTCAAGGTCGCTCCGACACGCAAACGTGAGCTGCTGCCCTTTTCGGTGTCCACATCATCTTGCGTGATCGTGATGGGATCGTCCAGGTTCAGGTTGGCCTCGCTGATGATCAGGCCAGTCATGAGCTTGGTGATAGATGCGATGGGAAGAACCGCATCATCGTTCTTGCTCAGCAGTACCTCGTTGGTGTCCTGGTCAATGACATAGGCGACACTGGAACGCAATGCCAGGGCGTCACTGGCGCCGTGCAAGCCTGCCAACTGTCCGTAGCTGGGGCGCTCAGGCAGGGATTTGACGGACACCCGACGAACGGGGGAAGATTTGGAGGCCTTGGCCAGATGGGTCGGCTTGGCTCGGGATTTCGTGGGTTTGTTGTCGGGGGCGGCCCAAGCCAGGCTTTGAACCAGGACCAGTGACATTCCCAGGGTAACAAGCAGTGCACGCATTGGCTCAAAATCCTCGCAAAAACAAAACACCTTCAACGCCGAGTGCGTCAACATGTCGCGAGTGTAACAACAAAAAAAAATTCACGCAAGATCAAAGACTTGCGTGAACTTCATGAGAAGACATCAGCCTTGCGCAGCCACCCGGTCGGACTGGTTTTGCAACTTGTTGAGCGCACTCAAATAGGCTTTGGCAGACGCCACCACGATGTCCGGGTCGGCCCCCACACCGTTCACAACCCGTCCGCTGTTTTGCAAACGCACGGTGACCTCCCCCTGGCTTTCGGTCGAGCCGCTGATGGCATTGACAGAATACAACACCATTTCCGCACCACTTTGGACATGGTTTTCAATCGCCTTGAGCGAGGCATCGACCGGACCGTTGCCATCGGAGTCGCTGCGAACTTCTTTGCCTTTATCGGTAAAAACGATAGAGGCATGCGGTCGTTCACCCGTTTCACTGTGCTGCGACAGCGACACAAAGGTGAACTGATCCCCACCTTCTGACACATTGTCCTGGCTGACCAGAGCCAGAATGTCTTCGTCAAAAATTTCACTCTTGCGATCGGCCAGCTCTTTAAAGCGAGTGAAGGCTGCGTTGATGTCAGACTCGCTTTCAAGCTGCACACCAAGGTCTTGCAGACGCTGCTTGAAAGCGTTGCGGCCACTCAGCTTGCCCAGCACGATTTTGTTGGCACTCCAACCCACATCTTCAGCGCGCATGATCTCGTAGGTGTCGCGCGCCTTCAACACGCCATCTTGGTGAATGCCCGAGGCGTGGGCAAAAGCATTGGCGCCCACCACGGCCTTGTTGGGCTGCACCACGAAGCCCGTGGTCTGACTGACCATGCGGCTGGCCGCCACGATGTGGTGGGTGTCAATGCCGATGTCCAGCCCAAAATAATCCTTGCGGGTCTTGACTGCCATGACCACCTCCTCAAGTGAGCAGTTTCCAGCACGCTCACCCAGACCATTGATGGTGCATTCCACCTGGCGGGCACCGCCAATGGTCACGCCGGCCAAGGAGTTGGCCACGGCCATGCCGAGGTCGTTGTGGCAATGCACAGACCAAATGGCTTTGTCGCTGTTGGGAATGCGCTCACGCAATGTCCGGATGAACTGGCCATACAACTCAGGCACCGCATAGCCCACCGTGTCAGGCACGTTGATGGTGGTCGCGCCTTCGGCGATGACGGCTTCAATCACCCGGCAGAGGAAATCAGGCTCACTGCGGTAGCCGTCTTCGGGGCTGAATTCAATGTCGTCCACCAAATTACGGGCAAAGCGCACCGATTGCTTGGCCTGTTCGAACACCTGATCCGGGCTCATGCGCAATTTCTTTTCCATGTGCAGCGGCGAGGTGGCAATGAAAGTGTGAATGCGGGCGCGCTGGGCGCCATGTAAGGCTTCGGCAGCACGGGCGATGTCGCGATCGTTGGCACGGGACAAAGAGCACACGGTTGAGTCTTTGATGGCTTGAGCAATCGCCCTGACGGCCTCAAAGTCGCCGTTGGAGCTGGCGGCAAAACCCGCTTCGATCACATCGACCTTGAGACGCTCCAGTTGACGTGCGATGCGCAGTTTTTCATCGCGCGTCATGGATGCTCCGGGCGACTGTTCGCCATCGCGCAGGGTGGTGTCAAAAATGATGAGCTTGTCAGCCATGGTTCACTCCTTGAGAAATGGTGGGAGGTCCGTTGGCCCACCACACAAAACCTGTCGCACAAAACAAAAGGCCCGTTGCGGTTGGCAAACGGGCCTGTTGGGGATGATCGCGTGCGCTACCGTACCCGCCCGTTTGAGCGTGAAAGCAGTAGTGCCAGTAGCGTTGTCATATGCAGCAATGTAGCACACTTTAAATAGCACTGCCTCACTTGTGCAAACCCTGCTCATCCGGCTCGTCGGTCGAGGTGCTGATGACGCTGGTTTGCAAGCCTTTGGCCCGTCGCCAGGCGTAAATCACATAACCGCTCAACCCGTAGATGACGAACAGGGAGAACAAGACAGTCGGCGGATGGATGTTGATGATGGCAATGATCAGGGCCAACAACACGATCGCTGCAAACGGGACGCTTTTTTTCATCTGCACGTCCTTGAAGCTGTAGAACGGCACATTGGTGACCATGGTCAAACCACTGAACAGACACAGCGCAAACATGGGCCAGGCCATGGTGTCCGGCGCCACGTCGGCCTCGGTCATGAGCCAGAGAAAGCCCGCTACCAGGGCAGCCGCCGCCGGGGATGGCAACCCCTGAAAATAGCGCTTATCCACCACGGCGGTGTTCACATTGAACCGGGCCAGGCGCAAGGCGGCGCATGCGCAGTACACAAAAGCTGCAATCCAGCCCCAGCGCCCCAGACCTCGCAGCGACCACTCGTAAGCGATCAACGCCGGGGCTGCACCGAAGGAGACCATGTCGGCCAAGGAGTCCATCTGTTCACCAAAAGCGCTTTGCGTGTTGGTCATGCGTGCCACGCGACCATCCAGACTGTCGAGCACCATGGCGCAAAAAACCCCCATGGCAGAAAGATCAAAGCGGTTGTTCATGGCCATGACAATGGCGTAGAAGCCTCCGAACAGGGCCGCCAACGTGAACAGATTGGGCAGGACGTAAATGCCCTTGCGGGGCTTTTGTGGGGTTTCGTCCATAGGAGCGTTGGAGTCAGGCATGGGGTCCGGAGGTAGATTCAGTCGATGGGGCCGCAGCACATTCAGAGCGTGGCCAACACCGTGCTGGTGGCCGACACTTTTTCACCGGGGACCACCCGGGGGGTGGCGGTGAGCGGAAGGTAAACATCCACACGGGAGCCAAAGCGGATGAACCCGTAACGTTGCCCCTTGTGCAGGGCATCCCCCGACTGAACGTAGCAAAGAATTCGGCGGGCAATCAGGCCCGCCACCTGTACCAGGGTGACGGTGTGATTCGTTCCTGCGACCTGTGCATCAATGACCACGGCATTGCGTTCGTTTTCTGTCGAGGCCTTGTCCAGGTCGGCATTGACAAACAGGCCTGGAAAATATTGAACCGAACGCACTTGGCCATCGACACTGGAGCGGTTGCTGTGCACGTTGAACACATTCATGAAGACACTGATCAGCAGGGCTTCACGGCCTGCATAAGGGTCCAGTGCTTTTTCAACTTTGACGATACGACCATCCGCGGGTGACAGTACCGCGTGGGGATCCGTGGGAACAGCCCTGGGCGGATCGCGGAAAAACTGGATGACAAAAACCGCCACCACATACAGGGGCAGCGCTGCCCAGCCGCCCCACAGTGCATGGGCCACCACGGCCAGCAAGACCGACAGGGCGATGAAGGGCCAGCCTTCGCGGGCCAGCAGGGGGTGAGGATAGTTCATGAGACTGAAGTGTAAGCGGGGATGGGACGGCTGCAAATCAAGAGGGCTGCAACCCTCTCCCTGATGGGGGGAGTTGCAGCCCTGAAGAGCCGTGTGGAGCCGAATCAGTTGCGGGTCTGGTCGACCAGCTTGTTCTTGGCGATCCAGGGCATCATGGCGCGCAGTTGGCCACCGACCTTCTCGATCGAGCTCTCAGCGTTCAGGCGGCGACGAGCAGTCATGCTGGGGTAGCCCGTGCGGCCTTCCAGAATGAACATCTTGGCGTATTCACCGGTCTGGATGCGATGCAGTGCATGCTTCATGGCAGCACGAGAATGCTCGTTGATCACCTCGGGTCCCGTCACGTACTCACCGAACTCGGCGTTGTTGGAGATCGAGTAGTTCATGTTCGCAATGCCGCCTTCGTAGATCAGGTCGACGATCAACTTGAGCTCGTGCAGGCATTCGAAGTAGGCCATTTCGGGGGCGTAACCGGCCTCGACCAGGGTCTCGTAACCCATCTTGATCAATTCAACCGCACCACCGCACAGAACGGTTTGCTCGCCGAACAAATCGGTCTCGGTCTCTTCGCGGAAGTTGGTCTCGATGATGCCCGCCTTGCCACCACCGTTGGCCATGGCATAGCTCAACGCCAACTCACGGGCACGGCCACTTTGGTCCTGATGCACGGCCACGAGGTGAGGAACACCGCCGCCCTGGGTGTAAGTGGAGCGCACGGTGTGGCCGGGCGCCTTGGGGGCGACCATCCAGACGTCGAGGTCAGCACGGGGAACCACCTGGTTGTAGTGCACGTTGAATCCGTGCGCAAAAGCCAGCGAAGCGCCCTTTTTGATGTTGGGCTCCACGTTGTTGCGATACACGTCAGCAATCTGCTCGTCCGGCAGAAGAATCATGACCACATCTGCGGCTTTGACGGCGTCGTTCACTTCCATCACGGTCAGGCCGGCCTTGCCCACCTTGTCCCAGGAAGCACCACCCTTGCGCAGACCCACCACCACCTTGACGCCACTGTCGTTCAGGTTTTGGGCGTGGGCATGCCCTTGGGATCCGTAGCCGATGATGGCAACCGTTTTGCCTTTGATGACGCTCAGGTCACAGTCTTTATCGTAATAGAAATTCATGGTTTCTCCTTGGTTGGGGTCTTGGGGTATGAATCAAACACGCAGAATGCGCTCACCACGGCCAATGCCGCAGGCGCCCGTGCGCACGGTTTCGAGAATCGCCCCCTGGTCGATGGCAACCAGGAAAGCATCGTTTTTGGAAATATCGCCCGTCAGCTCGATGGTGTAACTTTTTTCGGTGACGTCGATGATGCGGCCGCGGAAAATATCGGCCATGCGCTTCATTTCCTCGCGCTCCTTGCCGACCGCGCGCACTTTCACCAGCATGAGTTCACGCTCGGTGTAGGCGCCTTCCGTGAGGTCTACGACCTTCACCACCTCGATCAAACGGTTGAGGAGCTTGGTGATTTGCTCAATGACGTCGTCCGACCCCGTGGTCTGGATGGTCATGCGGGACAGGCTGGCGTCTTCGGTGGGGGCCACCGACAGGGACTCGATGTTGTAGCCGCGGGCAGAAAAAAGGCCCACCACCCGGGACAGCGCACCAGGTTCGTTTTCAAGCAGAACAGAAATAATGTGTTTCATGAGATTCCTCTTTTCGTCGCCCTCCCCCGGCGGCGGTAACCGTCGGGCTTGGCGAACAATAGATTCGTCGGGATAGAGAGAAGGGTCGCGAACGAGGCGTGCTTAGAGATCTTCGCTGCCCAGCAGCATCTCGGTGATCCCTTTGCCTGCTTGCACCATCGGGAAAACGTTTTCGGTCGGGTCGGTGCGGAAATCCAGGAATACGGTGCGGTCTTTGAGTTTGCGCGCTTCACGCAGGGCCGGCTCCACATCTTGCGGACGCTCGATCAGCAGACCGACATGACCATAAGCCTCGGCCAGCTTCACAAAATTTGGCAAGGCATCCATGTAGCTGCTGCTGTAGCGGCCTGAATACTCAATCTCTTGCCACTGACGCACCATACCGAGATAGCGGTTGTTGAGGGCCAGCACCTTGATGGGGGTGTTGTACTGCAAACAGGTGGAGAGTTCCTGGATGCACATCTGGACCGAACCTTCGCCGGTGACACAGAAGACTTCGCTCTCCGGGCGAGCCAGCTTGATACCCATGGCATAGGGAATGCCCACACCCATGGTCCCCAAACCGCCCGAATTGATCCAGCGGCGCGGCTCGTCAAAGCCGTAGTACTGGGCGGCCCACATTTGATGCTGCCCCACATCGGAGGTGACGTACACATCCTCGCCACGGGTCAGACGCGCAAGGGTTTCGATCACATATTGGGGCTTGATGACTTCCTGATTGCCACGGTCGTAGCTCAAGCAGTCGCGGGCACGCCAACCCTCGATGGTTTCCCACCAACCGGCCAAGGCTTTGCTGTCCACCTTGGAGCCCGACTCACGGATCATGTGAATCATTTCGGTCAACACATCCTTGACATCGCCCACAATGGGAATGTCCACCTTGACGCGCTTGGAAATGATGGAGGGATCAATGTCAATTTGGATGATCTTGCGCTCGTTTTGCGCGAAGTGCTTGGGGTTGCCGATCACACGATCGTCAAACCGCGCCCCCACGGCCAACAATACATCGCAATGTTGCATGGCGTTGTTGGCTTCGATGGTACCGTGCATGCCCAACATGCCAAGGAACTTGCGGTCAGAGGCGGGATAAGCCCCCAATCCCATCAGAGTGTTGGTGCAAGGGTAGCCCAGCATGTCCACCAGGGTTCGAAGTTCATTGGAGGCGTTGCTGAGCAGCACACCACCACCGGTGTAGATGTAGGGACGCTTGGCTGTCAACAGCAATTGCAAGGCTTTGCGAATCTGCCCACCGTGCCCCTTGCGCACCGGGTTGTAAGACCGCATGGGCACTTGCTCGGGGTAGCCCGTGAACAAGGTCTTTTTGAAGGAAACGTCTTTGGGGATATCCACCACCACAGGGCCAGGCCGACCACTGCGGGCGATATGAAAAGCCTTTTTCATGATGACGGCCAAATCACGAACATCCTTGACCAGGAAGTTGTGTTTGACGATCGGACGGGTGATCCCCACGGTATCACATTCCTGGAAGGCATCCAGGCCAATGGCGGCCGTGGGCACCTGCCCGGTGAGAATCACCATGGGAATGCTGTCCATGTACGCGGTGGCGATTCCGGTCACCGCATTGGTCACGCCGGGCCCTGAGGTGACCAATGCCACACCCACTTCACCTGTGGCGCGGGCGTAACCATCGGCCGCATGAACGGCTGCCTGCTCGTGCCGAACCAATATGTGCTGAATGGTCTCCTGTTTGTACAGGGCATCATAAATGTACAAAACGGAGCCGCCAGGGTAACCCCAGACGTGCTTGACCTGTTCGGCCTGCAAGGCGCGAACCAGGATTTCAGCTCCGTTGAGCTCTTCGGGATGAGAGGGAGTGGCCTGAGCAGCAGCAGCGGATTGAAGCTCCGCTTTGGTGATTTCCATGATGAACCTTAGTGATTTTCGGACGCGAAAAACCTGGGGTGCCCCTTGGCGGATTCTCGTGGAACCGTCGCGGGACTTAGGACCTGAAGCCATGGACCGACAAGCAGTCCGACCCAGATCCGTTTACCTGGTACCTGAATAAGAAGGGTGATTATGTCACCTTTTTGACCCGTTTCAGCGTTATTGAATGGAGGGGACATGGGTGTCATAATTCGCCGCTTTGTTGCCCCCACCCCCTTTTTCTATCCTCTGCGGTCTTGGCCTCCGAACTCGAACTCACCCAGTTTCTCAAGAGCGTGGAGAAGCGCGCCTTCAAACGCTCGCTCTACCACGTCAGAGATGAGGACGCCGCATTGGATATCGTGCAAGACAGCATGATGAAACTGGCCGAGCACTATGGCGACAAGCCCGCCAGCGAACTGCCCATGCTGTTTCAGCGGATTTTGTCCAACACAACCCTGGACTGGTTCCGTCGCCAAAAGACGAAGAATGCTTTATTCTCCAATTTCAACCAATTTGAGGGTAATGATGATCAGGAAGGTTTCGATTTGCTTGAAACCCACTTGGTCAGTGAGGGACAGGAACAAATTGAAAGTGCGGAAACCACGATTCAACGACACCAATCGGTGCACGAAATCGAAGAAGAAATCCAAAAATTGCCAGCCCGTCAACGGGAAGCCTTCCTGCTGCGTTATTGGGAAGAACTGGATGTCGCCGAGACAGCCGCAGTCATGGGCTGCTCTGAGGGCAGCGTGAAAACGCATTGCTCCAGAGCGGTTCAGGCGCTGTCCTCAGCACTGAAAGCCAAGGGAATGAAACCATGAAGACCTACGAACACTTGCAGCCTCACACATCCGAACAACTGGCTCGACAGATTGCGGCTCAGTTAGATCAGGGCTTGCGTGATATGCCGCACGATATTACCGAGCGCCTGCGGGCAGCCCGAACACGGGCGGTGGCAGCCCGTCGTCATCCCGTCACCGTCCTGGCAACGGGCGCGCGGGTTCAGCAAGGCACCTTGGTGCTTGAGGGCGGGCCAGAGAGAATGCGTTTCTGGGGCTGGATGGGCTCAGTGGTTCCCTTGATCGCTTTGGTCCTTGGCTTGTTTGCCATCTATACCGTTCAAAACGACTGGCGTGCCGATGAACTGGCCAGTGTTGACACGGCCCTCCTCACGGATGAATTGCCTCCCACGGCGTTCACTGACCCGGGTTTTCTCAAGTTTGTTCGGACCTCGCCCTCAGAAGCCCCATCATCCGGAACAACGACCGACTGACACTTGCCGGCACGACGGTGTCTGACCCTTTTCAGATCTCCGTGACCGCCCGAAGCCTTCATGCAACGCCTGAAATCTCAAGCCCCCCGCACCCAGAGATGGAGATATTTCCCATGGGTTCTCTTGTGGGCTTTCACAGCAGGCGCTCAAGTCACAGGGGGCGGTACGCTTGACAACAATCCCCCCTCGTCCAATCCCCAGGCCACCGTGTCTTCGACGTCCACAGGTGCCCCCAACGCAGATTCAACGTCTGGCGCCTCTGCCACTTCTGTCACTTCTGAGGGGGGGGCGTTGCAGCCGCCCGCGGCAGCGTCCCAACGATCCAACACAACCGCTGGTGTGCGTGAAACGCTTCGACCAACCAGTTCTTCAGCGTCCAAGCAGAGCACTCGACCGAGCTGGTCGGAATTAAGCCAGGACCAGCAGCAAGCGCTCATGCCCTTGTCTCGATCCTGGTCCAGCCTCAGTGAGGGCCAAAAGCGCAAATGGTTGGCTTTGTCCTACAACTTCCGCGAGCTCTCTGCGCTGGAACAAGACAAACTGCAAGAACGAATGATGGAGTGGGCACATCTCTCCGCCCAGGAGCGCGCTCAGGCGCGTTTGCATTTCGCCGAAGTCAGTCAACTGACGAATGAAGAAAGACGGGCCAAGTGGGAGGCCTACCAAGCCTTGAGCCCTCAAGAGCGTCAAAAGCTGGCCGCCAACATCCCCCCCGTCCCACGCGGTGCGGCCGTGGCTGTCCGTCCTGTTCCCTCCAGCAAGCTCACGTTGCCTCCAGCCAGCAAGCCCGATCAGGTGCTGCAGCCTCGGATAGACACGGAGCAAATCCATCCGGTCACCTTGCTTCCGCATTTTTTGCCGGGCTCCTCGACCCGATGACCCCCAGCCTGAGACGTCGAATGGCTTGCTGGCTCTATGAGGGCATGCTTTTATTTGGCGTGGTTTTCATCAGTGGCTATCTGTTCAGCGCGCTCAGTCAGACCCGACATGCGCTGGACAATCGCCTGGGTCTGCAAGCCTTTGTGTTCTTGGTCTTTGGGATTTATTTCACTTGGTTCTGGCACAAAGGCCAAACCCTGGCCATGAAGACCTGGCACATTCGTGTCGTTGATCGGCAGGGTCAACCTTTGACCCAGAAACGTGCTCTGTGGCGCTATGTCCTGTCATGGGTCTGGTTTGTTCCCCCTCTGGCGATCCTGGGCCCACTTCAAGTGTCAGGAGCGGAAGTGGCGGTGGGTGTCATCGGTTGGGTCCTGGTGTGGGCCTTGCTGAGTCGCTTCCAGTCCGATCGGCAATTCTGGCATGACATCTGGGCGGGCACGCGCCTGGTACACGTGCCCGCCGTGAAGTAATTCTTCAGTCTGTTCACCGGGTTCAAAAGCCGGCGACAATCCAGCCATGGATCCGATGCACGACAATCCTCAGAAGCATCGACGCGGCCTCAGCCGCGTTTTGCACGCCGCCTACTATTCCTGGCAAGGTCTTCGCTCTGCCTGGCATGAAACAGCATTTCGACAAGAGATGCTGCTGGCATGGGTGCTATTCCCCCTGGGAGTGTGGCTGGCCAACGACTGGGTCGAAGCAGCGCTGCTGCTGGGCTCCGTGCTGCTGGTCTTGATTGTGGAATTGCTCAACACCGGCATCGAGTCTGCCATCGACCGAATCGGACCCGAATGGCATGAACTGTCCAAGCGGGCCAAGGACATGGGCAGCGCAGCTGTGTTGCTCAGTCTGTTGCTGTGCGGCGGTATCTGGGGCGCGGCTCTGTGGAACTGCTTCACGTGGGAGTAAACCTGCATGAATTCCCTCCCCCGCCCCGCCTTTTCCCTGTGCGTGTACTGCGGATCACGTCCAGGCCACCAAGCCGCCTTTTCTGAAGCCGCACGTGCCGTCGGTCGCTGGATCGGAAAGCACCAGGGTCAATTGGTCTACGGGGGCGGTCAAAACGGGCTGATGGGCATCGTGGCTGAAGAGACGGCATTGGCGGGGGGCCGCGTGATCGGCATCATTCCCCAATTCATGGTGGACCGTGAATGGGCACGTCCGAGTTGTGATGAGTTGCACATCGTTGAGACCATGCATGAGCGCAAGCGCATGATGATTGACCGCGCAGACGCCTTCATGGCCTTGCCGGGTGGCATTGGCACCTTTGAAGAATTTTTTGAAGCCTGGACCTGGCGTCAACTCGGATATCACGACAAGCCGGTGGGCCTGCTCAATACACAGGGCTACTACGACGACTTGTTGAAATTCCTCTCAGGCAGTGTCGCCCAAGGATTCATGCATGACAACCACCGAGCCTTGATTCAGACAGGCGAAGCGGTGGATGACCTGTTGCCACGACTGATTCAGGCCGGCGGACTTCCCGCCAACTCACACACCGAGCAACTGTGACCGCAGACCCTGGCGGCAACTACAAGAGCCGGACAAGCCAACCCAGACAACTTCGGTTCAAAACGGCTTAGATGGCGCCGTCGTCCAGCTCTCCGGTGCGGATACGGATCACCCGCTCCACGGCGGTGACAAAGATTTTTCCATCACCGATCTTGCCCGTGCGTGCGGCGCGAACGATGGCGTCCACACATCGGTCCAAATCGGCCGACTTGACCACTACCTCAACCTTCACTTTGGGCAGGAAGTCAACCACATACTCGGCTCCACGATACAACTCGGTGTGTCCTTTTTGACGGCCAAATCCTTTGACCTCAGTGACCGTCAAACCGGTCACACCACATTCGGCCAAAGCCTCCCGAACCTCTTCCAGCTTGAAGGGTTTGACGATAGCGGTGATTTGTTTCATGTTGATTCCTGTGATGTCGGAGCGGTTCAAGACCGGTATTTGCTGGTAATAGGATAACGCCAATCTTTGCCGAAACTGCGGTGGGTGACGCGAATACCGACGGGGGACTGGCGGCGTTTATATTCGTTGATGCGGATCAACCGGGTCACCTTGTCCACATCCTCTTGCCGGTAACCGGCCGCCACGATCTCGGCGGCACTTTGGTCGTATTCCATGTAGCGGGAGAGGATGGCGTCAAGAACCTCGTAGGGAGGTAGGCTGTCCTGATCCTTTTGATCGGGGCGCAATTCCGCGCTGGGCGGTCGGGTGATGATGCGCTCTGGGATAGGGTTTGCTCCGCTCCCGTAGGGATCGTGCTGATTTCTCCACAAGGCCAAACGAAACACCAAGGTCTTGGCAACATCCTTGATGACCGCAAAACCACCCGCCATGTCGCCATAGAGCGTGCAATACCCGGTTGCCATTTCGCTTTTGTTGCCCGTGGTCAGCACCAACGACCCGAATTTATTCGACAAGGCCATCAACAAGGTCCCTCGAATGCGGGCTTGAATGTTCTCCTCGGTGGTGTCGATGGGGCGACCTTTGAAATCCTCTGACAGGGAATGGAGGAAGGCTTCAAATTCGGGGACGATGGAAATTTCGTCATAGCGGACGTTCAGGCGCTGGGCCATCTCGCGGGCATCGATCCAGCTGATATCGGCGGTGTAGGGCGAAGGCATCATGACCGCCCTCACCCGATCAGCCCCCAGGGCGTCGACGGCGATGGCCAACACCAGGGCCGAGTCAATGCCGCCGGACAAACCCAGCAACACCCCGGGGAATCCATTCTTGCCAATGTAGTCTCTGACCCCCAGGACCAGGGCATGCCACAAATCCGCTTCGACCGACCCTTCTGGGGCGGTGCTGGCATGCAAGCGCAATGCACCCGACTGCCGCTCCACCTGGACATCAAAGGCCGTCTCGACAAAGGAGGATGCACGCCCCGCCAAAGACGCATCGGCTTGCAAGGCAAATGATCGGCCTTCAAAAACGACCTCATCCTGACCGCCCACCAAATGGGCATAGACCAGTGGCAAACCTGAGGAGCGCACACGCTCAGACATGGCTTGCTCGCGCTCTCCTCCTTTGCCCACATGGAAGGGAGACGCGTTGATGACCGCCAATAACTCGGCACCCGCGGCACGGGCGTCCAGCGCCGGTTGTTCAAACCAGGCATCCTCACAAATCAGGAGCCCCACCGACACGCCCTGGACCTGAAAAACACAGGTGCTGTTACCTGGCGTGAAATAACGCCGTTCGTCGAAAACCTGGTAGTTGGGCAACTCGCGTTTCGCGTACTGGGTCACCACCCGCCCCTCGCTCAGCACGCTGGCCATGTTGAAGCGCTGCGGAATGGACACCGAGCGGCTGCGCCGATCGCCACCCGAGGGGTGACCCACCACCACATGCAGGTCTTTCAGATCAGCCAGCCCCACGGCAATCGAATTCAGGGCATCATCGCAGGCGTCGATGAACGAGGGCCGCAAGAACAAATCCTCGGCCGCGTAACCGCACAACGAAAGCTCGGGGGTCAATACGAGTCGCACGCCGCGGTCATAAGCCTCGCGGGCGAGGTCGACAATACGTTGGGCATTGCCCGACATGTCGCCGACGACGAAATCGAGCTGAGCCACACAAAGTTGGAGAGTCATAAAAGGCATGCAGGAAAACGTCGATCATTATGTCATTCGGACCGGATTGGGCCCGCAAGATTTCCAGACATCCGACTGGAATACCTTGTTGATGGCCCAGGCCGCCCCCACCCCCTTCATGCGCCTGGAATATTTGCAGGCCCTGGACAGCAGCCAAAGTGCGCATCCCGACAACGGATGGACCCCGGCATTTGTGGGTATCTGGCGCGGCAAAGCATTGGTCGCCGCCTGCCCGCTCTACCTCAAGCAACACTCCTATGGTGAATATGTGTTTGATTGGGCCTGGGCCGATGCCTATCAACGTCATGGCCTGCGGTACTACCCGAAGGGTTTGATAGCCGTACCGTTCACGCCGGTGCCGGGCAGTCGTTTGCTGGCAGTGGATGAGTCACATCGGCAACAATTGCTGGATACCGTCCTGCGTTGGTGCGAGGAGCAGAATTTGTCCTCGCTACACCTGCTGTTTGGCTCTGCAGACGATCTGCAAGCCACCCAGTCGCGCGGGCTGATGTCGCGCCAGACCGTGCAGTTTCACTGGCACCGCCAGGGCATGACCGGCTTTGAGTCCTACCTGCAGCAACTCACGCAGGACAAGCGTAAAAAGATTCGCCAGGAGCGACGCCGTGTGGCCGAGGCCGGGGTTCGGTTTCGATTTGTACGGGGCTCGGACATCCTCGCCACTGACTGGGCGTTCTTTTACCGTTGCTATGAACGCACCTACCTGGAGCACGGCAATCCACCTTATTTGCAGCCATCATTCTTCGCTCAGATGGCCCAGGAAATGCCGCAGCACTGGCTCCTATTTATCGCCGAACGTGAGGGGCGCCCGATTGCCAGCAGTTTGATCGGCGTGCAAGACCTCCCTGGCCATGAGCGCGTGGCCTACGGGCGCTACTGGGGGGCCTTGGAGCGCGTGGACTGTCTGCACTTCGAGGCGTGTTATTACCAACCCCTGGAATGGTGTTTGAACGAGGGGATCGATCGGTTCGAGGGTGGTGCCCAGGGCGAACACAAAATGGCTCGGGCCCTGATGCCCACCCCCACACACAGCGCACACTGGCTGGCCCACCCCGGCTTTGCCGAGGCGGTGCAATCGTTTTTGGAGCGCGAAGGCACTGGTGTGTCGCGCTATCTGGAACACCTTCAGGATCGCTCGCCACTGCGACAAGCCACCTCCTGAGAAGGGCAACGTCCTGAGACCTCGAAGTGAGGCCTCAGAGTGAGTGGTCAGGCGTCAGGATTTTCCTTGCGGTAGTTCGCCATGCCTTCCAGGATTTCCTGACGAGCGGCATCAGGACCTTCCCAGCCCAGCACCTTGACCCATTTGCCCTGCTCGAGGTCTTTGTAATGCTCGAAGAAATGGGCAATGGTTTTGAGGCGCAGAGGATTCAGGTCTTCCGGCTTTTGCCATTGGGTGTAAATGGACAGGATCTTGTCGATGGGCACCGCCAGCACTTTGCCGTCCTGACCAGCTTCATCTTCCATGCGCAGGATGCCGATGGGGCGGCAAGGCACCACCACACCAGGAATGAGTGGGACCGGGGTAATCACCAGCACATCCACCGGATCACCGTCACCACTGATGGTTTGTGGCACATACCCGTAGTTGGTGGGGTAATGCATGGACGTGCTCATGAATCGGTCGACAAAAATGGCACCGGTCTCTTTGTCGACTTCGTATTTTACCGGGTCGGCATTCATCGGAATCTCGATGATGACGTTGAAAGAGTCGGGAGCGTTTTTGCCGGGTGTAACGTTGAAGAGAGCCATATAGAAAGAATTCAGTCGTTGATTTGATTGAGAAAGATCAGGATTAACCCGCATTTTACTTTCATAGGGCTTGCGAGAGACAGGCAATCTGCGTGAATCGTCGTACATTTCGCCCGTTGGCCAATCAAGCTCCGGGTGAGCCGGGGGTGAGGAAGCAACGCAGCGGTGGTGCGATGAAACCCGTTGACGTTGCACCACTCCAAGCGAAAACCATTCAAGGAGAAGATATGTCTGGCAATTCAGCGCTCATGTTTGCGCTTGCGTGCGGGGTCATCGCCGTGATCTACGGCTTTTGGGCCCGGTCCTCCATCTTGTCTATGAGCGCAGGCAATGCGCGCATGCAGGAAATCGCGAATGCTATTCAGCAGGGAGCCGCCGCTTACCTGGCAAGGCAGTACCGCACCATCGCCATCGTCGGCGTGATTTTGACGGTGTTGATCGGCCTGTTTCTGGGCACGACCACGGCCATTGGCTTCGTCGTCGGGGCGGTGCTCTCGGGGGCCTGCGGCTTCATCGGGATGAACGTCTCGGTGCGCGCCAATGTGCGCACCGCTCAGGCCGCCACCCAAGGCATCGGTGCAGCCCTGGATGTTGCCTTCAAAGGCGGCGCCATCACTGGCATGCTGGTGGTGGGACTGGGCTTGCTGGGTGTCGGTGGCTTCTACTGGTTCTTGGTCGGCAGCGGCCCCATCGCAGCCGACAAGAATCTGTCTACGCTGCTCAACCCGTTGATCGGACTGGCCTTTGGCTCCTCGCTGATCTCCATCTTTGCACGACTGGGCGGCGGGATCTTCACCAAAGGCGCCGACGTTGGTGCCGACCTGGTGGGCAAGGTGGAAGCAGGCATTCCCGAGGATGACCCGCGCAACCCGGCCGTAATTGCCGACAACGTCGGTGACAACGTGGGCGACTGCGCAGGCATGGCCGCCGACCTCTTTGAAACCTACGCCGTGACCCTGATCGCGACCATGGTGCTGGGTGCCCTGATGGTGACCGCTGCACCGTTGCAGGCGGTGCTCTACCCGCTGGTGCTGGGTGGGGTGTCGATCATCGCCTCCATCATTGGCTGCTTCTTCGTCAAGGCCAGTCCCGGCATGAAAAATGTCATGCCAGCGCTGTACAAAGGCCTGATCGTGGCCGGCGTCTTGAGCCTGGGGGCTTTTGCTGTCGTCACCTGGAACATGATCCCCGACAACGCCATCAAGACCGAAGGTTCCCGCATGGCCCTGTTTGGTGCCTGCGTCGTCGGCCTGGTGCTGACAGCCGCGCTGGTGTGGATCACCGAGTACTACACCGGCACCGACTACGCGCCGGTCAAACACGTGGCTCAGTCCTCCACCACCGGTCATGCCACCAACATCATCGCCGGTATCGGCGTGTCCATGAAATCCACCGCCTGGCCGGTCCTCTCGGTCTGCGTGGCCATCATCGCTGCCCACTGGCTGGCCGGCCTGTACGGTGTGGCGATTGCCGCCACCTCCATGCTCAGCATGGCCGGCATCATCGTCGCACTGGACGCCTACGGTCCCATCACCGACAACGCCGGCGGCATTGCCGAGATGGCCGAACTGCCCGACAGCGTGCGCGATGTCACCGATCCCCTCGACGCCGTGGGCAACACCACCAAAGCGGTGACCAAGGGTTACGCGATCGGGTCTGCCGGTCTGGCTGCCTTGGTGCTGTTTGCAGACTACACCCACAAGCTCGAAACCTACGGCATGGACATCAAGTTTGATCTGTCCGATCCCATGGTGATCGTGGGCCTGTTCATCGGAGGACTGATTCCCTACCTCTTTGGCGCCATGGCGATGGAAGCGGTGGGTCGCTCTGCAGGTGCGGTGGTGGAAGAAGTTCGCCGCCAGTTCCGTGAGATCAAGGGCATCATGGAGGGCACCAGCAAGCCAGAGTACGGTCGTGCGGTCGATATGCTGACCACCGCAGCCATCAAGGAAATGATGATTCCTTCGTTGCTGCCAGTGATCGTTCCCATCCTGGTCGGTGTGATCCTCGGGCCCAAGGCCCTGGGCGGGCTGCTGATGGGCACCATCGTGACCGGGTTGTTCGTGGCGATTTCAATGTGCACCGGTGGTGGGGCTTGGGACAATGCGAAGAAATACATCGAAGACGGACACCACGGCGGCAAGGGCAGCGACGCCCACAAAGCAGCGGTGACGGGTGACACCGTGGGCGATCCTTACAAAGACACCGCTGGTCCCGCCGTCAACCCCCTGATCAAGATCATCAACATTGTGGCTTTGCTGATCGTTCCCCTGCTGCCCGGGGCCAACATGCCCAAGGCTGCACCGGCCAAGGTGGACACCCCACCAGCCATCTCAGCGCCCGCAGCCTCGGAGGCTGCCCCGGCAGCAGCGCCTGCTGCGGGAGCCAGCGCCGAGGCACCGGCCGCAGCCAAGTAATTCGCTCGCCCTCTGGCAAGACCCGCTTCGGCGGGTCTTTTTTTGACTTGAGTGAAAATGATTTCATGCAGTACAACTTCATCCAGCACCAAAAAGTTCCCTCACGATCCGGCCTGACGCTGGACGTCATCGATCCGTCCAGCGGCCAGGTGTTTGACCAGTTGCAACGCAGCCATGCGCAGGACGTGGATGACGCCGTGCAAGCCGCCCGCCGTTGCTTTGAAGGCTCCTGGCAGCACATCACAGCCCTGGAGCGAGGTCGTTTGCTGATGAAGCTGTCGCAACTGGTGCTGCTGCATGCCGATGAACTCACTGCCCTCGAGCAACGCGATTGCGGCAAACCCACCCGACAGGCCCGCGCCGATACCATCGCGCTGGCCCGCTATTTCGAGTTCTATGCCGGCGCTTGCGACAAATTGCACGGCGAAACACTGCCCTACCAAAATGGCTACAGCGTGCTGACCTGGCGCGAACCCCATGGAGTGACGGGGCACATCATTCCCTGGAACTATCCGATGCAAATTTTTGGCCGCAGCGTGGGCGGTGCCCTGGCTGCGGGCAATGTCTGCGTCGTCAAGCCTGCCGAGGACGCCTGCCTGTCCCTGTTGCGATTGGCCGAGTTGGTGGCCGAGGCTGGTTTTCCCCCGGGTGCACTCAACATGGTCACCGGCTATGGGCACGAGGTGGGCGATGCGCTGGCCCGGCACCCCGGCATCGACCACATCAGCTTCACCGGCAGCCCGAGCGTGGGCACGCTGATCCAGCAGGCTGCGGCGGTGCGGCACTGCCCGGTCACCTTGGAGCTCGGCGGCAAAAGCCCACAAATCGTGTTTGCCGATGCCGATCTTGATGCCGCCATTCCCGTGCTCATCAACGCCATCGTTCAGAACGCGGGCCAGACTTGTTCGGCCGGATCACGTGTCTTAGTGGAGCAAAGCATTTATGAGCCCTTGCTCGAGTGGTTGGGACGTGCTCTGTCTGCGCTGCGGGTGGGCGCTGCCGAGCAAGACCTGGACCTTGGCCCATTGATTCGGGCCAGTCAGCAGCAACGGGTGCGCGGGTTTCTGGACCTGGCCCGACAAGATGGCATTGTCACTGTCGCCACAGGTCAGATCGACCCACAAGCGCACCCCGGCGGCTTCTACCAGGCCCCGGTGCTGTTGCGTGACGTTCCAGTTCATCACCCCCTGGCTCAGGAAGAAGTGTTCGGCCCGGTGCTGGCCGCCATGCCCTTTCGTGATGAAGCCCATGCCGTCGAACTGGCCAACGCCACCGCATTTGGTCTGGTGGCGGGTGTCTGGACGCGCGACGGCGCGCGTCAGTTCCGCATGGCCAGACAACTGCGCTGCGGTCAGGTCTTTATCAACAACTACGGTGCTGGCGGTGGGGTCGAGTTGCCATTTGGTGGCGTCAAATCCTCGGGTCACGGACGGGAGAAGGGCTTCGAAGCGCTGTACGGATTCACCACACTCAAGACGGTGGCGATCCGCCACGACTGAGACGTTTTGTCCGCTTGTTGCACAATCGACGTATGTCTGAGCGAATCATTCCCCTCATTGACCAGCGGCACCAGGGCCGGGTCATGAAAGTGCCTGCCCAAGCCATTGCCGCCGATGGCCGTCTGTTGGACAGCCTGGGGCGGCCCTTGCGGGATTTGCGCATCAGCGTCACCGACCGTTGCAACTTCCGCTGCAACTACTGCATGCCCAAAGAGGTGTTCAATCAGCACTACAGCTACCTGCCGCAAAGCGATTTGCTGAGCTTCGAAGAAATCACCCGTGTGGCCCGCATTTTTGTCCAACACGGTGTGCGCAAATTGCGACTGACGGGCGGCGAGCCGCTGCTGCGAAAGCATCTGGAAGTGCTGATTGCCCAACTCGCGGCCCTGCGCACCCCCGAGGGTGAGGCTCTGGACTTGACCCTGACCACCAACGGCTCATTGCTGGCCCGCAAGGCACAGGCTTTGCGCGATGCCGGTTTGAATCGTGTGACGGTCAGCCTGGACGCACTGGACGACGCGGTGTTTCGCGAGATGAACGATGTCGATTTTCCCGTTGCTGATGTTCTGGAGGGCATCGAGGCCGCGCGGGCAGCTGGCCTGGGTGTGGATGCCCACGGACGGCCGAGTGGATTGAAAGTCAACATGGTCGTCAAGCGCACGACCAACCGAGAGCAGATCCTTCCCATGGCTCGTTACTTTCGTGGCAGCGGTATTGCCCTGCGCTTCATCGAATACATGGACGTGGGCAACACCAATGGCTGGCGCATGGACGAGGTACTGCCCTCAGCCGATGTGATTCGCTTGCTTCAGACCGAATTCCCACTGGTGCCTCTGGAGCCCAGCGCTCCCGGCGAGACGGCTCAGAGATGGGGCTATGTGGATGCGCAAGGTCGTCATGACCCGGCGTTGGGCGAGGTGGGGGTCATCAGCAGTGTCACCCAGGCCTTCTGCCACGATTGCAATCGTGCCCGGCTGTCGACCGAGGGCAAGCTCTACCTGTGCCTGTTTGCTGGTCATGGACATGACCTGCGTGGCTTGTTGCGTAGCGGTGTCAGCGATCAGGACCTGGCATCTGCCATCGGACAAGTCTGGCAAGGCCGCTCCGACCGTTATTCACAACTGCGTGGCCAGGACCACTCACCCTCACGGCAGACCCGGCGGGTCGAGATGAGTTACATCGGCGGCTGACCCCTGGCACGCGCCCCAGACAACTCCCGCCACGATCACGCATGTCGTCGCCACCCATTCCCTTGCGCGAGATCACTGGTCTGATCCTGGCCGGTGGGCGGGCAACTCGCATGGGCGGACTGGACAAAGGTTTGCAACCCCTGGAAGGACGCCCCCTGGTGAGTCACGCCATCGAGAGGCTCTCCCCACAGGTGGGCACCGTGCTGATCAACGCGAACCGCCATTTGGACACCTACCAGGCCTTCGGCCTCCCCATCTGCAGGGACACCCTGGACAACCATCCCGGCCCGCTGGCGGGTTTTCTGGCTGGCATGCAACATGGCCGCACGCCTTACCTCATGACGGTTCCTTGCGACTCACCCCGCTTCCCCCTCGATCTGGTGCATCGCCTGTCCTGTGACATGGTGCTTGCTCAAGCCGACATCGCCATGGTCAGCGCCCCCGAAGACGATGGCCTGGGCGGTTGGAGTTGCCGCGCTCAACCGGTGTTTTGCCTCATGAAAACCACCCTGATCGACAGCTTGCAGCGCTTCATGGCCGATGGGGGACGCAAGATCGACCGCTGGACGGCGCAACACCACACCGTGATGACCCGCTTTGACCAACCCACGGACGACCGCAAAGCCTTCAGCAATGCCAATACGCTGGCTGAATTGCAGGCCTTGTCCTCCTGACACACGACCGCAAGCCATGAAAAGCCTGGATGAAATCGCTGCCGCCTTGCAAGGCTATGACCCCCAGGCCTTGTCCGTTCCACATGTCGGGGCCTTTCTGGAACAGCTGGTCACCCCGCTGGGTCACCAGGAAGACCAGGACCTGCCCATTCCTCAAGCACTGGGACGGATATTGGCGTCGGACGTGATCTCTCCGGTCTCGGTGCCGCCTCATGACAACTCGGCCATGGACGGTTACGCCTTTGCTGGACAGGCACTGGATGAAGCTGCCCCCTTGCGCCTGCAGGTGGTGGGTACGGCCCTGGCGGGGGCCGCCTGGCGCGGTTCAGTCGGCGCGGGCCAATGCGTCAAGATCATGACGGGCGCCATCATGCCCTCAGGTCTGGACACCGTCGCCCCCCAGGAACTGGTTCAAATGGATGGAGACTCCATTCTGATTCCGCCGGGTCGATTACAAGCGGGGGACAACCGCCGATTGTGCGGCGAAGACATTGCCCAGGGTCGCGCAGCGCTGCGGGCCGGACAACGGCTGACGCCCGCCGCCCTCGGACTGGTGGCCAGCCTGGGCCTGCCACAGGTGCGGGTCAAGCGACCCTTGCGTGTGGCTTATTTCTCAACAGGCAACGAAATTTTGAGCCTGGGCGAGCCCCCGCGCGAAGGCGCGGTTTATGACAGCAACCGCTACACCGTGATGGGCTTGTTGTCACGACTGGGCTGTGAACTGCTGGATCTGGGGGTCATCCCCGACGATCCGCAGCAACTTCGACAGGCCTTCTTGCGGGCCGCCTCCGAGGCCGACGCAGTCATCACCAGCGGCGGGGTGAGCGTGGGTGAGGCCGACTACACCAAAACCATGATGCGTGAGCTGGGCGAAGTGGCATTTTGGAAAATCGCTATGCGCCCAGGCAGGCCCATGGCCGTCGGTCGCATTGGCCGCTCCATTCTGTTTGGTTTACCCGGCAACCCCGTCGCGGTGATGGTGACCTTTCTGGCCTTTGTTCGCCCTGCCCTGCTTCGGCTCATGGGCTGTACCGACCCCGCTCCCCCCCTCATGCGCGCCGTTTGCGCCGAGGCGTTGCGCAAAAAACCAGGACGCACGGAGTACCAGCGGGGTTTCATCAGCCTCAGCCCCGAGGGGGTGTTGGAAGTCAGAACCACCGGCAATCAGGGGTCCGGCGTGCTGAGCTCCATGGTGCAAGGCAACGCGCTGATCGTGCTACACCATGAGCAAGGGAATGTATCGATCGGCGACTGGGTCGATGTGATGGTGTTTGACGGCGTGATCTGAGTCTCACGCCGTCACGGACGACGGGTCGATCAGGTTTTCAGGTGCGCCGGCTCATGCACTTCGGTATGGGGGCTGAGGTGCTCTGACTCAACGGCCGTGGTGATGGCTCCCGGTGTCGACTTGCGGGCAAACAAGGTGTACATGGTGGGCACCACAAAAATCGTCAGCAAGGTGCCCAGGCTCATGCCGCCCACGATGACCCAGCCAATCTGACGCCGGCTTTCTGCGCCTGCTCCGGTGGCCAAGGCCAGCGGAATGGCTCCCAGCACCATGGCGCCCGTCGTCATCAAAATGGGGCGCAAGCGCAGGGTGGCCGCTTCTTGAACCGCCTCCATCATGTCCATGCCTTCTTGTCGCAACTGATTGGCAAACTCGACAATCAAAATGCCGTGCTTGGTGATCAAGCCCACCAGGGTGATCAGACCGATCTGACTGAACACGTTCAGCGTTCCCCCCGACCATTTCAACGCCATCAAGGCACCAACCATGGACAAAGGCACCGACAGCATGATCACCATCGGATCAACAAAGCTCTCAAACTGTGCGGCCAGCACCAGGAAAATGAAAAACAGAGCCAGGACGAACACAATCGCCAGAGACCCGGAGGACTTGGTGAACTCGCGCGAGGTCCCGTTGAGGTCGGTGTAGTAACCCGTGGTCAGGATTTTGGAAGAGATCTGTCGCATGAAGACCAAGGCTTCGCCCAAAGAGTAGTCTGGGGCCAGGTTGGCCGTGATGGAAGCGCTGCGACGTTGGCTGAAATGGTTGAGTTCCCGCGGCACCACCACCTCGCGGATCTTGACCAGTGCCGACAAGGGAATCATGGCGTCATTGCGACCGCGGACAAACACTTTCTCAATGTCATCGGGCGTGTCACGCCCACTGGGGGCGGTCTGAACCAGCACATCGAACTGCTCACCCTCGCGTTTGTACCGAGTGACTTGTCGTCCACCCATCATGGTTTCGACAGCACGTGCAATCGCATCGACCGGCACCCCCATGTCGGCTGCACGTTCGCGGTCCACCTCCAGATTGATTTCAGGCTTGTTGAGGCGCAAGTCGGTGTCGACGCTCACGATGCCCGGGTTCTTGGCAATTTCTTCCTGAAACGCGCGCACCACACCCGCCAGGTTTTGATAACTGTCGGTGGTCAGAATGACGAAGTTGAGCGGACGCTCCCGGAAACCTTGCCCGAGAGAAGGCGGTGTGATGGGAAAGGCCGTGACCCCCGGCAAAGTCGACACCATGGGCGTGATTTCACGCGCGATTTCAAGCGTGGTGCGCTGGCGCTCCTCCCAAGGCCGGGCCCGGTAAAACACATTGCCTTGCGCCACCGTGGGGTTGCCCACCACGGTAAACAAGCGGTCGAATTCGGGGTAACGCGAGCCCATGCGCTCGATGGCCTGGGCATAGCGGGTGGTGTAGTCCATGGTGGCGCCATCGGGGCCGTTGATGACGGTCAGAATCACACCGCGGTCTTCCAGCGGCGCCAATTCACTCTTGGCACTGCGGAACAAGGTCCAGGTGCCCACCGCAGCCGCCAGCATGATGGCCACCACCAGCCAGCGCCGGGAAAACCGCAAGGCCCCCACTTTGGCATGGGTCAACGTCCAGCGCAGGATGGCACCATAGCCATTGGTCATGCCCACCAACACCCGCTCCATGTTGCGGTCAAACCAACCAGGGTTGTCCACGTGCTTGAGCAACTTGGAGCACATCATGGGGGACAAAGTCAGCGCCACAAAACCGGACACGATCACCGAGCCCGCCAACGCCAGGGCAAATTCGGCAAACAATCGACCGGTGCGTCCCGGGGTGAACGCCAGCGGAGCAAACACGGCAGCCAGCGTCAGGGTCATGGCGACCACCGCAAATCCAATTTCCTTGGCCCCTCGGATGGCCGCCTGGAACGGGGCCACCCCATCCTCGATGTGACGGTAGATATTTTCGAGCACCACAATCGCATCGTCCACCACCAGACCAATGGCCAGCACCAGGGCCAGCATGGTTAACGAATTGATGGTGAATCCAAACAAGGCCATCAGGGCGAAGGTTCCAATCAGCGAGACCGGAATGGTGATCAGCGGAATGATGGACGCGCGCAAGGTGCGCAGAAAAACGAAAATGACCAAGGCCACCAGCGCCACGGCTTCGAGAATGGTCTGATACACCGCCTTGATAGAGCGATCGATGAACACAGAGTTGTCGTTGGCAACGTCGATCTCCATGCCGGCGGGCAAGTTCTCCTTGATGCGGGGAATCATGGCCCGAATAGCGGCACTCAAGTCCAGTGGGTTGGCGGTCGCGTTGCGGATCACGCCCAAGGTGATGGCTTCACGACCATTCAGGCGGGTCGCGGTGCGTTCGGACAAGGGGCCTTGTTCAACCCGGGCCACATCGTCCAGGCGCACGGGCATGCCGTTGACAATCTTGATCACGATCTGCCGAAACTCTGCCGGCTTTTGCAGATCGGTGGACGCCGTGACGTTGAATTCCCGCAATTGACTTTCAATGCGACCGGCAGGCACCTCCAGGTTCGAGCGGCGCAGGGCATCCTCGACATCCTGGGTCGTCAACTTGAAAGCGGCGAGTCGATCAGGATCTAGCCAGATGCGCATCGAGTACTTGCGCTCACCATAGACGCGCACATCGGAGGCACCCGGTGCTGTTTGCATCATCGGCTTGGCAATGCGGTTGGCCAAGTCAGTGATTTCCAACACACTCAGCGAATCGGAGCTGAAGGACAGCCAGACCACGGGGAAGGCATCCGCCTCCACCTTGGCAATCACTGGTTCGTCAATTCCCTGGGGCAATCGTTGCCGGACACGGGAGACTTTGTCGCGCACATCGGCGGCGGCGGAGTCGGGGTCTCGTGTCAGCACAAAGTTGACCGTGATCTGGCTTTGCTCCTGGCGGCTGATGGATGTGATCACATCGACACCTTCGATGCCGGACAGCGAGTCCTCCAGCACCTTGGTGACCTGCGACTCGATCACCGCACTGGATGCGCCCAGGTATTTGGTCTCGACCGTGACGACAGGGTTGTCGATCTTGGGGTACTCGCGCACATTGAGGCGGGTGAACGACACCAAGCCCACGAGCAAGATCATCAGCGACAGCACGGTGGCAAACACCGGACGTCGAATCGATATTTCAGGCAGTTGCATGCAAATTCCTTGAGTGATCGATCAGCGGGCTGCAGCAGGGGCCGAAGCTGGAGCCGAAGCTGCGGGTTTGGGCGCAGCCGCCCCTTCCCTGGATCGACCCATTTCGACGGTGCGCAACGGTGAACCGTCTTTTTGCAGACGTTGCTGGCCGGCCACGACAACGGTATCGCCTTCAGACAAGCCTTCGAGGATTTCCACCCTGCCCGGTCGCCGGATACCCAGCTTGACTTCGACGCGCTTGGAGACCGAATTCACATCCGGCGGCAACGGGCCAATGGGGGTCACTTGATCTGCAGGCACCACCTTGATCACAAACTGGCGTCCGCCTTGCGGCACGATGGCCTCTTCAGGCACGGAAAGGGCGTTGGGCCGGATCTCGAAAACCGCCGTCACCCGGGCAAACATACCGGGGCGCAATGGCCCACCAGTCTGGGAACCCGCCGATGGTGAAGTGACCGGGCGAGGCGCTGGGCACTCATCAAAAGGCGCATCAGAGCTCAGTGCCACAGTGGGCAGGGGCGTAAGAGCCTCGGTGCTTTTGGGCGGAGCAGCGCTTGGTTTGGCCGGTGCAGACGATGGTGCAGTCGCTGGTGCAGACCCCGCTGCAGGTTTGCCCGCCGAGGCGCTGCGGATGGGCTCTCCCGCCTGGTTGGGCATCACCGCGCGCACGCCGATGGAACGTCCGTTGGCATCGATCAGCGGATCGATGGCTTCGACCTTGGCCCTGAACATCCGTCCCGGCAAGGCGTCGAGCTCCACCTCCACCACTTGGCCCAGCGTGACCTTACTCTGGTAGCGCTCGGGCAGTCGGAAATCAACGTAAAGAGCGCTGATGTCTTCCAGATTGATCAGATCCGCGCCGTCTTTGACATAGTCGCCGATGTTGACGTTGCGAATACCCACCACCCCGGGGAAAGGCGCCAGGATGCGCATGCGATCCAGTCGCGCACAGGACAGAGACAGTTGCGCCTGCGCCACTTGCAAGCTGGCTGCGCTTTCATCCAGCACCCGCTGGGCCACGAAATTCTGCGCCACCAACTCCTGGTTTCGCTTATGGTTGGCCCGGGCGATCGAAACTTGGGCCGACGATTGCTGCACCTCGGCACGTTGCAAGGTGTCGTCCAGTTGCACCAGCATTTGGCCGGACTGAACACGCGCCCCTTCCACAAAACCCAGCTTCAGAACGCGTCCGGCCACCTCCGGACGCAGCATCACGTTTTGTCGAGAGCGCAAGGAGCCGACGGCCAAGGCATCGTCGCGAAGGGTGAACATTTCCACCTTGGCCACCTCGACACCAGCCACACGAATGCCCCCGGGTGCACCGCCCGGCGCCCCTCCAGGTGCGCCTGGGGCAGCCCCGCTCACGGCAGCCGCAGGCCCGCTCGAAGGCATTTTGTTCTGGTACCACCAGGCCGCCACCGATGCGCCGGCAATGCCGACAACCGCAACCACTGAATAGACAAACTTGTTGGCCATGTAAATACGCTGCTCTCAAGAGGAAAAACCAACCGAACAATGTAACAGCCAACGATGAATATTCACATGGGTTATGACCCTTACCTCAGGCAAGTCGGTGTCATTTACACAGCAGACATAAAGTGCATCACGCCTCGATTGGCGAGGGCATCGGCGCGTTCATTGCCAGGGTCACCCGAGTGACCCTTGACCCAATGCCATCGGATGTCATGGCCCTGCTGATGGACCAACTCATCCAGCGCCTGCCACAACTCGACGTTCTTGACCGGCTGTTTGGCCGAGGTGCGCCAGCCCTGCTGCTTCCAGCGATGGATCCACTCGGTGATGCCTTGTCGGACATACTGGCTGTCCAGATACAGCTCGATCCGGCATGGACGCTTGAGCGCCCGCAAAGCCTCGATCACCGCCATCAACTCCATGCGATTGTTGGTGGTCAGGGCTTCACCACCACACAACTCTTTTTCGTTGGCTCCCGACTTCAACCAGGCCCCCCAGCCGCCCGGGCCAGGGTTGCCTTTGCAAGCGCCATCGGTATAAACAACCACGGTTTTTAAATCACTCATTGCATCCTCATCACGGGTGAGCTGTCGGCCATCAGCCGGCCCCCTTGGACCCCGGGCTGGGGTCGTCGCAGGTCGATGCTACACGCCCTGACCCCACGGGTGCGGCAGACTGAACCACCCGGCGTCGAGAGGCGTGCCAGCCACGCTCGATCAAGCGCATGCCGTGGACGCGCTTGGTGGCCACCAGAAGATAGACAGCGCCAAAAATCGGCCACCAACGGTCGCCCGCCTGATCCATCCAGGCAAAACGATTCAGCCATTGGGCGGTTTCCACCGCCGGTCGATAGCAGCCAAAGCGCCCGCCTTCGATGTCCAACCCCAGCAGCCGCAACCAGTCGCGCAATCGCCAGTAGCCGATCCACTCACCCGCCGGAGGCAAATACCAGTCCTCAAAGCCCAGCCGTTGGTACCAATGGGCCCGTTGCTGTCGCAATCCCCACAGGCTGGCCGGATTGAAACCACAGATCACGACCTTTCCCTCGGGAACCAGCACACGATGCACTTCACGCAATGCCGCGTGGGGGTCACGGCTCAACTCCAGGGTGTGGGGCAACACCACCAAGTCCAGGGAGTTCTCGGCAAAGGGCAGCGCTGCCGGGTCCAGCACCAGGTCGGCCCGCCCGACCTGCGCCTGGTCGGCCCCCACCCATCGGTGGGGCATCCGATTGCTGCGCAGGCCATCGATGGCGGGCATTCCCAGCTGCAAGGCATGAAATCCGAACAAATCGGCCACAATGCGGTCCAGCTGTTGCTGTTCCCATGCCAGCAGGTACTGGCCCGGAGGCGTTTCCAGCCACTCGTCCAACGTTCCGATTTCTATAATCCGAGGATCCATGAAACTGACCCCTGTACCTGCGTTTTCCGACAATTACCTGTGGCTTTGGCAATCCGGGCCCGACGCCATCGTGGTGGATCCGGGCGATGCCGAGCCGGTGATGCAAGCCCTGTCCGCGCAGCAGGCCCGCTTGAAAGCCATTCTAGTCACCCACCACCATGCCGATCATGTGGGCGGCGTTGATGCTTTGCGAGCAGCGACTGGCGCCAAGGTCTATGGGCCTGCGGGTGACAACCTGCCCATCGAATGTGAACCTCTCGATGATGGGGATACCTTCGAGCTGCTGGGTTTGCAAGTGCGTGTCCTGGATGTTCCAGGACACACCGCCGGCCACATTGCGTACTGGCTGCCCACCAGCCCCCTGGGGCCGGTGCTGTTTTGTGGGGACACCTTGTTTTCCGGCGGTTGTGGACGCCTGTTTGAAGGCACCCCTGCGCAAATGCTTCACTCCCTGGATCGTCTGGCCGCGCTCGATCCTGCCACGCTGGTGTGCTGCGCCCATGAATACACCTTGTCGAATCTGAAGTTTGCGCGTGCGGTCGAGCCGGACAACCAGGACCTGCAACGCTACCAAGCCGAGTGTGTTGCCCTGCGTGAATCGGACCACCCCACCCTGCCTTCCAGCATCGGACTGGAAAAGCGAATCAACCCTTTCTTGCGCTCACGCGTCCCCGCCGTTGCACAATCGGTCAGCCTGTTCGATCCCTCGGTGGCGGATGAGGTGTCGGTATTTGCGTCATTGCGACGCTGGAAGAACGAATTCAAATGAGGCCACTGTTTGCCCTGGTGTTGGCCACCTTGTTGATGCTGAGCGGATGTGCTTCCGTCACAGCGCCCACGGCCGCCAAAGTAACACCATCGATGGATCCACTGGCCTCGCAAAAGCCTGGGGCAGTCGAACCCAGCCCTGCGCCGGGCTTACAACCCCTGAAAGCAGGTGAGCCACACCAGCCCTCTGTCACTCACCTCAGCTTGCCCAATGACTTGTGGGAACGCATCCGCCGTGGGTTTGCCATGCCGAATCTGGAGACAGAGTTGGTGGACGACCGGGTGCAGTGGTATGCAGCACGACCCGACTATCTGCAACGCATGACCGAGCGTTCCCGCAAATACCTCTATCACATCGTTGAAGAACTCGAGCGGCGCGACATGCCGACCGAGCTCGCCCTGCTGCCCTTCATTGAAAGCGCATTCAATCCTCAGGCCGTCTCGAGCGCCAAAGCCACCGGTATGTGGCAATTCATGCCCCGCACCGGCAAGGACTTCGACCTCAAGCAAAACGTCTTTCGTGACGACCGCCGTGACGTGCAGGCGTCAACGCGGGCTGCCCTGGATTATTTACAGCGTTTGTATGGCATGTTTGGTGACTGGCATTTGGCGCTGGCCGCCTACAACTGGGGTGAAGGCAATGTGGGCAAAGCCATTGCCCGCAACCAACGCAATGGCCAAGGCGCAGGCTACACCGACCTGGCCATGCCGATGGAGACCCGCTTTTATGTTCCCAAACTGCAAGCCGTCAAGAACCTGGTTGCCCGACCGACCGACTATGGCCTGAAGCTCCCTGACATTCCCAACCACCCTTATTTCCAGAGCGTCCCGTTGCCACGCGACATGGATGTGACCGTCGCCGCCAAGTTGGCCGATATCTCCCTGGACGATTTCAAATCGCTCAACCCATCGGCCAATCGCCCCGTGTTGCTGGCGGCTGGCACTCCACAGATTTTGCTACCCTGGGACAACGCAGAAATTTTCCAGCGCAACTATGAAGCTTTCGCGGGTGGGCAACTGGCCACCTGGACAGCCTGGATCGCGCCTTCCACCATGAAGGTCGCAGAGGCTGCTCGTCGCGCGGGATTGAGCGAAGATGAATTGCGTCGCGTCAATAACATTCCGCCCAGGGTGTTGATCAAGGCTGGATCGGCGTTGCTGGTTCCACGCAGTGCCCGCATGGATGATGATGTGGCCCCCCAAGTCGCGGACAACGGCCAAATCGAATTTGCCCCCGAGATCGTGCAGAAACGGCTGGTGATTACAGCAGGTAAAAAGGACAGCCTGGACTCCCTGGCGAACAAGCACAAGGTCAGTGTGGCCCAGTTGCTCGAGTGGAATGAGCTCAAGCCCGGGGCAGCGCTGAAGGCCGGTCAAACCGTTGTTTTATACGTCAACTCCGTGAACAAGACGGTGGCCCAAAAAAGGGGCAAGGCCAAAACTCGGACAGCGAAATCATCACCGCAAGCCCCCGCAACTTCCGCCAAGTCGACAGCAAGCAGCACCCCGATCACCCGCGTGGCCAAGCGCTGAAGCCCGTGCCTCAAGCCTTGAAACGTGCCTTCGCCCGTTGTGCGAACTGATTGGTGAAGGTCTGCGACAGTACGATGCGATTCGTCGGCGTCCGTGTCTCCACCCGCGTCAGGGCCTGATACAGATGAGTCGGCCCCTCCGGACTGACGACTCCATCCGGCGAGTAGGTTTCGCGGACCTTGTTGAAGGCGGACAGGTACAAAGCTCGATCCCCTTGCACAAAGGAGTCTGGCACCACCTTGAGAATGTCCGATGGACCAGCGGTTTGCAACCACTTGAGTGCATGGACGATGCCATTGGCCAGGGCTTGGCAGGTCTGCGCTTGTGTTCTTGCAAATGCATGCGTCACACACAGGCAGCCAGACGGCACAGGTCCCCCAAACACATCCCGTGTCCCGCTGAGGGTACGCGTGTCAGCAATCACGCGGACCTCTCCCTTGTGCTCCAGATGGGTCATGAAAGGCTCTGTGACGCTGATGGCATCGATTTGATCGCGACGCACAGCCATCAGCGCCTCCCCCGCTGACCCGATATCAACCCATTGGACCTCATCATGACGGATCCCAGCCCGCTCCAGTGCCATCGAAGCGATGCGATGAGGTGAAACATCCGGCAAGATCAGGCCAATGCGCTTACCTCGCAAGTCATTCACGTGCGACAGGTTCCCAGGGTGGCGCAATGCCAAGCCCAACGCAACCTGCGGAGTTCGGCTGAGCAATACGATCGACTGCAACCACTGTGGGCGCGATATCTGTCGCTCCTGCTGCAAAATGGTCTCGTCAAAAGGCAACGCGCCGACATCCGCCCTTCCATCCAGTAAAGCGGCCCGAGCACGGGTGTCGTCCTGAAGCTCCAGAATGTCAAGCTGCAAGCCCTCGTGCCGAAAATAGCCCAGCTGCTCGGCCAGGACCAAGGGCAATTGGTGCAGCGATGCCTTGTTGCCCACCGCCAGCACAAGACGCTTGCGGCTCCCGGACCCCTGAGCGAGCACCACCGGTGCGGCCAACGCTGCCGCACCCAGTATCCAGGTACGTTGGAAGCAACGACGGGTAAGCAAAGGTTTGACAGGCATCACGGCATGGATCAAGGCATGCGATAAGACCTTCAGCTTAATATTTCGTGTGACTCCCGGTATTGGGAACTTCCCCGTTGGGGTAAGCCAGCAATGGGAAAACCCTCACCTCAACCGTGCAAACAACCCATGCACAAGCCCCGCCCGAGTGCGCTCAGGTACTGCGACGGTCGGCCATGGCGTGGGCGATGGTGCCCAGATCAACGTACTCCAGCTCACTGCCGATCGGCACCCCACGTGCCAGCCGCGTCACATGCAAACCCCGGCGTTTCAAGGCCTCGCCCAACACATGGGCGGTGGCCTCGCCCTCGGCGGTGAAATTGGTGGCCAAAATGACCTCTTGAACCAAGCCGTCCTGAACGCGGTCCAGCAAGGCGGTCAAACCCAACTCCTTAGGCCCCAGCCCATCCAATGGGTTGAGCGCGCCCATGAGCACAAAATAAAGTCCGTGAAACGCATCGGTGCGCTCGATGGCAGATTGATCCGCGGGAGACTCTACGACGCATAAACGGGTGGCATCCCGCTGTGGATCCTGGCAGGTTTGGCACAGCGTGCCTTCGGTAAAGGTATGGCAACGGGTGCAATGCTGAACGCTGCTGGCCGCTTGCTGCAGGGCTTGCGCCAACAACTCAGCCCCGGCGCGATCATGCTGCAACAGGTGATAAGCCATGCGTGAGGCCGACTTCACACCAACCCCGGGCAGGCGTCGCAGTGCCTGAATCAAGGCATCCAGGGCATGGGCATGCTGGGTCATGCAGGTCCTGGTGCAACAGTGCGGGTCTTGTCCAGAGATGTGGCGTTCACCGGTATCAGAACGGGAACTTCATGCCACCTGGAAGGCCTGGCATCCCCGCAGTGAGTTTGCCCATCTTGGCCTGACTGGTTTCTTCGGCCTTGCGGGCAGCATCGTTGAAGGCCGCTGCCACCAAGTCTTCAAGCATGTCGCGATCATCGCCCATCAGGCTGGGGTCGATCGTGACTCGCTTGACTTCGTGCTTGCAGGTCATGAGCACCTTGACCATCCCACTGCCCGATTCACCAGTTACCTCAATGAAGGCCAGCTCGTCTTGCGCCTTCTTGAGGTTGTCTTGCATGGCCTGGGCTTGCTTCATCAAGCCGGCGAGTTGACCTTTGTTGAACATGGTGTGAGTGCTTTCAAGAAGAAGATAAGAACAAAAATTTACAGCGGTTTGATGCTGCCAGGAACGAGTGTGGCCCCGAAATCGCTCATCAGTTGCTGCACATAGGGATCCTGCAGAATGATGGATTCTGCCTCACGCTGACGTCGCGCAGCCATGGCCGCTTGCCGCTTGGCAGGGCTGTCCACCACCCGACCGATTTCGATCTGCAAATTGACGTCGTGGCCCTTTTGCGCCATCGCCTTTTGCAGCCGCTCACGGCTGTTGGGGTTGTTGAGCGATTCGCGTTCGATGCGCAAAAGCCAACTGTCTGCGTCCCGGGCCACCAGCTGAGATTGCAAAGCCAATTCACGGGCCAGCGCCTGGATCAGTTCAGCCGCGATCAGCGACTGCACCAGCTCATGCCAGACGTCTCCTTCAGGTGTCGAGGGCATGACCGGATCCTGGTCAAATGATGGAACGATGGAAGGCGCGTCGGCATCCCTCACAGGGACATGCCGCACGGGAACAGCCACCCACGTGTCCTGCTCTGAAGGTGACACAGGCGTCGATGTCGCGGTTGTCCGAGTGGGCGCCGACATTTCCCGCACGGGCAAACGCATGCCTGGCTGAGGCTGAGGCTGAGGCTGAGGCTGAACTGGAGCTGGGACTGGCTTGGCCAGCGGGGTCAATTCAGAATTTTTTTTTTCGGCCATGGGGCCCGGCGTCGGCTGCTTGAAAGCCAGCAGTCGCAGCAAAACCATGGTGAGCCCCGCGTACTCATCAGGGGCCAAGCCCAACTCTTGCCGCCCTTGCAGGCAGAGGCTATACAGCAATTGGGTTTCGTCAGCCGGCATCAGGGCTGCCAATTCAGCCAACCGAGCGGCCTCGGGGTCGATGTCGGCCGTGACCGTGGCGGGGGTCGGGGTGGCCAGTTGCAAGACAGCCATGCGCTGCAAGGCCCAAGCCATGTCCTCCAGGGTACTGGCCGCATTGAGTCCGGCATCCCTTAAAGCATTGCACCACTGGACCACCTCAGCCCCTGCCCCGCGGGCCAGGGCCTCGATCAAGGACATCACCAGCGTGCGGTCAGCGGTCCCCAACATCTGGCGAACGGCCGACTCCTCGAGTTGTCCGGCACCGAAGGCAATGGCCTGGTCGGTGAGCGACAGTGCATCCCGCATGGAGCCTCGAGCGGCGCGGGCAATCCAGCGCAGCGCCTGAGCATCAGCGGGAATACCTTCGGCTTTAAGCACGGTGTCCAGGTGGGACAACACGGTCTCGGGCGCCATGGGGCGCAAATTGAATTGCAAACAACGGGATAACACCGTCACTGGGACTTTTTGCGGATCGGTGGTGGCCAGCACAAACTTGAGGTATTCGGGCGGCTCCTCGAGGGTCTTGAGCATGGCGTTGAAGGCCGTGTTGCTCAACATGTGAACCTCGTCGATCATGAAGACCTTGAATCGCCCCTGAACCGGTTTGTAGACCGCCTGCTCCAGCAACTGTTGAACCTCGTCGACACCCCGGTGCGAGGCTGCATCGAGTTCGGTGTAATCGACGAAACGACCGGCATCAATGTCCAGACAGGCAGAGCATTGCCCACATGGCGTGGCCGTGATGCCCGATTCGCAATTGAGTGACTTGGCCAAAATACGCGAAATGGTCGTCTTTCCCACGCCTCGCGTACCAGTGAACAGGTAGGCATGGTGCAGGCGCTGGCTGATCAAGGCGTTGGTCAGGGCCTGTACCACATGGTCCTGCCCCACCATGTCGACAAACGACTTGGGTCGGTATTTGCGGGCCAGAACAAGGTAAGACATGGAACGCATTCTAAAGGGCGACCAAGGCATCCTTTACAATCGCATCTGACGGGCCTTCCCGCATGGTAAAGCGGCCAACCGAGTCAGGTGGGGAACCAAGCAGCTCTAACTGTGGAGCCAGTGCCGGGGTCAAGGCTCGTCAACTTATCTATCTACCTTCATGACACGTTCAGCAGTCCCTTTTCTGCTTTGCGCATTGCCAGCGCTGGTCATGGCCCAAACCCGCCCTGGCGGGTCATCCCAACCAGGCGCGGGTTATGCCTCCGGTGCGCAACCGGTGGTGATCATCGAGCTCCCGCCAGCCTCAGGCACGGGCTCAGGTCGGGCACCCGCCCGCCCACCACCAATCGCTCCTGTCTCGCCTGGACAAGACACCTACTCTTCTACCGGAGCTGCACCGGCTTCTGCTCACTCCCAAACCCACAGTTCGAGCGGACGGGTTCGCGATGATGGACCCTGCGTCCGAGGCGGCGTGGTCCGTTCCTGTAACTGAACGACAGCCCAGGATCAAGCTGCCGATGCGGGTGACTGCGTCGCTTGCGCCATGGCCTGCAGGATGACCTCGGGCTCTTGTGCTCCGGACAAGCCCACTCGACCGTTGAAAATAAAAAAGGGAACCCCCTGAACACCCATCTGGCGCGCCCGCACATCGGCGGCTCGAACCTGATGCCGCGCCTCTTCGCTGTCCAGACAGGCGTCGACCGCCTCTTGCTCCAGCCCGGATGCGATCGCTAGGCGGGCCAACTCGCTGCGCTGTGTGAGATCCACGCCATGCAAAAAATAAGCCGTGAACAGCGTCTCCACCAAGGCTTGCTGCTGTGGGCCAGGCGTGGCCAATGCAATCAGGCTGTGCGCTGCCGCTGTGTTGGGCTGCCGGGCAATCGAATCGAACGCAAATGGGATGCCCAGTTGCATCCCAATCCCTTTGACCCGGTCATACACAGTATCGGCCCGTGCACCGAATTTCTGCTTGACGTAATCGGAACGATCCATCCCTTCGGGGGGCAAGTCGGGGTTGAGTTGAAACGGATACCAGCGAATCTCGGGCGCAGCCTGCCCGGGAAAATGCTGTGAATACGCCTGCAAGGCTTGTTCCAGACGGCGTTTGCCAATGAGGCACCACGGGCAGACAACGTCAGAGAGGATATCGATGGTGATGGGTTCGTTCATGCACCCAGTGTAAAACGGGTTACCCTGCCACAGGCCAACAAGGGACTGTTCTTTCTGTCAAAATCTACTCAACGGCAGCAAAGACTGCTCATTTTCCGTAAGGACCCATCATGGCCAGCGAACTCATCAAGCACATCACCGACAACAGCTTCGAATCCGACGTCCTGAAATCCAGCCAGCCCGTGCTGGTCGACTACTGGGCCGAGTGGTGTGGTCCTTGCCGCATGATTGCCCCCTTGTTGGACGAAGTGGCGACAGGCTACCAGGGCAAACTGCAAGTGGCCAAGATGAATGTCGATGAAAACCGTGAAATCCCGGCCAAATTCGGTATCCGTGGCATTCCCACACTCATGCTGTTCAAGGACGGTCAACTGGCCGCGACCAAGGTGGGCGCTCTCAACAAAGCCCAATTGACCGCCTTCATCGACCAGCAATTGGCCTGATTGGGCTGCCTGGCTTTGGCCTGGCCCCGACGCGAGGAATGAAGCCGGGCTCTCATCCCGGCGTGCGCCTGTGCGAAACTCCGGTCCCGATGGCAAACAGTCGCCCTTGGTTTGACCCGCGTCGTTTCCCCTTTTTTCCTGCCATAATGTGGTCACTCCCAGCCGCTGGTACTGCGGCCTGATCGAGTCCCGGGGCCTTGCGGCTAACCTGCGCCGCCCAGCGTCCCTCTCCCAAACCCAATCCATCCACTCCTTCACAGGAGTCTCCAGAGATGCACCTGAACGAACTCAAAGCACTTCACGTGTCCGAAGTGCTCAAGCAAGCCGAAGCGCTCGACATCGAAAACACGGGCCGCATGCGCAAACAGGAACTGATGTTTGCCATCATCAAAAAGCGCGCACGCGCGGGTGAACAGGTTTTTGCCGATGGTGTGCTTGAAATCCTGCCCGACGGGTTTGGCTTTCTGCGCAGCCCCGACACCAGCTTCACGGCCAGCACTGACGACATCTACATCAGCCCCAGCCAGGTCCGTCGCTTCAACTTGCATACCGGGGACATGATTGAGGGCGAAGTCCGCATCCCCAAGGACGGCGAGCGCTACTTTGCCCTCACCAAGCTTGACAAAGTCAACGGCGATCTGCCCGAGAACAACAAGCACAAGATCATGTTCGAGAACCTGACGCCCCTGTTCCCCAAAGAGCAGATGCGACTGGAGCGGGACATCAAGGGGGAAGAAAACATCACGGGCCGGATCATCGACATCATCGCCCCCATTGGCAAGGGACAACGCGCCCTGCTGGTCGCCCCGCCCAAGAGTGGCAAGACCGTGATGATGCAGCACATCGCCCATGCCATCACCGCCAACTACCCTGACAGCCACATGATGGTGCTGCTGGTCGACGAGCGTCCCGAAGAAGTGACCGAGATGCAGCGCAGCGTTCGCGGCGAGGTCATTGCTTCCACCTTTGACGAACCTGCCGCCCGCCATGTGCATGTGGCTGAAATGGTCATCGAGCGCGCCAAACGCCTGGTCGAACTCAAGAAAGATGTGGTCATCCTGCTCGACTCCATCACCCGTCTGGCTCGCGCCTACAACAACGTGGTCCCCAGTTCCGGCAAAGTGCTCACTGGCGGGGTGGATTCCAATGCCTTGCAGCGCCCCAAACGCTTTTTTGGAGCCGCACGCAATGTGGAAGAAGGCGGATCGCTCACCATCATCGCCACCGCATTGATTGACACCGGCAGTCGCATGGACGAAGTGATCTTCGAAGAATTCAAGGGCACCGGTAACTCGGAAATCCATCTCGATCGTCGCCTGTATGAAAAGCGGGTGTTCCCCGCCATCCAGCTCAACCGCAGCGGCACCCGCCGCGAGGAGTTGCTGCTGGCGCCTGAAATTCTGCAAAAAACCCGGATCCTTCGCCAGTTCATGTACAACATGGATGAGATCGAGTCCATGGAGTTGATGCTCAAGAACATGAAGGCCACCAAAACCAACGTCGACTTCTTCGACATGATGCGCCGTGGGGGCTGAACGCGCGGCTTTTGACCCTGTCGTATAATGCATGGTTTTGCGGCAAGTGCCCCGGATGGGCCGGCGTGGCTACCGCACCTGAACACTGAGGAATTCCCCATGAAAGAAGGCATTCACCCCGCCTACCGTGACGTTTGCTTTGTCGACCTGTCCAACGGTTTCAAGTTCGTGACTCGCTCCTGCGTCAACACCAAAGAGACCGTCAAAATGGACGATGGGCGCGAACTGCCGCTCTTCAAGCTGGACACCTCCAGTGAGTCTCACCCCTTCTACACCGGCACCCAGAAGTCGGTCGATAACATGGGTGGTCGCGTCGAGCGCTTCCGCAACCGTTACGGCAAGACAGCTGCCAAGTAATCTTTTTGCGCCCCGCCTGAAGGCAGCCCGGCACCGCCGCGCTGCCTTTGTTTTTGCCTTGTTCGGCGATTTGCCCGCTGAGGCCGTCAGGCGGTTCCATTGCCGCGTTTTGCGCGCACCTCTTCAGCTGTGTCAAACTCAGGCGCCGTGAATCGAACCAACCCCGCCATCGTTGCCCAGGATGCCGTCCGCCGCCTGCCGCGGGTGGCCCTCTGGCTCTTCTGTCTGGCTTACCTGTTGCCCGGGTGGATGGGCCGCGAGCCCTGGAAATCACTGGACATGGGGGCTTTGGGCTACATGCTGGCCCTGGCCCAAGGTCAGACGGACTGGTGGCACCCTACCCTGCTGGGTCAGACACCCGAAATCGATGCCTTGTTGCCCTATTGGCTGGGCGCATGGGCGTTGTGGTTGAGCCCTGGTTGGCTGGATCCCGCCCTGGCTACCCGTCTCCCCTTCATCGCCCTGACGGGGTTGACTCTTGCAGGAACGTGGTATGGGGTCTACTACCTGGCCCGTGCTCCACAGGCGCAACCCGTGGCTTTTGCCTTCGGTGGCGAAGCATCACCTCGCGACTACGCCAGAACCTTGGCCGATGCCGGCTTGCTGGCGCTGATCGCCTGCCTGGGGCTGGCACGCATGTCGCACGAAATGACGCCTCTGCTGGTGCAACTGGCCTGTGTCAGCCTGGTGTTTTACGGCGTGGCCGTGGTGGTTGCACACCCAGTGCGCGGCATCGTGGCATTTGCCTGCGGTGTCTGGGGATTGACGCTCAGTGGTGCTCCCAGTCTGGCGCTGATCCTGGGGCTTGGTTCCACCTTGCTGTGTCGCCTCGACCCAGAAGTGAAGACATCCCAAGCCCTGTGGGGGCTGTTGTTCGCATGCGCCCTGTCTGCTGGCCTGGCCCAAACCCTGGGGCTGTGGCAATGGCGAATCGCGCTGCTTCCTCAAGAGGGTGCCGCCTGGCGAAGCTTGCTGCGCCTGATGATGTGGTTCACCTGGCCAACCTGGCCGCTGGCCTTGTGGACGCTGTGGCGCTGGCGCAGTCATTGGACCAGCATCCGCTGGAGTCGACATCTCATGATCCCGTTGTGGTTCAGTCTGCTCGCATTGGTGAGCGCGGTCATCACCGGCTCGCCAGACCGGACGTTGCTGCTCGCGCTGCCCCCTCTGGCTTGCCTGGCCGCCTTTGCCTTGCCGACCTTGCAGCGCAGTGTCAAAGCCTTGATCGATTGGTTCACGCTGTTGTTCTTCAGTGGATGTGCCATCGTCATCTGGGTGGTCTGGCTGGCCATGCAAACGGGCTGGCCGGCACAACCCGCCGCCAACGTCACCCGACTGGTGCCCGGCTTCAGCCCCAGCTTTGGTCCGCTGGCCTTTGCGGTGGCCTTGGTGGCCACGGGGGTGTGGTGTTGGCTGGTCCGCTGGCGCGTGGGAAGACACCGGGCCGCCTTGTGGAAAAGCCTGGTGTTACCGGCCGCCGGCGCTGCCTTGTGCTGGCTGCTGTTGATGACCTTGTGGCTGCCCTTGCTCGACTTCGCCCGCAGCTACGCCCCCCTGGTGCGTAATGTGGTGGCTTTGATGGGCCCCACCGACTGCGTCAAAGTTCATGGTCTGACCCAAGGTCAACTGGCGGCCTTTCAGTACCATGGTCGCTTGACCACCCACCCCCTGTTCGCCTCTGCTCAAGCCCCAGAAAGCGCAGCGCCTCAATGCCAATGGCTGATCGTGGACTCTGATGCAATCCCCTCCCTCGAAACGCAGGCTGTTCTGAAGGATTGGACGCGCGTGCAAATCGTGCGCCGACCGTCAGACGATAACGAGGATGTGGTGCTTTGGAAGCGCCGCACCGACAGCGAAGTCAGCCCGCGCCCATGAGCGAGCGCAGTCTCATCGCACGCCATGCGGGCACCGTCCTGGTGGGGCAAATTGCCGTGGTGGCGTTTGGTGTGATCGACACCCTGGTGGCCGGACGTCACTCCGAAGCGGCCCTGGCAGCGTTGTCGGTGGGCTCTGCGGTCTACATCACCGTTTTCGTCATGCTCATGGGCTTGCAGCAATCCCTGTTGCCGGTCTTGTCCGAGCTGCACGGCGCCAATCTGCCCCATGAAGTGGGCCGTCAATTTCGCCAAGCCCTGTACCTGTGCGCCTTGACCTCCGCGGTGGGGGTGACCGCGCTGGCTTTCCCTGGCCCCTGGATGCGCTGGACCGAGGTACCGCCCGAACTGCAACCTGCCGTGCGCGACTACCTGGGGGTGTTGGCATGGGCACTTCCTCCATCGCTGCTGTTTCGGCTTTTCAGCACCCTGAATCAAAGCCTGGGACGACCCAAATGGGTCACCTGGGTGCAAGTCAGCGCGCTGGGTTTGAAAATCCCGTTGTCGTTTGTGCTGGCGCTGGGGGTGGGGTCCTGGCAGGGGTGGGGCCTGATCGGTTGTGCCTGGGCCACACTCATCGTCAACCTGGTGATGGTGATGCTCAGCCTACGGCTGTTGCGCCAACAAGTCTTCTATCAACCCTATCGCATCTGGCATCGGCTGGAGGCACCAGATCCAAGTGTGTTGCTGCAGTTTGCACGGCTGGGCATTCCCAATGCGCTGTCGGTCACCGTTGAAGTGTCTTCCTTCACCATGATGGCCTTGTTCATTGCCCGCCTGGGCACCGTTGCATCCGCCAGCCATCAAATCATGACCAGCCTGGCCGCACTGACCTACATGGTGCCGCTGTCATTTGCCATCGCCACCAGTGCCAGGGTCAGTTATTGGATTGGGGCAAATCAGCCCCAGAGAACCGCTCAGGCCATCCGCGAAGGCTTTCGCTTGTCATTGGGCAGTGCCGTCGTGATTGCGTTGATGATCTGGGTACTTCGGTCACCCATTGCCTGGGCCTACACCAGTCAGGCTGCGGTAGCGCAAATGGCCAGCGACATGCTGCGCTGGCTCGCGCTCTACCATGTGGCTGATGCGCTGCAAGTGATGTGCTTCTTTCTGTTGCGGTGCTATCGGGTGACCCTGGCCCCCTTGCTGATTTACAGCGTACTGCTGTGGGGCGCTGGTTTGGCGGGCGGATATCAATTGGCCTATCAGGATGGGTTGGGCTGGCAGCCTCTGGGGCATCCTGTGGCCTTCTGGATCACCAGCAGCCTGGCCCTGGTGGCAGCGTCTTTTGTGATGGCAGCCCTGCTGCGCTGGACCCAGCGCGCCAGGGACGCACGCGTCGACTTGAGTTAAGACAACGACTGGGGGTCCGTTGGCCGAAAGTGATCAACCGGCAACACGAAGCCAAAACGCGAGCCTTGCCCCAACACACTGCTGATCTTCATGTGCCCACCATGGCGCTGCACCACATGTTTGACAATCGCCAGTCCCAAACCGGTCCCGCCGGTCTCGCGCGAGCGGCTGCGATCGACCCGGTAAAACCGCTCGGTCAAACGCGGCAAATGTTCGGGGGCAATACCGGGCCCATTATCTTGCACCCAAAACTCCATACCTTGCGGCAACTGCCAACGCCAACCGATCGTGACACATCCCCCCGCGGGTGTGTAGCGCAAGGCGTTGCTGATCAGGTTGGACATGGCGCTTTGCAACTCGGTGCAGGACCCACCCACCGAATGGGTCTGCAACTCTGGAGGCGGCTCAAAGCTAAGTTGGTGCGTGAGCTCGATGCGTCCCTGTTGGCCACCGGCCAGTGCACGGGCATCGTTCTCACATGACTCCCACAGCACGCTCATGGGTGTCCATTCACTCAACCCCGGCAGTGGGCTGCCCTCCAGGCGCGACAGGGTCAAGAGATCGGCCACCAAGGTCTGCATGCGCTGGGCCTGATGAGACATCAACTCGAGATAACGCTTCTTCTCATCCTCGGACAGCGGCAAGGTTTGAAGGGTTTCGACAAAACCGGATAAGACCGTCAGCGGGGTACGAATCTCGTGCGAGACATTGGCCACGAAATCACGCCGCATGACCTCGGCCTGCTCCAGGGTCGTGATGTCACGACTCAGCAACAGACGACGGCCTTCGCCATACGGGAACCATTGCACCGACAGGCGTTGCGGTGCGTTGGGACGGCTCAGACGGCCTTCAATCAGCACCTCTTGCGTGTTGTCGGTGGCGTGCAAATAGGCCGAGAACACCGGGTCCCGCACCAAGTGGGTGATCAACTGCTGTTGATCGCGCTGGGTATCTAGCCCGAAGTGCTGTGCCGCCGTCTGGTTACACCACTCGATGTGATCGTCAGAGTCCAGCAGCAACACCCCGTTGGGCGAGGCCTGGATGGCCGATGTCATTTGCGCCAAGCGCTCATCGCTGCGGTCAATCTCCTGCCGCAAACGGCGGGAAAGACGACGAATACGGTCTGCCAACTCACCCCACAGCCCCCATGAGGTTGGCAGGTGGTCGAATTGCCCTTGTAACAACCAGTTCAAGGTCTGATGGCCACGCATCATGTCCAGCAAGACCCACAACGTCGCGCTGAGTATGGATCCGACCGTCGCCCCTTGCCATGCAGACAACCATGGTTGCCAGAACGCCCCCATCAGTGTCCCGGCCACCATCAAAAGGATGAACGTCAAAAACCTCAACAACACTGAATGCCCCCGTCAGGCCATCAGTGGGCAGGAACCGCACGCACCATGTCGGCCAGCCGATGGGCGCAGTCGTCGGCCAATCGCACCTCATTGGCCTCGACCATCACACGGACCAGGGGTTCGGTGCCACTGGCGCGAATCAACACCCTGCCCCGATCACCCAGCTCTGACTCGACCTGCCGAATCGACTGCTGGAGCGCCGTATCATTCTTCCAATCCTGGCCGGGTTGGAGACGCACATTGACCAAAGTCTGCGGATAAAGCTGGAGGTCTTGCAGCAACTCGCCAGGCCGTTTTCCGCTGCGTACGCAGGCTTGCAACACTTGCAAGGCACTGACCAAACCGTCTCCGGTGCTGTGCTTGTCCAGCACCAGCAAATGCCCCGACCCTTCGCCTCCCAAAATCCATTGATGGCGGTTCAAGGTTTCCAGCACGTAGCGATCTCCGACAGCGGCGCGCTCAAAGGCCACCCCACGCCGACGCAATGCCACTTCGACCGCCAGATTGGTCATGAGCGTACCCACCGCCCCCGGGACCACTTCGTCACGCCCCAGTCGGTCGTCCACCATCAGATACAACAGCTCATCGCCATTGAAGAGTCGACCGGTGTGATCGACGATTTGCAGGCGATCAGCATCCCCATCCAGTGCAACACCAAGATCGGCACGCCGCTCCAAAACCGTCTGACGCAGCAACTCGGGGTGCGTGGCACCCACCCCCTGGTTGATGTTGAGCCCATCGGGCGCGCAACCAATAGGGATCACCTCGGCCCCCAGCTCATGAAACACTTTGGGCGCAATGTGATAAGCCGCACCATGGGCGGCATCGACCACCAGCCTCAAGCCTTTCAGGGTGAGTTCCGAGGGAAATGTGCTCTTGCAAAATTCGATGTAACGGCCGGCAGCATCTTCCAGGCGACGAGACTTTCCCAGCGATGCAGAGTCCACCCATTGAGGTGGCTCGTCCAAGGCAGCTTCCACCGCGAGCTCCCAGTCGTCATCGAGCTTGCTTCCTTGTGCACTGAAGAATTTGATCCCGTTGTCCTGGAAGGGGTTGTGACTGGCGCTCAGCACCACCCCCAGACTGGCCCGCTGGGCGCGGGTGAGGTATGCCACCCCGGGCGTGGGCAAGGGCCCCAGCAACACCACATCGACACCCGCCGAATTGAAGCCGGACTCCAACGCGGACTCCAGCATATAACCGGAGATACGCGTGTCTTTGCCAATCAGCACTGTGGGGCGAGCCTCGTTGCGGCGCAACACCCGGCCGACCGCATGGCCCAGACGCAGCACGAAATCCGGCGTGATGGGTGGCTGCCCCACGGTCCCGCGAATGCCATCGGTGCCGAAAAATTTTCTGGTCATTCCTACATCCTTCTCGGTTCGACAAGCATTGTCTCAGAGCCGCTGACTGGCTTGCCAGACTTGCCTGGCGGCCACGGTGTCGGCGACATCATGCACTCGCAGCACATGAGCTCCACGCTCCATGGCCAGCACAGCGGCCGCCACCGACGGCACCAGTCGCTGATCCGTCTCTCGACCCGTCACCGCCCCCAGCGAAGATTTCCGCGACCAGCCCACCAGCAGGGGATAGCCCAGGGCCAGCAACGCAGACTGATCACGCAACAAGGCGAAGTTCTGCTCGACGGTTTTGCCAAAGCCAATGCCGGGGTCAAGGCACACACGTTCGGCCGAGATGTTGGCCTCTGCAAGCCGTTGGGCCTGAGCACGCAAAAAAGCGCTCACCTGTGGGGTGGCATCGCCCGTCATGGGGGTGACTTGCATGGTTTGGGGCTCGCCATGCATGTGCATGACACAAACACCACAGCGATGCTCACGCACGGCGTCCAGGGCACCCGGCTGACGCAGCCCCCAGATGTCGTTGATGATGTCCACCCCGAGCGCCAAGGCGCGTTGCATCGTGACCGGCCGATAGGTGTCCACCGAGATGGGAACTTGCCAGCGAACCACCTCTTCCAGAACAGGGGCCAGGCGACGCCACTCTTCTTCATCCGTGATAGGGGGAGCACCAGGGCGGGAAGACTCGCCCCCCAGGTCCAGAATGTCGGCCCCTTCCTGCATCAGCTGTTCGGCATGGCGCACCCCGGCCTGCGCAGTGTCGTGACGTCCACCATCCGAGAAAGAGTCCGGCGTGAGGTTGACGATGCCCATGACCTGCGGTTGGCTCAGGTCAATGTCAAAACGCGTGGTCTTCCAGAAAGACACATGGGGCCGAAGCCCCATGTGGTGTTGACTTGCCAAGGCCTGCATCAAGCCGCCGTCGGAGCCGGGTTGGGGTTGACTGCGGGAGTGCCACCACTGCCGTCACCCGACGAAGGGGTGCGAGGGGTCCAATCCTTGGGAGGCCGTGGCGGACGTCCGGCCATGATGTCGTCAAGTTGCTCCGTGTCGATGGTTTCCCACTCCAGCAAAGCTTTGGCCATGGCGTGCATCTTGTCGGCGTGCTCTTCAATCAGTCGACGTGCCAGGGAGTACTGACCATCGATGATTTTGCGCACCTCGGCATCGACCTTTTGCATGGTCGCTTCACTCATGTTGGTGGTCTTGGTGACCGATCGACCCAGGAACACTTCGCCTTCGTTCTCGGCGTAGACCATGGGCCCCAGGGCTTCGGTCATGCCGTAACGCATGACCATGTCACGGGCGATGTGTGTGGCACGCTCGAAATCGTTGCTGGCCCCAGTGGTCATCTGGTTCATGAAGACCTCTTCGGCGATGCGCCCCCCAAACAGCATGCTGATCTGATTGAGCATGTACTCGCGGTCGTAGCTGTACCGATCCTTTTCGGGCAAGCTCATGGTGACACCCAGGGCACGGCCACGGGGAATGATGGTCACCTTGTGAACCGGATCGCACTTGGGCAACAACTTGCCAATCAGAGCATGTCCGGACTCGTGGTAAGCGGTGTTGCGACGCTCTTCCTCGGGCATGACCATGCTCTTGCGTTCGGGGCCCATGAGGATTTTGTCCTTGGCCTTTTCAAAGTCCTGCATCTCGACCACACGGGCATTGCGGCGTGCCGCCATGAGGGCGGCCTCGTTGCACAGGTTGGCCAAATCGGCGCCACTCATGCCAGGCGTACCACGGGCGATGACCCCGGCGTTCACGTCCTGACCGATCGGTACCTTGCGCATGTGCACATTCAAAATTTGTTCGCGGCCACGGATATCAGGCAAGGTGACATACACCTGGCGGTCGAAACGGCCAGGACGCAACAAGGCAGCATCCAGGATGTCCGGGCGGTTGGTGGCCGCGACCACAATCACACCCAGATTGGTTTCGAAGCCATCCATCTCGACCAACATCTGGTTGAGGGTTTGTTCACGCTCGTCGTTGCCCCCACCCAGCCCGGCTCCACGCTGACGCCCGACAGCGTCGATTTCATCGATGAAGATGATGCAGGGTGCGTTTTTCTTGGCGTTCTCGAACATGTCGCGCACGCGTGCCGCGCCAACACCCACGAACATTTCCACAAAGTCAGAACCCGAAATGCTGAAGAACGGCACTTTGGCTTCGCCAGCAATGCCCTTGGCCAGCAAGGTCTTGCCGGTGCCCGGAGGGCCCACCAGCAACAGACCACGCGGAATGCGTCCACCCAGCTTTTGAAATTTCTGAGGGTCTTTGAGGAAGTCCACCACCTCCTTGACTTCCTCTTTGGCCTCATCACATCCTGCGACGTCGGCAAACGTGACCGTGTTGTTGTTTTCGTCCAGCATGCGGGCCTTGCTTTTACCAAAGCTGAAGGCGCCGCCCTTGCCACCGCCCTGCATCTGCCGCATGAAATACACCCACACCCCGATCAACAGCAGCATGGGGCCCCAACTGACCAGCAGGGTCATGAGCAGAGAGCCCTCTTCACGTGGTTTCACATCGAACTTGACGCCATTGGCGATGAGGTCGCCCACCAAGCCGCGATCGAGATACGTGGCATTGGTGCGGAGTTTGCGGTCGTCATGGGTGACAGCCACAATTTCGGTGCCGCCCTGACCTTCCTGAATGGTGGCAGTCTTGATGCGCTTGCCACGCACTTCCTCCAGGAAGTCGGAATAGGCCACATAGCCGGCGCCGGCAGGACCACGGGAATCGAACTGCTTGAAAACGGTGAACAGCACCAGGGCAATCACCAGCCAGACGGCGACTTTGGAAAACCATTGGTTGTTCAATGCAGACTCCAGCAAAAAAGGTCAACCGACCTCAAAAAAACAGGTCATGCGACCTACGAACAAAGCACTCAGGCCCAGGGCCACATGGAAGGCTATTCTAGGCGTTTCAAGGCTTGACAAAAACAAAAATTGCGTATTAGGCCATCCAAACGTCGTGGTTATGCACGTTTGACGGCTTTCACAGCCATTCATCGGGCCGATTTAGGGCCGCGCCCCACCAAGAAGGTTTCGGACGATTTGTCCCGACTGGCCTTGGGTTTGATGGGTTTGACCTGGTCGAAACTTTCCTTGAAGAGCTTGACCAGTTGGCTGTAGCCGCTGCCATGAAACACCTTGGTGACCAGTGCGCCTTGCGGCTTGAGGTGGGTCAAGGCGAAAGACACGGCCAGTTCCACGAGATGACTGATGCGGGCCGAATCAACGGCAGCCACCCCGGACAAGTTGGGCGCCATGTCGGAAATCACTAGGTCCACTGCGCGGCCATCCAGCACCGCTTGCAGTTGCTCCAGGACCGCGTCCTCGCGAAAGTCACCCTGGAGGAATGTGACCCCCTCAATAGGCTCCATGGGCAGGAGGTCCAGCGCAATCAGGCTGCCATCCAGTTCACCCACGGCAGCCCCCTGGGGGGACAGACGGCGGCGGGCGTACTGGCTCCAGGCACCTGGGGTGGACCCGAGGTCAACAATCACCTGGCCAGGACGAATCAGACCCAGTTGCTCGTCGATTTCCTTGAGTTTGTAGGCCGCACGTGCTCGGTAGCCCTCTTTTTGGGCCAGCTTGACGTAAGGGTCGTTGACGTGGTCATTGAGCCACGCCTTGTTGACCTTTTTGCTTTTGGTTTGAATCTTCAATCGTTCTTCCTGCCAGTGACGGGGATAATACTCTCATGCCAGCCATACAACTCACGCCCGCCCAGCGCAAGGGGCACCGTGCCGAAGCACATCATCTGGAACCCGTGGTCATGATCGGCCAGGATGGCCTGTCCGAAGCCGTGGTGCGCGAAACCGACGCCGCACTCAAGTCCCATGGGCTCATCAAGGTTCGGGTCCTGGGTGATGACCGCGTGGCTCGCGAAGCCTTGTTTCAGACCCTGGCGGACCGGCTGGATGCAGCCCCCATCCAGCACATCGGCAAGCTGTTGGTATTGTGGCGCCCACTGCCGGAAAAAGAAAAAGTGGTCGAAGAAGACCGCAAACCCGGACCGCGGGACTTCAAAATCCTCAAATACAGCAGCCGCGGTGGTCAGCGTCCACAGGTCAAGACCGTTCGTGTGTTGGGCAACCAGCGCCTGACTTCGGGCGGTCAAGTCAAGCGGGCCAAGGCCAAACAAACCTCGGTCAAGAAACGCTCCCTCGGCTGAATCGCCACAGCACCATGCCTGCACTCACCGTCTGCAGGGCGTACAGGCCCGTTCCCACCGCATGCCACAGCGCCAGTTGCTCCCGGGCGATGATGCGCGGTGAGACGGCCGCTTCCAGTAACAAGGCAGCCAACATCCCGGCCAGAACCCAGCCCGTGTGGGCCAGACCCTGTCGGTAGGATGCGTCTTGATCACGGCGCCAAGACAGCAACAGCCACAGCCCGCACAACAAGGCAACCCAGGTTTGCGCGGAAAACAATTTAGAGGCCATCATGCCCGCCAGCGAGGGGTTGCCCAGAGATGCAAACAGCATGGGCACCACCCACGCCCCCACAGCGACGGCGCTGCCCCACCACAGAGCCGCGAAGAACAAAGACAAGCGTTGGCGCATGGTCAGCGGTAAGACACCGCCACAATCTCGTAACGGCGAACACCGCCCGGGGCCTGGACCTCAGCCACATCGCCCTCTTCCTTGCCAATCAGGGCACGGGCAATGGGGCTGCTGACATTGACCAAGCCAAGCTTGAGATCGGCCTCGTCCTCACCCACGATCTGGTAGGTCACGGCCTCACCGGTGGCTTCATCCTCTAATTCAACGGTGGCACCGAAGACCACTTTGCCTCCAGCGTCGACGCTCGCCGGGTCGATCACCTGAGCCACCGAAAGTTTGCCTTCAATTTCCTGGATACGCCCCTCGATGAAACCTTGCCGGTCTTTGGCGGCATCGTACTCGGCGTTCTCACTCAGGTCGCCCTGGGCACGAGCTTCTGCGATGGCGTTGATCACAGCGGGGCGCTCAATGGTTTTCAGACGGTGCAGCTCTTCTTTCAGTTTTTCAGCACCGCGCAGCGTGATAGGTAAAGTAGCCATGAAGTGACTCTCAAAAAGAAACCGCCGGTGTGTTCACCCGGCGGTGTAAATCCGGCATTATGCCGTGAAGCTCTGGCAGATGGTTGTCAGGAAGCCGCCGCCAGTTGGGCGTGCAACGACTGCACCGAATAGACATCCAGATGGTCCAGGTACTTCATCCCCTCTACCGCAGCTTCGGCACCGGCGATGGTGGTGAAGGTGGTCACACGGGCCAACAGTGCAGAGGTACGGATCTGACGCGAATCAGCAATGGCGTTTCGACGCTCTTCAACGGTGTTGATGACCAAGGCGATTTCCTCGTTCTTGATCATGTCAACCACGTGAGGACGCCCCTCGGTGACCTTGTTGACGGCTTGCACCGGAATGCCAGCGGCACTGATGGCGGCCGCCGTACCCTTGGTGGCCACGAGCTCAAAGCCCATGGCAACCAGTTCACGGGCGACCGAGACCGCACGCGGCTTGTCGTTGTTTTTCACGGTCAGGAACACCTTGCGCACCGCATCCGTGGGACGCGGCAGCTTGGTGCCGGCCCCCAGCTGGCTTTTGACAAAGGCTTCGCCGAACGTCTTGCCCACACCCATGACCTCGCCAGTGGACTTCATCTCGGGCCCCAGAATGGTGTCCACACCCGGGAATTTGACGAAGGGGAACACGGCCTCCTTGACGCTGAAATAAGGGGGTGTCACTTCCTTGGTCACACCTTGGTCGGCCAGGGACTGCCCGGCCATGCAACGCGCGGCCACCTTTGCCAGTGGAATGCCCGTGGCCTTGGAAACGTAAGGAACCGTGCGTGAGGCACGCGGATTGACCTCCAGCACGTAGATCACATCCTGGCCATTCTGTTTCTGGATGGCAAACTGCACGTTCATCAGACCAACCACATGCAAGGCATGGGCCATGGCAGTCGTCTGGCGTTTGAGCTCGGCAATCGTGTCAGCTGACAGTGAATACGGCGGCAACGAGCAGGCCGAGTCACCGCTGTGCACACCGGCTTGTTCAATGTGCTCCATCACGCCGCCGATGAAAGTGACCTTGCCGTCGCTCAAGCAGTCCACATCACACTCGATGGCATCGTTGAGGAATCGATCCAGCAACACCGGTGAGTCGTTGCTGACCTTGACCGCTTCACGCATGTAGCGCTCGAGATCGCGTTGCTCATGAACAATTTCCATGGCGCGACCGCCCAGCACATAGCTGGGGCGCACCACCAGCGGATAGCCCAGGGCTGCAGCCTTTTCAAGCGCCTCAGGCTCGGTGCGAGCGGTGGCATTGGGCGGCTGACGCAGGCCCAACTCTTGTAAGAGTTTCTGGAAACGTTCGCGGTCTTCTGCCGCATCGATCATGTCTGGGCTGGTGCCGATGATGGGCACGCCTTCGGCATGCAAGCCCAGCGCGAGCTTGAGCGGCGTTTGGCCGCCGTACTGAACAATCACACCAGCCGGTTTTTCCTTGTCCACAATCTCAAGCACGTCTTCCAGCGTCAGCGGTTCAAAGTAGAGGCGATCGCTGGTGTCGTAGTCGGTGGAAACGGTTTCGGGGTTGCAGTTGACCATGATGGTCTCGTAACCATCCTCACGCATGGCCAAGGCAGCATGCACGCAGCAGTAATCGAATTCGATGCCCTGCCCGATTCGGTTCGGCCCCCCGCCCAGTACCATGATTTTTTTACGTTGGGTGGGTTCTGCCTCGCACTCTTCGTCGTAGGTCGAATACATGTAAGCGGTGTCGGTCGAAAACTCGGCTGCACAAGTGTCCACCCGTTTGTAAACGGGGCGCACACCCAGGGTACGGCGTTGTTCACGCACCGCTTTTTCGGTGGTCTTGAACAGCTTGGCCAGGCGACGGTCAGAAAAGCCTTTTTTCTTGAGTTGACGCAACTCGTCCACACTGACAGCGTCCAGGGATGACTTTTCCAGTTCAAGCTCGATGCGAACGATCTCTTCGATCTGCACCAGGAACCAGGGGTCGATCTTGGTCAAGGCGAAGACCTCTTCCACGCTCATGCCCTGGGCAAACGCATCACCCACATACCAAATGCGCTCGGGCCCCGGGGTGCCCAGTTCTTTTTCCAGCACTTCGCGGTCTTGGGTTTTTTCGTTCATGCCGTCCACGCCGACCTCGAGCCCGCGCAAGGCTTTCTGGAACGATTCCTGGAAGGTTCGACCCATGGCCATGACCTCCCCCACCGACTTCATTTGCGTGGTCAAGCGGCTGTCGGCGGCCGGGAACTTTTCAAACGCAAATCGCGGGATCTTGGTGACCACGTAATCGATGCTGGGTTCGAAACTCGCGGGAGTAGCGCCGCCGGTGATGTCGTTGCGCAACTCATCCAGCGTGTAACCCACCGCCAGTTTGGCCGCGACTTTGGCAATCGGAAAACCGGTGGCCTTGGAGGCCAGCGCCGATGAGCGAGAGACGCGAGGGTTCATCTCGATCACAATCATCCGTCCGTCCACCGGATTGATCGAGAACTGCACATTCGAGCCCCCGGTGTCGACACCGATCTCTCGTAACACCGCCAAGGAGGCATTGCGCATGATCTGGTATTCCTTGTCTGTCAAGGTTTGGGCCGGCGCCACGGTGATCGAGTCCCCGGTGTGCACACCCATCGGGTCGAGGTTTTCAATCGAGCAGACGATGATGCAGTTGTCGGCCTTGTCGCGCACCACTTCCATCTCGAATTCTTTCCACCCCACCAAGGATTCTTCGATGAGCAACTCTTTGGTAGGCGAAGCCTCCAGGCCGCGCTTGCAGATGGTTTCAAATTCTTCGGCGTTGTAGGCAATGCCCCCGCCCGTGCCACCCAGGGTGAAACTGGGGCGAATCACCACCGGGAAGCCCACGGTCTTTTGCACCGCCCAAGCTTCGTCCATGCTGTGGGCGATGCCGGAACGCGCGGACCCCAGACCAATCTTGGTCATGGCCTCCTTGAACTTCTGACGGTCCTCGGCCTTGTCGATGGCCTCGGGCGTGGCGCCAATCAGCTCCACGTTGTACCTGTCGAGCACACCGTGGTGCCACAGATCGAGTGCACAGTTGAGTGCGGTTTGACCACCCATGGTCGGCAGGATGGCGTCGGGACGCTCCTTGGCGATGATTTTCTCGACCGTCTGCCAGGTGATGGGCTCGATGTAGGTGACATCGGCGGTGGCCGGGTCGGTCATGATGGTGGCCGGGTTGCTGTTGATCAGCACCACCCGGTAACCCTCTTCGCGCAAGGCCTTGCAGGCTTGAACGCCAGAGTAATCAAACTCACAGGCCTGCCCGATGATGATGGGGCCGGCGCCAATGATGAGAATGCTTTTGAGGTCAGTGCGCTTGGGCATCAGTGTTTCTCCATCAACGCCACAAAGCGGTCGAACAGGTAGGCGATATCGTGGGGGCCCGGCGAGGCTTCGGGGTGCCCCTGGAAGCAAAAGGCAGGACGGTCGGTGCGGGCCAACCCCTGGATGGTGCCGTCAAACAAGGACACATGGGTCGCGCGCATGTTCTCGGGCAGCGACTCTTGATCGACCGCGAAGCCATGGTTCTGGCTGGTGATGGACACGCGGCCCGAATCCAGGTCTTTGACCGGGTGGTTGGCCCCGTGGTGGCCAAACTTCATCTTGAAGGTCTTGGCACCGCTGGCCAGCGCCATGATTTGATGCCCCAAGCAAATACCGAAAGTCGGCAGCCCGCTATCGATCAATTCGCGCGCAGCGGCGATGGCGTAGTCGCAAGGCTGCGGATCGCCAGGCCCGTTGGAGAGAAACACCCCATGGGGCTTGCGCGCCAGGACGTCCGCCGCTGGCGTTTGGGCCGGCACCACATGCACACGACAGCCACGCTCGGCCAGCATGCGGAGGATATTCTTCTTGACACCGAAGTCATAAGCCACCACGTCAAAGCGCGGTTGTTGCAAGCTGCCGTAGCCAGCCCCCAGCTGCCACTCAGTCTGCGTCCAGTCGTAGGATTGCGCGACCGTGACCTTCTGGGCCAAATCCAGACCGGCCATGTTCGGGGCGGAGCGAGCAAACTGGATGGCTTTCTCGATCAAGTCGGGGCTGGCGGCCTGCCCGGCGGGCAAGGCCAGGATGGCGCCATTTTGCGCCCCGTGTGTGCGCAGCCGCCTTGTGAGCTTGCGGGTGTCGATGTTGGCGATGGCCACCGTACCTGCGGCACGCAGGTAGTCACTCAGTGACTGGCTGGAGCGGAAGTTGGATGCGCGCAGCGGCAGATCCTTGATGATCAGGCCCGCGGCATGGACTTGTTCGGCTTCGATGTCCTCTTGGTTGACCCCATAGTTGCCGATGTGCGGATACGTCAAGGTGACGATCTGCTGGCAATAGCTGGGGTCGGTGAGGATTTCCTGGTAGCCGGTGATGGAGGTGTTGAACACCACCTCTCCGACAGTGGAGCCGGGGGCTCCGATCGAGTTGCCGATAAAGACCGTGCCGTCTGCCAGCGCCAGGAGGGCGGTGGGGAATTTTCCCTGAAGAGACAAAAGCACTGGGTTCTCCGTAGTTGGTTCGGTGACGCCCCAGCGCGCGCAAGAAGTGATACCCGCTTGGCTGCTTGTGGTAGGGAGTAGGCTTGAGGTCGAGCTGTAGGCGTTCGGGGGGTGCTGAAAAGCCCTTCATTATAGCCGAGTCGGCAAAGACCAGACTCAACGGGCGGTTGCACTGGCGTAGAGACAAATGGCGGCGGCGGCGGCCACATTGAGCGACTCCTCGCCACCGGGTTGTGCAATGCGAACCGACAGGCTGGCCCTCTCCAGCAAAGCCTCTTGAACCCCCTGCCCTTCATGCCCCAGGACCCATGCGCAAGGGTGAGGCAACTCACGAGACGATGACAACTCATGCAGCCACGGCCCTTGGTGGGGATGCGTCGCCACCAGGGGGATGGACAATTGCTGAAGCGCCTCAAGCCCCACCCCCTCGACCAAGCGAAGTCCGAAATGCGCCCCCATGGCGGCCCGCAACACCTTGGGCGACCAAAGAGCCGCGGTTCCCTTGAGGGCCAGGATTTGCGTCGCTCCGAAGGCAGCAGCACTGCGCAGCATGGAGCCCACATTGCCGGCATCCTGCACCCGATCCAACACCAGGGTGTGGGCCGTCGAATGGAGGGTGGGCGTGGGCGGGAGCGCCAGGACGCAGCCCATGCGAGCGGGCGAAGGCAAATCGCTCAGTCCGGCAAACAGGGCGTCAGACACGACCAGAATGTCGCCCTCCAGCACTTGAAGCTCTGCTGGGCGATCCGCCCATCCCGCTTCGGAAAACACCCAATGCTGCACCGCAACCCCACGGGCACGGGCGGCCAGACACAGATGCTCCCCTTCCACCCACAGCTTTCCCAGTCGGCGGTAGGCCGTGTTGTCCTGTGACAGTTGACGCAAGGTCTTGAGAAAGGGGTTGTCGCGAGAAGTGATGCGACGCGGGACCGGAGTCATGGACATGATCGTGCCACCCTTGTGTACTCGCCAGCCATGGACAGGGCCTGAGCCACTGGCGCGAAGCTGCGCCGATGCCAGGGCGTGACACCATGGGTCTGCAAGGCCTGCAAATGCGCAGCGGTGCCGTAGCCCTTGTGTCCTGCAAAACCGTATTCAGGGAAATGCGCATCGATGTCCTGGCACCAACGGTCACGATGCACCTTGGCCAGGATGGACGCTGCTGAAATGGCAGGCACCTTGGCGTCGCCCTGCACAATGGCTTCGGACATGACATCCAGCACCGGCAATCGGTTGCCGTCAACCAGCACCTTGATCGGCTTGAGACGCAGACCTTGCACCGCGCGCTGCATCGCCAGCAGGGTGGCCTGCAGGATGTTGAGGCGATCGATCTCCTCGACAGAGGCCTCGGCGATGCTGCAACACAAGGCATGCGCGCGAATCTCGTCGTAGAGTCGCTCACGGGTACGGGCTGTCAATTTTTTCGAGTCGGCCAGCCCCTTGATGGGTCGCAAGTCATCGAGGATGACCGCTGCCGCGACCACCGGTCCTGCCAGTGGACCTCGACCAGCCTCATCCACGCCCGCCACCAGGCCGGGCATGTCCCAGGACAGAGACGTCTGCTCAGCGTTCAAGAATTTTTTCGAGGGCATGGCTCACCAGCGTGGGGGTGTCACGGGTCAGGGTTTGATGCAATTGGGCAAAACGTTGCTGCACGGATAAAACCAGCTCTGGCGACTGCAACCACTGCTCCACCGCATGCGCCAGCGCTTGCGGAGTCGCCTGTTCTTGCAGTAGTTCTGGGACGACCTGGTCCTGTAACAGGATGTTGGGCAAGCCCACCCAGGGTTGCAAACGCTGACGACGCATCAACTGCCAACTCAGCCAATGCATGTTGTAGGCAATCACCATGGGTCGTTTGAACAGGGCGGCTTCCAGGGTGGCGGTGCCACTGGCCACCAAGGTCACATCGCAGGCGGTCAGTGCCTCATGCGACTGCCCCGTCAACACCTGCCAATGGGCTGGCGTGGGCAGCTTGGCCAACATCCGATCCAGCTGCGGTTTGAGGGCTGGAATGGCCGGCAACACAAAGTGCAGATCGGGATGTCGCTGAGCCAGCAAGCCCGCCGCGCGCACAAAGCGCTCCAGCAAGTAGCGGATCTCGGAGACACGGCTTCCAGGCAGCAAAGCCACGACCCGTGCATCCAAAGGCAGGCCCAGACGTTGCCGCGCCGCCCGACGATCGGGCTCCATGGGAATGGTCTGCGCCAGGGGATGCCCGACATAGGTCGCCTCGATGCCGTGTCGATGCAGCAATTCGGGCTCGAAGGGAAACAGACACAGCACATGATCCACACTGCGACGCAAGGTGTGAACGCGCTCGGGTCGCCAGGCCCACAAGGAGGGGCAGACCATTTGCAGCGTGGGAATGCCGGACTGCTTCAAGGACTCGGCCAGCCCCAGGTTGAAATCGGGCGCATCGACACCGACAAACACCTGCGGTGGCTGCGCCAGCCAGCGGGCCTTGAGTTGGTCACGAATCGCCACAATGCCTCGGTAGTGCCTCAGCACCTCGACATACCCCCTGACGGCCAAACGGTCACTGGGCCACCAGGCCTCAAAGCCCTGCTCGATCATACGAGGTCCGCCGATGCCCGCACTGTGCGCCTGGGGCCAGCGTCGATGCACACCCGCCAGGACCAGCGAAGCCAGCAAATCGCCCGAGGCTTCACCAGCCACCATGCCCAGGCTGTTGAGAGAGACGGTCATGGCCATGGAAATCAGGACAATGCGTCAGCCAAGCGCCTACCGGACGATGCCACGTTGCGGTGAGCAACCCGACAAGAAATCCAGCATCATGGAAACATCGGGGGCGGAATCAGGGTGTTCGACACTGAAACGGGCGATGCGTGCTCCGGCTTGTTCCAGGGTCAGGTTGTCCCGGTACAAGGCCTTGTGCATGGCCTTGACCACTTGCACCCGCTCAGCGGAAAAACCACGGCGACGCAGACCTTCGAAATTCATCGAACGGGCTTGGGCCGGCTGCCCTTGGCACATGACGAATGGGGGCAAATCGGCAAAGAGCAATGAGTTCATGGCAGTGAAGCTGTGCGCCCCAAGACGGCAGAACTGATGCACCACCGTGAACCCACCCAGAATGACCCAGTCCCCCACGTGAACATGGCCCGCCAATTGGGAGCTGTTGGCAAAGATGGTGTGGTTGCCGACCTGGCAATCATGCGCCAGGTGAACGTAAGCCATGATCCAGTTGTCGTCCCCGACACGCGTGACACCCGCGTCACCGACGGTACCGATGTTGAAGGTGCAAAACTCGCGGATGGTGTTGCGGTGACCGATCACCAGTTCACAGGGCTCTCCTGCATACTTTTTATCCTGGGGCTGTGCCCCCAGCGAGTTGAACTGAAAGATGTGGTTATCCGTGCCGATGGTGGTGTGCCCGTCAATGACGCAATGCGCGCCAATGCGCGTTCTGGCCCCCACCCGCACATGCGGACCGATCACCGAATAGGGCCCCACCTCCACCGTCGCATCCAGCTCGGCGTGCGGGTCGATCAGGGCTGTAGGGTGGATACGGCTCATAGACAGGTTCAGGCAATTGCTCGCATGGTGCACATGAGCTCGGCTTCGGTGGCCACTTCAGTGCCAACCAGGGCGCGAGCACCAAACTTGAAAATGCCGGCCTTCATGCGCAAGAGCTCGACCTGCAAAATCAATTGATCGCCCGGCTCCACCGGGCGCTTGAAGCGCGCGCCATCGATACCCGCAAAATAATAGATGGTCTTGTCATCCGGGGTCACGCCCAAGGTGTCAAAAGCCAGCAAGGCAGCAGCCTGGGCCAAGGCCTCCAGCATGAGCACGCCAGGCATGACCGGGCGGTGAGGAAAGTGCCCGTTGAAGAAGGGCTCATTGATCGAGATGTTCTTGAGGGCACGAATGGATTTGCCCTTCTCGATCTCCAGCACACGATCCACCAGCAAAATGGGATAGCGGTGGGGCAATTGACGCAGAATTTGATGTATGTCCATGCTCATGAGGCGGGTCCTGTTAGCCCCTGTTCCAGGGTTCTGATGCGGTCGCGCAGCCGGTGCAGCTGGCGCAGGGTGGCGGCGTTTTTTTCCCAAGATGCATTGTCGTCGATGGGGAATACACCGCTGTATTGACCGGGTTGAAGAATCGAGCGCATGACCACCGAGGCGGCTGAAATATGGACCTGGTCGGCCAAGGTCAGGTGCCCCAGGATGACGGCCCCACCACCCACGGTGCAACGCGAGCCAATGCGGGCCGATCCGGCCACGCCCACGCACCCGGCCATGGCCGTATGAGCGCCCACATGCACGTTGTGTCCGATCTGAACCAGGTTGTCGAGCTTCACACCCTCTTCAATGATGGTGTCGTCCAAGGCACCCCGGTCCACGCAGCTGTTGGCGCCAATTTCCACATCGTCACCAATGCGAACTGCTCCCAATTGCTCGATCTTGATCCAGCCCGATGCATGCGGCGCAAAGCCAAAACCGTCGGCGCCAATCACCACACCGGCATGCAAAATGCAGCGCTGCCCAATTTGGCAATCCTCACCCAGGGTGACGCGTGATTTGAGCCAGCTCCCCGCACCCACTCGGGCACGCGCCTCAATGACACACAAAGGGCCGATGCGAGCTGTCGGATCAATCTGGGCAGTGGGATCGATCACCGCACTGGGGTGAATGTGGGGAGTGTTGCTCTTGGGTTGTTGCTGTCGCCACCACTGGGTCAGCCGAGCGAAGTAAAGGTAAGGATCGGGGGTCACGATGCAGGCCAACCCTGCCTGGATGGCCCGCTGTTGCCAGTCGGGATGCACGATGACCGCGCTTGCCTGGGTACTGTCCAGCCCCTGGACATAACGGGCCTGGCTGACAAAGCCGAGGCAACCGGAGGTGGCGGTGTCTAAGGGCGCCAGTCGGGTGATCTCAAGATCGGGGGAACCGCCCGCCAGCGTCCCACCGAGCTCATGAATGATGTGGCCCAACCGCAAGGCGTACCGCCTTATTTGGCGCCGCCGTTGATGGCCTTGATGACCTTCTCGGTGATGTCGTGCTTGGGGTTGATGTAGACAGCTTCCTGCAACACCAGGTCGTATTTCTCGGACTCAGCCACTTGCCGGACCACCCGGTTGGCCCGTTCCAGCACTTGTTGAAACTCTTCGTTCTTTCGGGTATTCAAATCCTCTTGAAACTCACGGCGCTTGCGCTGAAACTCACGGTCTTGGTCAACCAGTTGTTTCTGACGTGTGGCGCGCTGAGATTCGGACAAGGTGGGGGCATCACGCTCGAAACGCTCAGAGGCTGTCTTGAGGGTGTTGCCCATGTCAACCAATTCTTTTTCACGCTTGGCAAACTCTTGCTCGAGCTTGGTCTGTGAAGCCTTGGCTGGGGCTGACTCGCGAAAGATGCGGTCGGTGTTGACGAAACCAATCCGGAATTCCTGAGCCTGCGCTGCAGCGGACAGCAGGCAAAGCGCCACAGCGGGCCAGAGGGTGCGCATCAAGGTATTCATCAGAAAGTGGTCCCAATTTGAAATTGCAAGGGAAGAATTCTATCGCCAGCGAACTTGGTGATGGGGCGTGCCCAAGCCAGTCGCAATGGGCCCATGGGCGAGACCCAGCTGAAGCCCATGCCAAACGAACTGCGCAAGGTGGACAAGTCGATGTTGTCAAACTCGCCGTAGACGTTACCCGCATCGACGAAGGTGTATAGACGCAGGGTTCTGTCGTTGCCGGCACCGGGGAAAGGCATCTGGAACTCGGCATTCATCACGACCTTTTTGGTACCGCCCAGAATCAGACCGGTGATGTCTCGAGGACCCAGTGAGCCTTGGTCAAAGCCACGCACCGAACCCAAACCACCGACGAAAAAGTTCTTGAACACGGGGTAAGGATAGCCCGACAAGCCTTTGCCCAGACCCACTTCGCTGTTGAGAGCAATGCTGTAGAGCTTGCTCAGGGGAACATAGTGTTGGTATTGACCGCCCAGTCGAACGTAGCGGGTATCCCCGGCAACACCAAAGTCGGTATAAGCGCGCGTCAAAATGCCGCGGGTTGGCGTGAGTGCGCTGTCCCGGGTATCCCTGAGCCATCCCAAACTGAGGGGAATGGTTCGGCTGGTGTAGCCGAATCGCTCGGCATAGTTCATGTAAGCGGCCGGCATGCTCGTGCCCGGTTGAACCTTGGTCTGCTCAACCGCGATACCAACACTGACCCTATCCAGTTCGCTGGCAGGCATGCCAAAGCGCAAGCCCAAACCCGAGGTCACCAGCCGGTAGTTACCCGCTTGTTCAATATAGGGTTTGGATGCGCGGTGATAGAAATCGAAGGTGCGGGAGATGCCGTCTTCAGTGAAATACGGATCGGTGAAGTTGGCAGAAAACACCTGGTTGTACTTACTGGTGCTGACTTGTGTGCCCAGGTAGTTGCCAGTGCCAAAAACGTTGTCCTGCTGAATGCCGAAGGTCAGGAACAGTTTTTCGAAAGATGAATACCCTGCCCCCACCTGCAAAGTACCCGTCGGCTTCTCTGTCACATTGATGGTCAGATCCACCTGGTCGGGAGAACCTGGAACCTCCTGGGTGTCGATGTTGACCTCCTTGAAGTAGCCCAGGCGTTCGACACGGTCACGAGACAGACGAATGCGGTCACCGTCATACCAGGCCGACTCCATTTGACGGAATTCGCGACGGATGATTTCATCACGGGTGCGGGCATTGCCTGAAATATTGATGCGGCGGACATAGGCGCGGCGGGAAGGGTCGGCCTGCAGAACCACCGTCACCAGGTTGGTGCTGCGATCGATCTCGGGACGCGGCTCGACGCGGGCAAAGGCAAAACCAAAATTACCGAAGTAATCGGTGAAAGCCTTGACCGTCTGTGTCACGTCATTGATGTTGTAGGTTTGGCCCGGCTTGATGGTGACCAGGGACTTGAACTCTTCGTCCCGCCCCAGGAAATAGCCTTCCAGCTTGACCGCGGCGACACCAAAGCGCTCGCCTTCCGTCACATTGATGGTGATCGAGATGTCTTGCTTGTTGGTCGAGATGGATACCTGGGTCGAATCGATACGAAACTCCAGGTAGCCGCGACTCAGGTAATAAGACCGCAAAGTTTCAAGGTCAGCGTTGAGCTTGGCCCGGGAGTATCGATCTGACTTGGTGTACCAGCTGAGCCAATTGCCCGTGTTGAGGTCAAACTGGTCACGCAGGGTGTTTTCACTGAACACCTTGTTACCCACAATGCGGATTTCCTTGATCTTGGCCACATCCCCTTCGATCACACTGAAAGTGAGATTCACGCGATTGCGATCGATCGGGGTGATGGTGGTGATGACTTCCGCGCCATAAAGGCTGCGGTTGATGTATTGGCGCTTGAGCTCCTGCTCGGCTCGGTCAGCCAGGGCGCGATCAAATGAGCGGCCCTCAGCCAGCCCCACATCACGCAGGGACTTCCTCAGCACGTCCTTGTCAAATTCTTTGGCCCCGACAAAGTCGACAGCTGCAATGATGGGCCGCTCCTCAACCACCACGACCACCACTCCGTTGTTGACTTCGATGCGCAGATCCTTGAACAGACCCAGGCCGAACAGGGAGCGAATGGCGGCAGTGCCCTTCTCATCGGTATAGATTTCGCCAATTCGGAAAGGCACGCTGGCAAATACCGTCCCGGGTTCAACCCGCTGCAGCCCCTCGATGCGAATGTCTTTGATCTCAAAAGGCTCGACCGCCCCGGCCATTTGAATCATGATCAGACCGATGGCCACCACTCGTGCAAGGAACTTCAGGGGCCGCATCAGGTAGTGGGTCATATCAAATTCAAGTGGTGTTGCATTCAGTTCAAGGGGCGATCGGCCACCACCGCATCAGGTCGTTGCGCAGGGCAACAAACATCAGCAACAGGACAAGGACCAGCCCCAGACGATTCAGTCTTTCCAGCCATCGCTGGGACGGACGGCGTCGCGTCAGTGCCTCCCAGAGATAATACATCAGGTGACCCCCATCAAGGATCGGAATCGGCAATAGATTCAACACGCCCAGGCTCACACTCACCACCGCCAAAAAGCCTAAAAATGCGGTCAAGCCCATCTGGGCAGACTTGCCCGCGTATTCCGCCATGGTCACTGGCCCGGTGATTTGTTTCCACGAGGCTTGGCCTATCAGCATGCGTCCCAGGGTTTTCAGCGTCAAGGCGGAAACCTCCAGGGTTCGCTCCATGGCGCGGACCCAACCTTCCCAGGGCCCCAGCCGAACCAGAACCTGCGCCGGGGGTTCGCCGACCATGGCCTCGATCCGTCCAAATGCCTGACCATCCTGAATCACCCGCCTGGGCGTGACCTCCAGCAGCAACAGCCCCGGTTGTCCACGCCGCGCCACTTCCCAGATTTGAGGCTGTGGATCGCCCGCTTCACCGCTGGCACGAATCTGTGCCCGCAAAAAACTGGCGTCTGGAATCTGCTGCCCTTGGATCCGCATCACCACATCGCCCTTGCGAAGACCCGCTTGCTGGGCGACACCCCCCGGGGTCAGCTCTCCCAGCACAGGAGCCATCCAGGGTCCACGCAGCCCCAGCTGCTCGGGGCTCAACGCATCTTCAAGGGCATTGGATTCTGAGCGCGGCAATTCGAGGCGCAATGTCCTCAGGCTCTCCTGCCCGCGAGATTGGACCTCCAAAATCCATTCACGGTCTTCCGTGGAAACCGGTGGGTGTTGCATCATTTGCCAGCGCAAATCCTGCCAGGACAAGACCTCTTGCAATGCCTCGTCGGACTCGCCAGCACGTACCACACGATCCCCACTGACGACACCGGCCAAGGCCGCCGGCGACCCTGCCACAGGACTGGCCAGTACGGGCTGAGACTCGTTCACACCGATCCAGTGAACCATGGCATACAACAAAACAGCCAGTAACAGATTGGCCAACGGCCCAGCAAGGACAATGGCAGCTCGCCGGGACAATCGCTGCGACTCGAGCATGTAGGGGCGCTCTGCCGCTGACACCTCCCCTTCGCTGTCATCGAGCATGCGCACATAGCCGCCCAAAGGAATCGCGCAGATCACAAATTCGGTGTTTTGCCCGGGCCGGGGGCGACGCGGCGTCCAGCGCCACAGCACGGGGCCGAACCCCAGCGAAAAGCGCAGCACGCGAACACCGCATGCCACGGCGACGCGGTAATGACCGTACTCATGGACCGCAATCAGCAGCACCAATGCCAGCAGGAAGGCGATGGGGGTGGTCAGCAAGCGTATCCCCTCATGACATCAACGGCTCAGGGACTGAACCGTTTGTGAGGCCAGGCTGCGAGCCTCACGATCCAAGGCGAGCACATCGTCCAGATGTTGCGGTGGACGGGGAACGAGCCCCTGCAAGACCGCCATGTTGACCGCATGAATCTGGTCAAAACGGATGCGCCGATCCAGAAATGCAGCCACCCCGATTTCATTGGCGGCATTGAGCACAGCGGTCGTGCCAGGCGCTGCATTCAGGGCATCCCATGCCAACCTCAAGCCCGGAAACCGCTCCCCATGCCCGTTGTCGTCCAGCGATTCAAAGGTCATGGCGGACAAGGACCGGAAATCCAGCGCCTGGGCCCCGGACTGGATGCGCTCGGGCCATGAGAGGCCATAGGCGATGGGTACCCGCATGTCCGGGGTGCCCAGTTGCGCCACCACCGATGCATCGCGGTACTGAACCATGGAGTGAATCACGCTTTGCGGATGGATGACCACCTCCAGCCGCTGCGGGGGAAGACCGAACAAATAATGTGCTTCGATCACCTCCAGCGCCTTGTTCATCATGGTCGCCGAGTCCACAGAAATTTTGCGCCCCATCACCCAATTCGGGTGGGCACAGGCTTCCTCGGGAGTGACTTCGCGCAGGGTGCGGGGATCGCGGGACCGGAAAGGTCCGCCTGAGGCGGTGAGGATGATCTTGTCCACCCGCCGTTCCCAGCTGGTCGGATCATCGGGCAGTGATTGAAACACCGCGGAATGCTCACTGTCGATGGGTAGCAGAGTGGCTCCGCCTTGCTGAACGGCCGACATGAAAACATCGCAACCGACCACCAAGGCCTCTTTGTTGGCCAACAGCAAGCGCTTGCCGGCCCTGGCGGCGGCCAGGCAAGAGGACAACCCCGCGGCACCCACGATCGCCGCCATCACCGCATCCACCTCCGGATGAGCGGCCACCTCGTCCAATGCGGCCGAGCCGCTATGGACCTCGATGGGCAAACCGCTTTCACGAACGCGTTCGGCCAACTGCCCGGCCACCCCAGGATCTACCATCACCACATGGCGCGGGCGAAAGGCTTGGCATTGCTGCCACATCAAGTCCAGCTGACGAGCACCCGTCAGGGCAAACACCTCGAAACGCTCGGGGTGTCGGGACACCACGTCCAGGGTACTGGTGCCAATCGAGCCGGTGGAGCCCAGGATCGTCAATCGCTGTTTCATGGTCATGTCCAAGCCCCTCACATCAAGGCCAGCATCATGCCCAGGGGAAGCGCTGGCAGCAAGGCATCCACCCGGTCCAAAACGCCGCCATGTCCAGGCAACAATTGACTGCTGTCCTTGAAGCCTGCGCTGCGTTTGACCAGGGATTCGACCAGATCACCCACCACGCTCATGGCGGCCATGAACACCGTGCCCAGCACAAAGGACACCGGCCCCAAGGCCCACAGGTGCGAATACAAACTGAGGCTGTCAACGGCCAAATGCGCATCGACCCAGAGCCAGACAGTGGCCATCAACAACACCCCCGTCAAACCGCCCATCACCCCCTCCCAGGTTTTTCCTGGGCTGATGCTGGGTGCCAGCTTGCGGCGCCCAAAGGCTCTGCCGGCAAAGTAAGCCGCAATGTCAGCCATCCAGACGAGCAAGAACAGGGACAATAAAAAATTGATACCCATGACCTTGGCTTGAAACACCGCCAGCCAGGTCATCCACAAAGCCCAAACCCCGGCCACCAAGCGCAAGGGCTTTGAAATCAGAGGCCAGCCCGGAACCCCTCTTCGGATCAGTGTCACCCCAAGCAACACCCAGACGCAACCGGCCGTCAACCAGACGAGGCGTGAGGGGTTCCAGGGCCAGCCCTGTGACCAACTGAGGGCACACAGCAACAGACAGACCGCCGACAACGCCAACGAGGGGGCCAAGGGCAATTGGTTCAGACGCCCCCACTCCCAGGCCCCGGCGGCAATCAGCACCAGGGTGAGCGCGGCCAAGGGCTCGGGCCTGGGGTGAAACAAGGCTGGCAACAACAGCGCCAGAAGCACCAGGGCCGTGATGACGCGCTGCTTGAGCATGACAAGCCGACCGCTCAGACGGCCAGCAAATCCTGTTCCTTGGCGGCGACAACCTTATCGATCTCGGCAATGTACTTGTCGGTGGTTTTCTGAATATCGGCTTCGGAACGCTTTTGATCGTCCTCGGAGGCCAGCTTGTCCTTGACCAATTTTTTGACCGCCTCGTTGGCATCACGGCGCAAATTGCGCACCGCCACCTTGGCATTCTCGCCCTCGGCACGCACCACCTTGGTCAGCTCTTTGCGACGCTCCTCGGTCATGGCCGGCATGGGAACACGGATCAGGTCGCCCATGGCCGCCGGGTTCAGCCCCAGATCACTGTCACGAATGGCCTTTTCAATTTTGGCCCCCATGCCTTTTTCCCAGGGCTGAACACTGATGGTGCGGGCGTCCAGCAGGGAGACATTGGCGACCTGGTTGATCGGGGTGGGGTTGCCGTAGTAGTCCACCATCACGTTTTCGAGCAGGCCAGGATTGGCGCGCCCTGTGCGAATTTTGCTCAGGTTATGTGACAGGGAAGTCACCGATTGGCCCATCTTGGCTTCGGTATTTTTTTTGATATCTGCAATGGTCATTTCAACATCCTCTCTTGCGCACGCTCAGGCATACACCAGCGTGCCTTCGTCCTCGCCCATCACCACGCGCTTGAGAGCGCCATGCTTGAAGATGGAGAACACCTTGATGGGCAGTTTTTGATCACGACAGAGCGCAAAAGCCGTTGCATCCATGATGCCCAGATTCTGGCGAATGGCGTCATCGAAACTGATTTTGTTGTAGCGCGTGGCGGTGGGGTCCTTTTTGGGATCGGCGGTGTAGACGCCGTCCACCTTGGTGGCCTTGAGCACCAACTCGGCTCCGATCTCTGCACCACGCAATGCCGCTGCCGTATCGGTGGTGAAAAAGGGGTTGCCGGTGCCGGCCGCAAAAATGACGACCTTGCCCTCCTCCAGATACTGCAAGGCTTTGGGCCGCACATAAGGCTCCACCACTTGCTCGATGGCGATGGCCGACATGACACGAGCCGTCAAGCCCGCCTTGTTCATGGTGTCAGCCAACGCCAGGGCGTTCATGACCGTGGCCAGCATGCCCATGTAGTCGGCGGTGGCACGGTCCATGCCAACCGACCCGCCAGCGACACCGCGGAAAATGTTGCCGCCACCGATGACCACCGCCACCTGAACCCCCAGCCGGGTGACCTCTGCCACCTCCTCCACCATGCGAACAATGGTGGCCCGGTTGATGCCAAAGGCATCATCGCCCATGAGGGCTTCACCGGACAGCTTGAGCAAGATACGCTGGTGGGCTGGCGGGCGGTCTGTCATTCGTTGGCTCCAGAAGTTGACATAGTTTAGCGGCCTCTGCGGTCGTTCGCATCGGGACAGTGCCGGGAAGCACCTTCGCTGAACGGACGCATGGCAAAAAAAAGGGGACCGAAGTCCCCTGTTGGCATCAGGCGCCCTGTCTGGCGGCGGCGACCTGGGCGGCCACCTCGGCCGCGAAGTCATCGGTACGCTTTTCAATGCCTTCGCCCACCACATACAAGGTGAATGCCTTGACTGTGGTGTTGGCGGCCTTGAGCATTTGCTCAACGGTTTGCTTGTCGTTCTTGACGAAGGGCTGGTTGAACAGGGAAACCTCTTTCAGGTATTTCTGAACCGAGCCATCGATCATCTTGGCCACGATCTCTGCCGACTTGCCGGACTCAGCCGCTTTGGCCTGAGCGACAGAGCGCTCTTTTTCGATCAGATCGGCAGGCACGTCTGCGCTGGTGAGGGCCACCGGCTTCATGGCAGCAACGTGCATGGCCACGTCGCGGGCAGCGGCTTCCTGACCGGTGTACTCGACCACCACACCGATGCGGGTGCCGTGCAAGTAAGTGGCCAGCGCAGCGTCACCGCTGAAGCGCTTGAAACGGCGGAAACTCATGTTCTCGCCAATCTTGCCAATCAGACCCTTGCGCACGTCTTCCATGGTGGGGCCGAAACCGTCCTGTGCGTAGGGCAAACCGCCCAATGCCTCGAGCGTAGCGGGGTTGTGCTTGACGATGAGTTCGGCAGCGGCACGGGCCATGGCCAGGAAGCTGTCGTTTTTGGTCACGAAGTCGGTTTCGCAGTTGACTTCGATCAGAGCGCCGGTCGAGCCTTCGCTGAAGCTGGCAACCACACCTTCGGCGGTCACTCGGCTGGCGGCCTTGCCAGCTTTGCTGCCGAGCTTGACGCGCAGCAGTTCCTCGGCTTTGGCCATGTCGCCATCGGCCTCGGTCAGGGCTTTCTTGCACTCCATCATGGGTGCATCGGTCTTGGCGCGCAGTTCTGCGACCATGCTTGCAGTGATAGCTGCCATCGTGTTCTCCGGGTTCGGTTCTGTGAAACTAAAAAAAGCGGACTGGGCGGGCGGTCGAGAAAAAGGGGCTACCGGAGCCCCTTGCTGAAGCGCCCGAATGAGGCTCAGGCGGCAGCGCCGTCCTCGACCTCGACGAATTCGTCGGCGCCTTCCGACACGGCCTTGACCACGTCGTTGACGGCATTGGCACGGCCTTCCAGAATGGCGTCGGCTATGCCTCGGGCGTACAGGGTAACGGCCTTGGAGGAATCGTCATTGCCAGGGATGACGTAGTCAATACCTTCGGGCGAATGGTTGGAGTCCACCACACCAATCAGGGGAATGCCCAGCTTTTTGGCTTCGGCCACAGCAATTTTGTGGTAACCCACGTCGATGATGAAGATGGCATCGGGCAGGGTGGCCATGTCCTGAATACCACCGATGTCTTTTTCGAGCTTGTCGAGTTCACGCGAGAACATGAGTTGCTCTTTCTTGGACATGGCTTCAAGACCGGCTTCTTGCTGGGCCTTCATGTCCTTCAGACGCTTGATCGAGGTCTTGACCGTTTTGAAGTTGGTCAGCATGCCACCCAGCCAACGCTGGTCAACGAAGGGCACACCGGCACGACGGGCCTCGGCGGCGACGATGTCACGGGCCTGACGCTTGGTCCCCACCAAGAGGATGTTGCCGCGATTGGCAGACAGCTGGCGGACGAATTTCATCGCCTCCTCGAACATCGGGAGCGATTTTTCGAGGTTGATGATGTGGATTTTGTTGCGGTGCCCGAAGATGAACGGCGCCATCTTGGGGTTCCAGAAGCGGGTTTGGTGTCCGAAATGGACGCCGGCTTCAAGCATTTCACGCATAGTGACTGACATAGACTCTCCAAAGGTTAGGTCTGAAACCAAGCCCGAATCGACCGGCAGGATGTCACTCCGTGCGGGCCAACACCTTGAGGTGGGCAGGTTTGCGATTGAGGTGGATTACGATGTTGCTTGGCGATATTGCCTGGGTTACCCCGGTTCAAAAAGACCCAAATGTTTTGAATCACTCTGAACACTCACAACAAAGCCGAAAGATTTTAGCACAGCTGCCTATCGTGACTGCCCTTGCCCCATTACGTGTCACGCCAGACCGGTCCTGGCCCCTGGTGGGACTGGCCAACACCCGAACCCTGGAGCGGTCTGCTGTGCAGGGCAACCCACAGCCCTCTTTGATGGAGCGTGCGGGTGCCGCTGGCGCGCGGCTGGCCATGGCCTTGGCCCCGCACAGCCGCCGCATCTGGGTGGCCTGCGGGCCCGGCAACAACGGGGGGGACGGAGCCGAGGCCGCGCGATGGCTACACCAGGCAGGCCTGTCGGTTCATGTCAGCACCCTGCCCGCTGACCCCACCCGCCCCCTGCCGGCCGATGCAGCCGCAGCCTGGGCCCGTCTGGCCAAGGCAGGCATCCCGGTGTACCACCAACCGCCACCCTCATGGGACCTGGCGATCGATGCCCTGCTGGGCATCGGCGCACGCCCCGGCCCCAGCGGTTTGATCGCCGATTGGCTCAGCGCCATGAACCGGGCTCAGGCCCCCGTGCTCTGCCTGGATACGCCGTCCGCACTGGACGCTGACAATGGCCATTGGAGCGGCCCCCCGCATCGCAGCACGGCCCCTCGCCACACACTGAGCCTGTTGACCCTCAAGCCGGGCTTGTTCACACTGGATGGACGGGATTGGGCCGGTCAGGTCTGGTGGGACGATCTGGGCATCGCCCTGCCCGAACGATTGATCAACGCCAAACTGCAGGGGCCACCGCCACTCATCCCTGAGCCCCACGCCCGGCACAAGGGCCACTACGGCGATGTGGCCGTTGTGGGCGGTGATGTGGGCATGGAGGGCGCTGCCTGGCTGGCTGGCAGTGCGGCGCTGCATGCAGGCGCAGGACGGGTCTGGGTATCGCTGCTGAGTCGAACTCATTGCCCCACTCCCCCGCCGGTCTCGTCGGACGCAGGACCGCACCCCCGCGCTCTGATGACGCGAGCCCTGGAGGCCCTCGACCTCCAGCGAACCCATGTCGTGTGTGGCTGCGGGGGAGGACAGGCGGTTCAGCAGGTATTGCCACGAGTGCTGTCACGCGCCGCTTCCCTGGTCCTGGACGCGGATGCGCTCAACGCCCTGGCTCAGGACCACGCGTTGCAGTCATTGCTGGAGCGGCGTGGCCGAGCGGGTCATCCCACGGTGCTGACGCCCCACCCGCTGGAAGCCGCACGTTTGCTCGGCCTCACGGCCCGAGAAATCCAACTCGACCGGCTGGGGCATGCCCAACGCCTGTCGGACCGGTATGGCGCGACGGTGGTGTTGAAAGGCTCGGGCACCGTGGTCTGCGCGCCGTCACACCCACCGGTGATCAACCCGACAGGCAACGCGCGTCTGGCCACGGCAGGCACAGGCGATGTCCTGGCTGGCATGATCGGCGCGCGGCTGGCGCAAGGTGATTGCGCCTGGCAGGCGGCCACCCAAGCGGTCTACGGGCATGGACTGGCGGCGGATGCTTGGCCCGAGGACGAGCCCCTCATCGCGGACCGCCTGGCACAGGTCAGCCGCGGCCGACGAACGGCATCTGGGTGGCCATGACCGTGTGAAACAGCACGTTGGCGTCCAGCGGCAGATTGGCCATGTACAGCACCGAACTGCCCACGATGTTGACATCCATCAACGGCTCGACAGCAATCTGTCCGTTGGCCTGTGGCACGCCTTTGGCCATGCGCGCGGCCATGTCGGTCCCAGCATTGCCAATGTCCACCTGCCCCACCGCAATGTTGTATTTGCGACCATCCAAAGAGGCAGCCTTGGTCAGACCACTCACCGAATGCTTGGTGGCGGTGTAGGCAATGGAATTAGGCCTGGGTGCATGGGCCGAGATGGAACCGTTGTTGATGATGCGTCCGCCTTGCGGGCTTTGCGACTTCATCACGCGAAAGGCTTGCTGAATGCAATAGAACATGCCGTTGAGGTTGATATCAACCACGTTCTTCCATTGCTCCAGAGGCAAATCCTCCAACGGAACCGCAGGAGCACCCACGCCAGCATTGTTGAACAGCAAATCCACCCGGCCAAAGACTTTGACGGTTTCATCGAATAAGGCCTTGACGGAAGCTGGATCGGCGACGTTGGTCGGAATGCCTAGGCCACGAGCGCCTGCACCCGCTTCTGCCAGCACCGCTTGCAGCGGTTCGGGGCGACGTCCGGCCAGCACCACCTGCCAGCCATCTTTAAGCAAGGCCAGGGCGGCTGCGCGCCCCACGCCTGAACCGCCACCGGTGACGATCGCCACTTTGGATGCACTCATGAGTCAATCTCCTGTTGGTTTGTGTGTATTCAAGGACAGCCACCCGTCAACGCCTGGGCTTGCGCCCTTTTTTGAATCCAGCGGCTTTTTTCACTGCCGCTTTGAGTGCCTGGATGGGCGATTGTGGCGCAAGGCCCTTGGCCTCGCCGGAGCGCTTGTCGCTTGTGCGCCTGCGGGGTTCGGCGCTGTCAAACTCGGGCTTTTCCTGCCCACGCGCCAGCTTGCGTGAGCCCTTGTCGCGAACCACCCGTTGCGTCGTGTCAAGCGGGTCCCGGACCAGCCTGAAATCGATCTTGCGACCGTCCAGATCGACCCGACTGACTTGCACCTGTACGCGCGAACCAATCGCATAGCGAATGCCCGTGCGCTCGCCGCGCAACTCTTGTCGAGCCTCGTCGAAACGAAAATACTCGCCCCCCAGTTCAGTGATGTGCACCAGGCCCTCGACATACAAAGCATCCAGGGTGACAAAAATGCCAAAACCGGTGACCGCCGAGACCACCCCGCTGTACTCCTCGCCGAGGTGCTCGCGCATGTATTTGCATTTGAGCCAAGCCTCGACATCACGACTGGCTTCATCGGCACGGCGCTCGTTGGCACTGCAATGCAAACCAGCGGCTTCCCAGGCAGGTTGATCGACATCGGGCTTTTTGGCCCGCTGTCCCACCTCGGTCGGAGGCTTGACCCGAGAGGCCAGGCGCCGAGCCAGGCGGGCATGCGCCTCGCCGGGGGTGGGCAAGGCCGGCAACTGGTAACGCTGTTGCGACAAGATGGCCTTGATCACCCGATGCACCAACAGATCCGGGTAACGCCGGATCGGGCTGGTGAAATGGGTGTAGGCCTCGAAAGCCAATCCAAAGTGACCGCTGTTGATAGGGGTGTAGATCGCTTGCTGCATGGACCGCAGCAACATGCTGTGGACTTGCTGGGCATCCGGACGATCCTGGGTGGCAGCGGCAATGGCTTGAAACTCGCCCGGCGTGGGGTCCTCGCTGATGGTTTGCGGGATCCCCATGGCCTTGAGGTAATTGCGCAACAACTCGCGCTTCTCCGGGGTGGGCCCTTCGTGGACACGAAACAGGCCCGGGTGTTTGTGCAACAAGATGAAGTCAGCACTGCAAGCGTTCGCGGCCAGCATGGCCTCTTCGATCAGACGGTGGGCATCGTTGCGCACGCGCGGAACGATCTTTTCGATGCGGCCACTTTCATCACACAGAATTTGCGTTTCGGTGGTTTCAAAATCCACCGCACCCCGCTTTTGTCGGGCCCCCAGCAAGGCGCGGTAGACATCGTGCAGGTGAATCAAATGCGGAATCAGTTCCGCTCTCGCCTGTGCTTGCGGTCCTCGTGTGTTGGCCAGAACAGCAGCCACCTCGGTGTAGTTGAGCCGGGCCTGGCTGTGCATCACCGCGGGATAAAACTGGTAGGCCGTGATTTCACCCTGGCCATTGATCATCATGTCGCACACCATGCACAGGCGGTCAACAGCGGGGTTGAGCGAACACAGTCCGTTGGAGAGCTTCTCCGGCAGCATGGGGATGACACGCCGTGGGAAATACACACTGGTGGCACGGTCATAAGCGTCAATGTCGATGGCACTGCCAGTTTCGACATAGTGGCTCACATCGGCAATGGCCACCAGCAAGCGCCATCCCTTGGCGCGGCCGACCTTGGTCGGCTCGCAATACACGGCATCGTCGAAATCGCGCGCATCTTCACCATCAATCGTCACCAGGGGGACATCGGTCAGATCGACCCGGTTGGCACTGTCTTGCGGTCGAACTCGGTCAGGCAACGCACGGGCCAGCGCCTGGCAGGCAGTGGAGAACTCGTGCGGTACGCCGTATTTACGCACCGCGATCTCGATCTCCATGCCTGGATCATCCATCTCACCAAGAACTTCCTTGATGCGTCCGACTGGCTGACCAAACAGGCTGGGCGGTTCGGTCAACTCGACCACCACCACTTGCCCTGTCTTGGCCTGCCCCGTGGCGCCCTTGGGTATCAGGACGTCCTGCCCATAGCGTTTATCCTCCGGGGCCACCAGCCACACGCCCCCCTCTTGCAGCAAGCGGCCAATGATGGGCTGATCGGGACGTTCAAGGATTTCAACCACGCGACCTTCCGGACGACCCCGACTGTCCAGGCGGACCACACGAGCCTTGACCCGGTCACGGTGCAACACAGCCCGCATTTCATTGGGCGGGAGGTAAATGTCGGTGGCACCATCATCGCGTTGGACAAATCCATGGCCGTCACGGTGACCTTGAACAGTGCCTTCAAATTCTTCCAGCAAGCTTTGGCTGGTGGAGCTGATTTTTTTGATACAATGCCTTTCTTTCCTGAAATGCCCAGGTGGCGGAATTGGTAGACGCACTAGTTTCAGGTACTAGCGAGTAACATCGTGGGGGTTCGAGTCCCTTCCTGGGCACCAATCTTAAACATAGCCGCGGCAATGCCAGCGGCTTTTTTTTTGGTATCTGACGGGTGCAATTCATAGCACCGTCAAGACAAGGTGGTCAAACCGGCTCCGCCACCAAGTCGTGGCCTTGCGTACCGACCACCTTGGCACGGGTGAAAGTGCCCACCTGCAAGCGCTTGCTGACCCGCTGTGAAGGCAGCAAATGCACCACCCCATCTATTTCGGGGGCATCGGCGTAGCTGCGCCCACGGCCGCCCTGTCGGCCCGCGCCAGGGGCAGCATCCACCAGCACCTGCATGTTCGAGCCGATGCGACGTCGAAGCCGCTCAATGGAAACCGCCTCAGCCACTTCCATAAAACGCGCACGTCGTTCCTCCCGCACCTGGTCGGGCAATGCGCCTGGCAATTCGTTGGCCGTTGCACCCTTCACGGGGCTGTAGGCGAAACATCCCGCCCGGTCAATACCCGCCTCGTGCAAGAAGCCGAGCAGATGCTCAAATTCCTCTTCCGTCTCGCCAGGAAAACCCGCGATAAAGGTACTGCGTACCACCAAGTCCGGACACAACTCGCGCCAGCGCGCCAGGCGCTCCAGGTTGCGCTCGCCGCTGGCGGGTCGCTTCATGCGCTGCAACACGTCGGGGTGGCTGTGCTGAAACGGAACATCCAAGTAGGGCAGCACCAAGCCTTCTGCCATCAACGGGATCAGTTCATCCACACTGGGGTAAGGATAGACATAGTGAAGCCGTACCCAGGCCCCATAGGGCTTGGCCAGCTCACCCAGGGCGCGTACCAACTCAAGGGTACGGGTCTTGATGGGCTGCCCATTCCAGAAACCAGTGCGGTAACGCAAATCAACGCCATAGGCCGACGTGTCCTGGCTGACGACCAGCAGCTCCAGCACCCCGCTCTCGAACAATGCTCGTGCCTCCTCCAGTACCTGCCCGATAGGACGAGACACCAAATCCCCCCTCATGGAGGGAATGATGCAAAAGGTGCATCGGTGGTTGCAACCTTCGCTGATTTTGAGGTAAGCGTAGTGCTTGGGGGTCAGTTTGATCCCCGCGGCGCCCATGGGCGCAGGCACCAGATCAACGAAAGGGTCGTGGGGTTTGGGCAGATGGGTGTGCACCGCCTCCATCACTTCATCGGTGGCATGGGGCCCGGTCACCGCCAACACGCGGGGGTGAATGGCCTGCACCAGGTTGTCGCCCTGGTCATCGGCTCGAGCTCCCAGACAACCCGTCACGATGACGCGTCCGTTTTCTGCCAAGGCCTCTCCAATGGTGTCCAGGCTTTCCTTGACCGCATCGTCGATAAAGCCGCAGGTGTTGACGATCACCAGATCGGCCCCCTGAAAAGTTTTTGAGGTTTGATAGCCCTCGGCACTCAAACGGGTCAGGATAAGTTCCGAGTCGGTCAAGGCCTTGGGACAACCCAGGCTCACGAATCCGACCTTGGGAACAGAGGTCACGGCGTTGGAAGTCATAGTGTCATTCATGACGTGGAAGCAAGCGTGACCAGTTCACGCCAGCCAGAGTTCAATGCTTGATGCCCATGGCCCCAAGCATCTGGGCCGTTTGCTTTTGCAGCTGATCCTGCATCTGCATGAACATGTTTTTGGATTGCTCGACATAGTTGCCCATCATGCCTTGCAGCAAGGGCGACTGCATGGCCATGAACTGCTTCCACATTTCTGGCGTCAAGGACCGCGATTGATCGGTCAGCTGCTGTTGAATGTCGATGAAGGACTGCACGTTCTTCTCAAGGTATGAGCCCATGAAGCCCTGCATCGCATGGCCGTAAAAACGGATGATGTTGGCCAGCGCCGCCTCGGTGAACATGGGCACTCCGCCCGTTTCTTCTTCCAGGATGATTTGCAGAAGAATGCTGCGGGTGATGTCTTCATGCGTCTTGGCATCGCGCACAACCATTTGAACCCCCTCCATGACCAGCTGCTTGACTTGCGCCAGGGTGATGTAAGAGGACGTCAAGGTGTCGTAGAGCCGCCGGTTGGGGTATTTTTTGATGATACGCAGGTCGGACTCGGGGACGGATGCTGAATCGGTAGGCTTTTTGCTGACCACGGGTAGAAATGCCTCAGGGTGATCTCAGGGGGGGTGCCGAACATCGGCGGGCTCGGCAAGGTGCTAGACGCGAAGTGCGGGTGCCGATGTAGAGCGTTCAAAATGCTAGCGCATTATAACGAATCCCTTGCAAATCAAAGACTTGCAAGGGATTGAATTGGTAGGCGCGATTGGACTCGAACCAACGACCCCCACCATGTCAAGGTGGTGCTCTAACCAGCTGAGCTACGCGCCTGTGTCGTCGAGAGTTGAATTGTAGCAGTGTTTCAGCTTCTGATTCCAACCGTCGCGAAAAGCAGCCTGTCAAAGTCGCATCGCTCGAAAATCAACGTCGGCGCGCACTTCGTACGCCACTCACCGCCCTCACCTGAGCCAACACCTTATCCAGGCGCTCGGTGTCGCTGATTTCCACGGTGAACAACATCCAGGCCACCCCTTTGACCGATTGGGTTTGAACGCCAATGACATTCATCTTTTCCTTGGCAAACACATCCGAGATGTCTCGCAACAAGCCTTGCCGGTCATTCGCTTCCAGCGAAACGTCAACCGGATAAAAAACGGCATCCGGCCCGGCGGGGCGCCCCCAGTCGACCTCGATGACCCGGCCCGGGCTTTGGCGGCTGAGCTGCTGAAAGTTGCTGCAATTTTCCCGATGGACACTCACGCCCTTGCCGCGGGTGACAAACCCCCGGATCTCATCCGGGGGAGCGGGCTTGCAGCAGCGAGCCAGCTGGGTCATGAGTGAATCCACCCCCACCACCAACACGCCCGATCGGTCAGGGGTTTCAGTGCGTCGGTTTTTTTTCAGCAGCACCACTTCGTCCTGCGTGGGCATGGGCTCGGGCGGATGAAAGATCGACTCGATCTGGCGCAGGGAAAGTTCGTCCTTGCCGACCAGCTCGAACATCGCTTCGGCCGACTTCAATCCCAACTGCAAGGCCAAGTCATCGAGCCGAATTGCTGTCTTACCTTCGCGCTGAAGCAGTCGCTCGACCGCTTCGCGGCCTTTGGCCACGGTTTCCTGCTGGATCTGCGCGTTGAACCAGGCCCGCACCTTGGAGCGGGAGCGGCTGCTGACCAAAAAGCCCAGGTCGGGATTGAGCCAGTCACGCGACGGCCCACCCTCCTTGGCCGCCAGGATTTCCACCGTCTGACCATTTTTCAAAGGTGTGTTGAGGGGCACCATGGCCCCATCCACCCGTGCGCCCCGGCAGCGATGCCCGAGATTGGTGTGCACACTGTAGGCAAAGTCAATGGCTGTGCCGCCCTGCGGCAACTCGACCACCGCGGCCTCCGGGGTGAGCACATAAATGCGATCGCTCATCGCGTCGGTCACGGCATTGGGTTGTCCCTGCGCTGCGTTCGATGGCTCGGCCGCAGACATCTCGCGCTCCCAAGCCAGCAACTGGCGCAGGACGGCGATCTTGCCGTCATAGCTGCCCGTTGCAGCAACGCCCGCATAACCCTTGGTGCCCGCCTCTTTGTAGGCCCAGTGCGCGGCCACGCCATGCTCGGCATGCTCATGCATCTCATGGGTTCTGATCTGGATCTCGATCGGACGCCCTTGCGCATCTCGAACCACGGTGTGCAACGACTGATAGCCGTTGGACTTGGGGCGAGCGATGTAATCATCGTACTCTTCCACCAAGGGCTGAAACAGCGTGTGCACCACACTGAGAACCGCATAGCAATCTGACACCGCAGGCACCACGACACGCAAGGCCCGGACATCAAACACCTGGTCAAAGCGCAAGGACTTGCCGCGCATCTTCTTGACAATGCTGTAGATGTGCTTGGGCCGTCCCTGCACTTGAGCCTTCAACCCCTGGTGGCCCAAGGCTTCTTCCACCTGAAGACGCAACCGGGCCATCGACTGTTCTCGCTCGAACCGGGTGTCTTCCAGCAGCCGGGCCACCTCGCGATACGTCTCGGGTTCCAGGAAGCGGAATGACAAGTCCTCCATTTCCCACTTGATTTGCCAAATGCCCAAACGGTTGGCCAGGGGTGCGAACACTTGCAAGGACTCATTGGCCAGAGCCCTGGGCACGGATTGGCGAGAGGCGGCAAGCCAGCGCAGGGTTTGCAAGCGCGAGGACAGCCGCAGCAAGACCACCCTCAGGTCACGGGAAAAAGCCAGCAGCATGCGGCGCACATTTTCATGACGAACCCCCGAAGACTGAATGGAGGTGCCGTGGGGCGTCGCCACTTGCAAGGCCTGGCGCTGCAACTTCAGCAATTGCAGGGTCTCGAGTGCCAGCGTGGCATACACCTCGCCAAAAGCTTTGGCAATCACCTCTTGGGGGCGATTGAGATACTCGGCGGCATAGACCAGGTAACAAGCCGCCTGCATGGCCACCGACCCCCCAATGCCAGCCACAATGGCAACCATGGCATGGGCATGGTCGAAAGCGTTTTCTCCCGACGCCAAGGTCTGGTGATGTAACAGCGGCTGGGCAAAGGCCTGGGCGCGCAGCAAGTCGTCCGGCTGTGAGGGCAAATCGTGTCCGGACCAAACCCCGGCAGCGACGGAGGTGGATTCGGATGCAGACGCAGCAGGGGTCATGGCGGTTCAAGAATAGCGCCGGTGCTCAGCAACGGCAAGCCTGTCAGGACAATAGCCAATCCAGCAAAGGTGTCGTTTGTGTACGATCCACCAAGGTGGGAGCATGGCCGACATTCGGAAATTCGATCAAGGTTGCAGCGGGACCACGTTGCGTCATGGACCGCGCCGTCTCAGGCAGCAACACATCCGAATCACACCCGCGCAACACCAGGGTTGGGCAAGTGATTTGATCGTACAAGGTCCATAGCAAAGTTTCTCCCTGAGCGAAAGCCTCTGGCGTGAGGCGGCGAATCGGCTCGACGATCGCCGGGTCGTAGTGCAACACCCATCCACCTGCCGGGCCAGGCTTGAGCATCGGGCGGCATAAATTCAGCCAATCTGCATCACTGTGGGGGCCAAAACCCGGCGACTGTTGTCGCAACATTTGCGCAGCTTGTTCCGGCGATTCAAAAACTTGCGGCACACCCACATAGGTTTTCAAGCGTTCCACAAAAGGCCAAGGCAGACTGGGGCCAACGTCATTCAGCACCAAACGATGTACAGGAAAGTTGCGGGCATTTTCGGGCTGCGCGGCCAGCACCAACCCGATCACTCCACCCATGCTGGTTCCGACCCAGTCCAGGCGACGAATCGCTTGCCGGGCGTGTCGCGCTGACAGCCAATGCATCATGTCGGCTGCATAGACCGGTATCTGGTAAGAGGAGGCTTCCGACAACCAATCACTCTGCCCCCGGCCAACCACATCTGGGCACAACACACACAAGGTGGGATCACGGTCCAGCAACTGTTGAGCGAGGACATCGAAATCACGTCCTTGACGGGTCAACCCATGGACGCAAACCACCAGGTGATCGGCCTGTGGTGCGCCCCAGCTCCAGACCGCTATGGCATGGGAGGGAACCGACCCTTGCCCTTGAGCCGGACAGTTGATTTTGATGAGAGTGGGGGTTAACGCGGACATGGGGTCATTGTCGGTTATCTGAAAGCGGGATCCCTCATAAAGCATCGATTACTTACGATGAAACAAAAACTCACATAGCGTTACTTACCTCACATTTGAATTGCCAATTCATCTGGTGTGTCGCCAATTGTTTATCGTATAGACATGATTAGACGCCCCAAAGACACCGAAGCCCAGCAGTTTTCAAGACGACTGCGTCAAGCCATGAAAGATGCAGGATACAAGCTGTCCCCCACGGTACTGGCCAACGAGTTCAACCTGCGCTATTGGGGGGAGGGAATCACCGCCCACGCGGCACGGAATTGGCTCAACGGCACCTCACTCCCCAAGCCTGACAAATTGCGCATCCTGGCAGATTGGTTGCGGGTCAGCCCGCAGGAACTGCTGTTCGGCCCCAGCCTGGAATCATCGGTTTACGCGTCACGTGAGAGCAGCCCCGGATATACAGTATCGCTGGCCGACGACAGCATGTTGCGAAAATACCGCAGCTTGACGCAAGACCACCGCAGAATGATCCGCGAAATCGTGGCCGGTTTGTTTTGTCTGGATCAACAAAAACCGACCAAGCCACCCGGCACCGATCGCGAGGGTCCACCCACTGACACAGCCCCGTGATGTGACTTAAGGACGCACCAACAAGGTCACCGCCCGGGCTTCGATGGCCTGTCCCTGCCCCACCGGTCCCAGCCGCTCAGCGGTTTTGGCCTTCACATTGACCTGTTCGGGCTGCAAGCCGAGGCAGCTTGCGATGCTTTGAACCATGGCGGGCAAGTGTTTGGCCAAACGAGGGGCTTGCGCCACGATGGTGCAGTCAATATTGACAATTTGCCATTCGCGTTGCGCCAGCATGGCCCCAGTCTGTCGCAACAGATCAGCGGAATCGGCGCCCCGAAAACGAGGGTCGGTATCGGAAAAATGCCGACCGATGTCACCCAATCCTGCCGCGCCCAGCAAGGCGTCGGTGATCGCGTGCAGCAGAGCGTCGGCATCCGAGTGGCCCAACAATCCAGCGCTGTGTTCCAGTTCGACTCCGCCCAGGATGAGCCGCCGCCCGGGCACCAAGGCGTGGACGTCCCAACCCTCCCCCACTCGCATGGCCATTGGATTCATGATGATCGGGCTCCTGTGACAGATCGGGATTGCAACCAGGCCTGGGCCAGCGCAAAGTCTTCGGGGTAGGTGACTTTCAGATTATGGGCACTGCCGCGCACCAGCAATGGCGCATGCCCCAGATGCTCGATGGCCGAGGATTCGTCGGTGACCGCCGTTCCCGCCTGGCTCAGGGCTTCCATCAACAGCCCGCAGCGAAACATCTGCGGCGTTTGGGCCTGCCATTTGTCGCGGCGATCCAGCGTACCTTGCACTCGGCCTTGATGCCCCATCTTCAAGGTATCGGCCAGGGGCAATGCCAACAAACCGCCCACCGGGTCGTCGTGACAGGCCACGATAAGGCGCTCGACATCTTGAGGCGTCACCAGGCAACGCGCCGCGTCGTGCACCAAGACCCAATCGTTGTCTCGGGCCCCCGATTGCCGCAGGGCTTGCAAGCCCGCCAACACACTGGCAGCCCGGGTCGTACCACCGACGGGTGCCAGGTCGAAGAGAGGTTGCGGGTATTGCTGCAACACCCCCGCCATGGTGTTGTCGTCAGGGGCAATCACCAGCAGACCACGGCTTAATTGAGGCACCGCAGCCAGAGCGCGCAAAGTATGAACCACCAGGGGAACGCCCGCCAGAGGTTCATATTGTTTGGGCTGGGCGGTCCCGGCCCGCTGTCCCGAACCGGCACAAGGCAATAAGGCAAAGAAGTGATCTGGGGTGTTCATGGTGAGAAAGTCTTGACCTCATTCTAAAATCAAGGCTTCTCACCCCCGGGGTCCAGCGCCTCGGGGGTGTTTCATTGCGTCTGGTCCCTGGTTCATGCAGCTTCCTACTCTTTATCCTGGCAAGCGTTTCGCCCTGCCCCGTCCCCCTGGCTCAGGAGACGCCTTGTTGCTGGCCCGACTGGCTGAGCGCGAATGCGCCCAAGGCCGGCGCGTGGCCATGATCACCGCTGATGCGCAGGACGCTCAGCGACTGCTCGATGAAATGCCTTTTTTCGCGCCTGAACTGCGCTGCGTGTTGTTCCCCGACTGGGAAACCCTGCCCTATGACAGTTTTTCTCCGCACCAGGATCTGATCAGCGAGCGACTGGCTACGCTGTGGCGCATTTCAAAAGGTGAAGCGGATGTGGTGCTCATCCCCGCCACCACCGCCCTGTACCGACTGGCGCCGCCGTCCTTCCTGGCTGGCTACACCTTTGAGTTCAAGACCGGCCAACACCTGGACGAAGCACAGCTCAAGTCGCAGTTGACGCTGGCGGGCTATCAGCACGTGACGCAGGTGGTCAGCCCCGGTGAATACGCGGTGCGCGGGGGCTTGATCGATCTGTTCCCCATGGGGTCTCCCATTCCCTTTCGGGTGGACTTGTTCGATGACGAGATTGACTCGATCCGAACCTTCGACCCCGACTCCCAGCGCAGCCTCTACCCGGTCCCCGAAGTGCGCCTGCTGCCGGGCCGGGAGTTTCCGATGGACGATGCGGCCCGGGCGGGTTTTCGCCAACGCTGGCGCGAACTCCTGGAGGGCGACCCGACGCGCAGCCGCCTTTACAAGGACATGGGCCTGGGCGTCGCCACGGCCGGCATCGAGTACTACTTGCCTTTGTTTTTCGAGCAGACGGCCACCGTTTTCGACTACCTGGGTGAGCAAGCCGCCGTGGTGCTGCATGGTGACCTGGAGCACGCCATCCATCAATTCTGGAGCGACACCCAGGACCGTTACCGATTGGTGCAAGGCGACCCGGATCGGCCCGCTCTCCCGCCCTCGGTGCTGTTCCTGAACGCCGAGCAGTTCTACGCCCAAGCCAACACCCATGCACAACTCTCGCTGCGCCCTGGCAGCGACGAAAGCGCGCACGCCGCCGTGCTGCAACCATTGCCCGACCTGCGGGTCGAGCGCGGTGACGACGAGCCCTTGAAGCGTCTGCAACAGCGCGTCGCCGCCAAAACCCACCGGGTGCTGGTGCTGGCGGAAAGCGATGGACGGCGCGAGAGCCTGCTCGACTTCTTGCGCTCCAGTGGCTTGTCGATGCCCGTGGCCGACTCATTGCACGATTTTTTGAACGACAGTGAGCCCATCGCCATCACCACCGGCGCGCTGTCACAGGGCTTTGCCTGGGTCGAGACCGGCATCGATCTGGTCACCGAAACCGAGTTGTTCGCGACCCCGGCGACGGCGCGGCGACGCAAAAAACAGGAACAAGTCAGCGATGTCGAAGCGCTGATCAAAGACCTCTCCGAACTGCAACTGGGGGACCCGGTGGTTCACACCGCCCATGGCATTGGCCGTTACCGAGGCTTGGTGCACCTGGACATGGGTCAAGTCTCTCCCATCGATGGCTCCCCCGAAATGCAGGAGTTCCTGCATCTCGAATACGCGGACCAGGCCGTGCTGTACGTTCCCGTGAGCCAGCTGCAGCTGATCAGTCGCTACACCGGGGTCAGCGCCGATGAAGCGCCCTTGCACCGCCTGGGGTCAGGCCAATGGGACAAAGCACGTCGCAAAGCCGCCGAGCAGGTGCGCGATGCGGCCGCTGAATTGCTCAACATCTACGCACGCCGGGCCGCCCGCGAAGGCCACGCCTTTCGTTTCGTGCCGCAGGATTACGAAACCTTCGCCGGTGATTTCGGTTTTGAAGAAACGGCTGACCAACGCGCGGCGATCCATGCGGTCATTCAGGACATGATCAGCCCTCGACCCATGGACCGACTGGTCTGCGGCGACGTGGGCTTTGGCAAGACGGAGGTGGCCCTGCGTGCTGCCTTCGTGGCGGTGACCGCCGGCAAACAAGTGGCATTTCTCGCCCCCACCACCCTGCTGGCCGAACAGCATTACCAAACCCTGGTGGACCGCTTCAGCAAGTGGCCGGTGAAGATTGCCGAGATGAGCCGCTTTCGCACCAGCAAAGAAATTCAGTTGGCCGCAGAAGGCCTGGCCAGCGGGCAGGTGGACATTGTGGTGGGCACCCACAAATTGCTCAGCCCCAGCGTCAAGTTCAAGGACCTGGGGCTGCTCATCATCGACGAAGAGCATCGTTTCGGCGTGCGTCACAAAGAAGCCATGAAGTCCTTGCGCGCCGAGGTCGATGTGCTCACCCTGACCGCCACGCCCATCCCGCGCACCTTGGGCATGGCGCTGGAGGGCCTGCGCGATCTGAGCGTGATCGCCACCGCCCCGCAACGCCGGCTGGCGATCAAAACCTTTGTGCGCAATGAAGGCCAAGGCGTCATTCGGGAAGCGGTGCTGCGCGAGCTCAAGCGGGGCGGCCAGTGCTATTTCCTGCACAACGAAGTCGACACCATCGAGAACCGCAAGGCCCAGCTGGAAACCTTTTTGCCTGAAGCTCGCATCGCGATCGCCCACGGTCAGATGCCCGAGCGTGAACTCGAGCGCGTGATGCGCGACTTCGTTGCCCCACGCTATAACGTGTTGCTGTGCTCGACCATCATTGAGACCGGCATTGATGTGCCCACGGCCAACACCATCCTGATCAGCCGCGCTGACAAGTTCGGTTTGGCGCAATTGCATCAGTTGCGTGGCCGCGTCGGACGCAGCCACCACCAGGCCTATGCCTATCTGCTGGTGCCGGAGCTCGAGGGCTTGAGCAAACAGGCACAGCAGCGCCTGGACGCCATTCAACAGATGGAGGAACTGGGTTCGGGCTTCTACCTGGCCATGCACGACCTGGAGATCCGCGGTGCCGGCGAAGTGTTGGGCGACAACCAAAGCGGCAACATGATGGAAGTGGGCTTTCAGCTCTACAACGAGATGCTGTCGCAGGCGGTCAATTCGCTCAAGGCCGGCAAGGAACCCGACCTGCTGAGCCCCTTGCAGATCACCACCGACATCAATCTGCACAACCCGGCCTTGCTGCCCGACGATTACTGTGGTGACATCCATCTGCGCTTGTCGTTCTACAAAAAACTGGCCACCGCGCAAACCGGGGATCAGATCGACCACCTGCTGGAGGAGCTGGTGGATCGATTTGGCAAACTACCCCATCAGGCCCAAACCCTCATCGACGTCCACCGCCTGAGGGTGCTGGCCCGCCCCTATGGGGTGGCGAAAATTGACGCTGCCCCCGGCGTCATCCAGATCAGTTTCCGCCCCAATCCGCCCATCGACGCCATGCGCATCCTCGAGCTGGTGCAAAAGAACAAGCACATTCGCCTGGCTGGCAACGACAAACTGCGCATCGAACGCGAATTGCCTGAAGTCAACGCCCGCGTGCAAATGGTGCGCGACATCCTTCGCCACTTGGGGCAACCTGTTGCACAGCCCTGAACCCAGACTTCGCCCCTGCCCCGACCATCATTCCATGAGCACCTCGCACCAGACCTCGACGACGCCCATCCATCCCGAGCACACTTTCGCTCCGGGCCTGAACTACCGCGGCCTGACACCGCCACTGCGCCTGTCGGACTACCGGCTCATCGCTTTTGACATGGACTCCACGCTGATCAACATCGAGTGCATCGATGAGGTGGCCGATGCCGCCGGGCGCAAGGCCGAGGTGGCCGCGATCACCGAAGCGGCCATGCGCGGTGAAATCGCGGACTACAAAGAAAGCCTGCGCCAGCGCGTCTCTTTGCTCAAGGGCGTGCCTGCCAGCGCCCTGGAAGAGGTGTATCAGCAGCGTCTTCGCCTGAACCCGGGCGCGCGCGAATTGGTGCAGGCGTGTCAGCGCGCTGGCCTCAGCACCTTGCTGGTCAGCGGCGGCTTTACCTACTTCACCGACCGTGTCCGCGACACCCTGAAGCTGGATTTCACGCGCAGCAATGTGTTTGAAATCATCGATGGCCACTTGAGTGGGCGCATGGTCGATCAGCCCTGGGGAGACATCTGCGATGGCATGGAAAAACGCCGCATGTTGCAACACACTTGCGAGCACTTGGGCATCACCCCCGGTCAGGCCATCGCCATGGGCGACGGTGCCAACGACCTGCCGATGATGAACCTGTGCGCCGATGCGGGGGGGTTGTCCGTGGCCTACCACGCCAAACCCGCCGTGCGACAACAAGCCCGAGTCTCGATCGAATCGGGCGGGCTGGATCGATTGCTGGAACTGGTCCAGCCCTGACCCCTGCCCCCTGACCTATGACCCCAGACGAGGCCGCTGCGTCGCGGCCGGTCTGCGCGGATCAGGCGAACGTAAGTTGCACCTTCATCGACTGGTGGCGATCGGCGGCCAGCTCAAAGGCACGGGCGAATTCGGTGTACGGCAACGAATGGCTGATGAGGGGCTTCACGTTGATCACGCCACGGCTCATCAAATCGACGGCCCAGGCAAACTCCTCATGGAAGCGGAAGCAGCCGCGCAAATCGAATTCCTTGGCCACCAGCACATTCAGGGGGAGTTGGATCTCGCCGCCGGTCCCAACCTGCACGATGATGCCGCGCGGTTTGAGCACCTCAAAGCCGGTTCGAAGCGCCTGGGCATTGCCGCTGGCCTCGAACAACACGTCGAAACAGCCCTTGTCGGCCTTGTACGGGTCCAGCGCCTCGGCCTGGGTGGCCACATTTACCGTGACATCCGCCCCCACTTGACGGGCCCGAGCCAAGGTCTGATCGGTCACATCGGTCACCACGATTTCACTCGCGCCCGCATGGCGGGCTGCGATCACGATCAAGGCGCCAATGGGCCCACACCCAGTCACCAACACCCGCTTGCCCAGCAGCGGGCCACCGCGTCGCACCGCGTGCAAGGCCACGGACAGAGGCTCGGCCATCGCGGCCTCGGCATCGCTGAGTGAATCGGCCACCGGCTGTGCCTGCCAAGACTCGATGATCATTTCCTGTCGGAAGGCTCCCTGGATGTGCGGCCAGGGCATGGCACTGCCGTAAAAGCGCATGTTCAGGCAATGGTTGTGCTGCCCTTGCTGGCAGAACTGGCAATGTCCGCAGGGCCGGCTCGGGCTGATGGACACCCGTGCCCCCACGGACAAACCACTGACGGCACTGCCCAGCTCCACAATCTGACCCGAGACCTCATGCCCCAGCACCATGGGTTGCTTGACCCTGACCGTGCCAAAGCCCCCGTGCTGGTAGTAATGCAGGTCTGACCCACAGATGCCGCCGGCTCGCATGTGCACCCGCACCTGGTTCGGGCCGAGGGGCTCGTGCGGCGTCTCTTCAATGCGCAGATCGCGCGCGGCATGGATCACGAGGGCTTGAGGCATGAGAGGTCCTTGTTGATGTTCGGGAAATGATGTCCTGGGTGATCGGTCCTGGTTGATCGGGCCGTCAAAGCGTGGCCGTGACGCCGCCATCGACATACAGAATGTGTCCGTTGACGAAGCGCGAGGCATCGCTGCAGAGGAAAATGGCGGCACCCACCAAATCCTCCGCATCGCCCCAGCGGGCACTGGGCGTGCGGTTGATCAGCCAGGCACTGAAAGCCTGATCGGCCACCAAGGACTGGGTGAGCTCGGTTTTGAAATACCCCGGACCCAGACCGTTGACCTGAATGCCATGCCGCCCCCAGTCGATGGCCATGCCCTTGGTCAGCATTTTGAGGGCCCCCTTGGACGCCGCATACGGGGCAATGCCAGGGCGGCCGAGTTCACTTTGCACCGAGCAGATGTTGACGATCTTGCCGCTGCGACGCTCGATCATCGCGGGCACCACCGCGCGCGAGACGAAAAACGCGCTGTCCAGATTGGTGCTCATGATGCGCTGCCATTGCTCGGTCGGGAATTGTTCCAGGGGGGATCGATAGGTCATCCCGGCGTTGTTGATGAGGATGTCGATTTGCCGGACCTGCTGCTCGACCGCCAACACGCCCGCCTGCACCGACGCGGGCTGGGTGACGTCAAACGCTTGTTTGAGCACCCGGTGTTGCTCTGCAGCGGGCAAGGTTTGTTGCAACATCTCGGCACTGACTTGCAGCTTGTGTTCATCCCGACCATTCAGCACCACCCGGGCGCCGGCCGACAGCAGTCCCTTTGCCAGTGCCAAGCCGATACCGGCACTCGATCCGGTGATCAAGGCCGTGCGGCCCGTCAGGTTGAACATCGAGAGTGCAAAGGGCAAATTGGCCGGATCGCCAGCGGGCGACGTGGCAGATGTGATCATTGTCATACGCTATCATTCTAAAGACGTGTTGACACGCTGTCAGACAACGTCTCACCCTCCCCGGCCCTACCCCATCCATCCCCCCTCTGGAGACTCCCTCATGCCATCTGTTGCCCCCCGGTATTCATCCAACGCATTGGTGCGTTATGCCAGTACCTTGCTGCAACGAGCTGGCATGGTGGCCGACCTGGCCGACTGCGTGGCCGATACCCTGGTCCAGGGCGATTTGTTGGGGCATGACACCCACGGGCTGCAGCTCCTGGCGGGCTATGTCAAAGAACTTGAAACCGGCAGCATGAAGGGGCAAGGAGCCCCAGTGGTGGTGTCAGACCGTCCCGCCGCTGTGCTCTGGGACGGACAACGTTTACCTGGCCCCTGGTTGATGCACCAGGCGCTCGACACCCTGACTCCACGTGCTCGCGATCTGGGCGTCGCGTCCCTGGTCATCAAACGCAGCCACCACATCGCCTGTCTGGCGGTCTATTTGATGCGGGCCTTGCAAGACAACATGCTCATGCTGATGGCCTGTTCCGACGCCAACACGGCCAGTGTGGCGCCCTTCGGCGGAACCCAGGCGGTGTTCACCCCCAACCCGATGGCGCTGGGCTTTCCCTTGAGCGGTTCATCCGGGGTGATGGTCGATATCTCGGCCTCGATCACCACCAATGGCATGACCAACCGCAAGCACAAAGCCGGTGAGCGTTTTGAGCACGATGTGTTTCTGGATGCGCAGGGTCACCCCACCAACGACCCGGCGGTGTTGTTCCAACAGCCGCCGGGCACCTTGTTGCCGGTCGGTGGTTTGAGCCATGGACACAAGGGCTATGGCCTGTCCTTGCTGGTCGAATCGCTGACGGCCGGCTTGGCCGGTCACGGCAGGGCCGACCCCAAGGAGGGCTGGGGCGCCACGGTGCACATCACCTTGTACGACTTGAACGCTTTCGGGGGCACCGCCGACTTCTTGCGTCAGATGGACCACATCGCCGAGAGTTGCCGCCGCAATGTACCCATCGACCCCAGCCGCCCGGTGCGCTTGCCGGGTGAAAAAGGCTTGCGCCTGATGCAAACGCAACAGGCGCAAGGGGTGCAACTGCACGAAAGCATTGCACCATCCCTGACCGAACTGGAACAGAAATACCAGGTCTGGCTGAAAGACGCGGTGATCGGCTGAACAGAGACGAAGGTCTGGCTGTGCCAGGCCTTGCATGAAATCACCGCAACGCTTGATAGATGGTTTGCGCCAGCTCCATGGAGATGCCCTCCACACTGGCCAGGTCTTGAACACTGGCCTGAGCGACACCGCGCACACCGCCAAAACGCTGCAACAAACGGGCTCGTTTTCGTGGCCCCACGCCTTCGATGTCCTCCAGCTTGCTGCCCCCGGTGCGCACCCGGGCCCGCTGCGCCCGCATCCCGGTGATGGCAAAGCGGTGGGCCTCATCCCGAATTTGCGCCACCAGCATCAGGGCCGCTGAATCGCGCCCCAGATACACCTTTTCGCGCCCATCGGCAAAGACCAACTCCTCCAAGCCCACCTTGCGCCCCTCGCCCTTTTCGACACCCACAATGCGAGACAGATCCAATCCCAGGCTTTCAAACACCTCGCGCGCGATCCCGACTTGCCCCTTGCCGCCATCGATCAGCACCAGATCGGGAAGACGCCCCTCGCCCGACCGCACGCTCTCCGCAAGCTTGCTGTAACGGCGGGTCAACACCTGTCGCATGGCAGCATAGTCGTCACCGGGTGTGATGTCATCTATGCGGTAACGGCGGTATTCTGAGCCCTGCATTTTGTGGTGGTGATAGACCACGCACGAGGCTTGTGTGGCCTCGCCCGCGGTGTGCGAAATATCGAAGCACTCGACGCGAAAGGCTTCCATGTCATCCGGCGCCAGATCGAGCGCCTCCACCAGAGCGCGGGTGCGGGCTTGTTGCGAGCCCTCTTCGGCCAACAGGCGGGTGAGTTGTATCTGTGCGTTTTGCTGTGCCATCTCCAGCCAGGCTCGGCGCTGCTCGCGGGGTTGATGCACGGCGGTGATGCGTTGGCCTGTGGTGGCGCCAAGCACTTTGATCAGCCCCGGATCGACCCGATGGCTGGTGATGAGTGACGGTGGTACCGGCACCTCGATGTAGTGCTGTGCCATGAAGGCTTCCAGAATATCGCTGGGCTCGGCTTGATCAACATGGGTCGGAAAATACGGGCGATCCCCCAAGTGACGGCCGTTGCGCACCATGGCCAGGTTCACACACGCCTTGCCGCCCTGGATCTGCACCGCCAGGATGTCCACATCGCGATCGTCCACCGACTCCACCGCCTGCTGGTGCAGCACCTTGGACAAAGCGCTGATCTGATTGCGAAGGTCGGCCGCCTGCTCGAACTCCAGCCGCTCGGCATGCGCCATCATGCGTTGCTCCAGGGACTGGATGACCTGCTGGGTCTCGCCGCGCAAAAAACGGGAGGCACTGTCCACATCCCGGGCGTAATCCTCCAGACTGATGTGGCCGACACAAGGGGCTGAACACCGTTTGATTTGATACAGCAGGCAAGGCCGCGTGCGGTGGTTGAACACCGTGTCCTCACAGGTGCGCAGACGAAACACCTTCTGCATCAACCAAATCGCTTCACGCACCGCCCAGACACTGGGGTAAGGGCCAAAATACTGATGCGTTTTATCCACCGCTCCGCGGTAATACACCACCCGGGGCACCTGTTGCGCGTCCGGTGTGACGACCGCTTTGTCGGGTGCGGCAGGCATCTGCCCCACCTCATCCCGCTGGGCACCAGCGGTTCGACGCGTTGCCGGTGCGCGGGTGATTTTCAGGTACGGATAGCTTTTGTCATCCCGAAACAGAATGTTGTATTTGGGCTTCAGGGTCTTGATGAGGTTGTTCTCCAGCAGCAAAGCCTCTGCTTCGGAACGGACCACCGTCGTCTCCAGGCGTGCGATCTTGCTCACCATATGGCCAATGCGTGTCCCCCCGTGATCGCGCTGGAAGTACGACGACACGCGTTTCTTCAACTGGTTGGCCTTGCCCACGTACAGCACTTGTCCTTGCTCATCAAAGTAGCGATAAACGCCAGGCAGCGCCGGCAATGCCGCCACTTCTGCCAGCAAGGCGGGCGGGAAACGATCTGCGGGGCGGGCCGGTTCAGGCGGGGCAGATACAGAGGTGATCTCGGGCTCGGCACTCATGCGTCTATTGTGCCCGGGCCGGATGAGCCTTGTCGGGTTATAAACAACCCATGAACTCGCTACCGGATGGCGTCTGCCCACCGACCCTTTCCTGCGACCACGATGGCTGGTTGTGGGATGTGTTTTGTCGCGTGATCGATAACCACGGGGACCTGGGCGTGTGTTGGCGACTGTCGGTCGATCTGGCTGAGCGCGGCCACCGGGTGCGGCTGTGGGTAGACGACTCGCGAGCCCTGCGCTGGATGGCCCCTGAAGGACATCCGCGAGTGCAAGTGTTGCCGTGGAGCGAAAACCCGCTGGCCGGATGGCACTGTGCCCCTGGCGATGTCACGGTCGAGGCTTTCGGCTGCGAATTGCCTCAGCCATATCAGCAAGCCCTGGCCGAGGCCCCTGCTTTGTCGACCGCCCAACCCGCTCCCCGACGGGTCTGGATCAACCTGGAGTACCTGAGCGCCGAACCGTTTGTCGAGCGCCTGCACGGCCTGCCCTCGCCGGTGCTGCACGGTCCCGCCCAGGGGTTGAGCAAATGGTTTTTTTTCCCAGGCTTCACCCCACGCACAGGGGGCTTGATCCGCGAGAGGAGTCGCCCCGAGTTGGCTGCACCCATGCCCTCTTACCCGGCACCTGGCCCCCACCAACCCTGGCGCATGAGCCTCTTTTGTTACGAGCCTGCCAGCCTGGGCCCTTGGCTGCACGACTTGCAAACCAGCCTGAAAACCTCGTCACTCTGGGTCACGGCCGGTCGCGCCACAGCGGCAGTCCAACAGCACCTGGGGGGTGCGCCACCGGCCACCACCAACCATCACCGACACCGCAGCTTGCAGGTCGTCTATCTGCCCTACCTCAGCCAGGTCGGATACGACCGCTTGCTCAGGTCCTGCCATCTCAACTGGGTGCGGGGAGAGGATTCACTGGTTCGTGCCATCTGGGCTGGCCGCCCCTTTGTTTGGCAGTTGTACCCTCAGCAGGACCAGGCCCACCTGGACAAATTGGAGGCTTTTCTGGCGTTTGCACAGCCACCTGCGCGCCTGGCTCAAACCTTTCGGGCCTGGAATGACGATCACCCGTCTGCCTTGCCAGCCCTGACCCCTGCCCTGATGGCCGACTGGCAAGCCTGGGCACAGGACTTGAAACAACGGCTGTGTGCCCAGGAAGACCTCAGCACCCAGCTGGTGAAGTTTGTCGCCGCCAAACGCTAAAAAGCGTTAAAATACAAGGCTTTTCGTCAATTGACGCTCCGCCACCCCACGGTGGCCTCCAGGGCAGCTCAGCCGCCCCATTTTCCCAAGCCCTTATGAAAATCGCTCAAGAAATCCGCGCCGGCAACGTCATCATGCACGGCAAAGACCCGATGGTCGTCCTTCGCACCGAATACGCACGCGGTGGCCGCAACTCGGCCACGGTGCGCATGAAGCTCAAGAGCCTGCTCAACAACTTCGGCACCGAAGTGGTGTTCAAGGCCGACGACAAAATGGACCAGATTGTGCTCGACAAAAAGGAGTGCACCTATTCCTACTTCGCCGACCCCATGTATGTCTGGATGGACGCCGACTACAACCAGTACGAAGTTGAAGCCGAAAACATGGGTGACGCCCTGAACTACCTCGAAGACGGCATGGCCGCAGAAGTGGTGTTCTATGACGGCAAGGCCATCTCCGTCGAACTGCCAACCTCGGTCGAGCGCGAAATCACCTGGACCGAACCGGCCGTCAAGGGCGACACGTCGGGCAAGGTGCTCAAGCCCGCCAAGATCGCCACAGGTTTTGAAATTCCCGTGCCCATTTTTGTGGCCCAGGGCGACCGCATCGAAATCGACACCCGGACGGCCGAATACCGCCGCCGCGTCTGACTCCCCGCGTTTCGATCCACCTTCCCACTTTGGGCGGGTGGATCCCTTTCTGACTGCAGCGGGCCACTGCACTTTGCCCTGCCACGTCAGTTCCCGTTAACATGCCACCATGGACGGCATGCTTGACCCACACGACCCGCGACTCCCACAGGCTTGGGAAATTCTTCGTGCACAGCACGATCTGGTCGAACCGCTCTCCCCCGACTCCAATCGACTGGCCTTTGCCGACACCGAGTTTCTGCTGCGCAAGGAAACACGTGGCATCCGTTTTCAGCTCGAATTGCTCAAACCCGACCTGGCCCAAAAAGAGCGTGGCATCGACCACACCGTGGTGATTTTTGGCAGCGCCCGCTTCCGCAGCGAAGCGCAGGCGCTGGAAGAATGGTTGCGTGCCCAGGCCCAGCCCGATGAGTCGGTCAAACAACGCGCTCAGGCCCGGCTTCGAAACGCTCGTTACTACGAACGCGCACGCGAACTAGGTGCACTCGTCACCAACTACAGCGCAGGTCTGCCACCGCAAGAGCGTCTGTATGTTTGCACCGGAGGCGGCCCAGGCATCATGGAAGCCGCCAACCGAGGGGCCCACGAGGCGGGGGGCATCAGCGTAGGCCTCAACATCGCCTTGCCGCATGAGCAGGTGCCCAACCCCTACATCACCCCTGGTTTGAGCTTCAAGTTTCACTATTTTGCCCTGCGCAAGATGCACTTCATGATGCGCGCCAAAGCCCTGGTCGCGTTTCCCGGTGGCTTTGGCACCCTGGACGAATTGTTCGAAACCCTGACGCTGGTGCAATGTAAAAAAGCCAAACCCATTCCCATCGTGCTGTTTGGCAGCGACTATTGGAAGCGGTTGTTCAACCTGGAGATGCTGGTCGAAGAAGGTGCGCTGGATGCGGCTGACCTGAAGCTGTTCAGCTACGTGGATGAAGTTGACCAAGCCTGGGACATCATTCGGAAGGCTTACGGGCTTTGAGTTTCCAGGCCAGGCGTGAAGCCCCGGTCACGCCCGCCGAAACACACCAGAACACCCCTTTGACGCCAATGCCTGCCCCCAGCGCGCCAAACAGCATGGGCATGATCACGCTGGACGCATTGATGGTCGTCAGCCTCAAACCCAGCGCTTCGCCCTGCCGTGAAGCCGGGGTGATTTGATGCATGGTGCTCATGACCATGGGTTGAACCACCCCGAGAAACAAACCCAGAACGCCCGAGCACACGCCCATCATCCAGGCGGTGGACATCCAGGGATAGAGCGCCAGCATGCCTCCGGTGACTAGCATCGACGTCATGATGATCTGCCATTCTTGCCAGCGCGACGCCACCAAGGGCAGCAACAGACGGATCAGCGTCGCGGCCAAGGCAAAGACCCCCAACACAATGCCGATGGCCGAGGCGCTGATGTCGCGTTCGTGCCCCAGAACGGGCACCATGAAGGTATGGATGTCCCAGCAGGACGCCAAAAACCAGTTCACGATGAGCAAGCGGCGCAACAAGGGGTCACGCAATAAATCCCAGACCCGGGCTTGCCCCGGTTGATTCTCAGCAGCGGGGATGGGTATCTCTTTCACGCGGCGGACAAAAAACCAGGACAACAAAGGCAATAACGCCAACAACAGGAAAGCGGCGCGAAAGCCTACATGATCGATCATCAAACCTGCCGCCAAAGGGCCCATGAAGTTGGACACCGCGGGTCCGATGGCCAGCCAGCTGAAGGCGCGTTTGAGTTCGCTCAAATCCTGGGCGGCCTGGCCCACGTGTCGCTGCAAGGCGATGATGACCGCCCCCGTTGCCCCGCCACTGCACAAGGCGCTCAAGCACAACAAGGGGAACACCGGCCAGATCACCGCCAGGCCCGTGCCCACCGAGGCAAATGCCACCCCGATCACCACCGATCGTTTGAACCCGTGTCGATCAGCGAATCGCCCTGCAGGGATGGACAGAAACACCTGGGTCAGGGCAAAACAAGACAGCAAAACACCCACCATGGCCTCGCTGTAACCCTCCCGCAAGGCCAGCAAGGGGGCCGCCAGTCGCATGCCGGTCATGCAAGCATGCAGGCAAACCTGACCCGCGATCAGGCGCAGCAGGATGGCGTTCATGTGCAAAGGCTCACCCCCTTGCGCGTGACAGCACAAACCCTGAAATCGACACAGACGTGTGATCGCATCAGCGTTTCAAGGCCGACGGATTGACGGCGGTCAACACCTCGCCCCGCTGGAAATACGCGATCAGGTTGTCCGCCGCCAAATTGGCCATGGCCAGACGTGTCTTGACAGTGGCACTGGCGATGTGAGGCGTCAGAACCACGTTGGGCACTTCCAGCAGCCCAAGATGAACCGAAGGCTCGCCCTCAAAGACGTCGATGCCGGCGGCAGCGATGCGGCGCTCCTTGAGCGCCTGCGCCAGAGCGGCATCGTCCACAATGCCGCCGCGGGCAATGTTGACCAGGGTGGCCGTGGGTTTCATCAGCGCTATCTCCGCCGCCCCCACCGTGTGGTGGGTGGCCGCAGAATAAGGCACCACCAGCATCACATGATCGGCCTCGCGCAGCAAGGTGTGTTTCTCGACCCAGCGAGCGCCGCATTCGGCCTCCAACTCTGGCGACAGATGCGAACGGTTGTGATAGATGACCTGCATGCCAAAGCCCTTGGCGGCACGGCGAGCAATGCCCTGCCCGATGCGCCCCATGCCGATGATGCCCAGTGTGCTGCCGTGAACCTCCATGCCCGCAAACATGTCGTAACGCCACTGCTTCCACAAACCGGCACGCAGGAAATGTTCGCTCTCTGAAATGCGTCGCGCCGTGGCCATCAACAAGGCAAATCCAAAGTCGGCGGTGGTTTCGGTCAGTACATCCGGGGTGTTGGTGCCCACCACCTGAGCGGCGGTCATGGCCGCCACATCGAAATTGTTGTAGCCCACGGCCATGTTGGCGCAGATGCGCAAGCGCGGGCAAGCGGCCAGCAAATCGGCGGTGATCGGGTCGCTGCCCGTGGTCATGACCCCTTCCACCCCTTGAACAGCAGCACGCCAGTTGTCGGGCGTCCAGGCCTGATCGGACTGGTTGTCAACAACCTCGAAATGTTGGCGCAATCGCTCGATGACCTCGGGGAAATTCGGTCGGGCAATCAGAATCTTGGGGGGCATGGGTGGCCTCATATAAAAATCAGGAAAAGAAATGATGCTGCAAGATGTAGAGGGCGGCACCCGCCAGGTAGCCCAACAGGGCCAGCAGGCTGATTTTTTTCATGTACCAGAGGAAGTCGATTTTCTCCAGCCCCATGGCCGCCACACCGGCCGCCGACCCGATGATCAAGATAGAGCCCCCGGTGCCCGCGCAGTAGGCCATGAACTCCCAGAGAAAACTGTCGGTCGGGTATTTCGCCAAGTCGTACATGCCCATGGAGGCCGCCACCAAGGGCACGTTATCCACCACCGCACTGGCCAAGCCGATCAGAATGACGATCACATCCAGCCGACCGACCGTCTCATCCAGCCACTGTGCCAGCGAGCTCAACAGGTGGGTGTGCTCCAGCACCGCCACCGACAGCAAAATACCGATGAAGAACACGATGGAGCCCATGTCGATGCGGGTCAAGGCCCGAACCAGTGTGAAATGCTCTTTCTCATCATCTTCTTTTTGGCGATGGACCAGATCCCCGACCAGCCACAACAAGCCCAGCCCAAACAGAATGCCCATGAACGGTGGCAAGTGGGTCCAGGTTTTGAACGCTGGCACGGCCACCAGAATACCCAGGCCCAGTGTGAACATCAGTTTGCGCTCGAAGGGCGTGGTCTGCACGGACCCTGACGATTCAGCCCCACGCGCCGGCGGCACCACCGCCTGCCCCTTCAGCATGAACGCCACCACGGCAAGAGGAACGAGCAGGTTGGCCATCGAAGGAATGAAGACACCCTTCATGATCGCCAGAGTGGTGATCTGACCCCCGATCCACAGCATGGTGGTGGTGACATCGCCAATCGGTGTCCAGGCGCCGCCAGCATTGGCAGCAATCACGATCAGGCCGGCAAAAAACAGCCGGTCCTCTCGCCGCTCGAGCAACTTCTTCATCAAAGACACCATGACGATGGTCGTCGTCAGGTTATCCAGAATCGAGCTCAGAAAGAAAGTCACGAAGCCCACCAGCCACATCAAGGTGCTCAGGCTTTGGGTGCGGATGCGCGAAGTGATGACCTCAAAACCGTCGTGGGCGTCGACCACCTCAACAATCGTCATGGCACCCAACAGGAAAAACACAATCTGAGCCGTCCCCATCAAAGACTCGCTCAGCTGCGTGCCGATGGCCGCTGCATCGCCCGTGCCGAGCGAATACAGGGTCCACAGCAAGCCGGCACCGATCAAGGCACTGGCCGATTTGTTGATGCCCAGCGGATGCTCCAGGGCGATCGCCGCATAGGTCAACACAAAAACAAGGATCAAGGTGGTCAGCATGGTGGTGGCTCGTTGTTCAGGCAGGTTGATCGATCTCGAAAACCTGCCGCAGATAGGCAAGGTATTTTTCATCGGCACACATGTTCTTGGACGGTGTGTCTGACAACTTGGCCACAGGTTGCCCGTTGCACTTGACCATCTTGATCACGATCTGCAGCGGCTCGTAACCCAAATCGTTGGTCAGGTTGGTCCCGATGCCGAATGCCAGTTGGCAACGCCCACGAAACTGCTGATACAGCTCGATGGTGCGCGGAACAGTGAGGCTGTCGCTGAAGATCAAGGTCTTGGTGCGCGGGTCGACCCGGTGATGGCGGTAGTGCGCGATCATGCGCTCGCCCCAGGCAAAGGGGTCGCCACTGTCGTGACGGGCACCGTCAAACAATTTGCAGAAGTACAGGTCGAAATCGCGCAAGAAGGGTTCAATGCCGTAGACATCGCTCAAGGCAATGCCCAGATCGCCCCGGTATTCGCGCGCCCAGGATTCGAAGCCAAAGACCTGACTGTCGCGCAGCCGTGGCCCCAGGGCCTGACAAGCCTGCAAGTATTCGTGGGCCATGGTGCCCAAAGGGGTCAGCCCCAGCTTCATGGCCAGCAGAACGTTGCTGGTACCGGCCAATTGGCCGTTCACCCCAATCCCTAAACGATTGCTGAGGACACGCAGCACTTCCTCCTGCCAGGCCTTGGAGAACCGACGGCGGGTGCCGTAATCGGCAATCTTGAGGTCACGCAACTCTTCGGTCTGCAAGGCGCGAATTTTTTCATCCAGACGGCGGCGGCCTTCGATGAAGTCTGGCACCTGCTGCGTGTTGCGGAAGTACACCTCGTTGACGATGGCCAGCACCGGGATCTCGAACAAAATGGTGTGCAACCAAGGCCCCTGAATGGTGATGTCGATTTCACCGCTGGGCAAGGGCGTGACCTGAATGCATTTTTCATTCAGTCGAAACAGACTGAGGAAGTCAACAAAATCGCTTTTGATGAAGCGCAGGGTGCGCAACCAGGCGAGCTCGCCCTCTTGAAAGGACAAGCTGCACAAGGAGCGAATCTCCTCGCGAATCTCTTGTGCGAAAGGGGCCAGCTCGATGCCGGGCTGGCGGCACTTGAACTTGTATTCAACCTGCGCCCCCGGGAACTGATGCAGCACCGCCTGCATCATGGTGAACTTGTACAGGTCGGTGTCCAGCAGGCTGGTGATGATCATGACAGAGTCCTCAATCGCACCAGTGGGTGAAACTTTCCACCGGCTCACGAGGCGTGACGTACGTGTTGATTTTGTCGGTGTGATCGGCCCACCCCAGAGCCATGCCGCACACCAGCATTTCGTTGTCCTGCGCACCGATGTGCGGCAAGATGATGGAGGCGTAACCATTCCAGGCGGCTTGGGGACAGGTGTCCAGGCCACGGGCCTTGGCAGCCAACATGATGTTTTGCACAAACATGCCGTAATCGAGCAAGGACCCGCGGCCCAGTTTTTTATCCACCGTCATCATGAGACCGACGGGAGCATCGAAGAAGCAGTAATTGCGCTGATGCTGCGCATGCATCTTGTCTTTGTCACCGCGACCGATGCCCAACAAGCCATACAGTCCCCAGCCGTTGGCACGCCGGCGCGCCAGGTAGGGATCAAACCATTGTTCAGGGTAATAGTCGTAAGACTCGCGGTATTTGGAGGCCAAGGAAGGATCGTGACTGACTTCATCGTGGGCAGCACAGACCTTCTTGATCAGAGCCTCTCGTGAGGCCCCTTGCAACACATAGACTTTCCACGGCTGGGTGTTGGTGCCCGACGGTGCACGGCTCGCCACGTCAAGAATGTCACGGATCATTTGGCGCTCCACCGGGCGTGAGGTATAGGCACGCACGGACATGCGCGAGCGCATCACGTCATCAACACTGGGGACAGAGGTGGTCATGCTAGGGCTTTCAACACAGTTTGAAAAGAAGGTGGCAGCGGCACCGGCCGACGGGTCTGGCGATCCACATACACATGGATGAAATGGCCTTTGGCAGCGCACAGCGGCTCGCCTTCGGCGAACAGGCCGATTTCGTATCGGACGCTGCTGCTTCCCATCGATGCCACGCGAATGCCGGCCTGAACCTTTTGTGGGAATGCCAGTGGCGCAAAGTAATTGCAGTGGGTTTCCACCACCAGCCCGATGGTCTGGCCATGGTGAATGTCCAACACGCCTTGTTCGATCAAATGGGCATTCACCGCCGCATCGAACCAAGCGTAGTACACCACGTTGTTGACATGACCATAGACATCGTTGTCCATCCAACGGGTTGTGATGTCACGAAAAACCCGGTAACCCTCACGCGACTCGGGAGTGGGTCGGACGGGCGCAGAGGGGGCAGAGTTGGCGGGAGCGTTCATGAGGAGGGATTCTGCCAGCGTTGCCAGGTATTCCAGTACGTCAAGGCGACGCTGAAGGTGTTGATCTGAACCTGAACGGTGTCTTCGATGCGGTGACCGTAGCCACCAGCCATCGCCAGGGTCAGCGGCAGGCGGCGTTGCCAGGCCCAATCGAGGACCCGACGGTCACGCGCCTCCAGCCCATCGAAGCTGAGTTTGAGACGCCCCAAACGATCGCCTTCGTGCGGATCCGCGCCGGCCAGATAAAACACCCGTTGCGGCTCGAAGCGCCGTTCCAGCTCGGCCAGCGCCTGCTCCAGCGCCTGCAGGTACTCATCGTCCCCGCACCCGTCGGGCAGATCGACATCCAGGTCACTGGGCTCCTTGCGAAAAGGGAAATTTCGGGCGCCATGCAGGGACAGCGTGAACACCGTGTCGTCATGCCGAAAAATGCTGGCAGTGCCATTGCCCTGATGGACATCCAGGTCAATCACGGCAACGCGCAAAGGCAGTGTGTGCGTGCGTGACCATTCTGCTTGCATCAGGCGCACCGCCACCGCGACATCATTGAACACACAAAAACCGCTGCCCTTGTCGCGATAAGCATGATGGGTTCCACCGGCCAGGTTGGCCGACAAGCCCTCCGACTGAGCGGTGCGAGCCGCCATGATGGTGGCACCACTGGAGCCCCGGGCCCGCTCGACCATGCCGGGGCTCCAGGGAAAGCCAATTTCGCGCTGCGCGGCTGGACTCAAGCTGCCTTGCACCACGGCATCGATATAGGACGGGCTGTGCACCAGCGCCAATTCGCCATCGGTCACCGGGGTGGCCAGCGAAGTTTGAATCTGGGGCAACTCCCGGGACAAACGATGGCGCAGCAACTCATATTTCCCCATGGGAAATCGATGCCCGGCCGGCAGTTGATGGACATGAGGGGTGGCGTAATAAACCTTCACAGGGTTGGCATTGTGACAAGCCTTGGGCAACGGGGTGGTTTTAGGATGTCACCTCTAAAATGCTGCAACGCAACAAATTTCTCTTGTTTTTCTTCCCTGCCGTCCTATACTTGATCCCATGTTGCAGTGCAGCAAAAGAGAATTCAGGTTTTCTTGGCAACACTGTCCACCGACTTCACTGTCACTCATCAACCAGGAGTTCTCTCATGATCAACGTTGACCAAATCGCCGCTACTCAGAAAGCCAATTTCGATGTGCTGTTCGGCCTGACCGAAAAAGCCTTCGCCGGTGTCGAAAAAATGGTGGAACTGAACCTTGCCGCCTCCAAAGCCGCACTGAACGAATCGGCCCAGCACGCCCACGCCCTGCTGTCGGTCAAGGACGCGCAAGAGTTGCTGTCTCTGCAAACGGCTGCCGTTCAGCCCCTGGCCGAAAAAGCCGCAGCCTATGGTCGTCATGTGTATGACATCGCTTCCGCCACCAGCGCCGAATTCACCAAGGCTTTCGAAGCCCAGGCCGCAGAAGCCCAGAAGGCCGTCGCGAGCTACGTCGACACCGCTGCCAAAAGCGCTCCCGCTGGCACCGAGCCGGTGATGGCCATGTTCAAGAGCTCGCTGGCTGCCAGCAACAACGCTATGGACAGCGTCCAAAAAGTGGTCAAGCAAGCCACCGAGGCCGCACAGGCGAACCTCCAGGCTGTCACCAGCACCGCGGTCAGCTCGGCCGTGAATGCTGCCAAAACCGCTGCCCGCAAGCGTTAATCACAGGTTGTCTCCTCGGATCCTTTCGACACCAACAGGTTCAGGGATCCTTCAGGGCCCGTCGCAAGACGGGCCCTTTTTTTGTCCCTCGTCTCAGCGAGCCAACAGCTCCCGCAGTTGAGGCAGGCTCTGGAGCATGGCCGCACGCCCTGCCTCGATCGATCGTCGACGCTCGCTGAAAGCGGCACTGCCCACGTTGTTCAGCGCAGGACGAACCACCACATCGGCATCGCGCAACTCGAATCCGTTGATGCTTTTGCCCATGATGGTGAAGGTCTGTAGCAGGATTTGCAGCATGTCCGAGGCCTTGTTGCCCTCAGGCGGGCTGGAGATGTCCACCGCCAGCACCAGGTCCGCCCCCATCTGGCGCGCGTAGCGGACCGGCACGGGGGAGACCAAACCGCCATCCACATAGTCTCGACCCGCAATACGAACCGGCTCAAACACCGAGGGCACGGCACTGGACGCCCGCACTGCGGTCGCCATGTCTCCGCGCTGAAACAGCATGCCCTGGCCGCTGTGGAGATCGGTGGCCACAATGCCCAACGGCAGGCGCGAGTCCTCAATGCGCCGGCCACCGGTCTGGGTCGACACATAACGCGCCAGCGCGTCACCACGCATCATGCCCCGGGCCAGCCAGGGGATCGTCCAGTCGGTCAGAGTGGCCTCTTCCATGGTCTCCGCGATGCGCTGGAGTTGCGCGCCGTTTTTGCCACTGGCATAAAAGGCCGCGACCAAACTGCCTGCGGATGTGCCCACCACCAAATGCGGATGGATTCCGGCTTCCTCCAGCACCTGTATCACGCCGACATGGGCAAACCCGCGCGCGGCCCCGCCTCCCAGGGCCAGGCCGAGCTTGGGGGGGCGTTTGGGAGCGGCAGGTGTAGCGGCCGGTGCAGGGCTTGCCTCGGAGGCCGCCGAGGACTGGCCAGGTGTGGCCGCAGCTGGAACCGGCTGCTGGGGGGTGCGGTCGTCCCGGGTGGTTGCGGGTGGGGTGGTGCTGCAGGCCGCCAGCACAGCCAGCAGGCCCATGAGGCCGAGCCTGCGAAGACAAAACATTCGATTCATGGGGCGAGATTGTCGCCCGAAGCGGTTGCCCTTGCGCGCGACAGGACAGGCCTCTGACATAATCTTTTGATCCCTTCCACATACCGCTACTGCAGAGGAACCCCATGGATATTTCAGGCAAGGTTTTCATCGTCACCGGAGGCGCCTCCGGGTTGGGAGAAGGCACGGCCCGCATGTTGGCCGCTCAGGGGGGCCGCGTGGTCATTGCCGACATGCAGACCGAGAAAGGTGAAGCCGTGGCGCAGGATATTGGTGGTCGCTTCGTGCGTTGCGATGTGTCCAGCGAGGCCGATGGGCAGCAAGTGGTCGACACCGCCGTCAGCCTGGGCAAATTGATGGGTCTGGTCAACTGTGCCGGCATTGCCCCGGCCGAAAAAACCATTGGCAAGAACGGACCTCACACCTTGTCCACTTACACCAAGACCATCATGGTCAACCTGGTCGGCACCTTCAATATGATCCGACTGGCGGCTACCGCCATGAGTCGCAACGACCCTGAGTCGACCGGCGAGCGCGGCGTCCTGATTTCCACCGCCTCGGTGGCCGCGTACGACGGCCAGATCGGCCAGGCCGCCTACAGCGCCTCCAAGGGTGGCGTGGTGGGCATGACCCTGCCGATCGCCCGTGACCTGGCCAGAAATGGCATCCGCAACATGACCATTGCGCCCGGCATTTTTGGTACCCCCATGTTGTTCTCCATGCCCCAGGAAGTGCAAGACGCCCTGGCCGCTGGCGTGCCCTTTCCCTCGCGCCTGGGCACCCCCCAGGACTACGCACGGCTGGTGCGCCACATCTTCGAAAACGACATGCTCAATGGCGAGGTGATCCGACTCGACGGAGCCATCCGCCTGGCTCCCCGCTGACCTGCACAGCGGCATGAGTGCCCGCCAATCGGTCTCATACCGGGGGCACAGGCGGGGTTGGGTCGCCCTGTGGCGCCCCTGGGTATTGGTTGGTCTGTTCCTGACTGCATTCAACACGGCGGCGCAACCCGACTCCAGCCTCAACCCGGAAATCGCGACGGGCTGGTCCCCGCAGCCTGAACAGCGCTTCAAACGCCAAGCCGTCGTCACGGCTCACCCACTGGCCAGCGATGCCGCCTTGCGCATGCTGCGCGCCGGGGGCAGCGCGATCGACGCTGCCGTGGCAGCGCAAATGGTGTTGACCTTGGTCGAACCGCAGTCCAGCGGTCTGGGTGGAGGGGCTTTTTTGCTCCATAGCGATGACCAAGAATTGCTGGCTCTGGACGGTCGGGAAACCGCTCCAGCGCTGGCCGACGAGCAGTTATTCATGCGACCCGACGGCACCCCCATGCCTTGGCGCGAGGCCGTGGTGGGCGGTCGATCGGTCGGTGTGCCAGGGGTGCTGAAGATGCTCGAGTTGGCCCATCGCTTGCACGGACGACTGCCCTGGAAGCGCTTGTTCGAACCGGCCATCCAGTGGGCAGAACGGGGGTTTCCTGTCAGCCCCCGGCTGCACCAGATCCTGCAGCGGGATGCCTATTTGCGACAGGACCCCACAGCTGCGGCCTACTTCTACGACGCCAACGGGCAGGCCTGGCCGGTCGGTCACCGGTTGCGCAACCCGGCCCTGGCGCGCAGCCTTCGACGCATCGCCCAGCAAGGCGCAGAGGCCTTCTATCAGGGTCCCCTGGCACGCGAAATGGTGGACCGGGTGCAGTCACATCCCACCCAACCCGGCCGGCTGCGGCTGGAGGACTTGCGGGATTACCAGCCCGTGGTGCGCACAGCCCTGTGCCATCTCCAGTCCTTTCAAACCTTGGCATCGGGCACACGCCGCTACCGCATTTGCGGCTTCCCGCCGCCCAGCTCGGGAGGCCTGGCCATCGGGCAGGTGCTCACCCTGTTGCAACACACACCCGCCCGCCAGTGGCCACATCAAGCCACCCCGCAGGGTGGGTTGCCCGCCGAGCCCTGGGCCCATTTTTTTACCGAATCCCTGCGACTTGCCTATGCCGACCGTGCGCTGTATGTGGCCGACCCCGCCTTCACCCCGGCCCCCGGTGGCCAGTGGTCGTCCTTGCTGGACCCGGGCTATCTGGCCGAGCGCGCCCGCCTGATGTCGAGCGATGTCGATGGCCCTTCCATGAAAACAGCGCCTGCCGGCCAGCCCTCACCGCGTGCCCACTCCTGGGCACCCATGCCCGAGCAAATCGAGCATGGCACCAGCCACATGAGCGTGGTCGACAGCCGTGGCCATGCGGTGGCCATGACCAGCAGCATTGAGGACGGGCTGGGGGCCCGCCTGATGGTGGGTGGTTTTTTGTTGAACAACCAACTCACCGATTTCAGCTTCCTGCCCCGAGGCGCTGATGGGCAACCCGTGGCCAACCGTGTGCAAGCGGGCAAGCGACCGCGCTCGTCCATGTCGCCCACCCTGGTGTTGGACGCCGGGAACGGCGAGTTGTTGGCCGTGCTGGGTAGCCCCGGCGGTGCCCTCATCATCCCTTATGTGGCTCAGGCCCTGTGGGCACTGTTGCAAGAACAGATGCCCCCCCAAGAAGCGGTCTCCCTGCCCCACCTGGCCTCGCTCAATGGGCCGACGTTGCTGGAGGCCGGGCGTTTTCCACCCGGGTGGCGCCAGCAACTTGAGGCCCGCGGCGCCCCCGTCCGGGAGGTGCCCATGACCAGCGGACTGCACCTGCTGGTGAGGTCCGGCCCGCCCGGTCAACGGGTGTGGATCAGCGGCGTGGACCCCCGCCGTGAAGGCCGAGCGGTTGGGGACTGAAGGCGATATCGTTCACAATCCCACCGTGGCCATACCTCAACAGTTCATCCAGGATCTCCTTGCACGCGCCGATGTGGTCGAGGTGGTGGGCCGCCATGTGCAACTGAAAAAGGGCGGCGCCAACTACATGGGTTTATGCCCGTTCCATGCGGAAAAATCCCCCTCGTTCACGGTCAGCCCGACCAAGCAGTTCTTCCACTGCTTTGGCTGTGGCAAAAACGGCAATGCCATCGGCTTTTTGATGGAGCACGCTGGCATGAACTTCGTGGAAGCGGTCAAAGACTTGGCTCAAAGCGTGGGCATGCAAGTCCCGGAAGAGGACATCAATCCCGCCGAGCGCCAGCAAGCGGCCCAACGACGTGAGCATCAGGCCAGTTTGACCGAGATCCTGGAGCAAGCCGCCACGGCTTACCGTAAACATCTGCGTCAATCGGCGCCGGCCATCCAGTACCTCAAACAGCGTGGGCTCTCAGGTGAAATCGCCAAGCGCTTTGGCCTGGGCTACGCCCCCGAGGGCTGGCGCAGCCTGGCCAGTGTGTTTCCCGACTATCAGAGCCCCTCTCTGGTCGAAAGCGGCCTGGTAATTCATCAGGCCGAAGAAGGCGCGGATGAGAAGCGCTACGACCGCTTCCGAGACCGGATCATGTTTCCGATCCGCAACATCCGGGGCGAATGCATTGGATTTGGCGGTCGGGTGATGGGGCAAGGCACCCCCAAATACCTGAACTCTCCGGAAACACCGGTGTTCAGCAAGGGGCGCGAGTTGTACGGATTGTTCGAGGCCCGCCAAGCCATCCGTGACGCGGGCTATGTGCTGGTCACCGAAGGTTACATGGACGTGGTGGCCCTGGCCCAATGGGGGTTCCCCCAAGCCGTGGCCACCTTGGGAACCGCCTGCACCACAGAACATGTGCAAAAGCTGTTTCGAGTGACCGACTCGGTGGTGTTCAGCTTCGACGGCGATGCCGCCGGACGGCGCGCGGCCCGCAAAGCCCTGGACGGTGCCCTGCCCTATGCCAGCGACGTGCGCAGCATCCGCTTTCTGTTTTTGCCCGACCCGCACGACCCGGACAGCTTCGTGCGTGAATTCGGGGCCGATGCGTTCTCTCGCAGCGTGCACGACGCCACCCCGTTGAGCCGTTTTCTGATCGAGACGGCACGCGAAGGCTGCGACCTCTCCACGGCAGAAGGCCGGGCCCTGTTGGCCAGCCAGGCACGGCCCTTGTGGTCCCAGCTGCCCGAAGGGGTGCTGAAAACACAACTGCTCAATGAGTTGTCAGACCTGATCCAGATCGGACCGCATGAGTTACAGCGTTTGTGGAGCACCGACCAAAGCGCCGGGAAGGCGACCACCGGCCCGTCCCAGGCGGGAAAAGACGCCTCCCGCTTCAATAAAAATCGCTGGGAGGGTCCCCAGGGGCGTCGTCAGGCCTACAAGCCCCACCCTGCTCCCCTCGGATCGGGGCTGCGCCGTCAAGCCGCGCCCCGACAAGATCGCGCGGCCCAGTTGTTGTTCACCACCATGGTGGCGTGGGAAGAGCTGTCCCCAACGCAGCAAACACTCTTGTGCGAACTGCCCGCTCCACACGGAGCATTGTTCGCCTGGCTCGACCACCAACTGCACGAACAAGGCGTTCAACCCTGGGCCCAGTTGCGGGAAGCCCTTCGGGGGCATCCGCATGAGGCCTGGATTTGTGCCTTGGTCGAGCAAGCCCCCAAGGAGTTGGAGCACGACAATGGTGAGCTGGCAAGCATCCTGCATGAGATGGAGAAATCCGATGTGTCGGCCCAATTGAGTGCTCTGGCCCCCCGTGTTGCCAGCGACCCTGCGCTTTACGAGCGCTTCAAAACCTTGAGTGCACGTTACGCGCAGTTAAAGTCTGACTCGGGTATAATCCAAGCACCCTAGGCAAGTGCGACAGCAGCACCTCCGGAGTGGCCAACCGTGCCTTGAGCGCACGACCCGCCCAAACCCGCAAGGACTGCACACCAAATGTTCGCCCTCCTCGCTTGCCTCCCCTGTTGAGCTTCATGGCGCCCATTTTTGGGTCGTCGGTTTTGTCGTTTGCTGTCGAGGAACAAGATGCCTGACCGAAAGTCCAAGCCCACGTCCGTGGCAAAAACCGTTGCGAAAACTGCCAGCAAGCCTGCGTCGAAGTCCACTTCAAAGCAGGCTTCCAAGCCGACCGCCAAGCCAGCTGCCAAGCCGGTCTTGAAAGCGGCAGACAAGCCTGTCGCAAAGGCCAAATCACCTGCCACCCCGAGTGCCAGCGCCAAGCCCCTCTCTAAATCCGCTGCCGCACCCGCCTCCAAAGCGCTTGCAAAAGCAGCCGCCCCCACTGCTCCTGTGACCAAATCATCCGCCTCTTCCGCTAAAAAGCCCGAAGCCGCCACTGCCAAGTCAGTCGCTGCCAAATCATCTAAGCCCGCTGAAAAAACCTCTGCCAAGACGGCTGAAAAAACGGCGACCAAAGCCGCCGCCAAGCCTGTGACTCCGGCGGCGGAAAAGCCAGCCGTCAAGGCGGCACCTGCCAAGAGCACGCCAGCGCCGGCCAAATCCGCCAGCAAGGCAGCCGCCAAAGACCGCGCCAAAAGCAAGACGCAACCCAAAGTCAAGGAAGTGACCGAAGACGAGGAGTTGCTCGACATCGAAGCCGATTTGATTGAAGAACCCGCTGCAGCCAGTACCGAAAAGGTCAAGCCGCTGCGCATGAAGATCAGCAAGGCCAAGGAGCGCGCGCTGATGAAGGAATTCGGTCTCGACGAGACCGTGTTGTCCGAAGAGGATCTGGTCAAGCGACGCCAACGCCTGAAGACGCTGATCAAGCTGGGCAAGACCCGCGGCTATCTGACCCACGGAGAAATTTCTGACCACTTGCCCGACAAACTGGTGGATGCTGAGACGCTTGAAGTCGTCATCTCCATGCTCAACGACATGGGCGTGGCCGTTTACGAGCAAACGCCGGATGCAGAAACCCTGTTGCTGAACAACAACGGCCCCACTGCTGCCACCGAAGAAGAAGCCGAGGAAGAAGCCGAAGCCGCCCTCTCCACCGTGGACAGCGAATTTGGCCGCACCACCGATCCCGTGCGCATGTACATGCGCGAGATGGGCACCGTGGAACTGCTGACCCGGGAAGGTGAAATCGAGATCGCCAAGCGCATCGAAGGCGGCTTGATGGACATGATGGAGGCGATCAGCGCTTCCCCCGCAACCATCGCCGAAATCCTGCGCATGGCCGAGGAAATTCGCGAAGGCAAAGTGGTCATCTCGACAGTGGTCGATGGCTTCAGCAATGCCGATGAAGCCGACGACTACGTTGCTGAAGAGGATTTCGACGAGTTCGATGATGCCGATGACGACGATGGCAAGGGGGGTTCCAAGGCCCTGACCAAAAAACTCGAAGAGCTCAAGCGCGAGGCGCTGGAGCGTTTCGACCGCATGGCAGTTCTGTTCGACAAAGTGCACAAGGTCTACGACAAAGAAGGCTACGGCACCCCCAACTACGCCAAAGCCCAACGCGCCTTGAGCGATGAGTTGATGACCATCCGCTTCACCGCCCGCACCATTGAAAAACTGTGCGACATGGTGCGCGCCCAGGTGGACGATGTGCGCAAGAAAGAGCGCGAGTTGCGCCGCATCATCGTGGACAAGTGCGGCATGCCGCAGGACATTTTCATCAAGGATTTCCCGCCCAACCTGCTGAATTTGCAGTGGGTGGAAAAGCAGGCGGCTGCTGGCAAGCCCTGGTCGGCCACCATGGGCCGCAATGTGCCTCCGATCCAGGAACTGCAGCAAAAGCTGATGGAGTTGCAGTCTCGTGTGGTGGTGCCGCTGACCGAGCTCAAGAGCATCAACAAACGCATGAACGAGGGCGAAGCCGCCTCGCGCGACGCCAAGAAAGAAATGATCGAGGCCAACCTGCGCCTGGTCATTTCGATCGCCAAGAAATACACCAACCGCGGGCTGCAATTCCTGGACCTGATCCAGGAGGGCAACATCGGTCTGATGAAGGCGGTCGACAAATTCGAATACCGTCGCGGCTACAAATTCTCGACCTACGCGACCTGGTGGATCCGTCAGGCCATCACCCGCTCGATCGCAGACCAGGCACGCACCATTCGCATCCCGGTGCACATGATCGAAACCATCAACAAGATGAACCGCATCAGCCGTCAGCATTTGCAGGAGTTTGGCTTCGAGCCCGACGCCAGCATCCTGGCCGCCAAGATGGAGATCCCCGAGGACAAGATTCGCAAGATCATGAAGATCGCCAAGGAACCGATCTCCATGGAAACACCCATTGGGGACGACGACGATTCGCACCTGGGCGACTTCATCGAGGACACGGCCAACACCGCGCCCATCGAAGCGGCCATGCAAGCCGGTTTGCGCGATGTGGTGAAGGACATCCTGGATGGTCTGACCCCGCGTGAAGCCAAGGTGCTGCGCATGCGCTTCGGGATCGAAATGAGCACCGACCACACCCTGGAGGAAGTGGGCAAGCAGTTCGATGTCACGCGCGAGCGCATTCGCCAGATAGAAGCCAAGGCCTTGCGCAAGCTCAAGCACCCCAGCCGCAGCGACAAGCTGCGCAGCTTCATCGACTCGCTGTGAGGAACAAGCTCAACGCAACGCGCCTCGCTTGAATATGAAAAGCCACCCTCGGGTGGCTTTTTTCATAGGTCCAGAACGCCTGAAGTTCAGCTGTGATCAGGCGAGCTGTTGCTCGAGTTGGTGCAGCACCTCATAGCAGGGCAACACCTGGGCCACGCTGCTGTTGGGTTCACGTCCTTCACGGATGGCGGCAAAAAATTCGCGGTCCTGCAATTCGATGCCGTTCATCGAGACGTCAACCTGGGATACATCGATTTTTTCTTCCTTGCCATTGACCAGGTCGTCATAGCGGGCGATGTAAGTCCCTGTGTCACCGATGTAGCGGAAGAAAGTACCCAAAGGCCCGTCGTTGTTGAACGACAGCGACAGCGTGCAAATAGCGCCATTGGCGGCCTTTAGCTGGATGCTCATGTCCATGGCAATACCCAGCGTGGGGTGGATCGGACCTTGAACGGCATTGGCCTTCACGATCGGACTGCCGCACTGATATGCGAACAGATCGACGGTATGAGCGGCATGGTGCCACAGCAAGTGGTCGGTCCAGCTGCGTGGCTGGCCCAGGGCATTCATGTTGGTGCGGCGAAAGAAATAGGTTTGCACATCCATTTGCTGGATGTTGAATTCGCCGGCCTTGATCTTTTTGTTCACCCACTGATGGCTGGGGTTGAAGCGACGGGTGTGCCCCACCATAGCCACCAGACCACTCTGCTGCTGAAGCCGCAGGACCTCCTGCCCGTCCTGGTAGACATCGCACAGCGGGATTTCCACTTGCACATGTTTGCCGGCTTTCAAACAGGCCAGGCTCTGGCTGGCATGCATCTGGGTTGGTGTGCAGAGAATGACCGCATCGAGCTCTTTGAGTTGGAGCGAGTCTGCCAGCTCGGTGGTGACATGACCAATCCCGTATTTGGCCGCCACTTCCCGAGTCTTGTCGAGCTCTCGACCGATCACTGAGATGACCTCGACACCGGGGATGTTCTTGATGCCGTCGAGATGCTTGATGCCAAATGCGCCTGCACCGGCCAGGGCGACTTTGATGGTTTTCATATGCGGTCCTTTGAATCGTGAATCAGGCGTTTTCCAGAATGGCGTGTCCCACCGCGGTGTTCGAAGCAGGCACGTGATAGAAGCGATGAGCCAGCTTGGGCGCAGCACCACCGGCGACATCGGCCAAGGCACCACGGGCAATCAGCCACATGACCAGTTCGATGCCTTCGCTGCCGGCTTCGCGCACGTAGTCGATGTGCGGAATCTGCGCGGCAGCTTCGGGGTTGGAGATGAGGTGGTCCAGAAAGGCATTGTCAAACGCGCGGTTGATCAAGCCCGCACGTGGCCCTTGCAATTGATGGCTCATGCCCCCCGTGCCCCAGATCTGGACATTCAGGTCTTCGTCAAAAGTTTCGACAGCGCGTCGAATGGCCTGGCCCAATTTGAAGCAACGCATGCCGCTGGGCACCGGATACTGCACCACGTTGACCGCAAAGGGGATGACCCGGAACGGCCAGGCATCGGGTTCGCCACACATCAGCGAGAGCGGCACGGTGAGTCCGTGATCGACATCCATTTTGTTGACGATGGTGAGGTCGAAGTCCTGCTGAATGACCGACTGGCTGATGTGCGAGGCCAACTCCGGGTGTCCGTAGACCTTGGGAACCGGACGGGGTCCCCAGCCTTCATCGGCGGGTTGGAACTCGGCCGCTGTGCCAATGGCAAAGGTGGGAATCATCTCCAGGCTGAAGGCCGTGGCGTGGTCGTTGTAGACCAAAAACACCACGTCGGGACGGTTGTCCTTCATCCACTGCTTGGAAAACTCATAACCCTTGAACAGAGGCTGCCAATAGGCTTCGTGGGTCTTTTTCAAGTCGATGGCAGCGCCGATGGCCGGCACGTGCGAGGTATAGACAGATGCGGTAATTCGAGCCATGTTCAAACCTTCTTTCCTGCGGCGCCCTGGGGCTGGCGATGCGCCTGAGCGTCGCCGTCTTCGCCAATACGACGGTTGCCCTCCACAGAGCGGCCGCCTCGGATCATCATGTCGCGGTACTCCTCCTCGGTCATCCCGGTCATGCTGCCTGCCATTTGTTGAAAGCTTTTGCCATCGGTGGCACCGATTTTGGCCAGGAAGTAGATATTGCCTCCCAGCGCAATGCAACGGTTGAGGTCACGCGCCAGCACAGCCTGCTTTTGGTCCTCGGTCATCGGCCACTCGTCCAGGTAGGCGCGCTCATCACGCTTGAAGCGTTCGCGGTTGGCGGCTTGCATGAGGGACATGCAGAACTGGTTCAGCGCGTAACCCATGCGCGATTGCTCGGCATCGAAAATGGTCGTGCCGGGCACGTCCTTGTAAGGCTTGTCCAGAGCCATGATCAACCCCTCTTTTCTTCGGGCCAGTACAAACGCATCGGGTTGTCCACCAACAGCTTGCGCTGCAACTCGGCGGTGGGCGCGATGTGTGGGATGAAGTCAACCAGCAAGCCGTCATCGGGCATGTGGTCTTTCAAATTGGGATGCGGCCAATCGGTGCCCCAGAGCACGCGATCGGGGAAGGTCTCGACGATGCGGCGTGCAAAGGGCACGACATCGCGGTAAGCCGACGACTCGCCGTTGAGGGCGCGCGGCCCGCTGACCGACAAGCGTTCCGGGCAACTGACCTTGCTCCAGACATTGTTGTGCTCACGCATGAACTTCACGAACAATTCAAACTCGGGGCCATCGACCGGTTGGCTGACATCGGGGCGTCCCATGTGGTCCACCACCACGGTGGTGGGCAAGCGGGTGAAAAAGTCCCACAGCTCGGGCAAATCGACCGCCTCAAAGTAGATCACCACATGCCACCCCCATTGGGCGATGCGACCGGCAATCTCCATCAACTCATCTTTGGGCGTGAAGTCGACCAGGCGTTTGACGAAATTGAAACGCACGCCGCGCACGCCAGCGTCGTGCATGGCCTGAATCTCCGCATCGCTGATGGAGCGGCGAACGGTGGCCACGCCTCTGGCCTTGCCCTGAGAGTGGACCAAAGCATCCACCATGGCGCGGTTATCGGCCCCATGACACGTGGCCTGGACCACCACGTTGCGAGCAAAACCCAGATGATCTCGCAAGGCGTACAGCTGGTGTTTGGAAGCGTCACACGGGGTGTACTTGCGCTCGGGCGCGTAGGGGAACTCGGCGCCGGGGCCGAACACGTGACAGTGGGCATCGACCGCACCGGCCGGAACCTGGAAGCGTGGCTTGGAAGGACCGCTGTACCAATCGAGCCAGCCGGGGGTTTTTTGAAATTCGCTCATGACATCCTTTGTGATGGGTGCATCAATCGGGTTTGATCTGGGCTTCGCGCACCAGCTTTTCGTAGCGCTGTCGCTCATGGCGAATGAGTGCGCCAAATTGCTCGGCGCTGGCGGGCGTGATCTCGCCGCCCACCGCCGTCATGCGCTCACGCATTTCTGCGGTCTGCAAGGCTTTCTGGACCTCGGCGTGCAGCTTTTGAACAATGGGCTTGGGGGTGGCGGCCGGTGCGACCACACCGTACCAGACGGAGGCCTCAAAGCCAGGAAAGCCCGATTCGGCAATGGTGGGCACGTCTGGAAAGATGGCACTGCGGACCGCGCTCAGCACCGCCAGCACGCGCAGCTTGCCGCTGCGCACATGGGGTTGAACCTCCAGGGCGTTCACCGCCACCAACGGCACCTGGCCGCCGATGACATCGGTGATGGCTGGTGAGCCGCCCCGGTACGGGATATGTTGCAACTCGATGCCTGCCGCACGGGCAAACAACTCAATAGCCATGTGCGGGGTCGAGCCGTTGCCTGGACTGGCGAACGACAACACCGGTGATTTGGCTTTGGCGACTTCCAGAAATTTTTTGAACCCGGTGAGACCCGAGGTGGCGCTGGTGGCCAGGACCACCGGCACGCGACCGACGAGCGACACAGGCACCAGATCACGCTCAGCGTCGAAGGGAGCGGGTTGGTAGAGCGACATGTTCGCCGCCAGCGCGTTGGCCGCCAGCATCAGCGTATAGCCATCCGGTTCGGCACTGATGACCGACTTGACGGCGATGTTGGTCCCCGCGCCTGGTTTGTTCTCCACCACGATGGCCTGCCCCAGACTGGCAGCGAGCGCTTGCCCCAGGGTTCTGGCCACAATATCGACGGCGCCGCCAGGGGCATAGCCAACCACCACCTTGATCGGTCGGGTTGGATAGGCAGAGGTTTGCGCCAGGGCCATCGAAGACCCGACCCCGAGCCCGCCTGAGGTCAGCGCCGCCAAAGCGGACGCCACGGTCATCTGGCGCCGACCCGTGTTGATGCGGTGGGACATGAGCAACTCCACGTCAATCGATGTAGCGCAGACCGGCTTTTTCCAGCGGTTCGCGCATGTTGTACATGTCCAAGCCCAGCACGCCGGATGCCAACTTGGCGCGCTTGTCGCCTTCGTTGGCTTCACGCGCCAAAGCGGTCTCGAGGGTTTTGGCGGCCATGGATTTGGGGACACACACCACGCCGTCATCGTCCGCCACGATCACATCGCCCGGGTGGACGCTCATGCCGGCACACACCACCGGGATGTTGACCGAGCCGATGGTGGCCTTGATGGTGCCCTTGCTGCTGATGGCTTTGCTCCAGACGGGAAAGCCCATCTCGGTCAAGGTTTTGACGTCGCGCACCCCGGCATCGATCACCAAGGCACGGGCGCCACGGGCTTGAAACGATGTCGCCAGCAAGTCACCGAAATAGCCGTCGGTGCACTCAGCGGTGATGGCCGCCACGACGATGTCACCCGGTTGGATCTGCTCCGCCACCACATGCATCATCCAGTTGTCCCCCGGGTGCAAGAGCACCGTCACGGCCGTGCCAGAGACTTGCGCGCCCGCGTAAATTGGTCGCATGTAGGGCTTCATCAAACCCACCCGCCCCATGGCTTCGTGGACGGTGGCCGAGCCCAGGCTGGCGAGTCGATCGGTGACCTCGCGATCGGCTCGAACGATATTGCGATACACCACACCGAGTTCATACATGGGAAATCTCCTGAGATTGCGTCATCACATTCACGCTGGTTGGTTGATCACTTGCCTTGGGCCTTGAGTGCGGCATCCAACCGCGAGAACACGCGACGGGCGTTGCCTTCGTAAATCTGGTGGCGTTGCTGCGGCGTGAGATTGGCGGTGTTCTCGATGTAGCGCTTGGTGTCATCGAAGTAATGCCCTGTTTGCGGATCGATACCACGCACCGCACCGATCATTTCACTGGCAAACAAAATGTTGTCCACCGGAATGACCTCGGTCAGCAGGTTGATGCCCGGCTGGTGATAGACGCAGGTGTCAAAGAAAATGTTCTTGAGCAAATGCTCTTCCAGCAGCGGCTTCTTGAGCTCCTGCGCCAGACCACGGAATCGGCCCCAGTGATAAGGCACGGCACCACCGCCATGGGGAATCAAAAACTTCAGCGTGGGAAAGTCCTTGAACAAATCAGACGTCAGGCATTGCATGAACGCCGTGGTGTCTGCATTCAGGTAGTGTGCGCCCGTGGTGTGAAAGCAGGCATTGCAGCTGGTGGACACATGGATCATGGCGGGGATGTCGTACTCGACCATCTTCTCGTAGATCGGATACCAGTGGCGATCGGACAAGGGCGGGCTGGTCCAATGGCCGCCCGACGGATCGGGGTTGAGGTTGATGCCGACAAAGCCGTACTCTTTGACGCAACGCTCCAGCTCTGGGATACAGGTGCGCGGATCAACGCCCGGCGATTGGGGCAACATGGCCGCGCCGATGAAGTGGTCGGGGAACAGTTGCGCCACGCGAGCGCACAGCTCGTTGCAAATCGAAGCCCAGGTGGAGGACACCTGGAAGTCGCCGATGTGATGCGCCATGAAGCTGGCGCGCGGGCTGAAGATGGTGAGATCACTGCCACGTTGTTTCATCAGCTTGAGCTGATTGTTTTCAATCGTCTCGCGCAGCTCGTCATCACTGATCTTCAGCTCGCTGGGCTTGGGCATCAGGGCGGGGTCTTTGATACCGGCGATCTGTCGATTGCGCCAGTCATCCAGCGACTTGGGGGCGGTGGTGTAGTGACCGTGGACATCGATGATCATGCAAGGTTCTCCTGAGGTGTCTGATGAAGTGAATATCGGTGAGGGGATACCAGCGCTCAAGCGGGCTCCATGCCCTGGCGCCGTTTGGCCTCGGCCGTGTGTGCGGATATCAAATGCTGTAGCAAGGTGCGCGCGGCCTCGGGTTGCGTGGCACGGCGGCCCAGGGCGGCAGAAAAAGTAGTGGTGATCTGAATGGACGGCGGCAAAGGGCCGACCACCTCGATGCCAGGTTCATGAATGAGCTCACTCAACTGCTGAAAGCCCAGAGCCACCTGGCCTTGCGCCACCAGGGAGCCCACCGGTATGCCCGGCGAAGCCTGCACCAGGCGGTCTTGGATTTGCGGCAAGAGGCCCCAGCGCTCGAACAAACGCAGGACCGCCACCCCGCTGGGCCCAGTGGAATAGCCTACGCTGGGGGCGGCCAGCACCGCCTCACGAACCGCTGACTCGGTGTCAAATGCAGGGTGCGGCTGGCCCTGGCGCACGGCCACCGCAACCCCCGAATGCACCAGATCGCTGCGGGTGCTGCCATCGACATCACCGGACGCGATGAGCTTGTCGATGGCATCCGAGGCCAGGATCACCAGATCAAAGGCCTCGCCCGCCGCGACACGACGGGCGGCGTCCACGCCACCGACCGATTCGATCCGGACCGGCCAGCCCGTTTGGCGGGTGAACTCTGCAGTCAGCTCCGCCAGCAGCTGTCGCGTGGCCATGGAAGAAATACCGGTGATGGGCGCAGAGGCTTGGGTCATGCTCAAATTCTAGGGATTCCCTCTGCACCAGGGCCTAAGCGGAGCCACTACCTGATATAACAATTAGCAATAGCTCATAATTTGTTATTCAGCCAGGAGACGGCATGGACCTGAAACAAATCGAATCCTTTGTCCGAGTTGCCGAGTTGGGCAGCTTCACCCGGGCCGCCAGCCTGATGCAGGTGCCACAGCCCCTGCTCAGCCGCCATGTGCGACAACTCGAGGTCGAATTGCACCAGTCTTTGCTGGCGCGCAATGGTCGCGGAGTCACCCTCACCGAAGCCGGGCGGGTGCTGCTGGAACATGGGCGGGGCATCTTGCATCAAGTCGCCGTGGCGCGGGAAGAACTGGAAGCCGTGCGGGGGGCGTTGTCCGGACGCGTCTCCATCGGTTTGCCGCCCAGCCTCTCCAAGCTCATCACCGTTCCGCTGACCTTCGAATTCAGGCAGCGCATGCCCAAGGCACAACTGAGCCTCACCGAGGGGTTTTCCTTGCTCATGGTGGAGAGCCTGCGGGCCGGTCGGCTGGACATGGCAGTGCTCTACAACCCCGCGCCCTCACCGGACCTGGAAATGACGCTGCTGCATGAGGATGCGCTGATCCTGATCGCGGGCCGGCAAGCCCAACGTGGCAGCAAGGCAGCGGCCCTGCCCCCTCGCATGACCTTGGCCGCCTTGGCCGAGTTGCCTTTGATTGCCCCCAGCCGGCCCAATGCGTTCAGGCTGCTGATCGAATCCGAGATGACGCGTATCCAGCGCAAGCCTCGCATCGTGCTGGAGATTGACGGTCTGAATGCGATTCTGGAATTGGTGCGTGAAGGCCTGGGCTATGCGGTTTTACCGGCCTACACGCTGAGCAATTTTCCGGACACCGAGGCGTTCACCACCCACCGTATCCAGGACCCTCAGCTCATGAGTCAGTTGATGCTGGTGTGGTCCGCCAAACGCCCCATGACCAGCACACACAAGGCGACGCTGGAATTGGCCCGCGATCTGGTGGCGCGGGCCGTCAATGACCACGCCGCCTTGCTGGACGTCCAGCGTTCAGTCTGAACTCATTGACGGGGAATGCCCGCCCGTTCAATCACCTGAGCCCAGGAGCGGATGTCGTGCTGCAGCCACTCGCTGGCTTGCGCGGGCGTGCCTGGCCGGGGTTCGACATTCAGTTCTTTCAACTGTTGCCGCACGGTGGGGTGCTGCAGGGCGGCGACCAGTTCGCGGTTCAAGCGTTCGATCACCGCTGGTGGGGTGCGGGCCGGTGCCGCCAGCCCATTCCAGGACGACGCCAGCAAGCCCTTGAGCCCGGCCTCTTGCGCCGTCGGCACATCGGGCAAAGAAGTGGCTCGCCGTTCTCCGGTGACGGCCAGGGCCCGCATCGTCTGGCCGCGCAACTGCGGCAACACCGGCCCGAGGATTTCCACCGCCATGTCGATCTGCCCGCCGCGCAGCGCCGTCAGCACCGCAGGCGTTCCGTTGAAAGGCACCACTTGCGCATCCACCCCGGCCACCAGCTTGAACCACTCCGCTGTCAGGTGCTGCGTGCTGCCGATGTTGATGCTGCCGATGTTCAATCGCCCCGGGTTGGCCCGTGCCCATTGCAGCAACTGCCCCAGGTTTCCGAACCGACTGTCGGCGGGGACAATCAAAGCGATATCAAACGTCGCCAGCAGTCCGACCGAGGCGAAGTCCCGCACGGGGTCGTAGGGCAAACTCTTCATGAGACCAGCGCTCACGGCCGTGCCGTTGGAGATCAGCAGCAGCGTATGGCCATCGGGCTCGGCCTTGACCACCATCTCGGCGGCGACCACCCCGCCTGCACCCGGCCGGTTATCCACCACCACAGCCTGCCCCAGGGTCTCGGCCAAGCGACGCGATACGGTTCGAGCCGTCAGATCGGCCACCCCACCTGCACCAAAGGGCACCACAATGCGAATCGGCTTGCTGGGATACGTCGATGTGCTGGACGCCCCCTGTGCGAGAGCCCACCCACCCGTCACGCCAACCAGAACCCAACACACCACCACGCGAGACAACCGCCCGCTCCAGCAACGCCTAGCTTTCATGCCTGTACCCCCAACCATCGATGCAGCAATTCGTGCTGCGCGCGCAGCGTCGACGCTGCCTCCCGGTGAACCACCCGACCGCGTTCAAGCACCATCGCCTGATCCGACACACCCAGCACGAGGTCGGGATGCTGTTCGACGATGATGGCCGACAGGCCCTCTTCACGCGTGACATAACGAATGGCGGCCAGCAACTCTTCGACGATGATAGGCGCGAGGCCTTCGAGCGGCTCATCCAACAACAGCACAGCAGGGTTGACCACCAGGGCACGCCCCACGGCCAGCATCTGCTGCTCGCCCCCGGACAATTGAGCGCCCAGGTTGTCACGGCGCTGCGCCAGTCGGGGAAACAATTGGTACACACGCTCGACGGACCAGGGGTGGCTGGCTGAACCAGGCCGTTCCACCGCTGTGAGGTTTTCATGCACCGTCAGAGACTTGAAAATATTGCGTTCTTGCGGCACCCAGCCCATGCCCCCGCGAGGCAAGTCATTCACACGTCGAAAAGAAGGCCAGCGCTCGATCGACACACCATCCAACACGATGGAGCCGGCCTGTCGCCGCGTGGCCCCCATCAAGGTGTTGATCAAGGTGGTCTTGCCCGTGCCATTGCGCCCCAACAGAGCCAGGGTCTGTCCGGCGTCCAGACTGAAGCTGATGTCTTGCAACACCACCGCCTCACCGTACCCGGCCACCAGCCCTTGCACCCGCAGCAACTCAGCCATGAGGGGTCTCCGTCGATGGGCCGTGGCCCAGGTAAACGTCGCGTACCCGAGGGTCGGCCTGGATCTGTTGTGGTGTGCCCTCGGTCAACACCGCGCCATTGACCAGCACCGTCATGCTGCGGGCAAAACTGAACACCAAATCCATGTCGTGTTCGATCAGGAGAATGGCCACGTCTTGGGGAAGGTTCGAAAGGGTGGCAAGCAGCTCCTCACGTTCTCCGGTCGGCACACCGGCCACCGGTTCATCCAGCAACAGCACGCGGGGCTCACACGCCAGCGCAATGGCAATCTCCAGCAGACGTCGCTTGCCATAGGACAACTCGCGTGTCGCACGGTGACAGACGTCCTCCAGGTGGAAATGCTCGATCAGACGCTCGGCCGTGGTCACTGCCTGTCGGCTCTGTCCCAGGCGCTCCCACCAGCGGGCCCCCATCCCCTGTCGCTCAGTGGCGACGAGGACCAGGGTCTGCCAGGGCGACAGGCTGTCAAAGAGTTGATTGATCTGGAAGGTGCGCACCAATCCACGCTGCACCCGCTGCTGCACGGCCAGCGAGGTGATGTCCTGCCCTTCAAGCAACACCCGACCGCTTGTCGGTCGTTGCATGCCGGTCAAGAGGTGAATCAAGGTGGTCTTGCCGGCACCGTTGGGGCCGATCAGGGCATGACGAGCCCCGTGGTGCAATTGCAGATCGACCTGCTGGGTGGCCATGATGCCGCCGTATTGCTTGACCAGGCCCACGGCTTGCAGGACCACCGCTGATGGAGGCGGTGTCATGAACGCCCCCCTGACCACCAACGGGTGGGGTGCAGCAGACGATCGCGTCCGACCAGCACCAACAAGACCAACAACAAGCCGATCCAAAACATCCAGTACTGTGGGGTGACGGCGGACAACTGGTCTTGGAGGATCTTGAAGACCACCGCACCCACCACACCACCGTACAACCACCCCACCCCGCCGATCACCAGCATGAGCATCACATCGGCCGAGCGTTCGAAGGAGAAGACATCCAGCGACGCAAAACCCGTGGTCTGGGCCAGCAGGCCACCAGCCACGCCGGCCATTCCAGCGGCCAGGGTGTAGACCGTCATCAGTCGTCGCGTCACCGGGATGCCCACCGCCAGGGCACGCAAGCGGTTGTCACGGATGGCCATCAGGCTGACGCCCAAGGGCGATTGAACCCAGCGACGCGCCAGGAAAAACCCCAGCAGCGCCACCCCCAGGGAGTACCAGGCTGCTGTCTGTCCGGCCAGATCGAATTCGAAGCGCCCCAACACCGGCCCCATCAGCACGCCTTGCAAGCCATCGGCCCCACCCGTCCATTCGTCCAGCTTGTTGGCCAACTCCAGCAGAATCATCGCCACCCCCAAGGTCACCATGAGTCGGGTCAGATCGCTGCCGCGCAGCACCGTCAGACTGCACAAACACCCCAGCGCCGCTGACAGCAGCATGGCGACACACAACCCCAGCAAGGGATCGGGCCAGAGGTGCTTGGCAAACAGCGCAGCGCTGTAGGCGCCAAAGCCAAAGAACGCGGCATGCCCCAAGGACACAATACCGCTGTAACCCAGGATCAGATCCAGCGACAGCGCGAACAAGGCCGTGATGGCGATTTCGTTGATCATCATGGCGTGGCTGGGCAGCGCCCAGGGCAAGAGCAAGGCCAGCACGGCACAGGTCAACTCGATGAGCACGCGGCGTTGAGAGCCCGGCGCAGGCCAGCGTGCACTCATGACTTGCCTCGCGCAAACAAGCCACTGGGGCGCCACAACAAAATCACCAGCATCAGGCTGTAAACGATGAAGCCACCCAGCTTGGGAATGAAATACTTGCCCGCCACATCGGCCACCCCCAACAGCAGCGCCGCGAACAAGGGACCGCTGATGGACGATGTCCCCCCGACCGCCACCACGATCAAAAAATAGATCATGTACTTGAGCGGAAAACCTGGCTCCATGGACAGCACCTCGGCGCTCAACGCACCCCCCAGACCGGCCAGGCCCGAGCCCACCGCAAAGGTCAGCAGAAAAATGCGGTTCACATCGATGCCCAGCCCAGAGGCCACCACCGGGTCATCCACGGCGGCGCGCAAGCGGCTGCCAAATCGGGTTCGCACCAGCACCCACTGCAACAACAGCGTCAGCACCGCACACACACCCATGATGAAGAGCCGGTAATGCCCCATGCCCAGCACCCAGGGGTCGCTGCCCCACTCGGTGCGGCCACGCAGCCAATCGGGCAACTGAACGTTCTGCTGGCTGGAGCCCATCACGTAATCGACGCCGGCCACCGCCATGAAGGCCAGCCCAATGGAGAACAGCACCTGGTCGAGGTGGGGCTTGCGGTACATCGGACGATACAAGCTGGCCTCCAACACCGCACCCAGCAATCCGACCGCGACGAAGGTGATGGGCAAACACATCAGAAAGGGGACACCGTAGCGCTGCATCAGCACGACGGTGAGATAGCCCCCCGCCATGGCAAAGGCGCCGTGGGCCAGATTGATGAAGTTCATCAAGCCCAAGGTGATGGCCAGGCCCACTGCCATCACAAACAGCAGCATGCCGTAGGCCAGGCCATCGAAGAGGATGGTCAGCATGTCAACAACAACCCGGGCGCCCGCGTCACCGCCATTAAGGGTTTACTTGGTTTTGCCCGGATCCTTGACGTCCTTCAGGGACTCGAATTCGGTGTTGTAGAGCTGCCCGTTGACGCGTTCCACTTTGCGGATGTAGACGTTGTGGACCACATCGCGGGTTTGCGCATCGATGAACATCGGACCGCGCGGGCTTTCAAAGATTTGCCCCTTCATGGCCGCCAGCAAGGCTTCACCACCGCCCTGCCCCTTGGTGCTGCGCAAGGCCTCGTAGATCACGCGCATGCCATCGTAGCCACCCACCGCCATGAAATTGGGACGCAGTCCGTTGTTGGCTTTCTGGAAAGCATCGACGAATTTCTTGTTCAAGGGTGAGTCGTGTGACGCTGAGTAGTGGTGGGTGGTGACCACGCCCAACGCGACATCACCCATGCCGTTGAGAATGTCGTCATCGGTCACGTCACCGGTACCGATCAATCGAATGCCGGCCTTGTCCAGACCACGCTCCGCGAACTGTTTCATCAGCGCCGTGCCAGCCCCCGACGGCACAAAAACATACAAGGCATCGGGTTTGAGATCCCGCACCTTTTGCAGGAAAGGCGCGAAGTCGGGGTTGCGCAAGGGCACGCGCAAGGTATCCAGCACCTGTCCACCGTTGAAGGTGAAACGGTCTTTGAAGAACTTCTCGGCATCGATGCCGGGGCCGAAATCAGTCACCAGCGTGACAGCTTTCTTGATGCCGTTTTTGGGCGCCCAATCGCCCATGGCCACTGCCACCTGTGGCAAGGTGAAGCTGGTCCGGATGATGAAGGGAGAGGCCTGGGTGATGCTGGAGGTGGCGGCGGCCATGACCACCAGAGGTGTCTTCGATTGTGTGGCAATGGGCGCCGTGGACAATGCCAGCGGCGTGAGGCCAAAGCCCGCCAACACATTCACCTTGTCGTTGACCACCAGCTCTTGGGCGATGCGCTTGGTGACATCGGGTGCCGCTGTGTCGTCCTTGACGATGAGCTCGATTTTTTTACCAGCCACGGTGCTGCCGTTTTGACTCATGTACAGACGCGCTGCCGCTTCCACTTGCTTGCCGGTGGAGGCAAAGGGGCCCGTCATGGGCAGAATCAATCCGATCTTGAAACTGTCCTGGGCCCAAACCACCGAAGTGCCCAACGCACCCGCCAGGGCCAGCACAGACAATGCAACACGCTTTTTCATTTGATTTCTCCAGCAAAGAAGCCCGCCAGGGCCATGACCGTCGATCATAAGATGATCTAACATCGCATGCTCGTTACCGGAGTCACTCTATGTCCCAGACCATTCTTCCCGCCCGATACGACCATGTCGGCAGCTTCCTGCGTCCCCAGTATCTGCTGGAGGCGCGCGCCCAGAAAGCCAAAGGCCAGATCCATGCCGAACAGTTGCGGCAGGTGGAAGACCGGGCGATCCGTGAAATCGTGAAGTTCCAGGAAGAGGTCGGGCTCAAGAGCATCACCGACGGCGAATTTCGACGCACTTATTTTCACATCGATTTTCTAGAGCAACTGGGCGGCGTGAAGACCGATATTCCGGTCACCATCAAGAAGCCCGATGGCACCGAAGAGCTGGCCCCACCCGTCATTCGCGTCATCGACAAGGTGCGCCATGCCAAAAACATCCAGCTGGCAGACTTCGAGTTTCTGAAACAGACCGTGTCTGCCGGCCACACTCCGAAAGTCACCATTCCCTCCCCCACCATGCTGCACTTCCGGGGTGGACGTGCCGGCATCAGCAAGGACGCTTACCCCGAACTCGATCCGGCCTTTTACGATGATGTGGCCAAGGCCTATGGCGATGAGTTGCATTCCCTGGCCGCAGCGGGTTGCACGTATGTGCAAATGGATGACACCAACCTCGCTTACCTGTGCGACGAAAAAATGCGCGAGGCTGCGCGCCAGCGGGGAGATGACCCCAATGAGTTACCCCACCGGTATGCTGCCTTCATCAACAAGGTGGTGGCGCACAAACCCGCTGGCATGACCCTGGCCATGCACCTGTGCCGCGGCAACTTCAAGAGCACCCATGCGGCGGCAGGCAACTACGAACCCGTGGCGGAAGCCTTATTGTCCGAAATGGACCTGGACGCGTATTTCCTGGAGTACGACGATGATCGCAGTGGCGACTTCCGCCCCTTGCGTTTCCTGCCCAAGGGCAAGATCGTCGTACTCGGGCTGGTGACCACCAAGTTTGGCGAAATGGAGTCCAAAGACTCGCTCAAACGCCGGATTGATGAAGCCAGCCAATACGCTCCGCTTGAGCAACTGGCCCTGTCACCGCAGTGTGGTTTCTCCAGCACCGTGCACGGCAACAACATTGCCGTAGAAGTTCAACGCAACAAGTTGCGGCTGGTGATTGAAACCGCGCAAGAAGTCTGGGGCAACCACTGAGGAATCCATGATGAACGACCCAAAAATCGGACGATTGCTGATCACTGGCGCTGCCGGTGCTCTGGGCACACAAATGCGTGAGCGACTCAAGCCCTATGTGGATCAAATGCGCTTGTCAGACATCGCGCCCATGCCTGCCGCTCAGGCCCATGAGGAAGTGGTGACGTGTGACCTGGCCGATAAACGGGCGGTCGATGCGCTGGTGCAGGGGTGCGACGCCATTCTTCACCTGGGAGGGGTGTCGGTCGAGAAATCTTTCGAAGAGGTGCTGGACGCCAATATCCGCGGCGTGTTCCATGTGTACGAGGGCGCAAGACGCCATGGCGTCAAACGGGTGATCTTTGCCAGCTCCAACCACGCGGTGGGTTTTCACTCGGCTGACCAGACCCTGGACACCGATTGCGCGCTGCGCCCTGATGGCTACTACGGTCTGTCGAAAGCGTACGGCGAAAACACGGCACGCTTTTATTTCGATCGCTACGGCATTGAATCGGCATGTCTGCGCATTGGCTCATGCTTTCCCGAACCCAAAGACCACCGCATGTTGATCACCTGGCTCAGTTTCCGGGATCTGGCCGAGCTCGTGCGTTGCTGCCTGTTGGCGCCGACGCTGGGCCACACTGTGGTGTATGGCGTGTCCAACAACCGCGACCAGACCTGGTGGAACAACCAGGGTGCAGCGCATCTGGGTTTCCAACCACAAGACAACACCGAGCCTTATCGAGCCACGATCGAAGCCACCACGCCCCTGCCCGCAGACCATCCGGCCCGCGTGTACATGGGGGGCATGTACACCACGGCAGGTCCCTATCCTCTCTGACGCAGCTTTGAAGCCGTTCTGTTGCCAGAGCTCTGTCGCCTGACCGGGCCTGCCCTCAGACGGCGGTCAAGCCCAACAGACGAACCGCGTTGTCTTTCAAAATGCCAGGCATGACCTCGGGTTTGAACCCGGCGACCTCGAAGTCTTTCATCCAGCGTTCAGGCGTGATGAGGGGGTAGTCGCTGCCAAACAGCACGCGGTCTTTCAACAAGGTGTTGGCGTACTGCACCAACTGCTTGGGAAAGTACTTGGGGCTCCAACCCGACAGGTCGATCCAGACATTGGGCTTGTGGGTGGCCACCGACAAAGCTTCATCCTGCCAGGGAAAGCTGGGGTGGGCCATCACGATCTGCATGTCCGGGAAGTCGATGGCCACGTCGTCCAGATGCATGGGGTTGCTGTAAGCCAGTCGCAGTCCGCCACCGCAGCGCATACCGCTGCCTATGCCACTGTGGCCAGTGTGAAAAATGGCCGGCATCTTGTGTTCGTTGATGACCTCGTAAATGGGCCAGGCCATTTTGTCGTAGGGGTGGTAGCCCTGAACCGTCGGATGAAATTTGAAGCCCCGCACACCCTCCTCGCGAATCAGGCGCTCGGCCTCCCTCGCACCCATCTTGCCCTTGTGGGGGTCGATGCTGGCGAAGGCGATCATCATGTCGCTGTTGTCGCGTGCAGCCTGCGCGATTTCCTCGTTGGGAATGCGGCGGCGACCCAATTGGGACTCGCTGTCCACGGTGAACATGACCAGCCCAATGCGCTGCTCGCGGTAGTAGGCGATGGTCTCGGCAATGGTGGGGCGGCGGTTGCTGCCGAAATACTTGTCAGCCGCGCGATCATATTCCTCCCCGTAATTGTCAAACGGGTTCCAGCAACTGATCTCGGCGTGGGTATGAATGTCGATGGCTCGAAGGTTCTGATAGTCCATGGTGGTTGAGTTTGCAGACGTCTGTCCGACAAGCGTATCACGGGCACACAATTCCACGGCACAATTCGTTACCATGACACTCGAACTCACCCCCGCGCTCGCCCTGCCCCAAGATGCTGATCAGGCCCTGTTGATTGGTCGCCTCTGGCAACCCGGTCTGGGCCCACTGTTGGTTCGTGTCCAGCCAGATGGGGTGTTCGACCTCTCTGCACTGGCCAGCACTTGCAGCGAATTGCTCGACCGTTTGGATCTGGTGGATGCAGTGCGCCATCACCAGGGCCAGCGACTCGCCGACCTGGAACCCGTGCTGCTCAACAGCCAGGCCACCACGCGTGACGACAGCCAGCCCTGGTTCATGGCACCGTGTGACTTGCAGGCCCTCAAGGCCGCCGGCGTCACCTTTGTGGCCAGCATGCTGGAGCGGGTGATTGAAGAACAGGCACGGGGGGACGCCAGCAAGGCAGAGTCGGTGCGTGCCGCCGTGGTCGCCATCATGGGGGACAACCTCTCCAAGGTGAAGCCTGGTTCGGAACAAGCCGCACAGCTCAAGCAAGCCTTGGTCGCTCAGGGCGCATGGTCTCAGTACCTGGAAGTGGGCATTGGCCCCGATGCCGAGATCTTCACCAAATCGCAGCCGATGAGCGCCGTGGGAACGGGTGCCGAGGTCGGTCTGCATCCCCGCAGCGAATGGAACAACCCGGAGCCCGAGATCGTGCTGGCCATCAACAGCCGAGGCGAAACTGTTGGTGCAAGCCTGGGCAATGATGTCAATTTGCGCGATTTCGAAGGACGCAGTGCGCTGTTGTTGGGCAAAGCCAAGGACAACAATGGCTCCTGCGCCATTGGTCCTTTCATTCGCCTGTTCGACGACGTTTTCCACATCGACCGGGTTCGCCAATGCGAACTGCGCATGGAAGTGCGCGGACCCGAGGGCTTTGTGTTGCAAGGCTCCAGTTCGCTGTCCATGATCAGCCGTGACCCGCTGGATCTGGCTGCCCAGGCCCTCAGCAGCACCCATCAGTACCCGGATGGGTTGATGCTGTTTTTAGGCACCATGTTCGCCCCCACCCAGGACCGTCCAATACCGGGTCGCCCTGCTGGCCAGGGCTTCACCCATGTGGTGGGGGATGTCGTACGCATCTCCACCCCGGATCTGGGTACCCTGGTCAATCAGGTCAACACCAGCGACCGCATCCCCCCGTGGACCTATGGGGTACGGGCGTTGATGCAGGATCTGGCGCGTCGCCCTGGCACGCCTCGGGACTGACCCTCAGCTCAAGGGGCTACCCAAGGGGCCTGCTGGCCACCCAAGGAGCGCCCCCTTTGGACAGCGACAGCCACCACGGTTTTTTCATTCTCCCGGCTTGAAAAAGGGGCTTTCATCCCCATGTCGCCTTTATCGTTCTGTTGTTGACTCTTCTTGTTAACTTTTCGCTTATCTCTCGCCTATGTCTGACTCTTCCTCCAACGACCCCGGTACACCCGGACAAGCGCCCGTTCCCCCCGGCGCCTCCGATACACCCTCTACCCCCCCTGACAGCCCCAATGTGGGCGCCGATGCCAACCATGCCGAGGCCGATCCGCTGACAAAGGCCCTGGCTGACGTTGCCATCCTTCAGGCCAAAGTCGCCGAACTGCAGGACCAGTTCCTGCGCGGTCAGGCCGAGGTTCAAAACGCACGTCGTCGTGCCGAGGATGAAATCTCCAAAGCCCGTAAATTCGCCGTCGAATCCTTTGCCGACAGCATGCTGCCGGTGATCGACAGCCTGGAAGCGGGTCTGGCCATTCAAGAGGCCACCGTGGCGCAAATTCGCGAAGGCTCGGAGGCCACACTGCGCCAACTCAAAAGTGCCCTGGAACGCAACAAGGTACTGGTGATCGAGCCCGCCACGGGCACCAAGTTCGACCCCCATCACCACCAGGCCATCAGCATGGTGCCGGCCGAACAAGAAGCCAACACCATCGTCTCGGTACTGCAAAAGGGTTACACGATTGCTGATCGTGTGTTGCGCCCCGCACTGGTCACAGTGGCAGCTCCGAAATAAACCGGGTTTTGTGTCCATTCTTGCGCCGATCCAAGACGAGATGCTCTTGAACTCGACACACTGATCCACAGATTCTTGCAAGATTGATTGAAACCGGCGCGGCCCGATGGCCCCGCCACACTGGAGTACAACATGGGAAAAATCATTGGCATCGACCTCGGCACCACCAACTCGTGTGTCGCCATCATGGAGGGCAACACCACCCGCGTGATTGAAAACGCTGAAGGCGCACGCACCACACCTTCCATCATTGCTTACCAGGAAGATGGTGAGATTCTGGTCGGTGCTTCGGCCAAGCGACAGGCCGTCACCAATCCGCGCAACACGCTTTACGCGGTCAAGCGTCTGATCGGCCGCCGCTTTGAAGAGAAAGAAGTCCAAAAGGACATCGACCTCATGCCCTACACCATTGCCAAGGCTGACAACGGTGACGCCTGGGTTGAAGTGCGTGGCAAGAAAATGGCGCCTCCCCAGGTCAGCGCCGAAGTGCTTCGCAAGATGAAGAAAACCGCCGAGGACTATCTGGGCGAAGAGGTGACCGAGGCTGTGATCACGGTGCCGGCGTATTTCAACGACTCCCAGCGTCAAGCCACCAAGGATGCCGGTCGCATTGCAGGCCTTGAAGTCAAGCGCATCATCAACGAACCCACCGCCGCCGCTCTGGCTTTTGGCCTGGACAAGCAAGAACGTGGGGACCGCAAGATCGCCGTGTATGACCTGGGTGGCGGTACCTTTGACGTTTCCATCATCGAGATCGCCGATGTCGATGGCGAGAAGCAATTCGAAGTGTTGTCCACCAACGGTGACACATTCCTGGGTGGTGAAGACTTCGACCAACGCATCATTGATCACATCATTGCTGAATTCAAGAAAGAGCAAGGCGTCGATCTCTCCAAAGACGTGCTCGCCCTGCAGCGCCTGAAAGAAGCCGCTGAAAAGGCCAAGATCGAGTTGTCGTCCTCAGCCTCGACCGACATCAACCTGCCCTACATCACCGCCGATGCCACAGGCCCGAAACACCTGAACATCAAGCTCAATCGCGCCAAGCTGGAGTCGCTGGTTGAAGAGTTGATCGAGCGCACCATCGCACCTTGCCGCATTGCCATCAAGGACGCTGGCGTGAGTGTGGGCGATATTCACGACGTCATCTTGGTGGGCGGCATGACCCGCATGCCCAAGGTGCAGGAGAAGGTAAAAGAGTTCTTCGGCAAAGAGCCCCGCAAAGACGTCAACCCCGATGAGGCTGTCGCTGTGGGAGCGGCCATTCAGGGCCAGGTGCTGTCGGGCGACCGCAAAGACGTGCTGCTGTTGGACGTCACGCCACTGTCTCTAGGCATTGAAACCCTGGGCGGTGTCATGACCAAGATGATCACCAAGAACACCACCATCCCGACCAAATTTGCGCAAACCTTCTCGACCGCCGACGACAACCAACCGGCGGTAACAATCAAGGTGTTCCAGGGCGAGCGTGAAATGGCCAGCGGCAACAAACTGCTGGGCGAATTCAACCTCGAAGGTATCCCGCCCGCACCGCGTGGCACGCCGCAGATCGAAGTGTCTTTCGACATCGATGCCAACGGCATTTTGCATGTGGGAGCCAAGGACAAAGGCACAGGCAAAGAGAACAAGATCACCATCAAGGCCAACTCTGGCTTGTCCGAGGAGGAAATCCAGAAGATGGTGAACGACGCCGAGCTGAACGCCGAAGAGGACAAGAAAAAACTCGCTGTCGTTCAGGCCCGCAACCAGGGTGATGCCGCCGTCCACAGCGTCAAGAAAAGCCTGACCGAGCATGGCGACAAATTGGACGCTGGCGAAAAGGAGAAGATCGAGGCTTCGGTGAAAGAGCTGGAAGAAGCCCTCAAGGGGGATGACACCGCCGCCATCGAGTCCAAGACCGAAGCCCTGATGACCGCCAGCCAGAAGCTGGGCGAGAAAGTCTACGCCGACATGCAAGCCCAGCAAGCCGCTGCGGGTGCCTCAGGTGCCGATGCGGGAGGGGCGAGCGCCAAGCCGGCCGACGACAATGTCGTGGACGCTGAAGTCAAGGAAGTCAAGAAAGGCTGACCTCGTTGATGGATGTGCTCGCCGCGCTGGGGTCTCTGCACAGACCGGCGCGGCGATGTCGTTTCTGACCTCGTTTCAACAAGACCCCCACCATGTCCAAACGTGATTACTATGAAGTCCTGGGCGTTCCTAAAAACGCCAGCGAGGACGAGATCAAAAAAGCTTATCGCAAGCTTGCCATGAAATATCACCCTGACCGCAATCAGGGAGATGCGGGCAAGGAGGCCGAGGCCAAGTTCAAGGAGGTCAAAGAGGCCTACGAAATGTTGTCCGACGCTGAAAAGCGTTCTGCTTATGACCAGTTCGGTCATGCGGGCGTGGACCCCAACATGCGTGGAGGTCCGGGAGGTGCGCAAGGCTTTGGCGGGTTTGCCGATGCGTTTGGCGACATCTTTGGCGATATCTTCGGACAGGGACGCCGCCCGGGCGGAGGGGGCCGACAAGTCTTTCGCGGCAACGACCTCAGCTATTCGATGGACATCACCCTCGAAGAAGCGGCTCTGGGCAAGGAAGCCCAGTTGCGCATCCCCAGCTGGGACGAATGCGGCACCTGCCATGGCACGGGCGCTAAACCGGGAACCTCGGCAAAGACCTGTGGGACCTGTCAAGGCAGCGGTGCCGTCCAAATGCGTCAGGGGTTTTTCAGCGTGCAGCAAACCTGTCCGCATTGCCGTGGCAGCGGCAAGATCATCCCGGAACCTTGTGGCACCTGCCATGGGCAAGGCAAGGTCAAGCATCAAAAAACCCTGGAAGTCAAAATCCCTGCGGGCATTGACAGCGGCATGCGCATCCGCAGCACCGGTAACGGCGAACCCGGCACCAACGGGGGGCCTCCCGGCGATTTGTACATCGAAATTCGCATTCAAAAGCACGACATCTTTGAACGTGATGGCGACGACCTGCACTGCGCGGTTCCCGTGAGTTTCACCACAGCCGCCTTGGGGGGGGAAATTCAAGTGCCCACGCTCCAGGGAGAGGCCGCCATCGACCTGCCTGAAGGCACGCAAACCGGCAAACAATTCCGATTGCGTGGCAAAGGCATCAAGGGGGTGCGCTCCAGCTATCCGGGTGATCTGTATTGCCACATCACCGTGGAGACGCCGGTCAAACTGACCGAGCATCAGCGCAAATTGCTCAAGGAATTGGATGAGTCTTTGCGCAAAGGGGGGCACAAACATTCGCCCACCGAGGGCGGGTGGGCCGAGAAGCTGAAGAACTTCTTCAGCTGATCAACAAGGCCAGCAACTGCCGTGCTCGGGCACCAGAGTGCGCCAGTGCAGTTCGCGTTCAATTTTTTGACGCAAAGCATCGCTGGCTTGCAGATCCCCATGCACCACATACACCTGGCCCGGGGCTGAGGGCATGCGCTTGAGCCAGGCCAGCAGCTGTTTACGGTCGGCGTGGGCAGATGCTGACTCCAACTGCACCACCTCCGCCTTCACCGGCACATCCTGCCCGTGGATGCGCAACACATCGCTGCCTGAGGCCAAGGTGGCTCCTCGCGTTCCCGGTGCCTGGTAGCCGGTCAGCACCACCATGTTGCGGTGGTTGGGCAAGTTGAGCGCCAGATGGTGCAGGACCCGTCCACCGGTGGCCATGCCACTCGCCGCCAAAATCACCATGGGCCCATGGTGGCGGGAGAGCGCTTTGGACTGCTCGGTGGTTTCAACCATATGGGCCGCGTGTTCCATCGCATGCAGGGCTTGGGGATTCAAGCGGTGATCGTGAGGGTGTCGCCCGTACAGCGCGGTCGTGTGAACGGCCATGGGGCTGTCCAGAAAGATGGGCAAGCTGCGTGGAATACGGCCTTGTCCTTTGAGCAACTCAATCGCATACAACACGGACTGCGCGCGACCCACCGCAAACACAGGCACCACCGCGACACCGCCGCGCGCGGCCACCCGTTGCAAGGCCTCCCCCAATTCAGCCAACACGTTCTCGACGGGGTGATCACGGTCACCGTAGGTGGACTCGATCAGCACCGTGTCTGCCGCTGGCGGCGGATCGGGCGGCAGCATCAGCAAATCGTCATCGCGTCCCAGGTCTCCGGAAAAAAGCAGCCGACGGCCCGCCACCTCGATCAATACACTCGCAGCGCCCAAAATATGTCCGGCTCGATGAAAGCTGACCCGCCAGCCGGGCACAGGAGAAAACACCTGATGCCAGGGCTCGGCATGAATCAAGGGCAAGCAATCCACGGCATCCTGCCGGGTGTAGAGGGGTTGAGCCGGCTGGTGCTTGGAGTAGCCGTGCCGATTGACGAAAGCGGCGTCCTCCTCCTGCAAATGTCCACTGTCAGGCAAGAGAATGCCGCACAAATCCCGGGTTGCCACGGTGGCATGCACCCGCCCTCGAAACCCCTGGCGGGCCAGCAAGGGCAAATAGCCGCTGTGGTCAAGGTGGGCATGGGTCAGAATCACGGCATCCACGTTATGGGCTTCAAAAGGCAAAGGAGACCAGTTGCGCAAGCGCAATTGCTTGAAGCCCTGAAACAAGCCGCAATCGACCAGCACACGCCGTCCCTGGTGCTCCACCAAGTACTTGGACCCGGTCACGGTGCCGGTCCCGCCCAGAAAAGTGATGTTGACGCTCATGTGTCAAGTATGCGCCCAAAAGGGGCATTGTGATCATGGACAATGAGCCTCTGATGAAAGCCCCTTCCCGCTCACCGCTTCAGGTTTTGTTGGCCGGCAGTGCCTGGCTGGCCGTCATGGGCAATATCCCCTTGTGGCTGGGGCTTTGGCAACTGCCCGAAGGCCGCGGCGGGCACGGTGTTTACATGACCCTGGTCCTGGCCGCCATGACATTCAGTCTGTGCGTCTCATTGCTGAGCGTGCTGTCCTGGCGCGGTCTGCTGCGTCCGGCGTTGATGGTTCTGGTACTGATCACCGGGCTGAGTACCCACTACATGCTGAGTTACGGCATTGTGATCGACACCACCATGGTCACCAATGTATTGCAAACCGATGTGGGTGAAGCGCGCGACCAAATGAGCCTCTCGCTCTTGTTGACGGTTCTGCTGCTGACTCTCCCACTGGCCTGGTGGGTGTGGCGCCGCCCATTGAACTGGCCTGGCCTGGCCGTGCAATCCGTGCACAACCTGGGAATGATTCTGGCAGGCGTTGTGTTCACCCTGCTGCTCACCTACGTGAGCTTCAAGGATTTCTCCACGCTGATGCGCAACCACACCCAGTTGCGCTATCTCATCAACCCTCTCAACACCGTTTACGCCCTGGCCGAGATCGCACTCATTTCCACCCAGGTCGATCAAAGCCTGCAGCCTCTGGGCACGGACGCGGTCATAGAACCCTTGCCTTCGCTTCATCGTCAACAGTCCAGGACCCCGGCCGAACGCCCTTGGGGTGAAAGCGCTCCCCTGCTGGTCATCGCCTTGGGAGAGACCGCCCGCAGTGCCAACTTTTCTCTGAATGGGTACACACGCCCCACCAACCCCCAGCTCCAGCGCGAAGACGTGTTGAGTTACCGACAGGTTCGCTCCTGCGGAACCAGCACCGCTGTTTCACTGCCTTGCATGTTTTCTCATCTGGGCCGTGAGGGCCATTCGGCACGGTCGAGCGAATATGAAAATTTGCTGGATGTGCTGACCCATGCCGGTTATCAAGTCCTGTGGCTGGACAACCAGTCGGGCTGCAAGGGCTTGTGTGACCGCATTCACTCTGTTCGCACCAATGAGATGAAACGCCCTGCATTCTGCAGCCAGGGCGAGTGCATGGACGACATTCTGCTGCCCGTGCTCAAAGAGCAACTCCAGCCGTCAGCAAACGCTTCCGCCTCCACGGAAAAATCACCATCAACACTTAAAGGCACTGTCGTGGTGCTTCACTTGATGGGCAGCCATGGTCCGGCTTACTTCAAACGCAGCCGTGACCCGCACAAACCCTTTCAACCCGAATGCAAAAGCATCGTCCTGGCGGATTGCAGCACGCAGCAAATCGTCAACGCCTATGACAACTCTCTGGTATTCACCGATCACATCCTGGCCGAATTGATTCGATGGTTGAGAGAGCAATCAGCCCAGCGCCCCACAGGATTGATTTACCTCTCGGACCATGGAGAGTCTTTGGGCGAAAACAGCCTTTATTTGCATGGGTTGCCCTACGCCATTGCGCCCGATGTGCAAAAGCACGTACCCCTGATCACCTGGTGGTCGGACCGCTTTCAACAGGTACGCGGCATTCGCAACGATTGCCTGCGCCAAGACCTGGATCGGGATCTGTCGCATGACCACTTCTTTCATTCGGTCCTGGGCTTGATGCGGGTAAAGACTGAGGCCTACCGTCCCGACTGGGACTTGTTCAGACGCTGCGACCCTCACGCCCGGCCATGAAACCAGGGGCTGCACACAGTTCTAGAACAAACTGGCCTGACCATCCATCGAAGGGCGTTTGAACCCTTCGGTCCTGAGTTGAAAATCGGTTTGATTCAGCCCCAGTCGCCGGCATGCACGCTCGAAGCGCTGGCGATACACCTCAGACCACAAGCCGCTGCCATGCTGGCGATGCCCCCATCGGGCATCGTAGTCCTTGCCACCGCGCAAGGATTGCAAACAGGCCATGACACGATCGGCTCGCAGCGGATAGTGCTGTTGCAGCCATTGCCTGAACAGGGGCGAAAGCTCCCAGGGCAAACGCAGAATGGAATAAAAAGCACGTCGTGCACCTGCTTGGGCTGCCGCTTGCAGGCAGGCTTCCATGTCCTCATTCAAGAACGGAATTTGCGGAGCCACACTGACCCCCACCGGGACTCCTGCCGTGGCCAAGGCTTCGAGAATGCGGAGTCGCCGATGCGGTGCTGCAGCTCTGGGTTCCATGCGTCTGGCCAGCTCGGTATCCAGGGTGGTCAAAGTGATGATGACCGCCACCAATCCCTCTTTCGCCATTTCGGCCAGCAGTTCCAGGTCACGCATGATGCCACTGCCCTTGGTGACCAGCGCGCAGGGGTGGCGGGTTTCATACAGCAGCTCCAATACCTGTCGGGTCAATTGCCACTCACGCTCGATGGGCTGATACGCATCGGTCACCGTTCCAATGGCGATCAGACGCGGTACATAGCTGCGCACGGCCAGTTCTTGCCGCAACACGTCGGCCACGTTCACTTTGGCCACCAGACGGGTCTCGAAATCAAGCCCCGGAGAGAGATTGAGGTAACTGTGGCTGGGACGCGCGTAGCAATAACTGCAACCGTGTTCGCAACCCCGGTAAGGATTCAGGCCCTGCTCAAAACCAATGTCAGGTGAATCGTTTCGGGTGATGACGCTGCGTGCGATCTCTGCCGTGACCTGCGTTTTTTGAGGCGTCTGGTCTGGCAGGTACCAGGGGTCGTCCGGATCTGTCACCGCTTCCAACCACACGTGACGTTGCTCGGCAGCGAAGCGATGGGGAAATCGGGTCGAACTGCCCCGCCCTTTGTTGCCCTGCCCTTTGTAGAAAGGAACGGGTGATGAAAAGTCTGCCATACTGTTATTTTATACAGTATGGCAGTGGCATGCAGCTTATAAAAACCGGTCAAGCAACTTTCGACTGTGCCTATCCATACCAGCCAAGTGCTTGATGAGATATTGCACCCCATGGGCATCCGAGATGATGAGGGTATTGGCACTCAGGCGGCGAATATCCTCCTCGCCCTTGAGCAGCAAATCGGTGTCGCCGCGGTGGGTTTTGACCCGCCAAACGCTGGGCGTGGCAAAGCTGCTGACCCCGTACAACTGAAGTATTTCGGGCAGGAACTCGCGCGCTTGCAACGCCGCTTCAACCCGTGAGCGCTGCGGCTCATGCAGATCGGCCAAACGGGGGATCCAAAGCAATTCGCGCCCCTCATGGCTAAGGATGGAAACGCCTTCTTGTGGCGCTGCGATGGGAAACGCACGCACCGGTACAACCCGCTCATGCAGGGAACCATCCTCCAGACGCAAACGCCACCATCCAAAGGCGTCTTGCTCGATCTCGAATGGCCCCTGAACCGGGCGCTCATCCTCGGACAAGGTGACACCCAGAATACTGGGCGTCTGGGGGGACTGGGTCGAATGGCTCATGCCACCTCCTCCTCGTCAGGGTTCGGACGCCTGGGGGTGGTCATGGCTTCCTGATCCGCTTGGGCTTGCCGCAACTGAGCCTCGTACAAACGCCAGTAGGCGCCCTTGCGCTCCATCAAATCGTCGTGCTGCCCCTCTTCCACCAATTGACCCTGCTCAAGCACCACCAGTCGATCGGCGCGCTGCAAGGTGGACAGACGGTGGGCAATGGCAATGGTGGTGCGGCCCTGAACCAAGTTGTCCAGCGCCCGCTGGATTTCCTGTTCGGTCTCGGTATCGACCGAGGAAGTGGCCTCGTCCAGAATGAGGATTCGCGGGTTGATCAGCAAGGCGCGGGCAATGGAAATGCGTTGCCTCTCCCCCCCCGACAACCCCTGTCCACGCTCACCGACCAGGGAGTCATAGCCTTGCGGCAGACGGAGGATGAAGTCGTGCGCATGCGCCGCACGAGCAGCAGCCACGATCTCTTCCCGCGTCGCGTTGGATTTGCCGTAGGCGATATTGTCCGCAATCGTGCCGAAAAAGAGATAGGGTTCTTGCAGTACCAGTCCGATATGGCGACGGTACTCTCCCAATGGCAGGTCACGGATATCGACACCGTCGACCTGAATCGCCCCCTCACTAAGGTCGTAAAAACGGCAGATGAGGTTGACCAGGGTACTCTTGCCCGATCCGCTTTGCCCCACCAAACCAATCATTTCACCGGGACGAATGTCCAGGTTCAGGCCTCGAATCACCGCACGATTGCCGTAGCGAAAGCCGGCATCCTTCAAGACGATGTGTCCTTGCACCCGATCGAGATGCACCGGATGCGTGGGCTCGGGCACACTGGAGACATGGTCCAGGATTTCAAAAATTCGCTTGGCACCTGCAGCGGCTTTTTGCGTGTGGGAAACGATTCGGCTCATCGAGTCCAGGCGGGTGTAGAAGCGACCGATATAGGCCAGAAATGCGGTCAGCACACCCACCGTGACCTTGTGGTTGGCAACCTGCCAGATCCCGAACGCCCAGACGACCAACAAGCCGATCTCGGTCATCAACGTGACGGTGGGGGAAAACAGGCCCCAGAGAAAGTTGATGCGATCATTCACCGCCAGGTTGTGCCGGTTGGCCTCCTGAAAGCGAGCCGATTCACGCTGCTCTTGCGCAAAGGCCTTGACCACGCGAATGCCGGGAATGGTGTCCGCCAGCACGTTGGTCAGTTCCGACCAGACCCGATCGATTTTTTCAAAACCGAGACGCAAACGGTCACGCACGGTGTGAATCAACCAGGCGATGAATGGCAGCGGCAGCAAGGTGGCCAAAGCCAGCCCTGGGTCGATGGTGAACAAGATGAGTGCCGTCATCAAAATCATGATGACGTCGGTCGCAAACTCCATCAGATGCAGCGACAAAAACAGGCACAAGCGATCGGTCTCGGCTCCGATGCGGGTCATCAGGTCACCGGTGCGCCGCCCACCAAAATATTCCAGCGACAGCTTCATCAAATGCTCAAAGGCGGTGTTTCGCAGATCCGCTCCAATGCGCTCGGAGACCAGCGCCAGGATATAGGTCTTCATCCACCCCAGTCCCCAGGCCACCAAAGCTGCCAGCAACAGCCCCCCCAGGTACAACCCCACCAGATCAACATCGATTTTTTGCCCGTTTTGGAACGGGATCAACACCTCATCCATCAAGGGCATGGTCAAGTACGGAGGTACCAACGTGGCAGCCGTCGAGGCCAGGGTCAGGAAAAACCCCAACAACAATCGGTTCCGGTAGGGCTGTCCGAAGCGCCAGAGTCGAAACAGCACCCAGGTGGAGGGAGGTGTATGGACATCACGGGAACAAACGGCACAAACAGCGCCAGGCGACTCAAGGGGCAGCTTACAGGTGGGACAACGGGCGACCAGTTGTAAGGGTTGATCGCGGCCGGTGGCCAGCTGTTCGCAATGCAGGTTGAACACCTCTTGAAAGCGCATGGCCAGCACGTTTTGGCTGAGGGTGAATCGCCAATGGGCGAGACGCCCTTGCGACCCCACGAGGGCCAGTGTGCCCACCCCGGCATGGTCCTGATGCTTCAGTTGGTAGTCAGCGCTCAAGCGCCAGGATGTCCAGGCTGGCTTGACCGAGGACAAGCCAGCATCGGATCCATCCGCTTGTCCCTGAGGGGAACGGGCCAGCAGTCGCTGGTCTGTCACAATCAGCAGTCCACGTGCGAAGTAAAGCCGCTCGTTCAGGTCAACCTCGAGCCAGGCAAGAACGTTCTCACCAGGGACCAGTTGCTGCTGCAAATCAGAACGCCATTCCACGGGCACGTCAGCCCGGGCAGTTGGATCCGGCAGATTAGAAGAACTCATTGTTGGAATCACAACCCGTGCAAATACAAAACCCGCACCGGTCAGAAAAAAGAGTGGAACCAAGGACAAACCATGGTTCCATAACGCGTCAGATTGTAGCTGCGGCGACACGACTGGCCATTTCCATTCAATTCGGCCACCCACGGCCCTGATCATGGCTGCCAAGACCTTCTCCGATATCCAGATCCTGCGCATCAACTACTTGCGCGGCCCCAGCATCTGGACCTACCGCCCCATCATTGAAGCACTGATCGATCTCGGCGAGCTGGAAGACCACCCCTCCAACAGCATTCCGGGTTTCAACGACCGCATCAATGCCTGGCTGCCGGGCCTGGTCGAGCACCATTGCGGTGTCGGTCATCGTGGAGGATTCCTCACGCGACTGGTGGGGGGCACCTGGATGGGCCACATCATGGAGCACGTCTCCATTGAACTGCAGATCCTCGCGGGTGCACGCGCCGAGTTTGGCAAGGCCCGGGAAATCAGCCGCCGCGGCGTCTACAAAGTGGTGGTCCGCACGGAGCATGAAGAGTTGGGTCGGCGCAGCTTCCTGACCGCCCACGCCTTGGTCATGGCGGCTGTGAATGACCTCCCCTTCGATGTCTCCGCCGCCGTGGAAGCCTTGAAAAAGGTAGTCGATAAATACTGTCTGGGTCCCAGCACGGCTTGTATCGTCGACGCGGCCTCTGAGCGCAAGATCCCATTTATCCGACTGACCGAGGGAAACCTGGTTCAGCTGGGGTATGGCTCGCGCCAGCGACGTATCTGGACAGCCGAAACAGACCGCACCAGTGCCATTGCCGAGAGCATTTCCAGCGACAAGGACCTGACCAAGCAACTGCTCACACAATGCGGTGTCCCGGTTCCCGAAGGACAACTGGTTGACAGCGCCGAAGCTGCCTGGGACGTGGCACAAGAAATCGGTCTGCCCGTGGTCGTCAAACCCTATGACGGCAACCGTGGTCGTGGCGTCTCGCTGGATCTGGAGTCCCGCGAGGCCGTCGAGGCCGCTTGGCATGCGGCCCGGCAAGAGAGCAAATGGGTCCTTGTGGAACGCTTTGTTCGCGGCGAAGAGCACCGCCTGCTGGTGGTGGGCAATCGCGTGATTGCCGCCACGCGGGGTGAGACGGTGTCTGTCACTGGCGACGGCGTCTCGACCATCGAGCAGCTGGTTGACAGCCAGGTCAACAACGACCCCCGCCGTGGTGACATCGAAATTTACCCGCTGGACACCATTCGCTTCCACGGACCCGATCACCTCATTCATCTGCTGGAAATTCGTCGTCAAGGGCTGGAGCCCGACAGTATTCCCACGCAAGGCCAGCGCGTCATCGTGCAGCGCAACGGCAACCTCAACATCGACGTCACCGACCAGGTCCACCCGGATGTGGCAGCGGTGGCCACCCTGGCCACCCGTGTCGTGGGGCTGGACATTGCGGGGATCGACATCGTGGCGCAGGACATCTCACGACCGCTGGCCGAACAAGGAGGTGCGGTCATCGAAGTCAATGCCGGACCCGGGTTGCTCATGCATCGCAAGCCTGCAGTGGGTCAACCGCGCCCCGTGGGTGAGGCCATCATGCAGCATCTGTTCGGCGCCCAGGAAGACTCCCGCATCCCGATTGTGGGCGTCATCGGCAGCCGTCAGACGGCACAGGTGGCCGAACTCGCAGCCTGGCTGATTCACTTGTCGGGCCGCCGAACCGGTTTGGCCAATCAAAAGAAACTGGTGATGTCCCAACGCCAGGTTGAATCACGAGACTCTCGCGGTTTTGATTTTGCCGAGCGCTTGCTCATCAACCGTGCGCTCGACGCTGCCGTCATCGAAACCTCCCCTTGGCACATTCTTCAGGAAGGCCTGCCCTACGACCGATGCTCGATTGCCATCGTGACGGACATGCCCGACACCAACGAATCCTTGCGTCAGGAACACGACATCATCAACGCCGAGAAGATGCGAAACGTGGTTCGCACCCAGGTCGATGTGGTGTTACCCACCGGTGCTGCCGTGCTCAATGCCGACGATGAGGCCGTGGTGTCTCTGGCCGAGCTCTGCGACGGTGAAGTCCTTTACTATGCGCTCGACGACAAGCACCCGGTGCTGGTGGCGCATCGACAGCAGGGCAACCGAGTCGTCTCTTGCAAGGATGGCCACGTGGTCCTGGCCCGGGGCGACCAGGAAACCCAGCTGTTCCATCTCGAAGTGGCTTTGTTTGCCCGCTTGCTCAAAGAAGGGCTCGATCTCGGCACCCTGTTGGCCAGCATCGCTGCGGCCTGGGCGATGGACATCGCACCTCAACTGATCCGCGCTGGCTTGAAGAATTTCGGCCAATCGCCCACCCCCAACCTCACCTCGACCAAAAAGGTCAATGCCTGATGGACGTCTCACGCATCCGGCCCCTGCGGGGCCCCAACCTCTGGACCCGTCACACCGCTATCGAGGCCTTGGTTCGTTGCCTTGATGAGGACGCCTTGTCCCACCATCCCCAGTTTGAAAGCCGGCTTCGGCATTTATTCCCTGGGATCGGGGCCTTGCGGCCCAGCGAGCGGGGGGCCCCGTTGAACCTGGCCCATGCGCTGGAGGCCGCCACATTGCATCTGCAAATCGCCGCCGGCTGCCCAGTGACGTTCAGTCGCACCACACCGACCCACGAAGCCGGCATTTATCAGGTCGTGGTGGAATACTCCGAGGAGCAAGTGGGCAAACTGGCCTTGGAGCAAGCGGAAACCCTGTGCGCTGCCGCCCTCAAAGATGAGCACTTTGATCTCGACGCGGCTTTGGCTCGGTTGCGCGAACTGGATGAAGACATCCGCCTGGGGCCGTCCACGGGCTCGATCGTTGATGCCGCCGTTTCGCGTGGTATTCCCTACCGTCGGCTGACGGAAGGCAGTCTGGTTCAACTGGGCTGGGGCAGCAAACAACGCCGCATCCAGGCAGCCGAAATCGACAGCACCAGTGCCATTGCCGAATTCATTGCCCAGGACAAAGACCTGGCCAAAAAGCTGCTTCATGCCGCCGGCGTCCCGGTCCCCATGGGGCGTCCCGTGCACAGCGCTGAGGACGCCTGGTTGGCTGCCCAGGAGGTGGGATTGCCGGTGGTCGTCAAGCCGCGCGATGGCAATCAGGGGCGTGGTGTGACGGTCAACGTGGTGTCCGAAGAGGATGTCAAAGAAGCTTATGAAAATGCCCATCGGCACCGCCCCGAGGTGATTGTGGAGCGTTACCTTCCCGGCAGCGACTACCGGCTGCTCGTGGTGGGGGATCGACTGATTGCCGCTGCACGCCGCGAGCCTCCGTTGGTCACAGGTGACGGCAAGCACACCGTGAAGCAACTGGTTGACATCGTCAACTCGGATCCGCGGCGTGGTGAGGGTCATGCCACCTCACTGACGAAAATTCGATTCGATGAAGTGGCTTTGGCACGACTCAAAGAGCAAGGCTACGACGCCGACAGCATTCCACCCAAGGGGGCCCGCGTCATTCTTCGCAACAATGCCAACTTGTCGACCGGCGGCACCGCCACCGACGTGACCGATGACGTGCACCCCGAGGTTGCAGCCAGCGCTGTCGCCGCAGCGCAAATGGTGGGACTGGACATCTGCGGCGTCGATGTGGTGTGCGAATCCGTGCTGAAGCCCCTGGAGGCCCAAAACGGCGGCATCGTCGAGGTCAATGCGGCACCAGGACTGCGCATGCACCTGACGCCCTCTTTTGGCAAAGGGCGAGACGTGGGAGAGGCCGTTATCCAAACTTTGTTCCCTGCCGGCGAGGACGGTCGCATTCCGGTCGTGGCTGTCACCGGAACGAATGGCAAAACCACCACGGTTCGTCTCATCTCTCATTTGCTCAGTACCAGTGGATTGCGGGTCGGCATGACCAACACCGATGGTGTTTACGTGAATGGTCGCCAGATGGATTCGGGTGACTGCAGTGGACCGCGCAGCGCACGCAACGTGCTGTTGCACCCCGACACCGATGCCGCTGTCCTGGAAACCGCACGTGGTGGCATGCTGCGTGAAGGCCTGGCTTTCGACCGCTGCCAAGTGGCCGTGGTCACCAACATCGGCATGGGCGACCATCTGGGTTTGAATTACATCACCACGGTCGAAGACCTGGCCGTTCTCAAGCGGGTGATTGTGCAAAACGTCGCGCCCAACGGCACCGCGGTTTTGAACGCTGCTGATCCTATGGTGGCGGCGATGGCCGCCAACTGCCCTGGCAAAGTCACCTTCTTTGCGCTCGACGCTCACCATCCCGTCATTGCCACCCACCGTGCGCAAGGCAAGCGGGTTTTGTATGTCGAGGACGACCAGATCGTGGCGATGGAAGGTGCCCGTCAAGTTCGCATTCCCCTGGCTGACATTCCACTCACCCGCAAAGGCGCGATCAATTTTCAGGTCGAGAATGCCATGGCCTCCATCGCTGCGGCCTGGGCCTTGAACATTGGATGGGACAAGATTTGCAAGGGGCTGGCCACGTTTGTCAGTGACAGCCAAGCTGTCCCCGGGCGCTTCAACGTGTTCGATTACCGTGGCGCCACCGTCATCGCCGATTACGGCCACAACCCCGACGCCATCAAGGCATTGGTTCAAGCGGTCCTGGCCTTGCCGGGCAAGCGCCGCAGCGTGGTCATCAGCGGCGCTGGTGATCGCCGGGACGAAGATATTCGTGAGCAAACACGCATCATCGGCGAAGCCTTTGACCACGTGGTGCTTTACCAGGATGCCTGCCAACGGGGCCGGGTGGACGGTGAGGTGCTGAAATTGTTGCGTGAAGGGCTGATTGGTGCCACGCGCACGCATGACATCGACGAGATCTATGGTGAATTCAAAGCCATCGATCACGCCATGGACCGTCTGCAAGAGGGCGACCTGTGCCTGATCTTGATCGATCAGGTCACTGAGGCGTTGGACCACATCACTCAGCGGGTGCGTCTGGCATCATCACCGGCGCCGGCTTGAGGTCCTGGTGAAGACACCTGCTCCCGCTGCGTCGCTTCGGGAGACGGACGGTGATGCCAATAACGTTGTCGACGCTGCCGTTCGCAGCCCATCGTTTGCGGCTCGCTGCTGGACCAGGTGATGGCGCCGCAACGGGTGGTCTCGACGACTTGAACGCCTTGCATGCGGTAGCGCTCCTGCACACTTTTTGCCGGATGCCCATAGCGATTGCGGTAACCTGCTTGCACCCAGGCCCAACGGGCTTGGGTCGCAGCCAGAAAATCCAACGTTGACGATGTCTGGCTGCCATGGTGCGGCACCAGCAGCACATCGCTCAAGAGTTTGGGCCCCACTTCTCGGACCAAAACCGCCTCCTCGGGGGCTTCGATATCCCCCGTCAGCAACAACCGGCTTCGGGCGGTTTGAATGGACACGACGCAACTCCTGGCGTTGGAGGTGTCTCGCTGATCAAGAGAGGCTGGGTCCGGATGCAAGATTTCAAAGCGGACTTCGTCCCAGACCCAGGTGATCCCCTTTTGGCAGTCCAGATAGCCAGACCGCTGCGTCCAGCGATGAGAGCGGGGCAATGACCCCATCAGCTGAGCCTGTCTTTGCATCGCCAGGACGGCATCAGCGCCACCCGTGTGATCGGCATCTCGATGGCTCAGCACCAGCCGGTCGAGTGACACATTCCAGGCGCGCAGCAAGGGAACGATGACCCGCTGTCCTGCATCCATGTCACGCGCGTATCGCGGTCCGGCGTCGTACAACATGGCATGCTCAGCCGTGCGCACCAGCACCGCTTGGCCTTGGCCAACGTCCATCACCAGCACCTCGACTTCACCCGACTTCGGCAGGGGTGTGCTCCACAGCATGACGGGCAGCAAACCTGGCACCCCAAACCAGCGCAAGTGCCAGGGCCCTGAGCGAACGAGCAAAATCGCACTCAGCACACCCACCGCCACCACCCACCAGGGTGCGGCTGCCGCACTCCAGTTGGGCAGTCCCCAGGACAAAAACCCAGCAAGTGCGTCTTGCAACAGGCTCAAACACCAGGCGCCCCCTTCCCAGGCCGGCGGCCACACACCACCGATCAGTGCCAACGGGGTGATCAGGAATGTCACCCAGGGAATCGCCACCAAATTGGTCAACATACCGATCAGTGAGACCTGATGAAACAACATGAGTGTGAGGGGGGCCAGGCACAGGGTGATCAACCCTTGCTCCCTCAGCAGGCACCTCCCTGCCTCAGACAGGCGAGCGCGCATGGTTTGACCAGAACGCTCCGCCGTTGCTGGCCCCGAAGCAGGAACTTCACTGGCCATCAATACCCCCACCGCGACAAAGCTCAACCAGAATCCCGCCTGCAACCAGGCCCAGGGATCCCAGGCCAACACCACCGCTGCCGCCCACAGCCATACCAAGGGCCAAGGCCAATGGATGCCCCGCACCCTTAGCAAGATCATCACACCCAGCATGAGGACCGTCCGTTGCGCCGGCAACCCCCAGCCGCTGAACAGACTGTGGCCCCATGCAAACAACCACCCCCCGAGGTGCCCGACCGTCTGAGCAGGCCAGTACAAGCACAGGGAACGCCTGCGCCAGACGCCATGTGACCAGGCCATGCGTAACAAGCCGCGGACCAGCCCCGCCAACAGGGTGATGTGTAAGCCCGAGATGCTCATGAGATGGGCGACACCCGCTCGCTGAAAAACATCCCAATCGATGGGATCGATGGCCGCCTGGTCTCCCAGCAACAAGGCCGAGAGAATGCCCGTGAGACGAGGATCCAAGCCTTGAGCCCACAAACGATCCCGGACCGCCTGACGCCAGCGCTCCACCGGGTAAGACATGCCTGCACCCAGCCGTTGCGGCACCTCGCCTTGCCCTTCAGTGCTGCGAGATCGCACTTGGCCTACCGCCTGCAAACCCTGCTCCCACATCCAAGCCTCGAAATCAAATCCATGGGGGTTGATCTGCCCGTGGGGCGCCTTGAGCCGCACGGGCAGTCGCCAACGTTCGCCGGCACGAAGATCGGGCAATTGTTTCGGGTCTCCTTCAGAAACGGATTCGACATACCAGCCCAGCAGCACCTGCGGCGGGAGTTGGGCGGTGATCTCTTGCCCCGTCCCTGAGGCCTGGCGGGACTCTGAATCCTTGGCAACCCAGGGGATCACCCACGCTTGCTCGATGCGAAATCGGAATCGAAGACTGTCCGGAGATCGTTGCGGCAGGGCAGCGACAACCCCCTCCAGCTGCACGTCACGCCCCTCCCACATCGGGTCCAATGCGCTCGCCTGCCGATGCGCGGCGCGCCATCCCGCGACACCAAAGGCAAGCAACCCCGACCAGGCCATCACGCACGCCATGGCAAGACACGCGGCGGCGAGGTCTACACGGTCAGCGCCAGGGCATTCCCTTCGAGGCAGAAGCCGACCTAGCCCTCTACTCAGAAAGCGCCTCAGAAAGCGCCTCAAAACGCCCCACAGCGCGGCGATCGACAAAGCAAGCAGGACCACAGCAGCGTAAAAATCGATGTCCCGCAGGGCGGTCAACTGCAGATGCAGCACGGTCCCGCCGATCCATCCCAACAACAGGGCCGTGATGGGAATTTGATGTGCTCTTGTTTTCTCCACGCCGCAGTCTCCACCCTCGGCCCGGAGAGTTCAAGGAAGCGCACCCCTCTGGCGCCTGTGAGCCAAGGCGAAGACTCTAGGGGGCAGCGGCATCAACCCGGTGAATCACAGAGTTCTTTTTTGAGAAGTGACAAATAGGTGCCCGGCCGGATCGGGGCCTCCCGCAAACGCCACTCCGGGTCGTCCTGAGAAGCCACTTCACGCCCCTTGCCCTGGGGCTTTTCAAAATAACTCACCGATATCTTGATGAATGTGTCAGTTTTGCAGTGCAAACGCCAACGGGTCATGGACGATTGAAAGTTCTCTCCCGAAGGCCCCTTGACCGCCTTGGGCAAGTCGGTCAAGGTCCAGGCGTAACGGGTGACGTGGATGCGTCGAATCGAATCCTTGTCCCAGAAATGGGCGATGTCGTCTTCCTTCTCCAACTCGGTCCATTCAGCGCGAACCGGCAAGGCGCAAACGCCGGCCAGGCACAGGCCGACCCATGTCCAGCGCCAGGCACGCACAGACCGAAAGGACTTCAAGAGAATACAAAGCTGTTTCGTCACGACCATGCTATCGGCACGAACCTCCCCGGGCTTGAGCCGGACCCTGCTTTCGGACCTTGCCGTCCAGAGTGCCCCTATAAAATTCTGGCTCCAACCCCTCCACGGAAAACCCCATGAGCATCCAACAACGCCTGCAAGCCCTCAACATCACTCTGCCGCCTCTGGCCAAACCGGCGGCGGCCTATGTGCCCTTTGTCCAAACCGGCTCTCTGGTGTTTCTGAGTGGTCATATTGCCCGTCGGGATGGCAAGCCCTGGGTTGGCCAGTTGGGACGCACCATGACCACGGCCGAGGGGCAGCAAGCAGCTCGGGCGGTGGCCATTGACCTGATGGGCACGCTCCAGGCCGCCTGTCAGGCCCAGGGGGGCGACCTGAGCCGGGTGCGCCGGATTGTGAAGGTGATGAGTTTGGTCAATTCGGCCCCCGATTTCACCGAACACCATCTGGTCACCAACGGCTGTAGCGAATTGCTGGGCGAGATTTTCGGCGACTGTGGCGCGCACGCCCGCAGTGCGTTTGGCGTGGCCCAACTGCCCATGGGGGCGTGCGTCGAAATCGAGTTGGTGGCCGAACTGGATTAATCGACCCGAACGATATCGTTCGGCTTGAAGCCCAGATCAGCCGCCTTGCCCTTGCGGGCACGGGCCGCGCGGGCATTGTTGAGGCTGCGGATCTCCAGAGTTTCCTCACGCTCCTTGCCTCCGCGCCCCACCCCGCTGATGCGCACGCTGCGGGTGTAGGCAGCAGCCCCAGCCAGCTGGTCCTTGGCTTCCAGGTCCAACAGCATGAGCCCGCGACCGCCCTTTTCCATCGCCTTGAGTTCATCAATGGCAAACGTCAGGATGCGCCCGCCGGTGGAGGCGCAGGCCACATGTGTGGCTGGCACCGGTGCCGTTGCGCCTCCCCCCAGCGAGACCAGCGAGGGGCGACAGACCGACTCCTCCGCCCCAAGCGTGACAAAGGATTTGCCACTGCGGTTGCGAGAGATCAAGTGTTCGACCAGGGCCAGGAAACCATAGCCGCCACTGCTGGACAAAAGCAGCGTGGCCGTGATCGGCCCGGCAAAGAAATGCACCGGTTGCGTTCCCGACTCCAGGTCAATCAGGGTGGTGATGGGCTGACCATCACCGCGCGCGCCAGGCAATGAAGCCACCCCCGTGGAATACACGCGACCGTTGCTCCCCAAAACAATCAAGACGTCGACCGTACGGCACTCAAAGGTGCCGTAGAGGCTGTCACCAGCCTTGAAGCCAAAGCTGCTGGCGTCATGTCCATGCCCACTGCGTGCGCGGACCCAGCCCTTCTGAGAGACCACCACGGTCACCGGCTCATCGACGACCCGCACCTCTGCCACCGCGCGGCGCTCTTCCTGGATGAGGGTTCGCCGGGCATCGGCGAACTGCTTCGCATCCGCCTCGATCTCTTTGACCATGAGGCGTCGCAGGGCCGTCGGGTTGCCCAAAATCTCTTCCAGCCGGGTCTGCTCTTCACGCAGATTCGACAATTCCTGCTCGATCTTGATGGCCTCCAGGCGAGCCAGCTGACGCAAACGGATTTCAAGAATGTCTTCGGCCTGGCGCTCGCTCAGGTGGAAGCGGGCCATCAGGTCTTGGCGCGGCTCATCACTGTTGCGGATCAGGGCGATCACCTCATCAATGTTGAGCAACACCAGCTGCCGCCCCTCGAGAATGTGGATGCGGTCGAGCACCTTGTCGAGGCGGTGCTGCGACCGTCGCTGCACCGTGGTTTGACGGAAGGCGATCCACTCCTCAAACAGTTGCCGCAGTGACTTTTGCACCGGACGGCCATCCAGTCCAACGGCTGTGAGGTTGATGGGCGCCGAGGTTTCCAAGCTGGTATGGGCCAGCAAGGTTTGAATCAGTTCGGTCTGCTCGATGGTGCGGGTCTTGGGCTCGAACACCAATCGCACGGGAGCGGCCTGCGAGGACTCGTCGCGGACGCCATCCAGCACCCCCAAGACCGTGGCCTTGAGTTGGGTCTGCTCTTGGGTGAGGCTTTTCTTGCCCGTCTTGACCTTGGGGTTGGACAGCTCCTCGATTTCTTCCAGCACTTTCTGGGAGCTGACCCCGGGGGGGAGCTCGTTGACCACCAGTTGCCACTGTCCGCGCGCCAGGTCTTCAATGACCCAGCGGGCCCGCACCTTCAGCGATCCTCGACCAGTGCGGTAGGCCTCCGCGATGTCATGGCTGCTGCTGATGATGTGCCCACCGCCCGGATAGTCGGGACCAGGCACCCGCTGCAGCAACTCCTCATCGCTGAGCTTGGGATTTTTGATGAGCGCCACGCAGGCGTCCGCCACCTCGCGCAGGTTGTGGCTGGGGATTTCGGTGGCCAGACCGACAGCAATCCCGCTCGCGCCATTCAGCAGGTTAAACGGCAGACGGGCCGGTAATTGACGCGGCTCCTCAGTGGAGCCGTCGTAGTTCGGCTGGAAATCGACGGTTCCTTCATCGATCTCGTCCAGCAACAAGGAAGTGATGCGGGCCAACCGCGCCTCGGTGTAGCGCATGGCGGCCGCTCCGTCACCATCACGGCTGCCAAAGTTGCCCTGCCCGTCAATGAGCGGATAGCGCTGGGCAAAATCCTGGGCCATGCGAACCAGCGCGTCATAGGCCGCCTGGTCACCATGCGGATGAAAACGACCCAGCACATCGCCCACCACCCGTGCGCTCTTGACCGGCTTGGCGGCCACGCTTGAATTGGCGCCACCGTAACCCAGGCCCATGCGGGACATGGAGTACAGGATGCGGCGCTGCACCGGCTTTTGACCATCACAGACATCGGGCAAGGCCCTGCCTTTGACGACACTGAGTGCATATTCCAGATAGGCCTGACGCGCGTAGACACCCAGACCCGGGTTTTCATCGGCGCCAGACGAACGCTCCAGCAGATTTTGTTCGGACATGGTCAGATATCGATTTCAATGGAATCACCGTGCAGCTCCATGAGCTCACGTCGCGCAGCCGCTTCGCCCTTGCCCATGAGTTGGGTCATCAGGGCCTCGGTGCGGGCAAAGTCAAGGTCACCCAGCTGTACTTGCAACAGGCGACGGGTATCGGGATTGAGGGTGGTTTCCCACAGTTGCTCGGGGCTCATTTCGCCCAGGCCTTTGAATCGGCTGATGCTCCAGGCTCCCTCGCGCACACCATCCTTGCGCAATTTGTCGAGGATGGAGCCCAACTCCACCTCGTCCAGCGCGTACATTTTGGAGGCGGGTTTTTTGCCCCGTGCAGGGGCGTCAACACGAAACAGCGGTGGGCGAGCCACATAGACATGGCCGGCCTCGATGAGCTTGGGGAAGTGACGGAAGAAGAGCGTCAACAGCAAGACCTGGATGTGCGAGCCATCCACATCCGCATCGCTGAGAATGCAGACCTTGCCATAACGCAAACCGCTCAGGTCTGGCGAGTCGTTGGGACCGTGCGGGTCGACCCCGATGCCGACTGAAATATCGTGAATCTCGGTGTTGGCGAACAGGCGGTCTCGCTCGACCTCCCAGGTGTTGAGCACTTTTCCGCGCAAAGGGAGGATGGCTTGTGACTCTTTGTCGCGCCCCATCTTGGCACTGCCCCCTGCGCTGTCGCCTTCCACCAGGAACACTTCATTGTGCGCAATGTCTCGGCTTTCGCAGTCGGTCAACTTGCCCGGTAGCACGGCCACACCGGAGCCCTTGCGTTTTTCCACCTTTTGACCCGCGCGCTGCCGCGTTTGCGCCGTGCGGATGGCCAACTCGGCCAATTTTTTGCCATGCTCGACATGCTGGTTGAGCCACAGCTCAAGCGTGGGCCGCACAAAACTGGACACCAGCCGCACCGCATCACGCGAATTCAGCCGCTCTTTGATTTGGCCTTGAAACTGAGGGTCCAGTACCTTGGCGCTCAGCACATAGCTGGCACGTGCAAACACATCCTCAGGCAGCAATTTGACCCCTTTGGGCAACAAGGCGTGCAGTTCTATGAAGCTCTTGACAGCCTGAAACAAACCGTCGCGCAGGCCGCTTTCGTGGGTTCCCCCGGCGCTGGTGGGAATGAGGTTGACGTAACTTTCTCGGACAGGCTGCCCCTCTTCAGTGAATGCCACACACCAAGCCGCGCCCTCGCCCTCGGCGAAACTTTCATGGGCACTGTCGGCATACCCCTCGCCCTCGAACAAGGGAATGACGGGGTCAGCGGTGAGGGTCTGCTGCAAATAGTCGCGCAGGCCCCCCTTGAACAACCAGGTCTGGTTGTCCCGGGTTTTCTCGTTGGACAGAGTGACACTCACCCCCGGCATCAGCACCGCCTTGCTGCGCAGCAGGTGCGTGAGCTCGTTCATGGGCAGCGCCGCCGATTCGAAATAGCGCGGGTCGGGCCAGACCCGCACAGTGGTGCCCTGGCGTCGATCGTCGTTGCTGGCAGGGCGCAAACGCAACGGCTCGGTGACGTCCCCGCCCTGGAACACCAGATGCGCCACCTGGCCCTCACGGTGGGAGGTCACTTCCATGCGGTTGGACAAAGCGTTGGTCACGCTCACGCCCACACCGTGCAGACCACCCGAGAAGCTGTAAGCGCCGCCCTGCCCCTTGTCGAATTTGCCACCGGCATGGAGACGGGTGAACACCAGTTCGATCACCGGCGCGTTTTCCTCGGGGTGCATGCCAAAGGGAATGCCGCGTCCATCGTCCTCGACACTGACGGAGCCATCAGCGTGCAGAGTGACACGGATTTTTTTGCCGTGGCCAGCCAGGGCCTCATCGGCGGCATTGTCGATCACCTCCTGCAAGATATGCAGGGGGTTGTCGGTACGGGTATACATGCCGGGCCGTTGCTTGACCGGCTCCAGACCTTTGAGGACGCGGATTGAACCTTCGGAATACGCGGGGGGTTGCTTGCTTGCCATGGGCGCCGATTGTAGTCAGCTTTTGATGGATCACTGGATAGAATTACAGCTCAAGCACGAACCCCTGGTGCCGTCCAGCCAAGACAAACACCTAGAACACCGTTAACTGGGACAATAAGGACTGAAATTTTTTCGGTCTCCCCTTTCTCGAAATCTCTGAAATCTGTCATGTCCCTTTCAACTGCCTCCCCTGCACCTATTTCTCTTTGGAGGCTGCTCTTATGCAGCGCCCTGGTGGTGACCCTGTCCATGGGGGTTCGGCATGGCTTCGGTTTGTGGCTGCAACCCGTGACCCAGGCCCAGAACTGGAGCCGTGAGACTTTTGCCATGGCTTTGGCGATACAAAACCTCACCTGGGGTTTTGTCGGTATTTTTTCCGGCATGCTGGCCGATCGTTTTGGCGCCTTCCGGGTTCTCGGAGGGTGTGCTGTCTTGTATGGACTGGGTCTGGTCGGCATGGCCTACGCCGACACGCCCACCACGTTTGCCCTGTGTACCGGGGTCATCATCGGCATCGCTCAGGCCGGCACCACCTACCCGGTGATCTACGGTGTGATTGGACGCAACGTGGGTCTGGAGCGTCGCTCCTGGGCGATGGGGGTCGCCGCAGCCGCCGGGTCTTTCGGCCAATTCCTGATGGTCCCCATCGAAGGCTGGCTGATTCTCAACATCGGTTGGCAACAGGCCCTCGTCTTTCTGGGTCTGTCCTGCCTGCTCATGATTCCACTGGCCCTTGGCCTGCGGGAGCCAGCCCTGCAACAAGGTCCTGGCTCTGCCAAAAGGCAATCCATCGGCCATGCGGTGCGTGAAGCATTTGGCCATCGCAGTTTTCAGTGGTTGATGGCCGGCTATTTCGTCTGTGGCTTTCAGGTGGTCTTTATTGGTGTGCACATGCCCAGCTACCTCAAGGACCGTGGCATGTCGCCTGAAGTCGCCAGTTACGCCTTGGCCTTGATCGGGTTGTTCAATGTGGTGGGCACCTATGGCGCCGGCGCCATGGGACAACGCATCTCCAAACCCCGCATTCTGTCGGCCATTTATTTCTTGCGCTCATTGGCCATCACACTCTTCCTGTTGGCCCCTCTGACGCCGTTCGGGGTCTACTTGTTCTCGGCCTTCATGGGCTTGCTGTGGCTGTCCACCGTTCCGCCCACCAGTGCCGTCATCGCCCAAATTTTCGGGGTGACACACTTGTCAATGCTGGCAGGTTTTGCTTTTTTCAGCCACCAATTGGGCAGCTTCATGGGTGTCTGGCTGGGTGGCTTGCTCTATGACCGCACGGGCAGTTACGATTTGGTCTGGTACGGGTGCATTGCTCTGGGCGTGCTGGCCGGATTGGCGAACATGCCGGTTCGAGAAACCCCGATCGAACGAACCCCTGTCCCCGCATGATTCCCTTCCGACGATTCCTGTCCTGGTTGCTGGCTGGCCTGCTGTTGGCAGCCGTTTTCAGCCTGTACCTGCAACCGGCGTTTCTGTTCACGCTGGCCCAGCAAGTCTGGAGTTGCTTCTGATGCCCCACGACCACCCACAACCCAGCGAGTGGGTCAAGCGCTGGTCCCGACTGATCCCGGCTGAGGGATGCGTGCTGGATTTGGCCTGTGGTCAAGGTCGTCACATGCGATGGCTGTCCAGCCTGGGTTTGCAGGTCCTGGGCGTAGACCGAGATCCCACCGCCCTGGACTTGGCACGAGCCTGGGGAGAGACGCTGCACGCCGATCTGGAAGGTGATGGCTGGCCGCTGGTCGGTCGGCTTTTCTCGGGCGTTGTGGTAACCCACTACCTGTGGCGCCCGACGCTGCCCGCTTTGCTCGCTAACCTGGACTCGGGCGGGGTCCTCATTTATGAAACCTTTTCCCGTGACCAGGCCCGTATTGGCAAGCCCTCCAGGGATGATTTTCTGTTGCGCCCGGGGGAGCTGCTTGACATTTGCAGCGGCCTGCGGGTGGTGGCTTATGAGGATGGCTTCCTGACAGGGCCGGAGCGTTTCATTCAGCGCATCGTAGCCATCCGTGAAAAATCCCCGCCGGGGTCAACGCCCCGCTACCCGCTCTCGTTAGAATGAGCATTTCGCCCCTCGAACATCGCACATGACACCCATCACCGGCAGCATCGTGGCATTGGCCACCCCCATGCAAAACGACGGCAGCGTGGACTACCCCGCCTTGCGCAAGCTGATTGACTGGCACATTCAGGAAGGGACCGACTGCATTTGCGTCGTCGGCACCACAGGTGAATCTCCCACGGTCAGCGTCGAGGAGCATTGCGAGATCATTCGTGTCGGCGTCGAACAAGCCCGGGGCCGCGTGCCCATCATGGCGGGTTGCGGTGCCAATTCCACGTCAGAGGCCATCGAGCTCGCACGCTACGCCAAGGGCGTCGGCGCCCAGTGCCAGTTGCAGGTCGTTCCCTACTACAACCGTCCGACCCAGGAAGGCTTGTACCGCCACTTCAAGACCATCGCTGAGGCAGTTGAGCTCCCGATGGTCTTGTACAACGTGCCGGGGCGCACAGTGGCAGACATGGCCCACGACACCGTTTTGCGCCTGGCACAGGTCCCCGGCATCATCGGCATCAAGGAAGCCACCGGCAATATCGAACGTGCCCAATGGCTGATCCGCGACGTGCCCCCTCATTTCTCCGTCTATTCCGGCGATGACCCCACCGCAGTGGCGCTCATGTTGTGTGGTGGCAAAGGCAATATCAGTGTCACGGCCAACATTGCCCCCCGGTTGATGCACGAGCTGTGTGTGGCCGCTCTGGCAGGCAATATCCCGCGGGCCATGCAAATCCAGTTCCAGCTCATGCCGGTTCACAAGCATTTGTTTGTCGAGGCCAACCCCATTCCCGTCAAATGGGCCATGGCCCGAATGGGTTTGTGCGGCCCTGCCCTGCGTCTGCCGCTGACGCCGTTGTCCACCCAGTTCGAACCCACCGTGGAAGCCGCGCTGCGCGCCAGCGGTTTGCTCTAAAAGCAAGGATGCATTTGTGATCGTCGATTTTCCCCGCGTGAGGCAGCTAAGCCTTGTGGCTTCCCTGACGGCCATGGCCGGGCTCTTGTCAGCCTGTTCGTCCGGTCTTCTTAGTAACGACAAAGTCAACTACAAAAGTCAGTCCACGGCCAAACCCATCCCGCTGGAAGTGCCGCCCGATTTGAGTCAGCTCTCCAAGGACTCTCGCTACACCCTGCCTGGCGGAGCCGTCAGTGCCGCTGCGGGATTGACCCCCAACAATCGCACCACCAGCGGCATCCAGGCCCCGACCACTGCGTCAGACCTCAAACTGGAACGCAGTGGCACACAACGCTGGCTGGTGGTCAAACGCCCCGCGGGTAAGGTGTTGCCGATCGTGCGCGAGTTCTGGGTAGAAAACGGCTTTACCCTGACCACCGATCAGGTCGAGACCGGTTTGCTGGAAACCGATTGGGCCGAAAATCGCGCCAAAGTGCCTCAAGATTTTTTGCGAAATATCCTGGGCAAGCTTGTGGATGGCATGTACTCCACCGGCGAGCGTGACAAGTACCGCACCCGTGTCGAGGCCATTGACGACAACACCACCGAAATCACCATTTCCCACCGGGGCTTGATCGAAGATTTCACCGACTCCAGCAAAATTTCCTTGCGCTGGCAGCCTCGGCCCAGTGATCCTTCCCTGGAGGCCGAGTTTCTGCGGCGTCTGATGGTCAAACTCGGCAGTCCGCAGGAGCAGGCCAAAAAGTCCATCGAAGCCCCTGTTACTCAGGCCGCCAAGTTGGCCACCGCTGAGGGTAACCAACCGATCATCCAATACGTGGAACCCTTTGATGTGGCATGGCGTCGTGTCGGGGTCGCCCTTGACCGCACCGGCTTTACCGTCGAAGACCGTGACCGCAATCAAGGTTTGTTCTTTGTCCGTTATGTTGAAAAATCCGACGAGCAGAACCAAAGCTTCTTCAAGCGTTTGTTCAGTGGCAGCAGCTCGAAGCCGGAAGGTCCAGTGCGGTACCGCATTTTGTTGATACGCGATGGATCGGGCAGCCGCATCAGCGTGCTTAACGCCAATGGCGGGATTGAAACCAGCAACACGGCGCAAAACATCCTGAAATTGTTACTGGATGAATTGAAGTAACTGTGACCACCGATGGCCTTGCGTGTCAGAAACCTGGCCAGCGGTAGTTCAGGCAATGCCACCCTGATCGAATGCAGGGGTGGTCATCACACCACCCGTGTGCTGGTGGATTGCGGATTGAGCTTGTCCGAACTCCGCCGAAGACTTCAACAGTGCGCCCTGGATCTGGACGATCTCGACGGGCTCTTCATCACCCACGAACACAGCGACCATGCGGCCCATGCCTCCCGGCTGATTGAACGGCAGCCCTTGAAGGTCTGGATGAGTGACGGCACCCGCAGAGCGTGCCAGGCTCACGAATGGATGTGGCGAGAAGACCAGTTATTGATTGTGAAAGATGGTGACAGCCTGACGCTGGGCGAGCTGAACCTCTTGCCTTTCACCGTCCCGCACGATGCCCGTGAACCCCTGCAACTGCGGTGTACCGATGGAGATCGCGTGTTGGGGATCGTCACCGATCTGGGTCACCCCAGCCGGCATGTGCAACAGTCCCTGGAGGGCTGCCATGCCTTGCTGCTGGAAACCAACCATGATCCCGATATGTTGCAGCGGTCCACTTATCCCGCCTTCTTGAAGCAACGCATTTCAGGCGAACTGGGTCATCTGTCCAATGCACAAGCGGCGGAACTGCTTTCAGCGGTGCACCATGACGGTCTTCATACCGTCATTGCTTCTCACTTGAGTGAGCGCAACAACCAACCGGCTCACGCCCAGGCAGCATTGGCGGGGGTGCTGGATTGCAAGCCCAAGGATGTGTTGATTGCTGACCCGTCCACTGGAACGGACTGGATCAACGTGTGAGGCCCCAGCAGGCCACTCGGAGGTTGGACGAAAAAGCCCCCCCTGAAAAAAGCCACCCGTAGGTGATGAAAAAAAACCACCCTAAGGTGATGTAAAAAAAAAGCCACCCGAAGGTGATGTAAAAAAAAGCCACCCTAGGGTGGCTTGGCTTCAGGGAAGAAGTGGATTACTTCTTCTCTTCTGCGGCAGGAGCGGCGGCAGCGGGAGCGGCAGAAGCGTCAGCAGCAGGAGCAGCAGAGGCCTCAGCGGCAGGAGCGGGGGCGGGTGCCGGGGCAGGAGCGGGTGCTTCTTTTTTGCCACATGCAACCAAAGCGGCGGCAAGCAGGGTTGCCAACAGCAGAGATTTTTTCATTTTGATTTCCTTGAGGAGGGTTAACAATTTCCGGAACTTGTCATAACCTGGGCCATGACCGAGCTGAGGGATTCTCGAGCTCTAACATCGCAGCCTCGCATTATAGGGTAAACACCCACACCTTGTCGACCAGCCTGTCAGGCCTGCGTCAAGCGAGGGTTATTTTTCCGTGGGGTGCACCCAACCGGCGGACAGCCAGTCGTTCAACAAATCCAGAACATCCGCGGAAACCTGCTTCAACTCCGCCGAGCTGAGCGCGCGATTGTCAGCCAACCTACGCATCCAGCGGGCATCGTCCCCACTGGCCTTCCAGCTCTCGCCGTTGAGATAGATATGTGTACGGTCGTACAACATCTGACTGCGCCGATCCAGCCGCACGCCTTTGCCGCGGCGCAGCGTGGGCGTTGTCTGCGCATCCTTGGGTGAGTCGAACCAGACCTGCGGCTTGGGTTCGGTCAAATACTCGCCCAACACCTGCTGCAAAAAGGCTGGCTTCTTCATCAACTCGGAAACAGCTTCGATGGCAAAGGATTGCAAGCCCTCGGGCACCCGCGCTGACTGTCGGGTTGGCAACTGCCCAGCGTCTTGGTACATCGCATCGGAGAGGTTTTCACGCGCCAGATCGGCCAAGCGGCCCATTATCTCCTGGGCCAATTCGGCCCGGCGCGGTGCACGAAAGCCGATCGACCAAGTCATGCACTCGCCTTCGGCGATGCCATCGTGTGCATACCGGGGCGGCAGGTACAGCATATCGCCGGGCTCCAGGACCAGTTCCTCCTCAGGCTTGAAATGGGACAAGATCTTGAGGGGCAAGCCTTCGCGCAATCGCAAATCACGTTGCGCTCCGATGCGCCAGCGACGCTGCCCATGGGCCTGCAGCAAAAACACATCGTAACTGTCGAAATGAGGCCCCACCCCGCCACCGTCACTGGCATAGCTGATCATGATGTCGTCAAGCCGGGCCGATGGGATGAAATTCAACGCGCGCTTGAGCTCGGCCACGGAGTCGTGGTGAATGTCGACCCCCTGCACCAATAGGCTCCACCCCGGCTGTCGCAAAGGCGGCAAATCGCGGCGGCGAAACGGCCCCGTGCGCAATGACCACGCCGGGTCTGCCCCGGGCTCAGAGACCACACAACGCGACTCGACCTCCTCACGGGAGGCCATGCGAAACAGTTCATCGCGGTCCACCGACGGGACAAAGCCGGGAATGGCCTGTCGCACCAGCAGCGGTTTGCGTTGCCAGTACTCCGCCATGAACTGCCGAGGGGACAAGCCCCCCAAGAGATCTATCGGTTGGCCCAGATCAGGGGGCAGCACAGTCAAAGCGCCCAAGCGGGAAGTGGCTTTGACAATGGATCGACGTGGCGGTGCATTCATGGTGGACTCCAAACTGCGACAATTCTCCCCCATGAACATCACATCGCATTGCGTCGTCGGTTTGACGTGGACGCTCAAAGACAGTCTGGGTGACGAACTTGACGTGCTCGACGAACCTGTGGAATTTTTGGTGGGCGGGCAAGATCTGCTGGCCGTGATCGAACGCTCATTGCAAGGATTGGCCCCCGGGGCCCACATCGACCTTCACATCGAACCCGAAGATGGTTTCGGTGATTACGATGAGCAACTCGTGTTTCTGGAAGCCCGTCCGCTGTTCCCTGCCAACCTGGAAGAAGGCATGAGTTTCGAAGGCAGCGCATTGCCCCGGGGCTGCAACCCCGATATCCCGCAACAAGGGCTTTTCACGGTCACCGAGATCTACCCCGAGCACGTGGTCCTGGACGGCAACCATCCGCTGTCGGGCATTGCCCTGCGTCTGTCGCTGCGGGTGGAGTCGGTTCGTGAAGCCACCGAAGAGGAAACAGCTCGCGGGTCCACCGGCACCGGATTCTTTCAAGTGCAGGCCCACTAAGGGCTCTCTAAGAGCTCTCTAATGGCACACCAAGGGCTCTCTGAGGGTTGAGCGAGGGGTGCGTCAGATCTGTCCGGTCGAACCGTAGCCACCCTCGCCGCGCTCGCTGGTTTGGGCAAAATCGCTGACCACCCGGAACTGCGCCTGAACCACCGGCACGATCACCAGTTGGGCGATGCGCTCCATGGGTTCGATGGTGAATGGCACGTCGCTGCGATTCCAGGCGCTCACCATGAGTTGTCCCTGATAGTCACTATCAATCAATCCCACCAGGTTGCCCAGCACAATCCCATGCTTGTGCCCCAGGCCCGACCGCGGCAGGATCAGCGCGGCATACCCCGGGTCTGCCAAATGGATGGCCATCCCGGTGGGGACCAGTTGCCAGGCATTGGGCAACAAAGTGAGGGGGGCTTCCAGACAGGCCCGGAGATCCAGACCAGCGCTTCCTGGGGTGGCATAGGCGGGGAACTGGGACTGCAGCCGGGGATCCAGAACTTTCACATCGATCTTCATGTCTGAGGGCCTTTCAGTGGGGCAAGCGCTTCGCGATTTCGCGGATCAATTGACGCGCCAATTGGAGTTTGGGCGCATGCGGCAGTTCAAGAGACCCCTGGCTGTCGATCAGCAGCAAGGCGTTGTCGTCCTGACCAAAGGTCGCCGGTCCGATGTTGCCAGCCAACAGCGGCACCCCCTTTCGAACGCGTTTGGCCTGAGCGTTTTGCAGCAGGTCATGACTTTCAGCCGCAAAACCGACGCAAAACAATTCGCCGCTTTGGGCCCGGGGACTGGCGGCCACCCCGGCCAGGATGTCGGGGTTTTCAGTGAATTCGAGGCGAGGGGTCTGGCCGCTGCCGTCCTTTTTGATTTTTTGCGCCGAGGCATGGGCCGGTCGCCAGTCGGCCACCGCGGCCGTGGCGACAAACACCTGGGCACGGTCAACCTCGGCCTGCACCGCAGCATGCATTTGCAAGGCTGAACGCACGTCGATACGACGCACCCCGCGAGGCGTGGGCAGATGCACCGGTCCAGCCACCAGGACCACCTCGGCCCCGGCCTCACGGGCAGCCCGAGCGATGGAAAAACCCATTTTTCCACTGGACAGGTTGGTGATGCCTCGCACCGGGTCGAGCGCCTCATAGGTGGGGCCCGCCGTCACCAGCACGGTCTTGCCCCGCAGTCGCTTGGGCTGGAAATGAGCGATCAGGTCCTGCAAGATGTCGTCCGGTTCCAGCATTCGGCCATCGCCGACTTCGCCGCACGCCTGTTCGCCCTGCCCGACGTCCAGCACCACGGCCCCATCGGCCTGTAGCTGCTGGATGTTGCGCTGGGTCGCCGGATGGGACCACATCTCCCGATTCATGGCGGGCGCCAGCAGCAAAGGCACCTGCTGCAAAGGGCGGGCCAGGCAAGTCAGGCTGAGCAAGTCGTCGGCCCGCCCATGCAACAGTTTGGCCATGAAGTCGGCGCTGGCGGGCGCCACCAAAATGGCATCCACTTCACGGCCCAGCTGGATGTGGGCCATGTTGTTGTCGGGTCGGTCGTCCCACTGTGACACATACACGGGCTGGTTGGACAGCGCCTGCAGGGTCACCGGGGTGATGAACCGGGTGGCGGCCTCGGTCATCACCACCTGGACTTGAGCCCCGGCCTTGACCAGGGCGCGGCACAATTCGGCCGCCTTGTAGCAAGCAATTCCCCCGCTGAGCCCCAGCAGGATGCGTTTATCAATCAATTCATTCATGGAATCTATCTGGCAGAGCCCCTATAATTTCACTTTACCACCTCCCGGGAGCTGGCTCTCCCGACTTGGCATGACCAAATTTGTCTTCGTCACTGGCGGTGTGGTGTCTTCCCTTGGCAAGGGAATCGCCTCAGCCTCCCTCGCAGCGATTCTTGAATCGCGGGGCCTCAAAGTCACTCTCATCAAGCTGGACCCCTACATCAACGTCGATCCCGGCACGATGTCCCCGTTCCAGCACGGAGAGGTTTTCGTCACCGATGATGGGGCCGAGACCGATCTCGACCTCGGCCATTACGAGCGCTTCATCACGACGCGCATGAAAAAGGCGAACAACTTCACCACGGGACAGATTTATAAAAGCGTGCTCGAAAAAGAGCGCCGTGGCGACTATCTGGGCAAGACAGTGCAGGTCATTCCGCACATCACCAATGAAATCCAGGACTTCGTCAAGCGCGGAGCCGGTTTCGATACCCCCGACGCGGTGGATGTGGCCATTGTGGAAATTGGCGGCACGGTGGGTGACATCGAATCCCTGCCCTTCCTTGAGGCCGTGCGGCAAATGAGCCTCAAGCTCGGCCCCAACAACACCGCCTTCGTGCATCTGAGTTACGTGCCCTGGATTGCGGCTGCGGGCGAACTCAAAACCAAACCCACCCAGCACACGGCGCAAAAACTGCGAGAAATCGGCATCCAGGCAGACGCCTTATTGTGCCGAGCCGATCGCCCCATCCCCGAGGACGAGCGGGCCAAGATTTCCTTGTTCTCGAACGTGCCCGAATGGGGCGTCATTTCCATGTGGGATGTCGACACCATCTACAAGGTCCCACGCATGCTGCACGAACAAGGCCTGGACGGTCTGATTTGCGACAAGCTGCGTCTCAATACCCCACCGGCCAACCTGGCACGCTGGGATGCGCTGGTGCACGAAGTCGAGCACCCACAAAACGAGGTCACCATCGCCATGGTGGGCAAATACGTCGACTTGTCGGACAGCTACAAGTCCCTCAACGAGGCCCTGCGCCACGCCGGCATGAAAAACCATGCAAGGGTGCGCATCGAGTACATCGACTCGGAAACGCTGGACCCCAACAACGTCTCGCAACTGTCCCGGTTTGACGGCATCTTGGTGCCGGGCGGATTTGGCAAGCGTGGCATCGAGGGAAAAATCTGTGCGGCGCAATATGCCCGCGAACATCGCATACCGTACCTCGGCATCTGCCTGGGCATGCAGGTGGCCACCATCGAATACGCTCGCCATGTGGCGGGCCTGGCAGGTGCCAACAGCACCGAGTTCGAGCCCGATGGCCCCAACCCGGTCATTGCCCTGATCACCGAGTGGAAGGACGCCGACGGCAGCATCCAAACCCGCAGCGCCAACTCCGATCTCGGAGGCACCATGCGCCTGGGCGCGCAAAGCTCCGACGTCGCCAAAGGTTCATTGGCACACCAGATCTACGGCGATGTGGTGACCGAACGGCACCGCCATCGCTACGAGGCCAATGTCAACTACCTCGATCGCCTGCGCGAGGCTGGCCTGGTCATCTCCGCACTGACCCAACGCGAGCAGTTGACTGAAATCATCGAGCTGCCGCAATCGGTCCATCCCTGGTTCATGGGCGTGCAGTTCCATCCTGAGTTCAAGTCCACCCCCTGGGATGGGCACCCCCTGTTCAACTCCTACATCCACGCGGTGCTTAACCACCAGTCCACCCGGCCCAAGCTGAAGGTGGTCGCATGAGGCTGTGCGGATTTGACGCCGGTCTCGAGCATCGTTTCTTTCTGATTGCCGGTCCCTGTGTCGTCGAGTCTGAACAGCTGCAAATGGACACGGCGGGTACGCTCCAGGAGATCACGTCCAGCCTGGGCATCCCCTTCATTTTCAAGTCCAGTTACGACAAAGCCAACCGCTCCAGCGGTCGCAGCTTTCGTGGACCGGGCCGAGAGCGTGGCCTTGAAATTCTGGCCAAGGTTCGCAACACCCTGCACGTTCCTGTCCTGACCGATGTGCACACCGAAGAAGACGTGGCCAGCGTTGCCGCTGTGGTTGATGTGCTTCAGACCCCAGCCTTCCTGTGCCGACAAACCGATTTCATCCGCGCTGTCGCTCAATCGGGCAAGCCAGTGAACATCAAAAAGGGGCAGTTTCTGGCCCCACTGGACATGGTCCAGGTCATTGCCAAGGCGCGTGACGCCGCTCGCGAGGCCGGACTGAGCGAAGACCGTTTCATGGCCTGTGAGCGCGGCGCCAGTTTTGGCTACAACAACCTGGTCAGCGACATGCGTTCGCTGGCCCTGATGCGCCAGACTGGGGCCCCGGTGGTCTTTGACGCCACCCACTCGGTGCAACTGCCCGGGGGCCTGGGCACCAGTTCTGGTGGCCAGCGGGAAATGGTGCCCGTGCTGGCGCGCGCCGCCGTGGGCGTGGGCGTGGCGGGTCTGTTCATGGAAACCCACCCCGACCCCAATCAGGCCCTGAGCGACGGCCCCAACGCCGTGCCCTTGCACCACATGAAGGCCTTGCTGGAAACCCTGGTCGAGCTGGATGCGGTCACCAAGCGTCATCCCCTGCTCGAAAACGATTTCTCCGCCTGAACCGATTACCCACTGAACACAACGATCCACCGAGACCCGACATGCCCTGCACATACATGATTGCCAACGTCACCGTGACCGACCCTGTGCAATACGAGGAGTACCGCAAGTGGTCCTCGCTGGCCATGAAAAACTGGGGGGCAGAGATTTGTGTGCGCGGCGGCGCAGTCGAGGTGGTGGAAGGCGACTGGACACCTGAACGGGTGGTTATCCTCAAGTTCGCCAACAAAGAAGCTGCCCAGGCTTTTTACAACTCGCCCGAGTACACACAGGCCCGTGCCGCACGGGCCAATGCTGCTGTCATGCGCATGGTGTTCATCGAAGGCGTCTGATTTTTTTATTGAGGAAAGAGAAACATGAGTGCAATCGTAGACATCGTCGGCCGGGAAATTCTGGACAGCCGCGGCAACCCCACCGTCGAGTGCGACGTGCTGCTGGAAAGCGGCACCATGGGACGCGCAGCCGTACCATCTGGCGCATCCACCGGCAGCCGCGAAGCGATCGAATTGCGTGATGGCGACAAAGCCCGTTACCTGGGCAAAGGTGTACTCAAGGCGGTTGAGCACATCAACACCGAAATTTCGGAGGCTGTACTCGGCCTGGACGCCAGCGAACAAGCCTTCCTGGACAAGACCCTGATCGACCTGGATGGCACGGAAAACAAAAGCCGCCTGGGTGCCAATGCCATGCTGGCCGTGTCGATGGCGGTGGCCCGCGCAGCGGCCGAGGAGTCTGGCTTGCCCTTGTACCGCTACTTTGGCGGCATGGGGGGGATGCAAATGCCGGTACCGATGATGAACGTCATCAACGGTGGGGCCCATGCCAACAACAACCTTGACCTGCAAGAGTTCATGATCATTCCGGTGGGCGCGCCCAGCTTCCGCGAAGCCATCCGTTATGGCGCCGAGGTGTTTCATGCCCTGAAGAAGATCATTCACGACAAAGGCATGAGTGTGGCCGTGGGTGACGAAGGTGGATTCGCACCCAATGTGCCTGGGCATGAAGCTGCCATTCAAATGATTCTGGAAGCCATTGACCAGGCGGGTTACACCGCCGGTGAACAAATCGCCATCGGCCTGGATTGCGCCAGCAGCGAGTTCTACAAAGACGGCGAATACCACCTGGAAGGTGAAGGCCTGAAGCTCAGCGCCAGCGCCTGGACGGACATGCTGGCCACCTGGGTGGACAAGTACCCCATCATCAGCATCGAAGACGGCATGGCCGAGGGCGACTGGGAAGGCTGGAAAATCCTCACCGATCGCTTGGCCAGCAAAGTGCAGTTGGTGGGCGACGATCTGTTTGTCACCAACACCCGCATCCTGAAAGAAGGCATCGACAAAGGCATTGCCAATTCGATCCTCATCAAGATCAACCAGATCGGCACCCTGACCGAAACCTTCGCGGCCATCGAAATGGCCAAGCGCGCCGGCTACACCGCCGTCATCAGCCACCGTTCGGGTGAAACCGAGGACTCCACCATCGCCGACATCGCCGTGGGGCTGAACGCAGGACAAATCAAGACGGGCTCGCTCAGCCGCAGCGATCGCATGGCCAAGTACAACCAGTTGCTGCGCATCGAAGAAGACTTGGGCGACGTGGCCAGCTATCCGGGCCGTGAAGCTTTCTACAATCTGCGCTGAACCTACACCCTCACTGAAACCACCGCGCCCCCATGAGCCGCTCACTCACTTGGACCCTCCTGGCTTTGTTGCTGGTGCTGCAAAGCCAGCTGTGGGTGGGACGCGGCAGTGTGCCGGACGTGATGAAACGTCAGCAGCAACTGGCCCAGCAACGTCACGAAAATCAGCAGGCCCAGCTCGCCAACCAGCGGCTGGCGGCTGAGTTGCGTGATTTGCGAGAGGGCCAGGAAATGGTGGAAGAGCGTGCCCGCCATCAGGTCGGCATGGTCAAGTCCAACGAAATTTTCGTGCAACTTTCCAGGTGATGGGTTGAAACTGCTGCTGTTGGGCCAACCCGCCAGCGGTTTGGGTGCCTTGGCGGACCAGATTCGCCAGACCATCGGACAAGACGTAGACCCAACACAAGCGCCGAGCGTTCATGCCTTTGAAGTTCCCTGGCCACTCATGGGACGCGACTCACTGCAAGCCCAAGACCTGGTGCTGCTGATTGATTCGCCGCCCCCCTCTGGCACAAACGCTGAAACGGATTGGCGAGGCTTGCTCATTCAGGCCGGGATGGCATTCCAGGTGATTCATGCTTGCGCCTCTGAACGTCTGGAGCAACAAATCTTTTGGGCTCTGGGAGATCACCTGCGGCGTCTTACCGGTCGCAGTCCCTGGCCTTTGCGAGAAGAAATCGTCGCCCGCTGGCAAGGGCTCTGCGAGAGCTGCAGCGACCCGGATTGCGAGCACCGCCTGTTCCAGCGACTGGTGAAGCCAACACAAGCTTGACCCGGCAACCGTCAAACCCAGCATCGGGCCAACGGGCCAGGCGTTAATGCACCGATGATGTCCCGGGGCTGGGTGGATGGGCCGCGAACAACTCCGCTGCATCGACCGCGTCGTAGCGGTACTGTCGGCCGCAGAAATCACACCCCACTTCGATGTTGGAGCGCTCGGCGAGGATGTCTTCTGCTTCGTCCCGCCCCAGGCCGCGAATCATCTGCCCCACGCGATCGCGGCTGCAACGGCAGGCAAAACGCGGCCCCTGCGCACCCAGGCGGGGTTCGAAACGCTGCAAGGGCTCCTGCCAGAACAAACGTCTCAAGATGGTGTCCACATCCAGGGTCAGCAACTCCTGTTTTTGCAGACTGGAGGCCAACATTGAAATGCGACGGTAGTCTTCGTTGCGTCCAATCTGATCCTCATCGGCCACCTTCGCACGTGCGGCCAGGTTACCCGCTCCCAGCACCGGCAATCGTTGAATCAACAGGCCTGCGGCCACCTGATCGTTGGCCGCCAGCACCAGCGTGGTGTCGAGTTGCTCACTTTGCAGCATGTAATGCTCAAGCACCGATTGAAATTGTTCCAGGGGCTTGCCCTCATCGTCCCACAAGGGCACTACCCCTTGGTAGGGTTGTTGCCCGGGCTGGCGGTCCTGTGGATCCAGTGTGATGGCACACCGCCCCGCACCGGCCACGTTCACCATGCTCGACAAGGTCGCCCCCTCGGGAAGGGCGTTCAGCAATTTGGCTGTTGATCGCAATTGCAAATCGGACTGCACCTCCACCACGGCGAGCTTGAGCGGACCATCTCCAAAAATTTGCAGCACCAGGGCCCCGTTGAACTTGATGTTGCTTTGCATCAACACCGCGGCCGCAGTCATTTCGCCCAGCAAATCCCGCACAGGATCGGGGTATGCCCCCGTCTCGGCGTTTTCGGCACGTCGGCGCAAGATTTCCTGCCAGGTATCGGTCAGACGCACCAACATGCCGCGGACCGGCAAACCCTCAAACAAAAATGTGTGCAGTTCTGACATGCGGTCAACCATCGATACGGACCAGGCCCTGGCGGAAGCGCTCGGCGTTGGCCCGGTAGCCACGAGCACTGCGGCGCAAGCCTTCAATTTGCTCGGGCGTGAGTTGACGCACCACCTTGGCGGGGCTGCCCATGATCATCGAGCCATCGGGAAACTCTTTGCCTTCGGTGACCAAAGACCCGGCGCCCACCAGGCAATTCTTGCCTATGCGCGCCCCGTTGAGTACCACGGCACCGATGCCGATCAGGGACTCGTCACCAATCGTGCAACCATGCAGCATGACCTGGTGCCCCACGGTCACGTGTTGTCCGATGGTCAAGGGTTGGTCGTGGTCGCTGTGCAAAACGCAGCCATCTTGCACGTTGCTGCCTCGTCCCACGCGAATCGGCTCGTTGTCGCCGCGAATCACCGCGTTGAACCAGATGCTGCTTTCGGCTTCGAGCACCACATTGCCCATCACCTCGGCACTTTCGGCCACCCAGGACGAGGGGTCGACCACGGGGACTTGACCATCGAGAGAGTACAGAGCCATGACAGACTTTCCAGTGAAAGGGTTGAACAAGCAGCGAGTCAAAACCGGGGGCCCCGCTGATGGGGCCTCGAACCTACAATTGTAAGGATGGAACTCAGACAACTGGCGTTGCAGGCCCTGTGCCTGCCCGACCCGGCGCACAAAGTGCAAGCCGTTCAAGCCCTGTGGTCAGATCGAGCGGCCCTGACTGTGGACAGCTCACTCGTTCTGGACCCGGCCGCCTTGTGCGGGGATGCCGCGTTGCCCGGTCGCCCCGCCCTGCCCCGCCTGATTGCAGCCAAACAAGTCCCCCATCGCTCCCCCTTTACCCGTGCAGGCCGTGCAGCCCTGTTGCATGCCGTCTGCCACATCGAATTCAATGCCATCAACCTGGCCCTGGATGCGCTGTGGCGTTTTACCCGCATGCCAGACGACTACTACCGAGATTGGCTGCACGTGGCCTACGAAGAGTCCTGTCATTTCACGATGCTGCGACAGCACCTTCAAACCCTGGGGCACGACTACGGCGACTTTCCCGCCCATGATGGCCTGTGGATGATGTGCACCCGCACTGCCCAGGATGTGGTCGCGCGCATGGCTTTGGTTCCGCGCACCCTCGAAGCCCGAGGGCTGGATGCCACGCCACTGATTCAACACCGTTTGCGCCAATGCGGTGAGCCCGATGCGCTGCAAGCCGTTTCACTGCTGGACATCATTTTGCGCGACGAAATTGGCCATGTGGCCATTGGTAACCATTGGTACCACTGGCTGTGCGAGCAACGCGGGCTGGATGCGGTGGCACATGATCGCTGGCTGGTCCGCCAGCATGAAGCCCCGCGCCTGAGACCGCCGTTTAACCTGGAGGCCAGGAGAAAAGCAGGCTTCAATGACGCCGAGCTTGATGCACTGACAGCGGATGCCGCAGAAAAACCCGCCGCTCAACCCCGTGGATGATGCGCTGCGTGCAAGGCCTGCAAACGCTCGCGTGCCACATGAGTATAGATGGTGGTGGTGGCAATGTCGGCGTGCCCCAGCAGCAGTTGGACCGCACGCAAATCGGCTCCGTGGTTCAGCAAGTGGGTGGCAAATGCATGACGCAAGGTGTGCGGTGACAAGACCACCTGGATATCCGCCTGGCGCGCGTATTTGCGCACCAGAGACCAGAACATGATGCGAGTCATGGCCGTGCCGGCGTGGGCTCCACGCGCGGTGATGAACACCGCATCCTGTTGCTGTGCGCCCAGCAACACCGGTCGGGCCTGTGCAAGGTAACGCTCCAGCCAATCGCCAGCCACCTCGCCAAAGGGGACCAGCCGCTCCTTGCTGCCCTTACCCATGACACGCAAGACTCCGTCTTGCAAGCTGATCTGAAACAGCCGCAGGCCCACCAGCTCACTCACCCGCAAACCGCTGGCGTACATCAGCTCCAGCATGGTGCGGTCGCGCAAGCCCAAGGGGGTGTCCACATCCGGGGCCGATAGCAGGGCCGTGACCTGGTCTTCCGACAAGGTGTGCGGAACGCGCAAAGGCTGACGCGCCGACAACAGCTTGAGGGTGGGGTCTTCACGGACCAGGTGCTCGCGCAAGGCCCAGCGGAAAAACCGCCGAAACACGGTCAAGCGGCGATTGGCCGTAGTGGCTCGGGTGCTGGGGTGTCGGTCCGCAAAGTAGCCCTGCAACAAGGGCTCGGTCACCGCCTCCAATGGGGTTTGTCGCTCATCGAGCCACGTCTGCAGCCCTTGCAGATCACGGCGATAGGCGGCCAGGGTGTTGGCAGAAAGCCCATCCTCCAGCCACATCGCATCGATGAAGCGGTCCAGCACGGCGGAGACCGAACCAGGGGCTGTCTCTGCTGCCGCGACGGAGGAGGTGACAGCCATCCCGTCCGCTCAATCGAGGCGAAGCTTTTGGCTGTCCACCACTTTTTTGTAGACCTCGAACTCGGCCTTCATCTGGGCGGCAAATTGTTCGGGGGTGTTGGCAATGATGAGCGACCCGGTGTCTTCGATGCGCTTGCGCACTGCCGGCTCCTCCAAGGCCTTGCGCACCCCGGCATTGATTTTGTCGACCACCTCACGGGGCAGGCCCTTGGGACCGTAGATGCCGTAGTAGGCCATGCGGTTGACGGGCTCCAGCCCAACCTCTTTGAACGTGGGCACCTGCGGCAACACCGCCAGGCGCTGCGGAGCGGCCACAACAATCGGCACCAGTCGCTGGTCTTTGATGAAGGGTAAGGCCGAGGGCAGGTTGTCAAAAATCATCGGCACCTGACCCGCCACGGTATCGTTCAAGGCCGGGCCTGCACCCCGATAGGGAATGTGGGTGATGAAGGTGCCCGACAGGCTTTTGAAAAGCTCGGTCTGCAAATGTCCGATACCGCCAGTCCCGGACGACGAGTACGAGTAGCGCCCAGGTTTGCGCTTGACCTCTTCCAGGAAAGACTTGTAGTCATGGCCGGGAAATGAGGGATGCACCGCCAGGACATTGGGGGTGGCAGCCACATTGATGATGGGGGTGAAGTCGGTGAGCGCGTTGTAAGGGATCTTGGGGTTGATGGCCGGATTGGCAGCAGTGGTGGACACGGTGGCCATGCCCAGCGAGTACCCGTCGGGGGCCGCCTTGGAGGTTTCGAGCGCGCCGATCACGCCGCCCCCACCCGCCTTGTTTTCAACCACCACGGTCTGCCCCAAGGCCTTGCCCAGGGGCTCGGCAATCACGCGGGCGATGATGTCGGTGGTGCCGCCGGGCGCAAACGGCACCTGCAGTTTGATGGGTTTGTTAGGGTACCCCTGGGCACCGGCCAATGGGCTGAGCAAGGCTCCAGCGCTGAACAGCAGGGCCCACAGGGTTTGACGCTTACAAGTGTTGTGATTCATGAGAACTCCCATCGATGTGACACATCCCTCTGCGGGGAACAGCTGCGATTTTACGCACCCCTGCTTAAGGTATCACCCCTTTAAAAGCCTGTATGCTTGACCGGGTGAATGACGCGAAACTCCTGCTCCCCGACTTTTCCCTGATCTTGTGCGGCTATCTGGTCTGCCGGTTCACCGCCCTCAACCGCACCGTCTGGCAGCAGGTGGACGCGCTGGTGTACTTCTTTCTGTTCCCGGTGCTGCTGTTTCACTCCATGTTGAAAAGCCCCCTCAGTCTCAGCAGCGCCTCCAGCATGATGGCGGCAGGCCTGAGCCTCGGGCTTAGCGGCATTTTGTTGTCTTATTCCCTGCCCTACTTGCCGGGAGTGGGCCGTTGGATTGACCGACGCCAGCACGCCGGGGCAGCGCAGGTGGGCTTTCGCTTCAACTCCTTCATCGCGCTGGCCCTGGTCGATCGACTCGGCGGCAGTCAGGGCTTGCTGCAGATGGCAGTGTTGATTGGGGTCTGCGTGCCCATGTTCAATTTTGCCGCGGTATGGCCCATGGCCCGGCACAGCCAGCGCAGCTTCATCCGCGAGTTGCTGCGCAACCCGCTGGTCATTGCCACTGGCAGTGGCTTGATCGCTAATTTGGCCGGCTTTCAAATCCCCGGCTGGATTGAACCCACGGTGGTGCGCATTGGGGGCTCTTCCATCGCCTTGGGTCTGATGGCGGCAGGTGCCGGTCTACAGCTGAGTCAGTTGGGGCAGCACCGTTTGCTGAGCACCGGCTTGCTGTCGGTGCGCCACCTGATCAGCCCGCTGGTCGCCTGGTTCTTTGCGCAGTTGTATGGGCTCAACCCCTTGCAGACGCAGGTCCTGCTGATCTTCTCGGGCATGCCCACGGCCGCCAGCTGCTACGTGCTGGCCTCGCGCATGGGTTATGACGGCGGCTACGTCGCGGGCCTGGTTACCTTGTCGACCCTGCTGGGCATGCTGAGCCTGCCCTACGCGCTCAGCCTGCTCTAGCCCTCGACCTGCTCAGCCCGGACTGCACTTGGACGGATCCACCTGGCTCAAACTACCATAGGCTCGGGTTCGAGCAAAATGCCAAAGCGCTCGTAGACGCTGGTCTGAATCGCCTTGGCCAGCGTCACCACCTCGCCGCCGGTGCAGGGGTCCTGAGCACCTCCCCGGTTGACCAGCACCAGGGCCTGCTTTTCATAGACGCCGGCACGCCCCACCGACTTGCCCTTCCAGCCGCAGGCGTCGATCAGCCAGCCGGCAGCCAGTTTGATGCTGCCGTCGGGCATGGGGTAATGCACCACCTTGGGATCGCGACCAATGATGTCGGCGCATTGCTCAGGCGTGACCGTGGGATTTTTGAAGAAACTGCCCGCATTGCCGAGTTGGCGGGGATCAGGCAGCTTGGCGCGGCGGATCTCGCACACCCAGTCATAGATTTGTTGCGGTGTGGGGTTGGACACGCCGGTGGCCTGGCAGCGCCGTTGCAGGTCCTGGTACTCCAGCTCAGGCTGCCAGCGCTTGGGCAGTCGAAAACGCACGCGGGTGATGAGTGCCCGCCCCGCCAGCCCCATGTCCCGCGAGCCGCCACGCGCCTGATCGGGCCCGTGCTTGAACACCGAATCCCGGTACCCGAAGGCACACCTCGCTGCGTCCAATCGCAACAAACGGCCGTCACGCAAATCGACCGCATCACAAGAGTCGAAACGGTCCTGCAACTCGACCCCATAAGCACCGATGTTTTGGACCGGCGCCGCCCCCACTGTGCCGGGGATCAAGCCCATGTTCTCGAGCCCTGGCCAGCCTTGCTCCAGGGTCCAGCGCACCAGGCCGTCCCAGGATTCGCCTGCGCCGGCTTCCACCAGCCAGTGTCGCGGATCCTCATCCAGCAAACGCAGTCCAGGCACCTCGACCTTCAGGACCAGGGCCTTGACGTCCCCGGTGAGGACAATGTTGCTGCCCCCACCCAGCACAAAGCGGTCTTGGCGGACGAGCTCTGGGGTATCCAGCACGGCACGCACGTCGGCTTCGTCCTGGATGCGCACCAAGGTCTGGGCACGGGCGGAAATCCCGAACGTGTTGTAGGGCTGTAGGGACAGTTGGTGCTCGACCTTCATGGGAGAATTGTCGCATCCCATGCTTTCATGAAACGCTTATGCCTTCCTTTGACACCGTGTGCGAAGCCAACCTGGTTGAAGTCAAGAACGCCGTCGAGAATGCCGCCAAGGAAATCGGCACCCGATTCGATTTCAAGGGCACCTCTGCCGCCATCGAACTCAAGGACAAAACCATCACCTTGTTTGGCGACGCCGAGTTTCAACTGGTGCAGGTCGAAGACATCCTGCGCAACAAGTTGACCAAACGCAACGTCGATGTGCGCTACCTCGACCCAGGGGAGGTGCAGAAGATCGGCGGCGACAAGGTCAAACAAGCACTCCAGGTGCGCAATGGCATTGATGCTGAAACCGCGAAAAAAATCCAGCGGCTGATCAAGGACAGCAAACTCAAGGTGCAAGCCTCCATCCAGGGGGATGCGGTGCGCGTCACCGGTGCCAAGCGCGACGATTTGCAAGCCGCCATGGCCTTGATCCGCAAGGACCTCACGCAAATGCCCTTGAGCTTCAACAACTTCCGCGACTGAATCAGGTTTTTTTCTGGCCAATACGGGATTCCTGCCCAGCCAGCAGGCGAGAAATGTTTTGCTGATGGCGCCACAACAGCAGCACGCTCATGACCACAATGACCACCACCACAGGACGCTCAGCGGTCCAAACCACTCCGCCACCCAGCAGGTAATAGGCAGGCGCAAAAACCGACGCCGCCACTGCCGCCAGCGACGAATAGCGGCTGAAAAATGCCACGAGGAGCCAGGTCGCCAGCGTGGCCAGCCCCAGCCAGGGTTGAACGCCGATCAACACCCCAGCGGCCGTCGCCACGCCCTTGCCACCTGCAAAGCGGAAAAACACGGGCCACAGATGCCCGGCAAACGCCCCCAGGGCCACCAAAGCCAGCGTCCCCTCGGCCAGGCCCCAGTCGGCACCATGGACCCTCACGAGATAAACCGGGAGCCAGCCTTTGAGGGCATCGAACAGCAGGGTCAGAACCGCCGCCTTGCGGTTGCCCGAGCGCAGCACATTGGTGGCGCCAGGGTTTTTGCTGCCGTAGGTGCGTGGATCGTTCAGCCCCATGACACGGCTGATGATGACCGCAAACGACAGGGAACCAATCAGATAAGCCAACACAGTGGCAAGCAGGACGTACAGCATGGGTTCAGGTGTGGTCAGACAGGGGGCCAAGTTTACGCCCCACTCATGGCGCCTTTTGCTGCGCCCGCTCTTCCTCTTGCAAGCGCAGCACTCGTCGTTGTACCTTGCCAGTGGTGGTCATGGGCAGTTCGGGGATGAACTCGATTTCTTTAGGGTATTCGTAGGGAGCCAGTTGCCCACGCACATGCTGCTGCAGCGCATCCACCAGGGCCGGTGAAGCCTGATATCCAGGTGCGAGCACCACATAGGCCTTGACCAGCGCCCCGCGCTCGGGGTCCGGCTTGGGCACCACCGCTGCATTGGCCACCGACGGGTGTTTGACCAGACAGTTTTCAATCTCGCTGGGCCCAATGCGGTAGCCCGCCGACTTGAAAACATCATCGGCACGCCCCTGATACCAGAGGTAACCATCGGCGTCGCGCACCGCCAGATCACCGGTGCGGCACCAGTCGCCGGTGAACTTCCCGGCCGTGGCTTTGGGTTGGTTCCAGTAGCCCAAAAAGAAAATGGGATCAGGATGTCCATGAACGTCGACACGATTCACGGCCACATCGCCGGGAACGCCATCGGGACAGATTTGCCCGTGCTCGTCAATCACTTCCACGCGGTGCCCCGGATAAGGGCGGCCCATGCTGCCGGGCCGAGCCGGCCAGCCAACCCCGTGGGCGCGACGGCCATTCATGGCGCAATTGCCAACGATGTAATTGATCTCGGTCTGTCCAAACATTTCATTGACCGTGACCCCCAATTGAGCCTCGCAATAGCCAAACACCGCATCGCCCACGGCCTCGCCGGCACTCATGACGGCCTTGAGCGACAAATGGAAATGGTCGCGGGGGGTGGGATAGGCCTTCATCATGGCCTTGAGCGCGGTGGGAAACAAAAAGGCATGGGTGACCCGATGCTGCTGCATCAGGGTGAACGCCAGCTCGGGGCTGAAGCGGCCCGACCAGGCCACGATGGGGCGGCCGAAATACAAGGTGGGCAACAGGGCATCCATCAGGCCGCCGGTCCAGGCCCAGTCCGCAGGGGACCAAAACACCGCCGAACTGCGCCCCGGCCGACGCCCGGAAGGATCAAAGCCGAACCAGTTTTGGCTGCAGACAAAACCGGTGAGGTTGCCGATCAACGCCCGGTGCGGAATCAGCGCACCCTTGGGCGGGCCGGTGGTGCCGCTGGTGTAGATGAGGATGGCCGCATCGTCGGCCAGCGTTTTGACAGGCACCGTCCAGCGCCGGCGGGCCGCCGCAGGCGGGGGGCTCAACGGATCGGTCACCCCTGCATGCGTCAGCAAGGTCTCGAAGGCATGATCGCACAGCGCAGCGCTGGCCCCCACACCCACCACATGCCGCAGCCCGGGACACTCCGAGCGAACCGAGTGGATCGCTTGCACAGTGGAGTCATCCACCACCGCCAGCACCGCCCCACTGTCTTGCAAACGGTAGGACAGCGCCTCGGGGCCGAACAGCTGTGACAGCGGCATGGCCACCGCGCCGATCTGAAGAATGGCCATGTAAGCGACAGCGGTCTCGAAACGCTGGGGCAGCACGATCGCGACCCGATCACCCCGCTGGACGCCCAGCTCCAGCAACGCACGGCTGAGCGCGTCCGCAGCTGTCTGCAATTGGCCATAGCTGTAGACCTTGGGCGGCCCTGGGTCCTGATGCTCGATGATGGCCGTGCGGCGGGCCGTCTCTGGCGCCGCAGCCCAGCGCCGGGCGCAAACCTGGGCCATGTTGAAGTGGCGCGGCACTTTCCAGCCAAACTGGCGGTGCATGGCGGCATGGTGATCATGGTTGGGGCGAGAGGCCAAATGCAATCTCCTTATGATGTGGGGAATGTACCAAGTGAAGAAACACTCGCGCTGCGAGTTTGTCCCTATCCGCGAACTCCAATACCACGTGCGCCAATGGGGGCAGCCCAGCCCCGACCGTCCGCCCTTGTTCATGATGCACGGCTGGATGGACGTCTCGGCCTCGTTCCAGTTCGTGGTCGACGCCATGGCCCAGGAGCGCTGGATCATTGCCCCCGACTGGCGTGGCTATGGTCATACCGTCTGCCCTGGCACCGATCATTTCTGGTTCCCGGACTACCTGGCCGATCTGGATTTCCTGATCGACCATTACCACCCCCATGGTCCGATTGACCTGCTGGGCCACAGCATGGGCGGCAATGTGGTCATGCAATATGCGGGCATCTTCCCCGACCGCGTCCGGCGGCTGATCAATCTCGAAGGCTTTGGCATGGCGCGCACCCAGCCTGCCCAAGCGGCCAGCCGCTACGCCAAATGGATTGGCCAACTCAAACAGTATCACCAGGGTGAGCTGGCGCTGCGCGCTTATCCCGATCTCGCTGGCGTGGCGCAACGCTTGCGCAAAACCAACCCGCGCCTGGGCCTGCACCAGGCCGAGTGGCTGGCCGGCGAGTGGGCGCATCAAGATGCCCAAGGGCAATGGCGGATACAAGGGCACCCGGCCCACAAGATCATCAATGCCACGCTCTACCGGGTCGAAGAAATCGATGCCATTTTCAAGTGCATCACCGCCCCAACACTGATGGTTGAAGCCAGCGACAACAGCATGGAGGGCTGGTGGAAAGGCGCCTACACCCTGGACGAATTCCACCAGCGACTGGCTTCTGTGCCCAATGTCGCGCGTGTGCAGGTCACCGACGCCGGCCACATGCTGCACCACGACCAGCCGCAACAGGTGGCCGACCACATCGAACGTTTCCTCGCGTGAGGCGGACATGAAGGACGTCCTCATCATTGGCGCCGGTGCAGCCGGCCTGTTTTGCGCTGGCGTGGCGGCACAATTGGGGCTGCAGGTGGTGCTGCTGGACCATCACGCCAAGGTGGCCGAAAAAATACGTATTTCCGGTGGGGGGCGCAGCAACTTCACCAACCGAGATCTCGACCCGCGTCAACCGCACCGGCATTTTCTGGGCGACAACCCGGCCTTCAGCCGCAGCGCCCTGTCACGCTACACCCCGGCCGATTTCATCGCCTTGCTGCAAAGCCACCGGGTGCCCTTCCATGAAAAGCACAAGGGGCAATTGTTTTGCGACCGTTCAGCGCAGGACCTGATCGACGTGCTGTTGCGTGAGTGCGATTCCGGGGCCGCCGGGGGGCATGTAGAGCGCTGGCAGCCGTGCGGCCTGAAGGCCTTGCGGTTTCATGATCAAGAGGCCCCCTACTACGAAGCCGACACCGACCGGGGCACACTGCAGGTGCGGGCGGTGGTGGTGGCTTCGGGGGGGCTGTCGATTCCCCAAATTGGCGCCAGCGACATCGGCTACCGACTGGCTCGGCAGTTTGGCCTGGCCCTGGTCCCCACCCGTCCAGCCCTGGTGCCCTTGACCTTCGACCCCAGTGCTTGGGCGCCTTTTGCCGCGCTGGCAGGCTTATCGCTACCGGTGGACATCGGACTGCAGCCGGTCCTGGCTGCGCCGACCGAGGCCCCCCCGAGCAAACCCCAGCGGGCTCGCCCGGGTGAGGGGCCGCCTCACTTCGAGGAGGATTTGCTGTTCACCCACCGGGGCCTCTCCGGCCCCGCCATCCTGCAAATCTCGAGCTATTGGCAAGCGGGACAGGCGCTGCAACTCAACCTCACCCCCGGGATAGACCTGGAGGCCGAATTGATGCGCATCAAGCGAGGTTCACGCCGCCGACTCTCCAATGAGTTGGCCCAGTGGCTACCGGCCCGGCTGGCCGACACCTGGACTCAAGCCCAGGCGGTCTGGCAACGGCCACCGGCAGATATTCCGGACCGGGCGCTGGCCGACCTGGCCCGGCAATTGACGCAGTGGGCCATCACCCCCCATGGGACCGAAGGCTATCGAAAGGCAGAGGTAACCGCGGGCGGCGTTTCAACCCGCGAGCTCTCGCAGCAAACGATGGAGTCGCGCCAACCCGGCCTGTACTTCATTGGAGAGGTCGTGGATATCACCGGCTGGCTCGGTGGCTATAACTTTCAATGGGCCTGGTCCAGCGCCCATGCGTGCGCGCAGGCCTTGGCGACCTCCATAAAAGCGCTATAATCGCAAGCTTTGCTGGCCAACCCCAACGGCTACCACTTTATTTGTTGGGGACAACCGCGAAACCGGCCGCTACAGCCCGATCTTCTGTCGCGTCACGTGTTCGCAACATTCATTCACGATCGTCAATGACCACCATTCGCGTTAAAGAAAACGAGCCTTTCGACGTTGCTCTGCGTCGCTTCAAGCGTACCATCGAAAAACTGGGCCTGCTGACCGACCTGCGCGCCCGCGAGTTTTACGAAAAGCCCACCGCTGAGCGCAAGCGCAAGAAGGCCGCCGCTGTCAAACGCCATTACAAGCGCGTTCGCAGCATGCAGCTTCCCAAGAAACTGTACTGATCTGCGCCGGCCTGTTGGCCTCTGGCTCGCCCGGGCATGTCCCGTGCGGGCCGTTGTTTTTGCAGCAAACCCTTCTCTATCTCACTCGACCATGAGCCTCAAAGAACGCATTTCCGAAGACATGAAAAACGCCATGCGTGCCAAGGAAACGGCCCGCCTGGGGACCATCCGTCTGCTGCAGGCGGCCATGAAGCAAAAAGAGGTCGATGAGCGGGTCACCCTGGACGACGTGGCCATCATCGCCATCGTCGACAAATTGATCAAACAGCGCAAGGATTCGGTCGGCGCCTACCAGCAAGCCGGTCGACAAGACCTGGCCGACATCGAGAGCGCGGAGATCGCTGTGCTGGAAGCCTACCTGCCACAGCGCCTGTCCGCGGCCGAAATCGAGGCGGCAGTGAAGGACATCGTCGCAAGCCTGGGCGCCAAGGGCCCGGGTGACATGGGCAAAGTCATGGGCGCGGTCAAAACACAGTTGGCGGGCAAAGCCGACATGGGCCTGGTCAGCGCTGCGGTCAAAGCCGCACTGGCCCCCTGAGTCACGCCTGACGCTTCAGGCGCCTGCCACCTTCATGCGGTCAATCAACATCGAGCCAACGGTCTTGGCTCCGTAGTTGTAGGTATCAGCACCCACGGCCTGCACGCCTTTGAACATGCGCGGCAAGCTGCCGGCAATGGTGATCTCGTGGACCGGGTATGCGATCTCGCCGTTTTCAACCCAAAAACCACTGGCTCCACGCGAGTAGTCGCCGGTGACGTAGTTCACCCCCTGCCCCATCAACTCGATCACGAACAGGCCGGTGCCCAGTTTTTTCAGCATGGCGGGCAGATCGTCTCCCGGGCGGGTGTGGCGTGAGCGCAGCGTCAGGTTGTGCGATCCACCTGCATTGCCCGTGGTTTTCATCCCCAATTTGCGTGCGGAATAGCTGCCCAGGAAATAACCCTGAACACGACCCGCTTCGACCACGGGTCGCGCCTGGGTCTTCACGCCCTCTTCGTCAAAAGGCACACTGCCTTTGCCGCGCATCACAAACGGGTCTTCCTCGATATCGATGTGCGGCGCCCACACACGCTTGCCCAATGAATCGAGCAAAAAACTGCTCTTTCGGTACAGGGCACCGCCGCTCACGGCCTGGACAAAATGCCCCAGCAAACCGGCGGCCAGCGTCGACTCGAACAGCACCGGGCATTCCGTGGTGGCGATTTTGCGTGCCTGTAAGCGACTGAGGGCACGCTCGGCGGCATAACGCCCGACCGCTTCGGGAGACGCCATTTCATCGGCACAACGCATGGAGGTGTACCAAGCATCGCGTTGCATGTCCTCGCCCTCACCCGCGATGGGCGCCACCGACAGGCTGTGGCGTGAACTGGCGAAGCCGCCTTGGAAGCCTCGTGTATGAGCACTGAAAAAATGGCTTTGCTGTGCCGACACTCCAGCCCCTTCGCTGTTGCGAATACGACCGTCCGTGTCAAAAGCGGCGGCCTCGCAACGCAAGGCGAGCTCAGCCGCCTGTTCGCTGGTCAGACTCCAGGGATGAAACAGATCCAGATCGGGGTGATCATGGGCGATGTCCGCGGCATCGGGCAAACCGGCGGCGGGGTCTTCGGCCGTGAAGCGGGCAATGTCGAAGGCAGCCTGCACAGTGCGCTGGATCGCTGCGCGGGAAAAGTCGGAGGTGCTGGCATTCCCGCGGCGTTGCCCGAGGTACACAGTGACCCCCAGCGATTTGTCGCGGTTGCGCTCGACCGTCTCCAGCTCTCCTTTGCGAACCGAGACGCTCAGACCGCAACCCTCCGACGCCTCGGCACCGGCATCGGTGGCGCCGAGCTTGCGGGCGTGGGTGAGGGCCTGGTCAACGAGGCCTTGAAATTGGGCGCGACTGAAGGCGAAGCCCTCAAGAGGGCGACGGTCGGAACGGGAGGAGGTCTGGGTGGTCTTCATCTGCCGGATATGATACTTGGCGTTGCGCCCCTGCTCTGGGGGCTCCCCCATAGACCCCAACCCCAACATGTCCCGCAAACCCACCAAAGGCTACTTCGTCCGTGGCCAATTCGTCGCCTTGGGCAGCGAACTCGACCTGGAACTCAAGCGTGAACTCAAAGGCACGGACAGCGCTAGCAAGACCGACCTCAAGCGTGAGAGCACCGAGCGGCAGGCCTTGGGCGAGGCGTTGCTGGGTCTGCGCGCCGACCTGACCCAGCGTCTGCTCGACCAAGGGCATGTCCATGAGTCCCTGTTGCAAGCCCTGGCCGAGGCCAAACGCATCACCAACTTTGAAGGCCGTCGGCGGCAAATGCAGTATGTGGGCAAACTGATGCGCCACCTGGAGCCCGAGGACATCGACGCCATCCGTGACACCCTGAGCGAACAACACCAGGGCAGCGCACGCGAAACCCAGGCCTTGCACCAGGCCGAATATTGGCGTGACCGGTTGATCGCCGATGACAGCGCTGTGGCCGAGTGGCTGGCCGCCTACCCCGACACCGACAGCCAGCAATTGCGCTCCCTGATCCGGCAAGCCCGCAAGGACGCTCAGCCCAGCGCAGCCGAGGTGTCACAAGGCTTGGCCCCTCGCCGGGGACGCTCTTACCGTGAAATCTTTCAACAGGTGCGCGAGCGCCTCGCACACACGGACCCAGAAGAAGGGCCAGATCCTTTGACGCCCTGAATCGACCCCATTCAATCGACTCCAATGAATCGATCCCATTGAGCCACTGAACCATGAACGACATCACCCCCACCCCCGACCCGCGCTGCGATCCTGTGCGCATCGGCATCGTTTCCATCAGCGATCGAGCGTCTTCCGGTGTCTATGAAGACAAGGGGCTACCGGCCTTGCGCGATTGGCTGACGCAGGCCCTGTTGAACCCGATCAGCTGGGAGCAGCGATTGATTGCCGATGAGCAGGCACTGATCAGCCAAACCTTGATCGAGCTGGTCGATGCCGGCTGCTCTCTCGTGCTGACCACCGGCGGCACCGGTCCGGCCTTGCGCGATGTGACGCCAGAGGCCACCCTGGCAGTGGCGCACAAAGAGATGCCCGGCTTTGGTGAGCAAATGCGTCAGATCAGTTTGAGATTCGTGCCGACGGCCATTTTGTCGCGCCAAGTGGCCGTCATTCGGCAGCAAAGCCTGATCATCAACCTGCCGGGCCAGCCGAAGTCGATCCAAGAAACGCTGGGCGGGCTGAAAAACGCGGCCGGTGAGCAAGAGGTGAATGGCATTTTTGCCGCCGTTCCTTATTGCATCGACCTGATTGGCGGCCCCTACCTGGAAACCCGGGACACGTTTTGCAAAGCGTTTCGCCCCAAAACGGCACAACGGCCACCGCGCTGATCAGCGACTCACTTGCCGACCAGTTGATTCAACTTGTCGGCTTCGAAATGCCCCTGGCGCGCCGCAGCTTCGGGAACACAATCGGCCGACGCACCGGTTCCTTGGTGCGATAGTTTTTCGATGGCTTGCCATAACAAGGCGATTTGCTGTTCCTGGCTAGCCGCGTTGTCGATCAGGCCACGCATGGCTTGACTGAGCGGGTCGTCGTTCTGCGTCACGCCGTAGGCAGAAAACCCCAGCCGTGAGGCCGCCGCTTCACGCCTGGCCTCGTCGTCGGCCAGGATGATGCGGGCTGGGTTGCCCACCGCCGTGGCCCCCGCCGGCACCGGCTTGGTGACGACGGCATTGCTGCCGATCTTGGCGCCATCGCCCACGGTGAAGCCACCCAACACCTTGGCACCGGCGCCAATCACGACATCCCGGCCCAGGGTGGGATGTCGTTTAGCGCCTTTGTAGAGGGAAGTGCCACCCAGGGTCACCCCCTGGTAGATGGTGCAACCGTCGCCAATTTCGGCGGTTTCGCCCACCACCACGCCCATGGCGTGGTCAAAAAACACCCGTTGCCCAATGCGAGCGGCCGGGTGGATCTCAATACCCGTCAACCAGCGGGACAGGTGGGAAATGAAACGGCCCAGCCAATGCAGCCCCAGGTTCCAGCAGGCATGGGCCAAGCGGTGCATCAACAGGGCATGCAACCCGGGATAACAGGTCAAGACCTCCCAACGCGAGCGGGCGGCCGGATCCCGGTCGAGAATGCATTGGATATCGGAGCGCAAACGGGCAAACATGGCTGAAGTCTAGCCTTTCTCTCCCGAGCGCTTGGCCATCTGACGTGCAACACCTCGCAGGATGTGGACTTCCTCGGGGGTCAGGGCCGCCCGATTGAACAATTGCTGTAGGCGCGGCATGAGTTTCTTGGGGGCTTGCGGGTCGAGAAAACCAATCTCGATCAGCGACTGTTCCCAATGGGCCAGCAAGCCCGCCACCTGTTGCGCATCGGCCTGGTCTGGCACCTGGTCTGGCCCCTGCGCCGGTGGGAGCTTCGCCGGTGTCCCGTGCGGGAAACCACCCAGGGCCAGGCGCCACTCGTAGGCCACCACCTGAACGGCACAGGCCAGGTTGAGGGAGCCGAATTGCGGATCGGTCGGGATTTGCAAGGCCACATGGCAACGGTAGACATCTTCGTTGCTCATGCCAAAGCGCTCGGAGCCAAACAGAAAGGCCACGCCCTGTGGCGAACGAGCGGCCAGGGGTTCCAGATGCTGTCGCGGCGTATGGGTGGGCGGACCAAAGTCACGCGGCACCATGGCCGTGGCGCACAAATGGGTGATGCCTTCCAGGGCCTCGTCCAGGGTCGACACGATGCGGGCCTGACGCAAGACATCCAGGGCGCCACTGGCACGCTGGATCGTTTCCTCCCGACGCAGCACGTTGTCCCAGCGGGGACGCACCAGCACCAGGTCGTCGAACCCCATGACTTTCATGGCGCGGGCAACACCCCCCACGTTGCCAGCATGGCTGGTCTCGATGAGGACAAATCGGGTTCGGGGCGTGGACGCGGACATGGACGGCAACAGCGTAAAATGCGTTATTGTCACCGCCCGCATCGTCGGGCGCCCTCTTGCTCTTGCAGGCATACCGTCGCCACGACTTTTGACGTGACCGGCCAGCCCCACACAATCCATGTCGTCCTCCTCCATTCACCCCATGCTCAACATGGCCGTCAAGGCCGCCCGCGCCGCCGGTTCCATCATCAACCGCGCCGCTTTGGACGTTGAAGCGGTCCGGGTATCGCAAAAACAATCCAACGACTTCGTCACCGAGGTCGATCACGCGAGCGAAGAAGCGATCATCGACACCCTGCTCACCGCGTACCCCGATCACGGCATCCGTGCCGAAGAATCCGGCAGCACGCGCGGCAACCCCAAGGCCGACCACATCTGGATCATTGACCCGCTGGACGGCACCACCAATTTCATCCACGGATTTCCCTTTTACTGCGTCAGCATCGGTCTGCAGGTCAAGGGCCGCATGGAACAAGCCGTGGTCTATGACCCCACTCGCAACGATTTGTTCACCGCCACCCGCGGGCGCGGAGCGTTTCTCAACGACCGCCGTTTGCGCGTGGGCAAGCGAACCCGTTTGCAAGAGTGTTTGATCTCCACGGGCTTCCCATTTCGCCCGGGCGACGACTTCAACACCTATCTGCGCCTGATGGGCGACATGATGCAACGCACCACCGGCCTGCGCCGCCCTGGTGCTGCGGCCTTGGACCTGGCCTATGTGGCGGCCGGTTACACCGATGGTTTTTTCGAGACCGGTCTCTCGGCCTGGGACGTCGCCGCCGGCAGCCTGCTGATCACCGAGGCGGGGGGGTTGATCGGGAACTTCACCGGTGAGGCCGATTTCCTGGAGCAACGCGAGTGCATGGCGGCCAATCCCCGTATCTATGCCCAGATGGTCAGCGTGCTGCGCAAGTACTCCCGCTTTGCAACCGCTGCCGAAAAAACCTCCCTGCCCACCCTGCCCCCCGCAGAGGCCCATGGCGACAACTGACCTGTCTCAGCACACCCCCATGATGGCCCAGTACCTGGCCATCAAGGCGGAGTTTCCCAGCACCCTGGTGTTCTACCGGATGGGGGACTTTTACGAACTGTTTTTTGACGATGCAGAAAAAGCTGCGCGGCTGCTGGACATCACCCTGACCCAACGCGGCCAATCGGCTGGTCGTCCGGTGGTGATGGCGGGTGTACCCTTTCACTCGGTGGACAACTACCTGTCGCGGCTGATCAAGCTGGGTGAGTCGGTGGCCATCTGCGAACAGGTGGGCGAGGTCAACAGCAAAGGGCCGGTCGAGCGCAAGGTGGTGCGCGTCGTGACCCCGGGCACGCTCACCGATGCTGAATTGCTGCACGAGCGGCAAGAGGCCATTTTGCTGGCCGTGCACGCCGGTCCGCGTGCGGCCAAATCCGCCGGCTGTGGTCTGGCCTGGCTGAGCGTGACCCAAGGCGACATCCAGCTGGCCGAATGCGCGCTGGACGAATTGCCCAACTGGTTGACCCGCATTGCCCCCAGTGAGCTGATTTGCAGCGCCGAGTTGCCAGCCCATGTCCTGTCACATCTGCAGGGGGTCCATCGCTTGACGGAACGACCCGATTGGCAGTTTGAATCGGCACTGGGTCTGCGCAAGCTGCTGGAGCAACTGCAGACAGCCAGCCTGGATGCCTGGCAGGCACAAGACCTGCCGCAAGCCCATGCGGCGGCAGCGGCCCTGATGGCCTATGCCGAGCACACCCAGGGGCGCCCGCTTTCTCATGTCCAGGGCCTGCATGTCCAGCGTGATGATCGGCTCATCGACCTGCCCTTGAGCACCCGCCGCAACCTCGAACTCACACAGACGCTGCGTGGCGAGGACAGCCCCACGGTGCTGTCTCTCCTGGACACCTGCATGACCGGCATGGGCAGCCGCCTGCTGCGGCAGTGGCTGTTGGAGCCACCGCGGGATCGCAGCCTGGCCAATCAGCGGCTGACCGCCATTCGCACCCTGCAGGGCCCGGGTGGACAAGGGGCCTGGTCGTCACTGCGTCAGGCCCTCAAAGGTTTGAGCGATGTGCAGCGCATCACCGCCCGCGTGGCCTTGCGCCAGGTGCGCCCCCGAGAACTGGTGGCGCTGGGGCACTCCCTGGACCGAGCCGTGGAATTGCAAGCCCGCGTCCCCTCGGACCCCTGGCTGGACCAGTTGCGACAAGACTTGGTGGCGCCCCCGGCTTGTGCCGACCTGCTGCGGCAATCCTTGCTGACCGAGCCCTCAGCACTGGTGCGCGACGGTGGTGTCATTGCCGATGGCTTCGATGCCGAGCTCGACGAGCTGCGTGCCATTCAGAACAACTGTGACAGTTTCCTGCTGGAGCTGGAGGGACGTGAACGGGCCCGCACCGGCATCGCCAATCTGCGGGTCCAGTTCAACAAAGTGCATGGGTTTTACATCGAAGTCACGCAGGGTCAGCTCGACCGCGTGCCCGATGACTACCGCCGTCGCCAGACCCTGAAAAATGCCGAGCGCTTCATCACGCCCGAGCTGAAGGCCTTCGAGGACAAAGCCTTGTCAGCGCAAGAGCGCGCCTTGGCGCGAGAAAAATGGCTGTTCGAGCAACTGCTTGACGACTTGCAGGTCTACGTACCAGCACTGGGCCGTGTGGCGCGGGCCCTGTCCACTTTGGATGTTTTGTGCACGCTGGCCGAGCGTTCTTTGACCTTGCGCTGGTGCGAGCCCCAGTTCGTCAAAACACCTTGCATCGAGATCACCGCTGGCCGACATCCGGTGGTGGAGGCCCGTCTGGCCGAAACCGGTGGCGGCAGCTTCATTGCCAACGACACCCACTTGGGTCCGACCAGCCGCATGCAAATCATCACCGGCCCCAACATGGGCGGTAAATCCACCTACATGCGACAGGTGGCGCTGATTGTTTTGCTGGCCAGCATCGGTTCCCATGTGCCCGCCAGCGCCTGTCGTCTTGGTCCGATCGATGCCATCCACACCCGCATCGGCGCCGCCGACGATTTGGCCAACGCGCAATCCACCTTCATGCTGGAGATGACCGAGGGGGCGCAAATCCTGCATGCCGCTACCCCCAACAGCCTGGTGCTGATGGACGAGATCGGCCGCGGCACCTCCACATTTGATGGGCTCGCCCTGGCCAGCGGCATTGCCACCCACCTGCACGACAAAACCCAGGCATTCACCCTGTTTGCGACCCACTATTTCGAGCTCACCGCATTCCCCGCGCAGCACCGCGCCGCCTGCAACATGCACGTGAGCGCCAGCGAGCAAGGGTCCGACATTGTGTTCCTGCATGAACTGCAGGCAGGCCCAGCCAGCCGCAGTTATGGCATTCAAGTGGCCCGTTTGGCCGGCATGCCGCAGGCGGTGCTGAACCATGCCCGCCATGCGTTGGCAGCCCTGGAGTCGCAGGCCGACGCGCAGCGCGAACAAGTCGATCTGTTCGCCCCGCCCCCGGCCTCGGCGCAATCAGAACCCTCTGCGGTCGAGGCCAAGCTGGCGTCGATCGACCCCGATGCGCTCAGCCCACGTGAGGCCCTGGACGCCTTGTACGCTCTGAAAAAATTGCTGTAACCCAGAGCAGCACCGCCGCTCCAAAGAGCGGATGGACAGGGCTCAGGGGCTCAGGGGTTCAGGGGGTTCAGGGGGTTCAGGGGGGTCAGGGG